>Ga0208692_1000023_pt1 | contig 196406 bp, 197 predicted proteins | sample June2015DPH_20_1_3_FD_184721 | JGI IMG/M metagenome (GOLD analysis project Ga0208692, IMG submission 184721) | Peatland microbial communities from SPRUCE experiment site at the Marcell Experimental Forest, Minnesota, USA - June2015DPH_20_100... | ecosystem: Environmental > Terrestrial > Soil >... | reverse complement strand
GCAATTTATCAGTCACTATTCACCGATCCATTCAATTATGATAATAAAGTATATCTAATATATCATGTATATCAGATGCAGTCAAGTACCCTCGCAACTTCAAAGGGATACTCTTAGTAGAAGTATCCTGGATATATCCAGGACCTGGCAGTTGCTGAAATATTTAATCAATAAAACTCGCCCTTTTATAGTGGTCGGACATTCGCTTGACAACATGTGCGACAATTATATTGTTGATCGTTCACTTGCGAGTTCTATCGCAATTCGAAGCAGGAAAAAGGCATGGTGAGGAAGCCTGTTATTTCGGGCATGATTAAATCTGTTGGCTATGACTCCACCTTGAAAGTACTTGAGATTGAGTTCAATTCGGGCGCCATATACCAATATACTTTGGTCTCAGTAGACGTCTACATTTCCTTTATAAATGCAATATCCCTTGCCTCATTTTTTCACAGCAACATAAGAGGCAAATATTTGACGACTAGGATTAGTTGAAGCTATTGAAGGAGCTTGAGTCACCTGGGTGTGGTGAAGCTAATGGTTAAACGAACCACGTTGGGTCCGTTTTTGTTTTTGGGTAGGGATGTTCTATAAGGAAACCATAATATATATTAGGAGGTATGTAACATGGGTAAAATCTATGGTGGGCATCTGGTTGCACACCACACTATGACCTGATGGTGGAGATCAAGCAGAGTCGAACTCCGTCTGAAACACGAACCGATTTTGCTTATTATAGCACCCAGCAACGAAACTATTTGCCATTGGCTATGTGGAAGTTCGAGTCTTTATAAATGGGCAGACGTTTATCCGTGTTCTTCATCCTTACTCTCAGAGTATATGAAAGCGACCACTAATGAAACAAATATACCGATAATTAGCAACGGCTCCATCCACCAACCCCTGGCTCCCTCGTTGAATATTCGCTGCCATCCTAGCACTACGCTGCCAAAGAACGTAGTTATTGATAGTGGCCAGCATATCAGTTCGCCGGTTCTAGCGATCCATCTGATTGTTATGTCCAGTTTGCTCTTTCTTCCATTTCTGATCGCTACTGAGACTAAAGCTAATAGCAGGACTATTATCCATAAGAATAGAATCCCCGATATGACAAAGAGGCAAGTAGCGGATACCTGAATTCCGCTTATCCAATAAATTACCCATAATAGCCCGACAATAAGTATGGGAGACAGCCATCTGTAATAGAAATTCGTAATCTTCTTCCGCCCCCATATCAAATAATAGAGTAGGAATATGCATGAAAGAATGGCAAAATACCACCATTCCATCCTATTGACGGTGATATTCTTCCCTTGATCCAATACGGCTAGCCAAAGTGTCAATAGCATGAAGATGAACACGATCTTTAGCTGATTGACCAATTGGTTGATTTGCTTTCGCTTATCTCCGTCCGGACTGCCGCTTCCTTCAATATCTCCTAGCTGCTCGATTCCCTCATTATCCTTGGCAGCTGCCTTCGGGCCGTCTTGTGGATTCCGTTCACGTGGTAAGAATATTTCAAGAATGCACATTAACAATCCACATTTTCTCGGAAAGCCTCTTAACCCACGCTTAAGCACCATCAGTACAAGAGCGTCAATACCACCGATAAGCAATATAATTCCTGCTAGTAGAAGAACGCTTTTGAGTGACACTTCAATTATCGAAAAGACAAGATTATGGAACCAGATCGTAGCAAGAGAATTCAGGATAAGAGTAGCTAGTAACCCCAGGATGAAGATGATGAACGATGCTACAAAAAAGGCTATGCCTATATAACGGTTGGCAAGCTCTGGCAGAGTGTTTTGGGGCGGACGAAACACTTGGATTGCAATTAAGATACCCAGTGCAACCAGACACAATCCGGCAAATGTGCTGAACAATTCTATATTGATGCCGTGATTGAGTACGTATAATACACGCATAGTCGGTTACTCCGGTCTACATGTGTGGCAATTCTATCATGGTTAGCGGCCCTTTCCCATTATTAGTGGCGACTATCCCCTTGCCTCATGCACAAACGCGAGGGAGGGGGTGTACAATAGAAGGGCGTTGGACTTCATATTTCTGCTGTTGGGGATTGGTACAACCTGCTTCTTTACCTTTTTGGAGAGAGGTGGTCTATTGAGGCGGAGGTGGGTTCTGGCGCTCATTGGAATAGCTGGGATTGTGCTCTTTGCGGTGGCAGCAGAGCTTTGGAAGCCTGATTGGCTCTGGCTCATCGTTAGCTTGGGTCTTATAGCCACGTTGGCTGTCATATACGTCGCATTTCGCGTTTACAAGATATCCCCGAAGGTGATGACAGCCACACAGCTTTATGATCTTGAGATGGGGAAGCATCGCTCTACGATCGAGCGCGTGTTGGCAACATGGAAGAAACAACTGCATGCCTTATCTAAGAAAGATAGACTCAAATACGATGATTTTGCTTTGGAAATTGAGAGGGATGGCTATTTTAGGTTTGCATTAACTCATTGCCCAAGTCTCAATAATGAATATGCAACGTTTCTTATCGGAATAGGTCTATATCAACAGAAGTTCAAACAATTAGAAGAACTTAAAAAGAAGCAGCAGTCAACCCAAAAGATAGAGACGGAGATTAAGAATGACCGCTCGCCATTTGAGCGAAGGATCAAATCACAGATTGAGTTAATAGACAAAAGCCTGAGAAGTTTGGAATATGAAAAGAATCGCTGTCCGGGATGCCCAACAAACATGGCCAAAGATAAGGGAGTTGAGGCTGAACCCACGACGGGAATTGAGGCCGAGAATAGCTTCATTAATGCCCCTCGGTTAAAAACATTCGGCCTAGATAAGTCGATTGTAAGTAAGGGCTCTGTTGTCAATATACCTGATGCAGAAATCAGGGATGAACGCAAAAAAGATCATCGCTAGTCTTGATGGCTATTTACGAGTATGCTTGTGACACTTGCCAGGGACACTTCGATATTCGGAGACCAATGTCCGAAGTTACGACTATTGTCACCTGCCCTTACTGTAAATCGGTCAGCACTGAGAGGAGATGGACTCCTCCTAATATCGGGAGAACGCCTAGTGCACCAACACGGCGATCTATCCACCATACAGGCGGCACGGGTCTTCAAATGACGAATTCGCAAGATATTGTCCTTGAGGATTGTTTGTTTGAGGACTTGGACACAGGAATTTCAGCAGAGAATAGCGATCTCCATGGCCGGAGAAACATGATGAGAGGAACTAGAAGGGGAATATATGCCAAGAACTCTATTGTGGATATGCCAGACTTGGTGATTGAATAATAGGTATCAAACGGTTGATGATCCTCTACCCGAAAACAGGGCCGGACTCTAAAAGCCACTGATACTAATACTGGGGGGAAGGTCACTTCCGGCTTATTTGCCCTTTGCTTCCTTTTCTTCCGCAGTCTCTTTGCCCCATTCTTTAGCTTTGACCTTATGACGGCTTATCACTTCGATGACCTCTTTTACTGGGCCGCACTTCGGACATTCGAAATGCTCATCTTCAAAAAACAAGCCATCTTTGCGGAAGGTCTTATCGTATTGAAGCACCATGCCACATTTTAAGCAGACAGCCATATGACCTACCCGCCTGGTCTAAAACATGCGAGGATATAAAATGACCTGCCAGATTTCAACGGCCGGGATGAATCCTTGCCCTCTGCGGATACGGGATGTTAGGATTCCCCTCTAAACTCATAACCCGAAGGTCACAGATAACCGTCGTTTGCCTTTCCCTTGTCTTTCTGATAGTCTCTTTTGGAAAGGAGGCAAGCGGTTACCGCCTTTTAGCGCGCTTGTTTTGGAACCATGGAGTCGGTGATCCGAGTCTATGTCATTGCAGTGTCCTGCAAGTCTGAGAGACGAATGCTAGAGCTGAGATCCATTTGACCCACGACAAAAGGTAATAAAGGTCGCAGACAGCCAGTTAATATAATGCAACTTAAATGCCGTGAATGTGGGGCAAACCTGCGGGAGGGTAACCCCGGGCCGCTGTGCTCCCCCTGCCAGGAGAAAAGGCTGAAGAGCGTCGCGGATACTGATCGTCGTTATTACACCGTTGAAGAACTGCAATACATACTGGATTTGGAGAGCGAAGAATCTGTCAAACGACTTGGGCGCAAGGGGATCATACCTGGAAGGATGCCTGGAATCAAGAAACATCTATATTTGAAAGAATCTGTCGATGCCTGGATAAAAGCTGGCAATAACGTGGTAAGGAAGCCCACCAGCCCCATTCAGGCTGAGGCTTATGCCTTGTGTATTAGGGGCGATCACACGTGGATGCGGGATGTAAGATTTAAGGACCAGGCATACCAAGAGGAACATACTAGCGAGATTAGTGATAGACAGAGTATCGTTATGTCCTATATAAGAACCTGTTATTTTTGCGGCCATATAGAAGTGGTTCCTTTTTTCTGAAGCAACTTAGGCCTACGTCATAAGCTGACAATCTCCGACAAACCTGGAAACCGAATTGCGGCAACTAGCCTTTCAATCTGTCCGCCACACCGTAGCGTAGATGTTGCGCTCTGACATCGGAATCGGCCAGGTTGGAATAGTGACGGGTCATGGCCAGTGATGTATGTCCCAGCTTCTTTTGCAGGCTGAACGGGTCACCGCCGTTGCGCAGGTAGATTACAGCGCTGGTGTGCCTCAGTTTGTGCGGATAACAGCGTTTGAAGCCGGCGCTTCTGCCATAGCCACTGATGAGCTTTTCCATGCGCCCAGCATTGAGAGGTCGGCCATCGGCACGCAGCCAGAAATTTTCCGTGCCAACGGGATCAGCCCTGTGTTTTAGCTTGTATTTAAGCAATGCCTTGGCCACTTTATGCCCAAAGGGGACGAAGCGCTCCTTGCTGCCTTTGCCCATGATTTTGAGATAGCCGTTCTCAAAATCAACATCGTCCAGTTTCAAATCGGCCAGCTCGCTTATTCTCATGGCGGTGTCAACCAGTGTCAGGATGATGGCATAGTCCCTGAAGCCCTGGTTGCTTTGCTTATTGGGTTGACATAATAGTTTATCGAGATCGTTAGCGGAGAAGGTGGGCACCACCTTTTGTGGAACCTTGGGCATCTTGACCTTTTCCATGGGATTGGACTCGATGAAGCCCTCGCGATGGAGAAAGCCGAAGAATGAGCGTATGGCGCGGCAGTAGGTTTCAATTGACTGGATCGAAATTGTGGTCTGCTGGGGCTTGTTGAAGGGATGATCGGCGAACTTCTGGCGATCCTTAAGAGCGATGATGAACCTCCGCAGGTCGTTGCCGGTGATCTCCGCAATGTCCTGGTGGTCACCGAGGAAGGCGCTGAAATATCCAAGGCTGGATGTGATCCACCTGACGGTTTTGGGGCTTTTCCCTTCGGCCTGAGCGAAGATACGGTAAGCGGCCAGTGCGTCAGCTAGGGTAGTCACGTTATAACCCTCATGCTGACATGGTAGATGATTGGTGGAAGGGTGACTACAACTTTGCGCTACTTTGCCTGTTGTGGGAAAAGCAGCTGCTCCCTGTAGATACGATGGCGTCCCTGGGGGGATTCGAACCCACGACCCGCTGCTTAGAAGGCAGCCGCTCTATCCACTGAGCTACAGGGACTCATATGGAGTTTAACATAGCGAATTACGCGACTTCAACAGGCCGGAACTGCAGCGGTTTTTTAAGCGGTTGCCTGCTTCGGTGACTCAGGTTCTTTAGCAGCGGTTTTCTCTTTGGCTGGTTCGGCAGTTTTCGGAGAAAGCTGGGCTTCCGATGTAGTCTTACTATCGGTTACATAAAAACCGGAGCCCTTAAATATGATAGGAACAGGTACAAAAAGGCGCCTGGCCTCGCACTTGCACTTGGGGCAATTGGCAACGCTATCATCATTAAAGCCCTGTCTGAGCTCGAATTTCGCATTACATTTGGAGCAAACATATTGGTAAATCGGCATTTAGTACCCCCGGCTGTCTATCTGTTTTACATTTAAAACTTAGCACTCACAAAGTCAGATTGCTAACTATTTATTTTAAATATATCTGTCACGTAAGTCAAGCATCATTGCTTTAATATCACTTCACAGCTATTATGCGCTATGATATACTATGAAATTGCATGGTCATTTGGATGGTATCTCAATCCAGTCGGGTAACTTCTTTCTATAAGGGCTCGTAGCTCAGGGGCAGAGCGGTCGGCTCATAACCGATTGGTCGCAGGTTCGAAACCTGCCGAGCCCACCAACTTTACATATTCCTAATTCATTGCTGGGCTTAAACGCGGCTGACTGGCCAATCAAATTTGTTTATACTTTTGGCTCGCTCGATTAGCACCGTCGGACCATTGCCTCAACTGCCCTGGTTTACGTATAGGCAGAGCACTGGACGAGATTCGGGGAAATGCTGGAAAGTTGTACGATAGAGATGTAGCGGATGCATCCATGAAGCTCTTCAAGGAGGAGGGATTCAAGTTCGAAGAACGCGCTATCTGACCGGACTAGCGTTCTTTTAAAAAGCTAAAGGCTGATTTCGCAGCGGTAGCACCGTCTCCTACGGCAGTCACCACCTGGCGGGCGGAGTTCTTTCTGACATCTCCGACGCTAAATATGCCTGGAACATTGGTGCGCATTAATTCATCGGTGGAAATATTGTTGTTCTCGTCCATCTCAACTAAACCCACGAATAGGGCGCTGTTAGGTATCAAACCTATGGCGACAAAGACGCCATCGACTTGAAGTTCAGACTTCTCGCCTGACTTCACATTTTTCAGATTTATATGGTTGAGCTTGTCCACGCCTTCCAGGCTTTCAACAACTGAGTCCCATTTAAATTGAATTTTGGGAATAGAAAAGGCAAGTTTCTGGACAACACTGCTGGCCCGGAGCTGATCACGCCTGTGAATAATATAGACTTTGTCAGCGTGTTGGCTGAGTTCCAGTGCATCCGTAATAGCCGTATCGCCCCCACCCACGACAGCCACATCCTTATTTTTAAAAAGGAAACCATCACAGGTGGCGCAGTATGATACACCCCGGCCTATCAGCCTGGTCTCGCCATCAACGCCAATCTTACGATAATTTGACCCGGTGGCTATGATGACCGACATTGCGGTAATGAATCCGTCATCCATAGTAATTTCGAATTTATCTGAGGTATGTTTAAATCCGGTAACTTCACCAACTATGCTTGTTAGTCCGAAACGGGATGCCTGCTCGTACATCAGCCGGCCCAGCTCCATACCTGAAACGCCCTGGGGAAAACCAGGGTAATTTTCGACATAGCCGGCATTCACAATCTGACCCCCAAATAAGCCCCTTTCAATAAGGATGGTATTAAGGCCGTATCTGGAAGCGTAAAGACCGGCAGTAAGGCCGGCGGGGCCGCCACCGATTATTGCCACTTCATATTCTTTCATTACCCCTCCTTCAAAGAACAAGACATAATGTGATTACGTGCGGTCGTGGTATTTTCTATATACTTCCTTCAAGTGTTTATTCGTTACATGTGTATAGACTTGCGTAGTGCGGATGCTTTCATGTCCCAGCATTTCCTGTACGGAACGTATGTCGGCGCCCGCAATTAGCAAATCAGTAGCAAATGAATGCCTGAGGGTATGAGGGTGCGCATCGATTGGCAGCCCGGCCTTTTTTGAGTATTTCTTTACCATTTTTTGAATCCCGCGAACGGAAAATCGCATACTTTCGCCCGACTTATCGGTAGTTTTTCTGCCGCCGTATCTAACGAAGAGCGGTTTAAAATTGTCCTTCCGCATTGTTAGATATCGGGTAATCCATTCACAGGCTGTATCGGAAAGAAATACAACCCGTATCTTATTACCTTTGCCTCTTACACCAAATTCTTTCGTCTTTGTATTGATCTGATCTCGATTAAGTTTCACGAGTTCTGAAACCCGTAATCCTGTGCTGAAAAAGGTTTCCAATATTGCTTTGTCGCGTAGGCCTTTGATATCGGATATTTGAGGACTATTTAATAACATGGTGACTTGTTCTTGCTTAAGAAAGTTAATCATACGGGGGTTTGACTTGGGTAGGTCGATTTTGTCGGGGTTTAAAGTGGAGATATCCCTCTTAACCGTGAGATAACGTAAAAAGGAGCGAAGGGCGATTACATGGTACGTCTGCGTGTTTTTACTAAGGGGCTTGCCATTTTTATTCAGAAGGTATGCGAGATAGATCCGAAACTGCCGTATTAGTTCTAGATTGATACTGGTAGAGGACAGTGGGATAGAGTTGTCTTCCATCCAACAGATAAACCTGGTTAGATAGTGTTTATACTCACGAATGGTGAGCGGAGATAGCGACTTTTCGACAATTAGATACTGCAGGAAATCATCGACTAGAGTCCTAAGATTGCTCGTAAGTGCGGTATTCATAAAGCAATTATACCAAAACCCATGTAAAGGGCGCAAAAGTGTCAATTTACGCCCTTATTATTATTTGATATTTATTGCATCAAGCGGTTCAATTCTGTTAATACATTCTCTTTCAAATTCACTCAAGCAAACACATCTCATATTATTTGCCAATAGTAGTTTCTTTTTACGACTGATTATCTTGTCAATTTGTGACTGTTTAAAGTTAGCTCCCGTGATAACAAAATTTATTTTATGTGGAAAATCGCAGTATTTCCTTAATTTTGAATTGAGGTTACCGACTACTCCATGTATTGTGTATGTATTAAATACCTCTACAGCAAAGTTTTCCTGAGCATAAACAAAGAAATCTACCCGGTTTCTCCCTTCACCGTATTTCTTTTCTTCATGAACGCAAATTTCCCCATACCGTTTAATTAATAATTTGCCTATATCTTTCTCGCTAATCAGAGAGAGGCTGCCTGCCTCAAACCAGGCTTTTTTTGTGCTCGCCAACCGCAAAGCTAATATCTTTAAGTCCTAATGTTTGACGTGCTTCTAACAGTCCACCAAATTTGAGTTGAATCAATCTAGAAGTGCACAGATGCGGGCAAGAATCGACTTCCAAAGCAGTAGGATAATGACCGTTTTCCTCTGCGAACCTTTCGAATCCTGCTTTCAAAAGAGGTATTGTCCAAATGGGCTGCTTTTTTTCCTGGCCATTATAGGAAATTCTGTATCTTTTCCAGTAATTTCTCAAGATTCCAGGTTTTAATTGCCGACACAACCACGGTTGCCTCCGGCGGAGATTTAATTGAGATGGCAATATCCCCGGACTCCTCCATGCTTTCTATCAACAGGTCTATTTTATTGATCACGGTAATCCTCGGTTTGGTATCTACATGGAGCTGCCCAAGGATTTCCTCGACCGTTTGTGACTGGCTTACCGCGTCCGGGCTTGTTATGTCAACAACGTGCAGAAGTAGATCAGCTTCATCAAGCTCCTCCAGAGTGGCATGAAAGGCTGCCACAATCAGGGGCGGCAATTTATGGATAAATCCTACAGTGTCGGTTAGTAAAACGTTTCTACCGTCCGGCAGGTGCAACTTCCGCGTTACCGGATCCAGTGTCGAAAATAGCTTGTTTTCCACTAAGACATCAGACTTGCACAATGCATTCAATAGTGTACTTTTACCCGAGTTGGTATACCCTACCAACGCAATCAGAGGTGTATGACTCTTTTCCCTTTTGCGTCGGTAAAGCTCCCGGTGTTTCCTGACCTCCTCGATTTGCCTCTTTATACCGCTTATACGTTTTCTTATCAGCTGTCTATCGGTTTCTATTTGTGATTCGCCCGGTCCCCTGGTACCAATGCCGGCACCCAGCCTTTCAAGATGGCTCCACTGGCCGGCTAACCTGGGCAATAGATATTCATGTTGTGCCAGCTCGACCTGGAGCTTACCTTCTTTAGTCCTGGCGCTACGCGCGAAAATATCCAGTATCAACGCAGTTCTGTCGATCACCTTAACGCCCAGGGCTTCTTCCAGGTTACGCTGTTGCCTGGGTCGCAATTCATCATTGAAGACGGCGGTATCATAGTTTAGTGTGGATTTTAATTCGACCAACTCTTGCAGCTTTCCTGAACCGAGGTAATGTGTTGAGGAAGGCTTTTCGAGCTTCTGTATGACCCTGCCCACTACGTCGGCGCCGGCTGTTTTGGCAAGCTGGGCCAGTTCATCCAGAGAACTGTTTAATTCCCATCCGTGCCTCCGGTCGCCCTGCCCCACCCCAACCAGTACAGTGCGTTCTCGCCTTTCATGCGTGCTGATTATTTCTTTTGTCATATTGCTAAACGATATTGACTATTTATTTTTGAGGGTTAGAAGGCGTCTTATACCTTCATCCAACCTATCGTCCGGCTGAGTTATAGATAATCTTACATAGCCTTCCCCAGATTTGCCATAGCCGGTTCCCGGCGTGACGGCCACACCCGCTTTGTCCAGCAATTCAGCCGTATATTGGGCCGAAGTGTACCCAGTTGGTATCCTGGCCCAGATATAGAAACTGGCCATCGGCTTGGTTACCTTGAGACCGATTTCCTCAAGAGCCTTGACCAGCTTATCCCGCCGCAGTTGATATTTATGATTCCTTTTAGCTATACCATCCTGCTTGCCAGTAAGGGCCTCAATGGCAGCTATTTGTATGGCTTGCGGTATGCCTGAATCGACGTTTGATTTGAAACGGAACAAGGCGTCAACCATTGCATGGTTGCCGACCACCATGCCGATCCTCCAGCCGGTCATATTATAGGTCTTGGAGAGCGAGTGAAACTCAACTCCCACATCTTTCGCTCCGGGGGTCTCGAGGAAGCTGTGAGGCAGATAGCCGTCGAAGGCAACTTCCGTATAGGGGGCATCATGGCAGACCGCGATATCATTTTTCTTTGCGAAATCTACTACCTTTTTAAAGAATTCAGGGCTGGCCACGGCACCCGTGGGATTGTTGGGATAACACAACCAGAGAACCCTGGCCCTTTTCAAAATATCGGAGGGTATACTATCAAGGTCAGGCAGGAAAGCCCTGCTTTCCACCAGCGGCAAATAATGAACCTCACCGCCGGCCAGCAAGCTGCTGACAGAGTATACCGGGTAACCCGGGTCAGGAACCAGGGCCACATCTCCCGGGTTCAGCAGGCAAAAAGAAATGTGCCCCACTCCTTCCTTGGATCCGATGAGGGGTAAGACCTCTTTTGCCGGGTCCAGGACAACGTTAAAACGCCTCCTATACCAGCCCGCGATAGCCTGGCATAGCTCGGGCATCCCAAATGTTTCCGGGTAGTGGTGGTTGGCAGGGTCATGAGCAGCGGTACATAGACTGCGGATAATATGTTCCGGGGTCGGGCCATCAGGATCACCAATAGCGAAACTGATAACGTCCTCCCCGCATGCTTTCTTCTCAGCTATTTTCCGGCTGATTTCAACGAAAAGATATGGAGGTATCTTATCCAGACGCTTTGCCAGGTTCATAGTTCAAACTCTCCCGAAAATACTTCCCCGACAGGGCCTTCCAAATACACATCGCCGTTGCCGTCCCAACTGATGGTTAACGTACCACCCGATATCATTATGTCAACATTCTCTCCTGTTATATTCTTAAGTCTGCTAACCACTGCCACTGCGCAGGCGCCGCTGCCGCAGGCCAGGGTTTCGCCCACACCCCTCTCCCAAATCCTAACCTGAAGGCTTCTGCCATCCAGTACATTAACAATTTCAAAATTGGTCCGTTGAGGGAACAGAGTATGATGCTCTACGAGAGGACCAACCGTTAGAAGCGGGAATTTTGCAACGTTTTCCTTCATAAAGCAGACAGCATGGGGATTGCCCATGGAAACGAAGGATAGTTCGAGCTCGCTGCCGTCGACCTGTACGACCTGATCGAGTATGGGGCCATCATTATCTATAGCTACTGGAATGTCCTTTCCCTTAAATACCGGCTTGCCCATATTGACACGTGCCCTGGTCACCTTGCCATGCTCTGACACTGTATCGACTTTCTTCACGCCTGCCACGGTGTCTACTGTCAGGTCTGGCCCTCTGACTAACTTTCCGTCCACAGCATATTTGGCGAAACAGCGTAGGCCATTCCCGCATATTTGCGCCTCGGAGCCATCGGCATTAAATATTCGCATCTTCAGATCAGCAATACTGGAATTGCCGATCGTGATCAACCCGTCTGCCCCTATCCCGAAATGATTTCTGCAGATATCAACGGACAGCTTGCTCCAATCGTTATCAAGATCCCGTGCATCGACCATAATGAAGTCGTTGCCTGTGCCCTGCATTTTTACAAATTCAAGCTTTTTATTCATTAGCTTTTAGTGCCGTCAAAAATTTCCCTATAGTATAGTTTATTTGATTTTCCGTATTATCTCCAACGGCGAACCACCTAATGCGGCCATCGGCCATACGGAACCAGGCATATTGACCCCGCGCAAAGCGGTGTGTCTCATATTTAATCTTTTGTATTGCAGTATCTAGGTCGGTTTTGCCGTTGAGATATGATAGTATCTGCCGGTATCCCAGGCTGGACATAGAAGGCAAATCGGCAGTGTATCCCATTGCAAGAAGGTTTTTAACCTCATCAACCAGGCCATCCGTAATCATTCTATCGGTGCGTTTATCGATCATTGTATACAAAATATGTCTATCTGCAGTTAACCCTATGACGAGCACAGGAAACGGCACGCCTCTCTTGGTTTGTAGCTCTGACGGCTTATTGCCGGTCTTATGGTGGATTTCAAGGGCCCTGATTATGCGCCTCAAATTGTTGGGGTCGATTTTGCCAGCGGCAGCCGGGTCGATTTCACTCAGTTCCCGATACAGTCCGAATGTCCCGTCTGCTTCAGCTTTTAACTGCAAACTATCCCTGAAAGAATAGTCAGGCTCTACCTGAGGTATCTGCCATCCCTCGATGACTGACCAAATATATTGCCCGCTGCCTCCAACCATTACGGGGATCTTGTTGGAGGCCTGTATCCGATCGATCACATGGTAAGCAGCCAACTGATAAAGTGCCACACTGTATGCTTCGTCTGGATTGATTATGTCTAGCAAATGGTGGGGGACTGCAATTCGTTCATCTTTGCCCGGCTTAGCGGTGCCGATATCCATATACCGGTAAATTTGACGGCTGTCCGCATTAATAATCTCGCCGTCAAAATCCTGAGCTATCTGGAGACTTAGTGTACTCTTGCCTACTGCCGTCGGTCCGACAACAGCTACCAAACACTTCATAGCATACTACTGTTTTATTGCTGCGGTCTGCCTGACTATCTCAATGAAGTCAGCAGCTTTCAGGCTTGCCCCACCCACCAGGGCTCCGTCGATATGCGGTTCACTGATAAATTCTGCTATATTAGCAGACGTTACGCTGCCCCCATATAGAATTCTAACTGATTGCGCAGTCTCATTGTTCCAGACTGACGCAAGGGTATTCCTGATGAACGCTATGGTCTGTCCTGCCTGATCACCAGTCGCGGCCTTGCCTGTACCAATAGCCCACACCGGTTCATAGGCAATCACTAGATCTTTGTTTGCCGCAATTTCTTTTAGTCCTCCTGTTACCTGCCTGGCCAAAATATCTTTAGTCCTACCCGCTTCATTTTCCTCCAGCGACTCACCAATGCAAAAGATAGGCAGAAGTCCGGCAGCCAGGGCAGCCTTCAGCTTCGCATTTACCGTCTCATCGGTCTCCCCGAAAAACTGCCTGCGTTCCGAATGACCGAGGATGACGTATTTGCAGAGTTCCTTCAACATCAGCGGCGATATTTCTCCCGTAAAGGCGCCCTTATCTTTAAAATACATATTTTGCGCCCCGACTTCCACGGAGCTGCCCTTTACAATATCACTCACCCGTTGAAGAGAAATAAAAGGCGGGCAGAGAATACGATCAATACCGTTTACGGCGCTCAACGCGGATAGCATGTCCTTGACCAGTGTAGCGGCCTCGCCAACGGTGGTGTTCATTTTCCAGTTTCCGGCAATAAGTGGTCTGCGCATAATTACTCCACTTTAAAAAGGTAAATATTTCGATATTAACCCGGGATCTCCCTGATGCAAGGTTATTATTCGTCGCTTAAAACATCTACACCGGGCAGGACTTCCCCTTCAAGGAAGTTCAGGCTGGCGCCCCCTCCAGTGGATACATGTGTCATCTTAGAACTGAGGTTCATCTCAGCCACGATCTCTGCGGTCGAACCACCGCCTACTACAGTGGTTGCATGCAGGTTGGCGAGCAGGTCTGCCATGGCCCTGGTGCCACGTGCAAACTGAGGTATTTCAATTACTCCCATCGGGCCGTTCCAAAAGACAGTATGGCATTTTTTCAAATTCTCGGTGAATAGCTCGATGGTTTGCGGGCCGATATCCACAATATATTTATTGGCGGGGATCATCGAAATCGGAGCTATAGAGAAGCGGGCCTGGTCATTGATGGCATCGGCTACAATAACATCAAGGGGCAGGAGCAGGGACACGTTACTTGTTTTCGCCGAGGCGATGATCTGGTTGGCCAGGTCTTTTTTATCTGTTTCAACCGATGACAACCCGACACCATAATTCTGTGCGCTGAGAAAAGTAGCCGCCATTCCGCCCCCTATCGGAAGTATGTCCACCTTGTTCATTAAATTATTTATAAGCGTGATTTTGTCGCTGACCTTAGCGCCTCCCAGCAGTGCGGCAAAGGGATGTTGCGCATTTGTCAGCAGGTTACCCAGCGCTTTGAGTTCTTTTTCAAGAAGCAAGCCGGCATATGATGGGAGCAGTTTGGCTACCCCGTAATTGGAGGCGTGCGCCCGGTGGGCTGTACCGAATGCATCGTCGACATAGATATCAGCCAGCTCAGCAAGCTGTCTGGCAAAATCCGGATTATTCTTCTCCTCTTCCGCATGAAAACGCAAATTTTCAAGCAATAGTATATCGCCATTCTTCAGTTTTGCTACGGCTTTCTTGACTTTTGGCCCTACGCAATCAGAGACTGTGTAGATGGGCAAATTGGTTAATTGAGAAAGGCGCTCTGCAATGGGTGTCATGCGCAATGACTCTATAACTTTTCCATCCGGCCTGCCAAGGTGAGAGCAAAGGATTATCTTAGCTTTATGTTCCACAAGGTACCAAATGGTGGGCAAGCTGGCTATAATACGGCTGTCGTCCATGATTTCGTTGGTCTTAGGGTCAAGAGGCAAATTGAAATCAACCCGTACCAGCACTCTTTTTCCCGTTACTTCGACCTCACGGATACTTTTTTTCATTGAAAATAATCTCCTCGCTGTAGTCGGTCAGCGTACCAGAAGGCGGTCTAACCCGATCAATGTTGAGTATATCTAATGAACGGAATTTGTTCAACATATATATTTTAAAATATGCAGATATTTATTTTTCTATTCATTCATATTAAACTGTTATCAAAGTACAGTTCGATAATTTAGTAAATATGAAATCATCTGATACTCAAAAATCTCCTCTGGTGATTGTAATTTCGGGACCGTCCGGCGTAGGGAAAGACGCTGTAATAGATGCAATAATGGGTGGAAACCGTAATTTTTATCATATTGTTACCGCAACTACCAGAAAAAGGAGGCCGGGAGAGGTCGACGGCGTGGATTACCATTTTATTACCAAAGCTGAATTCAGGCGAAAAATCACCGCCGGGGAATTTTTAGAATACGCCGAGGTGTACGGCAATTATTATGGTGTTCTGAAATCGGAGGTGCAGCGCGCCCTGCAAGAAGGGAAAGACGTAATTCTGAAGGTAGATGTACAAGGTGCTGCTACACTGCAGAAGAAAATCCCCGGTGCCCTGTTCATTTTCCTGGCGCCTTCTTCCATTGATGATCTGTTAGAGCGGATGGTTAAGCGTAACGCGGATACTGAACAAGCCATTAAAGTCCGCCTGGACAAGGCCAGAGAAGAGATGGAAAGCGGTAAGTTATTCGATCATTGGGTGATAAATATACCTGATAACCTGGACCAGACCGTGAAGACTGTGCACGGGCATATCAATAAATACCGTAGTACAAAACCCACTGTCAGGATTTGAGCCGATATCCTGCTCACCTGTTTTTTAAATCATCGATAAAATCACTGATAAATTCGTCTACCTCTGCAGCCGGCTTAATTACACCATAATGGCCTTCGCACAGTATATCCGCCCTTAAATCTCTAAGCTTTTCCAACGATCCTATGGCTTTTTCAGGCTCTCCTCCCCACATAGGATGGTACGGTCCATGAATATCCTGCCCGAATAGTACCCTTTTACCTTCAATATCGTTAAGAATTACAACAATGCTGCCGGGAGTATGTCCGGGTATATGTAAAAACTGGAATTCAAATGGCCCTATTTTCAAATTATTGGACTCGCCTTGTAACTTTATGTCTACTACACATGGTTGGTATTTAACTCCGTAATATTCTGCGCCTACCTTTTTCCCCGATTCAATTGCCTGCGTATCAGCTTCATGAGCTATGACTCTTGCATTATATTTGGTCTTTAAATAATTAAGGGAGCCGATGTGGTCGATATGAGCGTGAGTGATGATGATTGTACTCAATTTTTCAGGCATGAGTCCCATTGCAAGGATATTGTCTAGTAGCCGGTCGGCGCCCTTACCTGCACCTGTGTCTATTAGCACCAGTTCGCTGGCATCAATAAGGTAGACGCAACAGTCCCTTGAATCCGAGATCTCCGAACTTCCGACCATGTAGATATTGTCAATAACTCTAAAGGGTTCACTCATGCCAACCCCGGCTTTTCTTCCAAACGCTTAATAATATATTTCTCCCGCTGCCTCATTTTACGCGTATCCGCAGGAACCTGATGGTCATATCCCAGCAAGTGGAGCATCCCGTGTACCACCAGCATCGTCAGTTCCTGATCAACGCTATATGAATGTTCGGCGGCCTGACTGACGGCCGTGGTAAAGGAAATGACTATTTGTCCCAGGACTTCCGGACCTTCCGGCACTGCGGGAAAGCCCGCATCTCGCGCGCCCATAGCTATGTCTTTGAAGGCAAACGAGAGCACGTCGGTTGGTTCATTAATGTTTCGGAACTGCTTATTTAGTCTTTGTATCGTTGAGTCGTCGGTGATAACACACTCAATCTCGACGGATTCAGTAAGCTTCTCTTCAGTGAGGACGGTTTTGCAGATGCCTGTCAACCATCCCCTGGAAATGGAAGACTTCAAACCACGTTTAATTTGAACATTGATCTGATGCCCGCGTTTTCTCATCAGGCCACTATCATAACAAACGGGGATTGCACATACAATCATATAGCGAGCGGTTGCTTGAAACCCCAATTCAAACTATGCTATATTGCATGTCGCAATTCAGCCGAAATATACTTGTCGGAGGGATCGCATAGTGGTCTAGTGCGGCCGCCTGCTAAGCGGTTGCCTCGGGAAACCGGGGTCAAGGGTTCGAATCCCTTTCCCTCCGCCAGCAATCTTGATCTCAACGTTTAGCTGTCTCCATATTCTCCGTCATTAAGAATCGATCAAAACCATTTTTGTTTTGCAGAAAATATGAAATATCACGTTTGGACCATGGGCTGCCAGATGAATAAGGCTGAGTCATCCCGCCTGGCCGGTTACTTGGCATCGCTGGGACTGGAAAATGTCAAGGATATTAAGGATGCAGATATATTAATACTTAATACCTGTGTTGTCAGGCAGAATGCGGAAGACAAAGTTAACGGCATGCTGGGCTATCTAAAAGGAATCAAGCAGGCTAAGCCCGAAATGCGCATAGCCGTAACAGGTTGTTTTGTTACAGATGATCTGAGTGCGCTAAGTAAATCCTTTCCATACGTAAATCATTTTTTCAAGCCCGGTGAGAGCCGTTCTTTCGAAGAATGGTTGTTGAGCGAGTCTGTAGGAAATCTGCATGGCAACATAGGAATGGCGTTGCAATCCGTGTCGTCCCTCAGCGTCTATATTCCGATTATCCAGGGATGCAACAATTTTTGTTCATATTGTATCGTCCCTTATCGGCGAGGCCGGGAACAAAGCCGCACTGCGGAGGATGTCGTAACGGAAGCCCAAAAAGCGGCTGTAGCTGGTGCACGGGAGATCATTCTTCTCGGCCAAAACGTCAATTCATATGGCAAAGATCTGGGCAATGGCACCGATTTGAGCGGTCTGCTGGCCTTGCTCAATCAACTTGAAGGCCTGCTTCGCATCAGGTTCCTGACCAATCATCCCAGAGATATGAGCCCGGATCTAATCAGCTCGATCGCATCGCTTGATAAAGTATGCCACCATTTCTGCGTTCCGCTGCAGGCTGGGGATGACCTTATCTTAAAGGCTATGCATCGCCATTATACTTATCAAGATTTCCGGGCGCTTATCCGGCAAACACGCCAAATGATCCCGGATATTGCGTTGAGCACCGATATAATTGTGGGTTTCCCCGGTGAGTCAGAAGACCAATTTGAAAATACGTTTAAGGCTATAGAGGAACTGCGTTTCGACGCAGTACATATTGCCGCGTACTCCACACGTACACAGACCTATGCCAGCGAACATTATCCCGATGATGTCCCTTATGAAGTCAAGATACAGCGGCTGCGCAGGGTCGAAAACCTGCAAAAAGGCATACTTACCGAAATTAACCGGCAACTAATCGGGAAAACGCTGGAAATCCTGGTTGAAGGTAAAAAAGGCTCTAAATGGTACGGCAGGACTTACAGCGATAAGGTGGTATTTTTTACAGGTAGTCAGGATTACTCGGGCAAGCTCGTATCCATCCTTATCGAGTCTGCCAGTCCATGGTCCCTTCAGGGCATACCCGCTACAGTCTGATTCTACTTCTCCGTGCTTGCTTCATCTGGTGTCGGAACCGCGCTTGACAACCCTAATTGTGTTTCGATACACTTGTATTAAGAACAAATGTTCGGAATAAAGGTAGAGAACTATGAGGAAACCGGGAGTAAATATAACCAGGCAAAAAATAATCGAATATATCCGTAATTTTTACGACGATAGGGGCTATGCCCCAACCGTGCGGGATATTATGAAGGGCTGCAGCCTCAGTTCCACGGCCGTGGTCCAGCATCATCTGAAAATACTTGAGAGTGAGCACCAAATCGAGCGTGATTCCAAAGTATTCCGCAGCATACAGTTACCTGATCGGAAAAATACAATCCATGTCCCTGTACTGGGAAAGATTGCTGCCGGTTCGCCCATCCCGGTTCTGAGTCCAGATGCCTGGCATAGCGAAGCCGTCGACACCCTGGAGCTATCCGGTGAGATCACGCAGGGCAAAACTGTATTCGCGCTGAGAGTCAGTGGCAATTCCATGATCGATGCACTCATAGCTGACGGGGATATCGTATTAATGGAACCGGTCAAGTCTGTTGAGAACGGTGACATGGTTGCAGCCTGGCTAAAAAGGGAAGAAGAGGTTACCTTAAAGAGGTTTTTCCGCGAAAAGGACTTGATCAGGCTTCAACCGGCTAATATTCAGATGAAACCCATCTTTACAGACCCCGCCAATATCGAGGTCCAGGGTAAAGTGGTTGCGGTAATCAGGACCCTTTAGCTCAGTGGCCTTCGAGCTTTTCATTTACAACTTTACCTTTCCCAGCTTCTCCGAACTTAGTATTACTAAAAACCGGTTGAGGAAGTATAATTGTATTCACTATTAAAACGATCCCATTACCATTTGTTATTTTCCACGTGCAGCTAATTGGAGGTTAAAATGAACGACGATTATACAGCACTTGCCGGGCTTTACGGATATAAGGATTCGGACAGGTTTAAAAAGATTCTCAGGATTTTAGTTGATGCAAAGCAAATCAAGCTTGTAAACCTAATGCCTGCTACTGTTGAAGAGCTGGCACAAAAGACCAATTCTTCTCCGGAAATCACTAAACCCATGGTTGATGACCTTTTCAACAAAGGGGTCATCTTCGAATCCTCCAAGGGCTATCGGCCGGCTCGCCATATTTTCCAGTTGCATGATTCGACTGGAAGCGACATCAGGTCAGACCAAATATGGGGCAGAAAACTGCTGGATGCTTGGATGGACTTTTCTGAAAATGAGCTGTTTCATGATACTGCCAAGTGGGTGGCTAATTTCCCAAGGCCATTTTCCAGGGTTGTGCCTGCAATTTCATCGTTTTCCGGCAAGCCCGAATTAGGCGCAGGCGAGGATCTTGAGTCGATAATCGACCATTCAACTAGAATCGCTGTCGTCCACTGCCCCTGTCGGAGGATGGCCCAGAAATGCCATAGGCCTATCGAGGTATGTTTACAGCTCAATAAAGGCGCTGAATATGCTATAAAACGCGGCTCAGGGAAAGAAGTGTCCGGGCAAGATGCTAAAAAGATACTCAAGATGGCCTCGGAGGCAGGGCTTGTCCACACAGTTGAAAACACAGCACAGGCGGGGACTTATATTTGCAACTGCTGCCCGGACTGTTGTGTTTTGCTATACCCCTGGCTGACATATGGAAACCTGGACAAGGGCCTCGCCAAGAGCCGGTTTGAAGCTAAAGTAGATGCTGAATCGTGCAGCGGCTGCCAGGACTGTGTCGAGCAGTGCCCCTTCGGTGCAATTGAAATGACCAAAGTCCCAGGCCACAAGAAATTAAAGGCGCAAGTGAATCCCGATAAGTGCTACGGCTGCGGGTGCTGTGCTGTCAACTGCCTGACCGAATCCGTGAAATTATGTGAGGTTAGGCCATCCGAATTCCTGGCAGCCTAAAGCTCACAGATCGCCCCATCCCAATCTCAGATCCCCGCTAGCAGGAAAATCCTATAGCTTTTCTGAGCCCACGCGCGGCTTGTTACCGGGCTCATTTAATTCAGAACCATTCAGCCTTGTCAATAGCCAAATAGTCCTAATCGGTGGACCTATCGGCTTGACTTTTCGAGCGGAGCAGCTCACAATAGTACTATAGTACTGGTACATAGGTAGCTGAAAACGAAAGATGTTCATTTGGTGCGGCTATGAAGGGCAAAATAGTTTGGATCACTGCAATTGGGCTAGGCGGCATGATTGTGCTGGGTATATCGCTGGCCTTACCTTCTGTGCTTAAAGCGGATAACAGCCAAACGGTTACCATGCCGACAGCCGAAATCGCCAAAGCTTATAGACAGGCGCTTGTGTCGCCGCTAAACAAAGCTACCAGCGAAATAAAGGACCCCGATCTTGCGAGCTTCACACAGAAGCTGGTACAGTCTTACGACCTGGAAAAAACGGCGGCCAATACCAGTGACCCATCGAACCTATCAGATTTATTGCCCGATATTTCCAAAATTGAGAAAAATGCCATCAACATGCCCCTCAAAGAGGCTGGAAAGCAACTGAAGGACAAAGATCTTTCCGACTTTTACAACCGTTTTATTACCAGTTGCGGTGTAGACAACTAACTCCGACCTCCCCCATCCTTTTCCAATTTAAGCCCTTCTCTTCTATAACTATGCCTTAAAAATTGCTGCCGTTGCAGGTTAGCGGCCTGGTTGCAAATAGGGACTGGTCTGCAATATCCCCTGTGTAAAAAGGCTGTAGGCACCGAAGAATACCAGAATAGCCAGGGCAAAAAGCAGTATCGCAATAATAATTGATGGGTGGTCTTTGTTTTTTAGCCCGTTCGCCAGGAGCCATATTCCCAACGGCAACAGCAGGATCCCTATTACGACACATAATATGCCGAGTGCTGTACTTACCGTTTTTATCAAATCCATTCAACAACCCCAATATTAAAAGAAGATGTCTGTCTGATGGTCGGGGTGAGTGGATTCGAACCACCGACTTCATGGTCCCAAACCATGCGCGCTAGCCGCTGCGCTACACCCCGCAAGGCAAAAGTATAGATTACACCTCATATGCAGTCAAGGGAACTATAACCAGATAAGCCGATCTAAAGATTACCGGCAATTGGGGCAGACGTCGAAGAACCCTTTGGGCAGGTTCCATTTCTTGCGGATATACTCAAGCTGCTTTTCGGGCGCCCACTCAATGCCGCAGATCGTACATTTTTGCAGCTTATATTTAATTCTCCAGTTATAAATATATCGGTAACCTTCTTTGTCTTCCATTTTGATAGCGCCGGTCGGGCATGCGTAAAAGCACGAGCCACAGCCAATGCACGCCTTGGCGCTTTCGAGATAGGGAGATGCTGGTCCTTTGGTTATACCACGGTTCACCAGACTGATAGCACTGACACCCACCACCTGCTCGCAAACCCTGGCGCAGAGGCCGCAGACGATACAGTTTTCCTTGGTCCAGTATTCCTTTTCGAAGGATGATTTTTCTATGCCGTATTCATCTGCCAGTTGCCTAATAACCTTATTTTCAGAGCACCTTGCAAGCAGCAGATCCAGCAGCATCTTGCGATTGCCGATTACCCTGGGGGAATCCGTTTCTACAATAAGGCCTTCCTCAACGGGGAAAAGGCATGAAGTCACAATGCGTTTCCTGTTTTCCCGGGTGATTTCGACTATGCACAACCGGCAGGCGCCATAGGGTTCTACCGCGTCCAGGTTGCATAAAGAAGGTATTTTGATACCGTGAGCCCTGGCCACCTGCAGTATATACTGACCCTTTTCGGCCGTATATTTATTACCGTTTATACTCAGAGTAACTAATTCACTCAATCTTAACAGCCCCCAGTTTACACACTTCATAACAGGTACGGCACTTAATGCATTTAGCCTGATCCAGCACGACCGGCTTCCTTTTACCCACAGCTGTTATAGCCTCAGCCGGACAGGCTTTCACGCACATACCGCAATCGGGACATTTTTCTTCAGTTATGGAGAAGGTTATCAGGTCTTTGCATACGCCGGCCCTGCATTTCTTGAGTTTGATGTGCTCTATATATTCTTCCCTGAAATACTGCATAGTGGTCAGCACCGGGTTCGGCGCTGAGCCGCCCAACTGGCAGAGCGCACTATCCCTTAAGCAGTGGCCGACCTCTTCCAGAAGAGGCAGGTCGCTTTCCTTGCCGGCACCGGATGTTATGTCATTTAATATCTGCCGCATCCTCTTTATCCCTTCACGGCAGGGGACGCATTTACCGCATGATTCTTCCTCAAGGAAAGAGAGGTAATACTTGGCTATGTCAACCATGCAGTTGTTCTCGTCCATCACTATCATGCCACCCGACCCCATCATTGACCCGACTTTGGTCAGCGCATCGAAATCAACAGGCATGTCAAGCATACTTTCCGGCAGGCAACCTCCGGAAGGACCGCCGGTTTGGACTGCCTTGAATTTCTTGCCCTCGCGAATCCCTCCGCCTATATTAAAGATGATATCCCGGAGCTGTATGCCCATTGGAACTTCCACCAGGCCTGTATTGTTAACCTTGCCCGTCAGAGAGAATATCTTGGTGCCTGTATTGGTCGGCGTTCCAATCTTTTTAAACCAATCGGCTCCATTGTTGATAATCAGGGGGATATTGGCCCAGGTCTCCACGTTATTCAGGTCGCTAGGCCTGTCCCACAACCCTTTTTCTACTGTATGCGTGTATTTGGCCCGCGGCTCGCCGACTTTGCCTTCGAGTGACGCCATCAGAGCAGTGGATTCGCCGCAGATAAAGGCGCCGCCTCCGCGATTGACCCTGACATCAAAATCGAATCCCGAACCCAGGATATTTTTACCCAGCAGGCCCAATTTCCTGGCCTGTTCCATGGCATTGGTAATATTCTTCAAGGCCAGAGGGTATTCGTTGCGCACGTAAATATAGCCCTGGTGAGAACCTATGGCAAAGGCGCCGATAATCAAGCCTTCCAGTACGCTATGGGGGTTACCGGTTAATAAACCCTCATTGGCGTAGGCTCCCGGGTCACCTTCGTCCGCATTGACGATAACGTACTTGATATCACCGTGCGCATTCCGGCAGCTTTCCCATTTGACTCCGGTGGTAAAACCGCCGCCGCCGCGGCCGCGCAGCCCGGATTGTTTAACGATATCGATGATTTGCGTGGGCTGATAATCGAAAAGGGCCTTTGCCAGGGCGGAATATCCGCCTATTGATATGTAGTCTTCTATATTGGTCGGATCTATTCTGACATTATTGCCGAGGATAATGCGCCTTTGGTTCTTGTAGAATGGCAAATCAGCCTGGGCCGTAATCTCAGCCTTGGTTATCGGTTCTTTGAATAAAAGCCGGCTGATAACCTGCTTATTAAGAACCGTTTTATCCAGAATTTCCGGTACATCTTCCGGCTTTATCTTCTGATAAAAAATATTCCCCGGCTCTACGATTGCTATGGGGCCTCTTTCGCAAAACCCGTGACAGCCGGTTACCTTAAATTCGACCTTGTCCGCCAGGCCTTTCTTATCTATCGCGGCTTTGAAGGCTTCGACAACCGGGTTGCTGCCATACGGCCGGCAAGCGGTGCCATTGCAGACCGAAACCCGAGCTTTGTCTGTCTCCAGCCCTTTGGCCAGTTTCTTATGCAGCGCTTCAAGTTCTTTGGGAGATTTCAGTTTACCCGGCATATCGATAATTCTTCTCTACTTATATTTATTCAGCATCGGCTCAACTTTTTCGTTGGTCATATGGCCGAAATATTCGTCGCCTATCTTGACCACGGGCCCCGTCGCACAGCAGCCCATGCAGTTAACGCTTTCCAGTGTGAAGTTGTGGTCTGCCGTGGTGCCGCCGGTCGTAACCCCAAGTTGTCGCTGCAAGGAGTCGAGGATAAGCTCCCCTCCCCTGACGTGGCAGGCGGTGCCCAGGCAGACGTTGACAATGTGCTTTCCTCTTTCTTTAAGGCTGAATGCACGGAAAAAGGTCGCCAGGGCAAATACCTGACTCTGAGGAATGTCCATTTTTTTACTTACTTTATCCAGGGCTGCTCTGGGCAAATAGTTAAATTCGGACTGTATGTCCTGCAATATAGATACGAGCTGACTTTTATCGTTACCGTACTTCTTGATTATGGCTGTAACAGCGTCTTTCATTTGATCTTTTTCCCGGCAAGCAGCCTTATCCTGTTAAATTCAGTGAGAACATGCTCTTGAATTTCAGCTGTATTCTCCTTGGTTAAATGGCGGAATCTGCCCTGGACCTTGAGGTAATCTTCGACAGGCCTGAGTTTAGGATAATCAAAGTTAAGAGTATACTTGCCATCCTCTATTTCGTACATTGGAAAAATACCGGTCTCGACGGCCAGGCGGCCCATTGTAATGGTAAGGTTAGAAGCGGTGCGCCAGCCTGTAGGGCAAACGGATAGTATATGAATATACGAGGGCCCTTTTATCTGTTTGGCCTTCTCGATTTTATTCATTATATCGAAGGGATAGCTGGAACAGGATGTAGCTACGTAGCGAATGTTATGTGCGGCAGCTATGGCAGGCATGTTCTTTTTCTGCGTATGCTGCCCCATGCTAAACTTGCCGGCAGGAGCAGTGGTAGTAGATGCACCGAAGGGAGTTTCGCTTGACCTTTGAATGCCCGTATTCATGTAAGCTTCATTGTCAAAACATACATAAATAAAATCATGGCCGCGCTCTAATGCACCCGATAATGATTGCAGGCCGATATCCGCTGTGCCGCCATCTCCACCCATGGCTACCACTTTCACCTCTTTTGTATATCCATGCTTGCGCTTCAGAGCTTTAATGCCGGACTCGATGCCCGATGCTACGGCTGAAGCATTCTCAAATAGAGTATGTATCCAAGGCACTTCCCAGGAGGTTTCGGGCAACGGAGAGGACACTATCTCCATGCAGCCGGTAGCGTTGGAGATTATGGTGTTTCTTCCCAGTGCTTTGCACACGTAACGGAGGGCAAGAGCTTCACCGCAACCAGAACATGCCCGGTGCCCTGAGGCAAAATAGTCACGTTCCGTTACCAGTCTGGATGCATATATGGCAAGTGTTTCCACTATTCTCTCACTCCAAACATGATTATTTCCTGTGTTTCCCCCGCCTTCAATTTACCCATAGCCACATCAATAAGCGTTTTGAAGTTATCAGGGGATATGTCCCTACCGCCGAGGCCGCCGACGACGCTGGCTACCTGTGGTTTTTTGTCCAGAGTATAAAGCGCAGCCCGGATCTCCGAGCATACCGGAGCCGGCCCACCCAGCGATATGGCTCTATCCAGAACAATGACGTTTTTAGCAGAGGACAGCGCTTCCTGTATCTCTTCATAGGGGAACGGCCGCCAGAGACGCAGTCTGACCAGGCCGATTTTCTTCCCCTGGTCCTGCAGGTCATCGATCGCAATCATGGCGTTTTCGCTGTAGCTTCCCATGGTGACAAGAATTGTCTCGGCGCCATCGGCTTTGTATTTTTCCACCGGATTGTAATAGCGGCCTGTGAGATCGCCGTATTTCTTCCACGTATCGAGAATTACCGTCTTCGAAGCCCGCACTGATGCATCCAAGGCCCTTCTTGCTTCTGTATATAGATTCGGCGCAGCGAAGCAACCCATAGTTATGGGATCATCCGGGTCCAGGGGCCGGGGATGTTTATACGGTGGAAGGAATTCGTCAACCGATTTTTGGTCCAATATGTAAACGGGTTCGATGACATGCGACACATGAAAACCATCGATATTTATTATAGTGGGAAGCAATACGTCAGGATGCTCTGCGATGCGAAAAGCGCATAGCACCTGGTCGAAAGCCTGTTGACCGTTTTCAATGAAGATCTGTATCCATCCTGCATCCCTGGTTATCATGGCATCCGAATGGTCTCCCCAAATGTTTAAGGGGCCTGAAAGAGCGCGATTGGCCACTGCCATTACGATCGGAAGACGCAGGGAAGCGGCAACCAGCAACACCTCGTGCATCAATATAAGTCCCTGGCTGGCCGTTGCAGTGAAAGTCCTTGCTCCAACTGCGCAGGACCCCAAACAGGCGCTCATGGCAGAATGCTCGGATTCAACCGGAATGTACTCCGCATCCAATTTTCCGTTGGCCACCATTTCTGCAAGGCTTTCAACTATGTGGGTCTGAGGGGTAATAGGATAAGCCGCTATTACATCGACGTTCGCCAGCTTCACAGCTTCCGACACTGCCAGCGATGATTCAATACCGATACGCTTCGACGTCATGATTATGTTCCTTCGACCATTTTTATCGCCTGCGTCCAGCATTCATGGGCGCACATTCCACAGCCCTTGCAATAAAACAGGTTAGCGCGGTAATAGCCTTCATTATTGGGTTTGATACATCCCTCGGGGCAAACCAGAGAGCATATTCCGCATTTGATACATTTCTTGTCATCCCAAACCGGGTGCTGAGATTTCCAATCCCCTGTGCCAAACCTTTTGGTATTTCCCGGTTCGGTAACCATGCAACCGACCAGTAATTCACGCCAGCCTGGCATTTTTTCCACTGCAAATGATTTGGGTTTTTTCGTTCCGGTGGTAGTTATTTGACTTATAGCCGTGCTGTTATAGGCACGCATGCAGGCCTCGAAGTTAGCGCCGGCCCGGGCGCCGAACCTCTCACCGAGAGGTGCCTTCAAGGAATCAAATTTGACTGCTTCGGAAGCTTTGAGCAGGGCTCCCACCATTGTGGTATTAACTATGTTGACACCCAGCAATTCACGCGCGATGGATGCGGCATCAACCACAGCCAGTTTCCAGTCTCCGCTGAATTCCTGCTGGAGGTCCTCTACCGTCCTGGTACTGTTAACCACCAGGCAGCCTCCCGGCTTTAAACCATCCGTTACATTGATGAGCGTGACCAGCCCGGGATCAAGGACAACTACAATATCGGGCTTGGTTACACCTGATCGAATTCTGATCGGATTCTCTGCATCTATGCGGTTGAATGCGAGCACAGGGGCTCCGCGTCTCTCGGGGCCGAAGCTGGGAAAAGCCTGGGCAAATTTCCCCTCATGGATGGCAGCCAGCGCGATCAACTCGGCAGACGTGACGGCACCCTGTCCGCCCCGTCCATGCCATCGAATTTCGATCGAAGTGTCTTTTATCATATAGTCCGCAATTCAGCAAACTTTAAGTAAATGTACGGGTTCGATGCGCCCCTGGAGGGACTTGAACCCTCGCATCCGGCTTCGGAGGCCGGCGCTCTATCCCCTGAGCTACAGGGGCAGACAGTTTACCTAGCATTAAGTTTAAATCGGAATCCCAACGCCAAGTTATTTAGTATAGCAATTTTATTTTTTATTTGGCAAATCTGTTTACCTATTAATTTAACAGGGTAAATAATACATACAGCGAGGCGCCAGCTTTTTACCTTATAAACGGGATGATATAATTATCTGACAGCGGAGAGGTGACCGAGTGGCTGATGGTGCCGCTCTCGAAAAGCGGTGGGCGAGAGCCTCGTGGGTTCGAATCCCACCCTCTCCGCCATATTTTATGCCCTATGGAGAGGTGCTGGAGTGGTCTAACAGGCGCGCCTGGAGAGCGCGTGTAGCTTCGTGCTACCGTGGGTTCGAATCCCACCCTCTCCGCCATATTGCATCGGTGTGGCGAGATGAAAGACATGAACATTCCTAATGTAAAAGTCGGGCTGGCGCTGGGAAGCGGCGGGGCACGCGGCATAGCTCATATCGGTGTCATAAAAGCGCTTTTAGAGGCCGGCATTCCTATTCATATGATTGCCGGTACCAGCATGGGAGCACTGGTGGGAGCATGTTACGCGGCGGACGCCAACATATCTTTGCTGGAAGAAATAGCCTTAAAGTCAAACCTGCGGAAAATGGCACATCTGTTGGACCCCAAACTCACTCTATTGAGCGCAGGTATTTTGCACGGGGGAAGGGTTGAGAATTTCTTAAAATCTATTATCGGTGACAAACGGATTGAAGATTGTGAAATACCATATTCCGCCATAGCCACAGATATAAGATCCGGCAAAGAAATGATTTTAAATAGAGGTCCCCTCATTAAGGCTGTCAGGGCCAGCATTTCCATCCCGTTTGTATTTGTTCCAGTTAAATATGAGTCGGCCTATCTGGTCGATGGCGGGACCGTTAACCCGGTACCTGCTAACGTGGTCCGATCAATGGGTGCGACGTTCATAATTGCCGTAAATGTATTGAACGACGTTAAGAAGCGCAGGCACTTCGGTCTGACGGGAGAAAAAAAGTTCGATAAACCGCCTAGCAGCTTCAATACCATGATCCAGTCCATTTATATCATGGAATATCAGATAATTAAGGCCAGTATACTTAAAGCTGATATCATAATTGAGCCCGATGTTGGCTTTATTGAAGCTTTCGAGTTTCACCGTGGGCTGGAAGCTATCGAAGCAGGCTATAGCGCCGCCGCCGAAGTTATTCCGGAAATCAAAAAACTTCTCAACGTTGCTGAAGAAGATTAGGGCTCCATTCACCCCAAAAGTCCCCTTAAGCAGCTAACCGAACATACCTGCACAGACACGCTGCGGTGTTGGCTTTTTACGTAGCTGTGTTAAAATAACTCGATTTTTATGCATGACAGCGAAATAAAATATTGGATAGGCTTTACCAGGACTCCCGGAATCGGAAAGGTGAGGCTTAATGCGCTGAAAGACCACTTCGGTTGCCTGGAAGACGCCTGGAAAGCCACCAAAACCGACCTTGTTCGCGCTGGCCTGGATGACAAGGTTGCCGATAGTTTAGTAGCAAGCCGCACCAAAATATCTCTTGAAAAAGAGTTGGAACTGGTCGGGAAGTATAACATCAAGGTCATACCCTTCAATTCTCCAGACTATCCGCCACTGTTAAAAGAGATTCACGATTACCCGGCGGTAATTTATGTACGCGGCATGCTCAAGGCATTAAACGGCACCAATATAGCTATTGTTGGCACCCGCCGGGCCACCGCTTACGGCAGGCAGGTCACAGAAGAATTAGCCCATGGCCTCGTTATGAATAATATTACTATTATAAGTGGACTGGCTAAGGGCATCGACACGGCGGCGCACAGGGCTGCTATCGACGCAGGCGGTCAAACGATGGCGGTATTTGCCAGCGGGCTCGACATAGTCTACCCACCGGAGAATTTGAATCTTGCCCGTGAAATAATGGAACATGGGGCACTGGTGAGCGAATACCCTGTTGGGATAAAGCCCAAAGCCGATAATTTCCCAAGGCGGAACAGGATCCTAAGCGGTTTATGCTGCGGAGTTTTGATAGTAGAATCCGGGGAAAATAGCGGCGCTCTCATCACCGCCAATTTTGCCCTGGAGCAAAACAGAGAGGTATTTGCAGTCCCGGGAAGCATAATGTCAGCTATGAGCAAAGGCCCCAACAAGCTGATTCAAGAGGGCGCAAAACTTGTAAGAAACCACATAGATATTATTGAAGAATTGAATCTGTCCGTGGTATCCCAGCAGCTTGAGATGGAAGTCATGGCTGCATCCAATGAAATAGAATCGCATATAATAAATTGTATGACAGGCGAACCGACCCATATTGACGAAATCTGTAGGAAGACCGGGCTTAATACTTCTACTGTTATGAGTAATCTGGCTATTATGGAGTTCAAGGGATTGGTGCGACAATTAGGTAATATGAGCTATATGCTTAACAATAATTTAAGGTAAAAAAGGTTAATAAATAAATTTTATGGCTACTAAACTTGTTATCGTTGAATCTCCGGCAAAAGCAAAAACACTAAGTAAAATCCTTGGTAAAAACTATGTTATCAAGGCTTCCATGGGACACGTGCGAGACCTGCCCGAAGATAAATTGGGAATACAGGTCGATAAGGACTTTGAACCCGAATACAGGAACATACGCGAGCGCAAACCGATTATCACCAGTATCAAGGAACTGGCCAATAGCGCTTCAGCCATTTATCTGGCTACTGACCCTGATCGGGAAGGTGAAGCGATTTCCTGGCACCTCATAAAAGCAGCCAACCTTGAAAAGGACAAGATTCCACTGCGACGGGTTACCTTTCACGAGATAACCAAAGAAGCTGTGGAACAGGCGTTTGACAATCCCCGCGCCATCGATATGAAAATGGTGGAAGCACAGCAGGCCAGAAGGGTGCTGGATCGTCTGGTGGGCTATAAGCTCAGCCCACTGTTGTGGAAAAAAGTGCTCAAAGGTCTTTCGGCCGGACGCGTTCAATCTGTCGCCGTCCGGTTGATTGTTGACCGCGAGAGAGAAATTCAGAATTTTGTTCCAGTTGAGTATTGGATCATTGAAGCCGACCTGGCCAAAAAGGGCCCTGGAGAGAAAAACTTCAAAGCATCGTTTGTTGGTTTGCTAGGTGAAAGGAAACTGGATATCCCCGGCAAGGATCGCTGTGATGAGATCCTCGCCGACCTGAGGGAAGCCGAATATTCCGTGGCGGCTATTCAGAAGAAAGACGTCTCTCGTAACCCGGCCCCGCCTTTTATAACCAGCACGTTACAGCAGGAAGCATACCGCAAGCTGCGTTTTACAGCGAAAAAGACCATGGTTATTGCGCAGCAACTATATGAAGGGCTGCATATCGGTGAGGAAGGAGATACCGGCTTAATCACGTACATGCGCACCGATTCCACGCATATGGCCGCCACCGCAGTAGAAGAAATAAGGGACTATATTCACAGCAACTTTTCGCGCGAATATTTACCCAAGACTGCCAGGGCATTTACTAAAAAAGTAAAAATGGCCCAGGAAGCGCACGAAGCCATCCGTCCCACTAAAGCTAGCAGAACCCCGGAGAAAATCAAAGGTTACTTAAATAAAGAACAAAACCTTCTATATGAGTTGATCTGGAAGAGGGCTATCGCCAGCCAGATGGCCGCCGCGGTCTATGACACTTTGACTGTCGATATACATGCACAACCAACAAAGAAGAAAAAAGCTTATTTACTTCAGACGAAGGCTTCGTCCCTTCGCTTTCCCGGATTTATGGCCCTTTACATCGAAGGCCTGGACGAAGAAAAGGATGAATATGATGAAGGGACTTCTGTTAAGGTCCCCAAATTAACGGAAAATGAACTATTGCGCCTAGTTGAGCTTTATCCCGAGCAGTTTTTTACACAGCCTCCTCCCCGCTACACGGAAGCAATGTTGATTAAATCACTCGAACAGAAGGGCATTGGCCGGCCCAGCACATATGCCCCAATAATATCTACTATCGTTGACAGAGGTTACGTATATAAAGACTCAGGAAAGCTAAAGCCGGAGGAGATAGGCATTATAGTCAACGATTTGCTGGTTAAGAGCTTTCCCAATATAGTAGACTTCAATTTCACAGCCAAAATGGAGGACGAACTGGATGAAATAGCCAAGGGCAAGATGAAATGGGTTTCCGTGATCAGGTCGTTTTACTCTCCGTTCGAAAAAGATTTATTAAACGCACAGGAGAAACTGGAGAAGATAGTTATAAAATCCGAAGAAACCTGCCCCGAGTGCGGCAAACCCATGGTAATGAAGTCCAGCAGATACGGCAAATTCCTGGCGTGCAGCAATTACCCTGAGTGCATGGGGAAGAAATCGATAAATTCATCCCGGGGGGCTTCCGCCGCCGCTCCCGAAATATCCAATGAGCCTTGTCCTATTTGCTCTAAAAATATGGTGGTCCGCAAAAGCCGGTTTGGGAAATTTTTAGCCTGTCCTGATTACCCTAAATGCAGTGGCAAAAAGACTATGCAGAGAAAACCATTCGGCGATGGTAAGGGAAAGGATAGCGATAGTAAACCCGAGACTGCGGATGAAAAATGCCCCAAATGTGGCGAACCCATGGTTATCAGAGCCGGACGCTTTGGCAAATTTTTGGCTTGCAGCGCCTACCCCAAGTGTAAGACCACGAAGAAAATCCTCCCCGATAAACAGGCCACTGATGAAAAAAATGCATGAAGTTGCGGGGCTTATCGATTAAATATAACATGAGTTGCAGAGAAACCTGGATTGCAAAGGCTGAATGATTTAAGAGGCAAATTCGACAGCAATAATATCGATGGATTGCTCGTCGGCTCTCCCGTGAACCGCCGTTACCTGTCTGGTTTCTCTGGGTCTGCGGGCTGGATAGTAATTTCCGCTAAAGAGGCACTGCTGGCGGTGGACTTCCGCTACGTAGAACAGGCCAAAAAGGAAACCAAAGATTTTGAAGTTATTTATATACGTGGTGAAATGGCTGCCTGGCTGCCCGAGATTATCGGCAGGCTGGGCATAAAGAAACTGGGTATTGAAAAAGAGCATACGTCCCTGGCAGCATATGAAACCCTGTGCAGCGTTTTTCAAACCAACGCACCCTCCATTCAACCATTGAAAAACATTGTCGAATCCCTGCGGACAATGAAGTCCAAAGAGGAGATCGCTCACATAAGCAGGGCTGCCGAAATTGCCGACAAGACCATGGCTTATATAAGCTCTCACCTTCGTATCGGGATAAGCGAAATTCAGTTTGCATGGGAGTTGGAAAATTTTATCCGAGATCAAAAATACGAGCCGCTGCCGTTTGATACAATTGTCGCTTCAGGCCGGAACGCAGCTCTTCCGCATGCCAGGCCCACTGATAAATTAATTGCTACAGGAGAGCCTGTAACAGTCGACCTTGGCGCCCGATATAACGACTATTGCAGCGATATAACCCGCACGTTTGTGATTGGAAAGGGAGACACGGATTTTTATAAAATTTATAATGTAGTACTGGGAGCCCAGTTAGCTGCTTTATCGATTGTCGAGGCGGGTATGAAAGGTGCCGATGCCGATGGTATCGCACGCAAAATGATCGATAAGGCTGGTTATGGCGCATACTTCGGGCATGGCCTGGGACATGGAATAGGCCTTGAAACGCACGAGGCACCGCGGCTCGGGGTCTCCAGTGATGATATACTTTTGGAGAATATGGTTTTTACCGTCGAGCCGGGAATATATATTCCAGGGTGGGGTGGTATAAGGATCGAAGATACGGTCTGTTTCAAAGGTGGAAAAATAAAATCGATAACCAACGCTGGAAAAGAGCCACACGTACTTGGAGGTTAAGCAGATATGATTGATGCAGGAGAGCTTAAGAAAGGCATTACCATAATGCTGGACGGACAACTTTACCAGGTTCTCGATTTTCAACATATAAAAATGGGCCGCGGTTCCGCACAAATCCGTATTAAGTTGCGCGATATTAAAGCCGGCCATACCATCGAGAAATCATTCCAGGCAAGCGAAAAATTTGCCAAGGCATTTTTAGAAAAGCGCCCAGCACAATTTCTCTATAACGATGGTGACCTATACCATTTTATGGACAACGAAACATACGAACAGTTTGCTGTGGATAAGTCTCTTGTAGGCGACGCCCTGAATTACCTCAAGGAAAATATGAACCTGGAATTGCTGACGCATAAAGGCGTGACCATCGGCGTTGAGATCCCTTTGTCGGTGGAGTTAAAGGTAGTAGAGACCGGCCCCGGATTCAAGGGTAACACCGCCAGTGCCGGCAGCAAACCTGCCATAATGGAAACCGGGATCAGCATTCAAGTTCCATTCTTTATAAATACCGGCGATGTAATAAAAGTGGACACCAGGACCGGCACATATTTGGAAAGGATTAGTTGATCGTTGGTTAAAGCCGATCTCCACGTACACACCTTTCACTCCGTGGATTCCAATATGTCCTACGAGCAGCTTATTGCCGCCTGTCAGAGAAAAGGTATCAATTGCATCGCAGTCTCCGATCATGGGACTACCAGGGGTGCGAGGGAGTTGAGCAAGATAGCGCCCTTTAAAGTCATTGTTTGCGAAGAAGTGCTGACTCCCTATGGTGAGATAATGGGGATGTTTTTAACCGAGGATATACCGAATAATATCAGCGTCGAAGATACTATTAGGCACATCCGCCGGCAGGGCGGACTGATTAATATACCCCACCCCTTTGATAGAGTGAGGCCCTCAGCCTTCCGTAATAAGGCCATGTTGGAATCCGTTGCGGAGCAGGCCGATTTAATTGAAGTGTTCAATTCAAGGAGCCTCTTTCCAGGCATAGGTAAAAAGGCCCGCGATCTGGCTGCTAGGCACAATAAGATTATAAGCGCGGGCAGTGACGCCCACAGCCCGCTTGAAATCGGCTATGTATCCATAGATATGCCGGACTTTAACACTAAACAGGAATTCCTGACTTCCTTGAGTAGTGCCCAGTTCCATTGCAAGAAGTCGAGCCCATTAATACATATCATCAGTACCACAGCCAGGTTAAGAAAACAACATAAGCCGGAGTAACCAAAGTGCTTAAAGTCGGCTGGTTTTCCACGGCCAGAGGAGATAGTTCCCTCAAGCTGTTGTCCGCAGCGGTTGAAAACATCCGTAGCGGAGAGCTTGGGGCCAAAATAGATTTCGTTTTCTGCAGCCGTGAGCGGGGTGAATCGAAGAAGACAGACCTTTTTCTTGAACAGGTTAAAGGTTATCGTATACCTCTGGTCTCCTTATCTGTCAAAGAATTTGCCAAAAGGTCCTCGCAGGAAATAGGTGTCAAAAACGAAAGGCTGCCCGAGTGGAGGCTGGAATACGACCGGCAGGTAATGCAGAAACTCTCAAGCTATAGTCCGGATATCTGCGTTCTGGCAGGATACATGCTTATCGTCGGCTCGGAAATGTGCCAGCACTTCAATATGATAAACCTCCACCCCGCCCTGCCAACGGGACCAAAAGGTACGTGGCAGGAGGTTATCTGGGATTTAATTTCGACCGGGGCTACAGAATCGGGTGTTATGATGCATCTTGTGACGCCCGACCTTGACAGGGGCCCGGTTATTTCCTATTGCAAATATAGTATAAGAGGCTCTGAATTTGATGGCCTTTGGACAGCATTAGCCGATAATGCAGTGAGTCCTATAAAAGCTCAGCAGGGAGAAAATAACGAGCTTTTTAAAAAGATCAGGCAAGCCGGATTTATGCGCGAGACGCCTTTGATAATCCATACCCTTAAATCTTTCAGTGCAGGTAAAATAACCATAGATCGTCAAAAAAGGCTATTAGATGCCAGGGGCAAACCCATGGCGGGTTATGATTTGACCTCCGAGATTGACAAGGCCTTATGTGAAGCCTAGGTTAAACTGCCGCAGAAAAAAAGAGGAGACCTTGAAGGTCTCCTCGTCCCATTTTATCGGCCTATAAAACAAGTTTATGTTTTCTGTTTGGTGGTAGTTGGTGAAAGGATAGCATCTATCAACCCGTATTCTACCGCCTGCTCAGCGTTGAAATAAATATCCCTGTCGGTGTCCTGCCGGATCTTTTCCAAAGATTGCCCGGTGTGCTTGGCCAGAATTTTGGCTATGAGCTCGTCAAGCCGTTCAAACTCTTTAGCCGCGATTTTGATGTCGGTTATCTGGCCCTGTGTTCCAGCCCTGCCCTGGTGCATGTGTATGGTTGAGCTGGGCAGCGCATACCGTTTACCCTTGGCGCCGGCACATAGCAACACCGTTCCCATACTGTAAGCGGAACCAACGCAAATGGTCGAAACGTCCGGCTGTATCAGTTGCATCGTGTCATAGATTGCGAGACCGGCTGTAACTACCCCACCGGGCGAATGAATGTACAGACTGATATCCTTCTCAGGATCTTCACGTGCCAGGTATAGCAATTGAGCAACTATTACATTGGCGATCTGGTCTTCGACCTGAGTGCCTAGGAATACAATCCTCTCCTTAAGCAAGAGCGAATATATATCCATGGATCTTTCACCCCTGGCGTTGCTCTCGGTTACCATGGGTATTATGTTAAGCGGTGACCTTTCCATTTTTTTCTCCCTCCTCCGAATTATCTGCTTTTTCAGTGACGATCTTGGTCAACAAGTCCATAGTTTTATTAATTATCATCATGTCTCTGAGCGATTCACGAGGTTGCGGCAGGCTAAACAGCGCTCTGACGTTTTCCGCCTTAGTTTCATCGCCTTTTATCATGTTTTCGATCGCCTCGGTCAATTCATCTTCGCTTACCTTTACATCCTCCACTTCACCGATTTTGCTGGTGACCAGGAAGGCTTTGACCCGGTCGGTGGCCGAAGGCCTCAAATCATCGCGATGCTGCCCCAGCGTTTTCTTGGCGTTGCCCAGGTAATTTTCAAGCCCTTTGATGCCGTCTGCAAAATTCCTCGCTTCCTCGTTGATAATATGGTCTATCTCTTTTTCAACCAGTACCGGCGGGAACTCTATAGTACTTTGCTCTATCAACATGGTTACCAATTTATTCTCGAATTCCTTCTTCAAGCTTTCGTCTGCCCGAGATTGCAGGCCAGCCTTAATTTTCTCTTTCAGGACTTCCAGGTTCTCGCTTCCCGCGTTCTTTGCGAAATCATCATTTACTTCCGGGAGGCTCTTCTCTTTAATCTCCTTAACTTTAACAGTGAAGGTATATTCTTTACCGGCTATCTCCTTTATCTCGTAATCATCCGGGAAAGACAACGTAAACTCGGTCTCAGCATTCTTTGCCAGGCCTATCAGTTTCTCTGCAAAACCGGGCGCCGGGTATTTGGAATCCTGATTCACTTCGTACGCTGCATCTTTACGATCAAGCATGGGTTCGCCGGCTTTTTTTGCAGTGATATCGCAGGTAATAATATCGCCATACTGAATACCCCGTTCCACCGGGACCAGGGTGCCGAATTGCATCTGTAGCTGCTCGATCACCTGGTTGATCTCGCTGTCACCAACTTCTTTTGTCCCCATTTCCAATTTTATTTCCCGGTAATTTCCGGGGGTTACATTGGGTTTCAGCGGGACTATGGCCTTAAATATAACCGGATCTACCTGTAAAAGCTCAACTTTAGGCTCGGCGATGGCTGCTATGGATTCTTTCTTTAAGGCCTCTTCATAAGCTTCAGGAATGAGGTGCTCGAGCGCTTCCTGGAAAATAGCTTGCTTACCGACTTGCTGCTCAACCAGGCTGCTGGGTGCTTTCCCTTTTCTGAAACCGGGCAGTGTTACCCTCCTAGCCAGATGCTCAAGAGCGTCAGCCATATATTTATCCGTCTCACCGCTCTCCATTTCCACGTTGAGCGCAAGCTGGCAATTATCCATTTTCTCGCAAGTTGTTTTCATGTTAACGTATCACCTTGAATTATTATAACATTGGAAAATTCGACTTCAAAAATGTTTACGCCTGTTTCTCCTGCTCTGTAATGTGCAGGTGGAGTTCATCGAGCTGCAGATCCGAAATATGGGAGGGCGCATCTGTCATCACATCGATCGCAGCCTGATTTTTAGGGAAGGCAATGACGTCCCTGATGGTCTTACTACCTGTCAGCATCATTATAAACCGGTCAATGCCGGGAGCTATTCCGCCATGCGGAGGCGCCCCATATTCAAGGGCCTCGAGGAAGCCTCCGAACTTATCTTCCATTTCTTCCTTGGAATAGCCAAGGATACGGAATATTTTCTCCTGAAGATCCCTCTTGTGTATACGTATACTGCCGCTGGACAGCTCGTAACCATTGCAAACGATGTCATAATGCCGGGCGCGGACCTTGGAGAGGTCCGAATCGAGCAGGGGCAGATCTTCATCGAAGGGCGCTGTAAACATATGGTGCATAGAGTCCCAGCCTTTCTTTTCATCATTCCACTCAAATAGCGGGAAATCCGTAACGAAGAGGAACGCCATCACATTGGATGGACAGAGCTGCAAGCGCCTGGCCATCTCTCGGCGCAGCTCATCAAGGATCTTATGCACAAGGTTCTCGCTGCCGGCTGCTATGAGAATTAAGTCCCCTCTTTTTGCTTCAAATATCTTGATTATCTCTTTCAGCTTATCCGGCCCAAGATGTTTACTGGCAACAGATTTCACCTGTGCCGACAAGTCACTGCCATCAGCTGCATCAGGCAGCCATGCCATTGAGATAAGTCCCTTGGCGCCCAACCCCCTGGCTATTTCAGTCAACTCTTCAATCTGCTTGTGAGTGTAGTTGGCGCACCCCGGCAGACAAATACCTTTCACCACGCCTTTGACCTGGATAGCGGACTTGAAAACAATGAACTCGCTATCTGATACCAGAGAGGAGATATCCTTTAATTCCAACCCATATCGGATGTCCGGCTTGTCGGTCCCATAGCGTCTGATAACATCGGCATAAGACAGCCTTGGGAAGGGTTTCACAAGCCGGATGTCCGGCGTTAAGGTTTCAACCAGCGACGTGAACATCTCTTCACACAAACTTAATATGTCTTCTTCGGTGACAAAGCTCATCTCAAGGTCTAATTGGGTAAATTCCGGCTGACGGTCGGCACGCAGGTCCTCATCACGGAAGCACCGGGCGATCTGATAATATTTCTCTATGCCGGCCACCATTAGCAGTTGTTTGAGTTGCTGCGGAGATTGGGGCAAGGCATAGAACTTGCCTGCATGCATCCGGCTGGGGACAACGTAATCACGTGCTCCCTCTGGTGTGCTCTTTATCAGGATCGGAGTCTCCACTTCGATAAACCCCTTAGCATCAAGGAAATCACGCATGAACTTTATTACCTTATGCCTGAGTATCATGTTGTCGCGCATACCCAACCGCCTGAGGTGAAGATAGCGGTATTTCAGCAAAAGGTTCTCATCCACGTCCACCTCTTCATTAATATAAAAAGGCGGAGTTTTGGAGGAGTTATAAATTTGAATGGCTTTGGCCAGAATCTCTATTTCACCGGTGGGCAATTTAGTGTTTTCCGTCCCTGAAGGCCTCCTGGAAACCTCTCCCTTAACCTGAAGGACATACTCATTTCGCAGTTCTGTGGCAATTGAATGCGCATCACCTGAAACCTCGGGATTGAAAACGACCTGCGTAATTCCTTCTTTATCGCGTAAATCTATGAAAATAAGGCCGCCATGGTCGCGACGACGGTGAACCCATCCAGCCAACGTAACGGATTGACAGGTATCGGCAGCGCGCAGTTCTCCGCAATTATGAGTCTTAAGCAATTGGTCCTCCTGGGCATCAAATTATATCTTAATACGATTGCGCGGCACAAAATTGAAGTAGGGAACAGAGGGTATAGGTGACTTCAGAAACAAATCCCGTGCTTATATGAGTGCAACAGGGCTAAGAACTTTTCGAGTATTTCTCCCTCAGCTTGGGTTTTTCAATTTTACCTGTTGGATTCCGCGGCACCTTGTCGAAAATGACCTTCCTCGGAACTTTATGCTTTGCTAGGCAGTCTTTGCAGAAATCGATGATCTCGTTCTCAGTGATAATTTCGCCCGATTTCGGATCAACGATGGCAATAGCTATCTCACCAAGCCTGTCATCAGGAATGCCAATTACCGCAACATCGTATATTTTAACATGATTATGTAAGGCATCCTCCACTTCAACGGGGTAGATGTTCTCCCCACCGGTGATAATGACGTCCTTCTTCCTGTCCACCAGAAATATAAAACCTTCATCGTCCATGGTAGCCATATCCCCGGTATACAGCCAGCCGTCCTTCAAGGTCTCACGCGTTTTCTTGGGATTACGGTAATATTCTTTCATCACGCCGTCGCCTTTTACCGTCAGCTCTCCTATTTCATCTTTCCGGGCAGTTTCTCCTTTTTCATTTACTATCCTCGCTTCCCAGTTAAAGCCGGGCACTCCAATGGCTCCGACCTTACTTTCATTTCCTATCCCCAGATGGACGCAGCCAGGGCCTGTGGACTCGCTCAGCCCGTAATTAGTATCGTATTGCATAGCGGGGAAGACCTGCTTCCATTGTTTGATCAAGGCCGGCGGAACGGGTTGCGCTCCAATATGCATCAACCTCCAACAGCTTAGATCATAGTCCTCCTTCTTGATCTCGCCTTTCTCCATGGCTACTAATATATCGTGGGCCCAGGGAACCAGCAGCCATACGATCGTACCCCTCTCCCTGTGGACAACTTCAAGCACATTTTGGGAGCTAACCTCGCCCAATAAAGTGGCTTTGCCGCCCACGATCAGGCTGCCGAACCAGTGCATCTTGGACCCGGTATGATAAAGGGGTGGAATCAATATGAAGTTATCATCCCTGGTCTGGTGGTGATGCGCATTCTCGGTGATGGCGGCGCACTTCAAATTATTATGCGTAAGAAGTATAGGTTTAGGAGTGCCCGTGGTCCCCGAAGTAAAGTACAGGCTGCAGCTATCCTCCTCGTACAACCGCACAGCAGGTGCTATAACAGGGAACGGCGCAATGGCAGAGTGAAATTCCTCTATATAGGCGGGCGGTTTGCCGCCTACTCCGATATATTTCCTGATATGACGCAACTTATGGTGCACTGAATCTATACGTCCGAAGAATTCCTCGCCGATTATGACGGTTCTTGCACCTGAAATATCGGCGCAGTATTTAAAATCCTGTTCCGTAAACCTGAAATTTAAAGGGACCACCCATGCCCCGGTACGCAGAATCCCGAAATAGGCTATAAGCCAATCAATGGAATTCATCATCCAATGTATGACTTTGTCGCCCTTTTTAACGCCATCGGCCAGGAGCATATTAGCTACCCTATTGGCCCCTTCGTCGAATTCCCGCCAGTTTATCTCCCGGCGGTAGTTTAAGCTGGGCTTAATCTCAACCAGGGCGCAGTCATCCGGATAATTTCTGGCGTTGCGTGCAAGCATTTCGGGTATTGTGATCATATTTGTTTTCGAAGCCGTATTAAAGATTTCCCCGATATTATATAACAGGTCAACCGCCCAGGTAGGCGTTTTTTACTCTTTCGTCTTCATGTAACTCGCTTGCAGTTCCCTCAAGCACGCATTTTCCCGTTTCCAGTACATATGCCCTGTCGGCAAGGTTCAGCGCCATGCGGGCGTTCTGTTCCACCAGGATAATACTTATGCCACCGCGATTTATTTCTTTGATCGTCCTGCCGACTTCTCCCACCATGATGGGTGACAGCCCCATGCTGGGCTCGTCCATCATAATAAGCTTTGGTCTATTTAAAAGGGCACGGCCTATGGCCAGCATCTGCTGCTCTCCACCGCTGAGGCTGCCCGCCGTCTGATTCCTCCGTTCTTTCAGGATAGGGAAATGTTCGAATATTGCATCCAACTGACCGGCTATTTCCTTTTTATCCTTCCATAAATAGGCGCCCAATTCCAGATTTTCCATGACAGACAGGGGCGCCAGTATCTTTCGTCCCTCAGGCACATGTGAGATGCCCAGTCTAACTATTTTATATGCAGGTAGGCCAGTGATTTTGTTGTTGCGGAAATAGGCTTCTCCCGAACTCAAAGATTTCAAACCGGATATGGCCCGTAGAGTGGTTGTTTTTCCCGCCCCGTTGGCGCCTATTATTGTCACTATTTCTTTTTCGTCGACATGCAAAGACACGTCGGTCAATACCTTCGTCTTGCCGTAGTATACGGTGAGATTCCTTACTTCAAGCAGCGGCGTCACGTCAAATCACCTGCTTCCCAAGATATGCTTCAATAACCTGTTCATCTTTTCGAATATCGGCCGGCGTATTTTCGGCAATTTTCACACCCAGGCTTAAGACGACAATCCTGTCGCAAAGGCTCATGACAGCCTTCATATCGTGTTCTACTATAAGGACGGTTATCCCTTTGTCGCGTATCCGTTTTATTTTTCCTACCATTTCCATGGTCTCCGTGGGATTCATGCCGGTGACGGGTTCGTCAAGCAACAGTAAGGCCGGCTCCGTCGCCAATGCAATGGCAATAGCAAGTGCGCGCTGATGTCCATGCGGCAAATTGGCAGCAAGTTCGCCGCTTAAAGTGGATAACCCCATGAACTCAATTATTTCCGCTGCTTTCTTTTCCTTGTCCTCTTCCTCACTGTTCGCGCGGGGTGTATGCAGGAAAACTTTCCACAATGGCTGGGTGTAATGGCGATGGAATCCACTTAAAACATTTTCAAATACTGTTTCCTGCATAAATAGTGTCGGCTCCTGGAAGATCCTGGCGATACCTTTCTGAGCGATCTGATCAATTCGCAGACCAGTAATTGATTCACCTTTAAATAAAATTTTGCCCTTATTGGGAACTATAAAACCGCTGATGATATTGAAAAGTGTGCTTTTCCCGGCTCCGTTTGGACCTATAAGACCGAGTATTTCCCCCTCCCTGATGTCCAATGATAAATCGCGTACGGCCACCAGTCCGCCGAATATCTTTGTTATATTTCTAACTTCGAGCAGAGCCATATTCTAACTTTCCCTTACTCCCGTATTCTTGCCCTTCTTCAGCCAGGATCTAATAGAATGAATACCCTGACCGTTATTTTTACCGTTTGACTTGGTGGCATTTACTATCGTCCCCAAGATACCTCCCTGGAAAAATAGAATAACTACTAACAATAGTACGCCTGTAACTATTGGCTCGAACTCTTTGATTATACGCAAATATTCCGGAATAAATGTCATCAAAAGAGAGCCGACTGCCGGTCCCATCACGTAAAACTCCAGGCCGCCTAATACTGCGTAGAGCTGAATATAGATTGAAAGCCAGCCGCTGAAAGCTCCCGGAGTCACCGTCTGAAAATAGTGTGCATAAAAACTTCCGGCGGCAGCGGCTGTAGTCGAAGCGATGGTAAAGGCTAATAACCTGTAGCTATACTGGTTAATACCCAACGTACCGGCCAGATTGGGGCTGAGTTTGATGGCCTTCCACGCCCGGCCTATATGCGAAGTGTACAATGCGTAATAGGCGAGTACCACCAGCAACAGAATAATCAATATTAAATAGTAGTATGACATCTTGCTGTCGAATTGAATTGGTCCCAATGCTGTGGGTCTGGGTATCCCAATAATACCTCCCCACCCTCCCAAAAATTCGATCTGGCCTGCCGCTATTACGACAGCACTGGCAAAAAGCAGCGTGATGATTACGAAAGCAATTCCACCATTCCGGACGAAAATGGCTCCGACCCCTAATGCCAGAATACTGGAAATTATGATCGTGAGCGGAAAGGTCAGCCAGAAAGATATACCTGCATTCATGGCGAGGCTGGCCGAAATGTAGGCCCCGACTGCATAAAAGGCACCTGCTCCCAGGCTTATCAAGCCGGTACTGAAAAGCATGCTGAATGACATGCCCAGAATAGTCCCCACGCAGGCCATAATAAGAAGGTGTTTAATATAGTCGTTTTCAATAAAAATTGGCAGGGCTGCGAAAACGATGATGAGAATCACCGCCGCCGCCAATTTTTTGTGAATTGGTTTCCAGCTAGTCGGCGGCTTCACCGAGCAGGCCTCCGGGTCTAAAGCTAAGTATAGCAATCACCAGCAGGAACACGAATAGCTCGGCTATGCCACCCAGGAACTGAAAGCCGAAACTCAAAGCAAGGCCGACCAGCAGCCCTCCCAAAATGGTGCCCTTATAGCTGCCTATCCCTCCTACCAACAGCACCAATAAGGACAAAAATATTACGTCAGTCCCCATATCAGGCGTGACAGAGAAAAGCGGGGCGATAATGCCCCCCGCGAACCCGGCCAGTGCACTCCCCAGAGCGAAACAAAACACAAGTATCCAGCGAGTGTTGATCCCCGCCAAGGTTACGGCTTCAGGATCGTAGCTTATGGCCCTCAATATTTTTCCAAGTGTTGTCTTGTACATAAGGAAATAGAGTAAAAGGCAGATAACTATGGCTGCCAGGATGACTATCACTCGCATTAAGGAAATTCTGACGTCTAAGATATCGATCATCTGGGGAAAGGGAGTTTTAACGCCTCTTTCTTCTGTCCCAAACAGCAGTAAGGTCCCCTGTTGCAATATCATCATCAAGCCCACAGAGGCCATGGCGCTCAATAGTAGCCGGTAAGAAAATGTTGTGGTAACTGTAAACCGCTGCCTGACAACATGGAAAATACTCATGTAGCATATAGCTCCGACCAGTCCCAGGATTAGACCTGCGAGGACAAGCGACAGAGCAAAGTCCAGGTGCATGATCTGGAATAACAGGAATAGCATATAGGCGCCCAGCATATAGAACTGCCCGTGGGCAAAATTCAGTATTTTGGTGCCCCTTATAATGATGTCCAGGCCGAGCACCATAAGTACGTAAACCGAGCCCAGAGAAAGCGCATTTAGAAATAACTGAGCTAATAAACCTGGAGTCACGCTATTCCCTTTCCATCAAGAGGTAGAAGTCACTGCAATATTACAGTGACTTCTACCGTTTTGGCTAGTTATTCGTTTAGAAAAAAGTGTTGCTATTAGTGTCGTAGCGAAGCTACTGCCACACTCCGCCGAAAGCACTCTGGTTAGCTTTTAAAGCATCATCTGCTGAAATAGTACCCAGGTACTGGTATGCGCCCTTCTTGAAAATACCGAAGTCCAATGATGCACATGTATCGCAGAATCTGTCATTCTTGAAGTCCGGCCGTTTGACCAGCATAGCGCTCCCGTTGGGGCTTTGCCAGGATAGGCCATTGGCCGAAAGATATGCACTTACCACTTCGGGATCAACACTGTCGGCTTTTTGAACAGCATTAACGAAGGCGTAAAAAGCGGGGATCCAGGTAAGGCTGACCGTCGACCACTGTCCGTATTTGGCGGTCCAATCCTGCTTATATTGTGTGGCTAGTGCAGTCGGTTGGGGAATCTCAGTTGATGGCAATATTGATATTAGGCCCTCCATAGATTCAGGCGGGGTTACCGCCAGCACTTCTGTCATGCTGGGAGGCATGGGACTAACCTGCGCACCTGTGAACCCGGCTTCATATAACGCTTTAAATTGCAGGCCGAACTGGGTTCCAGCTACTGCTCCCGGGAAGTCCATAATATCCGGTTTCTCAGCTGCAATTTTGGTTGCAAACGGAGCAAAATCCTGCGTGTCGCGCGGATAGAAGACGTTATCCAGCACGGTAAATCCAAGGGCTGTGGCGATTTTGGCGTTGTCGCTCGCTAACGCTTTGCCGGTTTCGTCGTCCGGGGACAGGTTTACCATTGTCTTAGCATTGGGGAAGGCGGTTTTTAGCAACGGGAACAATGGGGCTAAATTGGTCCTCCACGTGGCAGTTCCAAATGTGTACTTGTTGGCCGGATCTATTATTTTAGATGAAGCGCCGCCGCAAAGCACCATTACTTTTGCGGGTTCCGTAACTGCAAGGCCAGCCACAATCGGTGCGGATCCGACCTGGCAGATAATGAATTTAACTTTATCTTCATTGACCAACCGCTCTACTGCCGCACGTCCACCGTCAGCAGTATATTTGTCGTCGTATATTATCATGTTAATATTGTATTTCTGGCCTTGGACCGTCAGCCCGCCTGCCGCATTGAAAGCAGGCACGATCATTTCCAGAGCCTTTTTAGTATCCATGCCCAGGCTATTGTCAAACGGAAGCGTGCACCCAACATTGAGAGTTTTTACTTCCGCTGCCGCGGTTGGCGGGGTAGTGGCTGCCGGGCTGCAAGCTACCAGGAACGAAGTACCCAGGATGCTCGCAACCAATGTAAGAATCAGGGCCGCCCTTTTCATAGATATACCTCCTCTTAATATAAATGTAAATAATAAATTAGAAATGCCAGTGTTACTGTGAATTTTAGGTAGGTTACGTGACTCCAGAGTTACCGTGGAGATGCGGCAACCGGCCTAGAGTCACCTTCGGTAGATATACTTATTTGCGTGCATCTATACTGCGTAACGATTAATTTAGTACGAAGCTAGTATATTATATTACCCCAAGTTCCTGCAACCATGTCAAGTTAACGAATTAAAGATATTAATGTTAAAATATCGGCAATACCAGGACTGACGTTGTGAAAGCGGGATTTTAATCAATCGCAAAATGGTTTCGATATATTTAATTTTGAGGAGGTGGCTATGGCTATATATCTTTTACTTTCGACTCTGACGGGTGAGGGCAGAAAGGCTATAGAGGAATATCCCGAGAAATTAAAGGAATTAAATAAAGAAGTCGAGTATATGGGCATTAAAATCATTGCCCAGTATGCGCTGCTCGGGCAATACGATTTTGTCAACATCGTCGAAGCCCCCAGCAATGAAAAAGCCGCTGAGCTGGCCATCCATCTTTCCGCCGGCGGTCTGCAAAGCCTGACCCTGGCAGCAATACCCCTGGATAAACTTATTGAGACCCTTAAAAAGAAGACCCATGTATTTTAGGCGGCGCTTAATTGAATTAATCGATTAAACCTTATTATAATTATTTCTTACATTCGGGCACGTAATTTAACTTAACAACCAATGAATAAAAGCCGCAAACTTCTTTCCGGAAACGAAGCCATAGCTATCGGCGCCTACCATGCCGGGGTGCTGGTTGCCACAGCCTATCCGGGCACTCCCAGCACCGAGATACTCGAGAACCTATCGAAATACAAGGGTATCTATGCCGAATGGTCTACCAACGAAAAGGTAGCCATGGAGGTCGGTTTAGGCGCTTCATATGCAGGCGTCAGAACACTGGTTTCCATGAAACACGTAGGGTTAAACGTCGCGGCCGATCCATTCATGGCCGCAGCAACCACCGGCATACATGGCGGCCTGGTAGTCATTTCGGCTGACGATCCGGGAATACACAGCTCCCAGGGTGAGCAGGACAACCGCCATTTTGCCAAGCTGGCCCGGGTGCCGATGCTGGAGCCGGCCGACAGCCAGGAAGCGTATGATCTAATTGAGATTGCGTTCGACTTGAGCGAAAAGTACGATACCCCCGTTCTTTTTAGAATTACTACCCGCGTGGCGCATTCAAAATCCGTGGTCGAACTGGATGAAAAGCGCATTAGCAAGGAAAGGACCAAACACTTCCATCATGATATCGGCAAATATGTGATGTTGCCCACTAATGCCCGTAACCGAGTACCTAACATGCATAAACGGATAGTTGAACTAACCAGGTACGCTGAAACCACACCGGTCAACCAGATAATCGATGGGGACGGCAAAATAGGGATCATATCCAGCGGTGTAAGTTATGAGTATGCCAGGGAAGTCTTTCCCCAAGCCTCTTTTTTAAAACTGGGCATGACCTATCCGCTACCTCCCGAACTGGTTCAAAAGTTCGCTGGCAAGGTAAAAAAGATCTTTGTGGTTGAGGAATTGGACCCATTCCTGGAGGAGAACGTCAAATTACTGGGGGTCCATGTTGAAGGTAAGAAGCATCTGCCTCGTTTTGGTGAGTTGAATAAGGCTGCAGTGCACCATGCCGCTGTGCAGGCCGGTCTATTAGACCGGGCCAATCCCATTGCCGAAGTCACCTTAGTTAAAAATCTGCCGGGTAGACCTCCCCTCCTTTGTCCGGGCTGTCCTCACTCGGGAGCATTTTTTGTTTTAAGCACCATTGGTAAGCGGGCCAAAGTGCTGGACAGCGAGGGAAGGTCGGAGGAAGAGACGGGCCTGATTATTACCGGGGATATTGGCTGCTACACATTGGCAACCTACCCACCTTTGCGCGCCATGGACACCACCGCCTGCATGGGAGCCAGCATAGGCCAGGCTATAGGCCTTGAAAAGGCCGGCGTGAATAGCAAGATTGCCGCTGTCATAGGAGATTCTACCTTCATGCACTCCGGAATAACGGGCATAGTCGATGCTGTTTACAATGACGCGAAAATAACTGTAATAATTTTAGACAACGGAACTACCGCCATGACCGGTCATCAGGACCACCCGGGCTCCGGTATGTCAGCGCAGGGCACTGTAACCGAGAAGGTAGATATTGAGAAGCTGGTACGCGGGGCAGGCGTTAAAGATGTGCAGGTGGTCAATTCATTTGACGTAAAAGCTGTCCGAGGCGCCATCAGGTCGGCGTTGGATAATCCCTCTCTGTCAGTGGTCATAGTAAGAGGTAAATGCGCCGTAATAAATAGAGTCCGTAAGAACCCCAGGCAGATAGATCTGAGTAAGTGCAACGACTGTGGAGTATGTGTAATGATAGGCTGCCAGGCTATTCAAAAACGCAATGACAAACTTTATATTGACTCTACCATCTGCATGGGAGAGGAGTGCAGGATTTGCGAACAGCTCTGCCCCAAAAAGGCTATTGGACCTGTATCAGGAAAACCGGCGGGTGAGTGATTTGGATCAAACGAAACAAGATATATTAATGGTGGGTGTGGGAGGACAGGGTATTATCCTTGCCAGTGACATCCTAGGCGAGGCTGCTCTGGAAAAAGGACTGGACATTAAAAAGACCGACACGCTGGGCATGGCACAGCGTGGTGGCAGCGTCACCAGCCATCTTAGGATCGGTCAAAAGGTCTGGTCACCATTAACCAGCCCGGCCGAAGCCGACATTTTGCTGGCATTTGAGAAGCTCGAGGCGGCCAGATGGGTGAATTATTTGAAGCCAGGGGGATTGGCCATCATCAATAATCTCGCCATCCCGCCGCTGTCGATCTCACTGGGTTCGCAAAAATACCCGGGCGACCAGGAGATCCTCGATTCATTCAAGCAACGGACCAGCCGATTATGTCTAGTCGATGGCTCCGGGAAGATAGCCCATCTGGGGGATACCAGGACTCTCAATATTTTTATGCTGGGATTTTTGTCGACATTCCTGCCGCTGGATATCGATTCAGCCGCCTGGGAAAGCTGCTTGAGAAAACAATTGCCTTCCAGGATTCTCGATATAAATCTGCGTGCTTTCGAAAAGGGCCGTGAGGAGGCGTTGAGTGTCAATATCCGATAATGTGCGGAAGAGGATGGCGGAGGGGTCCTGGACCAGGCGCATGTTCGAAGAAGCTGCCATGTTGAAGAAAAAGCATGGTGAACACAATGTTTTTGACCTTTCCCTGGGTAATCCGATTATGGAACCTCCGGCGGAGTTTAAACAGGCATTAAAAAAATTCATGGAAAATCCTTTGCCTGGCAGACACCGTTATATGGAAAACGCCGGTTATCAGGAGACCAGGGATGCCGTAGCCAAACAAGTCTCGCTGGAGACCAGCCTTACGCTGGCAGGTCATGATATTGTAATGACTGTAGGGGCAGCCGGAGCCATCAACGTCATACTCAAAACCCTGCTCAACGCCGGTGAAGAGGTTGTAGTGTTCGCACCGTACTTTATGGAGTATGACAACTACATCGACAATCACCAGGGCGTAACCCGCGTAGTCAAAACTAACGACCAATTCTTGCCGGACCTCGATGATTTGGAGAGAAATATCAACGCTAAGACTAAAGCAGTAATTATTAACTCACCCAACAATCCGACCGGCGTTGTCTACAGTGAAGATCTGTTAAAAAGGATGGCAGACATCCTTGTCAGCAAGGAAAAACAGTATGGTACCTCCATTTACCTGATCAGCGACGAAGCCTACAGCAGCCTGATTTACGATGGGATTAAATACGTGCCCGCCTTGAAAATATATCACCGCAGTATGATAGCGACATCCCACTCCAAAGACCTGGCTTTGCCCGGTGAGCGCATAGGTTATATCGCAGTTAATCCTGAAATGGAAAATAAAGGCGAACTCGTGAGCGGCCTGATTTTCTCCAACCGCATACTGGGGTTTGTAAATGCCCCGGCTCTAATGCAAAATCTCATCTGCCACCTCCAGGACGTGACGGTATCAGTTCCAGAGTACCAGCAAAAGCGCGATTTCTTGTATAATAGCCTGACTGAAATGGGATACAAGCTTGTCAAACCACAGGGCGCTTTCTACATGTTTCCCCGGACGCCCATCGAAAACGATATAGGGTTTGTACACGAATTACAGAAATTGAACGTCCTGACCGTCCCCGGTCGTGGATTTGGCACCCCCGGCTTTTTCCGCATTTCATATTGCGTCAGCCAGTCAACCCTCGAAGGCTCGCTCTTTGGCTTTAAAAAAGTTGCTGAGCAGTTTAGACTCTTTTAGTTTGGGCGGTTTGTTTCAACGAATCGCCTCCCTCATGTAACCTACATGAAAAACGCGCACACGATCCCACAATTGATACAGGATAACTACCGCAAATGGGGTAGCCAGACCGCCATGTGCGTTAAAAAGCGCGGCATCTGGCATAAATTCGACTGGAACGAATATTTTAACAGGGTAAAATTCTTTTCTCTGGGCTTAACCAGCATCGGGCTGCAGCGTGGGAATGTTGCCTGCATTATAGGGGACAACGAGCCCGAATGGTTCTGGGGTGAATTTGCGGTGCAGGCTGCAGGCGGCATAGCAACCGGCGCTTTTGTGGATTCCATCCCTTCCGAACTCAAATATATTGCCGGTCATTCTGGCGCAAGTTTTGCCATAGTAAATGACCAGGAGCAGGCGGATAAATTCCTGGAAATTTGCGATGATCTTCCCTCACTAAAAAAGGTTATCTACTGGGATGCCAAGGGGCTGAATAATTACGATCACCCCTTGCTTATCAGCTTCGAGAAGGTAATAGAAGAGGGCAAGTCATTCGACCGTGTCAATCCCGGACGGTTCGAGGAAAATATCGCTCAGGGGCGACCTGATGATACCGCCTTTATTTACTACACCTCCGGCACAACCGGGCTGCCCAAAGGTGCAATTCTCACTCATCGGGCTTTAATCCAGACGGCGCGCGGTTTTACCAGCGTTTATCCGTTATTCAAGGATGATGACCTGGTCTCCAATTTCCCGGCCGCCTGGGTTGGCGACAGCTATTTTGCCACCATCCCTCACATCCTGACCGGTGCCCGGCTTAATTTTGCCGAAGAGCCGGAAACAATAGCCGAGAATACACGGGAAGTGGGACCGGATTTTGCTATATACGGCCCGAGGCAGTGGGAAAGTCTGGTCAGTGAAATTCAGGTCAAGATGACCGATGCGCACCCGTTAAAAAGATTTTTCTATCACATGCTGCTGCCCATCGGCTATAAGATTGCCGACCTGAACTTTCAAAATAAGAAGGCCGATGTCTTCTGGAGCGCTCTACATTCAATAGCGTATTATTTATTGCTGCGGCCTTTAAAAGATCGGCTCGGACTGAGCAAGGTAAGGTTTGCGGTTACGGGCAGCTCTGTTTTAAGCCTGGACACCTTTAGGTTAATACATGCCATCGGGGTTGAGCTAAGGCAAACTTACGCCAGCACGGAAGCGGGATTCATCTCTTCGCACACCAAGGGCGAGATCGATTTTCAGAGCGTGGGCCGTCCGGCTCTTGGCGTCGAAGCGAGGATAACCAGAGAAGGCGAATTGTTGGTAAGGAGCGATTGCCTTTTCAAGGAGTACTTAAACGAGCCGGAGAAGACGAGCGCTATGAAGATCAATGGCTGGTGCCATACGGGCGATGCTGTAAATATCAATGACAGCGGCCACCTGATATTTCTTGACCGTCTCGAGCACATGGGCACACTGGTGACCGGGGCCCGGTACGCACCGCAATACATAGAGGGACGGTTAAGGTTCAGCCCGTATATAAAGGACGCCATGGTAATCGGCGGTAAGGATAAGTCCTTTGTAGCCGCTATGGTCAATATTGATTTTGCCATGGTCGGGAAGTGGGCTGAGCGAAAGGGCATCACATACACTACATTTGTGGACCTCTCCCAAAAAGAGGAGGTGGCCAACCTTATTAAAAAGGACCTGCTACGAGTGAACAGCTATTTACCGGAATTATCCAGGGTTAAGAGATATATGCTTATGCATAAAGAATTTGATCCTGATGAAGCGGAATTGACCAGGACGCGCAAGTTGCGCCGTGAGTTTATGGAGGTAAGATATAACCCGCTGATCGAAGCAATTTATGCAGGGCAAAATAGCTTGAATGTCGAAGCTTCGGTTACCTATAGAGACGGCCGAAAAGGCGTGGTGTCGACCGGCATCAGGATATGGGACCTTTAAGAAAATGGATATACTAATTCAAAATATCCTTACGGGCATTGCGACCGGCATGGTATATGCCCTGATTGCACTTGGTTTTGCCCTAATCTGGAAGTCCAGCCGGGTTGCCAATCTGGCACTGGGGCAGTTGGTACTGATATCATCCTGGTTTACCTACAGCATGCTCGTTCAGTTCAAATTTCCTTTCTGGCTGGGAATGATATTGACGATTGCTTTCGCGGTTTTGCTTGGCTGGCTGATCGAGAGAATAGCTTTACGGCCCCTGATAGGGCAGCCGATACTTTCACTTATTGCCATAACCTTAGGACTGGCCTATTTCCTTGAAGGCTTCACTTCATTTATCTGGCCGCAAGGCCAGGGCAATCTGCCTAAAGTCTTCCCGCAGGCATCCATCCGGATTGGTCCGGCCATGATACAACAGGAATTGCTCTGGGCTGCCGTCATCTCGCTAATTTTATTTATTTTGCTATCGGTCTTTTTTAAATATCACAGGATGGGCATTGCTATGCGGGCCACGGCCGACGACCAATTGGCCGTTCAGGCCTGCGCAGTGCCGGTTAACCGCGTTTTTTCCATGTCGTGGATTTTTGCCTGTGTTGTAGCAGCTATCGGTGGCGTCCTGATATCCAGTATCGCAGCCATCAACTACGGGCTGGTCGAGACAGGCTTCAAGTCGTTCTCGGTGGTTATCCTGGGCGGAATGGAGTCATTCCTGGGTTGCATTGTGGCTGGCCCCATCATCGGACTATGTGAAACTTTCGGAGGCTCGCAGTTCGGCTCAAGCGTTAAAGAATTAATACCGTTCATAATCATTGTCATAGTAATTATGATCAAACCCTTTGGACTGTTCGGTGAAGAGAGGATTGAGAGGATTTAAATATGAGTCTGCCCTGCGGTATACGTAATTTTTCATATCATACCGATGTTGCCATCATAAGGACCAGGACTCAATGGGTGCTGTTCATACTATTTATGCTGGCTCTATTTATTATGCCCCTTTATTTACCCGTGTCCTGGTACGATACGGTTAATTCCATCGGTATTCTGCTGATTGCCGTTGTCGGGTTAAATATCCTGATGGGATATTGCGGCCAGCTATCGCTAGGTCATGCAGGGTTCATGGCGGTAGGCGCATTTACTTCGGCCCTGTTAACAGGCAACCTGCATCTACCGTTTCTGCTGGCGCTTGTTATTTCCGGTTTATCGGCAGGGGTTATCGGCCTTATATTCGGCATCCCTTCACTGCGAGTGAAAGGGTTTTATCTCGCCATTGCAACTATCGCGGCCCAATTCATTATTATCTGGGTACTGCAGAACTGGACCGATATCACTCACGGCTCCAACGGGCTCGATGTTGTACCAGCTTCGATATTTAACCTGCAATTCGACAGTGAGATAAAACAATATTATTTGATATTTACAATTGCCATAATCAGCGTTCTGTTCGCCACGAATTTGGCCAGGAGCCGCATCGGCCGTGCCTTCATAGCCATCAGGGATAATGACCTGGCGGCAGAGGTAATGGGAATAAACGTTTTTAGCTACAAATTGCTGGCTTTCTTCCTGGGCTGTTTTCTGGCTGGCATCGCCGGATCCCTGTACGCACAATATAGGGGCCATATTTCTTACGAAGACTTCACCTTTCAGCAGTCGATATTATATATAGGCATGCTTATCGTGGGAGGCCTCGGCAGTGCATTGGGCCCCATCCTTGGCACGGTTCTCATAGAGACTCTGCAAAAGTCACTGACTAACACGGTGGCACCCTGGCTTGAACATACCGTGACCTTCATGCCGACCGGATTTTCCTCCGGCCTCAATCTGATGCTATTCGGTTTGGCTATCATTTTGATTCTGATCTTTGAGCCCAGGGGGTTGTCACATTTGTGGGCATTGTTTAAATCCTCGTACAGGATGTGGCCGTTTTCTTATTAAATGTTTTAAACACAAATGTAAATTTGATATAATCCGTATTCTTTTCTGAAAAAGTGAGGAGGTTTAAATGAAGAAGTCTCGCATAGTCCTGGCAGTTACACTGTTACTCTTACTTACGTCCCTGGTTTCCCTGATGTCGGCGTGCACAACCCAGCCGGCATCAGAAAAGAAAGCCTTTAAACTCGGCTTGAGCATCCCTTTGACAGGTCCCGCCGCCGAAAAAGGCGCCCCCATCGGCCACGGCCAACTCGATGCATTTAAATATATCAATGACGAGTTGGGTGGGGTTGCCGGATATAAAATCGATGCAGACTGGTACGACACAAATTATGATACCCAGAAAGCTACCGACATCGCCAAGAAACTTATGACGGACGGATGTCTTTTCTTTACGGTCGTAGCTTCCAAGGATATGAGTGCGTCACAGGTCATCGCCAACAGGACCGGATTCCCCGGCATGGTATGCTTCAGTTCTCCCTCAAATACCCACCCCCCGGCGCATGTCTACGCACAACTTCCCGATTACGGCGATGACTGGACCGCTTTCACAAAGTACTATATGCAGAACATGTGGAAGGGGCAAGGCAAACCGAAGATGGCTCTGGAACTATTGAACAACTCCACAGGCTTCGGCGTCAGGGATGCCGCCAGGGCTATGGCCGACCAGCTTGGTGTAGAGATAGTTGATACTGAACAACACTCGGCAACCACCATATCGGAAACAGATGCCCTCAACAGGATTAAAGCCAAGAATCCTGACATACTCTTCATCTCAAGTACGCCCGCCCCCACAGCCATAATTCTAAAGAATGCACGTGATCTGAATATGATTCCAGGCATGACCGTAGCCTGTGCGCATGCAAGTTTTACCAAGGCGCTCATCGATGCCGCGGGTAAAGATGTGACTGAAGGTGTATACGGCGTCTATCCGACGGTTAACTTTGGGGACAATGTTACGGGAATGGCCAAGATGATGGAATATTGCAAGTCGCAACATCCGGAATACCTTGGAAATAATGACTATCTGGTGGGCTGGGCATCCAGCCTTATCAATGCTGAGATCTTGAAACAGGCCATACAGAACTCCAATGTCGACGACCTTTTCAAAGGAGATGCTACCTCCTGGCAACTAGCAGAGACCAATGGCTTTATGAAAGTCCAGGGCTATGATGTAAGCGGACTGCAGGGTCCAGTGGACTTTTCAGGTACTCTTGATAAACGGGGTTCCAAATCCGTCAAAATATTCGAGATACAGAGCGGTCAGATGGTCTCCCTCTCCGGCTGGGTAAATGCACCCAACATTCCCTATGAGACCTTTGATTGGTTTGGTAAGTAAACTTTAATTCCAGGTGATATGTTAAAACTCAACAACATTGAGGTCTCGTACCTCAATGTGGTGAAGGTATTGCACGGCATTTCGATCACTGTCGAGGACGGTATCGTTGTAGCCCTTCTTGGAGCTAACGGGGCCGGAAAAACGACCACTCTCAAGGCGATTTCCGGCCTCCTCCGAATTGAAGAGGGCGAGATCAATGACGGCACCATTGAATGGGATGGTATGCGGATAGATAAGAAAAATGCCGTCGACATAGGCAAACTTGGTATTGTGCAAGCACTGGAGGGCAGGAGGGTCTTTGAACATCTTGATGCAGAAGAAAACCTGCTGGTAGGGGCTTTCAGCCGTTCCAATATCAAGGATGTTAAGGCGGACTTGCAAATGGTCTATTCCTACTTCCCCAGACTGGAAAGCTTGAAGCATAATATTGCCGGTTACCTCTCGGGCGGAGAGCAGCAGATGCTGGTCATCGGCAGGGCCATGATGGCCGCTCCCCGGCTGATGATGCTGGATGAACCGTCGCTGGGTTTGGCACCCATGGTGGTTGAGCAGATCTACGACATTATTAAAAGATTTAACATAGATCGAAAAACTGCTATCTTACTGGTTGAACAAAACGTGCGGGTTGCATTGAACACATCTCATTATGGTTACGTGATGGAGAACGGGAGGGTGGTGTTGGACGGCTCGGCCGACTATTTAAAAGGCCGTGAGGATGTGAAGGAATTCTATATGGGTATTTCAGCCTCCGGTGAGAAAAAGAGCTACAAAGACGTCAAACACTATAAACGAAGAAAAAGGTGGCTGTGATAGTTTTTACGGACACCTTCACCTTTATTTTTCCCCCAGGTACGCCGCAATCACTGCAGGATTTTCCGATATTTCCCCAGGTGTCCCTTCGGCTATTTTGCGGCCGAAATCCAGCACAATAATCCTGTCCGCCAGGTCCATGACGACTCCCATATCATGCTCAATCAACACGATAGATTCAACACCGTCGCGTAGCACGGGCGTTGACGGATAAGACTCACCCTGGCCCTCGAAAATATCGTAAATAAAGCGGACGATATCTTCCTTCTCTTCCAAGTTCATACCGGCCATGGGCTCATCCAGCAGCAAAACCCTGGGCTCAAGGGCCAGGGCCCGGCCTAACTCCACGCGTTTCCTGAGACCATAGGGAAGTGCGCCAACAATACTTTTTCTTATTTGCTCTATTTCAAGGAAGTCTATGATGTCTTCCACCGTTTTTCGATGTTCCAACTCTTCCTTTTGTGCAGGCCCAAAATATAAAAACGTACTTAGTATATTCTGCTTCATGAGGACGTGGCGGGCCGCCATGATATTGTCCAGCGAACTAAGGCCTGAATAAAGTTCAATATTCTGAAAAGTCCTGGCAATCCCCATTCTGGCTATTTTGTCGGAGCGGACCCCATTGATCTTCCTGCCGTTGAATAGTATTTCCCCTTTCTGCGGCTTGTAGAAGCCATTGATACAATTAAGCAGGCAGGTCTTCCCCGCCCCGTTAGGCCCTATGATAGCCAGCACTTCGTTCTTCTTTATTTCCAGATTGATATCAGTCAGTGCCCTCACGCCGCCGAACCATAACGAAAGGTCCTTGATACTTAAGGCTGTTTCTTTCCCATTCATAAGTGTGATGCAGGAATTTTATATATTATGGTTACTGCCAAAGCTATATTATAAGTCATCGGTCCCTTTTTTACGCTTCGCTTCGACGCTCCTGATTTTCTGCTCGATACGCCTGTCTTCATCCGAGGTTTTATAGATCGACAGAAATCTCTCTCTGAAAGCAGGGAATTGGCCGCTACCGATTGATTCACGGATTTCAGACACTAGGGTATTCATGAAAAAGAGGTTATGAATTGTGGCCAGCCTGTAGGCCAGCAATTCCTCGCATTTAAAAAGATGATGTACATAAGCCTGCGTAAAATTCCGGCAGGTGAAACATCCGCAAGAGCCTTCGATAGGTTCGAATATGTCGCTAAAAATTGCCTGCTTAATATTTTTCCTTCCGCTGCGTGTGTAAAGCGCCCCGTTGCGTGCCACTCGCGTGGGCAAAGCACTGTCGAATATATCGATGCCCCTGCCGACGCCGTCTAATATATCTTCCGGCGATCCGACTCCCATTAAATAGCGCGGCTTATTGTCCGGCATCAGTTCCACAGTACAATCTACCATTTCCTGCATAGAGGCCTTAGATTCGCCCAGGCTAAGTCCCCCTATGGCATAACCGGGAAAATCTATGGACGTTATTTGTTCTGCGGACAGTTTCCGCAGTTCCGGCACCAATCCGCCCTGTATGATCCCGAATAAAAGCTGGCCGTTGTCCTGATGAGACCGGAAACATCGGGCAGCCCATTCGGTCGTATAAGTAACTGCCCCGGCAAGCTGCTCATTTTTAGCCGTGCTCTCCGGGCAAACGTCCAGCGCCATGATAATGTCGGCGCCTAACTTTTCCTGCAGAGAAATGGCGTATTCGGGAGAGATATGGTGCTCGCTGCCGTCTATATGCGAACGGAATACAACGCCGTCAGATGTAATCTTGCGAAATGAAGACAGGCTGAAGATCTGGTAACCACCGCTGTCTGTCAGGATAGGTTTGTCCCAAGCCATGAATTGGTGCAAACCTCCGGCCTTTTCAATTATCTCAATCCCCGGACGTAAGTAAAGATGATAGGAGTTGCAAAGGATCATCCTGATGCCGATGTCTTCCAGGTCCTGTGGGGTCAAAGCCCTTACCGTCGCCTGGCTCCCTACCGGTAAAAATATGGGGGTCTGCACCTTGCCATGCAGCATGCTCAATTCGGCAAGCCTTGCCCTGGATGTCGAGCTGGTGGTCTGGACCTTAAATGTCTGCGCCGCCATCAAACCGTTCGCCCGCCGAACCACGCCATTTTTCTAAATAAGCCATGCGTCAATAGCCATCACCGTAAAGATGATACCCAGGTAGGGAAAGGCAGAAAATTTATATACCGTCCAGGCATTCATGGAGGTGGGATTGAAGAGCAATCTTAAACTGGCAACTATCATTATCAGGCTTAATACAACCGAAACCGACAAATAAAGCCAGTGGAACTTCCCCGTCAGGAAATAGACCAGGACGGCAAATACCGAGAGGGCGATGGAAAGCACTGCCAGCATTTTTATCACGGTGTCATCTTTAAAGCTTAACGGAAAATAATGGAGGCCGGCACTCTCGTAATCCCTTCGGTCGGCAATCATAAGCGTCCAGACGTGCATCGGCGTCCAGCAGGCAATCATGCAAAACAATAATACCGGCAGTGTATCTATAAACGGCTGTTTGGTGATGGCGTACCATCCAATAAGGATCGGTGCGCTGCCGGCTATGATGCCAAAGAAAGTACATGAGATGGTCTTACGCCAGATTGCGGAAGCCAAAATACCAATCAGCCCGATAAAGAAACATATGGGGGATAAAAACCAGGCCATCATCAGTCCGGCAATGATAAGGATTATCGTCAGAGCCAGCGCTTTTTCAGCCGGCTGGATCCGTCCGGCCGGCAATACCCTGTTGCAGGTCCTCTTCATGAGCGCATCGACATTACGGTCCAGGTAGTTAGTCAGCCCATTGGCCCCGGCGCTGCCCAGCGCTATAGCCGTAAGGGTAAGCATAAAATCCTTAACCGGGAATACTCCATTGATGGTGGCAGCGGCAACCAGCGCGGAACAGGTGCTGATTATCAGGATAAGGCTGGTTTCCCTGGGCTTAAGGACATATATATAGTCAGCAATATTTGAATCTGCTTTTAATACAATGCTCACTTTAGATCAATCCCTGGTCTGAAGCTGCGGAGGGAGACCAAAACAACTGTAATATGATATACCGTTTTTATTCCTTCATCAATAACAGGTCATCTCATTGATGACTGGAAATATGGTCGGATCAACGGTTATTGATACAGGAACCTTGGATATGAATTGCTCATAACACTTAGCGCGGCTATTTGTTCAGCACTCAACAATCTGGCACCGATAAAATCCAATAAACTGCCGTTACCGCCGCCAAATAATATTCCGAATATACCGGGCGACTCCGGATGATAATATTCAATAAGAGGCTTTTCTATGGAAGCCAATTTCGCGGCTTCGTCAATTGCCGTGTCCAATCCTCCAAGCTCATCAACCAGTCCCAGGTCCTTGGCCTCTAGCCCTGTATAGGCCTGGCCTGTAGCCAGCTCTTTTACCTTACCGGGATCCAGATGGCGACCTTCGGCTACTATATTAACGAATTCATTATATAATTCATCGGTAGTCTTCTGTACTATGGCTGTTTCCTCCGGCGTCAGTTCTCCCATGCCGGAATACATATCTTTATATTTGCCCGATTTTATGATCTGCATACTTACGCCGATCTTATCGAACAACCCCTTTAAATTGGGGACCTCTGAGATCACACCGATGCTTCCAGTCAGAGTTGAAGGGAGAGCAATGATCTTGTTGGCTTTGGCAGATATATAGTAGCCTCCCGAGGCAGCCACGCTTCTCATGCTGATAACCACGGGTTTTTTTACCTTTTGCATCTCATAAACGATTTCCTGGCAGGCACTGACGTCCCCTCCGGGGCTGTTTACCTGAATTACTATGGCCTTAACATTGAAATCGTTCTGTGCACGCTCTAGCTGTTTTCGTACGTCATCCGGCGTAATTGAGGAACCACTGAAGACCGAAGAGCCCGATTCGATCTGGATTACCCCGTTTAAGGATATAACGGCAACCTTATTAACAATTGCGTTGCATGAGGTCAGCTGAGAGACAGCTAAGAGACATATAAAAATAATTGATATTAATTTTCTCATCCTCTCCTCCATGCACAGAATTGGGATCCTGATCGTGCCAAAGTAAATATTATTATTTATCCGAATTAAAAGCTAACGTGAATGGTCGTCAGCGGCAGAAGAGTCCCTATTGATTTTCCTCTCATCCAGGAACGACTGTAGAATCACGGTAGCCGCAGCAGCATCCATTTCATTTTTTAGCTTATTTCCCTTCTTCCCAGCCTCACGCAGCTTTTGGTTGGCCGATACTGAGGATAACCTCTCATCCTGCATAATAATTTCTACATTTACGGCCTCAGCTATCTTTTGCTTGAAACTCAATACCTTTTCAGCCTGTTTCCCAATAGCGCCGCTTAAAGAATAAGGAAGGCCGATTATGATCTGGCTGGCGCCGTACTTCTTTGTCAGGCAGGCTATTTGATTGATGGCCTTCGCATCATCATCCCTGATAATAGTGCTGATAGGAGAAGCCAGGACTTGCGAAGGGTCCGACACTGCCACCCCGATTTTTCTATCGCCGATATCCAGTCCTAAGATTCTAGGCATATCTCTATTTAATCAGTTCCTCAACAAATTTCGGCACCGATTGCAGTGCCTCACCGACTTTTTCTTTATTTTTAGCGCCGGCCTGCGCCATCTCCGCTTTTCCCCCGCCACTCCCATCCGCGATAGCGGCCACTTTCTTAATCAGTTTACCGCTATGAAAACCCTTATGAATAACATCTGCGGTGGCCGTCGCAATAAATCCCGGCTTTTCATCATAGACGGTCGCCAGAACTACAACTCCGCTCTTGATTTTATCGCGAAGCATGTCACCCATTTCCATCATATCCGGCATCGGCCTGGGCGATAACTGGACAGAAAGAATATTTACTCCGTTAAAGGTTTTCAGATGATTCTTGATTAGCTCGTCCACCTCAGACCTGGATTTCTCCCGCCTCAGTTGTGCGGTTTCCCTGGCACTCGAAGCCGCGCTGGCCTGCAGTCCTGCAACCTTGGCCTGGATTTCATTGATTTTGGTCTTTAGATCACTTGCCAGTTGGTCCAATATGGCCAGGTGCTCGCTGATCACGGCCTCTGCGCCCCTGCCGGTCACAGCCTCTATCCGGCGTAAACCAGTGCCTATACTGGATTCACTCGATATCAGAAAATGGCCTATTTCACCGGTTCTCTTAACGTGCGTTCCGCCGCAAAGCTCCATGCTGACTCTGGGGTCACCGATTTTGACTACTCTCACCATATCACCGTATTTTTCTTCGAATATTGCCGTCGCACCCTGACCGACTGCCTGGTCGTACGAACATACATCTGTTGCTACCGGTAAATCCTTACGAATGATCTCGTTGACGCCCGTCTGTATTTCCTTTAACTGCTGCTTGCTGATGGCAGCCAGGTGGGTAAAATCAAAACGCAGCCTTTCAGGTGACACCAGCGATCCCCTCTGTGCGACGTGGCTGCCCAGCACCCTCCTGAGCACAGCCTGCAAAATATGCGTGGCGGTGTGGTTTCTGGCTATGTCCATCCTGCGGTCTATATCTACAGCCGCACTAACCACATCGCCCTTGGAAATGGTGCCCGAAACTACCTGGCCAGATACGGCGATTGAGTTAGTATGAGAAACAGCATTGGCAATATTAACTTCGCCAGAATTGGATTTTAGCTTGCCCGTGTCGCCTACCTGCCCACCCATCTCACCATAAAACGGAGTCCTGTCCAGAACAAGTGTGATATTCCTGCCCTTGCCTGCTTCAGAAACCGGTTTGCCCGAGGCATTGTCGATTATCTGGACTATCTTTGAATCGGTGGATAATTCCTCATAGCCAACAAATTCGGTCTGCTCAAACGACACCTGCGATCCTATGCCGAATTTTAATTCCTGTGTAAATTTATGTGAGGCCCTGGCCCTCTCGCGCTGCTTTTCCATCTCCAATTCATATCCGGACCTGTCGACAGAGAGCCCGTGCTCCTCCGCAATCTCGGCGCTGAGCTCCAAAGGAAAACCATACGTATCCCAGAATTTAAAGACCTCTTCGTTTAACAGACAATTTCTATTTTGAGCCTTGGCTTCACTAATGGCTTTTTCGCAGAGGTTGATGCCTGCATCCAGTGTAACCTCGAATTTCTCTTCTTCATTCCTGATTATGTCAAATATTAACTTCCGGTTGGCTATCAGTTCAGGGTAGATACCCCCCATGCAGTCTATCACGACCCTGGCAATTTCACTCATGAATGGCTTACCGATACCCAGCTTTCTCCCTAGGAAACACGCACGCCTCAAGATCCGCCTCAGCACATAGCCGCGGCCTTCGTTGGAGGGCAGCACGCCATCGGCGATTAGAAAGGTTATGCCCCTGCTGTGCTCCGCAATAACTTTGAACGACCTATCGGTTGTCTCGTCAACGCCGCCTTTTTTAACTGTAATGGCCAGTATCTTCTCAATTAAAGGGACGAAAAGATCGGTCTCATAGACGGTGGGGTTGCCATTGCAGGCGGCGACAATTCGCTCCAGGCCCATGCCGGTATCAATATTGGGTTTGGGTAACCTGGTCCGTTTACCTTCACGGTCCTGGTTGTATTCAGTAAATACCAGGTTCCAGATTTCAGAAAACCTTCCGCAACTGCAGGAAGGATCACAATCCGGTTTGCCGCAGCCGTATTTTTCACCGAAATCATAGTGTATCTCGCTGCAGGGTCCGCAGGGCCCGCTATCGCCCGCAGGCCCCCAGAAGTTGTCCTTTTCGCCCAGCCTGACTATCTTATTTTCGGGAAAACCGATTTTCTTCCATATATTTAAAGCTTCATCATCATCCAGAAATACGGTCACCCAGAGTTTTTCCGGAGGCAGGTGCAGCCGCTCAATGACAAATTCCCAGGCCCATTTAATAGCCTCTTTTTTGAAATAATCACCTACGCTGAAATTGCCCAACATTTCGAAGAAAGTCAGGTGCTTATTATCCCCCACGGACTCCACATCCGTCGTCCTGAAGCATTTCTGGCAGGACGCCAGCCTGGGATTGGGCGGGACGGCCAGGCCCAGGAAATAGGGCTTGACCTGCACCATTCCGGCCGTAGTCAGCAGCAGTGTTGGATCCCCATGGGGTATCAGCGAAGAGCTGGGTATCACCTTATGCTTCTTTTCAGTAAAGAAATTTAAGAATTCACTGCGGATCTCATTGCTGTTCACGAGCATTCACCTCGGAGCATTTTATATAAGTGCGTGTATCTAAGTCAATACGAATTAAAACCGTTTACCCGGTGTTCAGGCCGCCGCCCTTTTAACAAGTCAAATAACATGTGTTACAATCATCAAATCCGGGTGATAAGTATGCCTATTTACGAATATTGGTGCAACAGTTGCAGCACCAGGATAGAAATCTTCCTTCATTCTTCAAAGAGTCATACTCCGTATTGCCCCAAATGCAAGAATAATTCTTTGCAGCGCAGGTTCTCGACATTTATGGTGCAGTCCTCTTATAAAGATGTATATGATAACATTCTTTCTGATTCACAGCTAATACGCGGCATGGCGAACAATGACCCCAGGGCCCTGGCGGAATGGAATAAAAAAATGAGCGGAGGCGAGCCGGTCGCCCCCGAATACAAGGAGACGCTGGAACGTATGGAAAAAGGGATCATGCCTTTCAATTCGGATTCGGGTCAGGAAACGAGTGGGGACATCCCCTGAAGCGAAGGTTTAATTATGCCAGTCTATCAAGGACTTGAATAGCAGTGCATCCGCGTATTCTGCGTACCATTGACGCTAACGTTAACCGGATAAGCGAGGGGCTGCGCGTTCTGGAAGATATATCCAGGTACATAATCGAAGATGTGGCTACCAGCCGCCGCCTCAAATCCCTCCGGCATCATTTAAACCAATTGGTTAGCGGCATCGCTCATAATCTAATCGAAACAAGGGATGTGGAAGGAGATATCGGCTCAGGCTTCGATCTCGTCGACGAACACCAGGACCTTGCCGCTGTGGTAAGGGCTAACGCCAAAAGGGCACAGGAGGGGATACGTGTGCTGGAGGAGATGTCAAAATTGCCTGAGCTTAAATCTATTCTGTCTTCCGCTAAACTAAAAGAATCAAGATATATTGTTTATTCTGTAGAAAAGGTCATTATGGCCAAACTGCCTGATCAACGAATATCTAACAAGGATGGGAAAAGAATTGAAAGAAAAGGAAAAAGCCTCCCGTAAGCTGGATAAGATCGCTGATAAAATACGCAAAAAACTAGGCGCCAAGGATTCGGCGCGCGAACAATGTCTCAAAGGCTGCCGCGAGATCATCCGGCTCAGCTCAACTTCCATCAGGGCCATCCACCGAAGGGAGCAAGAACACGCCTTCGATCTGGTAAACTCTGCGGCTTCGCTGGTGCATCAGCTCCAGGAGGATCTGTCCGGCACACATCACGATCTGCTCAGCGCCAACTACGTGCATGACGCTTTTAAGGAATTTGCTGAGGCCCGCATAACCTACGGCATTATCTTTGAGAGAGATATACCCGATCCGGACTCCCTGCGCATCGCATATCCGGCATATCTCAACGGTCTTGCAGAATCGGTAGGAGAGCTCAGGAGATTTCTGCTGGACAGCCTGAGGAGCAATGATTTTTCCGCTTCGGAGGAGTTTCTGGGCGTAATGGACCATATCTATACAGTCCTGGTAACCATGGATTTCCCCGATGCTATCACTTACGGCCTCAGGCGCAATACCGATAGTGTCAGGGGCATAGTGGAAAAAACCCGCGGAGACCTTACCCTGGTGATCCACAACAACCGCCTCCAGAGAAAATTAGGTACTTTAACCAGGAAATTACGTATTTCTGCTGACTAGATTTAGCTTGACTTTAATCGTCACCACTGGTAAAATCCCCGATTTGGTGGGTATGCGCTGTTTTACAGCGTGACCATAATTAATCTAATAAGGAGGTACCATGGTACAAATTCCCCCGATCTTTTGGATCGTACCTGTTGCCGGTGTGCTGACACTTGCATTCGCCGCGTGGCTGATTGTAAGCATCATGCGCAAACCGACAGGCACTCCAAAGATGAAAGAAATTGGCGACATGATTTTCGAGGGTGCGTGGGCGTTCCTTAAGAGGCAGTACGGCACGATCGCAATTTACTCAGTGGTCGTGGCCATCATCATCGGTATTATCGTAGGTCTACTGCCACCGGAGGAAGCACTTCAAAAAGCCGGTTATGATGCCATATCGATTGGCTGGCATACTGCTCTGGCTTTCATGGTCGGTGCCATTTGTTCCGGTGTAGCCGGGTTTATCGGCATGTACATAGCAGTTAAATCCAACGTACGCTGCGCTGCCGCTGCTCAGAAAAATCTTAACGAGGCAGTCAGTGTAGCTCTGCGTGGTGGTGCTGTTTCAGGGTTCCTTATCACAGCACTCAGCCTGATAGGCGTAACCGTAATCTTCTTCTCCTTTGGCGGAGCAAGTACACCCGAACTTTCACCGCAGTTGATCGTCGGCTTCGGCTTCGGCGCCAGCTTTGTGGCATTGTTCGCACAGCTCGGCGGCGGTATTTATACCAAGGCTGCCGATATGGGCGCTGACCTCGTCGGCAAAGTCGAGGCTGGAATCCCTGAAGACGATCCCCGCAACGCCGCCGTTATTGCAGACCTTGTCGGCGACAACGTTGGTGACTGCGCCGGCCGTGGCGCCGACCTCTTTGAGTCAACAGCAGCCGAGAATATCGGCGCTATGATCCTGGGTATCGTAGCATATGTTGCTACAGGTAATGTAGCATGGGTTCTCTTCCCCCTCTGTGTTCGTGGCTTTGGCATGATTGCCAGCATGATAGGCATTATGATAGTGCGCACAAAAGAAAGCGAGAATGCCATGAACGCTCTGAACCGCGGTTACTTCGTGGCTATCGCTCTTTCCATCATCGGCCTGGCAATCACAGTATATTTCATGCTCAACAACTGGTGGCTCTTCGCAGCAGGCATGGTTGGTATAGTTGCCAGCGTTGTCATCATCTATGTGACCCAGTACTACACAGAGTCACGCTACAAGCCGGTCCAGGACATCGCTGAAGCATCCAAGACCGGTCCTGCAACCAATATCGTTATGGGTATTGCAGTCGGTTTCGAGACAACTTTTGCTACTGCCATCGTAATCGGCGTAGCATTGATACTGGCTTACTGGTTTGGCACCTTGAGCGGCGTACAGGGTGGTCCCGCATTCGGTACCGCAGTTGCCACCATGGGCATGCTCATGACCTGCCCTTACGTTCTATCAATGGATACTTTCGGCCCCATTACAGATAATGCCAACGGCATCAACGAGATGGCCGGCGCCGGCAAAGAGATCCGCAAAATTACTGACAGGCTCGACGCCGTCGGCAATACTACCAAGGCACTAACCAAGGGTTATGCCATGGTCTCCGCCGGTCTGGCTGCTTTCCTGCTCTTCCAGGCTTATATGGACAGAGTAGCCTTCCTCAGGGGAGGAACTTTCAATTCAGTTAATATCGCTCGCATCGACGTTTTCGTTGGCGCGCTGCTTGCTGCTATGCTGGTTTTCCTGTTCAGCTCACTGGCAATCAAAGCAGTCGGCCGCACAGCCAGCAAAATCATCAACGCTGTCCGCGAACAATTCAGGACTCATCCGGGTATTATGGCCGGAACTGAAAAACCTGACTATGGTGCGATCGTGGACATCACCGCCAAGGCCGGTCTGAGGGAAATGATCGCTCCAGCTCTCCTGCCGGTGCTCGCCCCGGTCGTAATCGGCCTCCTCTTCAAATTTCTCGGCTTTGATGCTGCACAGGTCGTCGCAGCCATGCTGATGGTCGGCACAATCTCCGGTATCATGCTGGCCTCCTTCATGAACAACGGCGGCGGAGCCTGGGATAATGCCAAAAAGATGATTGAAGATGATCAGTTGAAAGACGATAACGGCAACATCCTTGGCAAAGGTTCAGATGCTCATAAGGCTGCTGTAGTTGGAGATACCGTCGGTGATCCGTTAAAAGACACTGCGGGCCCTTCACTGCACGTGCTGATAAAGCTTCTGGCCACCATCACCCTGGTACTCTGCCCGCTCTTCGTCTAGAAATAGACTTAGGCTCTTGAATAAAAAGGGGCAATCACCTGATAAAGGGATTGCCCCTTTTCTCATCCCCTATGGTAGTCTGAGGCCCATGCCCGGGATAGACTATGGTGCTGTCGGGTAACGTGTACAGCTTACTTTTAATACTGTTTTCAAGCTGTTTGTAGCTGCATCCGGGAAAATCGGTCCGCCCGATGCCCGCATTAAAAAGGGTATCTCCGCTGAAAAGGATGCCATGCCCGTATAAAGATATTTCATCCGGGCTGTGGCCCGGCGTGAACAGCACCTCAAAATGAAGGTCATCTATATCGATTTTGTCGCTGTCCTTTAACAGAAGGTCCGGTTCCGGCACCCTGGCTGATCCTCCCGACATAGCGGCAACCAGCTTTACAAAGGCGCCGGGAGTGGCACCTTCGGACCCGGTGCCCACTGCAAACCTGGCGCCGGTAGCCTCTTTTAAGCTCTTGACGGCCCCGATATGATCGAAATGAGAATGAGTAACTACTATCAATGACACAGAGATTTTAAGGTCCTCGATTTTCTTTAGAATGGCCTTTGATTCCGCTCCCGGATCGATTATCATGCCCTTCCGCGTTTTGTCGGAGGCAACTATATAGCAATTGGTGGCAATAAAACCCACAATCAGGGCCTCGAATATCATCTCTAAATCTCCTTTAAATGGCGACTAGACTGTTCCCGGGCAACAAGAAAGGCAACAGCTAAAGTTTAATAGTGCGTAACCCCACTGTCCACCACTGGGCGACAGCTAAGAAGCCCTTATTTCTTCGCGCATAAACTTGATATACGCAATGGCAAAGCATACTGCAGTTAATGCAACCAAGGCTACAATTTGCGGCCAGACGATAAGCAGGCTCTGGGTCAGCGGCAAGGGAGTGGGATTAAGCCCGGAATATATCCCGATTATCATCATGGTCGGGCTGCTGGTGCCCATGGAGGGCAGTAATATCGATTGAATGCTCTCAGTATACAGAGTCCCGGGGGAAATCCTGCTTAGCATCCTGAATAAGGTATCGAATTGGACAATATCGGTAACAGAGGCAGTCTGGGTGTCTACATGAGTTATCGCTCCCGCGATCAGGGCTGCAATTAAACTTCCGAAAAGGAAAAGGAACATCCAGATTGCTATTGAGGTAAGGGCGGATGTCGACGTCTTTTTAAATATTACAGAGAAAAGAATTGCCAGTGACATCCAAAAAGCTCCATATAGTATGCTGATAATTATAAACGTGAAGAGGCGCAGTATTTCCTCGGCTTGCGGCGGCACACCGATCATACGCAGGCCAAGGCCCGAAACGAGTATTACCATGGAAAATATCATTAAGGCCATCATAATAACTCCGGCCAGGAACTTACCGTTTATAACATCATCACGATAAACCGGCTGCGCTAACAGGCGGCTCAAATTGCCGCTTGTCCTCTCGCTGTTTACAGCATCAAACCCAAGCGCAATGCCGATTATGGGGATGAAGATCGACATGAAAAGAGGGAAGGAAAATGGATTATTGCTGCCGGAGGTTGTAAATAGATTCAGGAATATGTATTTGGTTGATTCATCCACGCTGGTCCGGATATTCTGCGATGCTATATAGACAGTGGCTATCCCTGCCACATATATGAGTAAGAACAGAACAATAAACCTTTTGCTGTTAAAACAGTCGGATAATTCCTTCCATAATATTTCTTTTAAGCCTGTCATTTCTACGACTCTCTAAAATATTTCATATAAACTTCTTCAAGCTCGAATTCTTCAACCTTCATCTGGATTTTCAGGCCCGTGCAGCGCAGCATGACCTGCTCCAGTTCCTTTTCCAGATTATCTTCCGCTTTCACCACCGTACTTTCACCGACACATTCCACGCTGATAACACCTGGAATTTTCATGATCTCCTCACTTACGTTCTCGGCCAGTTGGGCTACGGGCATTATGATATTAAATTGCCCTGCGCGTAGCATCTCTCTGCCAAGCTTATCGACAGGCCCCGATGCCAGCATCCTGCCCCTGGAAAAGATGCCGACCTGGGTACATACTTTTTGAATCTGATGGAGCTGGTGCGAGGATATCAGAACGGTAACCTTGCGTTTAGCCATATCTTTTATCAAATTCAAAATCTGGTCCGTTCCCTCAGGATCGATTCCCGAAGTCGGCTCATCAAAAATTGCTACTTTAGGGTCCTTAATCATGACATCCGCAATGCCGAGGCGCTGTTTCATCCCATGTGAGAATTTGCCCACCGTTTGATTGGCCTTATCCTTTAAGCCCACCACTTCCAATAATCCATCGATTTTATCCGATAGCAGCGAGCCGGTAAGTCCATTGAGCCTTCCCGTGTATTCAAGGTTTTCGCGTGCCGTTAGATCGTCATAAAACCCTATTTTTTCCGGCATATAACCAACCACTTTTTTTACTTTAATTGGTTCACGTGCCGGATTATAGCCGACTACAGCAACAGTCCCCGAGGTGGGCTCCGAAAACCCCATCAGCATCAGGATAGTAGTCGTTTTCCCAGCGCCGTTGGGACCGAGCAGTCCAAATACCTCTCCCTCGGGCAACTGCAAATTCAGGCTGTCGACAGCTACGAACTTGCCATAGGCCTTGGTTAGATTATGGGTCTCAATAACAAAATTATTGCTCATAATCTTCATCAGCGGCGGCCGAAGCGCATGAAGATAACTGCCAGCGCCAGCACTACCAGAACGACGATACCCACTCCAACCCAACCCCAGATCGTCGGCGTAAGCACTGTAACTCTTAACTGTAAATTAGCGAATGCATATTTTGAATCAGGTTGAGCCTGGATCGTGACCATATAATCACCCGAAATGGTTTTGTCGGATGGCCTGATGGTAACCTGGATTTCTTTCATGTCCCCTGATTTAAAAGTGTCCAGCTTGTTGGGGTTGCATGTAACGGTCCAGCCATTGGGCCTGTCACTGGCCGCACTGGTGATATTAACGTTTTCAAGGTCGCCTGACCCCGTATTGGTCAGTTGAATGGTCACATTATTGTCCTGCCCGGAAGTAGCCTCGGTATTCAACCTTCCGTCAGGTGTGGCCATCTTCATATCGTAGTTAGCGGTAACAATACCTTTGAGATCAATGCTTGCCTTGAGGTCCCCCGAACTGGCCTGGAAAACTATGGGATATTCACCGACGGCCGGGGCCTTAGTAGTAAATGGATTTACCGTAAGTTTAATCGTGTCACCCCCATAACCCTTGGTGCCGTCAAGGCGGATGGCAGCTATTTCCTGCCCTTCGCCATAACCCGGATAGATGCTATAAGTGAAGCCATCTGGTACGGTGGCTGTTAAATCGAAGGTTTTGGACCCCGGCCCCTTGTAGGTCAAGCCCACTGTGAAAGAATAGCTCAATCCCGAATAGCCGCTTAAAACCGGGTATTGGCAGGTTAGGTCCAGGCTTTCGGCCGGCGTTGTATCATTTGGCCCTGTATATCCGGCGGACCCGAATGATTTATCCGGTTGCGCTGCATTTACAGGTGTATTAGTAACAAAGACAGCTGATACAATCGTTAGCGCAAGAATGCCTAATACGGCTATCTGAAGGACTTTTTTTACCATGAATATACCTCCATCAACATTAAACACTACGTATAACCAACGGACAGATGAAAAGCGAATCGTTAAACGAAAATATAATGTAGCTCAATCTGATTTTAGTGTCAAATATTAACAGGCTGATTTGAGGTCACACCCTTGATTTATTACCTGGTTACAAATATACTAAAACAAAATATTAACCATTCAATTTGAGAGGGAGGTGTCGCCATGGCAGAGGTCGAAGTTGGTACTATTTCTGATTTCTTCGCTAAACCGGTCGTTGCCGCCATCGAATTAACCGCCGAGTTGAAGGTTGGTGATACTATTCATATCAAGGGCCATACAACGGACATAGAGATGGTTGTCAGCTCAATGCAGATACATAATCAAAGTGTGACCACCGCTAACGCGGGCGACGCCGTCGGCATCAAGGTAACCGACAAAGTCCGGCACGGCGACAAGGTTTACAAGGTAACCGAATAAATATTACGTCCCGAAGCTTTTAAGCAGGTTGGCCATTTCAATACCGCTGTTAGCTGCGGCGAAGCCCCTGTTCCCTTCTTTAGCCCCGGCCCTTTCGATAGCCTGCTCGAGATTATCCGCCGTAATAATTCCCTGAATGACAGGCATCCCCGTATCCAGGCTTAACCTGGCAATACCCTTGTTTACTTCCGAGGCCACGTACTCGAAATGGGGTGTTCCACCTCTGATTACACAACCCAAACACAAAATAGCGTTGTATTTTCCGCTTTCCAGCATCTTCTTGGCCGTAACGGGTATCTCCAGACAGCCGGGAGTCCAGGCCACATCGATATCCACTTCGCTAACGCCATGACGCAGGAGGGAGTCTTTGGCTCCGTCTAACAATCTTCCCGTGATCACTTCATTAAAGCGGGATATCACGATGCCAAACTTTAAACCTTTCCCGTCAAGCATACCCTGATAATTCTTGGACATTTTAACCCTCCTATCGTTCGGTAACGCCAGTTAGTCCTCTATGGTTAGCAGATGTTCCAGCTTTTCCTGCTTGGTCTTAAGATAGTGCTTGTTGTGTTCGGTAGGAACGGCAAGCAGCCTGAGGCTTTCAACTACCTTCAGGCCATAGCTCTCCAGGCCAATAATTTTCTTGGGATTGTTGGTCAGCAGGCGTATGTCATGCAGTCCCAGGTCTGCCAGTATCTGTGCTCCGATGCCGTAGTCCCTCAGGTCGGCGTCAAAACCGAGCGCAATATTCGCCTCCACCGTGTCCAGGCCTTGGTCCTGCAACTCATAGGCTTTCAATTTATTGTGAAGGCCTATGCCTCTCCCTTCCTGCCTCATATAGAGGAAAACTCCCCTGCCTTCCTGGGCAATTTTCTTCATCGCCATCTGAACCTGTTCCCCGCAATCGCATCTGAGGCTGGCGAACACATCACCCGTAACGCATTCGCTATGGACCCTGACCAATACCGGCTTGCTGTCGGAAAGGTCGCCCATAACCAGGGCAACATGCTCGTCCGTATCAACGGTGCTCTTATAGGCCATAATGGTAAAGTCACCGTATTTTGTGGGGAACTTGGCTTCAGCCACCCTCTGGACTAGCCTTTCGGAGCGCCTCCGGTAAGTGATGAGGTCCGCAATGCTGACCATTTTTATATTGTGCTTTGCCGCTATCTTCTCCAGTTGAGGCAGCCTAGCCATAGTCCCGTCTTCGTTCAATATTTCACAAATGACGCCGGCCGGGTAAAGGCCTGCCATTTTGGCTAAATCGACGATGGCCTCTGTATGCCCTGCCCGCACCAGCACACCACCTTCCTTGGCCCTTAGAGGGAACATGTGGCCCGGACGGGCAATGTCTTCGGCCTTTGTTTTAGGATCGATCACCGCTTTTACCGTGACCGAGCGATCAAATGCCGAGATTCCACTGGTGGTTTTGTTTTTGGCCTCGACCGAGACGGCGAAGGCCGTTGTGAACTTCGATGTATTCTCCTGGACCATAGGAGGTATCTGCAATTCGTCCAGCCTCTTGCTGATGATCGGCATGCAGATCAGGCCGCGCGCATAAGTGGCCATAAAATTGATTAGCTCAGGGGTTACCTTTTCGGCGGAGATGCCCATGTCGCCCTCGTTCTCCCTGTTCTCATCATCCACTATGATGATGAATTTGCCGGCTTTTAAATCTTCGATAATTTCAGGTATCGGTGATAGCATTTTATTTACCTCATTTCAGGTAATCATATTGGCTTAATACGTTGATTATACCTTTTTGGTTACCCTGTTTATAAAATTTTTCTATATATTTAGACATTATGTCTACTTCCAGGTTAACACCCTGGCCCTGTTTTAAACCGCCCAGGTTTGAATTATTCCGGGTGTAGGTCACCAGTGAAACAGAAAACTGCGACGAGCTGCAATCGTTCACAGTCAAACTTACGCCATTTACGGCAATGAAGCATTTGCTGACCAGGTACTTCAATACTTCCGCCGGTGCGCTGATGCTGGCAACCATGGCTTCGTCCTGCCGGACAAGCGACAGCAATTTACCCGTAGCGTCGACGTGCCCCTGCACAAAATGCCCTCCCAACCTTCCCTGCACCGGCAGTGCCCGTTCCAGGTTCACCTTATCGCCGACCCTCAGGCCGCCGACCGTTGTGCGCTTCCTGGTCTCGGGCATTATCTCAACCGTGAAGCCGCCTTTCTCAAGGCCCGTCACGGTCAGGCAGGCGCCGTCAACCGAGATACTGTCGCCCATTTTGGTGCCTTCCAGCACTACGTCCGCCTTTAGAGACAGGCTGTTAGTCCCCAGGTTTTTAACTGTGCCTACTTCTTCAATTATGCCGGTAAACATAGCAATCATTACGCCGTATAGCCGCTTAAAAGGAACTCATTCTCGAATCTTTCAATTTTCACCTTCTTCAGTTGCAGGGCATCCCTGACCTTCTGGACTCCGTCCCCACCCACAGCCACCTTGGCCTTCTCGCCCCCGATAATGATGGGAGCGATAAAAACCAGCACTTTATCCACCAGGTGCTTATCAAAAAAGCAGCCTATTAACTGGCTGCCGCCCTCGACCATCACAGTGGTTATCTGCCTTTGCCCCAGCATCTTGAGCAGCTCCTTCAAATCGAGCATGCCATCTTTGGATGACGGCAGGAGGATATACTCCGTCCCCGGGCGCTTAATTTTGGCTTTTTCCCGGTTTTCCGGACTGTCGGCGACGGCTACCACGGTTTTCCCCGGTTCGGAAAAGATCCTGGCCGTGACGGGCACGGTGCCCTTGCCGTCGACAATGACCCTTAAAGGCTGCAGCTTGGTCCGTCCGCCGCGGCCGCTATATCCTCGTGCGGTCAGGCGCGGATCATCCACCTTAACCGTGGTCGCCCCTACCATGATGGCATCCACAATGTGCCGCTGGCCGTTGGCATAGTTCCTCGATTCATCGCTGGTGATCCATTTTGAGTCTCCGGTCCTGGTAGCGATCTTGCCGTCCAGGCTCATGGCGAATTTGGCTATGACAAATGGTATCCCTGTGGTTATATATTTAAAGTATCCCTCGTTTATTTCCATGGCCTTCTGCTCATATTCCCCCATGTAAGTCTTAATGCCGGCCGCTTCTAGTTGCTGCACGCCCTTGCCGTTGACGAGGGGGTTGGGGTCATTGACCGCTATATGGACCTCCGAAATGCCCGCATTGATTATGGCATCGGAGCAGGGTGGGGTCTTTCCCTGATGGCAGCACGGCTCAAGAGTGACATACATGGTCGCGCCCCTGGCCATCTCCCCGGCCTGGTTAATAGCCATTATCTCCGCGTGTTCCAGGCCAGGCTGCTGGGTATGCCCCAGCCCGACGACTATGCCATCGCGGACAATCACAGCACCTACTGCGGGATTAGGGCTGGTATAGCCGAGCGCCAACTCGGCCAGTGATAACGAATAGGCCATGAAGTCAATGGGTCGGCTCAGCATTTTTTACTCAAATTAATTCGTAATACAAAAATAACGATGCGGATAAACGGGGTACGGTATAAATGTCAGGCGGCTATACCTGGTGCCCAAACGCCTGAATTTAAGTTCATTTTAGCATCCTCGAACTTAATTTAGCAAAACCGGCCCCTCCATAATCGGAGGGGCCGGTTAAATGGAACGGTTTTCTTACGGATCAATCAATTTCGTAAACCAGTTGCACGTTAGCCTGGAATTCCAGCTCACCCGGGCTGATGGACGTTGGCGCGGCGGAAGCCGCCTCCGGAACAGTCGCTTTCATGTAATTGATTTGCGTGGACGGCAAATAGGGAGTGCTTTCGCTTACATACAGCAGTTTGCCGAGCTTGACACCCGATGCCTGCGCCATTTGCTTGGCTTTGTCCATAGCATCCTGGATGGCCTTGTCCCTGGCTATTTTCAGCAGCGGTGTAGGATCGTCGACCATAAAGGTTATGCCGTTAACCCTGATCAGGTCGCCGCCCGCCTCTGCAGCAGCATCGATTATTGCTCCCGACTTAGTGATGTCCCTGATCTTGGCGGTCACCATATTGGAAACCTGGTATCCAGTAACTATATTTGTATTGGTTTTATCGTCCCAACGCGTCAGTTGTTGAATGCTGAACTGCGATGTGGAAATGTCTTTGTCCGCAATGCCGCCGCTTTTCAATACCTGCATGATATTATCCATAGCATCGGCCGCTGCCTTCTGGGCCTGGGCAACTGTATTGGCCTCCGACTGCACGCCCATTTGCAGCTCAACCACGTCCGGTACGCCGGTCGTCTTGCCCTCACCATCCACCCACAGGCCAAGGCTTTGCTGGCTGACGATTATGCCGCCGGAGCCGGCTGCAGACGTGGTACCCTGATATATGATTGACGGCGCAGGAGCACATCCTGCCGCCGCCACACCTATTAGCAATAGGAACACACCAACCATAACTGCACTTTGTAATCTCATCTTTACCTCCTCGGAAATATTATTGCGTCCTATCCGTTTAAAAGCAATTCCGATTTACCTTTATTTACGCACTATTATAACGGTAATCTGCAGGCTGAAGTTTAGAATTATTAGCGCAAAGCTGGCTTAATAGCATATAATTATCCAAATCAAATCGAGGACCTGTTTTTGAGATTACTTAGAGAATTCCTGATTACGCTGCTTATCGCGGTAATCATTTTCATCGGCCTCCAGATCTCCATAAAAAGCTTTGAGGTTTTCAATGTCTCCATGCAGCCTACGTACTATGAGGGAGACCTTATCATCGTCAATAAGCTTGTCTATCATTTTGACAACCCCAAACGCGGCGAAGTCATAGTCTTGTATGCCCCGGGCAGCGAAGCCCGGCCTACGCTCGATTTGTTTTTCACCCAGCATACGACACAGTTCATCAAGCGCGTGATAGGCCTGCCGGGCGATAAAGTGGAAATAATGAACCAGCAGGTTTTTGTCAACGGCACTGCCCTGGTCGAACCGTATATTAAGGAGCCGCCCAAATATTTCTATCCTGAGCAAACCATCCCAGCGGGCATGTACTTCGTGCTCGGTGACAACCGTAATAACAGCAATGATTCGCATACCGGCTGGCTGGTGCCCGGCGGCGATATCATCGGCAAGGTCTGGTTCCGCTATTGGACGGCGGAGTACCCCGATATCCGCTTGGTGATGATACCGGTATTCGGGGTTATCGTCAGCGTACTGCTGATCCTGGTGATCTTGGATGCTGTCAAAGGCAATAAAACAGACTAAAATGGGATAAAACAGGTTTGCTGCTATGGACGATAAAAAGATATTACAAATATTCAAGGATGCGGGGGTCTTGATGGAGGGGCACTTCCTTCTGACTTCAGGTCTGCACTCGCCTGTCTACTGGGAGAAGTTCAAGGTCCTGCAATATCCCGAATATACTTCACAACTTTGCGGGCTGATTGCAGAACATTATAAACAGGAGCATATCAAGGTGGTCGCCGGCCCTACCCTTGGAGGCGTGATACTGGCCTTCGAAACAGCCCGGCAGCTTAAAGTGCGATGCGCCTTCGCAGAAAAAGACGGTACCAAAAGGGTCTTTCGCCGCGGCCTTTTCATCGAAAGAGGTCAGCGTGTGCTGGTGGTGGATGACATACTGACGACAGGCGGTTCGGTAATAGAGGTGATCAATGCGGTCAGGGCATCAAGCGGCAACATCGTAGGCATAGGCATCCTGGTTGACCGCTCCGATCAAACCATAGACCTTGGATTCCCTCTCTTTAGCTGTTTGAAATCCGTGACCCAGACCTATTCGCCTGCAGACTGCCCACTTTGCTCGAAGGGCGTTCCACTGATCAGGCTGGGCGGCTGAGGCGGTCCTTTATTGTTCCGTTATGCGGACTGAGACCAGGTAATCAGGATCGGTATCGTTGGGGACAATGGCTGAGAATTTTATCGAATCCCCGGGGTTCATTTCCGTAGTGGGCGCATCCAGGGTCGCCAGGATCTCACTGGCCGGCCTGCCGGCAACTGTGATCAGGATCGGCACTTCAATATCCTTAGTCAGCACGGGCAGGTTACCGGTATTCCTGATTTCACCCTTGATATAAGTCGTTGTACCAGTGGACGGTATATCCTGCACCAACATGGAGTGGTTGAACACGATAACCTGGGTCTGTCCAAGGTCAACACCTATGCCGAAAATCTTTTGCTCTGAAACCGCTTCATTACGATTTTGATCGACGGACTTTACTTTAAAGTAGTATATGGTCTTGGTCTTAAGGTCCGGCAGGTCAACCGTGTGCTGAGTCACCAGCGCTTCTTTTACAGGGGTTGGGGACGCATATTCGCCCTTCGGATTCCACAGGACCTGGCTGGTCGACGGCTTATCCGTCATCCAGCTTATCTCTACCGAATTATAGGAAAGGTTGTCCACGGCTATATTGCTTATAAGCGGTGGTACTGTGTCGGCGGCCGTCGTTGGGATGACCACCGGTTGTGAGCTATTGTCAACCGGAAGAATCGGCTGAGCGGGCTTTTGAGAGGATTGCATCAGTACAGATATGCCGGCTCCTACGATGACTATAAGCACGACCAGCCCTATCAGGGGCATCAGCCAGGAGCCCCGCTTTTCCCTGCTTTTGCCTTCCGCGCCCGCCTGCTCTTCGTCTGCAAAAGGCCAGGTCAAAGCGTTCTTGCACTTGGGGCATTGGGGCTCGCCTGCCTTAATGGGGGATCCGCAAGACGGGCAATTATATTGAAAGGGCGCCCCGCAATTCCTGCAGGACTCATCGCCCATCCTGTTTTTAACGCCGCATTTATAGCAATCGAAAAACTTCTTCATAAATTTCTTCTCACCTGATTAGTCAGAACCTATTTTAATGGCAATCAGGCATCAATTCAATTTTGTATAATTTTAGCCAGGTTAAGCGCCGGTTTTCACACTCGAAATCGAACCCCTGAAAATTGACACTCCGGCTATCTAAAAGATAAAATATCGCTCGCGCCGAGGTAGCTCAGTCGGTAGAGCAGTAGACTGAAAATCTACGTGTCCCCAGTTCGATTCTGGGCCTCGGCACCATTTATTTGCCCGCAGGCCGAAGTGGCGGAATGGTAGACGCGGCAGTCTCAAAAACTGTTGAGGGGCAACTCTCGTGTCGGTTCGAGTCCGACCTTCGGCACCAGTCTCACTTCAGCATTATTCATTCCCGTCGACGCGCATTGCAAGCTATGCAATGACACGGCAATCCCCAAAACACGTCATTGCGAGGCACACAGTGCCGTGGCAATCCCTGTAATCGAAGGCCTGAAGCCCCTTACCTTAGAGATTGCTTCGCTTCGCTCGCAATGACCTGAATCGCCGATTGCATCGGGGCTCGCAATGACCGGTTTTCAGAATTGTCACAAAAAAAGCCGCTGTTCACCAACAGCGGCCTTTCCGTAATCTCAACGTTAAAGAATCTACCAGAGAGCCAATTGCATGCCGACGAAGATGACAAGGGCGATCAGCAATAAGATATCGAGCAGCATTCCGCCGAAGAGGAGCAGTAACCTGTTATCATTGTCGATGATCTGCATAAGCTTAATTTGTATCATCATCCGGCTCCTTTAATTTATTTGCTTATACTTTTAAAACGGCATTACTATGCAAAGGTTTAGATCGCATACAATTTTCTCAGATAGGTTGGATTGACCGCCGCAAAAACTATATGATAACCTTAAAACCACACTGCCGAGTTGTGTAGTGGTAGCACGATGGACTTTGGATCCATTTGCCCAGGTTCGAATCCTGGCTCGGCAGCCAACTCCTGATAGATTTCCGGCCCGATTTAGAACCTGCATGTAAAAAGATCCTTTTTATTTTATCTTCTTCATAATATCCGATTGCTAATAAAAAAGTCGCAAAATTCCCTTGCAAAATGTTAAATTGTTATGACAATCAGGAGGAGTAGTTGATCAGAGGAATAGTTGATCAGGGACGCAATTGATCAGAGGATTTTTATCTTGTCTTCCGCCCTTACCTCACCACTGCGTACAACCTTGGCAAAGACCCCTTCTTTGGGCATGATGCATTTGCCGGCTTTTTTAAATATGGCGCATCCTACATGGCATTCTTTGCCTATCTGGGTTATTTCCAATATTGCCTTTCCCCCGACCTGCAACCGAGTCCCCAGCGGCAGCGAGACCAGGTCGATCCCGCTGGTGGTCAGGTTCTCGGCGAAATCCCCCGGCTTGAAATCGTAGCCCTCGTCATTCATTTTGCCTATGCTCTCCATGGCCAGCAGGCTGATCTCCCTTTTCTCTTCCCCACCCGCATGTGCATCGCTGACCAGGCCGACTTTTTCCCGCAAAAGCCCGCACTCCAGGGGCTGCTTGGACGTCCCCTTTTTATCGCTTCTGTTGACCGCTATTATTTTGGGCATTTTTAAAGGCAAATCGATCACTTTATGGTAAAGGGACCGGACCCCGGCTGTGAGTCTTTCATGGTATAGGCCGAGGTGGCGGTCTCGAAATTCAAACCTATTTCCAGGGGGTAAGACATAGCCACGTTGCAGGCACGCTTGGCCGCCTGCACCACCACCGGATTAAATGCGGCAATCTCCCGCGCCATCCTCATCGCCTCGTCCATCAGCTTGTCTTTGGCATAGATATGCTGGATAAGGCCGATCCTCAACGCCTCGGCGGCATCGATGCGGCGGCCGGTATAGATCATTTCCTTGGCCATCCCGATGCCTACTGCCCTGGGCAGCCGCTGGCACCCTCCCAGGTCCGGGATTATGCCGAGCTGTACTTCCGGCAGCGAGAATACCGCCGAATCTACGGCTAACCTGACATCGCAGGCCAGTGCCAGCTCAAGCCCGCCTCCCAGGCAGTAGCCGTTAATGGCGGCGATAACCGGCACCGCAAGCCTCTCATATATGCTAAAGACGTCGCGTAGCTTGCGGATGCCGTCGCAATAGTCGCGGATATCGGGGCCGGTGATAAAATTCTCGCCGGCGGTAATCTTCTTCAAATCTATGCCGGAACAAAACGATTTATCGCCTGCGCCCGTGATGATGGCCACCCTGACAGCGGGATCGCAGTCGATGTGTTCGGCCACGCGCTTCAACTCATCGTTCATGGCCTTGTACCAGGCGTTCAAAGATTTGGGCCTATTCAGCGTGATAAGGGCAATATGGTCTTTGACATCGTAAATCAGGTCGTTATATTCGGGCATGGCCTTCTCCTGGTCGACTAATATTTGGCAAATTCAGCTATGCAGTATTATCTAGTAATTAACTTTGTCTATGCCTTTCAATCCCAGCATCTGGCGCGCTTCGTCGGGCGTGGCGGGCTCGATGCTCAACTCGCCCATAATGCGTATGATCTTCTCGACTTGCTCGCCGCTGCTTTTAGCCAGCACGCCTTTGCTGAGATACAGGCTGTCCTCCAAGCCAACCCTCACGTTCCCACCCAGGGCCAGAACCATGGAGCAGAGGGGCATCTGCATCCTGCCGGCGCCCATTCCGGACCAGGTAAAATTATCGGCGCCCAGTGCTTCGCGTGAAGCGTTATACAGGCTTAGCAAACTGTTGACCGTTGCGGGCACGCCCCCCAGAACACCCGTAAGAAACTGGAGATGAACGGGAGTTTTGAGGTGGCCGCGTTCGATCATAAAGGCCGCGTTATTTACCATGCCAAGGTCGTATATCTCCAGCTCCGGCTTGGTTTCATTAGCCGCGAATATATGCAGGAACTCACGCAGTGTTTTGAAGGTATTGGGGAAAATATAGTCCTCAGTGGCCAGCATGGCCAGTTTTTCCCAGGGATATTTCCAGCTTTCAATCTTCTCCACAAGCGGAAAGGCTGAAAAATTCATGGAGCCGAAACTAATTGACCCCAGTTCTGGTTTGAAGCTGGTGATGGGCGCCGCCCTCTGCTCGGTGCTGATCCCCAGGCCACCGCTGGTGGATAAAGATATCACCACGTTGCTCCTGGCCTTGATCCCGGTCAGCACTTCCCTGAAAAGGTCTATATCCGGCAGAGGCATGCCGTTCTCGGGGTTCCTCACGTGCACCTGTATGATGGCTGCACCGGCTTCGGCGGCCCTGACTCCGTCCTCGATAATCTGTTCTTGCGTTACAGGCAGGTAGGGCGACATGCTCGGATAGTGGGCTGATCCCGTGAGAGCTGCTGTAACGATAACTTTATGTTGCGGCATCACAAAACCTCCCTATCGTTATTGGGCCTTATATGCAGTATAACCGGGGTCTGCCAGGGATTGCGAGAAACAACGAGGTTAACTCGTAAAATGTTAGTTTATGGCTTTTCAAAAGTCAATTGACTGTTGTATTCGAACCATACAAGTGCTAGTATTTACACTTCGTAAGCCGGTTGAGGTAGCGCGTACCAGACCCGGCTTTATTTATTTGTATCCATATAAGATAAAGAAATTATCAGCATGAAAATAGACCTTCACGTTCACACCACCGAGTTCTCGCCGGACAGCACCATGGGCCCAGAGAAGGCCATCCAGGCTGCCATAGAATTGGGACTGGACGGCATATGCTTCACCGAACATGACAGGGCCTGGTGTAAAGACGCTATTTTAAAGCTGGGAGAAAAATATAGTTTCCCCGTCTTCAGGGGGGTCGAATACATGATCAAAGAGGGCGGAGAGATACTGGCCTTCGGCGTCAACCGCACCTTTCCCTCGCTTATCGATATCGTAACTTTGCGCAAGGTTTGCCTGGAGGCGGGCGGCTTCATGATCGCAGCCCATCCCTTCAGGGGCTTCCCCTCCAACACCGTGACCGATTTCAATGCCGCGGCCGATCTGGTATTGAAGAGGCCCGTATTCGATAAGGTCGATGCGCTCGAAGGCTTTAACGGACGCAATATCGAGACCAATAACGATTTTGCCTGTAAGCTGGCGCAGAGGCTGGGCCTGCCGGTTTCGGGCGGCAGCGATGCACACGCCGAATATGAGCTCGGCAAATGTGTTACCATATTTGAGAACGATATCAGTAGTGAAGCTGAATTCATCGCAGAGTTGAAAGCGGGGAGATTTACCGGTTCGGTAAATAGCGTCAGGCCATGATAATTGCGGGGGTTACCGGGACCATCGGAACAGGCAAGAGCACTGTGGCGCGCATGTTCGCTGAGCTCGGCGCCTTCGTTATCGATGCAGACCAATTGGCGCATGATGTTGTTGAACCCGGCAAGGCGGCCTGGCAGGGCATAGTCGACTATTTCGGCCGGGATATTCTCAACGCAGACCAGACGCTCAACAGGCAAAAACTGGCGGATATAGTTTTTTCCAACCTCGAAAAGCTTAAGAAACTGGATTCGATTGTGCATCCCGAAGTCCTTAAGGAAGACCGGCGCTTGGTAGAGGAAAGAAAGGCTGCCAATCCCAATGGCTTGATCATCAAGGATATACCCCTGCTGCTGGAAGTAGGGCCTGAACTGGCGTACCTGCTGGTGGAAAAGATAATTGTTGTTTACGCCTCCGAGGAAACTCAGATTAAGAGGCTTATTGCCCGGGGCTTATCGGAAGAAGATGTGCGCAGCAGGATAAAATCACAGGTGCCCATCCGGGAAAAAATGAAATATGCTGACTTCACCGTCAATAATGACGGCAGCCTGGAAGAGACCAGGCAGCAGGTAAAGGCGATATACGATAAGTTAATGCAGCATTAATATTTTTGCCCCAATCCACACCCAATGTTATAATATCTCGTTTCTTTTGCCGCAGGCAGTTACTCTCTGCCTGAATGTAGATTCCTCGGTAGCTCAGCGGTAGAGCGGGCGGCTGTTAACCGCTAGGTCGTAGGTTCGAATCCTACCCGAGGAGCCAACTCCTCCAGTCCCTCTCTGCCATATCACTATAATCATCTATAAGCCCATTGTACTGGTTAGACAGATGCGATAGAATACGGCCAATAGGTTGAATGCCATTAGGTCCTTCTAAGTTTTGTTTTACAAAGCAATTTAACGGCGAATATAAGGGGATGTTTATTGTGTGAAGGATTATGGTGACTTGGTTAAAGTCTCATTTAAATAGGTCGGGTCAAAAGGGGTTTACTTTAATTGAGTTGCTTGTAGTAATTTCAATTATTGGCGTACTATCGGCAGTTGTGCTACTTGGGTTCACATGTCCTCCCGGCGGATGTAGTAACTGGCATATTATGGAAAGAAGCAACCTTGAGTCACATGTTGTCGTAACTGCAGTTGGCGCTTATATGTCTGACCATAATGGTGCATTTCCTGAAGGTGATTATTGCTGCGGCGGAGGTATACTGGCTCCGTATTTATTTAATCCTCCACTTATAGGTACATACCATATCGATAACACTGGTCATGTGACACAAACCAGTTTCCCATGGCCGCCTTGGGTTGAGAACAAGACTGGTTGACCTATTAACTTGATGCTGACCGATAATACTTCATACTATCCTGAAAGCTGAATGACATATTACCCCCTGCATCCCCCAGAATAGTGATATTTCGCATCAATATGCCCTTTAACGCGAGTGGGAAAAGACATTGCAGGGTTGATGAGTACCAAGATACCGCCCGACCGGTCAAGGGTTTTATTTCAAGGCTTTGGAGGACAGTTTTAACAATTTAGTATGGACCGGAACCTATTCCTTTCCGCTCTGCACAGGCGTATAATGTCGAGGCCATTGATCGTCCGCTTGTAAACGTGTGAGGTTGATATGAACTGGTTTCAGAGACATCTAAATTGGACGATTATTCTCTTTATAGCACTTGCGGTTATCTTGGCGATAAAGCGACTGAAATATATCATGTCCCCATTTGTATACATACATCCGAAATAAAACAAGAAAATGAAGTCTGGGACAACAATATTGAGACTTTTCAGAAACAGCGAATGAAACCTTGTGAGATATGCAAACCACCAAGGTAACAAGCCATCGAACTTAGATGGGGAATAGCTTAATTTCCTGTGAGTGGCGACCTGTAAAACTTCATACTATCCTGAAAGGTGAAAGACCGGGTGTATCTCTGTACCATCTCAAGGCTCTCCCAGCGACCCAGTTCTTTAACTATTACTATATTAGTACCGGTTAATCCAGAAGAATCAAACGAAGAGGCCGTAATGCGCTGCATTACGGCCCTTTTGTGACTTAATTCAACTCTTTATTTAGGTGGAAACATGGATTCGACTACGAGCTCGGCGATATCCTTGGCGACCAGTGTTTCCTCTGCGCCTTTGGCCTTGATGGCGTCCGTGAACATCTGAACGCAGTAAGGACACGCCGTAGCGACGGTATCGGCGCCGACATCCATCACCTGCTGGATGCGGGCCTCGCTGATACGTGTGCCGAGCCTCTCCTCCATCCAGAAGCGCCCGCCGCCACCACCACAGCAGAACCCGCTGTTCCTGGAGCGCTCCATCTCAAGCAACGGCAACTTGTTAATGGAGCGGAGAACGTTGCGCTGCGGGTCGTAAATATCGTTGTGCCTGCCGAGATAGCAGGAGTCGTGATAGGTGATCCTGTTCTCTTTCATCACGGCCGGCTTGATCTTACCTTCGTTGATCAGATTGGAGATAAAGGTGCTGTGATGGATAACTTCGAAATTGCCGCCAAACTGGGGGAATTCATTCTTGATAGTATTGAAGCAGTGCGGGCAAATGGTGATGATCTTCTTGATATTGTAGCCCTTGAACTGCTCGACGCTTTGTGCAGCCAGAGTCTGGAAAAGATATTCATTGCCAAGGCGCCTGGCCGGCTCACCGCAGCACATTTCCTGGGCGCCCAGGATACCGAAATTGACACCGGCCTCTTTGAGAATTTTAACGGCGGCAATAGCAATCTTGGTGCTGCGCTCTTCCAGTGATGCCGCGCAGCCGGCGAAGAATACGTATTCGACGTTGGGATCCTCGGACAACTGCTTTATATCGAGTCCGGTGGTCCAATCCGTCCTGGTGAGCGTGGTGCCTTTGCAGCTATGGCCCCTGGCCTCCATGCATTTAAGAACGGATTCGCCTGTCTCCGGTATCTGGGCCAGGTCGAGAACCAGATGCCGCCTCATGTCGATTATCTTATCGATGTGCTCTATAAAGACCGGGCAGACATCCTGACAGGCGCGGCAGGTGGTGCAGGACCAGATCTCATCCTCAAGTATGACCTGGCCGACCATTGTCTTTTCCTCGACGGCGACATTAGTTGCTGCGCCGGGGCCGGACGCTACAGCAGCCTTTTTAGCGGCCATCAGCGCAGGGGACTGTTCCAGCCAGTATGTTTTCAAGTCCTGCACAATTTTGCGGGGTGAGAGGGGCTTATCCGTCAGGTAAGCCGGACAGCGGTCCTGGCAGCGCCCGCAGTTGGTACAGGCGTCGAGATCGAACAACTGCTTCCAGGTGAAGTCCTGAATCCTGCCCACGCCGTACGTTTCGGCGTTTTCCAGGTCCACCAGGCTGAGTGCACCCTTGGGCCGGGAAGTCTTAAAGAGGACGTTAACCGGCGAAATCAGGATGTGGGTCAGCTTTTCCCATGAGAGGATTATGTACAAAACCGAGCCGACCGTTATGATTACGTGGAAGTACCAGAGGACCTGGTACCACAGCAACCTGGTGGCATCGGGCAAATTGGAGAACATGCCGGCGATCCAGAAACCGACGAAGCGTGCCTGTCCCCATTCGGGATGGATGTAATATTCAGGCTGGGTGAGGCCGAGGTTGTCCGGCACCGCGGCGATCATGCGGAAGCCCTGCAGGAAGAATCCGGTGACAACTACGATTAAAATCAGTGCAAGGGCAACGCCGTCGTCGAATATTGTGTTGAGCCTCTTGGGCCTTTGAATATAGCGCCTGACGAAAGCCAGGACCAGTCCCACCAGCACCATAACTCCGCCAATGTTCCACAGTCCGCCAAGGTAGATATACACAGGGCCATGTATAAAAGCGGCGTTGAAGGGCTGAAATACATAGTGGTTGAGGAAGTCGAGGCCCGCCCCGATAAAGAGAAGCGCACAACCGATAAAGATCAGGAAATGCATTATTCCCGGATAGGGGTCACGGAAAAAGCGCCTGTGGAAGACGGCATCCAGGATGGTTATCTTGATGAATTCGCCTATCCTTTTGACGGGATTGTCAAACCGCTTGTCCGGCTTGCCAAGCATCCACATCTTGTAGCGTTTAGAGACCGCATACCCGATGAGCAGTACAGCAACCAGGGCTGCAGTATAAAGAGAGATTTGAACGAGAAAAGGAATGTTCCAGAAAATTTCGCGAGATGCGTCCATGTTTCTCCTTTCGCGCGGTTATTTGGCTCAAAACCGACATATTATATCATTTTTTATTCTCTGTTCCATCCGCCTTTTCACGTATGGCAGGCCTGTGTAAATGATTAATCACCGGGTGATGCAGCCCCTTAACCGGTCATTGCGAGCAAAGCGAAGTAATCTCTATGGGTAGGGGCTTGCATCTTCGATTTAAGGATTGCCACGGCACTATGTGCCTCGCAATGACGTGGTTCCCTTCGATTACCGGTCATTGCGAGCAAAGCGAAGCAATCTCTATGGTTAACTGAGGTCTATATGCCGGCCTGCCGCGCCGAATAGCTTTTCAATGGATTCTTTGGGAATATCCGCCGACCCCAGCGCTATTTCCCCACCGTCCTGGAAATGGTGATAGTCGGTCCCCCCGGTGGTGAGCAGGCCGTATTTTTGCGCCATCTTGACCAATTTTTCAATGACCGGCTTGTGATATTGGGCATAGTAAGCTTCAAGGCCCACCAGCCCAGCCGCCTTTAATTCCACGATCATGTCATCCAGGTTCTCTATATCAGCCGGATGGGCTAACACTGGGATGCCGCGGGCGTGTTTAATGATCTCCACAGCTTCGACCGGCTTGATTTTCTCGCGCTCCACGTAGGCCGGCCCGTTGCGCCCGATAAACTTATCAAAGGCTTCCCGCTCGCTGTTAACATAGCCTTTCTCGAGCATGGCCTGAGCTATATGCGGCCGGCAGACCGATTCACCCCTGGCCAGCTCCTGTATCCTCTGCCATTCTACAGGCTTGCCCAGCTTGCGCAGTTTCTCGATCATTTTCTGGGCCCGGCCCACCCGTGATTCCCTGATCTTCTCCAACGATGCAGCCAGGTCATGGTCATTGTAGTCGAGAAAATAGCCCAGGACGTGCAGCTCTCCGGATGCCAGGTCGGTATTAATCTCAACCCCGGGGATAACATAGATTTTGGGGAATTTGCCTGCCGCGCTGAGCGCCTCATCGATCCCACCGATGCTGTCGTGGTCGGTAACGGCCATGACTTCCAACCCCCGGTCGACGGCCATTTTAACCAGTTCGGCCGGCTTTAGCCTGCCGTCCGAGGCCGTTGTGTGCAAGTGCAGGTCATACTTCAAATCTAAGTCTCCTCTCTGCGGATGCGCTCAATGCTTGTAGCATGGCCGGTTTTATCATCGATGTCCAACAGGATGGCATCGAAGCCAGAGCGCCCTTTGCCGACAGACAGCCTGTGCGGCAAGCCGATCAGGAAGCTGGTCAGCACGTTGTCGACATCGTCGCCGATAATGGAGTCCATGGGGCCTACCATGCCTATGTCGGTCACATAGGCGGTGCCGTTGGGCAGGATATGGCTGTCCGTGGTGCCGATATGTGTATGCGTGCCGTATACGGCGCTTACCCTGCCATCCAGGTACCTGCCCAATGCCACCTTTTCCGAGGTGGCCTCAGCATGGAAATCTACCACTATTATTTTGGGCAGCGGGTCCAGGGTAGAGAGCAGGCAGTCCATGGCCCGGAAGGGGCAGTCGTATTGCCCGACGAAGATACGGCCTATTATATTCACGACCAGGACGTTATTGGATATTTTATAACCGCAGCCCGGCGCGCCGGGAGGAAAGTTAAGCGGCCTGATGACAGGCAACTCACCGTCCAGGTGATTCATTATGTCCCGCTGCGCCCAAACATGGTTGCCGGTAGTAATTACATCTACGCCGGCATCTATCAGATCACGGGCCGTATTGACAGTTATCCCGATCCCATGGGCTGAGTTTTCGCCGTTGGCTATTACCAGCTTTATGCCGTATTCACTAATCAAGCCTGGAAGAAACTGCTTAACCGCATCCCTTCCAGGCTTGCCGATAACATCGCCGATCGCCAGGATTTTCAAAGGTCCTACCTCGGTTATTTATTTTGCGTAGTCGACCGCCCTCACCTCTCGCATAACAGTGACTTTTATCTGCCCCGGGTATTCAAGGCTCTCTTCGATTTTCTTGACTATATCGCGTGCCAGGCGCATGGCCGACAGGTCGTCCACCTGGTCCGGTTTTACGATAATACGCACTTCGCGTCCCGCCTGAATGGCGAAGGCCTTTTCCACTCCGGGAAAGCTGCTGGCGACATTCTCTAGCGCTTCGATTCTCTTAATGTACTGGTCAAGGGATTCACGCCTGGCGCCCAGCCTGGAACCGCTTATCTGATCGGCGGTTGCCAGTACAAATCCCAGTGAACTCGTGGTACTGGCTTCGCCGTGATGCTCGGATATGGCCTGGACTACTTCGGCCGACTTATCCCATTGCTTGACAAGGTTGGCGCCGATCAAAGCATGAGGACCTTCAACCTCGTGGTCGACTGCTTTGCCGATATCATGCAATAAAGCGGCCCTCTTGGCCAGCACTACATTGGCGCCGATCTCGGCTGCCAGCATGCCGGCAATATGGGCGACTTCAAGGCTGTGGGTCAGGACGTTCTGTCCGTAGCTGGTCCTGTATTTAAGGCGTCCCAAAAGCCTCATCAGTTCGGGATGCAAGCCCTGCACTCCAGCCTTCCTGGTGGCCTGCTCGCCCTCGATCTTTATGGTCGATTCCACCTCAGTCTTGGCTTTTTCCACCACTTCCTCGATGCGGGCGGGATGTATCCTGCCGTCGAGGATAAGGCTGGTGAGGGCTACCCTAGCCACCTCCCTGCGTATGGGGTCAAAGCTGGAAATGGTCACCGACTCAGGGGTGTCATCGATTATAAGGTCGACGCCCGTGGCCTGCTCCAGGGCGCGTATATTGCGCCCCTCGCGGCCGATCAGTCGCCCTTTCATATCATCATTGGGCAGGGCCACCACCGAAACGGTTGTTTCGGAGACAACATCGGTGGCGCATCTCTGTATGGTGGTTGCCAGTATATCCCTGGCCTTGCCGTCTATTTCATCTTTTATGCGGACTTCCCATTCACGCACCTTGCGTGAAGCGTCCTCTTTAATCTCATCCTCAACCGCATTCAGAAGCAGCTGTTTGGCTTCATCACTGGACATTCCCGAAACAGCTTCCAGGCGCTGCAACTGCTTCCCTTTTACCTCTTCGATCTCAGCCTTGATGGTTTCTATCTCTTTCTCGCGTCCCATCAGGCTCCGCTCTCGCCTTTCGAGCGCTTCCAGCTTCCTTTCTAACCGTTCTTCACGCTGACTGGAACGTCTTTCGAGCCTTTGCAGCTCATACCTTCTCTCCCTGCTTTCCGCTTCCGCAGCCGCCCTTAATTTGACAGCTTCTTCTTTGGCATCGAGCACCATCTGCTCGTATTTGGTTTGAGCGCTCTCTAGTAGCTTTTTCGCCTCATTCTGTGTGAGCCGTATCTGCCGGTTGGCCAGCAACTGCCTGGTGAAGTATCCGACGAGCGCAAACAAAACGGCTATAAGGCCGACAATTAGATAATATATCCAGTCCATAATATAAATGCCTCTCTTTGTAAACAAACAAAGTTAATTTACACATAATTATTAAACCTTAATTAAATTATTATACTCTTATTTGGATATATACGACTAGTACCCGTTAAAATATTTTTTATTTTTCGGCTTTTTTCCCGGTAGTCTCATGCCATAAACGTATGGTCACGCTGTTGACAACATCTGATGTGTAGCCGCGTCGCGCCAGATAGGAAGCCAGCCTTTTGGCGAAATCGCGATAGTCCAACTGTTTAAGCAGCCTGGCTTTCTTTAATCCGGCCCGGTAAGCCCCGGCCTCATCTTCAATCTCCCGTGTGGCCTCGTTGGCCACATCGTAGTCAACCCCTTTTTGCAGCAGCTCCCTCTTGACCATCATGCGGCTTTTAGGCCGGTAGGCCGCACGGTCCCTGGTCCAGTTCTCGGCAAAGACCCGGTCGTCGATTAAATTCAGTTTCTTCAGCCTGGCTATGGCATCGGCTACCGATTCGGCCTGAAACCGCCTCTTGTAAAGCAGGTGCTGCTTCAACTCGGCCTCACTCCTGGGACGGAATTCCAGGTAGTGCAGCGCAGCCTCGTAGCACCTGTCGGCATCATCCTCTTTAATAATCTTTTCCAGAGTGCGAATATCTATCTCTGAATACAAATGGAGGCCGGCCTTTTCGGCCAGCCTCTTATCTATGCTTATTGTTGACCCATCATCGAAAAGGAGGTCAACCTTCCCCCTGGTCCTGCCGGCCTTTAACTCGACGATTACCTTAGGCATACGACTCAATCATTGAAGAGGTTATTCGGCAACTTCCTTACCATCGCCCGATGCACGGGGGGATAAGGCTATATTGCGTATTTGTTTCTCCAACTCGATGGTTATCTCAGGATGCTGAGTCAGGAATTCGCGGGCTTTTTCCCTGCCCTGTCCCATCTTGGTGCCGTTGAAATCGAAGAAAGCGCCCGACTTTTTAATAATGCCGGTGCTCACGCCCAGGTCGATGACATCGCCCTCCTTGCTTATGCCGCTATTGAACATGATGTCGAACTCGGCAACGCGGTACGGGGCCGCCATTTTATTTTTTACGACTTTGGCGCGGACCCGGTTGCCTATTATCTCGGCGCCATTCTTGATGGCGTCCGCCTTCCTCAAATCTATCCTTACAGAGCTATAAAATTTAAGCGCCCTTCCTCCAGGCGTCACCTCGGGGCTGCCGAAGATCACCCCCACTTTTTCACGCAACTGGTTAATGAAAACTACGGAAGTGTTGGACTTGCTGATTTCGCCCGTAAGTTTGCGCAGGGCCTGCGACATCAGCCTGGCCTGCAGGCCGACGTGGGATTCGCCCATCTCCCCTTCGATTTCAGCACGGGGTACCAGGGCGGCCACGCTGTCTATGACCACCACATCCAGGGCATGCGTCCTGACCATGCGCTCCGCAATATCCAGGGCTTCTTCACCGGTGCCGGGCTGGGCGCCCTTGAGCGTATTCACATCCACGCCGCATACCCCGGCATAGGCCGTATCGAGGGCATGTTCCGCATCTATATACAGTACCAGTCCGCCCATTTTTTGAGCCTGAGCAATTATATTTAAAGCCAGAGTGGTCTTTCCCGAAGCCTCGGTACCGAATATCTCGGTAATCCTTCCACGGGGTATCCCACCCACTCCCAGGGCCAGGTCCAGGCTCAACGACCCCGTAGGGATGACCTCAACCTTAACCTTGGCCAGCCTCTCACCCAGCGACATAATCGAGCCAATGCCGTATTGCTTCTCAATTTGATTGATTGCTAAATCCAGTGCCCTTTCTTTTTCCAGTTTAACTTTTTCCGACTCCATTTCGCCTCCTAAAAATACGCTCATTGATCCTGAATATGGTTATTCTAACACAATTGTGCTAAAAATAAAATAGCCCCGGCAAAATATTTTTTTCAGCTTCCCAAATATTAAAAAGAGGAGCGCCGTTTAGCGCTCCTCTTCGATGTCGGGTGTACCGGGTTTTTTACTTTGCCTCGGCCTGCTCCATCTCATTCAAATGTGTATCCATCCCCTTTCCGAATAGCTTCAACCTCACCGGCTCCCCGTTCCCATATTTCTTATAGACCCTGCAGGTCTGGCATATCGTGGTATCTTTCCCACTGGACCCCATGTCGTCCAGTTTGCAGTAGGTCCCTTCAATTTCCCAGCACGGGAGAAACTGGTATTGCGTTACCGGGCACTCATTTTTTATAACATCCGGGCAGTTGCACAGGTCCCAGCACGGCGATTTATCCGTCCAGAAGTTGGATTTCTTGTCTGTGCGCTCCTCAGTTTTTACTCCATTGGATACTGCGGCAAGTTTGGGCATTTGATTTCTCCTTTATCGTACAGCGTTTATTACGTTATTCAATTTAACAATAACCAAAGGTGTTACCATCCGCAGTATTGCGCAAACTGTTTATGCGCAAAAGCGCAATAACAAATGCTGAGGGCTAAGCAATATTACTTAGAACAGCTATAAATTGGAATACAATGCAATTTGACTGGGGCAAGCTTAATGAGCTAAATTTTTATGCGAGGAAAGATTAATGCCGATTTACGAATATCAATGCCCCAGATGCGATTGCAGGTTCGAATTGATGCGTCCTCTGTCTAAATCGGAGGAGCTTGGGGATTGTCCCAAATGCAAATTCCCATCCAAAAGGGCCATATCCCGTTTCGTATCCCGTTCCAAGTCCGACCTGAGTATGCTGAACCACATGCCATCCAGTAGCGGCAGCGGCGGAAGTTCATGTTCAGGCTGCAGCTCAGGTAACTGCTCTACCTGCGGCGGCGGATAATCCCCTCAAGAACCCGGTCTGTTTTATGCCCTCTTTGCGCTATGGGATATGTTTCTGCGCACAAGGAAGGCGGCAAGCCAGACAGCCGCTGACAAGCCCATGATGGTTGTAACTATAAACATGGCTGCATCGTTGAAGAAACCCTCGGGGAACATCATGATCAGGTAATCTTTGGACGGGTCCAGGATCCACAGATTATTGGAAAAGCTGATATAGTGGAACAGAAGGAAGAGATCGTCAAAATCTATCAGCGCCCAGGTAATCAAGACCGCCGTGAAAGCCGCAGCAATTATCGAGCCGATTTCCAACCCCTTCAGTATCTTATTGATCCCCATTCGCAGGTAGACGGCAATTCCCAGTACCAGAAATAATATGAGGGACACTATTTGCATGAAGTGAAACAGGCTGACGATTTTAAGCACGTCTTCAAGGTGTGTCAGCTCTTTCTCATTGTAAAGCTGCATCCTGCCGGCTTTGCTGTCCACGGTTAACTGGGGAGTCGGGCTTTTACCATTAAAGTAGTCCACCATTTGCCGGGCTACCTGGTCCAATTGCGTGTTGCTGATTCCCGTAACCTGGCTGATTTGATATTTGTCGAACCCGTATTCATACAGCCCCTGGCAGCCTATATACGTATTGGCCGTGGTGGAGATAATGAGAAACGGGATGGTGATTATCCACAGGAGAAAGGCAATTATAAAAACATATTTCATTATTAGATCCTCGAGCATTGACCCCGGACGATATTTTACCGTTTATATTAGCGTGAGCGCCTAAAATCTCTTGTGATATAATTCTAACCGTTCCGCAGGTGCATAGTATGTTTACCCATCTCCACGTTCATACTGAGTATAGTTTACTTGACGGGTACTGCAGGGTTGTCCCTCTAATCCACAAAGCCAAAGACCTAGGCATGCAAAGCCTGGCTATTACCGATCATGGCAACATGTATGGCGTCATCGATTTTTACAAGTGTGCCAGGGAATGCGGCATTAAACCTATCATAGGGTGCGAAGTCTACGTCGCCGCCCATAATTTCAGAACCAAAGACCCTTCCAACAAGGGCAATTCGCATCTAACCCTCCTGGCTATGAATAATACAGGCTACAGCAACCTAATTCAATTGGTGACGCTGGCCAGTACCGAAGGGTTCTATTACAAGCCCAGGATAGATAAAGAGCTGCTGTGCAAATATAAAGAGGGCCTGATCCTGCTCTCGGGCTGCGCGCAGGGCGAGCTGGGCCGCCTTATCCTGCAGAACCGTGAGGATATCCTTGAGGAAACAGCAAGCTGGTACAAGGACAATTTCCAGCATTTTTATATAGAAATACAGAGACACCCCATCCCCGACATCGAAATAATCAACGCCCGCCTCATCAAGCTTGCCTCTAAACTGGATATCCCGCTGGTGGCAACCAACGATGTACATTATGTCAATAAGGAAGATGCCTACATCCAAGATATCCTGCTCTGCATCGGGACCAATACCACGGTAAATGACGAAAGGCGTTTAAAGATGGCGGGCGATTATTTCTATTTAAAGAGCCCTAAGGAAATGGCGGACGCGTATGCAGACCTGCCGTCAGCTATAGAAAATACGCAAAAAATATCCGACCTTTGCGATGTCGAGATAGAATTCGGCAAGCCCCATCTGCCTCAGGTGGAACTGCCGCCCGGCAAAAATTCGCAGTCTCATTTGTCCGTCCTCTGCTGGAGGGGCTTAAAAGAGCGCCTGCCGGACGCCGACACCGAAGCTGAGAAACGGCTGGCCTACGAGCTGGACGTTATCGAGAAGACACAATTCGCCGACTATTTCCTGGTAGTTCACGATCTTATATCCTTTGTCCGCCAAAACGGCATATTCTTCGGCGTCCGCGGCAGCGCGGCAGCCAGCCTGGCGCTTTACTGCCTGGGCATAACGGACATCAACCCCCTCACCTATAATCTGGTTTTCGAACGTTTTCTGAATATCGAGCGCCGCGAAATGCCGGATATCGACCTCGATTTCCAGGACGACCGACGCGACGAAGTCATTTCTTACGCCAACCATAAATACGGCAGCGACCACGTCGCACAGATCATAACCTTCGGGACCCTTGGCGCCAGGGCTGCCATCAGGGACGTCGGCAGGGCGCTGGGCCTGAATTACGGTACTGTCGACCAGGTGGCCAGACTGATACCAACACGTCCCAATATACGGCTGGATGAAGCCTTCCTGGAAGTCAAAGAGCTCCAGGATATGTATGCCGCCGACGACCTTATCCGCAAACTCCTGGACACGGCTAAAAAGCTGGAAGGCATTTCCAGGCATTCCAGCACCCATGCCGCCGGCGTGGTAATTTCCCGGGAGCCTTTGACTCAATACCTGCCGCTGCAAAAGGCCAATAAGGACGGGGACCAGAACGCTACCATGACCCAGTTTTCCATGGATAACGTGGCCAAGCTGGGCCTGCTCAAACTGGATTTCCTGGGCCTGGCCAACCTCACTCTGCTGGCCGAAGCCAAGAAGGTGATCTTCGAAAATCAGGGCAAGGAAATAGATTTTTTAAATATCCCGCTGGACGATAAAAAGTCGTTTGAACTTCTGGCATCGGGGGAAACCACCGGCATATTCCAACTGGAAAGCCCGGGCATGCGGCGCTACATTAAGGAGCTTCAGCCGACCAAATTCACCGATATCGCAGCCATGGTAGCCCTGTACCGTCCGGGCCCCATGGAACACATTCCAACCTTTATCAGGGCCAAACACGGGATTGAGTCGGTCCACTACCCACATCCCGACCTTCTGCCCATCCTCGAGGATACTTACGGAGTGATAGTCTACCAGGATCAGGTGCTTTTCATAGTTCAAAGGTTTGCCGGTTACAGCCTGGGCCGCGCCGACATTATACGCAAGGCCATGGGCAAGAAAATCCCCGAGGTCATGAAGAAGGAGAAGCAGAACTTCATCGAGGGTGCCAAAACCAAGGGATATACATTGGATGAGGCCAACGCCATATTCGGGTTAATCGAGCCGTTCGCCGGCTACGCCTTTAACAAGGCGCACTCCGTCAGCTATGCACGCATAGCCTACGAAACAGCCTACCTCAAGGCTAATTACCCGGTAGAGTATATGACGGCGTTTTTGAATACGTACTATGACAAGCAGGAAAAGATCGTCACGGCTGTTGCAGAGTGCCGTCGTATTAATATAGAAGTGCTCAGACCGGACGTAAATCACAGCCACGCGGACTTTGTCGTCGAAGGGAAAGGCAAAAATGCGGGCATCAGGTTCGGCCTTGCCTCGATCAAAAACGTGGGCACCAATGCGCTGGAACCGATACTGGCTGAGCGTTACCGCGGGGGGGAATTCAAGTCCATTGAGGACTTCTGCAGCCGGGTCGACCTGCGCTACGTCAATAAAAAGGTTATGGAGAGCCTCATAAAAACGGGCACCTTCGATTGCCTTGGCCAGCGCGGCTCTCTCCTGGCCGACGTGGACCGCATCATGTCCCTTTCACAGCGAGGGCAGAAGCAAAAGGAAAGCGGCCAGTCCAGCATGTTCGACATATTCGGCCAGAGTGTTTCCGTGCCGCTGCCGGCGCTGGACCTGGATAATTTCGATGCAGCGCTTCCGGAAAAACTGGCGTGGGAAAAGGAATTGATGGGCACATTTTTCTCTGAGCATCCACTATCGGCCCTAGCCTCAAAGCTGGCCGAACACGCCAGCGTTCTATGCGGCCAGATAACCAACGAGATGGCCGGAGAAAAGGTAATCGTAGCCGGCATGATCTCGTCCGTCAGGCATGCATCCACCAAAAATAACAACGTTTTCGTCATCGCCACCTTCGAGGATTTGAATGGGAGCATCGAAGTAATAGTTTGGTCCAATATATACACACAAACGCAGGACCTGTGGGTCGAGGGCAATATACTGATTATAGAAGGGACTGTTAAAGTCAGGGAAGACCGAGTGAGCATTAGCTGCAGCCGAGTGAGAAAATACGAGCCTGAAGCAGCCAGGCCGCCGGTGGAAAACAATAACCACTACCAAGCACCCAAAAAGCTGGTGATAAACCTCAATCAGAGCAGCGATACGGAGCAGGATCGCGCATACCTGCAGCGCATCATGGAGGTCTTAAAAAGGTATCCGGGGAGAGACAGCGTGCAACTGGCAATAAGCGACGGCGACAAGGTGACCCGGCTCGATGTCCCCGATATTAAAATCGACTACTGCAACGACCTTATGAAAGAGCTTGATCCCATACTGTCCTATTAACCGCCCCACATCCTCTAAGGCTTAATGAATTCCCTGATCAGTTGATTTACCAAGGCAGGCTTCTCCCGGACTATCCAGTGCGTCGCATCCGGCACCCTCTTGACGATCAAATTAGTTACATATTTTCCCAGCCCGTCAATACAGCCAGGCAGCAGGGCCGTATCCTTTTCTCCCCATATGACCAGTGTTGGGACATTAATTACAGGCAATGATTCGGCCCGGGCCGGCTTTTTTATGGCTTCCTCATAGTTCTCAAGGATGCTCATATTGCTTGCTCGGTAGTAGTTTAAACCTCCCGTCAACGCTCCAGGCTGTGACCAGGCGTCGATATATCCCTGTATATCTTGCGCGTTGAGCACGCCGCTTTTGATCAGCTCGCCAAAAGCCAGCTTTAACAGCAGTGAGTAGTTGTTTTCGGATAATTTCGACTCGATGCCCGGTTTCCTGAACGCCACTATGTAGCCGCTGGCCCGGCGCTGGTCGGGATTATTACGCAGCTCCCTCTCGTAAGTTACCGGATGAGGAGAATTAATCATAACCAGCTTTTCCAGGTATTGAGGGAAAAACATGGCAAAAAGCCAGGCAATGGCGCCGCCCCAATCGTGCGCAACCAGGGTGAATTTCTTATAACCCAGGTTTTCAGCAAATTGATGTATGTCCTCCACCAGGATTGACTGCTTGTATTGATCGACACCTTCGGGCTTAGAGGAGAGATTGAAGCCCCGCATATCCGGCGCCACTGCCAGGTGATCACGGCCGAATTCACCCAGCTGTTTCTGCCACATACCCCAATATTCGGGAAATCCATGCAGAAACATCATCAGGTCACCTGTGCCGGTGTATGCATAGTGAAGTTTAATATCCTTTACGTCAGCGTAAGCGTGCTCTATCAATTCACTTCTACCTAATCCAGTAATTCTAATTCAGCTTACAACCTTCCAGCGACAATAGTTTGATTTTGGTCTCGATAATGCCAGCTTTTCCAGCAAAACCGCCCGGCGTCCCGTTTTTACGGATCACCCTGTGACACGGAATGATAATGGGCATTGGATTCCTGGCCAGCACCTGGCCAACCGCCCTATAGGCGTTTTTACGCCCCATTTTGTCCGCCACCCATTTATAGCTTTTCGCCTGGCCGTAAGGGATACCTGCGACTGTATGCCATACATCCCTTTGAAATTGAGTAGACCCGCTAAGATCCAACGCAGATTCAAATTTCGCAGGTTTTCCGTTGAAATAATTGACCAACTGTTGTTCCAATCCCTTGAATCTGCCGGCTTCCATATAATCGGCCTGCACGCCGTCAATTTTCAGTCTTTTTTTTGCTTCCACCTTGCTTCCAGCTGGGAACGTCAATTTTTTAAGCCCTTTCTCGGTGAACAGCGCTCCAACCCAACCCCAGCGCGTATGAATTAAAGTATAAAACATAATAAAAGACCTCCAGCTATACGCCGCCGATTCTGGCAAACTCGGCTACATATACATTGTACGCATTTGTATCGTATAGAACGAAACGCACTTGCTTCACAGTAGTCGAATTGGAATTCAAGTAATTGATGACGCTATCCATCGCAGTGCGGGCTGCCGGATCGAGAGGATAGCCGTAAACCCCGGTACTGATTGCCGGGAAGGAAATGCTCTTAATCTGGTTGGCCGTCGCCAGCTTCAAACATTGCGTATAGCAACTCGCAAGAGTAGCCTCCTCGCCACCGCTGCCTCCCCGCCACACCGGCCCAACGGTATGGATAACATATTTAGCCGGCAGCTTTCCTCCAGTGGTGATTACAGATTTGCCGGCCGGCAGGCGTCCCTGTTCGGAAACAATCTGGCGGCATTCTTCTACAATGGCAGGTCCACCGGCGCGGTGTATGGCCCCATCCACACCCCCACCACCCATCAGACTCGAATTGGCAGCATTCACGATGGCATCCACCTTTTCCCTTGTAATGTCTCCCTGGATCGCCTGGAGCAGGGTTTCCTTAACTTTTAGCTTGACCACCATTCACCCGCCCTTTTAATATTCTATGGCTGAAACCTAGGAAAACTGCGGCTGTATCAGCCCGTATCTACCGTCTTTGCGTATATAAACTACATTAACGGAATTATCCCTGGCATTCAAGAATATAAAGAAATCGTGGCCTATAAACTCCATCTGGTCGATGGCCTGCGAGGTGGTCATGGGTTTGACCAAAAAGCTTTTCGATTTGGCTACCCGTGACTTATCGGCTTCCATTTTTTCTTCTGCTTCGACAAGTTTTCTGATGGATTCCGGCTCCCTGCCCTTATTGATTTCGTACCTTTTCTTATATTTAGTAACCAGCCGTTCCAACACCTCAACTACCCCATCGACGGCGGAGCGGATGTTGTCACCTTTATGTTCTCCTCTCAGCAGAAACCCATTGATATTTATGGTTACCTGGGCAGTATAGATCGGCCGTACTTTGGACTTTTCATCCACAAGTTCCAGCTTGATGGTGCTGATAGTGTTGAGGTATTTATGCAGCTTTGCCAGTTTTTCCTCTGCATATTCTTTTTCGACGGGATCCAATTTAATATTTCTGGCAATTACCTGGATTTCCATTATTAACTCCTGCTCAATATTTCCCTGGCCAGGGTAAAACCAATAACGCTTTTTGCTCCGGCTCCCTTTAATACAGCAGCGCAGGACTCGAGCGTGTTGCCTGATGTGCAAACGTCATCAATGATAATAATATTCTTTCCCGCTATCTCAGGGCTCTGGCACCTGAATACATTTTCCATGTTTGTCCTGCGCTCATCGGCGTTTGAGGTACGCGCCTGCGGCATATTATTCCTCATACGCGTGACCAGGTGGCCCTTAACCGGCACTTCAACGTGTCTGGCTATTTCCTTCGCCAGCAACTCCGACTGATTATATCCCCGTTCGCGTATGCGTTTTTCGTGCAACGGCACCGGCAACAAACAATCGCCTTTCAACCCATTATTTCTATAGTATTCAGCCATATATTCACCCAGGTTGACGGATATATCTCGCAGGTTGCGATATTTAAGTTCATGGATTGCTGTCCTGATGGTCCCTTCGAAGACAAATACTGAGCGCACAGCATCTATGCGATTATTCTGCTTTCCCCAGCACTCCTGACAGTAACGACCGCTTGATTCCGGCCTGCCGCATCTCTGACATAAAGGCGGATAGATTCTGGGCAGCTTTTTAGCGCAACTATTACAAATAAAGCCACCGATTTCGCCGCATCCTATACATTCCCGCGGAAAGAATAAATCGATGACTTCGTTGCGGAGTTGTTTCAACCATCCGGTCAAAACTTTAACTCCATTTATTTCTGCTGTACTCTACCGCCTGTAACTATATCTTAATGAGATCGCAACGTATGGCTGGCGCCGCTGAAAATAGGCTCATTCAAATATATGTCGCCATTCCGGATTTTCAAGTTGAACCCGCATTCAGGATTAGTGCATACCCAGGCTTTATAATGTATCGCTGCCCCCTGGCTTCCGAAATCGGACAGCGGAACCAAATCACCGGTTTTGCATTTTAAACACTTTGGAAAGGAATAGTTTTCCACTATTATTTCCACCTCCTCCAAGGATGCATAAAGTATAGCATTAATCAAAATTCAATAGCAAATAAATTGGGCTTGTTGACGGCCAGTCAATTCATTTACCGTACAGTCAACCGAAACTCCGCCAACTGGGTGTACACTGCTCCGGCCGGTGTAAGCTGGCTTCGCATCAGAGAAACGGCTTCAATCTTCATTGAGAACGGCCGTTCGAAGTTCGCATCCTTAACTAATTCGGCAAATTCCAATCTGTCCGCCATGGAGCAGTCCTCTTTAAGCCTGGCCAGTGTCAGATGCGCAGTAAAGGGCCGATTTTCCTTTGCAAAACCCATACGTGATAGAGCTTCATCGATTCTACCCTGCAGCTTTAGCAACTGATCGATGTCACCATCCAATCCCAACCAGAAAACGCGTGCCCTTTTTAAATTTGGAAAGCAACCGGTCTCGGATGTCGCAATGGAAAAAGTCCGGCTTTCCTTTGCTATATCTTGCAGTTCTTTTTTAATGGAATCCAACTGCTTCTCTTTTACATTGCCTAAGAATTTCAGGGTAAGATGCACGGAGCCGGGGTTCACCCATTTAACGAATTTCTGCTGCGGCCCCTTAAGTCCGGCCTGAAACTCGCCCATTCTTTTCCTGAGCTCGGCCGGCAGCTCAATGGCTATAAAAGCACGGATTTGCTGATCGATCATTTTTTAGCCTTCGGCTGACCATCCGCCGGGCCAAAGAGCCTGAAAGCGTTGCCATAGAGGATATTCTCCGTCTGTTCTTTTCCCAGTCCGGTTGCCTTTATCTGGTCAATGACCCTGGCCGGATCGATTAAGGGCCAATCGCTGCCAAACATTAATTTTTCGTTCTGTGAGATTATCCCAAGTGCATTATAGATGTCGGGATTATACAAGAATGGCGCCGCTGCCGTGTCATAATACGTGTTTTTTAAAAACTGCTTGACCTCCGGCATCAATTCATAGAAAGGCAATCCTCCTCCGAAATGCGCCAGTATTACTTTAAGCTCCGGGTATTTTTTAATAAATTCATACAGCAGCCCCGGTACCATATTGCCCTTGCCGGGATACTCATGCCCTACCGGCTCTGAAGCATGCAGAGAAAGCACCATTTTATCTCTCATGAGCGCCTCGACAAAGGCATCCAAAGACTCGTTTTGGTTTAGACCGAAGCCCTGAACGTCCGGGCGTAATTCACCTATGCCTTTTATACCGCAGGCGCCGCATCTTTCGACCTCCCTGATGGCGGCTTGTATATCAGAGGGCTGAACTGCACAAAATCCAATCAGCCTGTCAGGATACCTGGCAACGGACCCAATGATATAGTCGTTGGTCCTGCAACACATATCCTGGCTCTCCCAGCCGATATTCAGCACAACCGACCTGGATATCCCGCGCTCGTCCATATTTCTAATTAATTCGTCGACCGAATACATCCGGGCTTTGGGATGCGAATACAGGAGCCTGAAGCAAGCGTCCGAATAGCAGATATCGTCCCGGCGATCGATTGTTTCCGGCGAGAAAATATGGGTATGCACATCGATAATCATTATAAGCATTATAATTTACAGTCGTGCTAATCTCAATTGAAGGAGCGAACAGCGCGATTTAAAATAGACATCTTAATCTGCGGTATCCTATAATAAACCCAGATACAGCTAAACCCATCTCTCTCGCCGGCAGCTCCCGTAATATCTTGCAAGTATGACAGATAACAACATCAATAACCTGGAAAACACCGCCCGTAAACTGCGGCGTGACGTTATCTCCATGATTTCTAAGGCCGGCAGCGGCCATCCGGGCGGATCGCTTTCGGCCGCCGATATCGTAACCGCGCTTTACTTCAGCGTCATGCGGCATGATCCTAAAAAACCTCACTGGCCCGACCGGGACCGGTTTATTCTCAGCAAGGGGCACGCTGCACCCATTTTGTACGCCGCACTGGCCGAATGCGGATATTTCCCGCTGGAATGGCTGGATACGCTGCGTAAAGCGGGAACCTGTCTTCAGGGGCACACCGACAGTACTTTAACGCCCGGCGTGGATGTATCGGCAGGCTCTCTAGGGCAGGGGCTGTCTGTTGGAATCGGCATGGCGCTGGCAGCCAAGCTGGATAGAAAAGACTACCACATCTATGTTTTGCTGGGTGACGGGGAATGCGATGAGGGCCAGGTATGGGAAGCAGCCATGTTTGCACCCAATTATAAGCTGGATAACTTAACCGCCATAGTGGACTATAATGGCCTGCAACTCGATGGTACTACCAAGGACATAATGAACCTGGAGCCCTTTGCAAATAAATGGCGTTCCTTCAACTGGGAAGTAATGGAAATCGATGGGCATGATATCGCACAGATTATCGATGCACTAAATAAGGCAAAGAAGGTTACGGCTCATCCCGTGGTTATCGTGGCCCATACGGTTAAAGGCAAGGGCGTGAGCTTCATGGAAAATAACGTTGATTTCCATGGCAAAGCACCCAATAAGGCTGAAACTGAATTGGCCCTTAAAGAGTTAGCATGACGAATTACAGCGACCTGACTACCCGTGAAGCCTTCGGTAGAGTACTGACCAAACTGGCCGCTACCGATAACCGGATTATTGTCCTGGATGCCGATGTCTCACGTTCCACCATGACCAAGTATTTCGCACAGGCCTTCCCGGACCGGTTTATCGAGTGTGGATTGGCCGAGCAGAATATGATAAGCATTGCCGCCGGCCTTGCTTCCTGTGGAAAAATCCCCGTTGCCAGCACCTTCGCCGTATTCGCTTCGAGCAGATGCTTCGACCAGGTGCGCATGTGCATTGCACAGCCTCACAGCAACGTAAAGGTAGTTGCAACGCATGGGGGGATTACCGTTGGAGAAGACGGCTCATCACACCAGGCTATCGAAGATATCTCTCTTTACTGTTCGCTACCCCACTTCAATGTCGTCGTTCCGTCGGACGCCATTGAAACCGTGGAAGTCATTAAAACGGCGATAGCCACCGAAGGGCCTTTTTACGTAAGGCTGGGGCGTTCTAAAACACCGGTTTTATATCCCAACGGTTGCTCATTTAAATTAGGCCGGGCTGACAGGCTCAGGGATGGAGAAGATTGCACGATAATTGCCGCAGGCATAATGGTGTCCATGGCAGTGCAGGCAGCGGACTTTTTGAGCAAATCAGGCGTCCGGTGCCGTGTGCTGAACATGTCGACGCTAAAGCCCATAGACCAAAAATCAATTCTTGATGCAGCCTCAGATACAGGTGCCATTATCACGGCAGAAGAACATCTCCTGCACGGTGGGCTGGGGAGCATGGTAGCTCAAATCATATCCTGCAACAACCCTGTTCCGCTCTCATCGCTGGGCATCAACGATACTTACTGCAAATCAGGCAAGCCTGAAGAGCTGCTTGAAATGCAGGGGCTGACGGCCGGGGACATAGAGGAAGCCGTTAAAGCGGTTATTGTAAGGAAGAAGGTGCGATAACTTTGGATGCCGGAATTTAATTAATGTTAATATTAATTGAAGTGGTTTGTTGATATGGAAAATATTCTGCGCACGGCATTTATGGAGAAAGAAAGGGCTGAGGTGTTCCTGAGCAATTTGGAAAAACTTCGCAACGACGCCGCTGTAAATGATGTCTCCTATAACGCGCTTAAAATGGAATATTCATCCAACCTGCAGCATGCACTGGCTAAAATCGATCTCATCCGGCAGGATTTGAATAAAAAAATCAATACCAAATCTACTGAACTATCCGTATATAAGCAGGAATTGGCCAACATGGAGACCAGGTTTAAGGTAGGCCAACTTTCTGCAGCCGCTTATTTGAAGTTATCTAAAAACCCCGAAAAAAAAGCTGCCGCTATAGAAGAGCAAATAGCTCATTTTACTTCTCTGCTAAATGCCCAGCGTTCCAATGATGTCGCAGTTCCCGAAACAACCGGCTTGAAAGCGCTAGTTTCCGTCGTATCCATTCTCAGAAATAAGACTGCCGGCGGACAATCAAGCATGCCAAGCTATATCTCTGCCCCCCCTGCACAGGTGCCGGTTAAAGAAGAACCTGTCTATGATACAACGACCATTACAAATCTGCAGATATTGCCAGACAGGGTGCGGCCGGGCAGCACAGTCGGGATAGTTGCCACACTGGTCAACCCCGGGCCTGATCCGGTAACACATAAGGCCGAATTCAAAGTCAATCATCAATTAGAGGCGGTAAACGATGTCGCCCTCAATCCCGGCCAAAGTCAAGAGGTTACGTTCATGATCGTTGCCGGAGATCCCGGCGACTACTACGTCTCGGTTGATAATGCCAACGGCATTTTCCGGGTCATGACCGGCATATAACAAAGAAATGAAAACCCGTTTACTGGCGCTCTTCACCGCATTTTGCGCCCTCGCTACACTAGTCGCGGTCGCACTTTACAGCAACCTGGCCATCTATATCTCCATCATCGCCATCGGCCTGGCGCTGGCCCTTCAAAAATACGTTGCCAGCTACTTCGGCTATTTCATCATAGTCTTCTCAAATATGCTTCACGAAGGCGACCGCATAAGGATTGATAGATACAAGGGGGATGTCCGGCACATCGGCATCTTTTACCTTACGCTGGATGAAGTGGGCGAGGATGAGAAATTGGGCGGCGAGCTTACAGGTAAAATATTACATGTGCCCAACCTGATTGTGCTGGACCAGCCGGTGCTGAATTTCTCGAAAAACTATGAGAAAAACTGCAAAATAATGCAATGCGACTATATTTTCGATGAAATACGTATACCTATATCATCCGACAGCGATATAGCGCATGCCGTTTGGCTTCTCGAAGATATTATCAACAGCGAAGACGAAGTGTACGTGAAGCAGTCCAAAGAGGCCTTCAAGGATAATTATCCGGCCTTTCTGCATGAGGCTGAGAGTAATCGCCATGTTTTAATACATGTCGATGAGAACAGGATATGGCTTAAGGGGAAATTCGTGACTCCTTACAGCTACAGGAATGAGCTGCGCACCAAAATGTACTTGCGGTTTATCGATCACATCAAGAACGACGCCACTGTCAAGCTGGCCTGAATTACCGATCTTAATAGAGCAATCAAAACCACCCACCTAATCTACCGCTCCACTTTATTACAGACAGCTTTCTTAAAGATATGAGAGGGCTAATGCCGAGGGAGGGACTTGAACCCACACTCCCGTGAGGGAAGCGGATTTTAAGTCCGCCGCGTCTGCCATTCCGCCACCTCGGCATATCTTTTGGAGGCGGCGAGCGGATTTGAACCGCTGCATAGGGGTTTTGCAGACCCCCGCCTTAACCACTTGGCTACGCCGCCACGAAATAAAAATGGAGCGGAAGACGGGGCTCGAACCCGCGACATCCTCCTTGGCAAGGAGGCATTCTACCACTGAATTACTTCCGCTCGTGCCATATAAAGCTAATATTCAATTTGGTGCCGAGGAGGAGATTTGAACTCCTACGGGCTTACGCCCACCACCCCCTCAAGATGGCGTGTCTACCAGATTCCACCACCTCGGCATGGCAGGGGCGGCAGGATTCGAACCCACGACACGCGGTTTTGGAGACCGCTGCTCTACCAGACTGAGCTACGCCCCTAAATTATACTAAATATTCTGACTTTTTAAAGAGCCCTGCACCAGAGTGCACCGTCAATTTAGGCGAACTAAATCTTACATCAGCTATATAAAAATTGGCAAGTATTCGCGCTGCTTCAAGAATGATGCTGGCCGGATGCCCGGAATCTCTTGATCATGAAATGAAAAGATTGATATTTGGCAGGGAAAAAGCAGGACAATATCAACATAGATCGGCATGTTATCTGAGAAGGTATTAAGGCAGGATGTGGTACCCCTGGTGCGAGTCGAACGCACGACACGCGGTTTAGGAAACCGCTGCTCTATCCACTGAGCTACAGGGGCATGAAACCTGATCTATGGGCGTAGCCGTCTTATTACGAACCCTTCGGGTGTTAAATACCCCTTAGGACCCTCTTCGCTTTCGCTGTGGGTCCTGGCAGCATCACGCTTTGCAAGTTCCTTTCCGCCTGTCGGCAATTCGGCCTTTACCCGTGTCTTCTCGCTATCTTTAGCTATCAGAACACCCTGCGGCGTCCTGGCAGGTTCTTTTCTGGTAGTTTCTTTTCTGGCTGAAGCCCTCTTTGAAGGTTCCTTCCTAGTCGATTCCTCAATGGGCTTGTACTGTTCTATCTGCTTCACCGGCATTGTTTCTTCCGATTCTTTGATCTCTGCTTTGGGCAGCATCTTTGGCTCCTTCAAAATCCTCCCAGTCCTGCCATAGCTGCTGCGTTGCCCTCTGTTGGAGACCTCCCCGGGTTCTTCAGCCTCCAGTGCGCCTAAAAGGGCCCCCGCCGTTCCGGTTTTACGCATATCGGTCAGAGTGGCCTCAAGGTCTTTTATTAAGTCGGTTAACTCAATCGAATCGTCTTCCTCTTCCTCAGAGGCCCAACTCTCGATTTCGGTAGCATAGTGCTGCAATTTAAAGCTATGCTGTTCAAGCTGTTTTATCCATTCTGCCAATTCCTTCGACGCAGTCTGAATCTCGGGGATCTCCATCTCCAGTAAGTTTTTGATTATATTTTGCACAACGCTCTTTCGAGGCTTTGCTGTCATTTTCCCTTCTTGCACAGCCCGTTCTGCTGTAGCTAGCTACAAAACTCGACTATAACTGTAAGAAATTATATCAACGCCCCTAAGCCATTGCAATCAAGTACATTAGGATTGAGCTTTTTTCACGAAAACGTGTAGTTTTTTACCCTCTTCCTCTATGCCCAGGAACTCATTCCCGGTCATTTTTGCCCAGTTGGGCATGTCCACCTTGATCCCCTCATCATCGGCAACGACTTCAAGCACCTGGCCGGGCTGCATTTCTTTTATTTTCTTGGCGGTATGTACTATAGGCATCGGGCAGTACAGGCCGAGGCAATCAACGGTCACATCAGCTTTCATAGTACCACTCCTAAATAAACAGACTTATTTTGCTTTTACTGGCTTCAGCGATATACGTGGCAACGCCGGCAAAGCTATCGACCTCCGGGATAAAGGCATCCTTAGTAATACCCATCATACCTATGGTGGTGGTACAGGCGATAAACTTTACGTCAAGCTCTTTGGCCAATTTGATCAGCTCATCCACCTGTGGGAAATTAATATCCTTCATCAGCCTCTGCATCATTGCCTTGCCCACCCCCATCATATGGAACTTTGACAGGGGCAATCGTTTGGCGCCGCCGCGGTTCATGAAGTTCAACATGTTGCGCATAATGCCCTTGCTCTTTATGCTACCTTCGTTCTTCTTTATTACGTTAAGTCCCCAGAACGTAAAGAATATGGTTACATCCATACCTGAACTGGCCCCGCCGACCGCTATATTGAATGCTGCCAGTGCCTTATCCATTTCACCCGAGAAAAGGATAAGGGTCATCTTTTCTTTCTCGGCCATACCCGACCTCCTATTTTTTAAGTGGTTTGCCGCAGCTCGGACATTTGACTGCTTTTTCTTCCATAATCACCGCTCCACAACTGGCACATCTCCCAAAACTCACCTTGCAAACATTGCAAAAAGGCGAATCCTCCACGATGATTTCTACGTCGCAGTACGGGCAGACGCAGCGGCAAATTACGGGTTTTTCATCTTTTTTAGGTTTCGCAGGCATGTTCATCTTCCTCCTCCGGTTCTTCTTGATCAGTAAGACCCGGTATATCAATCTTATTTTTAATGGCGTAGTTCCTGATAGCTTTCCTTAGCGCCTGTGCACCAAGGTTTGAACAATGGAATTTGTTCTTGGGAAGTCCTTCCAGCTCTTTGGCCACCATGGTGGGCGTGACGGTCAGAGCTTCCTCCAGTGTTTTCCCCTTTACCATGTCGCTTACCATGCTGGAGACCGCGATGGCCGCCCCGCAGCCGAACGTCTTGTATTTTACGTCCTCCAGGCGGTTATCTTTCACCTTTATATAAAACGTCATCATGTCCCCACAGACCGGGTTACCAATTTCCCCGATCCCATCGGCATCGGCTATTTCACCCACATTATGCGGGTTCATAAAGTGTTGCATTACTTTTTCGCTGTATACAGGCATAGCTATCACCCCTTCTGCTCTTTGATAAATTTTGAATACAAAGGAGACATCTGCCTCAACCGGTCGACAACCTGCGGCAGTTTCTCCACGACATACGCAACATCCTCTTGCGTGTTATCCAGTCCCATGGTAAACAGCATGGAACCCTGTGATACTTCATGGGATATCCCCATAGCCAGCAGCACGTGCGACGCCTTCAGCGCACGGGAAGTGCAGGCAGACCCGCTGGCCGCAGCGATACCGTGACTGTCCAGCAACATTAACATCCCCTCACCCTCGACGAACCTCAGGCAGAAACTGGCATAATTGGGTAAACGCTGAGTAGGATGTCCTGTCAGCATAGAATGCTCGACTTTGCTCAGCACCCCTTCTATCAACAAATCGCGCAGGCGGATAAATTTGCTGCTTTTTTCCGGGATTGCCGTTTTGGCTATCTCCGCTGCCTTTCCCAATCCCACAATTGCCGGTACATCTTCTGTGCCAGGCCTCCGGCCTCCTTCCTGGATACCGCCGTCCATGAGAGGCAATATCCGCGTGCCTCGCTTCACCCAGATTGCAGCGCTGCCGCGCGGTCCGTAAAACTGGTTGCCCGCCAGGCTCAAAGCATGGACGCCCAGTTCCTTAACATTAATCGGTATGTTGCCTGCGCTTACCACCGCGTCGGTGTGGAAAGCGGGGCCGTCTTTGGACAATCGTTTGGCAATTTCTGCTATTGGCTCAATCGTCCCTACCTCTCCGTTGGCATGCATGATGGAAACAAGTACCGTATCCTTTCTGACATTGCGGGCCACTTCGTCCGGATCCACTAGGCCATAGTTATTCACAGGGACCACGGTAACCTCAAACCCCTCTTTCTCCAGCGTACGGGCAGAATTCATGACGGAGAAATGCTCAATGGCGGAAATTATAATATGCTTCCCTTTGTCTGCCCTGGCTTTGGCCATCCCCTTGATGGCCATATTATTGGATTCGGTGCCGCTGGATGTGAAGAACACTTCTTCGGCACCACCACCTATCAGGGTAGCTACCTGCTCACGCGCTTTTTCCAGAGCATCCCGTGCACCATCTCCCCATGAATGCAAGGATTGAGGGTTTCCAAATGTTTCCTGGAGAAAGGGCATCATGGCCTCCCTCACCTCAGGGAGCAACGGAGTGGCCGCCACATTATCCATATATACTTTTCTCATCTTACCCCACTATAAAAATGTTAATTCAATAACCGGACACAACAAAATTATATAGCCAGCATTTTATCCAGAGCCAATTTAGCTCTCACCCTGATATTTTCCGGCACTTTAATCTCGTATTTCATATCCTCCAGTGACCATAGCACCTTCTCAAGTGTGATCTTTTTCATATTGGGGCAAAGCGCCTTACGTGTAACAGGGACGAAGGTTTTTCCGGGATTCTCTTTGCCCAGCCTGTGCAACAGGCCGCTTTCCGTTGCAATGATCATTACCCTGGCATCAGTCTGACGTGCAAATTTTATCATGCCGCCTGTACTCAGTACCTTGTCGGCTAGTGCAATCACGTCCGGCCGGCATTCGGGATGCACCAGCACCAGCGCATCGGGATATTTCTCTTTCTGCTGCAATATATCTTCGGGTTGAATCTTGGCATGGGTCGGGCAGTAGCCCTGCCATACAATCAGCGGTCGGTTTACCTGGGTAGCTACATACTGTCCCAGGTATTGGTCCGGTACAAACAAGATCTCGCCTTCGCCTATGCTTTTTACGACTTCGACGGCGTTGGCAGATGTACAGCATATCTCGGATTCGGCTTTTACGGCCGCCGAAGAGTTGACGTAGCATACTACATGTACACCCGGCAATTCTCTCTTTTTTTCAATAAGGTCTTTGGCCGTGATCATATCGGCCATCGGACAACCGGCGCCCTGGTCCGGCAGCAACACGGTTTTATTGGGAGAAAGAATGGAAGCAGTCTCCGCCATGAAATGCACGCCACAAAATACGATCACTTCGGCATCGGTTTTGGCTGCTTCCCTGCTCAGTTCAAGGGAATCGCCGACAAAATCTCCGATGTCCTGCACTTCCGGGCGCTGATAGTTATGCGCCAGGATAACTGCGCGGCGTTTATGTTTAAGCTCAACTATTTTAGCAACCAGTTCTTTATTTTTATCGTCAGCTTCCATCGATTTTCTCTTAACTTATTTGCCAGCATATTCCAGCTTAAATATGCGGGCAATTTCCATAGCCATATTGACCACACCCTGTGCATCCTCCCCCAGCGCAAAAAACAAGGGCTCTTTACCCCAGCCATCGCCTTCGTAGAACAATACCGGCACCCGTCCGCCTTGCTCAACTAAATATTTAACCTTCCACGGAATCGACATACCGTCGATATCGGAGGCCTCCGGGGGCTCTTTTGTCCTATCGATCCAGCCGTACGGCAACTTCTTTTCCCGGGCATATCTCTTAACTACTCTGATTACTTTTTTATCACATTTGAAATTGATGCCCGCATTGATCAAGGGGTTATATTTACGCGCCTCAAGAATAAGCCGGGCCATATGGTCAGAGGCACCCCACTGCGGCATGCCCGATGCATGAGGATACCCGTTTACCACCGTTATCCTGCCGTCGATTGCAGCCACGTCCTTGCCGGTTCTAGCTCCCTGCATTGCGTAGACCACATTGACACGCACCTCGGGCATCAGCAGCGAAAATTCTTTACATTTCTCCAGGCGGTTGACGGCCAGCAACAGGTTACCTATGACCATCTCGCGACTGCTTTTCTTTACCGGCATTTCTTTCATTTAATCCAATCTGTTTTTTATGAGCTTATGATACAATCGGGAAGACCTTAAATCAAACGGCATGCGGTCTTTTGGCGGCTTATCATTTAAGCATTGTCATATAGTAGTAACGTGATTTTATTAATGCTAAAATAGTCCGAATTCACAATCGGATTGAGGTGGAGCATGCCTGATAACAAATATATTCTTTCCATCGATCAGGGAACGACCGGGACGGCGGCTATACTATTTGATGCGGAAGGAAAACCGGTTGCTGATGCGGACAGGGAGATCAAACAAATCTACCCTCAACCCGGCTGGGTGGAACACGATCCAAGAGAAATATTTCAAACATCCGTGGATGTTGCGCGTGAAGCAATCAAAAAAGCAGGCATTTCGCTGTCCGATATCGCCGGCATCGGCATTACCAACCAGCGCGAAACTACAGTAGTCTGGGACAAAAAGACCGGCGAGCCCGTCAGCAACGCTATCGTATGGCAGTGCCGGCGTACTGCTGCTCTGGTGGAGGACATTAAGAACAAGGGCCTAGCTGAAGCGATCTACCAGAAAACAGGTTTAATTCCTGATGCGTACTTCTCTGCCACTAAAGTTCGCTGGATACTGGACCATATTACCGAAGGCCAAAAACGCGCCGAGCAGGGTGAACTTCTTTTCGGCACTATAGATACCTGGCTCGCCTGGAATTTGAGCGGCGGCAAAGCCCACGTGACGGATTACAGCAACGCCTCCCGTACCATGCTTTTCAATATCAACACGCTTCAATGGGATAAGGACATCCTCTCTGCTCTCAATATTCCTTCCAATATGCTGCCCAGAGTTATACCCTCCAGCCTGTCATATGCGGTGACGGCGCCCGGTATTTTCGATAAAAACGAGATTAACCTTTGTGCGATAGCAGGCGATCAACAGGCTGCGCTCTTCGGGCAAGCTTGCTATACGCCCGGCATGGCTAAAAACACCTACGGCACCGGTTCTTTTATATTGCTTAACAGCGGGGAAAAACCGACGTTTTCCCAAAAAGGACTCCTGACCAGCCTGGCCTGGGGTTTGGAAGGCAAAATCATTTACGCGCTGGAAGGCAGCATTTTTATCACCGGGGCGGCCATTCAGTGGCTGCGCGACGGCCTTAAAATTATTAAAACTGCGGCCCAGAGCGAGACACTGGCCTCGTCGGAACCGGACAACGGGGGAGTATATTTCGTTCCTGCACTGGCTGGCCTTGGCGCTCCTTACTGGGATATGTATGCCAGGGGCACTATCATAGGGATAACCAGGGGCACCACCAACGGCCACATCGCCAGGGCTACACTGGAAGCAGAAGCGTACCAGGTTCGGGACGTAGTGGACACCATGAAATTGGAAGCAGGCATAAAGATTCCAATTCTAAGGGTGGATGGCGGCGGCACCGCCAATTCACTGCTGATGCAATTCCAGGCTGACATCACGAACATGCCTATCCAGGTTGCCGCAGTAGCCGAGACCACCGCGCTCGGCGTAGCCTATCTGGCCGGCCTGGCTACCGGCCAATGGAAAAATACTGACGAAATTGCTAAAAAATGGCGCTCCTCAGCTACATTCGAACCTAAGATGCCTGCTGACCAGCGTGAACAATTATATTCTAATTGGCTGCGGGCAGTTGAAAGGGCTCATGGGTGGATTAAAAAATAGCTTGAGGTGGAAAAAATGAAAAGAGATTTCAAATCGATACCCAGTAAAACTTACGATGTAATTGTAATCGGCGGCGGCATCGTGGGAGCTGGAATCGCCCGCGATATTACCTTACGGGGACTGGATACCCTGTTAATCGAGAAAGATGATTTCGGTTCCGGAACTACATCCCGTTCAACCAGGCTTATCCACGGAGGATTGCGCTACCTGGCCCAGCTTGATTTCGGCCTGGTCAGGCAAGACCTCAGTGAGAGAGAAGTTATGCTCCGTATCGCCCCCCACCTGGTTCACCACCTGTCATTTCTTATTCCCGTGCACAACATATTCCTGAATATCACAATGGCCATGGGTGTGACGCTATATGATGTAATTTCCTTCGATAAAACCCTTCCGAATCACAAATATTTATCTAAAAAGAAAACGCTTGAGCTTGAACCGGGATTGAAGGTAAAAAACCTGCAGGGTTCTTACCTGTATTCAGATTGCGGAATACCCTTAACTGAGAGGCTTAACTTCGAGACTGCGCTTTCCGCCTATCAAGGCGGCGCAACGGTTGTCAATCATGCCCGTGTCACTAACCTGATCCGTGAAGGCAGCCGGATCACCGGCGTGGAAATAAAAGATGAAATATCCGGCGAGGTACTACAGGCCAGAGGGAAACTGATTGTCAACGCGGCAGGGCACTGGGTGGACGTGGTCAAAGATATGATATTTCCCAACAAACCAGCTTATTTGCGCAGGACCAAAGGCGTTCACATCATGATACCCAAGATTTCCAATGATGCCCTGGTACTTTTTTCACCGGTCGACGGCCGGCTTTTCTTCGTCATCCCCTGGAGGGAATACTCCCTTGTTGGAACAACCGACACCGATTACAAAGATAACCTCGATGCTGTCTCGGCAAGTGCGGCAGATGTTAAATACATCCTGGACGGCTTACATTTCGCCTATCCCGACGTCAAAACCGACGATGTTTTCTATGCTTATGCCGGCTTGAGATCACTGGCTCTCAAACCCGGGAAATCGGCCTCTAACACATCAAGAAGCCATGAGCTAATTGACCATAGTAAAATCGATAAGCTGGATGGACTGGTAACCATCCTTGGCGGGAAAATAACTGCGTACAGGGCCGTGGCCAGGGATGCTACTGACCTTGTTTGCAAGAAACTGGGCAATAGAGCCCGGTGTGTAACGGGAGAGAAGCTGTTGCCCGGAGCGCCGGAGCTCACGGATGAGATGGTGAAGGGTCTTGCTACAGAAAGCAGCCTGCCGTACGGAGTTGTAAGCCATTTGTCACAATTATACGGCTCGCGTTGCCGTGAGGTGGTTGCTATTGCTAAACAGGAAGCCTCAGGAGCACAGCAGATCAGTGCAGGCGGGCCGGATATCATCGCTCAAATCCGTCACGCGGTTAAGATGGAGAGCTGCATGACGGTGAGCGACTTCATGGTGAGGCGCAGCATTATCGGGCTCCGGAAAGACCAGGGAGCCGACGCCGTTTCAGTTGTAGCAAAGGAAATGCAAAAACTGCTGAATTGGGGCGAGGAGGAGAAGACCCGTCAAATCGAGGCTCAAAACTTTCTTTCATCATTGGGTCAGCGTTTTAGGAATCCTTGATTAGTTGCTTTAGTTACGATCAATCAGGTACCTGTCGGATGGGATTTCATGTACCACGCGATATATGCGCGCATATCCCCCTATTAATTACCGAGCATTTTAGATATTATTTATATAAGGAGGTATGGATATGAGAAAAAAGGTGCTGGCCATGGTCGCACTTTTAACAATTGTCCTGACCCTTATCCCAGTTGAGAGTGTTCAGGCAGACCTGGGAATCAGTCCTACTCAAGGCGTTACCGGACTGCAAGTAACTGCTGCCGGGTTAACCAGTGGAGTTTCTTACAATATCAAATGGGATGATGTATCCATTCTACAGGGAACGGCTGATTCAACCGGCGCTGCCTCTTTTGCGGTTCCCGAATCATATGGCGGCGAACATACCGTAAAAATAGAGGTGCCTACCGGCACACTGGTATACACTGGAACGTTTACTGTCATGCCTTTTATCGAAATAACTCCTAATTCCGGCGCTACGGGCACAGCTATTTCCGTTGCAGGGCATGGTTTTGGCGTAAGCGAGAAAAACGTTGCGGTCACCTACGATGGTGTCATTGTCATCGGCAGTTCCGGAATTACAGCTAATGCTAATGGCGCGTGGAATACCAGCCTGACCGCTCCGGCATCAATCGGGGGCATCCACTATGTAGATGCCTCAGGCGATGTGACCAAAGCCTCCGATGTGGCCGATAAGCAATTTACAGTCGCCCCGGTTGTGACAATGGATCCTACCTCAGGCGGTGTTGGCACTCTGGTAACGCTTGCCGGCAACGGCTTTGCCAGTGCCGAAGGGATCAAAGTACAGTTTTCTTCCGCGGACGTGCGAACTGGCATCACATCCGAAATTGATGGCTCCTGGAGCACCTCTTTTGCCGTGCCCAGCTCCAATAAGGGCAGCCATATAGTGAATATAATCGGCGATAATACTACAGCCAACGAGATACCTAATCTAATTTTTACTGTTTCCCCGAGTGTCTCAGTCAGCCCGAGTTCCGCATATGCCGGAGACAATATTCAAATTAACGGCAGTGGGTTTGCCAACAACGAGACCACCATTGAGGTCCTATTCGACGGCAAGCAAATACTAAGGAACCTGGTGGCGGACGATGCCGGTAACTGGTCTTCCCCCTTCCAATTGCCGGAATCCGTTAACGGCCCGCATAACTTGAATGCCGATGGCAGAATGACGTCGTCCTCAGATGTTATTCCTTCCACCATAGCCACTCTTTCGCAGATATCGGTTGTGCCGAATACAGGATTTGTCAACGATGAGCTCAGGGTTACTGGTACGGGATTCAGCGGCAGCAAAGATTTCAGCGTGTCGTTCGGCGATGCCCCGGTTGCCAGCGGAACAACTAACGATGCGGGCAGCTTCCAGACTATCTTTAAGGCGCCGGGCGGCAAGAGCGGACCGATTACGATTGCAGCTACTGACCTTAAAAATGTCACCGCATCGACCACATTCAGTGTGGATACAACACCCCCTGACGTTCCGCAAATATCTTCCCCCAGAGATGGCGCTACGGTCGGCTTAATGGGGAATACCAAGGTTGCCTTCGAGTGGACCGACGTTACAAGCCGCAATGGCGTTACCTATGATATTGAGGTCAGCGACCAGTCCAATTTCGCCAAAACGCTGGTCTCACAAACCAAATTGACCGAGGCCAAATATACTTTGAGCGAGGCTGAAGCGCTTCCCAACGGTGAATACTACTGGCACGTCCGTGCCGTCGATGGAGCCGGCAATGCCAGCAACTGGACCAACACTTCTCTGGTTAAAGTGGGATTTTTAACCACGACTACTCTAATTCTTATAGGGGTGGGCATCGTGGTCCTGGTGGTCCTGGTAGCTGTTTTAAAAAGAAAACCGCATAAGAAGAAGAGAGTGAGGAGAGATTGGGAATAACACCCCGTTAACATCAATAGATTTCGACGATAATGGCCCATCCCAAGGATGGGCCATTATTTTTATGTTCGGAATCTTTCTCCGCTATCAGCCTGGTTTTTTCACAGACCTGTATCACATAGTAATCGGCTATAGAAATATAATAGTAAGTGGAATTGAATGGTGGGCCAGAGTGTACGGTAGACAGAACCTTTTCGCTGACGTTTGTGCTTAAAGCATAGGTAATATGTAGCTAGACTACTACTTTCTGGTCGCGCATACCGGATTTACTCGTAGTTGTAGCATAACGTGAATCTACGTACAAATTAGCGCTTTTGTGTCAAGATGGTTGATCCGGTTTTGTACGTAGAATATCAAGTAGTGATACATGGTAGAGATGTGTCCATTAGCAAATTATTAGCAAAATCAGCAACATAACCCTGACTAAGATTATTCGAACTACTAACCGTCACCGACGCCATGATCCCGAAACAAGCGCGCTAAAATGACCGCTTGCCTCCTTTCCAAAAAGACTATCAGAAAGGCAAGGGAAAGGCAATTTGGGAGCAAACGAGGGTTATCTGTGTCCTTCGGGTTTGACGAAAAAATTCGTTAGGCGAGAAGAGACGGTTTGCACTGGAGTTTAATAAATAAAAAGACCAGTGTAAAATAATGCGACCATATGAGTAAAGATGGCGGCACTGGGTTATTTGCCCGCAAGTGGCTGATTTTATGGATATGCGTTTTGCCGGCGCTGGCATTTGGCGCTATTAGTGCGAATCCAATCAGAACAGACGCGACCGGTTTTGCCAGAAACTGATTAATAAGCCGTTCGCGCTCCTCTTCCAACCGCTTCGGCTCTGTGCTGCCGTTAAGTCTTTTTCGGGTATCCTTGTTTGCTTTCACTGATTTCCTTATTGTATTCTGTAGAAACCGGACGCTTGGGACGGCTCGTCGTTTGAGCCTGGTGCGTGGGTAGGTCCAGGAAAGCTACTACAGACTCCGGGCGGGACAACAGGTCACCGATGACCCTCTTTTCCGGAAGAGGATATGTCCTTATCATGGTGGGGACTGCCAGAATCTGGTGCTGACGGGCCAGCTCGGGGTGCTCAAGCAGGTCTATTACCTCAATAGCGTAGTCGTTACCGAGATATGAATTGCATATCTGCTTCAGGTTGCTGATGGCAGAAGAAGACTTCGCCATGCCACCAGCAATATAAAGGACGAATTTCCAGGTCTTAGGACTTCTTTTTTTGGCGCTCAAGTCGCCTCCCTGGCTGTTTCGCCTCACCGAGGTGCATCTTAGCCGTAGTTACCTCAAACTGCTCCGCTTCCAGGTGAGTCTGTTCCATTTCAATATCGGTGGCCTCAATCTCAGCATGCAGGGAAGCTATCTGGGCTTCCAGGATAGCGCGCCTTTGCTTGCATTGTCGCTCCTGCTTATTCAGGTCATGTTTTCGGCGGACCTGTTCAACGACGTTTCTTTCTTGCTGGGCTTCCCGGGCGGTGCCGATAAGAATCCCGGATGGCCCCGCGTACACGTCAACAAGCTCCACTCCACGGTCAGTCAAAAGGAACTCCCGCACCTTGCTATCGTGCGCCATGCCACGGGATTTCCAAATATTCAATAACCTGGTTCGCTCGCCGTTCATTTCGAGGTTGCGCAACACTATCCAGGTGTCCATTAGTGACGAGACCCCGACCTCCCCGGGTGATTCCTGGAATTCACTCCCCGTCAGGGTGGTAAAAAGACCTGTTATCGCCTTTCCCTTGAGGAAGTCAATCATTCTGGTTACCATTGCCTGGACCTCGTCGAAAGAGCCAGCGGAGAGCAAATTGGTAACAGGGTCCAGGATGACTAATTGCGGCTGAAATGCTTTAATCTCACGGGCCATGATTGCCAGGTGCATTTCCAGACCGTACATGGTGGCTCTTGATGAGCGAAATCTGAGGAGATCTTCCTTTATCCATGGCTGGAAGTCGATGCCGATAGAGCACATGTTCCGTATGATCTCATGTTCTGACTCCTCGAAAGCGAAATAGAGACAGCGCTCGCCGCGCTGGCAAATGGCGTGGGCAAGGTGTGCTGCCAGACTGGTTTTGCCTGTCCCAGCTTCCCCGCTGACGAGAATGCTGTTCCCCCGGTAGTAGCCCTGTCCTCCTAGCATTGTGTCAAGCTGGGGGACTCCCGTGGTTATCCGTTCTGAAGACACTTCATATGCGGGTTGTATCGAGGTGATAGGAATCAAGGAGATGCCGTTCTCACCGATCAGAAAAGGAAATTCGCCTGCACCGTGAAGAGAGCCGCGGTATTTCGCCACCTGAAGATAGCGGGTAGCGAACTTGTTGCTTATTTGTTCAGTGAGTAGAACAATGCAATCTGGAAGGGAACGGCCCAGCCCGTGGCGGATCATCTCCGTTTCACTCTCCGCAGTAACCACTGTGGTAAGCCCTTTTTCTTTCAACCAACCATAGAGGCGTAACAGTATGTTCCGAACAGCCGATGCATTGGAAAACCCGTAAAAGAGCGCCGGGATACCGTCCAGCAATATCCTCCTGGCGCCAACGCTGTTGACAGCGTGCTCTATCCTGACCAGCAGTCCATCGAGGTTATATCGTTCTGTCTCGATAAATTCAGCGGGGTTCACCGACATATAGTCTATCGCTATCTTCCCGCTGGAAACCAGTTCCTGGAGATTGAAGCCGAAGGAAGAGGAGTTGGCTGTCAACTCCTCTTCCGTTTCCTCGAAGCTGATGAGAACACCGGGCTCGTTGTACTGCCGTACTCCCCGGATGAGGAATTCCAGACCGAATATTGTCTTTCCGGAGCCAGCCAGTCCCTGTAGAAGAGTTATACGTCCGGCAGGCAGGCCTCCCAGAGTAATATCGTCAAAACCCTCTATACCGGTAGGCACCTTAGATCGTTTTACGGCAGTGGATATTTCGCGTGGCTTTTTCATTCTGCCTCCTTTAGCACGAATTATGCAACAAAGCATAAACTCTTCCCTAGAAGGATAATCGGGAGTACAAGAAATCAGACATCCCGGCGTAATTATAGCAGTAAAAAGGAACGTCTTGGATAAATTGCTAAGGAATGTTACGGAATCGATTTGGAGGCAGGCTAAATCCCAAGCGGCTTTGGATGGCAAGAGCCTTAAGGACTGGGTGGAGGAGGTCATAGCAGACAAGATGGGCATAAGGAATCTACTCAAAGAAAAGAAAGATATGAGGAGGAAGCACGATGAAAGAGGGACAGCTAGTAATGATCAAGGATTCTTTGATAGGAGAGCGGTGAGGGATTAAGTGGGTTTAGGTCATTTCGACTTCGCTCAATGACCGGCTCCGGCGGGATGTTTTCAGGCGTGCTAACATTATGTGAACTGTTGACATGGTGGGCAGTACAAGACTTGAACTTGTGACCTCTGCGATGTCAACGCAGCGCTCTAACCACTGAGCTAACCGCCCCAGAAACAACTTGGAATTTTATCAACGGCAGTGGATATAGTCAAGAACGTCCGGTGTGGGCCAATTTGCAATTGCTGGAGAGGTCATTGCTTGGTAGATAATTTAGAATTGCCGGTCAGAGAAACATGCACGTCAGTGCCGCATTTTGGGCATGTCACCTCAATGGTCATAACAGGCTTGCGCATCACACGCTCGATAAGTGTGGACACCATAGTATCAAGCTGGTCAATCCTTTTATACATCATTTCCAGCCGTTTTTCCATCTGGGCCAGCTTGTCCAGTTGTTTCTCGGCGTCGTCGTATTTCTTATCCATTTTCGAACTTCCGGTCTACTATAGATGTTACTATAAAGAAAATAAGAGGAGAAATCAAGGACTTCTCCTCTTATTCTAAGGCAATCGCTTTACGCTCACAGGCTCTTTTCTTGTACTCCCATAGCGCTTAAATCTTCCTTATCACGCTTCATATGCTCTTCAAGCTTGCCGCCCATAGTCTGTTCCAGGTATTTGCGATACGCTTCCCTGGCAGTTGGAGAGCTGCGTACGGCAACCTTGGCACATTCCCACTCTTCAGCGACTAGTTGATCCTGCCGCTCCGGGCCAAGGGGAAACTCCACATCCATGAGGGCTTCCGCCCGCTCGATTATCCTGTTCATAACCGCTCTTCTGAGACGGTCGAAAGAAAGCAACTCCTGATCTTCGTAAGGCCGCGAAGTATATTGTTCGTTAGCCATAATTACGACCCCCCGTTCACACTTTTTGTGACCTTATAATATTCTGCAACTAGTACAATGTCAAGCCTTTTACAAGTGTTATCCTACTCTCTATATAAACGGTTATTAGCTTCATCTCTCAATTCAAAATGTTGAGCAGTTGTCCAGTGGACAAACCGGCTCGCTTGCATCAGGTCCAGTCCTTTTTTTATATATCTGTTATATTTCCAACCCTTAATTTATAACTTCTTAACAATTTATTTGTTAATATCCATGTGGAAATACCAAAAGGAGAGGATTAACGATGAGAAGATTGGCGATTTTACTATGTTTACTACTCTTGGGTTCAGCGGGATGCATTTATTATCAGGCTCCTGCTTCTGTACAGACTCCGGCACAAACCCCTATCCAGCAACCCACTCAACAGTCGAATACACCGCCAGCGGTCGCAGCTTTCACCGGCGTACCCGCTGCTATTAACGCAGGCAGCTCAGCTACCTTACTATGGACGGTAGCTAATGCTACTTCGGTGAGTATCGATCAGAACGTTGGCATTGTACCCATTGCCGGGACCGTTGCAGTGTCACCGGCGGCCACAACTACATATACCCTTAATGCGGTTAACGCTTACGGGACAAGCACTGCCACAGCAACTGTTACAGTCAACAGCACATCGGTCCCTACCACAGTAAATCCTTACAGTACGCCGTATCCCAGCCCGACTCTTCCCCCTCCCAATTCGGCTAACTTTGCCATTACCAATGTCCTGGCAACTGTCGATGCACCGTCTTATTCCGGCCCATGCCCTAAGACACTGACATTCACCGCGATCATCACCGCCAACGGATCGGGAACGGCCACCTACGGCTGGGAAAGGAGTGATGGCTCGCCCGGCCTCCACCACGGCATCACCTTCGCTGCGGCAGGTTCGCAAACAGTAACCGAAACCTGGCAACTGGGAGCCACATATACAGGATGGGAGCAGCTCCATGTTTTTAACCCGAACAATATTATATCCAACCAGGCCAACTTCACTCTTAACTGCGGATACTCGATAACCGGAGCCACTGCCACTGTTACACCGGTAGTGACCGGCGCCTGTCCCAAGACCATAGCCTTCTCCGGTCTGATTACGGTGAGTGGCGGACCAGTAACTGTAACCTATAGATGGGAGCGGAGTGACGGCGCGCTGGGCCCAACACAAAATATATTCTTTGGCGCCGCCAGTTCACAGGCAGTTAACGATACCTGGCAACTGGGAGCTTCCTACAACGGCTGGGAGCGTCTGCACGTCATAGCTCCAAATGATATGGTTTCCAACCAGGCTAACTTCACACTTACCTGTTTTTAAACGCTAGTAAACTGAGTTGCTCCCGTTGGGTCTGAATGCTTTGACAACCGGGTATCCGGACGTTACAATAAATTCACTTTGCGGGAGTAACTCAGCGGAAGAGTTCCTGCCTTCCAAGCAGGCTGTCGCGGGTTCGAATCCCGTCTCCCGCTCCAATTGATATCCTTTAAAATTAATCTCAAAACCGTAGCACCCTATGGACGCTATTACCTTAGTACTGGTAGACCTCGTACCTAATCGCTATTTACTTCAGCCGTGAAAAATTCTATAGTGCAAAAGGAGGTTACCAGGACATTAAAAACATGCGTGGATTTATGAAATCTACTGAAAAAGGTTTTACACTAATCGAGTTGCTGGTCGTAATCTCGATATTGGGTGTGCTGGCAGCCGTCGTCATACTGAATATCACCAGATATATGGGAGCCGGGTTGAACGAGACAGCAGCAACTGAGCTGTCCAACGTGCAGACAGCGGTGACTGCTTATATGTACGACAACTCGGGCGCCGCACCTGCCAATATTTCTCAACTTACGCCTTATTTCCTCGGGACTCCTCACGGCATTTATACCATCGATAGCACCGGTAAAGTTACACAGACTTCATATCCATAACAAACGCAGCAGATCGGTTAAAACTTATTTGCCCACCTTGTTTATTTCCAATAAATTCAGTACCAAAGTACTAAATTTTCAGTACTAACAGGGGATTTAATAAATTCTCCCTGTGGAGTAAGCTAAAAACATGAGTAGTGCGCCCAAGCCCGCCAGAAGGGAAATATCAACAAGCCATTCTGCTCCAAGTACAGGAAATTTCTTGCATGGTGCTCTAACCATCGTGGTCGGCATATTAACCTTTGCTGCTTTCATTTGCGCAATCATGTTTTTCTCTTCCAGTGGCCATAGTGCCGATTCACTTTCGGCACAAACTGTTAGCGCCGGTGCTCTCCAGGATAAAGTTAAACTGGAATCCCAGACTGCAAATACCGTCCATACCAGCAGTTCCGCCAACGGTTCTCTTTCGGGAGCGGGTGGCAAAGCAAGCGGATCGGGCGGTGCGGGCGCTTACGCTACCGGCGGCAGTGGCGTGGCCGGCAGTAGCAACGTTGCCAGCAATGGCGATTTAAGTACCAAAAGCGGCGGCAATGCTGCCGATAATGGCGGTACCGGCAGCAGCAACGGCAACAACACAAGCGTCGATAACGGCGCTTCTACCGGCAGCAATGGCGATGCAGGCGCCGGGGGCTCAAGTGCACAAACTGCCGACCCCGACAACACGGGCAATGGAAGCTCGGACGGCAGCGCTTCTACAAATGACGGATCAGGCAGTTCGTCTTCAGCCCCACTGCACCGAATTCAAAGCGCCTGTTTCGGCGGCCTAGGCCACTGCTATAATACGGGAAATTAGTCCATCCATTCGCCGCTTATTCATTTAGTTATGCCCGCTTCTTAGCCCTCATCCTTTCGCAAACAATCCGCAGTTCCCCGATGCATTCTTTTCCATCTCCTCTCCATAGTCCTAAACAGCATTGCGCTCATAATTGGGCTGCCCGTATCATGATATCGCTTGCCAACCACAGATTGGGAGTATAGAATAACTTCAAATTTATTTATTAGGGATGGATGTGAGTCCGATGAGAATGAAGGAATTGCTTGAGCTGGCCATTGAACGCAGGGCATCGGACTTACATTTGACTGTCTCATCCAGGCCCACTCTGCGAATAGACGGTATTTTGACCCTGTTGAGGAACTGAAACCCTTATTACCCAAAGAGGTTGAGGGCTATCTTGAAGAAATCACCAACCCCCAGAGAAGAGACGAATATTCAAAACACCATGAACTGGATTTTGCTTATAGCATCCCCGGGTTAACCCGATGCAGGGTCAATATACTGCAGCAGAGATCTTCCATCAGCATCGCCATAAGGCTTATTCCGTTCGGCATCCCCAGCATAGAGCAATTGAATTTGCCGGCTATCTGTAAAAGACTGATACTAAGGCCTTCAGGCCTGATCTTAATGACCGGGCCTACCGGAAGCGGAAAATCCAGCACTATTGCGGCTATGATTGAGCACCTCAATGAAACCAAAGCTAGCAATGTCATTACCATTGAAGACCCCCATAGAATTTGTTTATTCAAATAAGCTGAGCCTGATATTGCAGAGGGATGTAGGTGAAGACACAGACTCGTTTGATTCCGCTCTCATGCATGCCCTGCGACATGATCCTGATGTCATTGTTCTGGGCGAAATACGCGATCTGGAAACCATGACAATAGCTATCAGGGCCACCGAAACCGGTCATTTAGTTCTTGGCACTTTGCACACTATCGACGCCTCGCAGACAATAAACCGCATCGTAGACATGTTCCCCGGACTTCAGCAGGACCAGATCAGAAACCAGCTAAGCCTTGTGCTAACTGCTATTGTATGCCAGGCACTGATTCCCCGGATTGATGGGGTGGGCAGGGTACCCGCTTGTGAAGTAATGATTGCCAATATGCCGATTCGAAACACCATCCGGGAGGGGCGTATTCATCAGCTATACAGCATCATACAAGTTTCTAAGAAAGAGGGGATGCAGTCTTTGAACCAGGCGCTGGCCGAGCTGCTGATAAAGGGAACCATAAATGAAGAACAGGCATTCATGAGGACTAATAATCCCGAGGACCTGAGAGGAATTTACGAATCCTACAAGCGTTAATATTTGCTGACACTATATGTCAGAGGGATATTGGTCAAGGCAAATTATATTAAGCAGAAGCTATTTTATCAGGTGCCCCAGGCGGCTGCTCTTGTCCCCCTTAGATAATCCGGCAGTTCTATATACGCCATCAGCTATTGAGAATATGGCGGGCAATGACGACTTTCTGAATTTCGGTAGTACCCTCGTAAAGCCTTGGCTGTCGTACAGCCCTATAAAGTTTCTCCACGGGCATACCTCTAACGACCCCGTATCCGCCGTGTAGCTGCAATGCCTGGTCAACAACACGCCAGGCCATCTCGGTAGCATACAATTTGGCCATTGATGATTCCCTGGTCACCCTGCCGCCTGTTGTATCCTTCATCCAGGCCGCCCTGTATACCAGCAATGCCGCCGCATCAATATCCAGAGCCATATCAGCCAGTTTAAACTGGGTGGATTGGAATTCAGAAATCGGTTTCCCAAAGGCGACGCGTTTGCGCGAGTAAGAGACCGCCTCCTCAAATGCGCGGCGGGCCATGCCGACCGATGATGCCCCGACACCCATGCGCGCATTATCGAGTGAACTCAAAGCTACCTCAAGGCCCTTGCCCTCTTTACCCAGAAGGTTATTCTTACGCAATCTACAATCTTTAAAAGTCATTTCGCCTATGGGATGAGGGCCCATAAGCTTCATCTGTTTCCCCTCAAACCCGGGTGTGCCTTTCTCGATAATGAAGGCCGAAATGCCCTTGCTGCCGGCAGAGGGGTCTGTTCTGGCAAAGGTAAGATATGTCTGTGCAAACGGGCCTACTGAAGCAAAGCACTTGCTGCCATTCAGTATATATAAATCGCCGTCCGGAACGGCCGTGGCTTGCAGGTTCCCCACATCGGACCCCGCATCGGGCTCGGTAAGTGCAAAACTTCCGATGTGTTTGCCGCTGGCAAAGGCCGGTAGGTATTTCCGTTTCTGTTCCTCGGTCCCGTAAACGCTGATTGGGTAGGTGCAGAGCACGTCCTCAGCATAATACACGTCGGCATGGACCGATATCTTGCTCAACTCTTCTCGCAGTATACAGTTTGTCATGGCCTTCATGCCCACACCACCATACTCCTCCGGCACAGTAAGCCGAAATAGCTCGTTCTCCGCCATCAGCTTAACGATTTCCCATGATACTTCGTCCCTCTCGTCCGCCTCGGGCGCCAATGGGGCAAGTTTATCTTCGGCAAATTTCCTGACCTTGGCCCTTAGCAAGTCCTCTTGTTCGGTAAAGCGGAAATCCATGCTTTGCTCCTTTATAGTTATTGGTGGGTAATGCCTGCGGCAAATTCAACCATCTTTTTATAGTCCGCCATGTCTTTCAAAGACTCAAAGTAGATCATCTGCCTCTGTGCCTGGAATGAGCCCTCCGCATGTACCGCCACAACCTCGTTGTAGACCTGCATCATCCTGCGCAGAAGCTGGAACATCCTTAGCCTGGCTTCCGCAGATACACCGGCCTTCCCTCCCAGGTATTTCTTAATATATTCGCCTATATCGGGATTCTGGAAATCCTTATAGGTGGGCGCCGTAACCAGCAAGCCTCCGGCCACATCCTGTACAAGTTTCAACGAGTTATGAAAGTTAGTGGCAAAATGATATTTGGCCATATTGGTCAGCACTGGGTTGGGAATGGGTATGCCGCCATGCGTGGCAAAATCTATGCAGGAGGCCCTGGCAAGTGACTTTAACGTATTACAATAGATAACCAGCTCCGTTATTTCTTCCCTTATGTGCGGAACATCCTTGATCCCGTTATATTCGGCCATGGCAACCGCTGCGCCCACAAGGCCCTCTGCTGAAGGTATCCTGTAGCTGGCTGCCGTATGCCTGTGCAGGTAAGCAAAGTTATAGACCAGGGGCAGGGCGAACTTCCATTCCCCGCAGAGGAAGACCCTCTCCCACGGAACAAAAACATCATCGAAGATGATTAGTGAATCGGTATGTGTCCTTATGGGGAAGTCAATAGGAAAGTCCAAACTGCTCCGGTTATGCTCTACCGGATGGCACACCTGTATGACACCCTTGGTATTGGCGGGAATCGCAAACGCCACCGCATAGTCTTTGTCCGCCTCTTCCATGTTCCGGCAGGGTATCACCAGGATCTCGTTACAGTAGGCGGCTGCAGTGATGTGTGCCTTGGCGCCGCGCACCACGATACCCTTATCGTTGCGGTCCACAACATGCACGTAGTAGTCGGCATGTCCCTGCTTGGGAGAGGAAGGACGCAGAACCCTGTCCCCCTTAACATCCGACATGGCGCAGGCTACGCTTAAATCCTTTTGCTGCAACAGCGTGTGGTATTTCTCGGCCCTTTTTATATACTCCTTGTTGCCCATCATATTGGCAGTGATAATCACAGCGTTCATGGCATCTGCACCGATATCGTGGGAGAAGGGAATCACGCCGCTGCCGAACCTGGTGGCTGCTACCATCAACTCGTGTCTCTTCAATAGATCTTCCGAATTCTTCGGGGTGTAATAATACCTGCTGATAGGTTCCTTGGTCTGAGGATTCGTCACAACAGCCAGGTCGCGGAATTGCTCCATCTCCGCCATCTGATAATCGACGGCGGCCGTATCCACGCATACTTTCAGGGAGTCATGTGTGGTTACATCAGCAACCTTTTCTCCCTCATAATAAACCACCCGCCCGTCTTTCAAACTGTCTTTATACTGTTTGACCGTCATTAGTCCCATGTCAACAACCTCCCTCGTTTAAAATTATTAATAAATCGGCTCAAAAGCGATTAGTATTAATCCGCAGGTTTTCGCGTACACTTTAATATAATCACATCGCTGAAGACGGGCAAATAGCGTGATAGCCAATCAAGGCTTACCAGTATCTTAGCTGAAATTGCATTCGGGAAAGTTGAGAGCATATCTCCCCACCCCGGCATACTGCACAACATAGATACTCCCAATATTTTTTCCACACTCATGTGCCTCCGCATCAGGCGGATGATAACATTATAATCAAATTTTATAGTGTGGTCAGGGGGTATTTCCCAGGGAAGCCGGCTATAGGGATTGTCTATACTTAGTAGTTTTCTAATATGGAAAATCAACTTCCCGATTTTAAATCCCAGGCTTTCAAAGTTGGCTATTGCGATCACTGCCATGCCGCCCGGCTTTATGGCGGCCGCCATTTGGCGGACAGCCCTCTCAGGGTCAGCAAAATGATCAAGCGCTCCTTTGCAAACTATTTTATCCATGGAACCCGGGACAACGGGGATACTCTCTGCTATAGCTTTTAATATCGCCGTGTTATTACCATCCAACTTGAGCGATTGGCAGGCATACTCCAGCATTACTGATGATGGTTCCACGCCGATAACCACCGAGCCGAATTTCGACATGGCCAGTATATCCATGGCCCGTCCGCAGCCGATATCGAGAATGCGGTCACCCGGTTTCGGATCAACCATCTGAATAGTTGCCTGACTCATCCTGGAAAAAAGAAACTCGACATCCGGCCTCAGCTTATCAGGCAACACATCACTGTCGTTCCAAGTCAGGTCTATTTTAATCATCGATTGAAATGCCATCCGGCATCAGGACATCCCGATAACATTTAGTCTGTTGCTTAATATGAAGCGGGCCGGAAATTTTCTGATCTTGGTGTAAAGTATACCAGAACAAAATCCGCCGCAGCACTGCCAGCCATAAAGCTTAAATATGTTTATTGGTTAGCTATGGCCTTTTGAAGTTCCGCATAACTGGTTAGTTTTGAGGCTTCCAGGATAAACTGAGATAGTGTCGAATATTTTGCCCTAAGCTTTTGCATGGCATCATAGATTGGGCTTACAGCGCCGGGATCTTGCCCGTAAATCCCGTGAAAAGCGAAATAAGCCTGGTTCAATTTCCTTATGGAATACCCGTTCTCGTTGAAAACCAGGCAGCGTTCATTCATATACTGCTCTGCTCGATCTATGTCCCCCTGCGCTAATAATGTGTCGACATTTTTCCTGGTCAAGCGCATCTCCTTATCAAAGTCGAAACTCCGCTTAACAGTACCTGTTTGCTGCCCATCCACAGTTTTATAGTAGTTATAATATACTTTTTTACCGATCTCGCCGGCCATCATACCGGCCAGTGTCTCATTCATAGTTATCACATCGTTATTTTGGCTTATGCCCAACGAGTCCATCAAATACAAATAGCCGAGTGGCCTGAAAGCCAGGTCCTGGTGGGACCACTCCTCGGATGCGGCATCAATCACATCCCTGACCGACATATCCGGAGAGACAAATGCAGGATAGGCTACAGCGATACCGCCCAACTCTACCACCAGGGATGACAGGTTCAATCTGTCAAGCTGATCTTCCAATGATTCCACCTGGCTTAAACTCAAATCAGGCAAAAGTAAAATTCGGTCGAAGTATTCAATTTTATCCCGGGGAGATACGACTAGCAGCAACGGCGGTTTATCCAATCTCACACGTACGGGCGGAATAATCTTGATACCCTCATCTTTTAATACAGATTCAATCTGACTATCCAGGGCGCCGAGATCAACGCCCTGATAGTTTTGAACGCCGCTTTTTAGGGGAGTTAAATAATTCGCCAGCTCCCAGTTGGGAATTTTAAGGGAGTATGGCCCGGCAATATCCTGGATCTCACTTTTCACGTCGGGTTCACTGGCCGCAAGGCTCTGTTTGGCCAAAATGCACTCCAAACCCGACAACAGCAGTATTACGATAAGTATATATAGAAAATATTTGCTCAAGACATGACCATTTTAAACTTTCAATTGAAGGTGCTTCGCAGACTTCTCAATCTTTCTGACAGCTCCCTGATATCAGTGATTGGCGCCATACATACACTCTGCTGGCAAATATAAACTGTGGCCTTTCCATCGATCATGACGCGATCATTTATGAGTTGAATATCCCGGTTAACTACATCCCCGGCTGGATCATATGCACACATCACCTTATTCGGTAGATAGCTGCTGTAAATCGCGTTGACAAATTTATATGAATCCCTGTCTCGACGCTGTCCCGCTATGACCAGTTCAAGTCCGTCAGACAGGTACAGGTCAAGTGCGCACAGCCAATTGGAAAAACCCCTGGGAAATGACTCCACTTGCTCCTGCATAACCAGCAAGGAATGCTCGGCCATCTTTTTACAGGTGGAGCCTCCTGTGAGCACCGATAAGTAGAGTAGAGCACTGACTGCGGCTGAGTTACCGGAAGGCGTCGGGCTGTCGATCAGGTTGCGAGGCCGGACAAAAAGTTTTTCGCTTTGATTAGGAGTATCGTACAGTAGGCCATCGGTCTTGCTGACAAATTCGTCTGCCATTGTATCGGCAAGCAAAACAGCCAAATTTAAAAATCTGTTTGAGAAAGTTATTCCCTGCAATGTTAGAAGGCCCAGAATAACCAGGGCATAATCCTCGAGATAGCCCTGGTCGCCGGCCTTGCCGCCGCTGTATGAATGCGAAAGCTTACCGTGGTTCATCATTTTGCCGGCGATAAAGTCAGCACACGATTCCGCTGCCTCAAGGTAGTCTTTTCTTTCCAGTGCGGCCGCTGCTTCGCAGAGGCTACATATCGCCAGGCCGTTCCAGGACGCGATAACTTTTGCATCCATCCCTGGCCTGATCCTCTGCCGCCTAACATCGATCATTCCAGCTTTTGCCCTGGCCAACAAATCCTTATCCGGAGTAATCCGGCCTGTTACATAGAGTACGCTTCGCCCTTCGAAATTCCCGTTTTCTGTTACCCCATAATAACTGCTGACCTTCCCAGCTTCCTCCACACCGATAATTTGATCTATCTCATCCCTGGTCCATGTATAACACTTACCTTCCAGTCCTTCGCTATCCGCATCCTGGGAGCTATAAAATCCGCCATCCTTGGACCGCAGTTCTCTGATCATATAGTCAAGCGTCTCGCAGGCAATTTTTTTATATAACTCATTGTGAGTGGCTTGGTACGCATGCAAGTAAAGGCTGCCCAACTGGGCATTATCATAAAGCATCTTTTCGAAATGAGGTATGCGCCACTGGTTATCGATGGAGTAGCGATGGAAACCCCCCTCTAACTGATCATAAATTCCGCCGTCCGCCATTTTCCTAAGGGTTAACTCAACCAGTTCGAGTATTTGCTTGTCTTTTCTACGCACAGCGGTTTTTAACAAGAATTCCAGGACCATGACCTCGGGGAATTTGGGCGCTGTACCAAAGCCGCCGTTGTCAAAGTCAAAATCTTTTTTTAATTTTTCATAGGCCTTATCCAGTGTTTGTACTGCCAACGTTTCTCCTGCTACTGGGCTGGCCTCACGCGCCAGGGCGGACTGTAATTCCACCCCATTTTTTTCTATTTCCGCCCTGTCGTGGCTATAAGCCTGGGCCATGATTTTCAAAATGTAGCTAAAGCCTGGCATGCCCTGCCGATTCTCGGGCGGGAAATAAGTGCCCCCAAAAAAAGGAATGCCTTCCGGCGTTAAAAATATACTCAAAGGCCAGCCTCCCCTTCCGGTGAGTGCCTGGACTGCCTGCATATATATATGATCGATCTCCGGCCGCTCTTCCCTATCCACCTTAATACTGACAAAGTTTCCGTTTAAATATTTGGCTACTTCCTCATTCTCGAAAGATTCGTGTGCCATGACATGGCACCAGTGACAGGACGAGTATCCAATACTTAGAAAAATCGGCTTGTCCTCTTTCTTAGCCTTGGTAAACGCCTCATCTCCCCATGGATACCAGTCTACGGGGTTTGTTACATGTTGAAGCAAGTAGGGGCTCGATTCAGCCGCAAGGTGGTTTAACCCTATATCTTCCTTCGCCATTTGCTGAAAACTCCGTGTTTATTGTGCCTTAAAAAGCCAGCCCATCCAAATATTTACTTCTGACTACGCATTTTGGCTTAATGCTTTTAACCCATATATGCGCTTGTGCGCAAGTTTAAATTAAGCGTCATGACGGATGCCGGGCCGGTCAGCAAATGTTAAATTTAGTTTGTAAAAGAGAATAAGTCTAAGAAAAATACTAAAGGAGGCAACAAAATGTCTGAACTAATGGAAAGGACTCAAAAGGTAGAAACAGGTGACGAGACTTCACAATTCAATTTTTGGACTGACAAACAACCTTGCTGGGAAAAATGCCACTGCCCTGAAATGATGAAAGACGAATGCCCTGCAACCAGGTACCAGTTCCTCCCGTGCTGGGAGATAGAAGGCACTTACTGCAAGCTCGATGACCGTGGGGCAACCGGCAAGGATACCAGCATTTGCGAAGTGTGCCGTGTCTACAAGAAATATGGGCATGACGAACCGATCCGGTTGAAGCTCTTCGGCAAGGGCATGGATACCCAACTCAGAGCTGTTGGAAAAATAGCCCGGTAGTTGCCAGTCTCACTCCTTTAGCTGCTATAGAGAGCCGGCCTTAGGGGCCGGCTCTTTTTATGTCTGTAGTATATTTTGTTAATATGTGACTTTTATTACTTCAGCAAGCTAAAATATTGTTATAATTGGTTAACGTTGATAAATAGAAAAATCAGCATAAAAAGTTGGGTGCCGGAACGGTGGACCAAGAAATTATCAGGTCATAGTGACATATATATTTCTTTTGAAGGGGTGAGGAATGGCAGAATTTTTTAGGAGCGGCGAGTTGTACCGTATCGCCATGCAAATGGAAAGAACCGGGCTGGCCTTCTATACAGCAGTTGCAGAACAGTCACGCGATACATCAACCAGGGCCGTATATGAGTACCTGGCAGCGTCAGAAAAAAGACACCTGAAAAAATTCAAAAAGTTATGGAATACCACAGGAAAGTCAGCTCCTCCTGAGAGCTATAGGGGGGAATATCGTAAATACATTAAGGCGCTGGTTAAAGACAGGGTTTTCCCCAGCACAGCCGTTGCAAAGAGCCGTGCTGCAAAATCGGGTTTGTCCGCGGCGTTGAAAACGGGTATACAGGCGGAGAAGGACAGCATACTTTTCTATACGGAACTGATGAACTTGTTGCCTGACCCGGAAAAGGCGGCCGTCAGGAAGATTCTCAGTGAGGAGAAGCGCCATCTGCAGCGGTTGCTCGCATACCAAACTGAATACGCTAGGTGCTTAAGATAGCTATGGATCTCAAAGGCAGCCGAACAGAGCAAATGCTGGAAAAAGCATTTTCCAGGGAATTACTGGTCCGGGCACGCTATAAATATTTTGCTGGGACTGCCCGTGAGCAGGGCTTGAGACAGGTAGCCGATATTTTTGAGGCGATCGCCCTCAACGAAGCCGAGCATGCCACGCATGAGTTTCATTTCATGGGTGGTTCCCCCCATACAGAAAAGAACCTTGATAATTCCGTGGCACGGGAATTTGAAGAAGCGCGTAAGTTCTATCCCGAGGCTGCGGCCGTAGCAAGGGAGGAGGGCTTCTCCGAAATAGCAGATTTCTTCAATCGAACGGCCAAGGTAGAACAGAGGCATGGGGAAAACCTCCAGGCCGTGCTCAAATCCCTGAGTAGTGCAGAGCCCCTTAAAGGCAAGACCGTAGGCCATTCCGCTGTAATACTATCTCAGATAATGATGCCCAGCCAGGCAAATCCTGTAGGCTTTGTACATGGCGGGGAACTAATGAAAATGATGGATAACACTGCAGCTATAGTAGCACTGAGGCACAGCCGTCACCCGGTGGTAACTGCTCAAGTTGAGACCATCACCTTTAAAAACCCTGTCCATATAGGCGAATTAGTTACAATTGACGCCAGGCTGACATTTGTCAGCCATTCAACCATGGAAACCAGCATCACAGCTACCGCGGAAAATATGCTGAGCGGCGAAAAAAAGATGGTGCTTACAGCAACTTTCATTTTCGTGGCGCTGGATACGAACGGCAAGGCCATTGAAGTCCCTCCACTTATCATCAGCACGGAAGAGGAGGAGAGGCTTTTCTCAGAAGGACAGGCCAGGTACAACGCACGCAAGCAAAGAACCAAATAGGAGTCTGATAATGACAGATGAACAGCAAAAGTTGGTCGAGGCACTTAGATATGCCATCCAGATGGAGGTCGACGGTAAAAAATACTATACTCTGGTCAGCCAGAAGATAACCAACAGGGTCGGAAGAGAGCTTTATGCCTATCTTGCCGAGCAGGAAGACCATCATAGGATAAAATTCGAGGCCATCTACAAAGCAACCGTTGAAAAACGGGGATGGCCCGCTGAGAGTGTACAATTGGCCCAGACATTCCAACTGGGCACGTTGTTCGGGGAAGCAATAAAAAGTGAGGGAAAGACAGTCAAGCCTAATCAATTTGCACTTGACGCTACAGCCAGGGCAGTGGAAATGGAGATCAAATCAAGGGACTATTACAAAGAGCAGGAACGCAAAGCGACTGCGGACGCTGAAAAAAAATTCTTCTCGTGCATAGCCGCCGAAGAACAGGGGCACTATCTAGCCCTGATCGATTATAAAGAATACATGTCCGATCCGGTCGGCTGGTTCACCAGGACTGAACATCCCCACATGGATGGAGTTTAGTTTATCTCGTGGTCTTTACAACAGGTATTTGAATATAGCTGAGGGGGTATTAGCCAGTGGATACTAAAGCGCTTCATTCACTCACGTATGGGCTTTACATAGTGTCCTCATTCAAAGGTGACAAGATCAACGGGCAGATTATTAATACTGCCACACAGATCTGCTCTGAACCGTTGGTTATAGGGATAATTGTCAACCGTAATAACCTCACGCACGAGTATATAACCAGCAGCCAGGCTTTCGCTGTCTCCATCCTGGAGCAGGATACACCCCTCACGTTCATTGGTACATTTGGTTTTAAAAGCGGCCGGGACATAGATAAGTTTGCAGGAGTGAATTACAAGATTGGGTCATCAAGGTCGCCGATAGTTCTGGACAATACGATTGCCTTCCTTGAGGCCAAGGTCATTAGCCACCTGGATGTGCATACCCACACCATTTTCGTAGGTTTGCTAACCGATGCCGGCGTTATAAAACAAGCGGAACCGTTGACCTACTCATACTATCAGAACGTCAAACGCGGTTTCACACCTAAGGCGGCGTCCAGCTACATAGCAGAAAATAAGGAGGAGAAAATAAATATGGATAAATATCAATGCTCTGTTTGCGGTTATATTTACGACCCCGAAAAAGGCGATCCCGACGGTGGTATAAAGCCGGGTACCAAATTCGAAGATATTCCTGCCGACTGGACCTGCCCGGTCTGCGGCGCCAGCAAAGACCAATTTGTTAAGCTTTAAGGGGTGAGCAATGAGTTATCACGAAATTAAACCGGGAATCTATTCTGTCGGAACTGTTGATTGGGACAGGCGACTCTTCGACGCGCTTATACCGCTGCCGGACGGCACCAGCTATAACTCTTATCTCGTAAAAGGCAGCCAGAAAATCGCACTGATCGATACGGTCGACCCAGTTATGGACTACATGCTCATAGACAACCTTGATAGGTTGAATGTTGAGCAATTGGACTACATTATCTGTAACCACGCTGAACAGGACCACGCCGGCAGTATTACCATCATGCTGGACCTGTATCCTGAGGCCCGCGTTATCTGCACACCCAAATGCAAAGGCATGCTCATAGACCTCCTTCATCTGGATGAAGGCGTCTTTCAGACTGTGAACGACAAGGATACTATATCTCTGGGAGATCGCACCCTCGAATTCATTCATGCACCCTGGGTACATTGGCCGGAGACGATGTTGACCTATCTGCGGGAAGATAGAGTGCTGTTCCCCTGCGATTTCTTCGGCTCACATCTGGCCCAATCTGCTCTTTACGTACAGGATGAAGGTCTGGTCTACGAGTCAGCCAAAAGGTATTTCGGTGAAATCATGATGCCTTTCAGGACCAATATCCAGAAAAATATGGACAAGCTAAAAGACTACAAGATCGATATTATTGCACCCAGCCATGGTCCAGTCTATGATAAGCCGGACTTCATCCTCAACGCCTACAGGAGTTGGGTCTATGATGAGCCGGGGAATACAGTGCTGCTACCCTATGTATCCATGCACGGCAGCACCCGCGAGATGGTCGAACACTTCGTGCAGGCACTGACCGAGAGGAGCATCAATGTAAAACAATTTGACCTCACAGTCGCTGACCCAGGCAAGCTGGCCATCGCGCTGGTCGACTCTGCCACTCTTGTGCTGGGAACTTGCACGGTGCTGGGCGGTGCACATCCGCTGGCCGCCAATGTTACCTTTCTGGCTAATGCGCTGAGGCCCAATTTGAAGTTCGCCAGCATCATAGGATCATACGGCTGGGGCAGCAGGGCTATCGAACAAATTACAGGCATGCTGTCTAGCTTGAAACTGGAGATCCTGGAACCTGTCTATATCAAAGGCAGCCCGGGCGACGAAGATTTCAAAGCACTTGATAAGCTGGCTGAAACTATCGCCCAGAAGCATAAGGAGCGCGGATACAAATAATTTGGAGATGAGGTGAGGATATGACCTACTGGATGTGTGAGAACTGTAATTTTGTAATTGAGAATCCTCGGCCACCTGAGCCATGTCCGGGCTGCAAGATCAAATGCGCTTTCATGGACGTGACCTGCTATACCCCGGACTGCGGTGGGATCGGTACCCTTGATTCCAAACTCGTCGCACATCGAGTGATGAAAAAGGAAAAGCCCGGTAAGGTCGTACGTTTCAGTGACTTGATAAAAGGCAGAACATCCGAAGGCAAGGAAAAACATATTCCATTTATAGAGATGGCTAAGTCACAGGGCCCAATGGGCGGAGACCTGATAGAAATCGAGGTGGGTAAACAGGCGCCTCACCCCAACACACCTGAGCATTACATAGTTTGGATACAGGCCTTTGGTGCCAAGAAAGACGGTCAGGTGCTGGATCTGGGGCGACGGGTTTTTAAACCCGGAACCGGAAAACCCGTTTATCAGTTTGAGATCAACTCTTCACAATTCAAACACCTGTTTTCATTTGCCTACTGTAATCAACACGGTGTCTGGGAACAGCACCTTGAACTTCCATAAGAGGTAAGTATAAAAAGCGTACAATGCATTTGGCAGTATCTGAGGTGAAAACTAGATGGCAGTAGTCGGTCCGGATGGAGCCCCGACGGAGTCGGGTTCCAAGATACTTCTGGCTATCATGGCTGAGATGTCGACTCCGGAACTGATCGCCCAGAGCACGGGATTGGCATTATTCCTAATAAAAAGCGGGCTGCGCGACCTGGAGAAGGCCAGGCTGATCAGGCGGGATGAGGAACGTTATGTCCTGGACCAAAAGGGCATAGAATTGTTGAGCTAGTATTAAGGTTGGGATTCAGAGATCTAATAGTAAAGGGGGATTCATATGGCAATTGATCCGATATGCGGAATGAAGGTAGACGAGAAAAAGGCGCCTGCGACATCCGAGTATAAGGGAAAGAAATACTACTTTTGCGCCGTCGGCTGCAAGAAAGCTTTCGACGCCAACCCTGAGAAATACCTGTCACAGAAAAAACAGCAGTAAATCGGGTCAAATCGTATTTATTTAGTTGGGAAGTATCGATGTTTTCATTAAAATCCTATTTTAAACATAGCTCAGTAACAATTCTATATGGTATATTTGCCGTGATTATCGTCGGGCTCTCGGCCTGCCAGTCGCCCCAGCAAACGGCGCCACAAGCTCCCACAAACGTGCCATCCACACCATCACAATCCCAGGCAAATCCGCCAGTTACAACTCCTGCTAACCTTCCATCCGCCAGTGCCGACTGGAAGGCGGATGGGAGCATCACTCCGGGCGAGTATCAAAACCACCAGGCTTTTGATGATTATGAGATCAACTGGTCCAATGACGATCAGTACGTTTATATCGGCATGAAAGCTAAGACCATGGGATGGGTTGCCGTTGGCTTCGGCGCCACCACATTTATGAACAATGCCAATATTATTCAGGGTTATTTCAGCGACGGCAAGGTGACGGTGGCTGACCAGTTCAGCACCGGCAATTTCGGGCCGCACAATGATGTAACCTCACTGGGTGGAACATATGCTATTTTAGATTCCGGGGGCTCACAGACCAATGGTACTACTATCATAGAGTTCAAACGCAAGCTGAATCCGGGCGACAAATTCCACCCTGCGCTGGTCAAAGGCGTCAATAAAATTATCTGGGCATACGGCGGCGATAATCAGTACTTAATTAAGCATGTGTCACGGGGTGAAGGCCAGATAACTATCCAATAGCGTTTCAAAACCCGACCGGATGTATAATATTCCCTTTGAAAATTACTTTGCGAGGAAAAAAATGAAGCCCCGAAATACTGCATCCATACTTGTGCTCACTATCATTTTGCTTTCGTCCATCTCAATGTCATATGGCTGTCAGAGCCAGGCAACTTATGACCCCACCAAGACCTATGCCGCCGTAATTGCTATCGATTTGCCAAGCGCCCGTGCGGCGATAGACGATATCAGGCAAAAATCAGCCACGAATGGCTTCGAGGTAGGTCCGGTCGAATACTATCAGATGGGTGATGGAGATTTTGTAACGCTTGTCAACAAAATAACTTCCCGGGCCCATATCGGACTCCTCTGGATAGCTGGTAGGCTCGAAGATGTTCCGCGTATCCAAGATGCCGTGATCAAAGCCGGGTATTCAGGTCAAACACGCTTAATGCCAATTTCAGGCACGGCGCCCTATCATCCTTAGGCTACTGTTGATCGATCGGTTTCTTAACGGTCAACCTTAGACCATCGATGCCGGACACCGTAACCTCCTGGCCTTTGGCCACGTTTCCATCGTCGGAGCGCGCCTTCCACAACTCACCTCTCACTCTGACAAATCCGTCCGGCGTCAACGCTTTTTCCACCACGCCTGTACTGCCGACTATCGATTCGGGCGCGTTAACTTTCTTGTAGGATATGGTGGGATGCCCGATACGATACATGATATAGGAATATATGGCAAAAACGACCAGGGCCGACCACAGCGCCCAGGGCGGTAATACGATGCCGAAGATAGGCAATATCCATAAAATAAGGGCTGCTATGGCAGCCTCCTCAACGACAGTGCTTATGATGGAATAATACGTGTGCCAGCGTGCCGGATCACGCTTGCTTAATTTGCGGTTGCCGGTGTTTTTCGTATCGTTTTCGTCATGGTTCACAGCTACGATTATGTCATAAAGCCCGCCAGAGGTAAATCCCCATACAATAGTTGCCAGGCTAAATGATATAATCTTCACAAATAGGTTGTGATAGCTGTATTCAGATGGCAGAAATCGATAGCGTCCAGGGCAGGATAGCCCAACTAAGAGACCAGCTCAATTACCATAGCCGCCGCTACTATACCCTGGACAGCCCCGAGATAAGCGACTCGGAATACGATGTGCTTATGCAGGAGCTTAAGAAGCTCGAAGAGGCGCATCCTGAACTGATTACTGCCGATTCTCCCACGCAGCGGGTTGGCGCCGAGCCGATTGCTGCTTTTGGTATCGTCGATCACCCGCGTCAGCTCCTCAGCCTTGCCAATGCCTTCAGCGATGAAGACCTGGATGCCTGGCACAAGCGGATTTCCAATCTTATGCCGGGACATGATTTCGACTTTGTTTGCGAGTTAAAGATCGACGGACTGGCCGTTGCGCTAACCTACGAAAACCATCTGTTTACCATGGGCGCCACACGCGGCAACGGCCTGCAGGGCGAGAATATAACGCAGAACCTCAAAACCATCAGGAGCATCCCGCTTTCCGTGCCACGGAACGCACCCGCCAGATTCGAGGTCAGGGGCGAAGCCTACCTGCCTAAGGACGGCCTTAAGAAGCTTAACGATGATCGCGCCGCCGAAGGATTACCCTTATTCGCCAATCCACGTAATGCGGCCGCCGGTTCGGTAAGGCAGCTCGACCCCAGGATAACAGCCCGCCGCCCCCTGGATACATTTATATATCAGTTGGGCTGGGCCGAAGGCGGGAATTTACCCTCCACCCATTGGGAAATCATGCAATATTTAAAGTCCCTGGGATTTAAGATCAACCCTCATGTTACATATTGCCGCAATATCGATGAAGTCAAAGAATACTTTCATGGCTGGACGGACAAGCGCGAACAATTGCCCTACGATATCGATGGCGTTGTCATCAAGGTCAACTCCATCTCCTTTCAGGAGGAATTGGGCGCCGTCGGCCACGACCCTCGTTGGGCCATAGCTTATAAATTCCCTGCTGTCCAAGGCACTACGCAGTTGCTCGATATTGGGATAAATGTGGGCCGGACCGGCAGCCTTAATCCCTTCGCCATACTCGAACCAGTCAATATAGGCGGGGTAACAATAAGCCGGGCCACTCTGCACAATGAAGACGACATCCACCGCAAGGACATCCGCGTCGGAGACTGGGTGCTGATACAGCGAGCTGGTGAGGTCATACCCGAGATCGTCGAGCCCATCGTCAACCGTCGCATAGGAAATGAAAAGGTCTTTTATATGCCCAAAACCTGTCCGGAATGCGGGGCCGAGGTTATCAGGATCGAAGGTGAGGCCATGCACCACTGCACCAATACTGCCTGCCCGGCACAAGCGCAGGAGTCGATTATCCACTTTGCCAGCAAGGGGGCCATGGATATTGACGGCCTGGGCGAAAAACTCTGCCAGGCACTTTTCGAACAGGGGTTAATTAGGGACTCAGGCGACCTTTATTACCTCAAGCGTGAACAATTGCTGAATCTGGAAAGAATGGGAGAGAAGAGTGTTTCACGTGTGCTGAATTCTATCGAGGTCAGCAAACAAAGGCCGCTGGCGCAACTTATCTTCGCCCTTGGTATACCCAATGTTGGCGGAGAAACTGCTTCCGTGCTGGTGCAGCACTTCAACAGTATAGACACGCTCTCGAAAGCCGGGCGCGAGGGATTGATGAGTATACCGTCCATTGGCCCCAAGGTTTCCGATGGCATTTTGGCCTTCTTCCGCCAGCCTCAGAACATTGCCATCATCGATAAACTCAGGAAGGCAGGGGTGAGAATGGAATCGGCTGAAATCCCACGCAATGACCTGCCACTGTCAGGACAGGAGTTCGTTATTACCGGTAAAATGGAGTCCGCCGGAAGGCAGGAACTGGAAGCCAGGATCAGGTCGTTGGGCGGAAAGGCCAGCTCAGACGTAACCCGCAAGACCAATTATCTTGTAGTCGGAACTGACCCGGGTTCCAAGCTGGCACGTGCGCAGTCGCTGGGCACCAGCATCCTCAGTGAAAATGAGTTCCTAGCCATATTGAAGAATGCTGAAGCCGCTCTGAAATAATACGGTAAGAACCATGAAAATTATTGTTGGACTCGGCAACCCCGGAAGTAAATACAAAAACAACCGCCATAATATAGGCTTCCGCTGTATAGACTATATCGCAGAAAAATGCTCCATTCCGGTCAAGAAACGCCTCTGCCAGTCTGATACAGGAGTGGGCACAATAGCCGGGGAAGAGGTCTTGCTTGTGAAGCCCCATACCTTCGTTAACCTCAGCGGTGACGCTATCGCCTGTTTACTGGATAAATTTCATACTGACTCGGGCGATCTGCTTGTAATACACGATGACCTCGACTTGCCAACCGGCAGGCTTAGGCTCAGAATGGGCGGCCGGTCCGGCGGTCACCGGGGTATCAAATCCATTATCAGCTGCACAGGCAGCCAGGATTTCTACCGTGTCAGGATTGGCATATCACGACCCGACAATAGCTCAAGCCACACAAAGAGTGAGGACGATATAATCGACTATGTGCTGGGAGATTTTAGCTCAACAGAAGAAGAACTTATTCAACATGCTTTAGTGAGCGCCGCCGAAGCCATTTCGTGCATCCTGTCCGAGGGCATGACCGCTGCCATGAACAGGTACAACAGGCGCATGTCCGTTTAAAAGCGGAAATTACCGTGTTCGATTCTCTGTGATTTTAACCGCTTAATTCAGATTGTCCGTTAAAAAAAACGGATGGTATAATGACAGCGCTTCAAATTATCGCCATGTTAATCATCTCACCCCAACGAAAATGCTTCGAATAAGTTAACAGAGGAAGATACGTATGAGCGGCAGCAAAAAAATTAAGGGCGTCAGCGCACGCCAGATAATCGATTCCAGGGGCAATCCTACAATAGAAGTGGAAGTCTTTCTTGACAGCGGCATAAGCGGTAAGGCTGCGGTGCCATCCGGAGCCAGCACCGGGAAATATGAGGCTGTGGAATTGCGGGATGGAGATGAAAAGAGATATGGCGGCCTGGGTGTTCTGAAAGCCGTCGATAATGTGGTAAAAATAATTCAGCCCGCCATCCAAGGGTTCGATGCATCACGCCAGGAAAAACTGGATACCCGATTAATCGGGCTGGACGGCACTCCCGATAAATCGCACCTGGGAGCCAACGCCATACTGGGAGTTTCACTCGCCGCAGCGCACGCCGCAGCTAATGCGTTCAATAAGCCGCTTTATCGTTATGTAGGCGGAGAAACCGCCATTACCCTACCCGTCCCCATGATGAATATCCTTAACGGCGGGAAGCACGCTGAGAACTCCACCGACCTGCAGGAATTCATGGTTATGCCGACAGGCGCTAAAAACTTTGCAGACGCTATGCAGATGGGCTGTGAGGTCTACCACTCCCTGAAAAAAGTAATCAGAGGCCGGAAGCTCAATACCAACGTCGGAGATGAAGGCGGCTTCGCACCGTCTTTGCCATCCAACAAGGATGCCATCGAGGTTATACTCGCTGCTATAGATTCAGCAGGCTACAAGCCCGAGATTGATTGCAATATAGCCATCGATGCAGCGGCCAGCAGCTTCTACAAAGACGGCAAGTATATTTTACAGAGTGAGGGACGCACTCTCACCGGCGCCGAGATGGTGGACTTCTATGCCGACTGGGTCGCTAAATATCCTATCATCAGCATAGAGGATGGCCTGGATGAAGACGATTGGGATAGCTGGGTTTTGCTTACGCAAAAGCTGGGCAAAAAGGTGCAACTGGTGGGCGACGATATCTATGTCACTAACGTAAATAGGCTCATAAAAGGCATCGATATGAAGGCCTCTAACTCTATATTGATCAAAGTCAACCAGATCGGCACCCTCACAGAAACACTGGCAGCTATGGAAATGGCCCGCAAGGCCGGATGGACGGCCGTTATAAGCCACCGGTCGGGCGAGACCGAAGATACGACCATCGCCGACCTTTCCGTCGCCGAGAACTCGGGGCAGATCAAAACCGGAGCGCCTTGCCGCAGTGAGAGGGTAGCCAAATATAACCGCCTCCTTATGATCGAAGAGGAGTTGGGAAGCAAAGCCAAATATCTGGGACGCAAGGCAGTAATTGTTTAGGAGGAAAATGCTTCATGGAGCTGTTTAAGGGCATAAATCAAATTAAATTGCCACTGCCCAACGCCAGCCTGGACAGTGTGAATATCTATATAATCGAAGGAACCAACGGCAACCTCATGATCGATACCGGCTGGAACACGCCCGAGTGTTTTAACGCCCTTGCTCAGGAGATGAAGAACAGCGGCTTCGCCATGAAAGATATCACCGACGTCGTTATCACGCATATCCACCCCGACCACTTCGGGCTGGCAGGTAAGATTGCGGAGCTGGCCGGGGCCAAGATCATGGTCGGCGAGATAGAGAACGGTCTTCTGGATTCACGTTATACCCATCCCGAAAACCTGATGCAACAGATGTCCGTTTTTCTGAAGTCCAACGGGGTACCCGATTGGGAATTGAAGATGCTTACTGAAGCCTCACTGAATATACGCAACAACGTGGCGCCGGTTAAGGCCGTCACACCGCTTAAACCCGGGGATAAAGTCAGCATGGACCCTTTCGAGTTTCAGGTATTGCTAACCCCCGGACATTCCCCTGGCCATATCTGTCTATACGAGCCGAACAAGAAATACCTGTTTTCCGGCGACCATGTCCTGGCCGAGATAGTCCCCAACATCAGCTACCACCCCCAGTCCGGCGAAAACCCTCTTGGTGATTATGTAAACTCTCTTAATGCTATGGCCGAGATGGAAGTGAGCTTCGTATTCCCGGGTCATGGGTCTGTTTTTAGCGGCCTGGCCCCTAAAATAGATGATATAATGCATTTACATCGAGATCGTATGAGGGGCATTCAAAAGGTGATGGGTGTGGAGATGAAAAGCGGTTACGATGTTGCCAAAAATATCCCCTGGATCATCAACGGCGAGACCGTGCAATACGATAAGCTGGAGCCAATAGACCGCAGGCTGGCCCTGCTGGAAACCCTAGCCCACCTGCAATTCATGACAGCCGAGAAACAGGGTAAAAAGGTGACTGAGGGCGAAAAAACGGTCTACTGGTCGGGAGAATAATGCAGGATAAGCTGTTAAAGAAAATCCAGTCTCTCAACCTTGTATATAGCGACCGTCCCCAACCTGAACTCCTGGTCGCCATGCCCAATCCTTCCGCTGAGCAAGAATACGAGGTACAGGTAGTGTCGCCTGAGTTCACGGCGTTATGCCCGGTCAATACTGCACAGCCCGATTTCGCCACGGTCACCATTAAATATGTGCCGGATAAATACATCGTCGAGTTCAAATCGCTGAAACTGTATTTAACCAGCTACAGGACAGTGGCAATTTTCTACGAAGCATCAACCAACCGCATCCTCAAGGATTTGGTCAAGGCAGTCAAGCCGAGATCTATGGAAGTAGTAACCGATTGGAATGTCAGGGGCGGGATCTCGACCAGGATCACATGTTCGTACGATAAGAAAAAGCCCGTATAAGGAGGTTTATCCATGGCTTATAAAATAGGTATCAACGGATTCGGACGCATTGGGCGGCTGGTCTACCGCACTATGAAGCAGCATTACGGCGACAAGCTCGACATAGTCGCCGTCAACGACCTTACGGACGCCAAGACCAACGCACATATGCTGAAATACGATAGCACCTACGGCATCTATCCCGGCAAGATCGAGGCCACCGCCGATTCCATCATTGTCGACGGCGCTACAACCAAAGTCATCGCCGAACGTGACCCGGCAAAGATACCCTGGAAGGACCTGGGCATTGAAGTGGTAGTAGAATCAACAGGCCTTTTCACCGACGGCCTGAAAGCGGCAGCCCATTTTCAGGGAGGCGCCAAAAAAGTCATAATCTCGGCCCCGGCCACCAATGAAGACATAACCATCGTCATGGGTGTAAATGACGATAAATACGACGCCCAAAAACATAAGATCATCTCGAATGCCTCATGCACCACCAACGGCATCGCACCAGTGGTCAAAGTACTTAACGATAACTTTGGCATCAGCAAAGGTCTGCTCACGACCGTCCATGCCTATACCAACGACCAGAGGCTGCTAGATATGTACCACAAGGACCTGCGAAGAGCCCGGGCTGCAGCCCTGAATATCATCCCAACCTCTACGGGAGCCGCCAGGGCCGTGGCGCTGGTTTTACCGGAAATGAAGGGTAAACTGCACGGCATCTCACTGAGGGTTCCTACTCCAACCGTATCCATATGCGATTTCGTATGCAATCTGAACATGGAAGTAACAGTGGATCAAATCAATGCCAAATTCAAAGAGGCCGCTGCCGGCAAAATGGGCGGCATACTTGAATACTGCGATGAGCCGCTGGTCAGCACCGACTTCAAAGGCAACCAGCACAGCTCCATCTTCGACTCGCTCCAGACCCTGGTGCTCGGTGGAAATATGGCCAAGATAATCGCCTGGTATGACAACGAATGGGGCTATAGCTGCAGGATGGCCGACGTGGCCCTCATGATATTCAACAAAGGATTGTAAGCTGGAAATACCTATTTCACCGGGAAGGAAACACCGGTCAGCTTTTCGCTGACCTCCCAGAGTTGTCGCGCCGCTTCGGCATCATAGGTTGCGGGTGATGTTTTGCACATCGCACCCCGTGTTTTGACGTGCTGGAACTGCAGGTGTTCCCTCGTCTGGAAATACCTGCCCGACAGCCCTTCGACCTCGGGCGAAGAAGCCAGGTAGACCGGCAATCTGGCTCCCTCTTCCGGCCCCTTCATAAAGGTCTTGAAAAAGTAATTGATGAGTGGGTTGGAGTTCTCCCACAACCTGGAAGATACACCTCCCGGGCAAACAGAGTTAACCGTCACCCCCGTACCCTCCAGCCTGCGACCCAGTTCGTACGTAAACAGGATGTCGGCCAGCTTAGATAACGCATAGGCAGTGTCCCGCTTGTATCCCTTTTCGCCCTGCAGGTTATCAAATTCCAGCCTTGCCGATCGATAGGCCATAGATGAGACATTGACAATCCTGGAAGGGGCACCCGCTTTGAGCAAATTAATCAGCAGGTTGGTCAGCATAAAATAGGCCAGGTAGTTGACTGCGAAGGTCATCTCGATTCCGTCTTCGGTCAGCACCCGCTTGTCCATAACTACCCCCGCGTTGTTAACAAGTACATGCAGCTGCTCATATTTTAGCTTCAAAGCCGCAGCCACTCGCCTTATTTGGTGCTGCGACGAGAGGTCGGCCAAAAAAAGGTCGATCGATTTACTGTCGGTCTTGCGCTGGATCTCCTCCATGGCCTTCCTGCCCCTATCCGCATCACGGCAGATCATTATTATTGAAGCTCCACGCTGCGCCAGGCCCAGCGATATCTCCTTGCCTATGCCCGAGCTGGCGCCGGTAACCACGCAATGTTTTGCGCTCATGTCATCATGCATAATTCTCTTCCTATCGTTATTCAACCCTGACTACCCTGACTAAACGTTCCACGCTCCTGTCAACGTACAGGTCGTCATTGACACTTAATTTGATGGCACGGTTGGGGCATATTTCCACACAATGCCCGCATCCCACGCAGCCTTCGGCTATAATGGAGCGCCCCTCAACCAGGCTGATCTTGCCGATAAAGCAGGCCGTTTGGCAGGTACCGCAGCCCGTGCACGCTTCGGTGACCTCCACGCGCATTCCCGGCATCCGCGTAATCTTGCTGGCAATTTGAGGGTTGATAAAAGGCATAAACCGCCACAAGCAACAGCAGGGGCAACAGTTGCACACGGTGAGCAGGTTTTCGCCTGGTCCGACGCCCAGCCAGACGGTGTCCAGTTTATTTCGGCCTACCAGGTGAAAAAGCCCCTTTTCGTTGCAGCGCCTTATATGCTCATGGGCCTCCTCTTTTGATACCAGCTTGCCGAGTGCGGGATTGATACCCAACACAGCCTTGCCCATGAATAAACAACCCAGGCTCTGTGGATAGTCCTTACAGTTCGAACTCTCGCGGCAAATGCAAAAGTTCATCACCCAGTGATAGTTGGCGGTGTCTATAAACCGGTGTATGACCTCGGAAGGCAAAACTGTTTGACCGGGCGGCTCCAGGTCTTGGTTCACCGATACTACCCTGTCCTTAGGCACGTAGATGATATCGTCCTTCTCGAACAGCCAGTGCTCGAAAGCCCGGTCCAGCAAGGGCAACCTCGTCAACCGGGCCAGCATGAACCTAAGCGGGAACCCGATCTCGATCAATTTGACCATCCAAATCGGCCTGGACATTATATTAATACTCTCCTACAAGTATCCGTATAACACGGGAATTTTACCAACAAATTTTAAACGAGAAACGATCGAAAAACAATCCATTATAAACTTTCCGTTATATTCCACGTTTCTATATAATAGACGCCGGGTCACGAGAGGTAACCTGGTGTTAATTGAAGAACAACTTGTACAGAGGGCCGTAAATGGAGACCAGGACGCGTTTACGCAAATATATGATATGCACTTTGACCGGATATATCGGTATGTTTATCTCAAAGTGCACAGTCAGGCCACGGCCGAGGACTTAACCCAGGACGTGTTTATTAAGGCATATGAGGCAATAAATTCTTATAAATGGCGTGACCTTCCGTTTACCGCCTGGCTATTCAGGATTGCCCACAACCGGGTTATCGACCATATCCGTAAAATCTCCAGAGAAAAAAACGTAGGCTTGGACGAGGCCGACGCCATATCCTCCGGCGACCCCGTCCATATCACCGAACAGAATTTTGAAGTATTTCAGTTAAAGGACGCCCTCGCCCGACTCCCGAACGCCCAGAGAGAAGTAGCAACCCTGCGCTTTATCTCGGAGTTTTCCATAGCAGAGGTAGCTTCAACACTGGGCAAAAGCGAGGGAACGGTCAAGGCGCTTCAGTTTAACGCCGTGGCGTCTTTGAGAAAATTACTATACGGTAGAATCGATGGCTAAGAGAATCGAAGAAGTATTTAACGACTGCTTTGAAAGGCTTCTCCTGGGGGAGAGCATTGAAAGCTGCTTGAGCAGGTACCCCGAGCACGCCGCCGAGCTGGATACCATGTTGCGCACAGCCTTCGATATCAAGCGCAAAGCATTCCCTGTGCAGCCCAGGCCCGAATTTAAATACTGGGCTCGCGTCAGGATGCAGAATGTACAATATTACTCTGCCTCTGAACCGGAAGAAGAGAAGGTCAGCTCCTCCAACCTGAGGCGCAACCTGGCCTTCTCCCTGGCCGCCCTTCTGGTCTTCGTAATCGCCTCCAGTGGAACGGCGGCCGCTTCCTCGCAGGCTATGCCGGACGAACCGCTATATACCGTTAAAATGGCGGTCGAACAGGCACAGCTTACTCTGACGACGTCAGATGTAGCGAAGGCTGAGCTTTATGCCCATCTCACCGAAACAAGAGCGCAGGAAATCGCAGTCATGGCCGATCAAGGCAAAACGGAGCAGGTGGTGGCTACGACAGCCAAGTTAAACTACCAGCTCGATCAGGCCGACGCCCTGCTGGCCAAATACGAGGCCGCTCTGGCTTCCTCCGGCGCTCTTCCCAGCTCAGCACCCGCCACACCTTCAGTACTACTCCCCAATATCAATAACATACCCGCCGTGCCGTCTGCACCTCCCTCCACGAACCCCACGCCCACTCCTACTCCCATCCTTCCTCCACCCACATCTTCAGTCACGCCGCTACCGCCTCCAACGCCCGTGCCCTTTAATCCAGCGGAAAATGCCACGACCGAAAATGCTACTGTGGTAACATCTCCCGCACCAACTGCTACTGCCATCATCGCTGAAAATGTCACTGCTGAAAATGCCACGCCACCCGCGGCTGCAGGAGCCGGTAACAACGAGGCGCAGGCAGGCTCCAAACGTTCAGCGACCTTCGCACAAAACCTTAGTGACATTAATAATGCCCAGACCAATATCGACGCCTCTACGGACAAAAGCCTTAGCATACTTCAAAATGCGCTTGATAAGGCGCCCGACTCGGTAAAAACGAGCCTTAACGACGCCATTGAGCGCACTAAGAAGGCGCGTGCTCGCATAACCTCCCTGCAAGCCCCGGTGCAAACTTCGACTCAAACGTCCACTCAGACCCAGACGTCCACCACATCGGTTACCAATACTAATCCGGATAATTCCACCCAACAGCAGGACACCACAAACCGCAGCTACAATAAAAACGGGCGCTAGGACAGCGACATAGTCAGCACCCCAATTTTGATTATATTCAGGGAGGTAGATAGTGCATAAAAGCAAACTCAAGCGGGCAGCCTTTATCCTCATGATATTATCAGTCCTGGCCCTGGGCGGCTGTTCGTTCCTGCAATTTTCTTCAATCAATCAGCCTGCAAAATATTCTTCTGCCCCGGCAACGGTCGCGACCATGGCACCAGTGCCTGCTCCACCATCCATGGCACAGGACTATAGTGCGGGCGGCTCGTACGGCTCCGTTGCGATCGTCAACGGCACGGACCAGGCTCCCGACCGTAAAATCGTGAGCACCGGGTCGGCCTCTCTAGAGGTAGCCGATATCGACAAGACTCTGGACTCCATCGCCACGCTGGCCGTCCAGTATAATGGCTATGTGGTCTCGTCCAACCGTTACAACGGCGACCAGAACCAGGTGTACGATAAGTCCGTCATTGTCCCCGTTACCGGCAGCCAGGGCGGCGATATCTCACTGAGAGTGCCTGCCGATAAATTCGACGAAGTCCTGCAGAAGCTCAATGCTATGGCCATCAAGGTCGTGAGCGAAAACACCAACAGCCAGGATGTGACCGAGCAGTACACCGACCTCCAGGCCCAGCTCAAGAACCAGCAGGCCGCTGAAGCTCAGTACCTGGATATTTTGAAGAAGGCTGATAATGTCAAAGACATACTGGCAGTGCAACAGGAGCTGACCACTGTCAGGGGAACCATTGAGAGCCTCCAAGGGCGCATCCAGTACCTGGACCGCACTTCGGACATGTCTCTCATATCAATTACTTTAATAAAGAGCACACCTATCGGCGAAAGCACCTGGGATATCACGGGTATCTTTAAATCCGCAGTTGATGGACTTATCACCTTCGGCAAGGCCCTGCTCTCAATACTGATCTGGCTACTGGTCTTCTCTCCGGTCTGGATAATCATACTGGTGGTAGTCTGGCTCATACTCAGGTACAGGAGGAAGTCCAGGAAGGCCTGAGCAATTTCAGCTAAATACGTTATAATAAAGGACAGCTTTGTTTAAAGCTGTCCTTTATTTTTTAATATGGCTTATATAAAGTATGCAGACTGGGGCAGGCCGTTGTGAGGCCCATCGAATGGCTGGGCGGCCGGCTAAAGCTCCTGAACCAGACCGAACTGCCACACAAAGAGCAATACCTGGACACATCCAATTACAGGCAGGTCATCATCGCCATCAAACAGCTCAAAGTGCGCGGCGCACCGGCCATCGGCATAGCCACAGCCTACGGCATCGCGCTGGCAGGCCTGGAGATCAAAGCCGCCGATAAAGCCTCATATATTAAACAACTCGACCTTATATTTAAGCAATTCGCAGCCGCCAGGCCTACCGCCGTCAACCTCTTTTACGCCATAGACCGCATGAGGCAGGCCGTTAAAAGCAAAAACACCGTACCAGCTATGCGGGAGGCCCTGCTTAAAACGGCGGCCACCGTGCACCGGCAGGAAGACCGTGCCATGGCCGCCCTCAGCAAACACGGCGCCGCATTAATTGAAGATGGTTTCACGGTGCTCACGCACTGCAACACCGGGCAACTTGCCACCGGCGTGCGCTACGGTACGGCCCTGGGGATGATCAAAGCAGCCGCCGAACAGGGCAAAAGCATCTCCGTTTACGCCGACGAAACGCGCCCCCTGCTGCAAGGCTCACGTTTAACTGCCTGGGAACTTTCCCGGCTGCACATACCCTTCACGCTCATCACGGACAATATGGCCGGATATTTCCTTAACAAGGGCAATATCGACTGCGTAGTAGTGGGCGCCGACCGCATCGCTGCCAACGGGGATACAGCCAACAAGATCGGGACCTATTCGCTGGCTGTATTGGCTAAAGAGAACCATGTCCCCTTCTATATCGCCGCCCCCACCAGCAGCATTGATGTCTCTCTCAAATCGGGCGCCTCCATCCCCATCGAGCAGCGCAGTCCTCAGGAGGTGCTCAAGCTCCAGGGAGTAGACATAGCGCCGCGGGGCGTACACGCGGCTAACCCATCATTCGACGTGACGCCGGCAAAATATATCGCAGCCATCGTCACTGAAAAGGGTATAATCAGACCGCCCTTTAAAGCCGGTATCCAATCTATATTAGAGGAGGCTCGTTAAATGCAGGAAGCAAAGGTAGGTATCATCGGCGGCAGCGGCCTGTACCAACTGGAAGGCATGACCAAGGTCAGGGAAGTGCGGGTCAAGACCCCATTCGGCGATCCCAGCAATGCCTTTACGCTGGGGCATCTGGAGGGTGTCAATGTTGCCTTCCTGCCGCGCCACGGGGTAGGGCACCGCATCATGCCGACCGAGTTGCCTTCGAAGGCCAATATTTACGCCTTCAAATCGCTGGGCGTGGAATATATAATCGCTATATCGACGGTGGGCAGCCTCAAGGAGAAGATCAGGCCTACCGATATCGTAATACCCGACCAGATAATAGACCGCACCACGCTTCGTCCCAATACCTTCTTCGGCAACGGCATCGTCGGCCACATCGCCTTCGCCGATCCCTATTGTCCCGACCTGGGAGACGTCCTCTACGATGCAGCACACAAGACCGGGGCGCGTGTCCACGACGGCGGCACCTGCATCGTCATGGAAGGGCCCCAGTTCTCCACGCGTGCCGAGTCAGAGCTTTACCGTTCGTGGGGCGCTGACGTCATCCTTATGACCGCCCTGCCCGAGGCCAAGCTGGCCCGCGAGGCCGAGATCTGCTACGGCATGATGGCGATCGTCACGGACTACGACTGCTGGAACGAGGTGAGCGAGACCGTATCGGCCGAGATGGTGATATCCAACTTAATGAAGACCCTCGAAACGGCCAAGAAAGCCTTGAAGCATGCCATCGTCAATCTTCCCGCCAAAAGGGAGTGCCCTTGCGGCCATGCCCTGGAAAATGCCATAATTACCGCCCCCGAGCTCATACCGGACAAAGTTAAAAAAGACCTGAATATAATAATAGGCAAATACATCAAATAGCTTTTTACCATGAGCAAGACGAAATTCAATTGCATGGCGACCATGATCGGCAGTGTGCCATATGCTGACGCCGATACCGGCTGTGCCAGGATAGAGAACTTCCTGCAAAACATTCCGGCCTGGCCCCAGTTGCCCATGCGCTCCAACCTGGAAAATATGTATATACAGTACAGCGAGGGCTTCCCGGGCATAACCATTGACGGCCAGAAGATAACGGTGGTCCCGGGCTTCAATTTCGATCAATTGCTCGGACAGGTTTTCACAGATGCCGTCGAGGGCAATAGCGATAAATATGGCATAACCCGCGAATACGCCGCCGGCCTGTACTGCGCCGCATCGCACGGATGGGAGCATGCATTCGTGAAGGGACAGATAACCGGGCCGATAAGCTGGGGGCTCTGCGTCACCGATAAAGCCGGCCGCGGCATTATTTACGATGAGCTACTGGCCGAAGCGGTGGTCAAGTTCCTGAAGCTGAAAGCCGCCTGGATGGAGAAGTTCCTCAGCAAGGCGGCAAGGCAGACCTTAATATTTGTCGACGAGCCCTACCTGGCCTCGCTCGGGTCGGCCTTCGTGTCGCTCAGCAACGAACAGGTCTTCTCATCCATCGCCGAGGTATTATCCGGCATTCAGGGGCTAAAAGGAGTCCACTGCTGCGGCGGGACAGACTGGCCGCTGCTGCTTAAGCTGCCCATAGATGTCCTTAGCTTCGACGCATACAACTACCTGGATTCCCTGCTGTGCTACCGCTCCGAGGTAGTTTCCTTTATCAAGGGTGGGGGCTCCATCGCCTGGGGCATCGTTCCTAACGATGCCGATATACTCATTAAGGAAACACCGTCAAGCCTTTACGATAGGTTCAATGCGGCCATAGCGCAGTTCGCCGTGGACGGTCTGACCGTAGAGGAGATAGCGGCCAGCAGCCTGATAACCCCCACCTGCGGTCTGGCCTCGCTAACCCCCGGAAAGGCCGACGAAGCGCTTTTCCTGTTGAAGATTCTCTCTAAAAAGGTGGGTGACCGCTACGGGCTATGAACCTGCCAAATTTGAAATCCTCCGTTCATTTAGCGATAATACACGTAGAAATAAATATAAAGGAACGATATCAAGGTAGTGCAGAATGAATAAAAGAAAGAAAATGGCAATCCTTAAACACCGTCATAAGAGGAAGAGGTCGGAGGAAAGAAGAAAGGCCTTGCTGGTCGCCTCCGGTGGAGCGGCAAAACCCGTCTTCAAAGCGGCCCCCAAAAAAGAGAAGGAATTGCCCAAGCCGGTCAAAGCACTGGCCGATATCCTGAAACAGAAAGAGGCCAAGCCCGTCCATAAGGCGGTTAAAGAGAAAGCTGCACCGGCTAAAAAGCCGGCGGTAGCCGCCAAACCCGAAAAAGTCGAAAAGGTAGAAAAGGCCGAGAAAGTGGAAAAAGCTGAGAAAGCTAAAAAGGCTCCTGTTAAGAAGAAGGCCGTGAAGGCCGAGACGGCGCCGGCTGAAGCCAAGACCGCGGAGCCCAAGAAGAGCTCAGTCAGGAAAAAGAAACCTGAATCCAGCGAAAAAAGCTGATGGGTCAAGCTTATCTGCTTACCGGTATGCCCGGTACGGGTAAAACCAGCATAATCCGGCAGGCTATTACTCAATCGCAATGCGATGCCGGTGGATTCTTCACGCAGGAAATCAGAAGCGTGGGCATAAGGGAGGGCTTCAGCATCGTCACCCTGAGCGGTAAGGAAGCCATCTTCGCCCACATCACCATTGATAGCCCCTTCAGGGTCGGCAAATACGGTATCGATATCAGCGCATTGGACGGGACCGGCGTCGAAGCCATCTACGATGCCATTGAGCACCATAACGTGGTTGTCATCGACGAGATAGGCAAGATGGAGCTTTTCTCCCCGCGCTTCATCAAAGCTGTCCAGGATGCCCTGGCCAGTACCAAAAAGGTCCTCGGCACCATCACCCTGAGGCCACATCCCCTGGCCGATTCCATCCGGGAGAACCAGAACATCCGTGTGGCCGAGCTTACCAGGAACAACCAGAAATACGTGCTGGCCGAGATATTGACCTGGCTTAAACATTAGCTGAAGCATGGAAATCGATCTTCAACCTGTAGGGGACATAGACAGCAAGCTCCTGCAGGAGCTCAAGCAGGGACTTAAGAATACGTTCGGATGCCCCATTAAGATCAATAAGCCGCTGCCCATCCCCGCCACCTCGTTCAACCCCAAAAGGGCCCAGTACCTTTCCGATGATTTCATCGATCTGCTCAAAGCCTCCCGCCGCGGGCATAACCCTGTGCTGGGCGTCACGGACGTCAACCTGTACACGCACGGACTGAACTTTGTTTTCGGGCAGGCCAGTGAGGAAGGCGGAGTGGCAGTCGTCTCACTCAACCTGCTGCGGCAGGAGAACTACGGCCTGCCGGCCGATCCCCGGCTGCTGGCGGAACGCACCCTCAAGGAAGCCGTCCACGAGCTTGGGCATATCTTCGGCATGGGACATTGCCCGGACGGTAACTGCATCATGCACTTCTCCAACAGCCTCATCGATACCGACATCAAGAAGGCTTTTTTCTGCGGCCGCTGCCAGCCAAAACTGAAATTATAAAACGTCAATTTGTCATATTTACGTATAAAAATCAGTCGAGCGACCGTTCGTTTACCGGGGTAATTGACAAATATAAAATTATTGCCTAACATAGTATTTGTCCATCGACCCTTAGTGGCGGTGAGGCAGAAGTACTAAAACTGAATAACAAGTCCGCTTGGATCAGCGATGACCGAGACGGTTTATAGCAGGTTAGTAAACCATGACCTTCTCGTGCCCTTGCCGAGAAGGTATTTTTATGGCCTTTTAAGGTGAACTATGGTACAGCCTAGACCGACAATAGGTTTTATAGGCGCCGGAGTAACAGGAACGGCGCTGGCCAGCGAGCTATACCGTTGCGGCTACCATATTTCCGCCGTTTACAGCAGGAGCCCCTCATCTTCTATGCGGTTAGCCTCACGTGTTCAGGGCTGCGCCGTCCATAAAAAGCCGCAGGATGTGGCCGACCATGCCTCTATCGTATTCATCACCACCCCCGACGACGTAATCGAAGATGTAGCCTCCGGGCTGAAATGGCATCAAAGCCAGATAGTAGTCCATTGCAGCGGCGTGCATTCCACCGAGATCCTCGAGTCCGCCCACCAGTATGGCGCCTTCACCTGCTGCCTGCACCCGCTTCAAACCTTCGCCAACATCGAGGAGGCCATCAACAATATCTCCGGCTCTACTTTTGCGCTGGAAGGCGATGAGCCGGCCATGGCTGCTGGCCGCCGGATGGCCGCCGCCATGAAGGGCACCATCATCACGCTCAAACCCGGCGACAAGGTGCTTTATCACGCCGCCGCCGTCACGCTTTCCAACTACCTGGTAACCCTCATGAAGACCGCCGCTGAGTTCTGGCAGTCTTTCGGCATACCCCAGGACGAGGCCGTCAAGGCGCTGCTGCCCCTGCTCAAGGGCACGGTCAACAATATCGAGCGGGTCGGCATACCTGACTGCCTCACCGGCCCCATAGCCCGGGGCGATGTCCGTACCGTTGAGAAACATATCAATGCCCTGCGCAGGGAACATCCCGAGCTGCTCGAGGTCTACCGCGTGCTGGGCCTCAAAACGCTCCCCATCGCGCTCACCAAGGGGCATATCGGATTGGAAACCGCCGAGGAGATTCGGGAGCTATTGCAGCCGGATACGACATCTGGCGCCGACCTTAAAGGCGAACTGGAATCTAATCCGGCCGCAGGTTTCCTCTACCACCTACCCCGCTAATAGAAGCAAATTAAGATTGAGTAATATTAAGGAGTAATAGGATGTCAACCAGAACCATGCTCAAAAGTAAGATACACAGGGCGAGGGTGACGGACTGTAACATCGATTATGAAGGCAGCATAACCATCGATACCGACCTGCTCAGGGCTGCCGACATCCTGCCGTACGAGCGGGTCGAGATATTGAACGTCAATAACGGGGCCAGGTTCAGAACTTATGCCATAGAGGGCAAACCGGGATCCGGCGATATATGTTTGAACGGGGCAGCCGCCAGGCTGGCCTCCAAAGGCGATATAGTCATTATTTTAACCTATCATGAAGTCCCCTCCGATGAGGCTTCCCACGTCAAACCCAGGCTGGTCTACGTCGACGCCGATAACCATATTAAAGCCACTAAGAACGTCGACGACTGGATGGACCACCTGATCTCAGCCAAATAAAATGGGCGGCCTGTGATGCGCGTTACGATCGCTAAAATCCAGGAGATGAAACAGAACGGTGAGAAAATCGCTATGCTCACCGCCTACGATTATTCCACCGCTAAAATCGTAGATGAAGCCGGAGTTCCCCTCATACTGGTTGGCGATACCCTGGGCATGGTGGTGCTGGGCTATGAGACCACCCTGCGCGTTACCATGGAAGATATGATCCACCACACTAAAGCCGTGGTGCGCGGCTCCAGTCAGGCCATGGTCATCGGCGACATGCCCTTCTTGACCTATCAGCTCGGCGAGTCCGAAACCTTGCGCAACGCCGGCCGCTTCATGCAGGAAGCCGGCTGCCAGGCCGTTAAGCTCGAAGGCGGAGTATCAGTCGCCCCCACGGTCAAACGCATCGTCGACAGTGGCATACCCGTTATGGGGCACATCGGTTTAACGCCGCAGTCCATCTACCAGTTGAGCGGACACCGCGTGCAGGGCAAGACGCCGGATACCGCCAAACGGCTGCTGAACGATGCATTGGCATTGGAGCAGGCCGGGGCCTTTTCTGTAGTCCTGGAGCTGGTTCCCACCCCGTTGGCCAGGCTAATCACCGGCAAGCTGAAGATTCCCACCATCGGCATCGGAGCCGGGCCTTATTGCGACGGCCAGGTGCAGGTGATCCACGATATGCTGGGGCTTTTCACCGACTTCGTGCCCAAGCATTCCAAGCAATATGCCAGGCTGGCCGAGGATATTAAATCTGCCGTGGGCGGCTATATCGACGAGGTCAAGGCAGGGACATTCCCGGGTCCCGAGCACGGCTCCACCATGGATGAGAGCCTGCTTAAGGGCCTTTGAGCTTTAAAGCATGCAGACAGCCCATTCCATCGAGGAAATGAAACACCTGCGCAGTAAATGCAGGGGTTCCGTGGGCTTCGTGCCCACCATGGGCTACCTTCACGAGGGGCATCTCGAGCTTGTCAGTCAGGCCAAAAATGAAAATTATGTAGCCGTGGTCAGCATCTTCGTAAACCCCACGCAGTTCGCCCCACACGAGGACTTCAAGGCCTATCCCCGGGACCTCGACCGCGACCTTACCCTGCTGGAAAGCGCCGGGACGGATATCGTTTTTATTCCTGGCGACAAGGATATGTACCCCGCGGACTATGACACCTGGGTGGAGGTCAAGGGCATAACGCGGCACCTTGAGGGCCGCTCGCGTCCCACGCACTTCCAGGGCGTCACCACGGTCTGCAGCAAGCTTTTCAACATCGTTGAACCTAATAAAGCCTACTTCGGACAGAAGGACGCCCAGCAGGCGCTGGTCATTCAGAAAATGGTCGCCGACCTCAACATGAACCTGGAGGTTATCGTGGCTCCCACCATCAGGGAAAAAGACGGCCTTGCCATGAGCAGCCGCAACGTATACCTGACACCGGAAGAACGGAAATCTGCGCCGGTACTGTATAAGGCCCTGCAACTGGCGCGTGACATGCATGCAAAAGGCGAGAGCGATGCCATTTTAATCAAGAATGCTATGACGAAACTGATTTCATCCGTGCCTGCGGCCAGGATAGACTACATCAGCATCGCCGACATTGGGACACTGCAAGAAGTAAATGATATCAGGGGAAGGGTCCTCGTCTCCCTGGCCGTCAAACTGGGCAAGCCGCGTCTCGTCGATAACATCATTCTGGGTTAGCAACATCCTTCGTGTCATTGCGAGCGTAGCGAAGCAATCCTTTGAACGAAGCGCCTGATTTGCTACTGTGGGATTGCCACGGGACTTGGTCCCTCGCAATGACATTGTTAATAGAGGGCCAGTGTGGGGATAAATCAATGAATCCTCTTTTTAAAAATCCCGTGCTACAATTCATACAACAATATTTGGAGGTATGGATGTGGCTACTGTGCAGATCTTCGACGTCAAACAGAACAAAGCGGTGACGGTTGAGAAAATCCAGAAATCTGATGAGGAATGGAGAAAGCTGCTGACCCCCAGGCAGTACGAGATCACCACCAAAAAAGGCACCGAAACGCCGGGCACTTGCCCCTTTAACGATGTCCACGGGCCGGGCATTTTCAAATGCATACGCTGCGAGACCGATCTCTTCAACTATTCGACCAAGTTCGAGTCAGGGACCGGCTGGCCCAGCTTCTATCAACCTGTCTCGCCTCTCAATCTGGTCGAGCAGGTCGACAACAGCCTTGGGATGAGGCGGACGGAAGTGCTGTGCGCTCATTGCGGCTCCCACCTGGGCCACGTCTTCGATGACGGCCCCAAGCCCACCGGCAAACGCTACTGCATGAACGGCTTCGCCCTTAAATTCGTGCCGCAGGACAAGTAGCGGAGAGGACCGCCGCCTCAATAGACGCCTTTTTGAAGAAGGTAAGTCATTGCGAGCGAAGCGAAGCAATCCTTCGAACGAAGGCGATTGCCAGTCCTAATTCCATGAGATTGCCATGTCACTACGCTCCTCGCAATGACGTGTTAATAGAGGGCAGGGAGCGTCGAAGAGGGCATTTTTTTCTTCGTATCCAACGAAGCGGAAACCCGTATTCCTGGATAATGTAGTCTGGGTAGGGAGCGTTGAAGAGAGGCTTTAGCTCCTCTTATAAATAAATTCCCCTCTCCCTTTGAGGGAGAGGGCCAGGGTGAGGGTATTTAATAAGCATATCCAGAGGATGTTTGCGACGATGAAATCAGAACCCTTTGAAGCGTAGTTGACGACATGATGTAGGTCACCCACATGCTGTCCTGATAACCGTACATGGATGCGGTAAAAGTCCAGGCACCGGTTGCTCCTGTGATGATAACATAGCCGCTGGCATTTGTGGTCTGCGAAAAAGGTACCCCGTTACCGTCCTTGCCAGTCACCAGCACACCTGTTAGTGCCGGGCCGCTTGCACCTCCGTTACCCTGGCCGCTTATGCTGCTGTCATACATATACGTATACAATGTGACGGTTACATTGGAAGCGTTCACAGCTTGCGACGGGAAAAAGGCGGACGAAAAGGTAACAATGCAAAGCAACATTATGAAAGACATTTTGATAAATTGCGCCTTAATTTTCATGTTTTTGTCCTACGGTCCAATTATACTGACCCCGATCGTAATATGAATAGACAATTAGTCACGTTTTAATAGGTACTAAGGTCATATTCCCCCCCTTATTGAAAAAGGAAGGTATTGAAGAGGGAACCCGCCAATATTCGTATCCAACGAAGCGTAAACACGTATTCCAAAAATAAGATCGTCTGGGTAAGGGGCGTTGAAGAGGGGCTTTAGCCCCTCTTTTAAATAGAATGCCCTCTCCCCGGTAGGGAGAGGGCAGGGTGAGGGTATAAATCCTTTGAGTTTTGAGCTTTGTATTTGTTTAGAGTTTAGTATTTGGGATTTAGAATTTTCCCCCGACTCACAGGGGGTTCTCAAACCCACAGTGTGGGCATCGCACGGAAGGCTGGTTGTAAGAAGGCGGCAGCCGCAAAAGAGTCCCACAGTTCGAACAGTTAAGCGACCGGTAATTGTGCATCTTCCACAGCATATCCGAAGTCTGGCGCGTGCGGTCGAGCTGGTCCTGCAGCTCCCCGGCCTGCGCCCCGGGTGTTGCCTCCCTCAGTCCCACGGCCGCGGTTTCCTTGAGCGCCGAGCCGGGGATGACGCTCTCCTTAGTTACCTCTTTATAAGATTTTTCATAATCGGCATAAGAAGCCCCCGACATGGCGCGCAGTATGTGGACGCGCTCGGCCAGCGGAGGGTGCGTGGCGAAAAGGTCATTGCCCGCCGAGCCGCCCTTATAGAATGGGTTGCTGATATACATGGGGGCCGTGGCCTTGTTGGCCGTCTGGACCTTGGTATCATTGTTCTCCAGCTTCTCCAGCGCCGAGGCCAGCCCATCAGGGTAACGGGTATACAGCGCCGACGAAGCATCGGCCAGGTATTCCCTCCTGCGGGAAACGGCGAAATAAATGAGCTGGGCGAAGATCGGCGCCAGTATCAGCAGCACCAGTCCCACCACCAGTATGATCAACTGCGCCGCGCCGCCTCCTGAAGATCCTCCCCTCCGTCCTCCACCTCCCATACCGCCAAAGAACATGATGCGGGTGGCGTACCATGACAGGATGACGATAGTCCCCAGCAGGATGCTGGCCAGCATCATCAGCCGGATATCGCGGTTATTGACATGCCCTATCTCGTGACCGATAACGCCCTGCAGCTCATCCCGGTTGAGCTTGTCCAGCAGCCCCGATGTTATGGCGACCGAAGCGTGGTCGGGATCCCGCCCCGTCGAGAAGGCGTTCAGCGCCGGGTCGTCGATTATGTAGATATCCGGCATCTTTTTCAGGCCGGAGGCTATCTTCATCTCCTCCACCACGTTATAAAGGCGGGGATGATCGTCCGGCCCTATCTTGTGTGCGTCGGACATGCCCAGTATGATGCTATCCCCCTGGAAGAGGGCTATCAGGTTCATAACGCCCCAGACCAGGGCGGCGATTATCAGGCCTAAAACCGGGTCCCCAAAAAAATAATAGCCGATAGCGAAACCCACCAGGAGCAATAGAATGCCCATGAAGGTTACGAGGATGACCGAACGGACCTGGTTGTCCCTTATCTGTTCCCACATAGAAGTAATTTAAAGCAGATTAGCTGCTGGTTTTGGGGGGAGCGCTGAAGCTCACCTTGGGGGCTTCCCTTTCCCCTGCATCCTTGACCTCGAAGAACTCGCTGGGCTGGAAACCGCCCATGCCGGCGATCATATTCGAGGGGAACATCTGGATCATGTTGTTATATTTCAGTACGATATCGTTATAGAACTGGCGGGAAAAGCTGATCTTGTTCTCCGTGGAGGTCAGCTCCTCCTGCAGCGCCAGGAAGTTCTCATTAGCCTTCAGGTTGGGATAGTTTTCCACCACGGCCAGCAGCCGTGAGAGTGCGCTGCCCAGGTCGCCTTCGGCCTTGGCCCTGTCGGCCGGCCCGGCGTTGGACATGGACTGCGCCAGGTTGCGTGCGCTGGTCACGGCTTCCAGCGTGCCGCGCTCATGCTCCATGTAGCCTTTGACCGTTTCCACCAGGTTGGGTATGAGGTCGTGCCTCCGTTTGAGCTGGACGTCGATCTGTGCCCAGGCATTTTTTACCCCGTTGCGGGCGCCGACCAGCCCGTTATAGATGCCTACAAAGACAAGGACAAGAATGATTATTATTGCGACTATAATACTGGCGAAAATCATCGTTAACCTCCCTAATATGTCAACGCTTTATATAAAATCGGTTGTTATCCCTTGGAGTCCTTGCCGTGAGTAGCCTGGAAAGCCGTGCCCAGGAAGTCGATCACGGTCGTGTTGGCCGGCGCCCCTGCCGGTTCCATTTCCCGGAGTACTTTCTGCAGCTCCCCGGCGTCGAACCACATCCCGTGACCCAGCGGGCAACTGTCGATCAAGATTTTGGCCCCCTTCCCCAGCCAGATTTTATTCATCTTGTGAGCGCAGATGGGGCATCTCCGCTTGCCCTGACCGGCAGGCTTGGAAAGCAGTTCGTTAAGATGAAGGTCGGCGCCTTCGGCATTGAGCACCCCGACCAGCAGCTCCAGCTCACCCGAGTCCAGCCAGACCCCCGAGCACTCCAGACAGAAATCGATCTCGATCTTGCGGTGTTCGACCATTATCATGTCGTTTTTATCCAATGGGCATTTCATCGAATCATACCCCCCATCTCTGTCTAATATAATACATCAATATAGATATAGCCATAGATATAGCCATAGATATAGCCCCGGCTTTATTGGGGCGCCTTAATTTGTACCTGCTGCATATAGATGGCTGCGGCCCCGCTCTGCAAGGTCACCTTGATCGTCATGGGATACATTGCCGTATCATCTAATCCCCCTCCGATCATAGTGATTTTACTGCTGATGCTCCCGTTGGGCATCAAAGGAGCCGCGGGGGAAACTTCAAAATTGAAATCGAAGGACCTGCCTGCCACCAGCGTGGCCGTTAAACCCGTGATGGGTTCGGCGGACACATTCTTCAAGGTTATTTCCACAGCCGGACCGCCCGGTGTAAACGGCGGGATAGGGCCTGTAACCGATATTATTTCAACAGCCTGATTCTGCGATCCGTCATTACATGCTGCGCCGCCGGCGAATATCATCGCGGCCGCAAGCGTGAATATAAGGGAAATTACCAGTATTCCAGGACAGCTCTTCCGAACATATTTCACATAACTGTTGTACATACCCTTCCGGCACTCCATAAATTAATACCTCATTGATTATTATCGAATCTTAGGTGAAAGGCAAGAGATCACGAACGTGACCACGAACAGGATAAGCAGGCTGAGAATGTCCTGCTGGGTCCCCACGGTAAAGGTCAACAGTGGGGGGATAAAGAAGAAATCGAAGCAAAGCACGCTCAGAAAAGCTGCCATGAGAGACGGGCCGAACCCAATATAATAGGTTGAGAGCGCCACGCACAGTATAAAGACCATCGCCATGTTGTGCAGGTCGAAAATGGGCATCATCACCAGCAACTTGCCTGCCACCGTGGCTACGAGGATCATCCCAAAGCTGATCAGGTAACCCCACCAGGCGCTGGACCACCTGTTATCCAACTCTTTCTCCCTTAGATGCTATCATGCCCCTCCCATCATTCTCTGTAACATCCGGTATATAGTCTAAATAGATAGCGCCAATTGTGCAATAGCCTATGTCATTGCGAGCACGGTAAACATGTCATTGCGAGCGAAGCGAAGCAATCCTTTGAACGAAGGCGCAAGGCCTTACAACACAAATGGAATCAACGCCTTCGTCCGTTTCTTATAAGCAGGATATTCGTTCGGGAATTGTTGCTCCATTAGCCGGTCTTCCGCTCCGACACGATAAAGAAAAATGGCACCCAGGATGACGAGAAGAAAGATCCAGGCGCCGCCACAGACAATCGCCGAACCGAAGGCCGCGGCAAGGCCTCCGGCATATATCGGATGCCGCACGTAGCGGTACGGACCTGACGTTACCAGTTCTGGTTCTTTCTTGATGGAGACAGTCTGGCTCCAATTTCTGCCCAGACGCTGCCGCCCCCAGACCAGGAATGCCATGCCTGCGAGGCACAGAATGAGGCCTATACTGCTTAAGATAGGGTTCACGGGAGCGTAGTTAAGGAAGCGGAATATCGGAAGAAACGGAAGCAAGAACGCGGCGATTATGGCAAACATGAGGCCGAAACTTTGTAACAAGTGTCCTTTGGTCTCCTGTTTTACGCTTATCGCGGAAACGGTCAGATATACCACGACGATAAGCCAGATAGCATAGATGATCCAGATGAAGATTGAACTATTCATAGTATTATTATTAAAATGATCTTTACCAGATTTTAATAGAAAGCAAGTTATTACGCTAGCTGGAGATTGTCATTGCGAGCATGATAAACATGTCATTGCGAGCGCGGTAAATACGTCATTGCGAGGAGCGCAGCGACGTGGCAATCTCATGGCATTAAGGCCTTCCGTCTCCGTTCAAAGGATTGCTTCGCTTCGCTCGCAATGACGTTATCATTTTCTCGTCATTGCGAGGAGCGCAGCGACGTGGCAATCTCATGGCATTAAGGCCTTCCGTCTCCGTTCAAAGGATTGCTTCGCTTCGCTCGCAATGACGTTATCATTTTCTCGTCATTGCGAGGAGCGCAGCGACGTGGCAATCTCATGGCATTAAGGCCTTCCGTCTCCGTTCAAAGGATTGCTTCGCTTCGCTCGCAATGACGTTGTGAATGGAAGCTAGGGGGCGTTAAAGAAGGGGCTCTTTCTATAGTTAACGACGTGTAAATCCATATGCCCACGGTAGGTTCCTCCGGGCAGGGAGCGCTACAGACTTCCCGTATCCAACGACGTGAGACATGTATTGCAGCAATAGGATCCTCCGGCGGGGAATGCCGAAGAGGGGCAACTCCCCCCGTACTGACGAAGCGAGGCATGTCTTCAAAGATAGCTGCATCCGGGCAGGGGACGTTGAAGAGGGGCTTTAGCCCCTCTTATAAATAGATACCCCTCTCCCCTCAGGGAGGCTTTGCCTCAAAAGCCTGTATTTTGAAGTAGTTTTGGGGCAACTGCCCTTTCTGCCTCAAAAGTCCAGAATGTAGGTTCCAAACCTAGCTCGTAAATGGATTGTATCAGTACGCAGATATTATGGCAAAGAACCTTACAGAGAACTTCGTTAACCTGAGCGGTAGGACTCTTAGCCCTAACCGAGCTACCGAATTTAGCCTTAATCATTGAGAAAGTAGTCTCAACATTAGACCTCTTATGATAGTGCTGTAAAAAGGCTTCTCGGTTGAAGTTATAGAAGTGCCACATGCGATTCCATAGACCATCGAATTTTTGATGATGGTTGCCTTGACCAGTGGAATGAGACATGAACGGAATATAAGCCGTACCACCTAAATCCTGTACTACGTGCAGGTTTTTTCTGCCAGAGTAAGCCTTATCAGCCGATACTTCGTTAATCTCAAATGTCTTAGCGGTCTTACTAACCAAGTCAGGGAATTGTACGTTATCAGCAGACTCGTAGGCAGTTGCTTCAATGCTAGTTACTATATGGGTTTTCACTCCGCACATAAGGTGAGTCTTAACCCAACCTTGCTTAGAGCGTTCCTTGCCGTATTTATGGTCGAACCAGCGATTATAAGTAGAAGTAGAGAAGCCGGAAGAATCAACAGCAAAATCAGTCTCAATTGCTTTCATCGGGCTTGCGCTTTGTTCAATCAGAGCCTTAAGCAATGGAGTTAGTTCGGGATTTTCAAGGTATCGGAAAGCACTATTATAATGCGGGGCTTTGCTCACCAATCCGTCTTTTTGGGCTTCCAGAAGGTCACCAGTGAACCGTCTGCCCGACATGGTAGAGTAAGCCTTATAAACAAGGGCAAAGATAACGTCAGAGAGGGCAAGGCGAGGTCTGCCGAAGGTCTGAGCGGGTTGCTCGATCCCATTGCACAGTTCACGTAGAAGCGTTAAGAAGCATTCGGACTCATGGGTCTGCGCTTCATTATAAGTATGCCATTCCTGATTATACGTTACCTTTATGGCTTCCGTAACAGTCACCGTACCATCTGGCTTAGTTTCCCTTTGAACTACATACTCAACTGCATGAATGTGTTTGCAGGGTAAATGGCGGGCTTCAAAATCGGGGCAAGTGCAAAACGGCTCGCCATGATCGAGATTGACAACATAAGTGCCATTGCCCGACTGAGAAGGCACTTTCCAGCCTAATTTATTCTTCTCAATCTTTGAAGTCGCTGCAATTACTAATCCTTTTTCTTCCCTTGCGTCCATTTGATTTACCTCACTGATTCTTTACTATACCCGTATTATACCATACGCTGTATGGTACTGTCAATAGGCTACCACAAAAGTATTATGCTTTGACATTAGGGTACACCGTATGGTAATATTCATAGTATGAATCCCGTGCAAGAAAAAGTAGCAGAGCTTCAAGAGAAGGGCTGGACGCTGGCAGCCTTGGCTGATGAATTAGATGTTACCGTCAATGCCGTGGAGAAGTGGAAGGCGGGAGACCGGCAGCCTACTAACGCTAAAGCGATTCTCATGTTATTAAATCAACTTATTAGACGTAAACGTATTCCTAAAAAGAGACGGTATACGGATAAAAGGGTTAGAAATCAAGACCAAATTAACGCTTAGTTGATTTCTTATTTTCTGGCTCGCTTTCATCAACCCCAAGTTTTTGGGCAATTTTCTGTAATAAATCCATCATGGCTTTGAATTCCTTATCGCGTCTCTTTTCATCCGCATACCATAACAAGCCATACAAAATAATAATTACAACAGCACTAAGATAGGCAGGCCAAGCCATACCGAAATCTGTCATGAAATTGCTCCAATAGTTCGGGTTATGTGGCCTATTGAAAATAATCTGTATGTGAGGGAATAGTATGTACATTGCAAGGCTAAGTAATAGAACCCCAAGAGCATACTTAATGAAGAAACTGCTCCATCTCGCCATGCCGGAATTTTACCATTACAATACATTACATCTCCAATTAATAACTCAATTAGGTCTTTAATATTGCTCATATATCTAAATATATTCGCACATGCAGAGCATGTATAGTTATTTACGTATCCCCTTACGAGTGCTAGTTGACAACAAGAGTAGAATATTCTTAGGTTGTTGGGGATTAAATAAGTGGGCAACAAGAAATACGGCAAGAGCCATCATAATCCGAATCACCGTAAATCTAAAAACAAGCCATCTTTCATATGGACACAGCTTGCAATAATCCTTTGCACCATCTTGGGCGTATTGATTGTTTTATCTTTCATAGGTGTTCAGCCATTAGCTACATACAAGAATAATATAGCTAACAAACTATCATCTTTCTTATCCAGCAATAGCGTGGGTAACCCATCGCCAATTACATTCCCAATTCCATCTTCAGTTGCGACCGCTACAAGATTTCAAGCAAGTAATTCATGCTATCCTCCACTGCAAACCTGCTTATATGTAAACGTACAACCAAACAATGTTGCTATTGCTAATAAAACGTATGTAGTTGATTTGTATGAAAAAGGACATCTGAGGGAAAGCACAACTATCTTATGGAATCAACCTGAAATAAACATTCTCCAGGAGAAACAGGTAGTTTTTCATATTGATAACGATGAATATAATGCATATGCCTTTAAGGATATAAGTAATATTTTTAGTATTTCGGTTCATGAGTAATTGCTCTGTTTGATTATAGCGAACACTGGCTTGTATAGGATAGGCTTACTTACGGAGGTATGAGGGATGCCGGTAGAAGGAAGATGGTATGAATTTACACGTGAGAAAATTCTTGCTCTCGAAAGCGACCTAGTAGGTATTTATACAATATCGGATAACGACAAAATACCTGTTTACATAGGCAGTAGCCGAGAATCAAATATACGTGGGCGGTTGCTCTCGCATTTAAGCAAGAATGAATGTTGTAAGATTAATGGAAGGTACTTCAAATATAGTCTTGCAGGTGATTCTGAAGATGCAGAGCAAATGGAAGCTAAGGCTGTTTTTGCTCATATGCGTAAGCATAATAAACGACCCATATGTTTAAAGAGATTCCCACGTTTGTATTTTGATTTATTTTAATAGATTACGTGATTATCCCTTAACCATAGACAAGACGAAAGGTTATATATCCTCAATGACCAGAAACCATTTATTCAGATAACTGGATTAGGCAATTTTGATGCCATTTCAATAATAACTGCTTTCAATGTTTCAAATAAAGTAAAGGCTTGTTCGCTATCTAAGATGACTTCTGGATGCATGATGAGATTCCTATCAAGGTCTTTAATTTGTTGAAGCATAGCAACGACCTTTTTAACTTCAGCATCAGTTGATTTATTTAGTGTTGCGATATAGGCTCCCCAATTATCCAAAGAATCTGTCGTAGGCGGCTTGCAAACCTCGATGTAATACAAATGTAACACAGATTCGGTAGCTCTTAACATGTGGAAACCTGATGCAGTTGGAGTATCAAAGGCTAAGCATTTTCCGCCTTCCCTGATTTCTATGGTGACATTGGCAGATAATTTACGGCGAATAGATTCAGGTAATGTATTCTCTGCTTTTTCAACTAAATCCGTTGTATTATAAATACCTTTCTGGTTGATAGAAAATGCACCAAAAGTTCCAAGCTCGGCTACCAGCAATATCTGAAACTGTTCGGCAGCATACTTCAGTCCACTAAAGCTCGGTGATGGTTCTTTATCTTGATCCTCTTTATTTTTAATATTCCAATTAACACAAATGTCAAGTTGTTTTTTAAGCTTACTATATTCTGCTTTACTTACTTTTAATTGGTCAGGATAAGCATCAAAGAGATTAGGTAGCATTTTGGTAAGGTTCACGGCATGCACAAAGGTATCAACTGTAGTAGCGTTGGATGTTTCTAAATTTGCAAGTGCATCTAAATGCCCCCCTAGTTCATAAAAGAAACTAAGATTTAGCTTACGCATATTAGTTCCATCTACTTTTTTGCCAACCCAACATGTATTTGATATAAAAAGAGGATACTTTGTCATAAATATACCCCCGCATGATTTTACGTGTCAATGTGCTAGAACAATAGCTAGGGGCTGTTGTTTGCGAGAGTATAATCACGATAGATTATGTTTCTACTATCAACTTTGATGGTTTTAGAGATTCTCACTAATTCAGATATTGGATAATCCTGAATCCTGTAGATAAAATTCCATTGTTCTTTGAATCTTGCGCTACAAGTCTTGATTGCGATGTCAAAAAGCAAGGCAGATCGGCGCATTCCGTGTAAATTCCTTTTTATTGATTCTGTCTTTGTATTCATTCAAATCCTCTCCTTTAAAAATTATTATCAAGAAGGCATTGCGACTTTTGAGGCAACTCGCCCACTTTTGGGGCAGAAGGCTCTTTTGAGGCAAAGCCCCTCAGGGAGAGGGCTGGGGTGAGGGGATAAATAACTCAACACTTTGGGGCTTCAATCTTCGATCTCAGGGATTGCCACGTCGCTCCGCTCCTCGCAATGACGTTATTAAGCTTATGACCCGAATTTTGTGAACCCATCCCCTTTTTATATTATCATCTAGTGTGATGATGCAACCCCCCCCGGCCATTCACATCAAGGACCTGCGCAAGGTATTCACCGTCAGCCAGCAGGACAGCGGGGCTAGGGCCGCCCTGCAGGGGCTGGTCAAGCGCCGCACCATACAGGTGGCGGCGGTGGACGGCATCTCTTTCGACCTCGAACCCGGCGAGATAGTCGGGTTCCTGGGTCCCAACGGCGCAGGCAAGACCACCACGCTCAAAATGCTCTCCGGCCTGCTGCATCCCACGTCGGGCGAGGTAAAAGTGCTAGGCTACATCCCCTGGAAGCGCGAGAAGTCTTTCCTGCGGCAGATCACGCTGGTCATGGGACAGCGCAACCAGCTTGTGTGGGACATCCCCGCCATCCACTCATTCGAATTGAACCGGGCCGTTTACCGCATTCCTCCCGATATCTACCGCAGCACGCTGGACGAGCTGACCGAGCTTTTGGAATTGAAGCCGCTGTTGAACAAACCCGTGCGCAACCTCTCCCTTGGCGAGCGCATGAAGTGCGAGATCGCCGCCGGGCTACTACACCGTCCCACCGTGGTCTTCCTGGACGAGCCGACCATCGGGCTGGACGTCACCATGCAGCGGCGCATAAGGTCCTTCATTGCCGAGTATAACCAGCGCTTCGGCGCCACCGTGCTTTTGACCAGCCACTACATGGCCGACGTTGAGGCGCTGTGCCGCAGGGTGGTGGTCATCCACCACGGCAAACTGCTGTTCGACGGCGACCTTTCGGCCCTGGTGCAGAACTTCACCGACCACAAGACCATCGTGGTGCGACTTGAAGACTGCCAGGCCGACTTAAAGGAGTACGGAGAGGTGATATCCTGCGAAGATAACCAGTTCACCCTGCGGGTGCCCAAGGCCGAGACTGCGCGGGTCACGGAGCGGCTGCTGGCCGACCTGCCGGTGATCGATTTGCTGGTGGAGGACCCGCCCATCGAGGAAGTGATCGAGCGCGTCTTTGCGCAGGAAAAGCCGTGAGGGCGCTGGCCGGGCTGTACTTGCAGCAGTTCAAGACCACCATGGCCATGATGTTCCAGTATCGGGCCATGCTGGCCATCTGGATGCTCGGGCAGGTGCTGGAGCCGCTCATTTATCTCATCGTTTGGTCGGCGGTTTCCACCGGGGCCGGGGGCAGCGTGGGCAGCTACACAACGCGGGACTTCGCCGGCTATTTCGTAGTGCTGATGCTGGTCAACCAGTTCAGCTACACCTGGATCATGTACGACTTTGAGTACCGCGTACGGGAGGGGCTGCTCTCCTTTGCGCTGTTAAAGCCGGTGCACCCCATACATTCCGATATAGCCGATAACGTGTCCTCCAAGCTGATAACGCTGCCGGCCATGGTGCTCATTGCCATAGTCCTGGCATTTGCCTTTCACGCCTCCATATCGCCTCAGCCCTGGGCAATTTTGGTCTTCATCCCCGTATTGTTGATGGCCTTTATGGTGCGTTTCCTGCTGGAATGGACGCTGGCGCTGGTGGCCTTCTGGACCACGCGGGTCAGCGCCATCAACCAGTCCTATTTCGTGCTGATGCTCTTTCTCTCCGGTCAGATCGCACCCCTTACCCTCCTGCCCCAGCCGGTGCAGGTCATAGCCGACCTACTGCCCTTCCGCTGGGTGATAGGCTTCCCGGTCGAGCTGTTGCTGGGCAAGCTCAGCCCGGTCGATGCTTTGATCGGCCTGGGAGCACAGGCAGCCTGGATTATCGTGGGCTACGTGCTATTACGAATAGTCTGGAAGGCGGGGACGAAGGTTTATTCGGCGGTGGGCGCATGAATTTCTTCCGTCTGCTGGGGGCCTATTTCGTGGTCAGCTTCATGGGGGAGGTTGCCTACCGGGTCAACTTCTTCGTGCAGCTATTCCAGACCTTTCTCAACCTGGTCGTGTCGTTGGGCGGTCTGGCAGTCATTTTCTCCTACACCGACAAGCTGGGGGGCTGGGGCCCGCAGGAGATACTGGCGCTGGTAGGCGTTTATTTCCTGGTTGGCGGGCTGATCGGCCTGGTCATCCAGCCGGGCATGGAGGCCTTCATCGAGTCAGTGCGGGACGGTACGCTCGATTTCACGCTCATTCGTCCTGAGGACTCGCAACTCCTGGTCAGCATCGGGCGCATCGATATCTGGAAGCTGATCGATATATTGCTGGGGCTGGGTATCATGACCTGGGCCTTGATAATGTTGGGGCAGAAGGTGGGCTTGATGCAAGCCGGCATGTTCGTGCTCGCACTGGCGGCGGGCGGGGTTATCATTTATTGCTTCTTCCTGATACTGGCCACGCTGTCCTTCTGGTTCGTGCGCATAGAGAACATCCTGGTGATATTCCAGAGCATGTATGAGGCCGGGCGCTGGCCGGTGAGCCTGTATCCGGCGTGGCTGCGTTACGGGTTGACATTCGTGGTGCCGATCGCCTTCGCCACCACCATACCCGCCGAAGCGCTGACCAACCGCCTCAACCTGCAAACCCTGCTGGGGGCGGTGGGGGCGGCGCTGGTTCTACTGGTGATCTCCAGGATAGTCTGGCGGGTGGGATTACGGCACTATTCGGGGGCTTCGGCGTGAGCTAAAAAGTGACTACTAGCTATTCCTTTTTAACGTCTTCACTGACGCGGAATACACGACGGAAATCGGACTGATCATTGAGACGGATCATTACAGGATTTTCACAACTGGAAGCACGCCCAAAGAATATGGCATGTCTTTCCTTTAATGAGGGTAACTTTGAGGCATATTCACTCCCCAAATAATTGGATAAAAATTCTTTGCCCGTATCGTCAAATGTTCGCATAGCAAAGATTGTATTGCATTGGTTTAGGATTGTCTTGGTTACATTTGCCGTCCTTTGCGTTATCAACACGCATCCAAGACCGTATTTTCTCCCTTGCAAAATAGCTCTCGCCGTCCCATTGGTAGCAGCTTTATCGCCTTCTGCCGCAACAGAATTCCATTCCGGAATCAGCGAATGAGCTTCTTCGTAGACAAGACAGACTCGAGCTTTGTCCGTCATTCCACGTTTTTGAGCTATTTCAAGAGTAGCCTCTGAAATGATCTGAGTAATCTCGGTCGGCGTCAGAGATGCCATTGAGGCTGTATTATTGTACGGTTTACTATCTTGGCGCCACACTTCGAATTGAAGAGGGTTAAATATTTTCAGATAGTATGGGTTTTCATCAGCGAGAAATGCCTCCAAATAGATTTTTATCTGTCGAGCAAACAAACTTTTACTTCCGCCTTCCTCGACATTCTGTTTATAGTTCGCTTTGCCAGACCGGCCAATCTCGCCAAGTTTCTTAATCTCTTCATCTTCAGTTTTGGTATCCAGAAAAACGGCAAGCTCTTTAGCATATTGGTTGGTCAAATCTATACAGATAACCTTTATTTTTATAGCAATTAATCGTTCCACAATTTCGATTGCCAGCATTGATTTACCCACACCCAGAATACCTAGAATTGCCGTATTATGAGTTACTAGTTCATTCAAATTCTTAATGGAGATTTCGTAGTTGGTGGACGGAAAGTAACCGATGGCATCCGCATTATCAACAGGTTTCTCTTCACTTTTTAGAAAAACGGGCGCATTAAGTTTGGGAATCCAGTTACACGGCCTAAATTTTCTATTATTTTCGTCCCAAATACCAACTTGTGCAGCTTCACCCCGTGCAAATCCATAGGTATTTTTTTGTTGGATAATTTCTTCTTTCGTAAGTCCATCTAGAATTTGGTAAAGGACATGTTTTTGTCCAACGAAAGTTTCAACTAGTCGTCCCTGTTCAACATCTTTTTCTTCGATAATTTCAAAATAAAGTCGTTCCGTGGTCGTTTCGGGAGCAACAATGCCAACAAAAGATCCCCAATTCTTCAACAAATAAATATCGCCTTGAAAGACATCAATTTCTGTTTGGCTAAGAATACTGACAAACCCTTCAGGTATCTGATTTACTAATTCTTTAAGATGGGAGTGATACTTGTCAGGTATACTGATTTCTAGAGCGCGAAGCAGCACACCTTCATCCCGTCCGAAATTGCCGAGGACGATGCCTATCTTGAATGGGGCATGCTCATCGGCAACCAAAAGACATGCGCCGGGTTTAATTATTTGTGCGCTTTCTTCGCGTATTAAGAGCAAATCGGGCATCTGATGGGCTATTAATAATCCAACTAAATTGGGAGCCGCACTGGGGCGCCATACATCGTGGATACGTTGAATGACATTGCCAATAGTTTCAATTGGTTGAATGGCTATGACTATTCCAGAAAATCCCACAAAGAACAATTCCATCGGTGATCCGCGGTGATATTCCCAAAGTGCGTAGATGATTACCACCGCATAAACAAAACGAGGACTACCTAAATTGTCGGCCAATACGCGTCCGATCTCTGCGATATTATGAAGTAAGCGATTCTTGGAATCCTTGAAGACGATGCTTGATATCGAAACCACTAGCATTAAGCAGCAGAAAACTATAATGCTCTGCCTCAGCAGCGCGTCATAAAAATAATTGTCTGGCACATCAAATGCGAAGATAGCAATAAGTGCAGCAACAAGATAGGAGATGGCATTGGCTGGACTAGTGAAAAAGGGTGTGATAAGGAGACTACCGAGAATCAATGCCGCCGCGCCAGAATAGAACCACAGGCCCTTCGATGTCATTAACGGTATCCATTGGCCAAAAGCCACACGGCTTATTAATAATAGAAAAGCTAAATAGAGAATAAGGTATAGAAGTCGGATTGGCTGCGAGATTTCTTTCTGTCTTCCCATCGTAGTATTAGCTATGCCTCATTTTGATAACAAATAAATGACAGACTCTCTAACCTGGGGCATTTAAACTATAATGCCACACCCCTTAGCAAACTCATCCCATAGATTAGGCAATCTTTGAACCAAGAATCTATATAACCTAAGAAATTTTTCAGTTTCGTCTTCGATATAACTCTGAATTTCTTGATATTCACTCTTATCATACCATTCAATTATCTTCGATCCGGAATGCTGTTTACCAGCGAATTTTTGAAGGCTGCAATCCTTAAATGAACCTCTATTAAATATAACAAGTATCGGTTGTATATCGATATAAGGGTGTTCAGTAAACAGATTCCTTACAGTTGTCTCAATGCCAATTTTTTTCCAACGACATATCAGACTGACAAAATCAAAGCTTAGGTTGCATCCAATAGGTATGAATTTCCATTTGTCCTGTAGATTAAAAATAGGATGAAACTTTCGGAGAATCTCTTCTTCTGAGGATTCCCATGATTTTAATATATTTAATTTATCTATCGCCTGGCCTGTTCTACTGTCAATTTGTTGGTAAGTAATAGCAATTATCGGATCGTTATTGAAATCGGGATGAGCGGTTCTCGAACATGTCTCGATATCAAAATAATATTCAGCCATAAATCACTCCTCACCACTTCGCAATTTTTAAGGCTTATAAAGCCTGAAGGAACTAACAGTTACCTGTTAACAAAAATTCCCTGAACAAAACATCGACCACGACCATACAACTGCATATTCGATAATATAATAAATGTAAACGCACACGATTACAAGTATTTCATTTATGAATATGCTTACTAAGCCACACAATTAGTTAATTATAGGGCTCAATTTCTATAATTTAATATTCTCCCAAACCTTATCTACTTCCGCCCACAAAAACCAGCATCCCCACCATTGCCAGCACTGCCAGGGCAGAGCCGAAATAGAAAGGAGCGGCGGGGTTGATGGACTGCCAGAGCCACCCGGCTATCAGGCTGCTCAGCGCAAATCCCGAGGTTAAGTAAGTACGGTGCGGTCAGCGGTCTGCATCGGCCAGCTTCCTCAGCTCTTTTTTGAGTACTTTACCCACTGCGCTCTTGGGCAGCGATTGCATAAATCCGATTGATTTTGGCTGCTTAAAGCTAGGCAACTGCGGCTTGCAGAAATCGATGAGCTCCTGCTCGGTGGCCGATTCACCGGCCCTGAGGACCACGAAGGCCTTTATCTCTTCTCCGTAGACCTTATCGGGCACGCCTATTACAGCACACTCCATGACCTTAGTGTTGGTGTAAAGAACATTTTCCACGTCGGATGGGAAGACGTTTTCTCCACCCCTTATTATCAGGTCTTTCTTGCGCCCCGTCAGGAAAAGGTAACCATCCTCATCCAGGTAGCCGAGATCCCCCGTGTACATCCAGCCGTCCTTGATCGTTTTGGCGGTCTCTTCCGGCAAGTTCCAATAACCCTTCATAACGTTGAAGCCCTTGAAGACCACCTCTCCCCATTGGCCGGTGGGGACTTCCCTGCCGGCATCGTCTAATATTTTTATCCGGCTGGCCTTCTGCATCAGCTTGCCAACCGAGCCGGGCTTGTAAGGTCGACCGAAACAGGAGGTTCCGTAAGAAGCGAGCTCGGACATTCCCCATCCTTCGCTGATCTGGGTGCCGAACTTTTGCTTCCAGGCCTTTAGCAGCTCCAGGGGCATGGGAGCACCGCCGCACGAGAAGTATTTTTGCGAGCTCAGATCGTATTTATCGATATCGGGATGGTTGTAAAGCATGACCCACATGGTGGGTACTCCATCGAGGCTGGTGACTTTGAATTTCTCAATACACTTGAACACTTCCACCGGGTCGAATTTTTTAAGGATAATCAATTTATCGGCCGTATAGTATTTCAAAAACATCTGCATCATCCCGTAGATGTGGCACAGGGGAAGAATTAGCAGGCAGACCAGATTCAGCTCCATGCCGATGATATCCAGGTCCTGCACGGTCTCTTTATGCGCATTAACATCCACGGACATCATCCTGGCCTTAAACCTGGCCGGGACGATTGTCTCCAGCGTCTCGAAGAAACCCAGAAGGGTATAGTAAAGCCCGAAATGGCTGTGGACCACCCCCTTGGGAAGACCGGTAGTGCCGGCGGTATAAATCATGGCGGCATTATCGTCGTTATCCATCTCCTCGATCGTCAATTTGTCTGAACAGCCTTCAATCAGGTTGTCGAAGTTCAGGGTGCCGGGAATACCGTCCTTATCGATCAGGACGATGTTTGCCAGGTCGGGAGCAGTTTTACGGGCTGCATCGATTATGGGAATATAGTCGCTGCTGGTTATCAAGACTTTAATGCCGGAATCACGGTATAGATGCGCAGCCTCCTCCCCGCGTGCACCCGGGTTCATAGGCACAATGACGGCACCTATTTTCAAAACCGCTTGAAAGGCCTGAAGGACCTGCGGACAGTTATATACCTGCGTGCCTACACGGTCGCCCTTTTTTACGCCCAGTTTTTTCAGCGCATTCCCCAACCTGTTGGCGAGGCGGTTTATCTCGACATTGGTATACCATCGTCCCTCATAATGCAGGTATTCGTACTCGCCAAACTTGAGTACATTGTCCTCGGCCAATGTCGCCAGATTCATCTAAGGGTCCTCCTTATTTGAAACGGTTTTACAGGGGGGCGGAGACATTCTATTTTGCGTTGATATTAGTCAGCGGGCTTGCAGTTACTCCGGCCACTCGGTGGGAAGCTTCTTGGTGATGTTGGTGATTTCATTGGCCGCCTTGGTATAGCGCATGATCTTAGCCATGTTCCCGGTGAGCTTGGACTGCTTGGTAATCAGCGCCTGAGTGGAATCCAGCTGCCCCATTACGATCCTCTTCCAAATAGTATAATTGGTGGAAATCACAAATTCCGGTTTATATTTGTTGGGATCGGCGACGATCTCCGCCGCACGGCATTTGCCGTGATAAAGGTCAACGTAGGCATACATTGTTTCTTTTACCGGGCCGCCCTTCTCACAAATGAAATAGAAATCACCTTCCCATGTTTTGGCGGAATCTTCGTACGTTTTGCTGGCATTGAGCGCATCCTTGTATAAGTCCATCCATTCTTGAGTCATGTATTTTGCCATGATCACTCCTTTTTTATTGTTATTTACCCGGGAATAATTCCCCCGGATTTTCGATCATTAGAGTATCGATGAGATTGGTCCCGTAACTGCAGTCATCATCGCTTCATGACCTCACGGCGCCGCTAAAGCAAATGCTAAACGCCCAGGTACGCCTTCCTCACACCTTCGTCCTGCATGAGGTCGCTGGTTTTGCCCTGCAGCACCAGTTGCCCGTTCTCCATAACGTAGCCATAGGTAGCTAACATCAGGCCAAGCCGTGCGTTTTGCTCTACGAGAATGATGGTGATACCTTCGCGGCTGACCTCCTTTATTTTCTCGGCGAGTTGCTGGCGCAGCAAGGGGCTAAGGCCCAGGGAAGGTTCATCGAACATGAGCAGCTCCGGTATTGCCATCAGCCCGCGTGCAATGGCAAGCATCTGCTGCTGTCCGCCGCTAAGTTCGCGCGCTTTGCCGCCGAGTTTTTCCTTTAGCATCGGAAAGAGGGCCAGGACTTTTTCCATAGAGTCCTGGATACGTTTTGTATCTCTGCATAGATAGGCGCCCATCTCCAGGTTTTCCCTGACGGTCATGAGCGGGAACAACTTTCTGCCTTCAGGTATCTGGATAATCCCTCTGGCCGCTATTCTCCCGGGCTTGAGGCCGTTTATCTTCTCCCCTTTGTAATTGACCTCGCCCCTCTTGACTTTCACCAGTCCGCTGATAGCATTGAGGGTAGAGGACTTGCCGGCGCCGTTGGCGCCGAGGATAGTCACGAAATCGCCTTTATTGACGGTCAGGGTGAGCTTCCTCACTGCCACGTTCTTGCCGTACCTGATCCAGACGTTTTTCAATTCCAACATTGTTTACACCGTCTCCGTGCCCAGGTAGGCCTCGATGACCTCCGGTTTGCTCATCATTTCGTAGGGGTCGCCGTCGGCGATCTTATTACCGAAGCTCAGGACGACCACCCTGGTAGCCACACCCAGCAGCACTTTCATATTGTGCTCGATCAGCAGTACCGTAATTCCCCGCTGGTTGATCTTTTTAATATTTTCCACCACGAACATGGCTTCTTCGTGGTTCATGCCGGTGGTAGGTTCGTCGAGCATCAGGACGCTGGGATTGGCAGCCAGGGCCGCGGCTATTCCCAGCATGCGCTGGTATCCGTGCGAGAGCGCAGCAGCCGGCCTGAATGTCTCGTTAAAGATATCCAGCAACTGCAGCGTTTCAAGCAGGTTGCCGACCACCTTTTCCTGCTCGTCTTTATAGGTCCTGGTATTAAAGAAGGCCTGCCACTCGGCGGTCTTATACTGCAGCCTGGAACTGATCATCATGCTCTCGATTACAGAAGCGCCTTCAAAGAGCACATTCGATTGAAAGGTCCTGACAATGCCCAGCCTGGCTATTTGATCGGGCCTCAGCCCGGATATTTTTTGCCCATTAAAATAGATGTCGCCGCGCGTGGGCTTGTAATAACCTGAAATCAGGTTGATCAAGGTGGTCTTGCCCGAGCCGTTGGGCCCCACAATGCCCAGGACCTCGCCTTTCTCGACCTTGAGATCGATATCCTCGACAGCGGCGAGTTTGCCGAAAAACTTGGTTATGTCGTTTAATTCCAGTAATGCCATCTCATTATTGTCCTGTTCTATTCTTCCTCGTCGTCGGCGAATTCCCCGGGAATTTCATATTCTTCAGGCTCTCTAAACACCTTGCGCCAGAACTTGCCCCACAGGTCGACCAGCCCGGTTCCCTTGGGGAGAAACAGCAGCACCAGCACAACCACAGCGCCGAACACTACATACTGAACATTGGGTACTGGTAGCTGGGACAGGTAGTTACCCAGAGAATACAGTACGGTAGATCCTATGATCGCCCCTCCGACTATCAAGCTTGGGCCGCCTACAATGGCCATCATCATTATCTGAATGGACTTCCACAAATCAAAAATAAGCGGATTTATGACCGAAATAAAGGTGACATAGTAGGCGCCGGCAAAGCCGGTGAACACGCCGGCAATAGTAAACGCGATCACGCGATACTTCATAAGGTGAACACCTAAATGCTCGGCAAGTACGGGGTTAGCGGCTACGCTTCGGAATGTACCGCCTATACGAATCCGGTCGATTTGCCAGTAGAACAGGGCCGATGCAACTACCAGCAGTATCATAAAATAATAGAACGGCACCAGGCTGAGAGAGAAGTTAATTTCAAAATTCCCTATGTTTATGGGCGGCGGTGGTTTAACCAGTATCCCGGCGGCCCCATGAGTGAGATCTTCCCAATTCAATGCCACGATCCTCACTATCTCTCCGAAGGCGATGGTAATAATCGAGAAGGATGTGCCCCCGGCGCGCAGCACGATCAGGCCGATAGCAAAAGCGATTAACCCCGAAATAACGCCCGACGCCAGAAAACTCAGCCAGTAGTAAGATAGGCCCAGGTTAAGCGTGAGGATGGCTGAGACGTAGCCGCCTATAGCCATAAAGGCCGCCTGCCCCATGCTGAACTGGCCGGTCCTCAATATCAGGATAAAGCCCATAACCGCTACTGCCCAGATGCCGCTTGATATGAGGGTGGACAGCGTCACCATACTGGTCGTGAATAGCGGGACAATAGCCAGCAGGGCAATAACCACCCCGATCACAACTTTGGGAACGACGCTCTTCTGGTCTATATATAAGCGCCCTATAATCATTTCGAGGCGGCTCCAAACAGGCCCTGAGGTCTGATTAGCAGGATAGCAATCACCAGCACGAACAGGACAACTTCGGATAAATAGGAAATCTTGTATGCTATGACGCTGTTAAGCAGGCCCAGTATGATGCCGCCCACAATGGCGCCCGTCAGGCTACCCAGGCCGCCAATGACAATGGCCAGCAGGGACATAATCATGGGAATTCGTCCCATGAAAGGATCAACTGACTGGACAGGTCCCATAATGCCCCCAGCCATGGCCGCCAGGGCACAACCGATGCCCATAACAATCAATGAGACCCATCCTACATTGACGCCATATAAGCTGGCCGCATCCGGTTGCTGGGCTGTTGCCCTGATAGCCTTTCCTATCTTGGTACGGTTGAGCACGATATACATGGCGACCATAACGATCAGAGTAAAAATGATAACGGCGATTTTCTGATAGCTGATACTGAATACACCCATGTCAAGTACGCCCGGCAGCGTGGTGGCCATGCCCTTGGCCATCAGGCCAAAGGCCATGCCGGCCGCACCCTCAAAGAAAAAGATGAGCGCCATGGTAGCTGCGGTTACGGCCAACAGGCCGTAGCCCGGACCCGTGAGGCGCTCAATGATGAACTTCTCCACCAGCATACCCAATGCGCCGACAATTACCCCTGATACCAGTAAGCTCAGGGGAAAAGGTATGCCCGCCGCTGTGACTGCGTAATAGACGACGAAAGCGCCCAGCATGTAGAACTGGCCGTGTGTCCAGTTCAGAATACCAAGGATGCTGAACACCAGCACCATGCCGAATGCCATGGTCATATAGATGCAACTTTGAACCAGTCCGTCAATCCATATTCCAGCGGGGGGCATACCAATTCTCCTTACTTTATCTCTGTATCGTTACGGCAGCGGTTCCATTGGATGTTCGGAAAGATATACTTCTTTGCCGTTCTGGATGCTGCACAAGGAAGCAGGGGTTCCGAAAACTATAGGTGAACCATATGTCTGTGCACCGGACATTGTCCATTTACCTGCAGTGGTATCAAAGGTGCCACCGCGGATGGCCTTCATTATGGCATCAGGGTCGCTGACAGTGCCGGCCTGTTGCATTGCCTGAGTCAGGATCTCTACATGAGCGGGTACCCAGGGGAATTCACCGGTATAGTCATACGGTGCTCCCGTCGTTTGCGCCGCAATCTGCTCGGCTTCCTGACACTGGGCGATTATGCTTGGGTTGACCTGGGTCTTCTTGAACGCCCAGGGGGCCTCGTATGATCCGATGGCGCCCTCGAAGGCATCGACGCCGACAACAGCCTGGTATATGTCCATGCTTACGAATGGGCCGGAACAGGCAACCTTCATGTTCTTGTAGCCCATCTCATATCGCTGTTTAAGCATCGCCATATATTCACCGACCCACCCGGCGACAAAGACGATATCACAACCTTCCTGATTAAGTCTGGTGAGCATGGGAGAAAAGTCTGTGGTGCCGGGCGCGAACCACTCACTGGCATACCTGACTCCCGCTGCATCAAGCGCTTTCCCCACGGCAACCCAACCCGGGCCACCTTTGCTCACTGATGAGTCGACCAAACCTATCTTCTTGTAATTGGGGAACGCATCCACAAGTGCGAAGCAGTCCGCCAGGAATTCCTCTTGAGACGGAGTGCCGAAAACAACATAAGGCATGGTCTTGGGGTCATATGCACCGCCACCGCCCCAACTGGCAGGCAAAGCATCCGGAGCGCCGTTCCTGGTCAGAAAGATGACTTTAGCCGGGTTGGTCACAGCTGCTATGGCGGAGAAGTTCCAGGACCAGTGCCCGGCAAAGAACTTGCAGCCATCGCTTTCTATAAGCTCTTTAGCGGCGGCAGAGCCGCCCTCAGGCGTGTTCTCGTCGTCAACCTGGATCAACTTAAGGTTGTAAGTCTGGCCATTTACCTGAAAGCCTTGCTTATTTAACACCTGGACGAAGGCTTCACGGAGTGGCGTCGGAATCTGGCCCCATGGAGCTGCTGTGCCGCTAAGAGGCATTGGCACGCCGATGTTTATGGTGATAGGCCCTGTGGGTTGAGCCGGCGCCGGCGTCTGCTGCGCTGCGCAGGCAGTGGCCAGCAGTGTAAGCACCATAACCACCGCTACCAGTAGTGAGGAAACCTTGTACCATTTTTTTATCATTGCCTTGTTGAACCTCCTATTTTTATTTGGTATGAATTAGCGAAAATGTATACAGCCTAACCAATAACACCTCCTTCACATTTTGCCTCACAATTTTGATGCATTTGCTTTGATTTATGGAAACTTATATGTTGCTTGATCTCTGGAAAATTACAAAGTTGCTAATTAACCTGCTAAACAGAGCAACTGGTTGCACTAGTTCGACCGTTTGCTCTATAATGTGTCAAATACTCTACCATCAACTACAAAATATTGTCAAGGCTCGCAAAGGACACCGCCGTGAATTTTAATAGCTGCCTAACTATATTTTACCAACTAATAATTAAATGAGGATGTTGCCAGTGGCCTCAGATAAATCTGTGAAAGTTAGCAAAGGCAAATCATTACTTGAGGATATAACGATAAGTGATATCGTCGTTACCGGAAGGGGTGAGAAAGGCGGCGCCAGGTTACTGCAGATCGTGATGGCGGCGGCGGACCTATTTCATAAGAAAGGATATGGTCCAACCACGACCAGGGACATAGGCGAGGCGTGCAATATCAGTCCGGGACACCTTTACTACTATATCAAGTCGAAAGACGATTTCCCCGGAATGTTCCTGATTATCCAAAAAAATATCAGTACTAAATGGGAAAATGACGTCCGCAAAGAGATGAAGCGAATGCCTCCCGACGAGTTACTGGTAAAAGCTGTAAAAGACTACACCTACGCGGTCCATATTGGGCGGAAGTTGACTGTTTTCTGGTACCAAGCCGCTGTTCAGGTTAAAAGGGAAGACAGCGCGGGAATAATGGAGGTCGAAAAGCAGGTCGTCAAAGTGTTTCAGGAAATACTTGAGGCCGGTTGCCAGCAGGGCCTTTTCCAGGTCAAAGACCCGTTTATAGTTGCGAGTAATATAGTCGTGATGTGTCAAACCTGGGCCTTGAAGAGATGGCTGTATAAAGACAGCCGTACCGTAGAGCAGTACGTGGATCAAATCGTTGATCTTATTACAGCTATGGTCAAAGGCAATGCCAAATCCGGGTCCAAGAAGTTGTGACTGCCGGTTTATTCGACCCGCCAACGATAAGATAGTAGCTACAGCATTTCTGCTGGTTACCTTCTTATAAACACCAGCATACCCACCATCGCAAGCACGGCTAAAGCAGAACCGAAGTAGAAGGGGGCGGCGGGGTTGATGGACTGCCACAGCCAGCCGGCTATCAGGCTGGCGGGAAGCAGGGTAATGCCTACAATGCCGTTGTACATGCCGAAGGCCGTTCCCCTGGTCTCCTCTGGGACGAGGTCGCTGACCAGCGCCCGGCCCACGCCGTCCGCCAGGCCATAGTAGAGGCCATAAAATGCCCACAGCAGCCAGATTGTCCACGGCTCGTTGCTCAGCGCAAAGCCCAGGTAGACCAGCGCATATATGGCCCAGCCCACCACAATCACAGTCCTGCGGCCCAGCTTGTCCGACACTATGCCCGCAGGCGTGGAGAAAAGGGCATAGACAACGTTGAACATGACCAGCATCAGTGCGATAAGCAGGACATCGTTGCCAAGATTCTGTGTCCGCAGAATGAGGAAAGCATCGCTGGAGTTGCCCAGCGTGAATAAGAACATGAGCGCCAGGAATATCTTGAATTTGCCCGGTAATGCCGGCTTCTCCGCGGCAATCCCAGATGATGAGGCAGCAAGCTGTCTATCCGGTTCATGGACAAAGATGAAGAAAAACAGCGCCAGGAAGGCAGGGATAAGCCCCAGTATAATCAGCCAGCGATAGGTATCGAATTCGAGATCGAGTACGCTGCCCTGCACGAAATATACTACTATAGCTGCCGCAAGCAGGCCCAGTGCCGCGCCTCCGGTGTCCATGGCACGTTGGAAGCCGTAGGCCTTGCCGCGCACATCTTCGGCGGTGGAATCGGCCACCAGTGCATCCCGCGGCGACGTGCGAATGCCCTTGCCCAACCTGTCGGAAAAACGGATGGCCATGATCGGCCCCCAGGTATTGGCAATCAGCATGAAGGGCTTGGATAGTGACGACAGGGCATAGCCGATGAAGGAGAGGTATTTGCGTTTGCCCAGCCTATCGCTGAACCAGCCGCTAAGGATATTGAGCAAGGAAGCCGTGCTGTCGGCCACACCTTCGATAAAGCCGATGATGACGGAGCTTGCTCCCAGCACATTGGCCAGGAAGAGAGGCATTAAAGTGAAGATAAGTTCGGAGGAAATGTCTGTAAGAAAACTAACCAGGCCGAGGTAAAAGACATTGGAATCTAGACCCAAGATGGGTTTGCGTTTACTCACTTTATTATTAACCTCACCCTGGCCTCTCCCTGGTAGGGAGAGGGGCTCCATATTATAAGAGGGGCCAAAACCCCTCTTCAACGTCCCCTGTTAACAATGTCATTGCGAGCTCCGATTGCGTCGGGGCGAAGCAATCCTTTGATCGAAGGTAGTTGCCAGAATTAATGCCATGAGATTGCCACGTCGCCTGCGGGCTCCTCGCAATAACGTGTCCTACATCTTGGTCGCGGTTTTCTTTTTCAACGCCCTATCGGGGGATGGGCCAGGTCCAGTTCGATTGCTTTATTATAGTCAGCAAAGGCATCGTCGTAATCGCCCTTATTGCGATAGGCAAGTGATCGATTGTAATAGGCAGAGGCATAATTCGGGTCCAGTTCAATCGCCTTAGTATAGCTGGGTATGGCGTCGTCGTAATCGTCCTCATAGATATAGGCAAGCCCACGGTTGTAATAGGCAATGGCATAATTCGGGTCCAGTTCAACCGCCTTAGAATAGTCATCCAAGGCTTTTTGGTAATCGATGTCATCCTTCGCATAGCAATAGGCAAGCCCGATATAGGCAAGTCCGCGGTTGTTATAGGCAACAGCGTATTTGGGATCGAGCTCTATGGCCCTGGTAAAGTCTGCAACGGCAGAATCCCGTTGTCCCGAGTTATTATAGGCCAAACCACGCTCGTTGTAGGCGACGGCATTTTTGGGATCGAGCTGGATCGCTTTATTATATTCTTTAATAGCCAGGTCCCATTTTTTATCGCTGCTATAGATGTCCCCCTGTTTAATATGGGCTGCCGGACTCTCACATGCAAATACGAAAAAAGCAATAAGCACAAACAGAAACCAATATACATTGATTCTCATCATCAACTCCCGGGAAGTTTATCACCCTCACCCTGCCCTCTCACTATCAGGGAGAGGGGCTTCTATATTATAAGAGGGACTATAGCCCCTCTTCAAACGCCTCCTACCCGGCTAACTTTCTCTTTAGAATACATGTCTCACGTCGTATGTTACGTAATGGTTCGTAATGACCAAGATTTTAGCATATATCGGTACTATTCGGTCCAGGTGTATGTAGATACAAACCATTTCTATTGCTTCAAATAAGGACTATTGAGGGTTGTTTTGAATAACCATGAGACAGGCCGCTTTTACTTAAATGTAAAAGATGGCCTGTCTCAGATGAATGGCAATTTAGTCTTGTCGATTTAAGACTGGCTAGATTTTAACTTGTGGTTCGAGAAATAATTTCAGCAGCGCCTTTATTGCAGCGATGAGGGCCACAGGCGACATTAACGCGGCAAAATTCACTAATACGCCGGCCGCCACTGTACCGATGCCTAAAACTGTAATGGGAGCAAAGGCAGCCGTCATTGCCAATATAGCTATCGTGGCCAGGAGCAGGATAACCAGTCCTTTTCCTGCTTTGTCAATTATGACATGTATAATGCCAATTAAAAAGCCGAAAATGACAAGTATTATTGCAATGACTACGCTCGCTGGAAATGCTAAACCTCCGACAACTGCTAGTATGACGCCAAGGCAAAATAGTATGAAACTGATCCATCCCCAAGTTTTGACCATAAATAACCTCCCCCTTAATAAATAACTTCCTTTACTATAATCATTTTATCACGACTTATTGCTAGGTTTCAAAATGATACACTACCCTAATCTCGTACACTTTAACCGAAGAGAACCCCTATACCGCTTTATTTGATTTTGAAGCCGTTTTCTGATAAATTAACAAATTGGTTTGACTACCCTTCTATTGCAATGTTCGTTCCACAAGGAGTTACTGTCCCCAAATCACTCCCGACAAATTCGGAGGTAATTGACCATGTCAAAGATACAGCTCACCATCGACGGTAAAACCATAAGCGCAGACAACGCCAACACCATCATCGAAGCGGCCAATAAGGCCGGCATCTATATCCCCTCCATTTGCTACCATCCCGACCTCAAGCCTGCCTGTGCATCCGGCAGCTGCACAGAGGGATGCGGCGTATGTGCCGTGGAAATAGAAGGACAGGCGGACCTCGTCCAGGCCTGCGGTACTAAGGCCCTTGACTGCATGGTGGTTCATTCCGACTCCGCCACTGCCAGGGACAGGCAACGTCAGGCCCTGCTGAACATACTTAAGCGCCACCCCAACGCCTGCCTCACCTGCTGGAGACGCGAACGCTGCCGCCCCTTCGATATCTGCCTGCGCAACGTGGACGTCAGCGAGCGCTGCGTGACCTGCCCGGAAAATACCCACTGCGAGCTTCAACACCTGGTGGACTTCCTGGATATGGGCAATGCTGACATCGAATATAAATATCCCGACCTGCCCATCCAGCGCGATAACCCCTATTTCGACCTGGACTACAACCTATGCATCAACTGCGGCAGGTGCGTCAGGGCCTGCCGCGACCTACGCGGCATCAACGCCCTCGACCATAAAGAGATAAACGGCGTCGCTGTATGCGGACCCGTCAAGGACACCTTTAAGGACTCGGGCTGCAAATATTGCTTCACCTGCGTTGAGGTCTGCCCGGTAGGCGCGCTGGTGGACAAGCAGGCCAGGTACCGTAACATCTCGGAATGGGAAGGCTATGTGGTGCCCTGCAGCTATGCCTGCCCGGCCCATATCGATATCCCCCGCTATGTTAATTATGTTTCCCGCGGTAAATATCCCGAGGCATTGGCCGTGGTCCGGGAGAAAGTGCCGTTCCCGGGAGCGCTGGGACGCGTCTGCATCCATCCCTGCGAACAGGCCTGCCGCCGCGGCAAGCTCGACGAGCCGATCTGCATCAAATTCCTCAAGCGCTATGCCTCCGACCACGATAATGAGCTGTGGAAGAAGGGCAACAAGGTCATGCCCGCCACCGGCAAGAAGGTCGCCGTCGTCGGCTCCGGCCCCGCCGGACTGACCGCCGCTTTCTACCTGGCCAAGTTCGGCCATGCGGTCACAGTTTTCGAGGCCCTGCCGCAGACCGGCGGCATGATGCGCGTGGGCATCCCGGCCTACCGCCTGCCGCGTGAGATACTGGACGCCGAGATCGACGAGATCAAAAAGGTCGGCGTGGATATTAAAGTTAACCAGCGCATCGAGTCGGTCGACGAGCTGCTGCAGAAGGGCTTCGACGCCGTGTTCGTCGGCATCGGCGACCATAAGGGCTCCAAGATGGGCGCCGAGGGCGAGGACCTGCCCGGCGTGCTGGACGGTGTAGACTTCCTTCGCACCGTGGCGCTGGGACAGGAGTTCAAGATCGGCAAGAAGGTGGCCATCATCGGCGGCGGCAACTCCGCCATCGACTGCGCACGCGTGGCGTTGCGCGTTGGCTGCAATGATGTCACCATAGTTTACAGGCGCACCAGGGCCGAGATGCCCGCCGCACCCGAAGAGGTGGAAGCGGCCATCCACGAAGGCATCAAGGTGGTCTTCCTGGCGGCCCCCAATAAGATTACGCAGAAGGACGGCAAACTGGCCCTGGAATGCATCAAGATGAGGCTGGGCGACCCCGACGCCAGCGGCAGGAGGAGCCCCGTGCGCATCCCCGGCAGCGAATATATAACCGAGTACGACAACGTCATAGCCGGCATCGGCCAGGCTTCCGATATACCCGCCAAATTCGACCTGGCGGTCAACCGCGGCAATATCAAGGCCAGTTCCGCCACGCTGGAGACCAGCAAAAAGGGCGTTTTCGCCGGCGGCGACATCGTCACCGGCCCGGCCTCCGTTATCGGCGCCATCGCCCAGGGCAGGCTGGCCGCATCGTCCATAGATAAATACCTAGGCGGCAAAGGAGTTGTCGACGAAGTCCTGGCCCCCGTCGAGGCCATGGAACCCGTCTTCGGCGAGGATGCTCACTTCTCCGGAAAAAAGCAGCCGCATATGGCGGAGCTGGAGAACAGCAAGCGACAGGGCAATTTCGACGAGGTCGAATTCGGATACAGCGAACAGCAGGCTGTGGACGAAGGCAAGAGATGCTATAAATGCCATTACCGGCTTAAGATCAACCATCCCATGCAGCCGCCGGTTAGAGTTAAAATCGCCTGAATAGGAGGTATGCGTGTTCAAAATCATCGCCAAGGAGAAGCTGACCCCGGTCATCGATTGCCTCAGGGTCGAGGCGCCGGCGCTCGCCAAGAAAGCGAAGGCCGGGCAATTCGTCATTATCCGTGTTGATGAGGTGGGTGAGCGTATACCGCTTACACTGGCGGACTGGGATGCCAAGGAAGGCACCATCACACTGGTTGCCATGGAAGTTGGCACTTCCACACGTAAGCTGGGCCTGCTCAAGGCCGGCGACGTCCTGACCAACCTGGTCGGCCCGCTGGGGCTGCCGTCCGATATCGAAAAGTTCGGCACGGTGGTCTGCGTGGGCGGCGGCGTGGGCATCGCACCCATCCATCCCATCGCCAGGTCGCTGCGTCAGGCGGGCAACAAGGTCATCTCCATCATCGGCGCACGCAACAAGGACCTGCTCTTCTGGGAAGACAAGATGAAGAAAGTAAGCGATGAGCTGATAGTTACCACCGACGACGGTTCCTACGCGGCCAAGGGCCTAGTCACCGAGCCCCTCAAGGCCAAACTCGAGGGCGGCAAAATTGACCGCGTGATCGCCATCGGCCCGGCCGTTATGATGAAATTCTGTTCATTAACTACCAAGCCTTTCAATGTGCCGACCATCGTCAGCCTGAATTCGATCATGGTCGACGGCACCGGCATGTGCGGCTGCTGCCGCATCTCCGTGGGCGGCAAGACCAAGTTCGCCTGCGTGGACGGCCCCGACTTCGACGGGCACCAGGTCGATTGGAATATAGCCTTCGACAGGCAGAAGGTATATCTGAAAGAAGAAAAGGAATCCCTCGACAGGTGGGAATCCTGCCAGTGCAGCAAATAATAACGGAGGTCGGCCTTGGAAGAAAAACCTAAATCCAAAATCAATCTGAATAGAGTTGAAATGCCGCGCCAGGACCCCAAGGTCCGGGCACATAATTATAAAGAGGTAGCGCTGGGTTACACCGATGACATGGTCAAGGAAGAGGCCTCGCGCTGTATCCAATGCCCCAAGCGCATGTGCGTGAGCGGCTGCCCGGTGAACGTGGATATACCCGAGTTCATCAAGGCGGTTCGCGAGGGCGACATGCCCGAGGCGGTCAGGATACTCAAGAGCAAGAATGCGCTTCCCGCCATCTGCGGCAGGGTCTGCCCTCAGGAGACCCAGTGCGAGGAAGTCTGCACACTGAGCAAGAAGAAAGCCCCCATCGCCATCGGACGCATTGAAAGGTACGTGGCCGACTGGGACCTGGGCAACAAGGAAAAGAGGTCGCCTACCCAGCTGCCCCCACCCACCGGCAAGAAGGTTGCGGTGATCGGCTCCGGCCCCGCCGGACTGGTCTGCGCCGCCGACCTGGCCAAAATGGGACACAAGGTCACCATGTACGAGGCCCTGCATACCGCGGGCGGCGTGCTGATGTACGGCATCCCCGAGTTCAGGCTGCCCAAGAAAGTAGTACAGGCCGAAGTTGATTATGTAAAATCGCTGGGCGTGGACGTCCAGCTGGATTCCGTCATGGGCAAGCTGGCTACAGTGGACGAGCTGCTTGCCAACGAATTCAACGCCGTGTTCCTGGGTACCGGGGCCGGGCTGCCCATGTTCCTGGATATCCCCGGGGAGAATCTCAACGGCGTCTACTCGGCCAACGAGTTCCTGACCCGAGTCAACCTGATGAAAGCCTACCTCTTCCCTGACTATGACACCCCTATCAAGGTAGGCAAGAAGGTGGCGGTCATCGGCGGCGGCAACGTGGCCATGGATTCCGCCAGGTGCGCGCTCAGGCTGGGCGCCGAGGAAGTCTATATAGTTTACAGGCGCTCCCGCACCGAGCTGCCAGCACGCCACGAGGAGGTTGAGAACGCCGAGGAAGAGGGCATCATCTTCAAGTTCCTGACCAATCCCAAGCAGATCATCGGCGACGATAAGAGCTGGGTCAAATCGATGGAATGCTACCAGATGGAACTGGGCGAGCCCGATGCCAGCGGACGCAGGCGTCCCGTGATCAAACCCGGCAGCGAGTTCATGATGGATGTGGACGTGGTAGTTGTAGCCCTTGGCACTACCCCCAACCCGCTGATACCTTCGACGACCAAAGGACTGGATATCACCAAGCACGGCACTGTAGTGGCCGACGAGCAGACTGGCAAGACCGTTAAAGACAGGGTCTGGGCGGGCGGCGATGTCGTGACCGGCGCAGCCACCGTCATCAGCGCCATGGGCGCAGGCAAAAGGGCCGCCGCCTCGATAGACGCTTTTTTGACGAAGTAAGTAGCCTCGTTTTATCATCAGCATAATATATAGTTCACCAAGGAGAGAAACTCTTTAGGTTAGTCCAAAAGGGGTTCTCTCCTTTAATTTTTATACTCGCTGATTTGTAATCCTAGTGTAGACAGCCACTATTGCCATTTCCTAGACCGAGTGTATAATAGCGTATATGAAGGGAAGTAAAGAGGTGGTCATAACCAAGGCTGATGAAGGCTGATAATCGCTTGGTTGCGAATTGATATGGGAAATCCCGGTTAATGGGTAAAACTGACGTAAAGAAGATTTGAACCTTATGAAAGGAGAGGACAAGTATGTCTGATAATAATCGGGGCTTTACGCGTGGCGGTTTCATCAAAACAGCGGGAATCGTCGTGTTGGCGCTGGGCGCAGTCGCGGCAGGACTGCTTTCGGCAAGCTGCAAGGAACCAGCTACTGATTACTCACAAGCTGTGCATTGGTTGTCTTTACCTGCTACAGTCAAAGCAGTAGATGTATTTTACCTTTACCCAACAGCCTGGACGAGTACTGATCCTAATAATCCACAGATTTGTGCTATCGACGAACCAACCATGTTAACACAGGCACCCGCAGCATTTGCACGACAAGCTACTGCTTTTGAAACCGTAGGTAATATTTACGCCCCATACTATAGACAAGATAACTTGTCGTCAACCGATCGATTAAACGTTATAGCAGGTATACCGACATTGGATGCAGTTGCGGCCTTCGACTACTATATCAAGCACTACAACAACGGCCGTCCGTTTATTTTAGTCGGACATTCGCAAGGCGCAACTGTAATCAGCAACCTGTTGTCCGGATACATGAAAGATCACCCGGAGGTAAATAAAAATATGGTTGCTGCTTACGTTATCGGCCATCCAGTAACTCAGGCATACCTTGATAATAATAAGCACCTGAAATTTGCCACAGGTCCTGATGACACTGGAGTGATAATTTCATATAACACTCAAGCTCCTGTAATAGGTGGAATCAATCCAGTCTTATATGGCATGGTTGGTCGTGTCATAAATCCAATCAATTGGAAGACAGACGAAACATTAGCAACCACTGCCGAAGGCCAGGGATCATTCATGCCGGTTCCGCCGAATTTTGTATCTTGGCAGCAAGAGCCGCAGTACGCCGATGCCAGGATCGACAAAACTAGCGGTGTTTTGATTTGCAGTACTGCTGACGCAAGTCTCTGGTCTCCGGGACCATCAGCTAAAAATCCAGGAGCATTCCCTAGTGGGGTTTACCATAGCTTTGATATTCCTTTTTACTACTACAATCTTCGCACAAATGCTCAAAACAGAGTTAATAAGTTCTTAGGCAAGCAGTAGACGTTTTCAAATTAAAACGAGTTTGATAGTTACTCTCGGTACAATTAGTTGATTGTTATAGGAGACTGTCGAATATCCCTCTCTGCTGTATGAGATAGCCTTGCTGAAAAGTTAGAAAAATTGACGAGGGCGGATATGTAGAACTCGTCTGGCAGAATTTCGGATTTGTAGTAGTGGCATTGACAGCCCACCCTAAGCAAGTAATTAGTTTTTAATATCACGGATACCCTTTATTGACAGTCAACTGGACTTTCATTTATTATATTGACAATTGAATATTGCAAAGGCTGTGAACGGGAATAGTAAATTTCGCAGCGAAGGCTACAGAGAGTCAGGCCAGGTGAGAGCTGACGCCGGAACGGAAATCGAATGGGCCCAGGAGCCGCAAACCGAAAGGAATTATCCGAGTAGGCTTTGACGCAAGGATAGCGTGATCACAATCCAGGGTATCGCCGCAAGGCCGTACCTGCCAAAGATGGTCTAGGTATAGACTAATAAGGGTGGCACCGCGAAGCAAAGCCTCTCGCCCCTTAGGCGAGAGGCTTAATTTATTTAACGGAGGTCTTTTAAGGATGAGAGTTTATATGTGGCCCGGCCGGGGCCTTTAATTAGATTTAGGTCAACCGGTCATGCACTATTTTAAAAATTAAGGAGAAAAAAATGGCAAAGAAATTAACCAAGTACATTCTGGCAGAAAAGGATATGCCCACTTCCTGGTATAACATTCTGCCCGACCTTCCCAAGCCCCTGCCCCCACTGCTGCACCCGCAGACGCACGAACCGACCATCCTGCCTCCGCCGCTTTTCCCGGCCGCACTCAACGACCAGGAGTTCAGCAAGGAGCACTTCATCGAGATTCCCGAGGAAGTGCAGGAAGTCTACAAGATGTACCGCCCGACCCCGCTCATCCGTGCCTACAAGCTTGAGAAGGCCCTGGGAACGCCGGCCCAGATTTTTTACAAATACGAGGGCGTCAGCCCGGCTGGCAGCCACAAGCTCAACACCGCCATCGCACAGGCCTACTACAACAAGAAGGCTGGCATCAAGCGGCTGGCAACCGAGACCGGCGCCGGACAGTGGGGAAGCGCACTTGCCCTAGCCTGCCAGTACATGGGACTGGAATGCAAGGTCTACATGGTCAAGGTCAGCTATAATCAAAAGCCTTACAGGCGCATCATGATGGAGACCTGGGGCGCCACGGTCATCCCCAGCCCGAGCACCGAGACCAATATCGGCAAGCAGATACTGGCTCAGGACCCCAACTCCCCGGGCAGCCTAGGCATCGCCATCAGCGAAGCTGTGGAAGATGCCTTCAGCCGCGACGACACCTGCTATTCATTGGGCAGCGTGTTGAACCACGTCATCCTGCATCAGTCCATCATCGGGCTCGAGACCGAGAAACAGTGTGAGATGGCCGGTGTTTATCCCGATATCCTGATCGGCTGCGTAGGCGGCGGCAGCAACTTCGGCGGACTGGCCGTCCCCTTCGTAAAAGACAAGATGAAAGGCAAGAAGATACAGATCATCGCCGTCGAGCCCAGCGCCTGCCCCAGCATGACCAAGGGCCCCTACGCCTGGGACTATGGCGACGTAGCCGGCATGGCCCCCATCGCCAAGATGTTCACGTTGGGCCACGCCTTCATACCGTCACCCATCCACGCCGGCGGCCTGCGCTATCACGGCATGTCGCCGCTGGTATCGCACCTGCACAAGCTGGAACTTATCGAAGCCAGGGCAGTCGATCAGAAAGCCACCTTCGAAAGCGCTATCAAGTTCGCCCGCACCGAGGGCATCATACCCGCACCCGAACCGGCGCATGCCATCAAGGTCGTAATAGACGAGGCCCTCAAATGCAAAGAGTCCGGTGAAAAGAAGGTCATCGTCATGGGCCTCAGCGGCCACGGACATTTCGACCTGGGCGCCTACGAGCTGTTCCTGGCCGGCAAACTGGAAGCCGATGCCTATTCGGAGGATAACGTCAAAAAAGCCCTGTCCCAGTTGCCCAAGGTTGATTACGTAGAATCCAAATAAAACAGTACATAGCGGCGGGGGCAGACTGCCCCCGCCGTACTTCATTTAACGGAGGCATCCCTCTTTTGCAGACACCCTGCCCTATATTGACGATGTCATTGCGAGGAGCGTAGCGACGTGGCAATCTAATGGAATCAGGTCCGGCAATCACCTTCATTCAAAGGATTGCTTCGCTTAGCTCGCAATGACAAGAGGAAAACTTACTTCGTCAAAAAGACGTCTATAGGACGGCCGCCCTTTTGCCCGTCATATAGCTTTATGCTACAATCCTGAGCAATTCCGTAAAATCATAGGGGTTTGATGTCATGAAAAAGACCGTTGCAGCCCTGCTGCTTTTATTCGTATTGATCGTCAGCACTTCCTGCTATTTTGTAGTATCGTCTAACGGGTTCCAGGCGGGCACTCCGCCCCCGGACCAAACACAAACGCAGACTCAGGCGCAGCCTGTTCCCACCAACATAACGCCTCCCGATGCAAGCTGGACGACCCCTGTCGCATCCGAGAATTCACCGGTGCTGCCCGGCATTGCCGATGTGGTGCAGCAGGCCTACCCCTGGGTGGTGACCATAACCACCGAGCAGGTGGTCAACGATATGTTCAGCAGGCAGGTAACCGAGTCCGGCGCAGGCTCGGGCTGGATACTGGATAAGAACGGTATCATTGTGACCAACAACCATGTGGTGGAGGGCGCCAACAAGGTAGCCGTCCAGTTCTCGGACGGCAGGAGCTTCGAAGGCAACGCCTCCAACGTATTCCGCGACCCCCTGACCGACCTAGCCATCGTCAAGGTCGACCTGCAGAACCTGCCGGCGGCAGCCGTCGGCGATTCATCCACACTTCGTGTAGGTGACTGGCTGGTGGCACTGGGCAACCCGCTGGGACAGGGTATCCGAGCCTCGGAGGGCATAGTCAGCGGCCTGAAGATCACCCTCTCGATGAACGACCAGGAATCATTGTACGACCTGATCGGGACCTCGGCGGCCATTAACCCAGGCAATAGCGGCGGCCCGCTTTTGAATATGAAGGGACAGGTCATAGGCATAACCAGCGCCAAGATCTCGGAGGTCGGCGTGGAAGGGCTGGGCTATGCCATCAGCATCAATTCGGCTATGCCGATTTTACAGGAGCTGATCAATAAGGGATACGTCACACGCCCTTTCCTCGGGGTTGAGCTTTACACGGTAACAGACTACGTAGCTTACTACAACGGACTGGGCGTTAAACAGGGTGCAGTGGTCACCTTCGTACAGCCCGGCAGCCCGGCAGCCAATGCGGGCATAAAAAGGCTGGATGTGATCACGAAATTCCAGGGGCAGGATGTCCCCGATGCTCCGACCCTGTTGAACGATCTGCGCAACTCTAAGATAGGCGATCAAGTGACGCTTACCTATGTGCGGGGAAAGACTACCATGACCGCAACTGTCACGCTGATCACCAGCCCGCCACCCACACAATAAATCTTTAAGCCCGTGGGGTGCGCTTTTATAACGTCATAGAGAGGAGCGCAGTCCCGATGTAATCGGGATGGCTATCTCATGGAATCACCTTCGATCAAAGGATTGCTTCACTTCGCTCGCAATGACATTTTAGGTGAATGTCACTTATTTGACGGCTACGCTGTGGCTTTCCTGATGCCCAGCTCGACTTTAATTCCTGACAGCTTGAATTCCTCGCGGTAAACCTTAGCATCCGCTTTGGCCTCCGTCCAGTCCTTCTCCGATCCCTTCAATTCCAGCGACAGGGTCTCCTGCTGTATATAGTCGGCAAAACCGGTCATAACCTTTTCAAGCTGTTCGCCGCCCTGGTAGTAGGTGCTGATATGGTCGGCGATCTCGAGTCCGGCCGACCTGCGCATCGTTTGCAGCCGTCTGACCACCTCACGGGCGATGCCTTCGGCCTGCAATTCGGGGGTAAGGGCAGTGACCACGCCGACCTGGTAATCGCTCTCCGTCACCAGGGACAGGTCCTTGCCCTCCTTTAAATCCTCGGAGGTGAAATCGACGGCCTTCACGTTAAGCTCATCTGTGATCTGGGAGCAGAGCCTTTTAAGCGCTTCCCTCTCACGGGAGGATTTAGCTTTGACATAGACCCTGGGCAGAGGCTGGCGTACTTTCACGCCGCTCTTGGAGCGCGCCGCCCGGCCCATGCTGCAGACCTTCATGGCCAGCTCGGTATCGAAAATAATATCGGGGTCGACCAGGCTTTTATCGGCAACGGGGAATTCGGCCAGATGTACGCAGCATG
>Ga0208692_1000022_pt1 | contig 197938 bp, 182 predicted proteins | sample June2015DPH_20_1_3_FD_184721 | JGI IMG/M metagenome (GOLD analysis project Ga0208692, IMG submission 184721) | Peatland microbial communities from SPRUCE experiment site at the Marcell Experimental Forest, Minnesota, USA - June2015DPH_20_100... | ecosystem: Environmental > Terrestrial > Soil >... | reverse complement strand
GAAAAAGCGGAAGGGGCTTATCTATGGGATGTGGACGGGAATAAATATATTGATTTCCTGCAGGCAGGCGCCCCGATCGTGCTGGGCAGCAATTACGCCCCGGTGCGCGATAAGGTCATTGAACTGCTTCATTCCTGCGGGCCTGTAACCGGCCTGTTCCATGAATACGAGTTAAAATTGGCGGAACTGATCAATCGCTATATGCCTGCCGTTGAGATGTTCCGCATGCTGGGTTCCGGTACAGAGAGCGTGATGGCGGCCATCCGGGCGGCGCGTGTATTTACCCAAAAGAAGAAGGTTATCAAGGTCGGCGGCGCATATCACGGCTGGAGCGATTCGATGGTATTCGGAATGCACATACCCGGCACAGGACGAATGGAAGCCACCGGCATCCCGAATGGTGCTAACGCCAATACACAGGAGTTCTACCCTAATGATCTCGAAGCTTTGAAAAAGAGACTAATAGCCAACCGCCGAGCAGGCGGGACGGCGGCGGTCATAGTGGAGCCGGTGGGACCCGAAAGCGGCACCCGGCCTGTACCTTTTGAGTTTAACGCTAAAGTGCGCGAGCTGTGCGACGATTTCGGAGCACTGCTCATCTTCGATGAAGTCGTGACCGGCTTCAGGCTGGGCATGGGGGGTGCCCAGGGCTATTTCGGCATCAAACCCGACCTGACGATTTTTGGCAAGTGCGTAACCGGGGGCTACCCCATGGCAGGTGGCGTGGGCGGCCGCGCCGATATCATACAGTGTTTTGCGGCCGGCATTGGCGGAAAGACAGGTGAACGCGCCTACATCGGCGGAACGCTGTCCGCCAACCCGCTCTCTTGCGTGGCGGGCTACTATGCCCTGCTGGAGATGGAGCGCACGAATGCCCCGGTCATTGCCGGGCGGGCGGGCGACAGGCTCACCCAGGGCTTACAGGCTATGATCGACCGCCTTAAATTGCCATACGTAGTTTATAACCAGGGCTCAATCGTTCATTTGGAAACTTCAGGTGTGATGCTGCTGGATTTCAATAACCTTGACCGCCTGTTGAAGGAAATGAACCCCCGCAAGCACATGATAGAGGAGATGGGAGCGGCCTACATGGCAAATGGGATGATCACCCTGGCGGGGTCCCGCATGTATACCAGCATGGCCGACACCGATGAAGTGATCGACCAGGCGTTACGCAATTTCGAAGCAGTGTTTTCCAGTGTAGAAGGGTTGTAGAGGCAAAGCCCTATTTTATCATACAAAGACGTCGTAACAGGGCAAGCCGTCCTTTGCCCCGCTAAACTTGAAATCCCGCACTATGGCACTAGGTTTGCCTGCAACGCCGATTATTAACCCGCCGGCGGCAGGCATGGGGTTACGTTCAATTACCTTTTCTTTCTCCAGCATGGCTCCTGTCCCGGTATCATAAACGTTCCAATAGGCAACGGCCTTCTTCTTTTCCATTAAATTATCCCTCTTAAGAGTAATAATACTGCTGAAAACCGGCGGTGTTAAGTCAACCTTGAGAAACTAAGGCTCCTGATAGCCGCGCGGCAACGTTTCGTCTGGAAATTAAGAACTTCGCATATTTATTATCCTAGTAGCTCATCTTATTACCCCTTCCAGGTATTGTATTACGTTAGCCGGATACGTATATTTGTATTTGTTGAGGCATGCCAGGCGAGGTCATAGTCGAATAGTGCATGTTAAAACGACGCAGGGATTAAATGAATATTGTTACGATGCTGCATTTCGGCGGCTTCCTGGTTGACGTGTGGCTCATTATATATGTCATGAGCAAAAATCCCGGGGCGCTGCCTAATCGGCTGTGCGCTTTTTTAATTGCTGCATTTGCATTCTGGAGCCTCAGCTACGGACTGGCCGGAATGGCCGGCACGGCCGAGAAGGCTGTGTTCTTTATAAACGTCGGTTCCATAGGCTCGTGTTTAGTCCCAGTTGTCGGCCTCTGGTGCTGCCTTGCCATAACTAACCAGGGCCATTTATTAGATAGAAAAGTTTTTCTGCTCGGCTCGCTCACGCTCCCCGTTTTTTTTATTTACCAGCAGATGTCGGGAAACCTGATGACAGGGGTTTCCGATATAAGCTGGGGATGGGTAGCCAACTGGTCACAATCGGTTTATTCTAATTTATTCTTGGCCTATGTTGTGATTTTGGCCTTGATTTGCAGCTATGTTGTCATTCGATATGTGCTCAAAGTTAAGGCTTCATATCTAAAGAAGCGCGGCACTCAGGTAATAATAACGGGATTAATTGCGCTGGCGGTCGCCCTGACAACCCGGATATTGTACCAACAGGGGGTGTCTACTATTCCTCAGATATCGGATGTAATTTGCATAATTTTTGGAGTCGGCATGGTAAGGGCGGTCTCCAAGTACCGGCTAACAACCATAAGCCCTGCTGCGGTATCCGACGTAATTTTAAGTACGATGAGTGATTCGCTCATACTTTTGAATTTAAATGGCAAAATTATCTACGCTAACCGCGCCACAGCCCATCTGCTGGGGGTTTCAGCTAAAAAGCTTAAGGGCGCCAGCTTCAGTCCATGTGTAGACGGCGAGGAGAACGCTGATGATTTACTGAAAGAGACAATCGCTACCGGAGGAACCGTGCGCCGGGAGCTTTCATTCAAATCGAGGCTCGGCGTCAGTACACCAGTCCTGGTTTCAACATCGGTCGTGCGCGAGCCTGTAGAAGGGGTGGTCGGCTTTGTGATTTTGGCTATTGACAACAGTGAAAGGAAACAGGCTGAGGAGACGATCAACCGACAGCGAGAGGAATACCGCACTATATTCGATTCCGTGCGCCCTACCATAGCATACCTGGATAAGGAGGGCGTAATTATGCGCATCAATAAAGCCGGCGCAGCCGCATTTGGCCGGGAACCGAAGGAAGTGGTGGGCCGAACTATTTATGATTTCTTTCCGGTTGATGAGGCAGCAGGTTTTGCAGCCGGAAACAACGATGTCGTCAGGACTGGTGTTGCTCAACTGGGGATAGTAACTCAATATACCCTGCCTTCGGGCGCTAAAAGATGGGCTCAGGTTGACAGGATTCCCTATCGTGATAGGGACGGCAACATTATAGGCGTTATAGCCGTCAACCAGGATATTACCAGGCGCAAATTGGCAGAGGAAAATCTGGAGAAAAGCCTGATAGCTGTGAGAAAGAATCTTAAAGACGCTATTACTACACTGGCTAAAATTGTAGAGATGAGGGACCCTTATACAGCCGGACATCAGCGGAGGGTGGCCGCTCTCGCTACTGCAATAGCTAAGGAAATGAGTTTAAGCGAAGACCAAACCGACCAGGTGCAGATGGCCGCTATAGTTCACGATATCGGGAAGATATATATACCCTCAGATATCCTGAGCAAACCGGCCCGCCTCACAGAAGTAGAATTCCAGTTTATCAAAACACATCCCAGGGGCGGCTATGATATTGTAAAAGGAATAGATTTTCCCGGCGCCGTAGCTGAGTCGGTCCTGCAACATCATGAAAGAATGGATGGTTCGGGATATCCCAGCGGGTTAAAGGACAATGAAATATTGCTGGAAGCTAAAATACTTGCCGTAGCCGATACGGTGGAAGCCATGGCCTCTTACCGGCCTTACCGGCCCTCCCTTGGCATAGATAAAGCATTAGAGGAAATATCGGATAAAAAAGGCAAGCTGTTCAATGAATCCGTAGTTGATGCCTGTTTGAGGCTGTTCCGTGAAAAAGGCTTCAATTTCGCAGATTAGACAGTCGGTCAGCCTTTCAAGCTTTTTTTCTGTAGAGAGTCAGCCCCCGGTTATCAACCAGGACAATTTCGCCTGTGTGCCTGTTGATATCGACGTCTACACCGCTATTTCGCGTCATGGCTGTATCGATGGGTGTTCCCTGGTGCCCAGTCACATAAATTTGGATCAGGCCGTCTGTAATCATAACGAATTCTCCGGTTTGGGCGTTAATCTTCAGGGCTGCGCCCTCACTATGAGTATGGGCCACGCCCAGAGACGTCCTCGAATACATGTCTCCTTCGGGTTTGTACATGTTGATAACTGGGTCTGAGACTGTAATGACTTCGCCGGTCTCGTCATTGACATCCAAATCGGCTCCGCCCAGCCATGATACGGGATGGTGGACGATCATCTTAAGGTACTGGTTGCTTCCAATGGGCCGGTACCTGGCGAGGCAGTCTCCCTTGGGCCACTGGTCACCCGGCGGGCTATCTGCATCTATGGGGTAAGGTCCTTCCGCACCCCCCTTGTGGTTGGCTACTGCAAAGATATCGCCATTTTTCTGATTGATGTCCAGGCCTGCCCCAGGGCGCCATGCCCCAAATTTATCTATGGGGTTCTTAACATAACCAGTGCTCGTTTTTTGCTGCAGGGTAAGGCCTTCGGCGTCGCTAACCATTATGATATCTCCCGTTGCCATGCGGAAAGCACAATCCGCGCCGGTCCGGCGCTTGGTAAATTTGTCCAGAATACACTCCTTAAAACCATTGCCGGATGGCTCGTAAAGATTCAATCCGCCTTCATGCACGGCAGCTATGGCCCCGGTATTATCGTTGATACTTACGCCGGCAGCGCCTTCCCAGCAGGTAAGCGGCGCTATTTGAGGCTGTTTGGTGTAATTCCCATTCTTATTGACATAAAGGAACAGCCCCGCATCGCTGATTACGCAGATATTGCCCGTTTTTTCATCGATATCGACACCGGCGCCGCTATGCCAGGTTATGAATGAATCTAGTTGTATACGTTCGTATTGGGCCGCCATTTTTATCACATACCTCCGCTGTTAAATTCCATTTGGCGCCTGAACGGAGCAACTAATCATGTAAAAGGCGTGCAATTTCAAGACTTCAGGCCATTATACGACTTTTTAATAATACTAGCATACCGGCCTGAAACAGCGGTTATCCACTTGGATAAATTTCTATATCTGAATGGATAAAACCCGTAAAATCCATTTTTCACTCGTGTGAACAGCTTTACACGGGTCAGGATCGCCGAACTATAATTACCCGAATATTTATTTAAGGAGTTTTACGATGGCAAACAGATCCGATATCCGTGCAGATACTGCAAAAAACCGGCTCTACCTTATACTGGCCGGCACTTTCGAAGATGGCGAAATGAAGCAGGTCGCCGATAAAACTATCAGGGAAGTTAAGAAACTCAAGCCCGGCTTTGATATTATCAACGATATCAGCGACTGCAAGCCGGCGACTATCAAGGGAATAGAAGAGATCAAGCGTGCACCAGTGGCCATTAAAGAGGGTGGCGTCAGGAGGGTAATCAGGATTGTCGGGCAATCGGTAACCGAGGGACAATTTGTACGAAAATCCCAGGAAGCCGGTTACGACGCCGATACAGCTCCTTCCATAGTTGAGGCAGAAAAAATACTATCCGCCTAATATTACGGCGCAACATAAGCTTCACAATTTCGCATAAGATTATTGAGTATTCCGATAACACCGGATAGAATAAGAGGTCTAGAGGCAATGCATTAAGGGAGGTGCTGTGAATGTCAGACTATAATGTGATCGTTATCGGAGCTGGTGTGGGAGGGCTCGGTGTGGCGGCCCTCCTTTCCAAGCAAGGACGCAAGGTTTTGCTGCTGGAGCAAAGCGAGAGGGTGGGTGGATGTTGTTCCACATTTGAAAAGAACGGCTACTATTTTGATCTGGGGGCATCCATCATAGAGGATGCACAGGTTATCGATTGGTGCTTTCAGAGGCTGGGCACTTCGCTGCGCAGCGAAGTCGAGCTAATATCCCCCGATCCCATTTTTTCCGTCATGCTGAAGGATGGGAAAAAGATGAAATATCCGCTTTCGATAGACGCGTCGGCCGCGGAGATCGGCAGGATCGCTCCCGAGGATGTGAAAGGGTGGTATGCCTTTTGCAAGTATATGAAGGAGTTTAACGATGCTGCCGTCGGTGGTTTCTTCGTTAAGCCTGCCAACACCTTCGGCGATGTCTTCAAGATGTTCGTCGAAACCCCCAAAATGCTGAACTACATGTCGCTGTTCAACGGGAGTTATCAGAATGCACTAAAGAAATATTTTAAAAGCGATACTATACGTGAATCCCTATCCTTCCAGGCTTTTTACGCCGGCCTGCCTCCCGAAATACTACCGGGTCTATATGCAGTCATCCCCTATTCTGAACACGAAGGGATCTACTATAGCAAGGGCGGCATGATCGCTATTCCGGCTGCACTGCAGCGCCTGGGCGAAGGCATGGGGATGACAGTAAAGCTGAACACGCTTGTCAAGCGTATTATCATCAAGGATCGTAGGGCTATGGGTGTGGTGACAGCGGATGGGACCGAGATTACAGCAGACCTGGTTGTATCGGATATAAATGCCAAAAAGCTGTACCTTGAATTGGTCGGCGAGGAGAACCTATCCGGCATGGTGCGCACGGGTGTGAAAAGCTATGAGTGTTCCATGTCGACTCCCACTATTTACCTGGGAGTCGATTATGAGCCGCCGCTGGAATCGCATCATACGCTTGCCACAATACCTATGGAGGAGATGAACAAGTACTGGTGGGACTATTATGAGGCGGGCCGTTACCCTTCGGAGCAGTTCGGCATTATCAGTTGGACTTCCCACTCGGACCCGGGCCTTGCGCCCAGAGGTCACAATGTCGTTATCCTCACGCTGGGCCCCGGACCTTATAAGCTGGATGGGACCACCTGGGAAAATGAGAAAGACGGGCTGATGGATAGGATCATTAAATACTATTCGCAGAGATACGTGCCGGGCCTGGCGGAGCACGTTCAGGTGGCCGAATTTTCAACGCCGGCTGATTTTGCCAAGAGGTTGCTTTCTCCGGAGGGTGCCATCTACGCGCTGAGACAGGACGTGCCACATTCGATATGCTTCCGTCCTGCTGCCAAATCCAAATCGATAAAAGGCCTCTATTTGGTAGGCGCGTCCACCCATCCGGGCGGTGGGATTCCGGTGGTTATCTCTTCAGCCATGAATGCCGCCGATTTGATAGAAAAATATGAGAAATAGGGGGTCGAAAATATGGATACTAAAACTAAGCCCGAAATTAAGGTAAAAAAGAAACGTATTGGTTTTTTAAGAAATATTCTAAGACAGGTGCGCTACCTGATACCGCGATACTTTGTCTAGTTAGCGTAATCTATTAGCTATATTTTTAGGCTAAATCATATTCAAGGCTGACCTGATTGCAGGGCCATTGCAGCTTCAGTAACTGTTTCTCTTTCTGTGGAATAAGGGTTCAGGTGTCATAAATATTTCATTCTTTTCCCCTGAAATATATAACTTTTTAATCTATTGTCACCTATCATCCTATATGTGGGGCAACAAGCGGAGAACAGGGGATAAATGTATGACAGTCTGGGAAAGTATCAAGACGGCATGGCGATCAATTTTCGCCAATAAACTTCGTTCGTCCCTGACCATGCGGGGCTTAATGATTGGCGTTGCGGTGGTTGTTTTGTTGGTGTCCTTGGGGCAGGGATAGCAGGCCAGAGTTACGGCAACTTTTAACAGCCTGGGGGAGCGACGGCATTTTACGTATCGCCTTCCAGCGACAAGACCATACCCACTGTTCGACCCCTGACAACAGAAGATGTAGCGGCCCTTCAAGACAAGGTGCTGGCGCCATCCGTAGGGATAGTTTCCCCCATTCTCGGCGCCAGTGTAACTGTGTCCTATAGCAACAATAGTGTCAATATCCCCATAGAATCCCTGCGCCACGAGTAGCTTCAACCTGGTGGGACAATCTCAAAACGGCTTCCCTATTGCTTGTGCGGACCGAAAGCTGTATATTCAAGTTTCATAAGGCTTTGCGGCTGATATGATGAGCAACGATAAAAGGGACTTTGACGAAGAAGCGGCCAACTGGGATGAGGAGCCTGGACGTGTCAGGCTGGCAAATGATATCGCGGATGCCATAACCAGGGAAATCCAATTGAGCACTGAAATGGATGTGCTGGATTTCGGTTGCGGCACGGGTCTTATAACCGTCAGGTTAAGCCCGCTGGTGCATTCCGTAACGGCCATGGACGGCTCGCAGGGGATGCTTGATGTCCTGCAGGCCAAGATACGGCGCGGCAACCTTACGAATGTTGTAACCCGCGAGCTGGATTTTGAAAAAGGTGAAATCATGGAGGGCAATTACGATCTGGTCATATGCAGCATGACGCTTCACCATATTGGGGAAATAGGCATACTGCTCGGTCAATTCTATATAGTCTTGAATGCCGGTGGCTATCTGTGCATTGCAGACCTGGATCCGGATGATGGCCAATTCCATGGCAACAACCAAGGTGTATTACATTTTGGCTTCGAACGGTCGAAATTGAAGCATGCTTTAACCGAGGCCGGTTTTCCGGATATACTGGACCGTACGGCAGCAGAAGTCTTAAAGCCGGTTCCGGGGGGTGGAAAGCGCTCCTTTTCGGTATTTCTCATAACCAGCCGAAAATCTCCTTTCAAAAAGCATTAAGGTACTAAATGAAAACCGCGACGATAACAGATAAAGACAAGGGAGTGGCGCTGTTCGTTGCGGTTATGGCCTCCTTTCTCGCGCCTTTCGTAGGTTCTTCAGTAAGTATTGCGCTACCTTCAATTGCCGGGGAATTTAACCTGGACGCCATTACGCTTGGTTGGGTAGTAACCGCCTACCTGCTGGCTGCGGCCATTTTTCTTGTCCCCTTCGGGAAGCTGGCCGATATAAAGGGCAGAAAAAAGATTTTTACATACGGAATTATCATAGACGCCGTTTCCTCCATCGGCGCGGCGCTTTCGCCTTCAGGCGGGCTGTTAATTGCCTTCCGCTTGTTGCAGGGAGTGGGCGGAGCCATGATTTTCGGGACCGGAGTTGCCATTGTTACCTCCATATTCCCATTGGCGGAAAGGGGCAAGGCACTGGGGATAAACGCCGCGGCTACGTACATAGGGTTATCTGTGGGGCCTCCCGCCAGCGGGTTGCTGACACAATATCTGGGCTGGAGAAGCATTTTTGCGCTGGATGCGCTTATCGGACTGATAATAATAATCGCCGTCTTTTGGAGATTGAAGGGAGAGTGGACCGGGGCGGAGGGAGAGAAGTTCGATGCCGCCGGATCAGTCATTTATGGCCTGGCTCTCCTGGGCATAATGTATGGGTTTACACTTTTACCCGATATATCAGGTTTTGCGCTGGTCGGTATCGGCCTGGGAGCCCTGGCATTGTTTATATTCCGGGAAAACAGAATTAAAAACCCCGTATTAAGCATGGAGCTTTTCAAGAGAAGCATGGTCTTCTCGATGTCAAACCTGGCAGCACTAATCAACTACAGTGCTACATTTGCTATAAGCTTTCTTCTAAGCCTCTACCTGCAATACATAAAGGGGTACAGCCCGGAGACTTCCGGTCTGATCCTGGTGCTTCAACCCGTCATGATGGCCGTATTGTCTCCTATTGCAGGGCGGCTTTCGGACAGGATACAGCCTCAGTGGATAGCCACGGCAGGCATGGCCTTAACCACGTTTGGGCTTGGCATGATGATATTCCTGGACCAAAATACACAGCTGGATTTCATAATGGCTGCTCTGATCATAGTCGGCTTGGGTTTTGGCCTTTTCTCCTCTCCCAATACCAATGCCGTAATGTCCTCTGTCGATAAGAACTATTATGGTGTTGCCTCAGGAACACTGGCCACCATGCGCCTGGTCGGACAGATGCTCAGCGTGGGGATAGTCATGCTCATGTTTGCCCTATTCATCGGGCAGGTTGAAATAACGCCTGCCAACTATCCACTATTTCTAGTCAGCAGCAAAATGGCCTTTATCGTTTTTACAGTCCTTTGTTTCGCGGGTATATTTGCGTCGCTTGCAAGGGGTAAATCAAGATAACTGTATGCTACAATTATCATTGTGACTTCAAATTCCCACTGTTGATTACACGGAGGACCAGTATGGTACAGGAATCATTGAAAAAATTGATCGGTAAAAAAGGCACGCCCATGGTTTTCGAAGTGACCCGCACCGGCCTTCGCCGGATCGCCGATGCGGCGGGTGATCGTAATCCCTTATATTGGGATGACGAATATGCCGCCAGGTCCAGATACGGAGGAATTATAGCTCCGCCTGATTATTTTGGTTGGCCCGTAAAATGGGACCCTAACCTGACCTTCATTAATGCCAGCGATCTATTTGTTCAAATGTATGTCGAGATAGTAAAAGCCGGTTATACAAGGGCCATCAATGCGGGCATGGAATCAGAGTATTTGCTACCCATACGTCCTGGCGACACAATAATCATGAATAGCGAGATAGTTGCGTTTGAGGAAAAAGAGGGCAAAAAGGGTGGAAAGATGCTGCTATCCACGATCGAGATGGCCATGGTAAATCAGAATGGCGACGTAGTGGCAAGACAACGCCACAACGGTATCCATTAAGGGGATAATGAAATGAAGAAACAGTTATACTGGGAAGATGTTAAGGTTGGTCAGGAGATACCGACGCTGACCAAGGTTGCCACCACCCTTACGCTGGTAAAATGGGCCGGAGCATTCGGTGATTTCAACCCCCTCCATTATGAGAATGATTTTGCCGTCAATTTCATGAGGGCCGATGGAATAATTGTGCACGGAACACTCAAGAGGCAGTGGCTTATACAAATGATTACGGATTGGATCGGCGACGAGGGCTGGCTAAAGAGAATACAGACCCAGTTCAAAATCATGGACCACCCCCGTCACATGAAAAACCTTACCGCACCTGCGGATGGCGATACGCTGCTCTGCAAAGGGAAGGTAACAGGGAAATCGGAAAAGGACGGCGAATGCCTGGTAGAATGCGACATATGGCTGGAAAATAGCAAGGGCGAAGTTACTACCTCAGGAACGGCTACAGTTATTCTGCCTAAAAGGAATCCATGACGACTGACCTGGAATACGAGAAAATCAATGATACAAGGAAGCAATTTATGAACAGTAGAAAGATTTTAGCCGTCATCATATTTCTTACTGCGGCTGCAATAGTAATCCCGGCCGGCTGCCAGCCATCCAGGCCGTCGGCACAATTTGACGTCAGCTCGCTGAGTATCAAGCCGGCGCAGGCAACAGTCGGTGACACGATCACCGTTAGTGCTGATGTTTCCAATAACGGTGGAACGGAGGGTGCATATAGCGCAACGCTTTCCGTTGACGGCGCAAGTGAGCAGACCAAGGATATCGATCTTTTGCCCGGGACAAGCCAGGCCGTCAGTTTCATCTTCTCCCCTGACAAACCTGGTACATACGATATCGCAATCGGCAATGCCAACACGAGTTATAGCATAGGCCCAAAGCTGACGCCCCAGGAAGTCGAACTGAAAAATGACAATGGCATAGCGACAGATTATCTGGCGGTTGTTAAACCATACACTGGATACCTGGTGGGGTTTACACCTCCGTCCGGTGTATTTACTATCAGCACAGTGCGCGTCGATGGTCTGATTTATGGAGGCCATGGATTTCAGATTCAAGACCTCGAATTGCAAATTCTGGACAAGGATAAGAAGGTACTCTTCAGTCAAAAATATCCGGGCAAAAAATTCCCTGTTTTGACGTTTTTAACCAGCAATTACGGGGCACAGGGCGCCTGGGTCGACATGGATGTGCCGGATGTAGCGGTCCAGGGCAATTTTTACGTCAATATATACACCGGGGATACGCAGGCACAGGGATTTCGCATGGGTGTCAGCGATAGTCTGGGGAATACACACTCGGACCTTACGATCAGGGATAACAAAGGCATTGATAATACCTCTAACGGCTGGCCCTACGCTATCTCCAACTGGTTCGGAGATAAGAACAGAGTTAACTGGCTGGTGCACGTGGCAGGCACGGCCATGGTTACCACCCAATGAGGAATTAGATTATTTAATGCTGAATAGTTAACCGACCTTGCTGGAAGTAGTCAATCTCTCGAAAATTTATAAGACCGGATCCGTAGAGGTGCGTGCCCTGGACGGTGTTTCTTTTACGGTGCCGACCGGGGATATGGTCTGCATCATGGGCAAAAGCGGCTCGGGCAAGTCGACCCTACTGCGGCAGTTGGGCTTATTGGACCGGCCTACAGCCGGTGAAATACTTCTCGATGACAGATCCGTAACCAGGCTACCCGATAGTGCCACGTCTTCCCTGCGTTTAAGAAATCTCGGCTATGTTTTCCAGGAATATGCTTTACTTACCGAGTTAACAGCGCATGAGAATGTGTACCTGCCCGGTATGATGCTGGGGGGCCGGGGCGTCGATTATAAGAAAAGGGCGGCGGAGCTGTTGGAACTGGTCGACCTGGGAGGCAGGATACGTCACTATCCCAAGGAGCTTTCGGGAGGCGAGCAGCAAAGGGTTGCAATCGCCAGGGCATTGATCAACAGGCCCAAGATTATCTTTGCCGACGAGCCATGCGCTAATCTGGACAGTATATCCAGCAAACTCGTTATGGAAACGCTGGTCAATCTGAACCGGGATACTAGCGTTACCATAATATTTGTTTCGCATGATCCGGACGATAAGCAATATGCCCGTAACCTGATCGTACTAAGCGATGGCAAGATCGTTGAACAGGATGATATTAGGCCGGTGACATGGGATGATTAGATCTCTGAAGTCACTGAGGTCTTTGAGGGTAGCCGGATTCCTGGCCCGCAAAGCCATTGTGCGTGCCAATATCGGCGTGACGTTATTAACTGTCTTCATACTGGTACTCGTTGCTTTAAACCTCCTGTTTACTCCGGGTCTCCTAAGTGGGGTTATCGCCAGCGCTAACAATAAACTAATCAGCACCTACACCAGCCATCTGGTGATAGAAGCCGGAGGCCTTAAAGAGCAGAATTTTAAGATAAACCATGTCTCGGACCTCATGCAGGAAATTGAATCAATAAACGGGGTTGTAGCTGCGACTGCCAGGAATACGATCGGCGCTAATATCCAATATAAGGACAATACCGACCAGGAAAGGCAGGTCAATTGCATAGTGGATGCTATAATGCCCGATCGTGAGGAAAAGGTTTTTGATATAAACCATTCGTTGATTGAAGGCAGTTATCTGGATCCAAGGGACCGCGACCAAATTTTACTGGGTATGCAGATAGCCGGCGCCGATGACAGCAGTGTCGAACTATATATCCGTTCCCTGCGTCATGTACATGCGGGAGATAAAGTGACCCTTACTTACAGCAACGGTTTCAAGAAGCAATACACAGTGAAAGGCATATTCCATACCGCTTTCATCCAGTCCGATGTGCAGGCTCAGATATCAGAATTGGAATACGAGTCAATCGTTCCGGATGCCCACGACGCGGCCACTGAAGTGCATGTAAGGCTGGAGGATAATGCCAACGCCGATCAGATAATCAAACGTATAGCCATGTTTGATAGCAGCGTCGACTTTCAGACCTGGGAGCAGAACGCAGGTATAGTCAACAGCATGACCACCAGCTTCCAGATATTAAACCAGATTCTTGATGTGGTAAACGCCCTGGTAGCAGGGGTGACCGTTTTTATCGTTACCTACGTGGATGTGATTAATAAGAGGCGGCAGATCGGCATACAGCGTGCCATAGGAATTAAGAATGTAGCTATCATGTTCTCCTACCTTATCCGCGCCCTGTGCTACGTGGCTGTGGGGCTGATTGGAGCGCGCTTCCTCTTTGAATACGCTGTAATGCCTTTCGAAGCGGGCCACCCCTTTATTTTCCCCTTCGGGCCGGTTTATCTTGCTTTGGATAACGGCCAAATGATACACACCGCTGTGCTTTTACTGGTGGTGTCGCTGGTAGCCGCCTTCATACCGGTATGGCTGACCATAAGGATTAAAATTCTGGACGCTATCTGGGGATGATCCTGGAATCAGGAGGTCTTCAGCGAATCCTTGAACTTCGCCCTGAATTTGGCCATTTTGGGAGCGATGATCATCTGGCAATAGGGCTGGCCGGCATTACCAGCATAGTATCGCTGGTGGTAACCTTCAGCTTCATAAAACTCGGTTAAAGGCCGCACCTGCGTAACAATCGGATGATTGAATTCTCCCGAAGCGGTCAACTTGCCGATATATTTCTCCGCAGCTTCCTTTTGCTGCTGGTCGTGATAGAATATGATGGATCGGTATTGTTCTCCAGTATCGTTGCCCTGGCGGTTTAGAGTGGTCGGATCGTGCACGTGGAAAAACACTTCCAGTAAATCATCGAAACTTATGACATCAGGGTCAAATTCGATTTTAATGATCTCCGCGTGGCCGGTCCCTCCGCCGCAAACCTGCATATAGCTTGGTTTGGGCACTGTGCCCCCTGCATAGCCCGGGATAATGCTTATCACGCCTTTCAACTCGAAAAATACCGTTTCTGTGCACCAGAAGCAGCCGCCGCCAAATATCGCGGTTTCAGTCTTTTCACTCATTTCATACCCACCCGCAAAGCAATGATTCACGGTAATTATAGCTCTGCTATAGTCACGGTCAAAATTATATGCTCGCAGGCGATATTATCTCAGAATCTCACTGTGACGTGAAGATGAACCGGCCGCTATCTGATATAATTTAGCTCAGCTAACATACCTCTTAATCATTAGGATGACATGAGAAAACTTATTGAAATTCTTGGCTAGAGGTGAGAACATGGCTGGAAAGCACCAGGAAGACGTTGTCTGTTCTATCTGTAAAGAGAAAAAGAAGATATCGGAGACTATACCCGCTGAATCTATCAGAGAACCCCTGGCCGATATGATACACAAGGTTTATCCTGAGTGGACTCCCAGCGGATATATATGCGCCACCGATTTCAATCAGTTCCGGGCCAAGTACATAAGGAAAATGCTCGAAACCGATAAGGGTGAACTGACAACCCTTGAAGAGCAGGTCATGAAAAGCCTGCGGGAACAGGAGATATTATCCAAGAATGTCAACGTGGAATTTGATGATAAGCTGACACTGGGGCAACGGCTAGCGGACAGAGTGGCTGATTCTGCGGGGAGCTGGCGTTTCATCATCATATTTATAAGTATATTAATAGCCTGGATCATTGTTAACTCGATTATAATTTTGGTTTGGAGGCCTTACGATCCTTACCCCTTTATACTTTTAAACCTGGTTTTGTCGTGCATCGCCGCACTGCAGGCCCCGGTTATCATGATGAGCCAGAACCGGCAGGAAGCCAAGGATCGCCTGCGAGCCGAGCATGATTACATGGTTAATCTGAAAGCCGAGCTGGAAATCCGCCATCTACATGATAAGATCGATCATCTGATCCTCAACCAGTGGCAGAGGCTGCTGGAAATACAGGAGATACAGGTAGAGCTGATGGAGGAGCTGGCTTGCCAGAAATCCTCGGTACAACCTGGAAAAACAAATCATAAGCGAGCAAGTTAACCGGATAGGGCTGTAGAGTAATATTAAACCAGCCGCTAACGTTTACATTTAAGAAATGAACCAGGCCGCTCTACGGTTAGTGTTTCATACCACTTTTACAGCTTCGAGGTAAAACAAGAGACCGCCAGCAAAGAGCAGCTGCCTTCGGCATTTTCGATGCCTATCATGGCTGTCCACTTGCCGACGGTCTGATGGTCAATATTGTGATCGTGTTCCCGGCACATCACCAACCCGGTTTATGGTGTCACAGTCACAGTTACTGACCGTGAGTCACTGCCGTAAGAGTTGATAGCGGTAAGGGTATAGATGGTCGTAGCTGTCGGCACCACTATCTGCGAACCGTTGGCTGGCTGGCTGCCGATGCCGCTTATATCCACACTGGTGGCCCCCACCACATTCCAATGGAGAAAGGCGGGCTGGCCGAAATGTACTGTACTGGGGCTAATGCTAAATATCTCGATGAAAGGGGTAATTGCCATATTGCCGCCTGGGGAACCGTAGGGATAGCCGTGCATATTCCCGTAAGGGTAGTAGTTGTACGGATACCCGTAAAGGTCTCCATAAGGGTATTGATAGGGATAAACAGTGCCTACAGTGACCGTTGCCGCTTTGCTCACGATACAACAAGTGCTGGTGGCGGTTAAATCGTAACTGGTCGTTGAATATGGCGTAACTACCCTTGAACCGGAGGGCGCTACCTGGCCTATACCCTGGTCTATGGTTACGGAATCTGCTCCCGACACGTTCCAGGAAAGAGTCGCCGATTGCCCAACATTGATATTGGACGGAGTGGCGGTGAGGTCAGCGACAACAGGGGGGTTAACGGTTACCACAAATGATTTTGTCAGAATGCCGCTGGTATTCCTGGCTGTTAGAGTGTATGTGGTGGTCTGGGTTGGAGTAATGAGCTGATTTCCGCTGACGGGTACATCTCCGATGCCCTGATCGATGGAAACTGAATCGGCGCCCATGACGTTCCATTGCAAAGCGGCAGAGCCGCCTGACATAAGCACCGCTGGATTAGCAGACAGGTTGATAACAATCGGGGCCGGGTTTACGATCAGCACCACTGATCTGCTGACTATACCCAGAGGAGCGGTGACTGTAATCGTATAGGCAGTGGTAATGTTAGGGCTTATAATCCTGGATCCGGAGGCGGCCACGACACCTACATCGGGGTTTATTACCACGGAGTTGGCTCCGGGTACATTCCAGGTCAATGTCGCCGAGCTTCCGGCTGTGATGGTAGCCGGCGTGATGTCGAAGGATGTTATGGTGGGAGCGAATGCCGTGCAGCCTGCCATCAATATCATAGACATGAGCGGGATAAAAAGTAATTTTTTCATAGATATCCTCCCTACCGATTTCAATGTAATTGTAGCCTGGAAAGTATAAAAAAGTTATAAATTCAGCCAGGAGAACATGAAAAAATTATGACATTTTGTCGAAAGGTTATTTTTTCGGATATAACTGACTGGGAACGCGCCAGCTAAAATTGTTCCATGAAGTTTAAAATTTGCTCCAGTGTAAATACCGGACCGTCCTTGCAAATATACTTGTCGCCCACGTTGCAGCGGGCGCATTTTCCTATGCCGCACTTCATCTTCTGCTCGAGGGTGGTCACTATCTGCCCTGGTGAGAAGCCGAGCTCTTTAAGCCCGGTAAGCACGAAGCGAATCATGATAGGCGGCCCACAGATAATGGCCACAGTATTGTCCGGCGATGGGCTGAGTTCGGAGACTACCTGGGGGACAAGCGCCACGCGTCCCTGCCATTCATCATTGCCCCGGTCTACGCAGAGCTCGAGCTTGCATTGCGGCGGCTCCGCCCAGAGGTCGAATTCATTGGAAAATACCAGCTCCCGCGGGCTGCGGGCGCCGTTTATGATGGTGAGTTCGGCATAATCGGACCTGTGGTCGAGCACATGATGGATGACGGGGCGCAGGGGTGCAATGCCGATGCCGCCGCCTATGATGAGTATGTTCTTTCCCCTGTAATCTTCCATCGGGAACCAGTTGCCGTAAGGACCCCTGATGCCCAGCGTGGCGCCAGGTTCAAGCTCATGCAAAGCTCTGGTGACGGTACCCACGCGCCTGACGGCGAACTCAAGGCCGGCCTTACGCTCAGCCAGTGAAGCTATGCCATAAGGCCCCTCGCCCACGCCGTAAGCCGAGATAAAGGCGAACTGGCCCGGCCTGTAGTCGAAGTTGTCCTGCTGCTCAGGATCAGTCAGCTCGACCGTGAAAAGCTTTATATCAGGCGTGAGGTCCAGCAACCCGGTCACGGTTGCGGGATATGGTATGAAAGGGTTTGCCGCAGGTATACTACACATTTAATTTCTGCACATCCGTGATGATTTCCCTGATATCAATATTCACCGGGCAGCTCCTCACACAGCGGCCGCAGCCGGTGCATTTTATATCGCCGAAAAGTTCGGGGAAGTAAAGGAGCTTGTGATACCAGCGCTGGCGCAGTCGGGCACCCTTGGTGGGCCTGGGATCGTGGCCCCCGGCGATCATGGTAAACCCGGCCGACTGGCAGCTCTCCCAGCTCCGCACCCGGTCGATCTTGTCCTTGCCCATGTAGTCCCGTATATCGAAGCAATAGCAGCAGGGGCAGACATAGGAGCATATGTTACAGTGGAGGCAGCGGTCTGCCACCCTGTCCCAGTAAGGGCTATCGAAATTCCTACGCATCATCTCGCTCACCCCTTCCAAAGGGACAGGCGTTACGTGCGGTGGAGGGGGCAAGGGTATGTCCTTTTCCTCCATCCTGGCAGCGGGAGTAAGCTCTTTCCCTTTGCCCGTGGTCGCCTGCACGATATAGCCGGCGGACGTTTGTGTGAGCAAAATATCCAGGTACATGGGGTTGGCGGGTCCCCCTCCCACGCTGGGGCAGAAGCACTCGGGGCTGGGCGCATTGCAGGCGAGGCCGATCAAGATGGTCCTGTCCCGTTTCTCTTTATAGTGCGTGTCCGTCGGCTCAGCCAGGAATACTCTATCGATCAGGGCGATGCCGGCGGCATCGCACGGATGGATGCCAAATATGACAACTTCACGGTCCGTGCTCACGGGCGCTATCACGTTTACCCCATCACTGCCTATGCTGAACATGGTTTCCGAAAGCGGGAAGAAGCATCCCTTGGGGGAAACCGCCGTGTTTGAGTACTGCAGGTCCAACGAATCGACCTGGGAACCCTTTACATGCTTAAACAGGGTAACCCCGTCAGAGGTTACCGGGGCGACCAGAGTATACTTTTCGGCCAGCTCTTTCAGCCACGAGCGGAGGTTATTATCGACTATAATTCTGTTCATTCGACTTTCTCCAGTGTCTCCTCCTTGAGGAAGGTGGCAAAAGGCGGGGCCGTTCCGGCGTCCATCCCGGGCTCGAAATCGAACAGGTCTGCGCTTTCTTTTTCCAGCTTGCGATTGGCCAGCATAAGCGGTATCCCTACCGGGCATACCCTCTCGCATTCGCCACAGCCGATGCAGCGGGCCGATAGATGAAAGGCCCGCCCGATATTCCATATCCAGTTGTCTTCGGGGCCGCTTCTTATACCCACCCACAGGGGGTCCAGCTCATCGACAAAGCATTCCTGGCAGTAGCAGCCAGCACATACCTGGCGGCATCCATAGCAGCGGATGCAGCGCTCGAACTGCTCCTTCCAGAAAGCATTTCTCTCATGGATGGAAATGCCCTCTATCCTCGCAACATCCGAGTAGTCCCGTGAGGCTGTCTCGGGCTGAGGTTCTCCGACCAGGACGTCATACACGGCCGGCGTGTGGTGCAGGCAGACGCGGCACTTGGAGAGCGGGCGGTCTTCTATGCGGCCGAAATGCGCGTCTTTCATACCGGGGCACACGACCCCGATAACATAAATGCTCTCACGATCGAGCTGGTGCTCGTTGATGAGTAGGTTTATGCCGCGGGAATCGCACGGTTTGACAACAATTGCCGTTTTCAAGCCGCGGCGGTTGAGCAAGTATTTGCTCAAATTGTGGACGCATGTCTCATCGAATATCAGACTGCCTACCATATAGGGCTTATAAATAAAGACCGGGCGGGCAGTCATGCCGTCGCTGGCCCGTTCGTAGCCTATGACGCATCCTCCGTCGTTCTTTTCCAGCCATTCTTTAGCTTTGTTGCGAATTGTCTCAATCATGATGATCGCGGCCCCATTTTTATTAGAGTGTCGGTAAAGCTCGATACCACCTCAGAGAACCTTTTGCCTTCCGATGCCGAGACCCACTCCAGCCTCAAACGTGCTTTATCGAGGCCGAGATAATCCAGGAATGGCCGGAGCAGGCCAACTCGTCTCCGGGTATGGTAATTGCCGTCACTATAGTGACAGTCGCCGGGATGACAGCCCGCCACCAGTACGCCGTCCGCCCCGAGCTGAAAGGCCTTGACTATGAATAGCGGGTCTACCCTCCCCGAGCACGGCACGCGGATTATCCGGATGTTGGCCGGATAGTTCGTACGGCTGGTGCCAGCGAGGTCGGCCCCCGCATAGCTGCACCAGTTGCACAGGAAGCCAACTATCCTCGGTTCGTATGTCAACTCCACAGGCTGTTCACCTCTTCAAGGATTTGCTGGCTGGTAAAGCCCCGAAGGTCGATAGCCTTGGGCCGGCAGGCGCCAACACACAGGCCGCACCCTTTGCACAGGCTTTCGTTGACTACGGCCACCACCCTTGTATCCCGCGTTGTCTCACAGTCGATGGCCTTGTAGGGACAGATAGCGACGCACAGGAGGCATCCGGTACAACGCTCCCGGTTCACAACAGATGTGATGGGATCGGTGACCAGGGTGTCGCTGCTGAATAAGCCCGCCACCTTGGCTGCCGCGGCGCTGCCCTGGGCGACGGATTCGGGGATGTCCCTGGGCCCGACGCAGGCGCCGGCCACGAAAATACCGTCCGTCTGGGTTTCAACCGGGCGCAGTTTGGGATGCGCCTCCACCAGAAAATGGTACGTGTTATAGCTTATATTTAGCTTCTGCGCCAATTTATCGGCGCCCGTCCTTGGCTCCATCCCCGTGGCCAGAACCACAAGGTCGGCGGCCAATTCTATGGGCCGCCCCATGAGGGCATCCTCGCCCAGGACGATCATTTTCTTCCCATCCCGGTATATCTTGGACGGCCGGCCCTTAATATATATGGCCCCGGCGTCATCCAGCGTCCTGAGATAAAATTCCTCATAATCTTTGCCGCCCGTTCTTACATCGATATAGAAGATATAGCATTGGACATCGGGGTCGTGCTCCTTGAGCATAATGGCATGCTTGGCCGTGTACATGCAGCATACCTTGCTGCAGTATGTCCTGCCCTTGGCCTGGTCCCGTGAACCGACGCAGCACACGAAGGCTACTGTTTTGGGATGGGTACCATCGGAGGGTCGAACTATTTCACCGCCCGTGGGGCCTGACGCGTTCATCAGCCGTTCAAGCTGCATTCCGCTTATTACATCGGGATAGGCGCCTCCGCCATACTCTTCGTAGTGCCGGTGATCATAGACCTGGAAGCCCGTGGCAACGACTATGGCGCCGAATTCTTCGGTTATGGTCTGTGGTTCCTGGTCCCAGGCAATTGACCCGGTGGGACAGATCTTTTCGCATATCCGGCATTCAGGAGGCTTCTTGCCCTGCTCACCCGCAGCCAGCCACTGCCGGTACTTAATATAGCGGCAACTGTCCGTATCTATGACCGGTTTGGTCGGCACCGCCTGGGCGAAAGGAATGTAAATACTGGGGCGTTTTCCCAGTCCCAGGTCGAATTCGGATGGGGTTTTTTCGGGGCATTTCTGCCAGCAGGTACCGCAACCCGTACATTTAGAGTAGTCCACCTTTCTGGCTTTTTGCGTGATTTCTACCTTGAAATTACCTACAAAACCGCGCACTTCTTTGATCTCAGCATAGGTCAAGAGCCTGATTTTTGGATGATTGGCAACGTCGACCATTTTGGGCGTGAGGATGCATGCCGAACAATCCAATGTCGGGAAGGTCTTATCGAGTTGTGCCATGCGGCCGCCAATGCTCGGTTCCTGCTCCAGCAGGACCACCTCATGCCCCGCGTTGGCAATATCTAGGGCTGCCTGTATGCCGGTGATGCCGCCGCCGATTACGAGTGCCCTCTTGGTGACCGGCACCTCACGGGGATATAACGGTTCATGACGGATCACTTTAGCCACAGCCATTTTCACCAGCTCTATGGCCTTGGCCGTAGCTTTTTCCCTGTCATGGCTATGAACCCAACTGCACTGCTCCCTGATATTAGCTATCTCCAGCAGATAAGGATTCAAGCCTGCGGCTGAGACTGCCTTGCGGAAAGTAGGTTCATGCATGCGGGGAGAGCAGGCTGCGATGACAACCCGGTTCAGTTTATTGCTAACTATAGCCTGGCGGATGGATGCCTGGCCCGGTTCACTGCATGTGTATTTATTGTCGCTGGCAATAACCACCATCGGCATTTTTTGCGCAGCCTCAACTACTCTGGCGACATCCACAGCGCCACTTATATTGGTGCCGCAGTGACAGATAAATACGCCTACTCTGGCCAAGTTGCCTCCTAGGCCAATCCCTTGGCCCGTAGCAGGCGCATGGGATCGACGAAAAGCTTTTCGAACATCAGTTTCCTTGGTGGCAGTCCGGCTGCAAGCCCCACTAGCTGGGTAATGTAGAATGCGGGCAGATCGACCTCTTCTTTATATTCTTTGCCTATGGACTTTTGCATGGCGTCAAGATTGCTGTGGCAAACGGGGCAGACCACAGCCAGGCAATCGGCCCCGGCCTGTTTAGCCTGGTATAAAAGGCGGTGTGACAACTTAGATACGATATCAGGCCTGGTAAAAACGTGGCTTCCTCCACAGCATTCGGCTTTAAATCCCCATTCGACAGGCTCTCCGCCCAGCGCAGCCACCACTCTGTCCATTACCTGAGGGTTTTCTGCATCGTCAAAGGCTACTTCTTTGGGCCGGCCTAGAAGGCAGCCGTAGTAGCATGCCACACTGAGCCCCTTTAAGGGTTTTTCAAGGTGTATCCTGTCCAGATGCTTTTCCAGCACCTGCAGGATGTGCATTACCCTGTAATCGGGATTACCGGGGATTTCCTGGCCGAGCACTTCACCGACCCGCTTACGGACGTCGTCATCTTTAAGCTCTGCTGCCGCAATTTTCAGACGTGAGAAGCAGAGGGCACAAGAAGCAACCAGGTCTAGCTTCATCCTGCCCGCGTAAAGGAGCTCGTGAGCCGGCAGGGCTATGCCCAATATACGGTCTATACTGTGGGCGGAGGAAGCTCCGCAGCATATCCAGTCCGGTGATTCTTCAAGTTCAATCCCCAACGCCTTGCACACAAGCCGCGTAGTGGCGGTATATTCTTTGGCGCTGGCCTTGCTGCAGCACCCTGGATAGTAAGCATATCGAGCTGTCTCGATCACTTTGTCCCTGCCTCCGCTTGATTCATGGCTTTGTTCTGGCCTTCCAGCCGTTGAAAAATGTGCTGTGTTTCTGAGCCCCGGCTTTTATGGGGCAGGAAGGCGAGTTTGCCTCGGCGCAGCATGCCGGGTATGATCGAGGCCATGTTCAGGAACTGGCCGCTCATGACGTTGTAGGCCATGCCCAGCCCCAGCTCATAGGCACGCCCCGAAAATTGAAAAGACATGATGAAGAGGTCATGAAACAGTCTGAATTTCTTTTGATCGGGCGTGGGCTTTTTGCCTATTGTAGCCAGCCGCAACGCTTCCATCACGCCCGCTATATTGATCTCCCTGGGACAGCGCGCCGAACATGTCAGGCAGCTCAGGCATATCCACATTGTGGAGCTATTTTCGAGCTCGTTTTCAAGCCCCAATTGCAGCGCCCTGATTACCCGGCGGGGCGTGAGCTCCATTGTATAGGCGACCGGGCAGCCGGCAGTGCATTTCCCGCACTGGTAGCATTGTGCAATGCTTTGCCTGATATGCGCTTCGACAAAGCTGCGGTACGTGGTGTGGGGCCGCGGTCTTATAGTATTTTGCGCCGATATCATTCTTCAGTTAACCTCATAACACGCTCCAACAGCCGCGAAGGCAGCCGTTATCCCGTGTCAGTCCTATCCAGGAATCGTAAATTCATAATTTCTTTATTAGCTTGCCCCTGCTGTCATACACATATATAGGCAATGGCGACGGCCCGGGCAGATTGTGCGTTGCGCAGGCAAGACAGAGATCATAGGGCCGCCACGCCATTTCAATGCGGTTCAGCAGACCTTCCGTAATCTCTTTGCCCGGTGTGAATAGCGAGGTAGCCGCTTTATTTACCGACATATTGACCGCAGCCGCATTGTTCAGGGTAGCTACTATCAAATTGACTTTCCTGATTATCCCCTTCTCATCGGTGGCATAGTGATGTATCAAGGTACCGCGGGGCGCTTCGACTATGCCCACGCCTTCATCCGGGACAGCGGTTGGTATTTTACGAATATCAGGGCTGGTTATTTCCGGGTCCAGGCTGAGCTCCAGTAGGCGCTCGGCCGCATACAACAGTTCTATAAGCCTTGCCCAATGAGTAGCGAGTGTATGATGGACGGGTTTGCCGCCCAGTGTAGCATAGAATTTTTCGTATTGCTCCTGGGCCAGTGGCGTGGCCATGCCGTCCGAGGCATTGAGCCGCGCCAGTGGAGCCACACGGAAGACGCCGCTTGAGGCACCATCAACAAATCCTTTCCAGCCAACATTTTTCAAAAATGGAAATTTCATGTAGGACCACGGCTCCACATGCTCAGCAAGATGGGCGAGATAATCTTTGGGCTCGTATTTGGCGAATTCTTTGCCGCTCGGGTCCACTATCCTCATGACACCGTCATAGAAGTTCACTTTATTGTTTTTATCCACCATGCCCATGTAGTAAGTCTTATGTGTATATACATCGCTGACTACCATGTCCACGTACTCTTTATTTTTGAGTACGATATCGTCAAATACCTGGAGCGAAAGCTTGGCGAACTCGACTGATTCTTTGGCTATGACCTCCACTTCCTTTCTCTCTTCCTCGTTGAGCCCTTTGCTAATACCGCCGGGTAGGCCGAAAACCGGGTGAACCGCCCTTCCGCCCAGCATCTGCACTATGTGATGGTTTTGCATGCGCGTTTTGATTACCGCTCCACCCAATTCAAGGCCGACTTTGGCGATAACGCCCAGTATATTGCGTTCCGCCACTGGAGCTTCGGGCCCCATGATAAAATCGGGGCCGGCCAGGATATAAAAGTGGGTGGTATGGTCGGTTACATAGAAAGCGCTGTATAGAAGCTCGCGCAGCTTCTTGGCAGGCCCCGGAGGATCGACATGAAATACAGCGTCAAGTGCTTTAGTAGACGCCAGGTGATGGGCTTCCGGACAGACGCCGCAAATCCGCTGTGTAATCTGCGGCATATCCTCCGCAAGGCGTCCTTCGCAGAATTTCTCGAAGCCTCTCAGCTCCGGCACCTGGAAGTAGGTATTCGCCACCTCCCCGTTGTCGTTGAGAAATATCTCTATCTTGCCGTGACCCTCCAGACGGGTAATGGGGTCTATGGTGATTCTTTTCATTTTATCTTGGCCCTCCTTAAAAGGGATACCGGCAGACTGTAGCGGTAGAAGGTACCTGCAGGATCGGATATATTATCGATAATGCTCTTTATTTCGTCGGGATCAGTTGAGTCTATAACTGAGGCTACTGCGCCCAGCAAATGGGCGCCCTGGTCTATAACGCCCTCCGGGGCGCCGTAACATCCGGTACACGGCATATTGGCCTGCGGGCAGGGAGCCCCACAACCTCCCCTGGTTGCGATGCCGGCGCAGATCAGGCCCTGCTCAAGGAGGCAGGTCTCCGGTTCAGGCACCATCTGGAAGGTGCGGTAAAACGATTTAACTTTTTTAACATTCTTTTTCCTGGGGCAGTCGTCACATACTGCTTTAACATTGTTTGAGATGACCGTGCCCTTGGGAGGCAGTTTACCCTCTATCAACGCTTCCAAAGCCAGCCAGGTTGTCCGCTCCTCAGGCGGGCAGCCGGGGACAAAATAGTCGACATCCACCGTCTGGGCAAGACTTCTAACCGTTTCATAGAATTCCGGCAAGGTCAGCACACCCTGCGGCGACTGAAAGCTCGTTTGGGGCATCGTTTTGCCGGCGTTATCAGTAGAGGGTGTTTCAATATAAGCCCGGTTGAAGATCATATCCCTGTTATAGAAGTTGGCCAGGCCGGGAATGCCGCCGTTGCAGGCACAAGCGCCGTATGAAATCAGAACGTTGGATTTATCGCGCAGCATCTTTGCCATATGTTCCTGCTCCGAAGTCCTGATAGAGCCGTTGAACAGGCAGACATCGATGCTCTTATCCGGCATGGCCTCAACGTCCTTGTATTTCACATCAATGGCTACCGGCCAGAACACAATATCGGCTACGGCCGCAAGTTGGAGTAATTTGGTTCCAATTTGCAGTTGCCCTATCTCACACCCGCCGCAACTGGACGCCCAGTATAAAGCTAGCTTAAGTTTTGGCATGTTCCAGTTCCTCCGCATTATTCGAGGTAAAAGGTCCCAAAGCTCGTACTTTTTCGGTCATGGCATCCACAACAGAAGCGAATTTTTCCCCTTCTGAAGCAGATACCCAGTCTAGGGCCACCCTGTCGTCTTCGATGCCTAACTGAGCCAGCATCTTTTTTAACAGGGGCACGCGACGCATGGTCTTGTAATTGCCCTCGCTATAATGGCAATCCCCGGGGTGGCATCCCAGAATGATGACCCCATCTGCCCCGGATTGAAACGCTTTGAGCACGAAAGCCGGCTCCACCCGTGCGCTGCACGGTACTCTTATTACTTTCACGTTGGGAGCGAATTTCAGCCGTGAAATGCCGGCGAGGTCCGCACCCCGGTAAGAGCACCAGTTACATAAAAAGCCGACAATCTTTGGTTCCCAAACCATAATAAGCCTCCTAAATCCGTACTTGCAGATAAGGCGCAAGAACCTTATCAACAGGTGAAACATTTTTATGCAAACCCAGATCCCTGGGAGGCAGGCCAAAGGCAACCCCCATCAACTGAGAGATGGCCACAATAGGCATGGCAAAATTGGAGCCTGCCCGGTTCTTAATTCGACCCTGGTTGACATCCAGATTCGTAAAGCAAAGCGGGCAAAGCGTTGAAGCAATGCACTTGGCGCCGTGAACCTCAGCATTGTTCAAAAGCCTGGCCACTAATTCGGTTACCATGGCTCTCTGGCTGAAAAGTTGCGCTCCACCACAGCACTGCGCTTTCAGGGGGAAAAATACAGATTCGGCTCCGAGGCTTTCCACGATCCAATCTTGCCAGACAGGGAACTCCGGGTGGTCGGGTCCGTAAGGGCGGGACTGGTGACAACCGTAATAGGCGCCAACCTTGAGTCCGCTAAGCTGGTTCTTGACCTTGGAGCGTATCAATTCAAGTCCGACGTCATTGATAAGTACATCGATCAGAGTTCGAACTTTGACGGTCCCTTTGTATTCCAGGCCAGCGGCGGCCAGCGCTTCCTTCACCTGAGCCCTGACCTTACGGTCTTCCGAAAGAATGACATGTGCACCTAGAAGATTCCTATAGCAGCAACTGCACGGCGCTACCAGGTCCAGGTCGGACTTCTCAGCCAAGGCCAGATTTCTTGCGGCCAAAGATACCGCGGCAAGCTCGTTGATGGCTTCCCCCGGACAGCCACAACAAGTCCAATCCTTCATAGTTTCGAATTCGATGCCCAGGACATTTGAAATGGCGTCGATAGACATCTGGATAGGAACGCCGGTAGTCTCCATTGCGCACCCGGGATAATATAAATACTTCATCGTTTTCCTCCGGTTCCCTGGATAGACCGAACTTTATTAAGGATGGCCTTTATTTCCCCCGATTTTATGGGTTTCGGTGGCATAATAGGCATAAGCCCCCTAGATATCAGAGCCAGCGCCACCGGCATGACCTTGAATCCGTTGAAAATGTTGGAACTGAAGTAAAATCTGGCCGCCATGCCAAAATCCCAGATGCGGCCGCGTTTCATAGACTCGCGCAGCGTCCGGAAGAGGGTCAGGGTGGGTGTCTTCGGTTTGTAGCCTTCCCTTTCTGCAATGGCCATCACCGCGTGCATCAGCGCCGAAGGCTTTATGTCACGGGGGCAGCGGACCGTGCAGAGGTAACAGGTAACACAATTGAAGGCTGAGGCGCTGGAAAGTACTTGTTCCTTCATCCCAGCGCGGATCATGGCTATTAGCTTGCGCGGCGGGTACTCCCACCATTCCACTGTGGTGCATGAACCACTGCACACCCCACACTGGATGCATTCATTTATCTTTTCGCCACCGGGTTCATTGGCAACTGCATCAACAAAAGCCTTGGCTTCTTTAATAACATACATATAGCACTCCTTTTTCCCCTGAGCAGAATGCCTGCCTCATACCAGCAGTCCTTCGATCTCGGCCATAATCTCTGCGTTCGTATAATTCTTGTGCTTTATGGCACTGCTGGGACAAGCAGCCACACAGGCCCCGCACCCCTTGCACAGGGCCTCGTTGATACGTGATACTTTCTCCGCCTCAATAAATGAAATCGCGTTATAGGGGCAAAGCAGGTTGCAAATGCGGCAACCCGAGCAATGCATTTCATCGATGATAGCGGTCGTGGCCTCGGTCTCCACCTTACCCCTGCTAATAAGCTCCAGTACTGAGGCTGCTGCTGCTGAAGCCTGCGCCACCGTATCAGGTATATCTTTAGGAGATTGACAGCATCCGGCTATGGAGACACCGTCCGTCATGGTGGCTACCGGGTCGAGTTTGGCATGCCTTTCGATAAAAAAGCCCCCGGTGCCGCAGCTGATATTGAATAGCCTGGCTACATCCTGCGCGTCTTTTTGAGGTTCCAGGGCGCAACTCAGGACGACCATGTCGACGGGCAGACGCTCCTGATTGCCTACAAGCGTGTTCTCAAATTTGACGATCAACTTGCCTTCTTCTTCCGGTGTAAGGGCTGCATCTGTCACCTCACCCGGCCTTCCGCGATAGAAGATGGTACCCTCTTTGAGGATACGGTTGTAGAACTCCTCGAAGCCTTTACCCGCGCTTCTAATATCGATATAGAATTCGTAGACTTCGGCGTCCGGTACATGCTCCCTCAATAGGTGAGAAAATTTCATCGAATACATGCAGCATACGCGCGAGCAGTACTCGTGATACTTGGAATCCCTGCTTCCAACACAATGGATGATAGCCACCCGCTCCGGTTTATTTCCGTCCTTCAGCAGGACTTTCCCTCCGGTCGGGCCGATGGCGTTGACCATCCTCTCAAACTCCATGCTTGTGACGACGTTGTCGAGCCTTCCATATCCGTAATTTGTAATGACAGACGGATCGAACTGGCTGAACCCTGTAGCCAGGATGATGTTGCCGACATCCACTTCGATGATCTCATCTTTCATATCGTGCACCACAGCATTTCGTTCGCAAGCTTTGACGCATTCCATGCATTCAGAGCAAACGGCACAATTCAGGCAACGGGATGCTTCCTCGACGGCCATTTTTTCATCGTACCCAATTTCAATTTCTTCGAAATTACGGGCCTTTTGGGCGTGGGTGTGTGCCGGCATGGCCACCCTTTCACTGCTGGTTGCGCCTTTGTGAGAAATGTTCTTAACCCGCTCCCTCTGTACCGGCCTGCCTGCTCCGATATCGAGGCTTCGAAGGTAACGGTCTATAGAAATTGCCGCCTCTTTGCCTGCTGCAATTGCGGTGATGATATCTCTTGGACCAGTGACGACATCGCCGCCGGCAAAGACACCTTTTACACTTGTTTCGAAGGTTACGGGATCGACCGAAACCAGCATTTGGTCTGAAAGCGAGAAGTCATGCGGCACAAGTTGAGCGTCGATTTTCTGCCCAATCGCCACGATGATATTATCCACTTCAATTTTGAATTGGGAGCCTTTAATAGGAACAGGACGCCTGCGGCCAGTCGCATCGGGCTCACCCAGTTCCATTTTTATGCACTCCATACTGATCAGGCGTCCATCCTTGGACACTAATTCCACGGGTGCTGCCAGGAAATGGATGTTTACGCCCTCCTGCTCCATCTCTTCGACTTCGCTGGGGATGGCGGGCATTTCCTGACGTGAGCGGCGGTACACTACATTTACCTCCTTGGCACCCAGCCTCACGGCTACCCTGGCCGCATCCACGGCGGCATTGCCGCCACCTATAACGGCTACCTTGCGACCGAGATCGATTTTTACGCCGGCGTTAACCTGTTTAAGGAAATCCAATGCCTGTAAGACGCCCCCGGCATCTTCTCCGGGTATACCCATCTGCTGGCTTTTCCAGGCGCCCATGCCCAGGAAAATGGCCTGGTATCCATCGGTATAAAGGCTGTTCAATTTGGTGACCGGAGAGTTTCTTTTAATTTCAATACCGAGCTCTTTAAGGTAATTTATTTCGTGATCAAGTATGTCTTTGGGCAGCCTGAACTCCGGTATGCCGTACCGCAATATGCCGCCGGCCTTCGGAGCTGCTTCAAATACGGTCACGCCGTATCCGGCCCTGACGAGGTCGTAGGCACATGCCAGCCCTGCTGGTCCTGATCCAACTATTGCAACCTTTTCCTTCTTTGTTCTTTCAACGGGCGACGTCACTTTAGAATGGCCTTCTTTAAGCTCGTAGTCGGCGATAAACCGTTTCAGTGCTCTTATTGCCACGGGCTGGTCGATCTTGCCGCGCTCGCATTCGGATTCACATGGATGCGTGCATACACGTCCGCATACGCCGGCAAAGGGCATAGTGCGCCGCAATACTTCCAATGCTTCAGCGAATTTGCCCTGTGAAATCAACGCTATATATCCGTGGGCATTCACACCAGCCGGGCAGGTCGCCGAGCACGGTGATTTACCGAGTTTGTCGATGACAAAGGCTCCCGGCACTGCCTGGGGGAAAGGCCGATAGATCGCTTTCCTGGTATTAAGCCCCATATTGAACTCAGACGGTACTTCCACAGGGCAAACTTTCTCGCAGTCGCTACAGCCGTTGCACTGCGTCAGGTCTATATAGCGTGCTTTCTTACGGATGGTAACCTTAAAATTGCCGACATAGCCGGTTACCCCCACGACTTCGCTGTAGGTCATCAGCTCAATAAATGAGTTAGAACCAGCCAGGGTCATCTTAGGTGTGAGGATGCAGGCGGAGCAGTCCAGGGTGGGAAACGTCTTGTCCAATTGAATCATGTGCCCACCGATGCTTGGCTCCCTTTCTACCAGATATACCTTGTGTTCTGCGCCTGCTATCTTGAGGGCGGCCTGGATACCGGCGATGCCACCGCCTACGACGAGCGTGTTGGGATTAACCGGCACCTCCCTGGTCTCAAGAGGCTCTTGATAATAGACCCTTCTGATAGCTGCGCTGACCAAGGCCTTGGCTTTTTCGGTGGCATCTTCCATATCCTCAGTAACCCAGGAAGCCTGTTCGCGGATATTAGCCATCTGGAAAAGGTAAGGGTTGAGCCCGGCATCCTTAACCGCCTTGCGAAAGGTGGGTTCATGCATCTGCGGAGAACACGATGCCACTACGACGCGGTTTACTCCCGAGTTTTTAATATCGTCCTTGATCAGGGATTGGCCTGGGTCGGAACACATGAACTTATATTCGCGCGCTATTGTAACCGCATTCAGTCCTTTGGCATATTCGACCACACGGCCAACGTCGACTGTACCTGCAATGTTGGATCCGCAGTCACATATGTATACACCGATTTTTTGATCCATCGTACCTCCAGAAAAATGTGATCTATTCCCGGCCCGGGGTTAGCTATAAAATTATGCTATTCGATGCTGCCGGCCATTTGCTCAGGTCTTACCATCCTTGATAAGCGTCCTGATACTGACCTGTTCAGTGGATGTCTTGGGTAAATGGTCCATAAACTCGATATGTCTCGGCACTTTATATGCGGTCAACTTCTCCCGGCAATAAACTCGCAGGTCTGCGGCCGTGCATTGTCTGTCCTTACGAAGCACCACCCAAGCTTTGACCGCTTCAACCTGCACGGGATCAGGCACGCTTCCGATAGCCACTTCGGCAACTGCAGGATGAGTGCTTATTACCGATGCCACCTCCCGGGGCCAGACTTGGAAACCACTGACTTTGATAACGTCTTTCTTGCGAGAAGTGATAAACAGGTAACCTTCATCGTCCATGTAGCCTATGTCGCCCGTGTAGAGCCATTCATCATGCAGCATTTCAGCAGTCTCCTCCAGGCTGTTCCAGAAACCCTGCATAACCTGAGGGCATTTGACAACAATTTCGCCTATTTCCCCTGAAGGAAGTTCCTGTTGGCCGGTGCCGGCATCAACAATTTTTATATTTACGTCAGGCAGCGGCAGTCCCACGGACCTTTCTTTCCAGAGGCCGTGAATAGGATTGATAGTAATGGCTGCTGTAGTCTCGGTCAGCCCATAACCTTCCACAAACTTGCCGCCGGTAAGCGATTCGAATTGTCTCTTGGTTTCGGGCATAAGCGGGCCCGCTCCAGAAATGCAGATCTTAATGCATTTGAAGTAGTCTTTTTTAGCCTTCGCTGCCGTGTGATTAAGCAAGGCAACAATTAGGGTAGGCACAGTCGGGAATATCGCAGGCTTAACCTTTTTAATCGTATGAATGACATCATTGTGATCCCGGGGATCCGGTACCAGCGCCATCGGATTATGTCCTGCAATCGCCATGGCCATGACAGCGGCATTTCCATAAACGTGAAAGAGGGGTAGGGTGACAAGTACTACATCATTCCACTCACTCAGCGTGGATCCATACCAGGCCTTAAGTTGCAGGGCTTCTGCCATCATTGCCCTGTGCTTGATCATAATGCCACGCGGTATGCCGGTCACACCGCCACTTTGCAGCAACAGGGCTATGTCTTCGGGGCCGACTTTTATGGCGGGTAGTGAAGATCCAAGGTTATGCTGTATCATATCCTGCATCCAAACATCGCCTTTTTGGAGGCTTATTTTGTGACCGCCTTTCTTTTCTTTCTGCAAAGTAAAAGCTAAATTCACGATGGGGGCAGTGTATTCTTTAATATTGGTCGCTATAATCAGACGCAATCTCGTATGATGCGCCTGGAATGATTTAATGCTGTTGTAAACGGTGGTCAATACTATTGCCACCTGTGCGCTACATTGGACCAGGCCGTGTTTAATTTCGTCTTCCGTATATAAGGGATTTAAAGGCACGGGGATAGCGCCGGTTTTCCATATGGCGAATTGGCTTATGATGAACTGCGGGCAGTTAGGTAAAATTAAAGCAACCGTATCGCCCTTTTTGACTCCTTTGGCAATCAGGCCGGCAGCCAGTGCGTCGGATTGTCTGTCTATTTCACTATAAGTTAGGGACCTACCTTTGAAATAAAGAAATGTGCTGTTCGGCCTCAACTTGACCGTCTGGGCGAACATGTCCAGAAGGGTATTCGATTGATAAGGGGAGAGTGTGTGCGGCACCCCCTCATCGTAACTCTTGTACCAGATATGCTCATCCATCGACGTCCCACCTCCATATATCTCACTGCTACCGTTTGGTGATTTCCTGCTTGCGAAATTAATCGCAATCTGGGTCATTGTGTTACCCATCTCGCCACCTCCTTTTTCAATTTAAATTGACATATGCTTTTCGGAATGCCACGAGGATAGCCGAGGGAAAAACATTTTGTCTCTTATATCGTAAAACGAGAAGCATAAAGCAGGCATAAGGATAAGGAGCAAGTTATAAATAATTTATAAAGATTTTGGTCTTCAACAGTAAAAAACTACTGAAGATCATGCCCCGAAACGGGCGGAAACGGCGGGAGCAAAGCTATTCCGGCTTAATAAACCTGTAGCCTATACGTGACTCGGTAACAATTAGTTGAGGGTTGGAGGGATCATCCTCTATTTTATGTCTAAGTTGTCCGATGAAAACGCGCACATATTCTCTTTCTTCACGGTATTCCGGGCCCCAAACATTGCGTAAAAGGTCTGCATGCGTGAGAAGTTTCCCGCAGTTGCTTACGAAATAAGCCAGGAGCTCATATTCAGTCCTGGTAAGCTTAACGATTTGTCCCCGCTTTTTGACCAGGCGTCTTGAGAGGTCTATTTCTAAATTGCCTATAACCAGGACCGGAATAGAGACCGCTGGGCCTGAGACACGCCTGAGCGCCACCCTGATCCTGGCCAGCAGTTCATCTATGCCGAAGGGCTTGGTAATGTAATCATCGGCGCCTTCATCCAGCGCCCTCACCTTGTCTTTTTCATCTTCCCTTACGCTCAGCATAATGATAGGCATATCTGCCCATTCCCTTATCCTGCGGCACGCTTCAATCCCATCCATACGGGGCATATTTACGTCAAGTATGATTAAATTAGGGATTACGGCTCCCGCTGTCTCAACCGCCTCAACCCCGTCTTCGGCAAGATAAACTTCATACCCCAGCGCCTCCAAATTAGCGCGCATGAACATACGTATTTTGGGTTCATCATCCACAACCAGTATCCTGCTTTTCTTGGTCATACTCTGCTCCCTTATTCAACGCCGGCCGGCGCACACGGTAAAGCAAAATAGAAAGTCGAGCCATGCCCGGGTTTGCTTTCAACCCAAATGCGCCCGCCGTGGGCAAGTATGATGGTCTGACATATAGCCAGGCCCAATCCCACGCCCCAGTGACGCTGCCGTTTTTGAGCTACCCGGTAGAATTTGTCGAATATTTTTGCCAGGTCTTCCTTGTAGATCCCCACCCCCTGGTCGGAAATGCTCACTTCTAATTCACCGTTGACTTTCGCTGCCCTCAGTATCACCTTGGTGCCTTCCTCAGAATAAGCCGCTGCGTTTTCCAGAAGGTTAATCAAAACTTGTCTGATCTGGCCATAGTCGGCATAGATTTCCGGCAGATCGTGCCTGGCTTCGACCTCGAAAACATGTTTGGGATGGACCCATTTTTGACGTGCCACGGCCTCGTTGGCTATATCCAGGATATGACAACGTCTCTTTTCCGGTTTCCAAACCCCCGATTCAAGTTTGCTCATATCCAGAAGATTGGTAACCAGACTGGCTAGCCTGTCCGTCTCCTCTATCACGCTGCCCATTAACATGTCCTTTGTTTCTTTGTCGAATTCTATGTCCCTATGCAATAGGCTGCTGATTATTCCTTTAATGGAAGTCAATGGAGATCGCAACTCATGTGAAACATTGGAAAGGAGCTCCGATTTTAACTGACTTGTGCGCAGAAGCTCCATTTCGTAGGATTTTCGCCGGGTAATATTTCTATAAGTAGTCAGCTGACAGACTTCGCCATCCGAGTCAATGAATGGTGTTGCAATAACATCAAAAGTCCTGCCGTCCGTAAAAGTATAATCCCACCTTTCAGTTGCTCCATTTATTACGCTGGCAAGTTTGCAGATTTGCTTGCAGGCGGAGTCCAATTTGTAAATATATTCATAGCAATAGGAGCCAATTCCCTCACCAAATTCTCGTCGCATACTCGAATTTAGAAAACGGACTTTATAGTCAGGGCCAATGATAATTACGCCGTCCCTTATCCCCTCCAGTATGCTCATAAGCTTGTCTTTCTCGTTCTTTACGAGAGCTTCCATACGGCCGCGCAGCTCGTACTCGTTGCGTAATACTGCGGTGAACGAACCCACGATACCTGCGACAATGACAAAAATAACCATCCTCAATAATGAATCGGGGTAGGGGGATATAAAAAATGCGCGGGGTAAGCAGACAATAAATGTTGCTAGCGTTGCGAACAACGCTCCCTTGATCCTGAAAACATAGCCGGCGTAGACTATTGGAGCCAGAAAGAGCGCACGATGCACATCATGTACCGTATAAAAACCTTCCCAATTTAAGGATTGCCACCCAAATAAATTTATGAGTTCCCCAAAGTAATAAATTAATGTGCAAAATGCAAAAAGTGATACCACTATGTAGATATGGCGGTTTCTCGATGCCGCTGAGACGGATCTGCGGCGATCAATATACTGCATTGTCCACCACCCTGTTTCCCGGTTTAAATTGCCTGCTCAAAGTAATGCCCCGCTGTTTCTTTTCAGCTGACAGGTAAATCAGACGCATACTGCGAGATGCTAATACTAAATCATTTAATCATTTTTGTACAAATTGATGACTTAAAATGCAGAGATCAAGATGTTTCCAACGCCAGGAGCTTATCTGCGAGGCGTTTGCCAGGGATCTCATTATGTGGCGGCGCGCGGGTATAGCCTTGAGCAAATAGTGACAAGGATAATAGTTGCCAGCAACAATACGCCGAAATCAGTGATGAGGCCATAGTCGCTGGTTCCTTTGGCAATCTTAAACCGTCAGCGCATCCACCTCATAAGCTAAGGGATTGAAACGGGCTATAGTCTGCAACCAGCCCGGTATGATGGCAATGGGGTAGATAGTTCAAACTACCAATCTAATGCTCCCAAAGCAAGCTGGCTAAAAGGCAGTAAACGCTTGCCTCGTTTAAATGCAAGCCTAACAGAGGAGCCATTAAATAGTCGAAGCGGCAATTTGGTCTGCGTGTCAAAGAGATGCCCTCAAAATCCCCAAACCTCGCATTCCATCTGGGCCAGTTTTTGGGGAGATGGTAATTTTTGGTCATTATCCAGAGGGTGGGGTTGGTGGAGCGCCTTGGCCCTGCGGCAGGATGATGATAGCTGTAGCAGTAACTATGCCATCCGTATCCTTGGACCCAAGGACGATTAAGGATTGGCCTTCATGAAAGTCCGAAAGGGTGCCTGCTTCAATCTTCTGAATGGTGGTATCGGAGCCGACGCTCACCGCCATTATCCCTTGAGCAGTGGTCACGGTTAAGGTTTTGCCGTTAATGTTGGTGAGGGTGCCGCTAGCTCCGCGCCGCGCTCCAGTGCGTGGGGATCTGGGGTTCGCGGGGCTGGCTCCTTCAGGTGGGGTTGGTGGAGCGCCCTGGACCTGAGGCCGGATAATTATAGAGGTTGCAGTGATGTTGCCGTTCACATCCTGGGGACCAACGGCAATCAGGTGTCCACCCGGATGAAGGTCCGAAAGGCTGCCAATCGTGATATTCTGAATCGTGGTATTATCAGAACTGATATTCACCGTCACTGATCCTTGCGCAGTGTGCAAGGTTAACGTGTTGCCGTTAATCTTGGTGAGGGTGCCGTTAGTGCGCTGGCGTTGCGTAGAGGTTAGCGGCAATGTTGGAGTGGGCGTCGACGTCGGGGGTGTAGCCGGAGCAGAGTTAGGCTCAGGAGCCGGGTTAGCCTCAGGGGCAGGAATGGGAGTGGGCGTTGCCGCAGGTACGCAAGAAGCCACCACCACAAGCAACAAGACCACGAGCAAGGTTGCTGCCCATATCAATCGCTGTTTCATTGGCCCACCTCCAAATTGGTTCTATTCGGTTAAGGCATAGTTCACTACAACTTCATCCAGACTCCTTTATTTAGTATTCTTTTTCTTACGTTTGGCAACTTTTCCCACAGCTGGCTTCTTCCCCATACTGGAATCACGCTGCTTCACTCGATTTTCCCAAATTAATTCAGCTTTTTGCCAGTGATCCGCGTCCAGTCCGTGAACATTCCCTTCCTCCTCCCAAATCTGATAAGCGATTAGTCTAATTTCTTCCTCACGATCCATATCTTATCCTCCTTTCAACCATAGATATATTTCCCTAATCGTTGTCAGCGTTGGCTTCTTCTTTACGAGCTTCAACCGCCTTGGCCAGAGAGGTAAGCCCTTGATGTAGGATGGCAAGATCATCCGTGCTAATATAAGCCAATGCTTTAGAAAAACGACTTCTTTTCCGCTCTCTCAGGTTAGCCACTAGTCCCTCGCCTTTAATTGTAGCTTTCAGTACTAACATGCGACGGTCCTGGGCATCCACGGAGCGGCTTACCAAACCCTGCTTCACAAGCCGGTCTACTATTCCCGTAATATTGGTTGGCGTAACCCGTAGCGCTTCCGCAAGCTTGCTTGAGTTAGTGCTCCCATGATTGCTGATAAAGAACAGGCATTTAAGTTGAGCAATGGTAAGCGGCAGGGACATCCAGATATCAAGCTGATACTGCCTGCGGACTCGATCAACCTTCCTTTGAAGGGCAATAATCTCCCCTATCAATTCCTCTTTTTCCATTATGCAATACTACCTTGATAGTGAAGCTTATATTGATAATGTAATCTATATTCATTATAATGTCAATATAAATTTAATATATGTTCATGTTATGTTCTAATTACATTCAGTCCTACAAATTTAACGTCAAATAATACATCCATGAAAATTATAGAGACTAACGCGCTTACAAGACGATTCGGCGATCTGATTGCCTGTAACAACCTTACTATTGCTGTTGAGCAGGGTGAAATCTTCGGTCTGCTGGGGCCAAACGGGGCAGGTAAAACAACGGTGATCAAGATGCTTACAACTTTATTGCCGCCAACTTCAGGCAACGCCAGCGTGGCAGGTTACGACATCGTACACCATGCCTCCGATGTGCGGAGGGTCATAGGCTATGTCCCGCAGTTGCTCTCTGCAGACGGCACGCTCACCGGATACGAAAACCTGCTGATCTTTGCCAAACTGTACGATATTCCCCATCGTGAACGCAAACAGCGCATTCACGAGGTACTGTCCTTCATGGATTTGGAGGATGAATCAAACAGGCTTGTACGCAATTACTCCGGCGGCATGATACGGCGGCTGGAAATCGCCCAATCGATGCTGAACAGGCCAAGAGTCCTGTTCCTGGATGAACCTACCATAGGGCTGGATCCCCTGGCCCGCAGGGCCGTTGGAGATCTCATCACCGATCTGCGTGACAACTATGGTGCCACCATATTTATGACCACGCATCTCATGGAGGAGGCTGATCTGCTCTGCGACAGGGTTGCGATCATGCACCTGGGAAAGGTGGCCGCCCTGGGTTCACCCGCTGAGCTCAAATCAGCCATCGGCAAGGAGGGCACCACTCTGGAGGACGTCTTTGTACATTTCGCCGGAAGTAAGCTGGAATCTGAAGGCGACTACCGCGACTACCGGGAGACACAGCGTACGAGACGTACGGCAAGGAGATTGGGTTGAAGTCCGCATTTAGCACCGTTCTAAGCTTTTGCCGGAAAACGCTGGTCATAGTTGAGCTGGAAATACGCAAAATGCGCCATGATCCGACCGAACTCATCATGCGCGCTGTGCAGCCGGTATTATGGCTGCTGCTTTTCGGTGAGGTATTTGCTCAGACACGTGCAATCCCCACGGGGAACATAGGTTACTTGGACTTCCTTGCTCCCGGAATCCTTGCGCAAAGTGTACTGTTTATAGCTATCTTCGGAGGAATGTCCGTCATCTGGGAGCGAGACCTGGGAATTATCCACAAATTCCTTGCCTCGCCAACACCACGGGGCGCTCTTGCTCTGGGTAAGGCAATGTCCGGTGGGGCGCGAGCCCTCACACAGGCTGTGGTTGTCTATATATTAGCGCTACTGATCGGCGTTAAAATGAATTGGAATCCCCTGGCACTGCTTGGTGTAATCGTCATGGTAGTCCTGGCCGCCACATTATTCTCCGCGTTCTCATTAATCATAGCGTTCTTGGTCAGAACACGGGAGCGCTTCATGGGAATAGGCCAGGTGCTGACCATGCCATTTTTCTTTGCCAGTAATGCCATCTATCCCATCGCCATCATGCCGCCCTGGTTGCAGGTCGTTTCCCGCGGTAATCCTCTGACCTATGAAGTGGATGCGCTGCGCGCTTTGATGCTCAAGAATGGGACCAGCGTATATGGCCTGGGAATGGATTTTGCGGTACTGTTTCTGTGCACAACCATCTTGATTATAATTTGCACATACCTGTATCCGCGCGCCGCAACTTAAAGTTTCCTGAGGACACCACCTTTCCTGTACCAGCCGTATTGTTAACAATGGACTAATTTACGTGGTGTTGTCAAAAGACAGATATTAAAAGTATTATAATGCTAATAGCCTCCCAGTCACATCGTTATCGTAGCTGTGCATTTTCGACAGTTTATTCCTATCTGTCAGCGGCAGAAGAGGGATCTACCATACATGAAACAGGTTAAAGTAGTTGCTACTATTAAGCTGGATGCCAGGGCAGCACGGCAGATAACCGATATCAGCAAAAGGATCAAGTTGATCGCCGCAGCCGGTCCGGCGCAACGCGAACAGGAAGGCGATACTGCTGCCCGCCGACAGATGGATGCTATTTTAGGCGACGCAGAAGTGATTTATGGGTTCAGGGTTCCCGGGAACGTGATAGCCCGGGCTCCCCATTTAAAATGGATCCAGGTTATGGCCGCCGGGGTCGACCGATATTTGACCGACGATATATTACGGAGCCGTGTAACCGTGACCAGTGTCAGCGGAATCCATGCAACTACCATCGGCGAATTCATCCTGGGATTGATGTTGATGTTTGTCAAGCGGTCCGACTTGTGCTTCCAACTAAAGCAGCAAAAACGCTGGCAGCCGTTCAATCCGGGTATATTGAGAGGTAAGACGGTGGGCATAATCGGCCTGGGCAATATCGGCCGAGAGGCTGCCCGCCTTTCGAAGGCCTTCGGCATGAATGTGCTGGCCACGCGCAGGTCTGCTCGTGAAGGGCAAAAGTGCAGAAATGTTGATAAGCTAATTGCACGTGAAAATATGAAGGAATTACTTGCCTGCAGCGATTTTGTGGTACTTACTTTGCCTCTAACCGCTCAAACGCGTCATATTATAGGGGAAGCCCAGTTACGCAGCATGAAGCCCACTGCATACCTGATCAATATAGCCCGGGGCAATATCATCGACGAGAAGGCACTGGTCCGAGCGCTAAAAAAGAAATGGATAGCAGGTGCAGGGTTGGATGTGTTTACGCAGGAACCTCTGCCTTCCGACAGCCCGCTCTGGCAGCTTCCCAACGTGATTTTCAGTCCCCACGTGGCAGGCGGCATGGAGAACTATATCGAGCGGACAAACGGAGTGTTTTGCGAGAACATGGAACGTTATCTAAATAAAAGAAAGCTGCTTAACGTCGTGAATAAAAAACACGGCTACTAATCACAGCCTGGGAAACCTCAAACTATCGGCGGAGTCGTCTTTATTTGCCGCCACCGCTTCAAAGAAATAGTCCAGCGGCTTGTTCAAAACCTCTGCGATCTCGTTTAGGAGATCAAGATTAGGCTTCCTCTTGCCCAGCTCGTAGTTCGATAAAGCCGATTGTGTACAGCCCAACCTGGCTGCCAGTTCGGCCTGGGTTAGCCCCTTTTCCTCCCTGGCCTTTTGTATTCTTTTTCCAACCTCGCGGAACTTCATGGCAGAGATGTTATCACAATTCGTGATTAATCCCAAGGTCGCGGATAAAATATAACAAATTGTCTTGACAAATGGTACAACAATTTGTTATATCTATCATACAAGGTATGTATGACGTTCTGTCATTAAGGAGGTTGGTATGATTTTGTCACTCGTACATAAACAGGATCCGATAATATCAATGCCGGTTATGGTTTGAGGCTTCCCGGGATGAAGAGAAATAGTTCGAAGGGAGTGAAAAAATGAGATCTGAGAAGATCCCGCTCGAAAAAAGGGAGCTGAGGGAACTTATCAACAAGAATTGGATGACGCATGACGCCATGTGGTTTTACAACTGTCTTCAGGAGTGCGGCATCGAAAAAACCAACGAGATAAATAAGGCAGCTATCAAAGGAATGGCCGCCATTGAAATCAAGCGTATGAAAAAAGCTCTGGGCATAGAAAAAATCGAGACCTTCGATGAATACAAGCATTTTTTTGACTCTGCCATGTCCCTGGCCACCGGTGACTTTATGAAATACTCGTACAATTACACAGCGCAGAACCTCGTGCATGCGGAGTGGCACTCCTGCTTTGCTTACGATGGAATGAAAGCGCTGGGCACGATAGACCGCTACGAGTGCGGGATCATGTTGCGTATCAATACTTGGCTGGACACCGTGGGAATCAAATATGAAGTGACGCCGGTGATAACCGGCTGCATGATGCATACTGACGGCAAATGTTACAGGGACTACCGGTTTTTCTTTGATAAATAATTAAAGCTGGAGGGCAATGAGATGTCAGTCAGTGAAGAAACGTGGAAATTCATACAAAATCACCTTCGTTACAGCGATGAAGAGATGAAAATATTCCGCGCTGAACCGCGTAATGAGGAAGTCATCTCCAAGGGGATGGGTATGATGAATAAAACCATCGTGGCCGAGGTGGTGGAAGCGCACGGCTGTGATAGCGGGCATAAACCGGGGGATAAGTTCTACATCGACGGACGCGGGCTGAGCCTTTTAACTAAACTGTGCCCGGGCAAGGTCTGCGTCTTTGCCGTGCATGCACTTACCATGGCAATGCCGGCCATGACCGAGCTCTACTATGCCGATGTCGATCCCAATGAAATAAAGTTTAAGCGCTTCGGCTGTCCCGACGTGGGTGTGCACTGCGGAGGGTGGGGACATATCGTTATGGAAGTCAGGATGGAAGACCGCAAGAAATAGACAAAAAGAAGGGGGTGAATAAGATGCTTGCATACTGTGGACTGCAATGTTTGAAATGCCCTGCCTACCTGGCCACACAGGCCGATGATAACAAATTGCGCTCCGACTGCGCTCAACGGTGGAGCGAATGGGCCAAAATTACTATCAGGCCGGAACAGATTAATTGTGACGGATGCAAGGCGGGCGGCAGGCTGTTCTTTTTCTGTAATTCATGCGGGGTCAGGAAGTGCGCTGTTGAAAAGGGCATTGATACTTGCGCGCTCTGCCCGGACTATGTGTGCAAAAAACTGCAGGACCTGATGAATCTGGACCCCAATATCAGGAAGTCAATTGAAGCTCAGAAGCGGAAATCGGGCTGAAACCTATATTTTGCCCTGACGGTTCTGCTTTTTTAGCTCAAGCAATATCTCCCTGAGCAGGAGCAGGTGCAGGCGCCTGTAGTTTATATCGCTGGCCAGCTTGCCCCATTTTCTCTGGTCCTCAGAGAGGAAAGGTTCGACCATATCGATAACATTGGCTGTCATATTGCCCTCCTTAGTGTACGAAAACCAGCCCGACAGAAATGGCGCAGGGGATTTTCTCCGGCCCGTCGAACAGCGGATACATGTCCCAGCCCACCTTGTTTATCAGGTCGAAGACATCTATGCCCAGCGCTTCCATGGCCGGCCTGGACTGCAGGGGGAAGCGGCACCTGCCGCTATCCTTGAACTGACAGACCAGCCCCTGGCAGAGGTAATCCTTGCACGAACCTCCACCCAGCCCCATAGCCAGGTAATAGCCCTGTTTGTAGGCCAGGCGCTCTATCGCAGAGACGATTTTGGCCGACTTCTGGTGGAAGAGCAGGGTTTTGTCCACGCCGGAGCTGTCCTTGCCGCTTTTTGGCGAGTAATTTTCGATCGGCGCGACGTTGGTTTTGATCAGTATGGCATGGGTATACCTGGCAAAGGCTTTGCGAACCAGGTCCAAGTCGGGCGCGTTGGGCGGGCAGTTGGGTGTTTCCCCGGCGCGCAGGCAGCGGGGTATAAGGCATTTGAGCCTGACGCGCTCGTCGACTACAACCTGTCCGGCCTGGATGATCTCAGCCCCGGAGGCTCCCAAATCCAGGGCCTTTTGACGCAGGGATTCCAGGTCTTTCTTCAACGTCCTGTCCGATACCCGGGCGATAAAAGGATGGGCAGCTTCTTTTCTGGCCGGCATGACTTAGATCTCCTTGCAGCGCTTAGTGCATCGATGCGTGCTGCAATAAGGCAGATTTTAACACAGGTATGCTAGCAGACCATAAACCGGGTTCAGCAGTAGAAATTTATGGCTTTCTGACGCCAGCGTTCGGTGGCCTGGCACTGATTGAACGTGTAAATATGAAACCCGTTTATAGCAAGGTCACTATCCCGGGCTAGTGCAATAATCCTGGTAACCAGTGAGTCAGGACTGTAGATGGGACTTCTGAGCAGCCGTGCAACCATACCCACATGGTTGGTTAAGAAACGGGTGGAATCGCCCACACCCACGCGCAACGATATTTCCAGAAGCTTCTTGCGCTTGAGTACGCCCGGTATCCCCAGGTAGACGGGCAAGTTTATGCCCTGTTCCCTCATGCCGGCCAGCCACCTCATGATAGTCGCCGGATCGAAGCATATCTGGGTGACCATATAGTCCGCCAAGCGCTGTTTTTCCCGCAGCGCCTCCATCAGCTTGCTGCTGCTGATGAGCGGGTGTCCCTCGGGATAGGCGGCAATGCCTATGCGTTTGGGACGGTTGGTCATTTCAAACATGTGGGCTATGAGGGACCCGGCGGAATCATAGGGGCCGGCCGGCACGGGCACATCTCCTCCGATGACAAAAACCTCCTCCATGCAATGGTCTGCAAGGCGTTCGAGTATCTGATGTAAATGGTCCCGGCTGCGTACCAGCCTAGCCATCAAATGAGGCACAACCTTAAAACCGTGCGCGGCCAACTGCTCCGAAAGATCAAGGGTGGATTCGATACCTTTGCGGGGCGATCCGGTAACGGTGACAATACTGGAGGGAGGCAGAAAGACCACTTCTTCAACTACGCCACGCATTGGGATGACTTCGAACCTTGCCTGGCGCAGAAGTGTGCCGGGCGGGACCTGCTGGTCCAATTGCAAGCACATCCTTAAAAACCATTATAGGCCCGCGCCGGGGATAAAATCCAGTCAGCTTCACCCGTCTATGCTGTGCCGTATCTCCCCTAAAAAATCACGCAATTTTTTGTATGATTTATCGTTGTCTTCCATGAGCTGGATGATGCGGCTGCCGATGATAACGCCATCGGCCAGTTCTGCGGCCTGTGCGGCCTGCTCTGCACTGGAGATGCCGAATCCGATGCACAGCGGCAGGTTTGTCACCTGCCTTACCCGGGCGATAAATCCCTTGAGGTCGGCGGCAAAGCATTTCCTCACCCCGGTCACACCAGTCACCGAGACCAGGTAAATAAATCCGTGCGCCTTCCCTGCCACCTCTTTTATACGTGCATCCGAGCTGTTGGGAGCCAGGAAAGAGATGATATCGATGCCGTGCCAGCCTGCGCTTTCATCTAGCGCAGGAAGCTCGCCGGGAGGAAGGTCGGGGATTATCAGGCCGTCTATCCCGGCCTTTGAACAGTCGGCGCAGAATTTTTCCGGACCGTAATGCAGGATGGGGTTGAGATAGCCCATGAAGACCAGCGGTATGCTGACTTTGCGGCGGATTTTCGCTGCCGACGCGAGGCATTTCTTTACGGTAATGCCGTTAAGGAGCGCCTGATGGGTGGCATTCTGGATGGTGACTCCATCGGCCAGCGGGTCGGAGAAGGGTATGCCGAGCTCGATGATATCACAGCCGGATTCGGCCAGCAGTGACGCTACATCTATGGTCGCCTCAAGGGAGGGGTATCCGGTTGTTATATAGGCTATTAATGCTTTGCGCCCGTCTTTTTGAAATACGTTCGAAATACGGTTCACAGGGTCACCCCCAGCGCATCGGCCACGATGCCCGTATCTTTATCTCCCCGCCCAGAAAGGTTGATCACTATGATCCTATCTTTGTCCAGCGTCCGTGCCAGCTTTACAGCATGGGCCACGGCGTGCGCCGATTCCAGCGCCGGCATTATGCCTTCCAGCTTACACAGCAACTGGAAGGCCTCAAGACACTCACGATCGTCCACAGTCATATATTCCGCCCTGTGGCCGTCCTTATAATAGCTATGCTCGGGTCCCACGCCGGGATAGTCCAGGCCGGCCGATATGCTGTGCGTCTCCATAATTTGGCCGTCGGAGTCCTGCAGAAGATAGGACATGGCCCCGTGCAGCACGCCCGGTTTACCCCTGGCCAGCGATGCCGCATGCCTGCCCGTATCTATGCCGTCGCCTGCTGCTTCAACGCCGATCAGCTTTATCTCAGTCTCACTGATAAATGGATGGAAAATGCCGATGGCGTTGCTGCCTCCGCCCACGCAGGCCACGATATAATCGGGAAGTCTCGAGCATTTTTCCAGCACCTGCCGCCGTGTTTCACGGCCGATCACCGCCTGAAAGTCACGCACCATTAGAGGATAGGGGTGCGGACCGACCACCGAACCTATGAGGTAGTAGCTATCACCAACGTTAGTCACCCAGTCCCTGATGGCCTCGTTGATGGCGTCCTTCAGCGTCCGGCTGCCTGACGAAACGGAATGCACTTCCGCCCCCATTAATTTCATGCGGAACACATTGAGCGACTGGCGTCTGACATCTTCCTCCCCCATGTATATAACGCATTTCAACCCCAGCATGGCGCAGACGGCCGCTGTGGCCACTCCGTGCTGTCCTGCGCCCGTTTCGGCGATGATCCGCTGTTTGCCCATCCTTTGAGCAAGCAAGCCCTGCCCCAGCGCATTATTGATCTTATGCGCGCCGGTGTGAGCCAGGTCCTCCCGCTTGAGGTAAATCTGCGCACCGCCGCAGTGCCGTGTGAGCATCTCGGCAAAATAGAGGGGCGTAGGCCTTCCTGAATAGTCGTGTGCCAGAGTTTCCAGCCGGGACCAGAAATCCTTGTCATCCTGTATCCCGCGATAGGCGGCTGTAAGTTCGTCCAGCGCCGGGATAAGTGTTTCGGGCACGAACCTGCCGCCGTAGGGGCCGTAGTATCCTTTTTCATCGGGTAACATTCTGCTCACCTTTCAATAAGTATTTTTCAATAAAATCTCTGTTCTCATCGGCAGGGTCTTCCAGCGACCTGACGATTTTCGCGAAGGCGCGAATTTTGGCCATATCCTTGCGCCCGCCGGTCTCGACCCCTGACGATACGTCCACGCCTAGCGGCCGCACACTACTGATCAACCGGCCAACGTTATCGGGAGAAAGGCCGCCGGCGATTATCACCGGGAAGGCTGCGGAGACTTCCCTGGCGATCTCCCGGCTGAAGCTGCGTCCGGTGCCGCCGTACCTGTCATCGTCTTTTGAATCCAGCAGGCACAATACCGGTCTTTTTGCCTGCTCCAAGCCCCGCTTTATATTCCCGATAATTTCCCCGGACGGCATCGATGGCGTGACGTGCACCGCTTTGATAACGGGGTACGCGATCTCACTGCAGAAGTCCCAGCTTTCATCGCCGCTGAGCTGTACCATATCCAACCTGCAACCGAGCGCTATTTCATTGATAGTCTGAGGGTCTTCGTTCACGAAGACTCCGGCTACGGCCGGGTGTGAGTTCAGTCCCCTTAAGGCTGCTGTTATCTCGCAGGCCATCTCCCGGGAGATGCGGCGGCTGCTCTGCCCTAAGACCAAGCCGATCATATCAGCCCCGAGGCTTGCAACCTCCAGGGCATCCTGCGCGCTGGTAATACCGCAGATTTTAATAAATGTCATAACAGCTCCCTCAACCTGTCCTCAATGTGCGGGGTTGACATGAAGGCTTCCCCCACCAGCACCGCGTTGACATGCAAATCCCTCATCATATCTATATGCCGGCGTGTGCTGATGCCGCTCTCGCTGACCACCAGCCTGTCTTCCGGGACCAGCGGCCTGAGCCGTGCCGTTATACCAAGGTCGACCGTAAACGTGTTGAGGTCTCGGTTGTTTATGCCAATTATCTTTGCGCCGCAGGTCAATGCGGCATCCATATCTTCCTCATCGTGCACTTCTACCAGCGGCTCCATATGCAGGAAGCGGCTGAGATTGATAAGTTCTTCCAGCTCGGGAGGCGTGACGATGCAGGCGATCAGCAGCAGGCTGTCAGCCCCGTACAGGCGCGATTCATAAACCTGGTAGGGGTCCAGGATGAAGTCCTTTCGCAGTAAGGGCGGCCTGTTGCTGCCCAACGCGTCGCGTATATCGTTCATGCAGTTAAGGCTGCCCTGGAAAAAATGAGAGTCGGTCAGGATGGAGATAGCGGCTACCTTGTTAGCGGCATAAATTTCGGCTATCCCGACCGGGTCAAAGTCCCGGCGAATGACGCCGCGGGAGGGCGAGGCCTTCTTGATCTCAGCGATCAATTTAACGCTGTGGCCTGCCAGTGCGGCAGACAGGTCTACGGCAACGGCTTCGTGTTCCGCCAGATTTATCATCTCCTCGAGCCCGCATCTCTTCTTGTTCTCGGCCAGCTCTGCTTTTTTATAAGCAAGTATATCGTGCAGTATCATGCTGCTCCTCCTGTGGATTTATGTCACAGCCCGGCTGAAATTTACCAGGCGGTCCAGCTTTTCGGCGGCACGCCCATTGTCTATCGATTGCCTTGCCAGGCCGACCGCCTGTTTAAGATTGGTCGCCAGTCCCCCCACATAAATTCCGGCTGCGGCGTTAAGCAATACAACATCGCGTGCGGGCGATTTTGCCCCACTCAGTATAGAACGCAGTATATCAGCGTTTTGCGCAGGTGCGCCACCTTTGACGGTTTCCGGAGGTGCGCTCTCAAGTCCCACGTCTTCAGGGGCTATAAAATAATGAGAGACAGCCGAATTGGAATTGACCTCCCACACGGACGATGCACCGGAGATGGATAGCTCGTCGATCCCGTTCAAGCCGTGTACAACCAGTGCGCGTTTGATATTGAGATGGCAGAGGGCCAGGGCGATTTTATCTCCGATCTCTTCGTTGGGGACTCCTATCACCTGGTATTGCGCTCCTGCCGGGTTGGTGAGCGGTCCCAGGATGTTGAATACAGTGCGGATGCCGATCTCCCGCCTGGGGCTGGCAGCGTATTTCATGGCCGGGTGGAAGGACTGGGCGAACATGAAGCCGATACCCACGTTTTCCACGCACTGCTGCACCTGCTGTGGGGTCAGGTCGATCCTGACACCAAGCTCCTCCAGCACATCCGCGCTGCCGCAGCGGCTGCTCATGGCGCGGTTGCCGTGCTTGGCCACTTTAAGGCCCGCTCCTGCTGCTACGAAGGCTGAAGTAGTCGAGATGTTAAAGGTGTTGCAGCCGTCGCCGCCTGTGCCCACTATATCTATCAAAGGGCCGGAGAGCGATACCCTTAACGACTTTTCGCGCATTACGCTGGCGAAGCCGGCTACTTCTTCGGGCGTTTCCCCCTTCAGCCTGAGCGCCACTAAAAATGCGCCGAGCTGCGCCTGGGTAGCTTCCCCGGCCATAATCTCCCTCATAACGGAGGACGCCTCCTCCATAGTGAGCGAGTTGCCCGATACCAGGTTGCCTATAGCCTCTTTAATCATCTCAATTCCTCCTCAAGCTTAAAAAATTTCTCAGAATATCCTTGCCGCACTGGGTCATGAATGATTCCGGATGGAACTGCACGCCTTCCACCGGGTATTCACGGTGCTTTAGACCCATTATGGTGCCGTCATCAGTCCAGGCCGTTACTTCCAGGCAATCGGGAAGAGTGTCCCGGTTAACGATCAGCGAGTGGTAGCGGATCGCATAGAAGGGGTCGGGCAGTCCGGCAAAAAGTCCCCGGTTGTTGTGATGGACGAGCGATGATTTGCCGTGCATGATCTTGCCGGCCCGGCACACGATCCCGCCGTAGCTGTAGCCGATGCACTGGTGCCCCAGGCATACGCCCAGGATAGGCAGGCTGGCGCCCAACTGCTTGATGACCTCGTTGGAGATGCCGGCCTGAAGTGGGGTGGATGGGCCAGGCGAGATCACGATCTTATCCGGCTCCATGCGGGCAATTTTCTTCAGGGTTGTCCTGTCGTTGCGCACCACGATGACGTTTTCGCCCATCTCGCTCAGGTACTGGAAAAGGTTGTAGGTGAAGCTGTCATAGTTATCGATTAATACCAGCATGCTGCCTCCTTTCAGGCGCGGCGCCCTCGGCCTGCTCTATGGCTTTAAGCAGTGCCTTCGCTTTATTTAAAGTCTCCTCGTACTCCCGTTCCGGCACGCTGTCGTAGACCACGCCGCAGCCGGCCTGAATGTAAGCAATGCCGTCCTTCACGACCATGGTCCTGATGGCTATGGCCATATCCATATTGCCGTTATGGGAGAAATAGCCCGCCGCCCCGGCATAAGGCCCGCGCTTCTCCGGCTCAATCTCGGCGATGATCTGCATGGCGCGGATCTTGGGCGCTCCCGAGACGGTGCCCGCCGGGAAACAGGCCTGCAGCGCATCGAAGCAGTTGCATCCTTTTTTCAGCGTGCCCTGCACGTGGGTTACCATATGCATAACATGTGAATAGCGCTCTATATTCATCAGGTCGCTGACCTCGACCGTGCCCGGTTCACTGATGCGCCCGATATCGTTCCTGCCCAGGTCCACCAGCATGATGTGTTCGGCTCGTTCTTTTTCGTCCAGGAGTAACTCCTGAGCCAATGCCTCATCCTCGATCTCGTCAGATCCGCGCGGGCGGGTGCCGGCCAGGGGCCTGGTCATAACCTGGTCGCCCTCCACCCGGACCAGGATCTCCGGGGAGGCGCCCAGTATGTGGAAATCGCCCATGTGCAGGAAGAACATGTAGGGCGAGGGATTTATCGAGCGCAATGCCCTGTAGATATCGAAAGGAGCGGCTGCCGTGGGTACTGCCAGCCGCTGCGAGAGCACTACCTGGATTGCCTCTCCGGCCGTGATGTACTCTTTGATCTTTTTTACACCATCTTCGAAATCCTCTTTCTTGAAATTGGATTGGACTTTTGCGTTGATCTTGCCCTGGTCGGGTAGCTGCTGTTCGGGGAGAGGGCCTTTCAGCCGTTCGGCCAGCTCATTGATCCTCTCGGTAGCCTTGTAATAGGCCTGCTCTACATCGCCATCGATGCAGGCGTGGCTAAGAATGATGACCTTATGCGTCACGTGATCGAAGATCAGCATGGTATTGGCCAGCATAAAGACGGCCTCGGGCAGGCCCAGGGGGTCGGGTTCAGGTGAGGGCAGCTTCTCGAAGCGTGCGGCTGTCTCATAGGCAAGGTAGCCTACTGCCCCGCCGCTCAGCAGGGGCAGGCCGAAGACGGGCGCCTGTTTATACTTGCGCAACTCTTTCTGGACTGTCTGTAGTGTACCTGCTTTGTCATCCCGGCTGGTTATAATAACCTTTTCAGGTTCTGTGCCGATGAAACTATAGCGTGCCATGCGCTGGCCCCCTTCCACGCTTTCCAGCAGAAAGGAATGGTTGCCACGGCTTACCTTTAGATAGGCAGAGACAGGCGTTTCCAGGTCGGCCAAAACCTCCTTGTAAACGGGAATCAGGTTGCAGTCCCTGGCAAGCTTTTTCACTTCTTCTAAGGAAGGGTAAAACACCTTGTACCTCCTTGGAATCCGGCTTCGGCTCCGGTTTTATTTCTCTTATATCTATTCATATATGCACCTCCTGTTGAATTTTGTGGAAATAAAAAAACCCTCCTGATATCCAGGAGGGTTAAGTGTTTAGCGTAACTGCTAGCGAATCAGCTTATGGTTTCAGGCAATGTCCTCCCGGACATGCAAAAGCATGTTGCGCCACCACCAGTTGTTGGTGTTGCGGACGGGAGTTATATTCGAATATGCCTTAACCATGTGGGCAAGATAATAACACGGGATGAAAAAAGATGTCAATTTAATATATTTAAGGGCTGACGCCCCAAGCAAGGCCCGAAATCACGATCTGGCTTTGAATTTTAACCAGAAAGCGTAAACAATCAAAATGATGCCTGCCACATAAGCGCAGTTTCTGATGACGTTAATCCCCAGCAGCACCGGTGTCAGGTCATCCGGGCCTGCGATCCATTTGATCCCGGTCATCCAGTTCAACACCGGCTGTGAAACGGAGATCCAGGTCAATACCATGATAAAGAGGTCGAAAATTGCCAACGCAACTCCGGCGAGGAACAGCCGGTCCGCTTTGGTATTGGAGCTTCGCACCATGCGGATTGCCAGGATTGCGGCGGCAATCCAAACGACCAATTGGAGGGCGAAGAAGACGTCGCGGATGATTTCAGGTGCCTGAGCCATAAATAAGTATCTCCTTTTTTGCCGTGAGGGATAAATTCCGCTAATTTGATACCAAAGGCGTGAACCATTCCGGCTTGTAGTTCAGGACGTTAAAAGTTTTTGACACTGAATAAGACCCATAGGTATTGTAGACACTGAGCGTGTAAGTAGTCGACATCGAATCAGCACGGCCGGCAGAGGGTGAAATAACCTTACTGCCCTCGGCGGGCACCAGTTGCCCGTTGAGGAGTACCCTGGTTGCATGATTGGTTTTCCAATTGATTGTACTGGTATTGCCCTGAATGATGGTGTCGGGTTCTATTGAGAACCAGGTGGCCATCGGCATCACGCTGGCTGCAAGAACTGACATATTTTCCACCCAGATAGGCCTTCCCTGGACAGGCATGGTTACCGTCCTCCAGATAGTTACATCCAGCGTCGCTGTGGTCGTGCCGTACCAGTTGGTCGCCGTGAGCGTATATGTTTGATTGTCATCCGGCGAAACCCTCGTATTGCCGATCGCTGTGCGCTGATAAGTTAGATTTTCGCCTGAACTTGAATAGCCGATATCGGGGGACACAGTGATGGTATTGGCTTTGTAAACCGACCACGACATGTTCGTGGTTTCATTTTCGGTTATGACCGGTGGCTGTGCGGAAAAACCCCATATGATGGGCGGTAGCGTGGAGTTGTCGGTTGGCACCATCACCCTGACGGTACCTGTTGAGGAGCCGCTGGCATTGGTCGCGGTCAGCGTATAGGCCGTCGATGTTGTGGGCGTCACGGGTATGGTGCCTATCGGGTCTACTGCACCTATTACCGGATTTATGCTAACCGAAGAGGCGCCGGATATGTTCCACTGCAGGGTGGAGCGGCCCCCAATGTCGATAATGGCGGGATTTGCTGTGAAGGTATTGATAACAGGTGAATTGGGCAAGGACGCTCCAGCAGTGGCTCCGCCGGGCGCGGCTTGGCCGTCGGATGACCCTGAACCGGGTTTGACTGTAACATTTACTGTTGCTTTACTGCTGTTTGTGCCGTCGCTGGCTGTGAGAGTGTAGGGAGTGGTCGCCAGCGGCGATACAGTCTTTGTGCCGCTGGGAGCTACAGGTCCTACGCCCTGGTCGATGGTCACTGTGGTGGCCCCTGTTACCGTCCAGCTTAAGGTTGTTGACTGTCCCGAAGTTATGTCGGCGGGATTTACGGCGAAATTGGAGATGGCCATAGATGATGACGTTGTTGGAGAAGGAGATGCGCAACCCGGGGCGATGCAAATTGCCAGAATCGTTATAACGGTCAGAGCCAGCAATCTTATTTTCATGATGCTATTACTATATGATTTAGGCGGCTAACATTCAACTTTAATCTTAACCGATGATGAAGGTTGAGCGAGGTACAGTTATGACTACTGCTTGATAAAAGCATATTAAAGTAGCGACGCGGCTAGCACACCTTCAACTACAGGCTTGGGGCTGCCCACTATTCCCAGCTTCATTGCCTACCTCGGTCTCTAGTGACCACGGCATCCGCAGTGGCTGCGCGATCTGGTCAAGTAGTTAGTTACGGGCAGGACGATTGTCGCGCCTCCCGGCTGTTCAGCTCCCCAGGCGCCCCATGCAGGTTCGGGGGATACGAATTTACGCAGGAAAAGCCAGTCCAGTATGATGGAGTTGGAGCCAGCTTCGGCGGTAATGGTCAAGGACCTGCTTTTGTCGGTAGGGTATATGCCGTTAAGCTCGGGCTTGCCGTCGATGATGAGCTGGCTATAGTTCACCCCTTCCGAGCTATATCGCCTGCACTCGGTCATGTGGAAATTGGTGTCCACGTTAACAGGCAAGGTCTGGGTTGATCCGCTTGTGCCGTCGCCTGTGATGGCGGTGAAGGACGTGTCTCCGGGATAGTAGCAAAATGCGCTGGTGTAGTATTTATTATAATCGGGGTAAGTATCGTTGAAACCGACTATCCTGTAGTTTGAGCCGACCACCTGGTCCAACCTGACCCTGGCGTGCAGGGCATACTGGTTATCGTAGGTGGCTTTGCTGCGGATGACCTCTTTGCCGCCTGTGACGGTAAGCGTTCCGCCGGATTCGCTGTAGGAGCCACTACTCGATGTGACAGTCCACCTGCCGGCTGTATCCAGGGTTGTGTCATTGAAGTCATCTCCAAAGACGAAGGTATTCTGGATGTTCGAGGCGGTTGCGGCGCCGCTGTTGCCGTAGTAGCAATAAAAACTGGCTATACCGGGGCGGGCGGGAATTGCATCCAGTTCAACCCAGACAACAGCTGAAACGCCTGGTACGCTGCTCTCAACCCAGTAGTCCAGCAGGGTGACGCCGTCGGCTCCGGTGAACCTGATATCGCCAAAGTCATCACGGCAATGATTATTGAGGTAGACGTTGCCTGCTGAATCGGTCCCGGTGCCTTTATTGACGATCAATTTAACCTGGTAGTTGGACAGTATGCCTAAAGCTGATCCGGCGATGCTGAATTGTTTACCATAGCCCCACTCGGCTGGATTTATGACTGCGGGAGGGGGTGGAGGTGGGGGTGTAGCAGCAGAAAAGGTTAATACCACGGGAACTTTGACCGGCGAATTGATGGCCCCTGAAGCTGTTATGATGTTGTCGCCGTAGGTGCCCGGATTAACATTGAAATTAGCGTCGGCCATGGATGATGAGATAGCTGAGTACGATCCGTAGCCCGGGACGATACAGACCGCCAGTATTGTCATAAAGGCCAATACAGCCCAGCTTATTTTCATGGAGATAGTCACTCAAGAAAATAATAGCAATATGAACCTAGAATAGTTATATAATCGGGTCGGAATATATAAAATATTTATGATATTTGGCGCTTCAGGGGTACAGTTACTAGTACTACCTGGGCAAAGCATATATAGATAGCGGCCAGGCCGGCACAGAATAACAGTGCCGGCCTGGCCTGAAGCAAACCAGTGAATAAATTTATGGTCCCAGAGGTATTACCTGCAACTGTTTAAACAGGTTTGGGTTCAAGATCAAAACAGTCACAGATATGGTCTTATTGCTATTCCCGAATCCGTTTATGGCGGCCAGCGTGTAGGTTTGAGTTGCAGTAGGTGATACTACCATGGCTCCGTTGGTGGATACGAGAGAGCCGTTCAACAACACCTGCGTAGCCCCGCTGGTCTGCCAGGATAGCGTGGAGGAGCCGCCTTTAAAGAACGAGGCCGGGTTGGCTGTGAAATACTGAATAACAGGCAGCTGAGGTAACGTCAAAACGTTTACATCGGTGGTGGCTGTCATACCGCCTGCCGAGTTGGAAGCTGTAAGCGTATAAGTGGTGGTCGTTCCCGGATGTATAGTTGTGGAGCCGGATGCACCGACACTGCCGATGCCCTGGTCTATCGAAACTGAGGTGGCGCCGTAAACATTCCACGTGAGAGTTGAGGTGGTGCCCGAAATTATACCGGCCGGGTTGGCTGTGAACGATAATACAATGGGTGGAGGAACGGCTGAGCTGCTTTGTACCAGAACTGTGGTCGTGGCCGTTGCAGTCCCTGCCGAGTTAGTTGCCGTGAGGGTATAGGCCATGGATGTACCGGGAACCACAGGCATGCTGCCCGACATGTTGACATGCCCGATGCCAGGACTGAGAATGACCGCAGTGGCATTGGATACATCCCAGCTAAGCGTTGACGATCCGCCGGCGGTGACTATGGGCGGGCTGGCAATGAAGCTGGTTATAGTAGGCAGCCCCGAGCCTGCAGGTGGAGGTGTGCCGGACCCGCTAACAAACACGGACGTAGTGGCTGTTGTACTGGTTGTCCCGTTGCCGGCGGTCAGGGTGTAGATAGTATTGGCCGAGGGTGAGACCGCCCGGCTGCCGCTGATGGCTACGTTACCGATACCCTGGTCGATGGTGACTGTTGTAGCACCAGTTACGCTCCAGTTTAGTGTGGCTACGTCACCCGGGGATAGGCTGGTGGGGCTGGCGCTGAATGAGCTGATAGTTGGTGATCCTCCTCCCCCGCCGCCGAAAGTGCCTGCCGGAACATAGATACAACCCGAGGTAATCAATAGTAGAGCTAATACAATGACCCAAAATCTCATCATTATCCGCCTCCTGTGTAATTAGGTTATCACAGCAGCCACCGGTTGTCCAAACCTTTCAGGATGCGGAAAATTAGGTATGTTTACCGACACAAAGGCCTGTTATCGAGGTTCTTCCACCATACTGCACAGGAGCCCCTTTTTTGCTATTGTATAGGATAGGGACTGTAAATCAATCAAATACCGGTGCACCAGTCATAGATTAAGATTGATAAAGGAGGATAGGAGTATGGACTACCAGAACTTACTGTCGGACGGTTACGACCGGGCCCTGGCCGAGCTTGAACACGTTCTGGAGGGTTTAAAGCCGGAAGACCTTAACTGGCAGCCCAGGCCGGACTGCAACAGCATCGGCTGGCTGGCCTGGCACCTCACACGTAGCCAGGATGCCGCCCTGTCCATTGCCATGCGGCAGGAGCAGCTCTGGATCAAGGATGGCTGGCATTCCAGGTTCAACCGCCCGGCCGACCCCAGGGATATGGGCACAGGCCATACTCCCGAGGATGTGGCCGCTTTTGAGGCGCCTGACGTCGAAACTCTGATCGGCTATCACCGTGCCGTGCTTGAGCGTTCCAAACAATACTTCAATACACTCACCGCTGAAGACCTTGACCGCGTTTTGAATATGAAGTGGCTGCCGCCGCTTACGACGCTGGGGTCATTCCTCATCATGATAATGGCTGACAGCTTCCAGCATGCGGGACAGGCGGGCTATGTCCGTGGGCTGCATGAAGGTTTGGGCTGGCAGAAGTATTGATCCGCTCCCCGGTTTCTATCGCATAGACTTTGCGGTGCTATAATTGGCCCCGATAGGTATAACCAAGCCTCTACGCTAGCTGGTTTTTGTCAGCTTGTTCTGCGGAGGCGGCAGCAGGCGTGAAGAATCTATAATGGCGCTGGCAAGCTGGTTCCTTTCAATTTTAACACCCAGGTCGAAGCGCGTGGCAAGATGCTTTAAGAATTCGCTATTGGCATCGTCCGTGCCGATGGCGATGATGTAGATGTCGTCCTTACGGGCCTCCTCGGCGGCCTTGAGGCTGGCCTGGGGATCCCCTTCGCCGTTGGGCAGCCCGTCGGTCACGATAACCATAACGCGCATGCCCTTCTGGTTTTTAAGCAGGCTGTGCGCCAGCCTGATGGCCTTGGCCATGTGCGTGTACTTACCTGTGGTCAAAGTTGAGATGGCCTTTTCCAGCGTGGCCAGGTTCTTCTCAGGCTCGCAGACCAGCGTGGGCAGGTCATCGAACTGTATCAGGCCGGTATAATAGCCCTGTTCCAGCGCGTTTTTAGCAAATTTGATGGCACCTTTCTGCGCCTGCTTGATCTTGTTGCCCTTCTTCATGCTGGCGGAGCGATCGACCAGCAGGTAGACATAGCCGGTGAGGGCCTGGCTTTTGGCCAGCTCTTTGGCCGCGCCTGTCTGCAGACTGGTCTGGCGAGGGCCGCCGACCGGGCCGGGCTCCCTCTTTTGAAGTCCTTTGCCGCTGCCTAGCATTTTCCACATATTCTTGCTCTTCAAATCCCGCTTAAAACGTTAACATAATATATGCTATTCTTTTACATCGTGTAAAGGCTCAGAGCTATAAAAAATATGAGCGAGAAGGATAAAAAAGTCATCGTTGGCATGAGCGGAGGCATAGATTCCTCCGTGGCCGCGGCACTGCTTAAGAAGCAGGGCTACCGGGTGACCGGCGTGATTATGAAGATATGGGGCGGAGGGGCCATGGCGGGCAAGGGCAAGCATGGCTGCTACGGGCCGGAAGAGGAGGAGGATATCGAGGATGCCCGTAAAGTAGCCGCAAAGCTGGATATCCCCTTACACGTTATCGACCTTACCCGGGAATACAAAGATGAGGTGCTGGACTATTTTTGCCACGAATACTTAGAGGGGAGGACTCCCAACCCCTGCATACGCTGTAACCGGCGCATCAAGTTCGGTGCCCTCATCGCCAAAGCATCCACCCTGGGAATTGACTTCGATTATTTCGCTACAGGACACTATGCAAGGGCAGAAAAAGATATCGAATCAGGCCGCTGGATGCTGAAAAAAGGCAGGGACCTGAAAAAGGACCAGTCTTATTTCCTTTATGGCCTGTCGCAGGAGCAGCTATCATATGCCCTCTTTCCCCTGGGCGGCCATTTGAAGCAGGAGGTGCGCAGGGTGGCCGTCGAGCTGCAACTGGGCGTGGAGAACAAGCAAGAAAGCCAGAACTTCGTCTGTGGCAGCTATACCTCCCTGTTCGAGAAACAGCCGGAGCCTGGCCCGGTGATGGACAGGCAGGGAAACATACTGGGACGGCATAAGGGGATCGTCCACTATACTATCGGGCAGCGTAAGGGACTGTCCGTGGCCTCAAAAGAACCGCTTTTCGTCACCGATATCAAGCCCGACCTGAACGCCGTGATAGTCGGACCCAGGGATGACCTTTTCACTGGCGGGCAGGAGGTTAAAGAATTGAACTGGATCGCCATCGAATCGTTGGAAAAGACGCTGGAGGTAAAGGCCAGAATCCGCAGCTCGCATGCAGGATACGATGCAGTGATCTCTCCTTTAGACGGCGGCAGAGTGCGCGTGGCCTATCGGGAGCCGCAGATAGGAGCGGCGCGCGGCCAGGCCATCGTTTTTTATGATGGGGATATGATTTTGGGCGGGGGAATAGCTGAATAAATTCCAAGTTACAAACCCCTTGGGGGAAACCCTAAACTCTAAACACTAAATCCTAAACAAACCCAAAATCCAAATGATTTGGGTTCTGAGCTTTGAACTTGTTTAGAGTTTGGAGTTTAGTATTTAGAGTTTAAAAAAATTTCAGACAGGTGTTGAGTTTCTGACCGGCTATGGTTGATATTAATTTTTCTTATCTGTATGATAGTTGATATGAAATGGGCTGTCGTCGTTAGTGTTTTAGTTTCTATAATATTTGTGATCCTCGGGCTATCCCACATAGTCGACTTTGGCAGATTTGCTTATTTGGTCCTTCATCCCGGCCTTACAACTTCCACGGATATCCTTAAAATCATTATGAGCGGTGTTCCCGCCCTGTTTCTTGTAGCAGGAATATTCGACATCATAGTGGAAGTCATTATCCGGCGTAAATTCCTGTTTAACTCCAGAGCCTGAATTCCAAATTCCAAGCTACAAGAATTCCTTAAACTCCAGATCATAAATTCTAAGCCCTAAACAAATTCAAGTTCAAAACTCAAATTTGGAACGCTCGGCGGGTTCTATTCTATCAAGGTATATTTGCCTGTAAACGGAGCTAAAACAGGCCGCCTTTTACCCTTACGTAAAAGGCGGCCTTTCTTAGTCAGATGCCTATTTAGCCTTATTGATTTAGGATGGGCTAGATTTTCACTTGTGGTTCGAGGAATAGTTTCAGCAATGCCTTTATGGCGGCGATAAGGGCCACAGGCGCCATTAGTGCGGCAAAATTCACCAGTATGCCGGCCGCATAGGTGCCGATGCCCAGAACTGTTATGGGAGCAAAGGCAGCTGTCATTGCCAGTATTGCTATGGTGGCCAGGAGAAGGATAACCAGCCCCTTCCCTTCTTTGTCAATCAAGACATGTATCAGGCCGATTATAAAACCGAAAATAACAAGTATGGCTGCAATGGCTACGTTCCCTGAAGCTACTATACCCCCGATAACAGCCAGTATGACGCCAAGACAGAATAATATGAAACTGATCCATCCCCATGTTTTGACCATAAATACCTCCCTTAATTACTAATTTGTTTACCTTCATAATTTTACTGGATAATTATACAAAAGTATATACGTAAGATTACTTAATAATTATGCAGGAGCGGTTTGGTAAGCTCTAAACGCCTAAACTCTACATACTAAACAAATTCCAAATACGTCATTGCGAGGAATATCAACCTTCGGACAAAGGATTGCCACGCTTCGCTCGCAATGACGTGTGGTGAGTGATGTCGCTCGCAATGGCCTGTTAATTTTTAGGGTGTTGACAGACTTGTGGATCTACGTTATTCTTTATATTGTCTATAAAATTAGTGGACAATAGAGACGGAGATTTGAATGAAAATATCGACCAAAGGAAGGTATGCCACCAGAGCCATGCTTGACCTGGCGCTGCATTACGGCAAGACGCCGGTCCTGTTAAAGGACATATCAGCCAGGCAGGATATATCATTGCGCTACCTTGAGCAGATCATCTCTCCGTTGATTGCTGCCAAGTTGATCAAGAGCACGCGCGGGCCCAGGGGAGGCATAGCCCTGGCCAAACCGCCGCGCAAGATTAAGCTCCTGGACATCATCCAGGTACTGGAAGGCCCCGTGGCCCCGGTTGAATGTGTGGAAAATCCCGGCGTCTGTACGCGCGCACCATCATGCGCGGCCCGTGATGTCTGGACCGACCTGGCCAGGGCCATGCACGGGGTGCTGGACTCCACCACCCTTCAGGACCTGGTGGAAAGGCAGAGGGAAAAGGAACCCGGCAAGGAATTGCTCTATCAAATTTAAAGAGGCAGGAGAAATAGATTGGCTACACAATCAAAAATAGATAAGGTTAAATTTAAGACAGTTGAAATGCCCAGGTTAACGCGCGGCATTGCCAACGATTCCCTGGAGTTGATCGGCAATACCCCGCTGGTGCGGCTGAATAAGATTACGGACGGCGCAAAGGGTGAGGTGGTGGCCAAGCTGGAATCGTTCAACCCCGTCAGCAGCGTCAAGGACCGCATCGGCGTGGCCATGATCGTGGCAGCCGAGGAGAAAGGCGCCATCAAAGAGGATACCGTTCTGGTGGAGCCGACCAGCGGCAACACCGGCATCGGCCTGGCGTTCGTAGCCGCTGCACGCGGCTATAAGCTTGTTCTTACCATGCCCGATTCCGTTTCATTAGAACGCAGGCAACTGCTGGCCATCTTCGGGGCCGAGCTGGTTCTAACGCCCGGCGCACAGGGCATGCCGGCTGCCGTGGCCAAAGCCGAGGAGCTGGCGGCCAAAAATAGGAATTATCTTTTATTGCAGCAGTTTAAGAACGAGGCCAACCCGGCCATACACAAGGTGACCACCGCCGACGAGATCTGGCGAGATACGGATGGCAGGGTGGACGCCGTGGTAGCGGGCGTTGGCACGGGCGGGACCATCACCGGCATTGCCGAGGTCCTCAAAGCACGCAAGCCCGGGTTCAAGGCCATAGCGGTAGAGCCCGAATCTTCGCCGGTTCTTTCCGGCGGAAAGCCGGGCCTCAATAAGATACAGGGGATCGGGGCGGGCTTCATACCCCAGGTGTTGCGGACCGACCTGCTGGACGAGATAGTCCAGGTATCTGCCGAGAATGCCGGCATCACGGCCCGGCGGCTGGCCAGGGAGGAGGGCATACTGGTCGGCATCTCTTCCGGTGCGGCGGCCTGGGCGGCCATCCAGATTGCCAAAAGGCCTGAATACGCAGGCAAATTGATCGTGGTAATACTGCCCGATACGGGTGAACGCTATCTCTCGACCTGGCTTTTTCAGGACCTGCCTACGCCGGGAGTGATATAATAACGCCATAGGATTGTGAAAGTACGATGCACGTCGCAGTTGATCATATAACCGCAAGACACGGGAGTGACAGGGAACGCCCCTCCACGAGAGACCAGCGCGTTCCCTGCACAATGCTCTGACCTGAACGGTCGTTGCAAGCCCCGCAAGGGGTACAGCAATCATATCGCCTGTCATTGCGAACCCCGTAGGGGTGCGGCAATCCTTATAAGCGAAGACTATACCCCTTGATTTTAAAGATTGCTTCGTTTCACTCGCAATGACGGTGTTTCCAAGAAATTGCCACGCTTCGCTCGCAATGACCGGTCATCTCAACCACTAAAAATAAAATTTATGGAGAATTAGATGTCTGATTATAGACTGGATACTATAGCTTTACATACGGGGCAGGAGAGCGCCGACCCGGCCACCGGGGCACGCGCCGTGCCGATCTACCAGACCACCTCTTACGTATTCAAGGATACCGAGCAGGCAGCCAATTTATTTGCACTCAAAGAGCCGGGCAATATCTATAGCAGAATGACGAACCCAACCAATGACGTTTTCGAGCGGCGCATCGCCGCCATCGAGGGCGGCAGGAGCGCGCTGGCTACTTCATCCGGGCAGGCGGCCGAGACCTTCGCTATCTTGAATATAACCGAGGTCGGCGACGAGATACTTTCCGCCGATAACCTTTACGGAGGTACCTATCAGCTTTTCCATTACACCTTCCCCAAGCTGGGCAGGAGCGTGAAATTCGTCAACTCGGCCAAGCCCGAAGAGTTCCGCAAGGCCATCACTAATAAAACCAGGGCCATCTACGCCGAAGCTATCGGCAATCCCAAGCTGGACGTGCCCGATTTCGAGGCGCTGGCCAAAATTGCGCATGACGCCGGCATCCCCCTGATCATAGACAACACGGTGGGGACGGGGCTGGTGCAGCCCATCAAGTATGGCGCCGACATCGTGGTATTATCCGCCACCAAGTTCGTCGGCGGGCACGGCACTTCAGTGGGCGGCGCCATCGTCGATTCAGGCAATTTCGCCTGGAACAACGGCAAGTTCCCCGGCTTTACCGAGCCGGACCCCAGCTACCACGGCCTGAAGTTCTGGGATGCCTTCGGCAACTTCCCCGGGTTGGGCAATGTAGCCTTCACCTTCAAGGCGCGTGTGCAGTGGATGAGGGACGTGGGCTTTGTAGTCAGCCCCTTCAATTCATGGCTGTTCCTGCAGGGGCTGGAAACGCTGCCCTTAAGGCAGAAGAAGCATTCCGAGAATGCGCTGGCCGTGGCTAAATTTTTAAAAGCGCAGCCCCAGGTGTCATGGGTCAATTATCCCGGCCTGGAGGACCATCCGTCGCATAAACTGGCGAATAAATACTTTAACGGCAGCTATGGCGCGCTGGTCGGGTTCGGCATTAAGGGCGGGCTGGAAGCGGGCAGGAAATTCATCAACTCGGTCAAGCTGCTCTCGCACCTGGCCAATATCGGAGATGCCAAGACTTTGGTCATCCACCCGGCGACCACCACGCATGCGCAGCTAACTCCGGCCGAACGCCTCGAGACGGGAGTAACGGACGACTTCATCCGGCTTTCGATCGGCCTGGAGGCCGTGGAAGATATCGAAGCTGACATCGATCAGGCCTTGAAGGCCGCCGCAAGGGGCGGATAGCAGGTGGACATTATGCTGGAAACAAAAGGGAATATAGGAATAGTGGAAACACAATACCTCCGGCTGCCGGGCGAGCTGGTGCTCGAATCCGGCGAAAAGCTGGGTCCGTTGACGCTGGCCTATGAGACCTACGGCAGCCTGAACTCCGGCCGTACCAACGCCATCCTGGTCTTCCATGCCCTGTCGGGCGATGCCCACGCGGCCGGTTACCATGAAGGCGACGACAGTCCCGGCTGGTGGGACGGCATGATAGGCCCCGGCAAAGCTTTCGACACTGATAAGTACTTCATCATCTGTTCCAATGTAATAGGCGGCTGCAAGGGGTCGACCGGACCTTCGAGTGGAAACCCGAGGACCGGCCGGCCTTACGGCCTTGATTTTCCCATCATAACCATTAAGGACATGGTCGAGGCCCAGAAAAAACTGATAGACTCACTGGGCATAGACAAGCTGCTGAGTGTGGCGGGCGGGTCGATGGGAGGAATGCAGGCGCTGCAATGGGCGGTCGCGTATCCGTCGCGTGTGCTTTCGGCCATCCCCATTGCCACTACGGCCGGGCATTCCCCGCAGCAGATCGCCTTCAACGAGGTCGGCCGGCAGGCCATCATGGCCGATCCCAATTGGAATAACGGCGACTACTACGACGGCACGCTCCCCACCAGGGGCCTGTCGGTGGCCCGCATGGTCGGACATATCACCTATATGAGCGATGCGTCCATGGGCGAAAAGTTCGGCCGTCGCTTCAAGGACCGCCTGGAGAACGAGAAATTCGAGCCCGATTTCGAGGTCGAAGGCTACCTGCAGTACCGGGGGGACAACTTCGTGAAAAGGTTCGACGCCAACTCCTACCTGTATATAACCAAGGCGCTTGACTATTTCGACCTGCACAACGGCAAGGGCCTGGACCAGGTATTGAAAGGGGTTACGGCTAGGTTCCTGGTCATGGCCTTCAAGTCCGACTGGCTTTACCCGGCCTACCAGTCCCTCGAGATCGTAAAGGCCTGCAAGCTGGCCGGGGTGGATGCCACCTACTGCGAACTTAACTCGCAATACGGGCACGACGCCTTCTTGCTGGAGATAGAGGAGCAGTCATACCTGGTCAAGCATTTCCTCAACAGCGTCAGCGAAAACAACTGGAACGGTAAAGCATGAATAACGGCGACTTGAAAGGGGCCAGGTTGGACCACCGCGTCATACTGGACTGGGTGGCCGAGGGGTCGTCTGTGCTCGAGCCGGGCTGCGGCCAGGGCGACCTTATGGCGCTGCTGTCCAAATACCGCAACGCATCCGTCAGCGGCATCGAGATAGACGAGCGCGCCATTTTTACCTGCGTCTCGCGTGGCTTGAGCGTTTCCCACCAGGATATCGACGACGGCCTCTCGGAATATGCCGACCGGGCCTTTGACTATGTAGTCTTAAACCAGTGCCTGCAGGAGGTGCGCAAGCCGCATATCGCCCTGAGCGAGGCGGTGCGGGTGGGCAAGAGGGCCATCATCGGCTTTGCCAACTTCGCGGGTTACGACGCGCGGTTTCAGCTTGCTATCCGGGGCATAGCGCCGGTCACGCCGGCGCTTCCCTACCAGTGGTACGACACCCCCAACCTGCATTTCCTGAGCATCAAGGACTTTATAAATTACTGCGCTAAGAACGGCCTGGAAATCGAGAAACAGGCTTTTCTTGGGGAAAAACACCTGCTATACTTCTGGCCTAACCTGCTTGCAGAATCCGCCTTATTCCAGATAAGGCGCAAAGTCTGACGGCGGGTTAGAAACCTGAGAGTAGGGAGAACCTGACATGAAGCACATATACATGGACTATGCCGCTACCACACCGGCGGCGCCCGAAGTTATCGAGGCCATGATGCCCTATTTCCATGATAAACCGGGCAACCCTTCCAGCATCCATTCCATGGGGCAGGAGGGCCGGGATGCTGTGGAAGCAGCGCGTGTGCAGGTTGCCTCGCTCATCCGTTGCGAGCCTTCCAACGTGGTCTTCACCGGCTGCGGCACGGAAGCCGACAACCACGCCATCAAGGGCGTCGCCATTGCCAACCGCGAGAGGGGCAATCATATCATTGCCACCACCATCGAACACCATGCGGTGCTGTATACCTGCCAGTTCCTGAAGACCATGGGCTTTGATGTCACGTTCGTGCCGGTCGATAAATACGGCATGGTCGACCCGGCAGACATTAAAAAGGCTATCACTAAAAAGACTTTGCTGGTCTCGGTCATGCACGCCAATAATGAGGTCGGCACAATTCAGCCCATCGAGGAAATAGGCAAGATCACGCGGGAGGCCGGGGTATATTTCCACGTTGATGCAGTACAGACCTTCGGCCATCTGCCTATCGATGTGGATAAACTGGGCATCGACCTTCTGGCTGCATCGGGACACAAGCTGTACGGTCCCAAAGGTGTGGGCCTGCTGTATATCAGGCCGGATACCCGCATAGTGCCCCTTTTGCACGGCGGCGAGCAGGAGGAGGAGAGGCGCGCCGGGACTGAGAACGTGCCCGGCATCGTGGGCTTCGGTAAAGCTATTGAAATGGCGCAGCTTGGCATGAAAAAAGAGGCCGAGATGCTGACCGGCTTCCGTGACAGGCTGATCGAGGCTATTCTGGGACAGGTGGGCGATACTTATTTGAACGGCCACCCTACAAAACGCCTGCCCAACAACGTTAATTTCAGTTTCGACTTCATCGAAGGCGAGTCCATACTCATGTACCTGGATGCCGAGGGCATCTGCGCTTCCACGGGCTCAGCCTGCAGTTCCGCCAGCTCCGAGCCCTCGCACGTGCTGACGGCCATGGGCATACCGGTGGAGAGGGCGCGCGGGTCATTGCGCCTGACCATGGGAAAGTGGACCATGCACGAAGAGGTCGACAAGGTCATTGAAGCCCTTCCCCGCATCGTAGCCAAGCTGAGGGAGATGTCCCCGCTGGTCAAGGAAAGATGCGGCTGGATAAGCTACCTGTAATGGGGTTTTTTGTTTATACGTCATTGCGAGGAGGCCGTCAGGCCGACGTGGCCAAGCTGAGGGAGATGTTCGCGATGTCATTGCGAGGAGGCCAGCAGGCCGACGTGGCAATCCTTTGATTCGAAGACTCCATTACGAACCTGTGAGATATGGCTGTGAAAACGGGCATCGAACAGCTTGCCGAAAAAGGGCTGATCGAAAAAATCGTACCGGACCCGGACGAAATTCAAGGGCTGCTGGCAGCGGCCGACAGCTGTCTTACCGCCGCACGGCAGAGTCTGAAGGATAACCCCGTCCGTTCCTTTGCGCAGGCTTATGATGCAATTTACGAGGCATGCTGCGCTTTCATGAAGCATCAGGGTTACTGGATGGCGGGCGAACCAAGCCACCGCATCGTGCTTGCTTTCTGCCGGCTTACGCTGGATGAAAAATACGTCCGCATACTCGATGCCTTCGAGGAAGCCGAGAGAAGAAGGCACGACGACATGTACGACGGCCGCTTTTCCATGGGCGGGGATGAGGCGCAGGAAATGGTGAAGAAAGCGCGGACACTAGTACGGCGATTAGTTTAATTTGGCGCTATTGTTAAAAAATCAATAAAAAAGCCACCGTGGCTGAAGTTATTCTTCACGGAATCCTCTTTGCCATAGGTTCTTATTCCATTCTAATATAAAAGTGCAGGATAATTTAACAGAGCAAAGTCAGTTGCCAATGGGTTAAGGCCTCCTGCTTGTATAGTTTTTACCATTTTGATCTATGAATCTCCATAACATTCCTTGTTGCCCAATTGCCTCCAAATTGAACAGATGATTAGAAACGTTATGATTACCAGCATAATAGTTATCATCAATCGCGTACAAAGTTGTGCTTGTATCCAAAGTGCAACAACCCCCTGCTTTCAAGGAGGACGGCTCTAAACAAAAATGGTTTTTTGACTTGCTTGTCGTTGAGAATTGATTGAAACAGTCCCACTTAATTTGTCCAACAGAACGCGGTGTGAGAGCACGCAATACGCCGCTTCCCCTATCTGCTGCAGCAGCTTCTTCTATGTGGATGACATATAAGGCAGGTTCGGGATTTCCTGTAAAAGCCATTATTGATCCATAGAATCTTTTTTCATTAGGGCATCCCATATCACATTTATGCCAATCTTCAAATAAGTCTATGTTTATTCGGTAACATTTGCTGCTGCTTGAATCGTCAAGCACATACAAATAGTGATTATTTATAAAATCCGAGTCCATCGTTAGATGTACATTGCCAGTAATATTAGTATCTCTTGGTATTGCGTTCCATGTTTTTCCCCTATCGAAGGAAAAAGATAAAGCAAATGTACTTGAACGTTCCGCCGTGCCAACGAATACATAGTCCTCAGTTGCCGCAATACAGTGGCCTTCACCTGCGCGCGAATTAACTATGGGTAAATGTGTCGCCCACCCAGTACCAGTATAAGGGATTCTCTGGACGTATCCATTAGTATAGAGCGCATAAATAGTTGTGCTACCTTCGAACACAAAATCGACCATATCATTTGTTATTTTGATAGGTGCCCAATAATCTCCATAGTCAGGGGTCCAGTACATCACTTTTGTATTGGGTAAAGCCCACCCAACCATTTCGCCACCCGGTTTGTCGCTGCGTGACCATATAGTACGAAGGATTGACGCACTAGCATTAGAGCCATTATTGATAACGTCTCTGAAATGGAATACTCGTTCCCAGAGAGAGCCTATGGGTGGCAAAGCTGGTAGTGGAGCTGCGACATTGGGATTTATGGTACTCCGCCAAATGCTATGTACGTGTGAATTGCCCGTATGGATATTGTTTGTGCAAATAAATGCTGTAGTATTATTGGTCCCACAGGCGAAATCTGTAAGCTTTGTTATTATGGTATTAATAAGACTAATCTGATTCCACGTTTCGCCATTATTGCGTGTTATTGCCAATGCGGACTCGTCGCACGGGACGACTCTCACATAACCCGCAGGCCACGAATTGTTCGGGATAATTGCATTATATTGGTCAATTTCAGGCGGGGAATAATTCCCAAGACTTGCAGCACCAGTAGCCACAAAAGCTAAAGTAGTATCGGGGGACCATGCGACTCTAGCGTTTCCATATCCATATTTAAGTTCCTTTGATGCAAATATTTCGTGCAAACCGGCACCACTAGTAGGTTTAAGAGTTGGAAGCCAGCAAGATATTCTTCTAGTATTTGATACATCCATATACCATGTGTGAACAGTTGCTGAGTCTCCGAAACCCATGGTCTCTCCAGCTATTAATTTGCCTGGCGCATAGGCGATACTCGAAATACGCCTAGCTCGCTTCACATCACTAATTAGTTCGGCTTCAGTTGTATCCATCAATGTTTCTAACTTATCATTAAGGATCCTATATATTCCTCTGTGTGGTACCTTTTTACCTGTTGGATTAATAGCATCTATACAAATATAGAAGCGTCGGAATTTATTGTCCAAATGAAAGTAATCTGGTGGAAGTTCAATTTGTGCGGCAATTACCTCATCACACTTTGGAGAATCCCCGATCTTCCTCTTCCTATTACACAACTTAATATGCTTGCTTTGCTTTTGCCATAGCAATAAATTATTCTTTTCATCGTATATCCCTGTAGCTAACCATGTTCCGGCATGATTTGGTATTCCGTCACAATATATCACTACTATACTGGAATCGGAGGCAAAATTTGGAGAGAATCTAGCAGTTATTATGTCCCCGTTTATTTTCGTCCCTTTTTGAGAGGACATAAGATTGTCAGAAGAAAGCCAACCAGTACCGGAATCTAATTTATTAATATGAATATTATTACAATCTAAACCAGTGCCATCCCTAGTTCCCACAATAATAGCACGCTTACTATGACCATCTGAGATATCAATGGCGCTAATAAAATCATGCCCTTGTGTGATGCCGCTAGGTGGCCAATATGTATTTTGCCATGTTTTTCCCCTGTCCTTGGATAACCACACTTCTTGGATCAGCGGGCTTCTAACGATATTTGCGCAGACAACGGAAATAATATTGGGGTCATCTGGTGCAATGGCAACATCCCAGATATGTGTTCCATTTTGTATCGAGGATTGTACTTGAACAAGGTTACTATAGGCTATGTCATTCCAACTGTAACCCATACCTGTCGATTGCAGGAGCATCGTCTGCGCCCCACCTCGGGAAATACCATTGCGGCTTCCATTTCGTATAATTGCCCATAAGGTCATGCTGTCCGGTGATACTAAGATTTTATTTATTGAAGAACCACAATTACCAGGATTAAAAATCTCTTTGATTGAATTTGGCGTCGAGTCCGGCGTCCCTAAAATATTCCAATAATCAAAATAGTTTAAGGCATCCTGGCGGGGCTGTGACTCCTGTTCCTCCGGTTTGATTTTCTCAAAAGGGACGCCATCGCGTTTTGCGATTATAAAAGAATCTGAATATTGAATAATCCACTTACAAAGATGTAATCTTAAAAACCTCTCCCATTGTTCAGCATCGTCGTATATCTGAAAAAATTGTTTCTTTTCGCGCCTTATGTTTTCCCGGAAGTTAATTACCTTTTCGATCTGCTCGGCTTCATCACTTTTTAGATCATCCTCATTGCCGCGAAAGTAAATAATAACCTCAGGTCTTCCCAATGATGCATTGAGCTTGCTAGCAAGGTCGTATTCTTCTTCAAAACCAGATGAGAATGATGGGGTCGGACTTCCCCATCGTTTCCAAAGATTAAGAATAACGATATCGCATGTTTTTAATTCCTCATTGATTATTGATTGCGGACGTCCCGATCCTCGTAGCGTATCTTCCCATCCAATCGCTTCTAAATGGATGTTATGAGAATGAGCTGATATCTGGTTTACTTCGTCAATAATATGGGGAAACCTATTTCTTTCCTCCGACAAATCGCCGGGGGAACCCATAAATACTTTGATCAATTCGACGGAAGACATATTTGTTAATATCTAACGTTTATATGAAGTATATGATCATATATGTGGTTATTTTAGTACAAGTATTCCAAAGACAGCAATGATCACATGCAAAATCGGTTCGGACTTCCATCTCATGCTACAAAAAGGACGAGACAGGTGCTATGTTTTCAATTTCTCCCTGATGTCCTCCCGGAGCGTATTCTTCATTATTTTCCCTACTGGGTTCCTGGGAATGGCACTTATAAACTCCAGGCGTTCCGGTATTTTGTAGGCAGCAATGCCTTTCTCTTTCATGAAGGCCCTGATCTCTTCCAGATTCACTTTATCGTCGCCCTTTGGAACAACGTAAACGCAGACCTTTTCCCCCATAGCCTCATCCGGCATGGCAATGGCTGCCACATCAAGGATCTTAGGATTGCCGAGGAGCATGCCTTCCACCTCTTGAGCGCTGATATTGAATCCGCCCCGGATGATGATGTCCTTGGTCCGATCGAAGAACCCGATGCAGTCGTTATCCTTGATCTGGAAAAGATCTCCCGTGTTGAAGTAACCATTCTTATCGAAGGCCTTGGCCGTGAGGTCCGGCCGTTTGAAGTAACCCGGTATCACACTGGGTCCTTTGTACCAGAGCTCTCCGACATCGCCTACCCCCGTGATTTCCTCTTTAGTAAAAGGATTTATCACTTTGAGTTGGAAATTATTGCTAAATGCTTTGCGCTGGTCAGCCCATTTTGAACCCGCTTTTCCATATTGCGGAAAATGATCGATACGCATCTCGAGGTCCGGGATGTTGAAGGGGCCGGCCACGTTTCCCGTGCCCTCATTCTGCCCCCATATGTTGGCAAACTCGATCCCCCATCTTCTTTTCAACTCCAGCACAGACCACAGGGATGGAGGTGCAGCACCTATAGTGATCGCTTTCATTTTGCTTAAATTGAACTCATCCACCTTGGGATGCTTCAGAAGGGCATTCACAATGGCCGGAACAAGGAGCGTATACTGGATATCTTCGAACATGAGTTGCATGATAAAGGTAGCGCCATCAAAGGGGTGGTGCAGATGGAATGTTCCTCCGCTAAGCAACCAGGGAATAAAAACCGTTCCTATGGAAGCCATATTTACCAGAGGCCCGGCCGTAATCAGGTTGTAGCCTGGCTTAATCGGCGCTGTTTCATATTGGAAATTCATCAGGCAAATCCAGTTATTATGGCTCAAGGGACAACCCTTTGGCTGGGCCTCAGTTCCTGACGACCAGCACAGGGTGAAAGCATCGTTGGCATCGATACTGATCCGGTCAAGCTTTCCCGTGACCTCTCCTTTGGCCATCTCACGGACTTCAGCCAGGGTAAAAATATATTTAATTGAAGGGAACCTGGGTTGGAGCTTTTCAATCATTTCTTTATGTTTGAATTTGGAAAATTCCTCGACGGTGATAAAGGCCCGTGCCTCCGTCATGCCTGCAATGTACTCGATCTCCGACTGACGCCACTGCATGGGCATGGGAGAGATCAAGGCCCCGGCCCGGGTGATGGCAAGATAAAGCATGGCAAGCTCCCAGCAGTTGGGTAGTTGTACCAGGATGATGTCGTCTTTCCTGATACCCTTAGCGATCAAGGCCTCGGCAGTGGCATCAACGGCCCTGTCTATTTCTCGAAATGTCAACCTCTCCGGTTTCAAACCTACCAATGCTTCCTTATTGGGTGGATCGACAAGGCCCAGCGCGCCCGGCGTTTTTGCGACGTTCTCCTTGAAATAGTCGATCAAAGTCCTCTTTCCCCAGACCCCTTTCTCCGTCCACTCACGAATGCTGGCTTTCGATGCGAAAATCATGATTTCTACCTCCTTTACCCTTTACCTTCCCTTTGTTTTGCTTTTAGATTCCCCTAGTTCCCTGCACGCCGCCCCAAACCCTGCGACTTGACTATGATTGGTCTCGATGACCCGTATCGCATTATTACATAGTGACAGACCATATGCAATGCCGGGTGAGGCTACTTTTTACCTTTCTTCACCAGTCCATTTCTATGGTTGCCTTGCAGGCAGGTATGCTAAAATAAGGCAGGCAAGTAACGGGAGGTTGGAAAGCGCCGGCTATGTATGTCCCGGGCGCTGTGAGGAAGATATTCAAACTATAGGTGGAACTGAACATCGCGTTAGAGATATAGAGATTGAGTGACTAACAGGAAAGGAGCGAGACGTTCATGAAGATTTTAGGCATTGTAGCGAGCTACAGGCGGCTGGGTAATACGGAAATACTGGTCAAGGAAGCTTTGATGGGCGCTGAGGAACTTGGGGCCGAGGTGGATATCATAAGGTGGACGGACTACAAAATACTCCCCTGCGAGGGCGATGCAACCTGCATGTTCATGGGGAAGGGGTGTAAAAACGAACTCAAGGATGACTTCGATTTCCTGCTGAAAAAGATGTACCAGTTCGACGGCGTTATCTTCGGCGCTCCCTGCTATATCTTGGAGGTTGCGGCCATAGTAAAGCAATTCATCGACCGCTGTTTTGTGCTGTCGAGCCAACCCAGTCAAATGTGGGGAAAGCCGGCCGGCATCATTATACCCTACGCCACGCGGGGTTGGACGCCCTATGCTTTTCTTCAGCCGACCATAGTGCTCAAGTTTTTGGGAATGCAAACGGTCGACCAGGCACTCATTCATATGCAGGCCATGGCCGAGGCTTCCAACGACCAGAGAGCGCTGGATAAAGCACGTAAAATCGGCGTGGAAGTAGCCACGGCGGTTAAGACCGGAAACAATAAATACCTGGGCGAGCCCGGCATATGCCCCGTCTGCCATGAGCGTATCATCCGCATTTTTAAAAATAACGAGGATGTGGAGTGCCCCACCTGCGGCATTCGCGGCAAGCTCAGCATCGAGGATGGCAAGATCAAGGTCCATTTCGCCGAAGAGGACCTCAAATGGGCCCGTTTTGATAAGGAGACTGCATATCGCCACGTGACATATGAAATAAAACCATCGAAAGACTACTTTGTAAGGACCTGGCCGGTTATCAAGGAAAAGCGGAGGAAGTACAAAGACTATCTTAAGATCGAACGGGCGCAGTCGATGCCGGATGAGAGGAGGTAATAGCATGGGAGAGATAATGGCCAAGCTCAGATGGTTACCTCTCGGCCCTACCTGCGGCCCGGCAGTGCCTATCAAAAAAAGCGACCTGGACAATATAGCCAAAAAATATGGGGTGGATATCTCACTGGAGGAAGTGAAAGGTAAGAACCTCAAAGTGGAAGGGGCTGTGATAAGGGAAGATACCATGGACAGCACTCTTGAGGACATCACCCAGACGGCGGTTACGGTATCCGCCAAAGAAGAAGGGGCATTCCGCAATGCGGTGAGGGCGTTGATAAAGAAATATCATGCCCCGCGTACCACCCAGGCTTTCTGGGGCAGCACAGAACGCGGGAAATGGATCGTTACCGAGCTGCTTGACGAAGACGACGGCTGGTGTTAACAATTATTAATAAGACAATTCGGACAGGGGGTGTATCGTGAAAATCAGCGCACGCAATGTGTTAAGCGGCAAGGTCAAGGCAATCAAGCCGGGAACGGTTAACGACGAGGTTGTCGTGAAACTAACCGGCGGCGAAGAGGTAGTCGCCATAATCACCAAAGCATCGAGCAAGAGCTTGAAGCTGGTCAAAAACAAGAAGGTCTATGCAATCATTAAGGCCAGCAGCGTCATGATAGGCGTCGACTAAAACACCGGGCAGACCGGTCACGGATTGAAATAACTTCTCTTATATCAAATCGCAATTAGGAAGGAAAAAGGGAGGAACAGGTCATGTATCAATGTCCTTGTTTGCTCCTCCCCGGCTAATCAGCGGTAAGGCGGAGAAGACATAGGAGGACGAGGATGGGGTACAGGATAGGGGACTGGATACGTGATCGGACGGTGTGAAATGTAATGCGGCTGCGGCGCCGGAGCTTGAATAGTGTATGTGGGGGGCGGGCTGTACTGATATTGAGGCATCACGATGATCTGCTGCTGCTGTTGCTGCTGCCGGTAGCCGCAGGCAGATGAAGCCAGAACTAAAAATCCCAGGGGAAGTATTAATAACCACTTTATCATTTATTTCTCCTCCTCTTTAGCATAGAGGCATTTTATTATTCTCCCCCGGGTTTCGCTTGATGTTCTCCTGATAAAATGCTTATAAAAAGATGACATTTATCGAAACTGATAGTTTCAATAACATAAGGGTTGGGTGATATCGAGTGAGGGTAGGGAGCTCTTCGGCCAGAGTCTCCCGTCTGCTACTTTATAGCTGGGGTTTTCTGAAAAGGAAATACAAGAGTGGTCCTAGTTTATTGGGATTGACAAAAAAGGCCGGCACTTTCTTCATGTATTCTTGATATGATGGCCCAAATCGCATAATAAGTTCTTTCTCTTCTACGAAATGAATATGAATATAGAACGCTGCAAGATAAACAATAAAAAAACAACCGAATATAGGGTAAGCGTGGAAAACATTCCACCTAAACCAAGTAGTAGGGCTCCTGCGTACATTGGATGTCGCAGCACGGAATAAATTTCATGATTTTGTATTTTACTTTCTTCAGGAAAATAGAGATAAGTCACTGTCATATAGTCAATTCCAAACGCTTGAAGAGACCTTGCCATCATCCCGATGCCCAAAATTGAGAAAAAAATTGCAAGAGCTATTTTTAACCAAAATACTGCAACTCCCCAGGCGCCAACATAGCCTTCAAGTGGAGTTGCGAGGAATCCTAAAGGCGAGTTTGTCCAGAATGATGGCGAAAATGACCAATAGTGAATAAACAGCACAAGCGATGAAGAAAGCAAGCAGGACACGCCGGCAAAACCCACCAGGAAAATATGCTGGTAAGAAAGCCGGCCATATCTGGCTCTCAGTCTATCTTTCCAAAACCACATCTGATATACGAGGACCAGTCCAATGGTGCAAATCAATACCTCTCCAATGAGAGGGAAAAGCGAAAGCAAGATGGGATTCATGCCGCCGGATTTAGCCATGCCCGGTATTGAATAGAACCCTATCATCGCCCAAATGCACAATGCCAGGATGCAAAGCGCATACAAAGGTAATAGATAGATCTTATTCCCCGACAATATCGGGACTTTTCCCCTGAATTTTTCGATACCTTTTATTTTCATGAGGTAATTATACTTGAGTCTAACCATCTCAAGTAAACACAGAATTTCGCTAAATGGCTGGAGAGCTGATGCTTACGTTACCGGGAATAGGCTCCAATAAATGACTTCAGTTTGGCACAGCATGAGCAGCCATCGGAGGTCATCTTCTGTTGCATCCAGGCCCAATGCAGGCCTGCCGGAAAATAGAGAAAAAACTACCTGCCGGGTGCGATGCAGCGGCTGTTGCCCCATGCTCCCGCGCATATGCTGGAGCTGTTGCCCCTGGTCAGGTTCCCGGATAGGGTGCATGAGCATTTGCCCCAGGACTGGCTGTACGGCAAGGTCCAGTTGTCAGAGCCGGCAGCGGCGGACGGCGTCACTTCAAAGGCAGCAATCGTAGTCAGACATGCCACCGCGGCCAGCAGCGATATTCCGAATATTTTAAACATCTTCATGGCTTTACCTGTTTCCCATATATATCTTAATATGCATTAAGTTTGCCTTCCTTTTAGGAAGTATAGCATCCGGCATATTGAATAGTTGCAAAATCGCGGTCTAAAAGATAGCAAATATATAACAATGCGTGCTCAATATACCTTTAAGATACTGCCAAAGAATGTATTAGAAGGGTTATTGTTTTATAGATTGGCCGGGAAAACACATATAAACCTACCTGCCGGGTGCTATGCAGCGGCTGTCGCCCCAGGCACTTACGCAACCGCCCAAGCTTTTGATTGCCGTTACATTCTCGTCTATGTAGCATGAGCTATTGCCCCAGCGGGTGGAACAACTAACGAAATTATTCCTTTGACCTGCAGAGCTGTCGCCCCAGTACTGGTTATACGGCTTAGTCCAGTTGTCGGAGCCGGCGGCAGCGGACGGTGCCACATCGAAGGCGGCAATTGCCGTTAAACATGCTGCCGCGGCCAGCAGCGATATTCCGAATATTCTAAACATCTTCATGGCTTTACCCTCTTTCCCATATATATTCAATATACATCAAGATTGCCTTTCTGTATACGATTATAATGTTGGAGTATAGCTGGGTTACCGGTGGGGTTGCGGTTGACCTGTTCCCTCGTCAAAATATCATAACTATTTAACTTTCTGACTTATTATTATATTACTTCTCAATTTCTTGCATGATAAGATTTTCCCAGGTTCAGGTTAAAGTATTTAATGTTACGTAGTAAGGAGTAATACTATGAGTAAACCAGTAAGATTTGTACCAACCATCAGGTTGACAGAGTACGGGATAGTCAACAAAAAGGGCCAGGATATGGGGCAGGTGCAGACCTTTGTAGTGGATATGCACGAAGGTCTGATCGCATTCGCGCTGGTCGCATTTGGCGGCTTTCTGGGCATCACCGACAAATGGTTTGCCATTCCATGGGGAGCGTTGAAGTGGCACCCGGAGACAATGAAGTTTATCTTGGATCTGCCGGAAGAAGTTCTCAAGAATGCCCCGGGCATGCACAAGGATAAGTGGGTGGCAGAAATTGAAAAATGGCAGAAAGAGAAAGACCTGGAGTTGCTTGACCGCTATTATTCCAGCCATGGCTATGAGTCATACTTGGGAATAGTTCAAAAATCAATTACCAAAAGGGGCAAGCATAAGGTTGATGCCAAGTTTGAAATAAACAAGGATGTGGCGGGGGAATTCAGGTTTAAGCTGGTTGCTATAAACGGACAGACCATCGCGGTATCTCAGGGCTATACGACCAAAGATAACGCGCTCAACGGCATCGAATCCGTTAAACAGAACGCGGCTGAAGCTGTGATAGAAGACAAGACAATTTTAGTGAACGCGAAATAAAGCCAGGTGAAACCACAATGTGGGGGCTCCCCGGACGGGGAGCCCCCACATTGTGGTTTGAGGGTGTATTTTGAGAGTTTGTCCTCGGTCAAGATTTATTTCTACTGATTTGCTCCAGACGATATCTTCTTTATGGTCAAAAGCACCCGGTAGTCTTCGCTTGAGATTTTCTTACCCAACTCCGGGTATGGCTGCACGTGTGAAGTGAAATCGTACTTATTATAAGTGCCCTCGCCGTACTGGCTGCTCAAACCCGGTTGGGTCAGCACTATTTTCGTTGAATCATTGCCGTCGCTAACCTGCAAGACACAGCTCACCCTGCCCTGCCAGATACAGGTCGCACCCCTGGGACACCGGCTGTCCTCCTGGATACCATCAAACTTTATAATAAGTTGTTCCTCTTGTATCCCGGCGGTTTGGCCTATAGCCAGGGAGAACTCATTATTGAGAGATGCTTTGATCGTACCTTCACCAGTCTGACAACCGGATGAAATGGTCAATATTAACAGTAGGGAGAGAAACAGAGTGTATTTAACCATTAATTAGACCACACATTTTGAATTCTCATTTAGCAGCCAGCGTGCTCCTCAATAAGATCCCATTGGCCCAATACAGGCCTGTCGGGCCGTCAGGCAGAAAATCGTATGTCGCACCGCCATCGTAGGTCACATACTCCACCGTGACCACGAGTGCACCATCCAGGGTATTGCCCGTGTGATAATCGCCCAGTGCTCGCCCCTCGGCTGACGGGTGGCCAGGCGAAGCGGACACGGTGCGCCCGTCGCTCAGGCTGATCCTTACCACCTGGAAGGGAGATGCTACCGGGATGCTCGTGATTTCAACCACATCGGCCTGGACGCGTCTTTCCGAGTTGTCGAGTGTCCACACGGTCGTACCTTTGTTTATCTGCTCCACCGGCACCGGCCCACCGGGTGTATCGATAAGTGTACCCTTCACCAGGCAAATGGGATACGTATTGAAGCTTGGTTCCCGTTTTATTACGGTAATTATGCCGGATGGAGTGATGGTCCCTGTTATGCGCTCCCCCTGGTTTTCTCCCACCCGCAGAACAAATTGGTAAGTATTCCCGGCGGGAGTGGTCTGTACTGCCAGGGTGAGTTTCTTATGCTCCCGGTAGATAAGCAATTTTTCTGCGTCGCTGTACTCGGATTTCTCCGGGAGCCCCAGGTGTTTCAGGATCGCCGGGAATTCGGCGCCGTCTGCACTGATGACGGGGAATTGTTCAAGGGCGTTCTTTTCCTCTTGTCCCACTCGCGCAACCGGGTAAAAATCGGGGTCTACATAGAACACATTACTGAAATTTGAGAGCAGGATGTATTTTAGCTCGGGCAGCGAGTACGTGACTGTCGGCGTCGGAGCAGGCGAGGGTTGCTGAACGCAGGCGCCCGAAAACATGGTTAATATGCTTATCAGTGCAATACCAAGGAATAATCCCGATTTCACCATAACCCATTTCCCTAAAATAACATTCTGCGCCGCTCAAGCATAGTGGCGCTAAGAAAATAAGTCAATGGTTTTTCCCGTACCGAAAAGCTACTCAAAAGCGAGTTACCGATTATTCAAAAACGTAATATAATCTACCTATGTTGATTAATATTGATGGAAAAGGAAGAGATACTCTGGAGCGGATCGCCCGGCGTGTGATGGCGGAGCGCGGTTTTCTGCCCGATTTTTCAGCGGAAGCCCTTGATCAGCTTGCGAAGATGCAGGAGGTTCACGGGGAAACGGGATCTGCCGCAAAGGATTTGCGCAACCTGCCCTGGGCATCGATCGATAACGACGATTCCCTTGACCTGGACCAACTGACGGTGGCGGAGTCCCTGCCGGATAATGCAGTGAGGATCCGCGTGGCAGTCGCTGATGTAGACATACTGGTAAAAAAGGACACGGCCATCGATGAGCATGCCCGCCAGAACACGACTTCGATCTATACGGCGGGCAAGACTTTTCCTATGCTCCCGGAGAGACTGTCTACCGGTCTCACCTCCCTCAATTTTCAGGAAGACCGCCCGGCCATCGTGATCGATATGGTGGTTGACGGCGCCGGCGAGATACAAAGCCCGGATATTTACCTTGCCGTGGTGCATAACTATGCCAAGCTGGCCTACAGTAGCGTTGGGGCCTGGTTGGAAGGCACAGGGCCTGTTCCGGACGCAATTACAGCGGTCACCGCACTTGCCGATAATCTCCGGATTCAGGACAGAGTGGCCCAGACATTAAAGGCCAGGAGGCATGAACACGGCGCCCTGGACTTGCAGACACTGGAAGCCCGCCCGGTCTTTGAGGGAGACGTGATCAAAGACCTGCAGGCGGAGGCGAAGACCAGGGCCACGGAGCTGATCGAGGATTTTATGATAGCGGCAAATGACGTCACAGCGCGTTTTCTCGGCGATAAGCAGGTCCCTTCACTAAGACGTGTAGTCCGCGTTCCCAAACGTTGGGACAGGATCGTGGAGATCGCCGCTCAGCTTAATTACCAACTTCCCGCAGAACCCGATTCGAAGGCGCTTAATCTCTTTCTGACCGCACAGAAAGCAGCCAACCCGGTGGCTTTTCCCGACCTGTCACTCTCTATTATCAAGCTGCTGGGATCAGGCGAATACGTCGTCGAGCTACCCAACGAGACTGTGCCGGGCCACTTCGGCCTCGCCGTCCAGGACTACACGCATTCCACGGCCCCCAACCGCCGGTTTCCCGACCTTATCACCCAGCGTATCCTTAAGGCTACCCTGGGAGGGTCACCTATGCCATATAACCAGGACGAGCTGGTGGAGCTGGCCGCACATTGTACTCAAAAAGAAGATGATGCCAAAAAGGTGGAACGGCAGGTTGCCAAATCGGCAGCGGCCATGCTCCTCTCTTCAAGAATAGGCGACCAGTTTGATGCAATCTGCACTGGCGCTGCAGACAAGGGGACATGGGTGCGCATTTTCAAGCCGCCCATTGAAGGACGGTTGGTTAGCGGCTTTCAGGGCGTGGACGTAGGCGCACGGTTGAAAGTGCAGTTGATCAGCATCGATGTGGAGAAAGGTTTTATCGATTTCAAGCAGGCCTGACCCTCAGTGTTGGTAAAATAAAAATCAAGCGCGGTTAGTGCCTTTTAGCCAGCTTGCTTTAGGATTATTTTTGTCTGGCATTAGTCCCTTAGATAATGAGTCCCTGCTGTCAACAACACAGGCAAACTCTTAGTTATGGGGCGGTACTACTCCAGAGGTCATTTTTTTTGAAGGCGGACCGGCTGGGGAAGTATTACTGTTTTATTTTGGCCGCGGATCTACGCTGATACTTGAACACGGCCATGAAAATGATCACGGCGGCTATTATGACTGCTATAGCGGTCAATTGCGCCTGTTTGAGGCCCAGGAATACCACTTCGTTGTCCCGCCATGTAAAGACGATTATTTGACCCAGGGAATAGCCGAGGACGTAGATGAAAAATAGTACGCCCGGCTTCACTTTGTTGCGTAGCCACCAGAGAAGGCCGAAAAGCAATATGTTTGTTATGGCCTCATAGGCAGCGGACGGCTGATAGGCTATATCGTTGCGAGGCGCAAATGAATTGGGATTAGCGTATACCACTCCCCATGGAAGGTTGGTCGGATAGCCGATCACGTCCCCGTTGATAAAGTTACCGATACGGCCGAAGAACTGGCCGACTGCCGCAAAGAGCGCTGCGAAATCCAGGAGCTTCAAGATTGAAATTTTTAAACGCCAGCCCGCTACCAGCAGTACAATGATGACGGCGAAGAGGGCCCCATAAAAAGCCATCCCGCCTTCCCAGAATGCCAGGATGCGCCACGGCTGCGCCAGATAGGGCCCCAGAGGTTGTTGAACGACATAATAGAGCCTGGCGCCGACCAGCCCGGCCGGGACGGCCCAGTAGACAACTGTTTCCATTTGACTCTGGGTCAAGCCTTTGGACCTGGCATACGGCCATGCCACCAACAGGCCGGCCGCAATGCCTACCGCATACATTAAGCCATACCAGTGTATGGATAGGGTCCCGATGGAAAAAGCTACGGGATTGATATTAATAACTACCATCAGTTCATACTCGAAGGCGCCCTAAGAAATATCTTAGCGCCCTTCTTTATTCAGACCCTGCCGCCCGGTGCTGCCGTGCCCGTGCTTGGTCTCAAGCACTTGAAGATATTTATCACCGGTAACGACGATACCGAAGGTCTTTAGCAAAGCCTCCGGTGTTAACACTTCCTGCGGCGCGCCGATAGCCACCACCCGGCGGGCCAGTAGCATCACCTGTTGACACAAGGCTGCCTCTTCCTGGATGTCATGGGTAGCTGTAATAACGGAAGCTCCACGGTACAGCTCGTCATTGATGGCATGCAAGAAGAGCTCTCTGCCGCCGGCATCCAGGCCTGACGTGGGCTCGTCCAGCACCAGCAGGTCCGCCTGGTGAGCCAGCACCTGGGCCAGATAAGTCCGCTGTTGTTGACCGCCGGAAAGTGACCGGAGAGGAGAGTCGGCCAGATTCTCGATGCCCATTGCGCGCATAGCAGAAATAACGATTTCATCATCCAGCCGGCTCATCGGTCTCCATAGCCCGCGCAAAGGAAAGCGTCCCATGCGCACGATATCAATAGCGCGAAGCGGCAGCACAAATCCTGAGTGGTGGAACTGGCCAAGGTAGGCTATCCTGGCGTGATTTTTACCAGGAGGCATTCCGAATACTGATAATCGGCCCCCCAGAGGTGGCAACAGTCCTACAATCGTCTTGAGGAGAGTGGACTTACCCGAACCGTTGGTGCCAATGAGAGCGAAAGCCTCTCCGGGACTCAATTCAAAGCTGGCATCGGCTACGACAACTTCGTTGTCATAACCGACATTGAGATTCTCTGCCTTGATATAAGAGGCACCGTTAGTGGTCAGCATAGCAGCACCGGTTCCCTCTGACTAGCCATGTCTCACCTCCTGAGGAGGCGCAATTCGGGGATGACGCAGATTCTGTAAAGCGAATACGATAAAAAAGATTACTATAGTTACCAGTATTATAGATGCGCCCGCGGCGAGGTTAAAGTAATAACTGATCAACAAACCTGAATACATTGACAGCGCTCCAAAGAGCGTGGCCCATGCCATCATCACCTCTATGCGTTTGGCAAGGAGTGCGCCGGCGCCGGCCGGCGCAATGAGCAAGCCGAAGACCAGCAAAGTGCCCACAGTCTGGAAGGACACCACAACCGTAATCGCAATCATTAAGAGCATGATGTTATGGTACAAGCGGACCGGGAAACCGGCCACTTCAGCCTGTTCGGGATCGAAGCTAAGCAACAGGAATGGGCGAGCGCAAACAAGCGCTATGGCGATAATTAGGACCGTGGCCACCAGTTGGATCAGGATGGACTGGATGCTGATGCCCAAAATCTCGCCAAAAAGTATGCGAGTGAGGTCGCCGCTGAAAGAACTGGAACGCGATACGATCACCACGCCCAGGGAGAGCATGCCGACAAACAAAAGGCCGATGGCAGTATCGGAAGACAATCGCGACCGCTGCGTTATCAGGGTGATGCCCCCGATCATGATCCCGGCGCCGATAGCTGCTCCGAGTATTCCCGGAAAGCCGATCAGAAGCGCCACGGCAATGCCCGGCAGTACACCATGACCAAGCGCATCGCCGATGAAAGCCAATCCGCGCAGGATAATAAAAGTGCCGGCAATGGCACAGGCGATGGAGATCAGGACGCCGGCAATGAGGGCCTGAAGCATAAAAGTATTGGTTGAGAAGGGAGCCACTAACAGGTCCATAGCTGCCTCTATTTTAATGCATTGGTAATAACGGTGGCTAGGTCACTCATAAATGTGAAATAGGAACCGTCGGCCGGCAAGGCATGCGTCGTTAACTCAATAACCTTTACCCCGGTTTCATCACCGATGGCTTTGGCCACAGCCGGTGATGTGCCAAGCTCAGTGAATATGGCCTTAACGTGGTTATCGTCGATGGCCTGTTTGAGCGTGGCCAGGTCTGCTGCAGAGACCTCTGCTTCCGACGACAGGCTGGGTACAATTACTCCGACGAGCTTGAAACCGTAGCGCTGGGCGAAGTACCCCATTGATTCATGGCCGGTAACCAGCTTGCGGTTGTCCTGAGGTAAAGAAGCCACCGTATTGGAAACCTCGTTATTCAATGCGTCCAGCCGATCTTCCAGGCTCTGGGCCTGGGCAGCGACGTCCAGATTCAGGTCTTTCATCAGGACAGGGGCTAGACCGCTGACTACACTCTTCATACCTACCGGATCCATCCACAGATGGGGGTCAGCCGCGCCTAGAGCCTGGTCGGGGTCGCCGGAGGGAATTCCTTCCCCGGAGCCCACATGACGGACGGTAATATAATCTGAAGCCGTGAAGAACCTGACGCCGTTACTTTTGGCCGCTGCAAGTGTCTTTTGCATGCCGCCTTCAAGCCCCAGCCCGTTTTCGATAACCAGGTCGGCCTTGTTTATCGCCTCAATATCTCTGGCTGATGGTTCCCATTCGTGCGGGTCCAGGCCATTCGGGATGGAGACAATGACTGTTGCTTTATCTCCGACCAGTTCTTTTACAACAGATCCAAGAATGGAATAAGTGACGACTATGGATTTCTTCGAGCTGCTGATTGATGGCTGACAGGCCAACATACTGAAAAGAATTAGCAGAACGAGTGAGGCCGTGATTATATATTTCCTCTTCATCTTGATGTACCGCCTTTATTTGAGTGGATTGTGGGGGTGTTCTCGACGCAATCATGGCAGAGTCCATAGAACTCCAGCAAATGGCCTTTGATCTCAAATCCGCTTTCCTGAGACAGCTTCTTCTCTATATCGATAAGGCTGCAGTTTGTAATATCTACGGCTTTGCCGCAACCTGAGCATACCAGGTGATGGTGATGTTCCGTGGGCCTCTTCATCATGTAGCTCCCGCACCTGCCCTCCGAATGGACCTTGCATACCAGGCTGAGTTTATTCAGCACTTCAAGCGTGCGGTAAACGGTGACCCGGCCCAGACTTGGATCCTCCTGCCTGGATTTCTCGAGTATGGAATCCGGAGTTAGAAGGTCGTTGCTCGAAGCGATTACTTTCAGCACTATATGGCGTTGAGGGGTAAGCTTATATCCATTCTCCCTGAGAATCCCCGCTATCCTATTCGCCGTAAGCCTCATATAGTATTACAACTGAAATGAAGTATCTATTAGAGATGAATATAACATGCTGTCTAATACCTGTCAAATTGTTGCCAGCTCCAGCCATTCTCCGGGACCTGTCCCTGCTCGTTATTTACCGGTTAGCCCGTACAGATCGCGATAGGCCTCTTTGAAGCCGGGGTCGGCTTCGGCCAGGCGTTTCTTCATATCCTGCATCTTGTGTGCAAACTGTTTGCCTTCTTTCTTGTTGACCAGGTCGAGCCACTGGCCTGCCTTTTCTGCAAAGAGGCGCTCGATTTTATCCAGGCCCGGCAGGTTCATCTGCAGGGAAGAATAGAACTCGGGGTCCTCCGAGGCAACGCTCTCGGCGATGGTCAGCAGCAGCCTGTAGGTGGTGCCGCTCACCTCACGGGCCTGCTTGAGTTTTCCCAGCCCGGTCAGCGTGTCGCCCGTAACCAGCGCTATGAAATGCGACAGGCCCAGCACGATGGCCATGAGCTCGTCATGCTCGGCCGGGGACATGACCGCCACCCTGGCACCCTTCCCCTCCAGGTACTTCCTCACCCTTGCGGCCGTCTCATCCTCGGCTTTGCCGGTGGGAGTTAGCACGAAGCATTGTCCGGCTATGCCGTCGGCGCCCGGGCCGAACATGGGATGCATGCCCAGCACCTTCCCCTTTTTGATGTATTTGTGCATGATTTCAACCGGCCCGGCCTTGATAGAGGTGACATCGAAGATAAGCTGCTGCGGGGATGTATAAGGCGCAATATCGCTGACTATCTGCTCGAATTTGTCGATAGGCAGCGAAAGTATTACCGCATCGGACCCTTTAACGGCATCCTGGTTGGAGGCGGATTCAACCCCCAACCTCCCCGCCGCTTCCCGCAGCTTGCCCTGGTCGCGGCCGGAGATTATCACCTGCTTGCCTTCCTTGAGCAGGAAGCGTGCCAGCCACACCCCCATCTTGCCGTATCCGCCTATGATGGCTACTTTCATATTTAGTTCTTTTCGATTACTGCGGCTTGGCCCTCGGATACGAGCCAAGCACCTTCAAAAATGTGGAATGTTCCTTGAGGGCTTCCAGGGCCTCCTGGACATTTGTGTCCTTGCGGTGCCCTTCGAAGTCCAGGTAGAAATGATATTCCCAGGGTTTTTGCCGGGTGGGACGCGACTCGATCTTGGTCAGGTTGATGCCGCGGTCGGCAAATATGCGTATCACCTCGTACAAAGTGCCGGGCTTGTGTTGCAGCAGGAAGACCACCGAAGTTTTATCGTTGCCGGTGGGTGGCGAGTCCTTGCCGCTCAGGATAAAGAACCTGGTGGTATTGTTGGGGTTGTCCTCTATTTCACTGGCCAGAACTTTCATATCGTAAATCTGCGCTGCCGTAGCACTGGCAATGGCCGCGCCGTCCAGGATCTTCTCATCCTTGATCATCTTCACGCTGCCCGCCGTATCGTAGGTTGGTATCACCTCGTACCCCATGCGTTTGAGGAAGCCCTGGGATTGGCCCAGCGCCTGGGGATGGGAATAGACCTTCTTGACCGACTCCAGAGTAGCGCCTTTATTGGCTATCAGGCAGTGCGACACCTTGATCTGGGTCTCGCCACGCACCATGACATCGGAATCGAGCAGCAGGTCGTATGAACGGCTGATGCTGCCGACCTGCGAGTTCTCGACGGGGATTATGCCGTAGGGAAGCGTGCCTTCCTGCACTGCAGCGAAGACCTCTTCCAGCGTATCAAAGGGACCCGTCTCAACCGAGGGACCGAAGAACCCCATGGCAGCCTCCTGGCTATAAGCGCCGGGCTCCCCCTGGAAGGCCACCTCCATGCCCTGTATATTCTTGGAAGCCTTGATGACCAGCTTGTAAATGCGTTCAACATCCTCCGGGTTGAGGGCTTCTTTTTTAGCCAGCTCCCTGACGTTCTTCAGCACCTGTTCCTCACGCTGTTTGTCCTCGACGGGACGCTTGCTCTCCTTCTTCTCGCGGCCGATCTCGTCAGAGATCTTAAGCCGCTGCGACAGCAGCTCGATGATTTTGACATCGATATCGTCGATCATTTTTCTGGACTCGTGTATATTCATTTGAGTACCTCTTTTATTAAACCTGCCCTCATGGCAAAATCGCACAGGGTGACCTTCATCATAGCCTCAGCCACGGGCACGGCCCTGGGTACGATACAGCTATCGTGCCTGCCTTTGATCGATAGATCGACATTTTTGCCCGCTTTGAGATCGACCGACCTTTGCTTCACGCTTATGGAAGGCGTGGGCTTGACGGCAATCCGGGCCAATATGGGCATACCGTTGCTGATGCCGCCTGCTATTCCTCCGGCATTATTGGTCAGCGTGACCACCTTGCCGTTTTTCAGCATAAATATATCATTATGCTGCGAACCTTTCATAGTCGCCGAAGAAAAGCCGGACCCGAATTCCACGCCCTTGACGGCGGGTATGGCAAAGAAGGCTTTGGCCAAGGCGCCCTCCAGCGTATCGAAAACCGGCTCGCCCAGCCCCACGGGCACGTTCAGGGCCATGACCTCGATAATGCCCCCGATGCTGTCGCCCCGTTTTCTAATTTTTTCGATCAGGGACGCCATTTTGGCGGCCGCTGCGGAGTCGGCGCACTTAATTGGATTCTTATCAACGTTCTTTTTAATCTGGATCGCGGTCTGCGGTGCAGCCTTGATATCTCCGATCTGCACCGTATGTGCCAGGACCTCGATCCCGCAGGTCTTGAGCAGCTTGCCGGCCACCGCTCCGGCCATTACGAATCCGGCTGTGATCCTGCCGGAGAAACGGCCGCCGCCGCGGAAATCGTTATAGCCGCCGTATTTGAACCAGGCCGTATAATCGGCATGGCCCGGCCGCGGGACGGAGCGGACCTGCTCGTAAGCGCTGGAATTTATATCACGGTTCCAAACCAGCAAGCAAATGGGCGCTCCGGTGGTCTTGCCGTTGAATACGCCGGAAAGCACCTCCACCGTATCTTTTTCTTTGCGGGTGGTACCTCCGGCGGCCGAGACCGGCTTCCTACGGTCCACCTCTTTCTGTATTTCAGCCGCGGTCAGCGCCAGGCCGGCCGGACAGCCGTCGACTACCACGCCGATGCAATCGCCGTGGCTCTCGCCGAAGCTGGTTACAACGAATAATTTACCCAGGCTATTTCCCATCTAAAGTAACTTCACCTCCCATGCTTTTTAGGACGTCCCAGAATTCGGGGTAGGTCTTGGAAACGCATTCTGCGCCTTCTATTATTGTATCGCCGGCCAGTACGCCCAGGATGCTGAAGGCCATGGCGATCCTGTGGTCGTTTTTGGAGTCGACAGCCGCGCCGCGCGGCCTGCCGCCCATGATGAAAAGTCTGTCCCTTCCCTCACTTACATGGATTCCCATGCGTTCCAGCCCCTCTTTGACCGCGGCCACCCGGTCGGATTCTTTCAGACGGGCGCGGCTGATGCCGCTGAACTCACTTACGCCCCCGGCCGCCGCCGCCAGAACTGCTACGGTGGGCAGCAGGTCGATACAGTCGGAAAGGTCGGTCCTCAGGGGCTTGAGCGGCGACATTTTCACACTGACTGCATCATGGTCAGTTTGTATGTGGGCCCCCATCTTTTTTAATAAATATACTATGGCCCGGTCGGCCTGGCGGCTGTGGAGATTCAAATTATTTACCTGCACCTCGCCGCCGGCGGCGCCCAGCGCCAACGGGTAGGACGCTGACGACCAGTCCCCTTCCACATTGTATTTGGCCGGTTTATAGCTTTGGCGCGCCACCTTGAAACTGCGCAGGCCGGCGCTAGCCTTGACCTTAACTCCGAAGCTCTGCATGCAGTCCAGCGTCATCATAACATAGGGCTTCGACTCCGGCGGCGTGCTCAATTTAATGGCCATCTCACGAGGCGCCAGCGGGGCGATAAAAAGTAGGGCCGATACGAACTGCGAGCTGATATTACCCGGCAGCACAGTCACGCCCCCTTTTAGACTTTTGCCTTCAACCGTAACCGGGGCAAAGCCCGAATCAGACTTACAATTCACGCCCACCTGTTTTAAAGCCTCCACCAGAGGGCCGATGGGCCTTTTGGACAGGGACGGCCCGGCCGTCAGGCGGCAGGTGCCCGGCACCAGCGAACAGACTGCCGTCATGAAGCGCAAGGTACCCGCCGAGTCGCCGCAATAAAGGTCGGAGTTTGGCGTTTTAAACCGTCCGCCCGAGACCAGCCAGGCGTCTTTTCCGTCCTCGATTAGCACGCCGATCTTGCCCAGTACTTCCCGGGCAGCTTCGGTATCGTCCGCCGGCAGAGGGCCCAAAATCTCGCTCGTCCCCTCAGCCAGGGCGGCGCATATCAGGCCGCGCAGCGTGTAGCTTTTGGATGAAGGCGCCTTCACGGCCCCGTGGATAGCGCTTTTCGAGATGAAGGCCCTCATTTTTTATGCCACCATGCTGCAATCCGGTCAACGACATCCTGCACGGCCAGATCGGACGTATCTATGGTAATATCGGCTGCTTTCTCATATAAAGGTCTGCGGAATTTGAGGAGCTCGTGCACGGCGGATGCCGGGTCGGGTACCTCGAGCAGGGGACGCTTCTGGCCGCTCCAGGACACGCGTGCCAGCACTACTGACGGCAGAACCTTGAGGTAGACTATCTCGCAGGTTTCTTTGAGAGTATCCATATTGGCGGGTTTGAGCACAATGCCGCCCCCGCAAGCTATGACCGCACCCTTCTTGCCGGCAACGTCGCGGGCTACTTCCGCCTCGATTCTGCGGAAGGCCGGCTCGCCGTCCTGCTGGAAAATCTCGGCTATGGATTTATTGCACCTCTCCGTAACCAGGGCGTCCATCTCGACGAACTCCATATTCAGCCTCTCAGCCAGCGCCCTGCCTACGGCCGATTTGCCTGCACCCATAAATCCTATCAGGGCTATGTTATTTTTCATGTCCGTTTAGTGTCCTCAGGGCTTCCTTACGCATAACTTCGATGGGTGCTTTTTGGCCGGTCCATTTCTCGAAGGCCAGTGCGCCCTGCCAGACCAGCATGTCCAGCCCGTTGACTGTCGCGGCACCGGCTTTGGCCGCCTCCTTCAGAAGCCGCGTTTCAACGGGGTTGTAAACTATGTCCACCACGGTATGCTGCGGCCCGATGAGATCGCCTTTCACCAGGGTCTCACCCGGTTCGGGCGACATGCCCACGCTGGTGGTATTAACCAGAATATGTGCCTTTTTCAGGGCGATTGTAATGTTCTGCCTGTCTAACGGCATGGCCTCAGCCGGGTGCCCGGCGGTTTTCATAATATCCCCCACCAGGCGGGCGGCCCTGCCCGACGTCCTGTTCAATATGATGAGCCCCGCTCCTGCGGCGGATAATGCGAAGCAGACTGCCCTGGCTGCGCCGCCCGAGCCAAGGATAACCGCAGTCTTACCCCTGACCTCGACGCTATGTTCTTTCAGGGCTCGCATGAAACCTTCGGCATCCGTGTTATGGCCCTTGAGCACGCTGCTATCGTTGACAATCACGTTCACTGCGCCGATGGAGCGTGCCGGAGGGTCTATCTCATCCAGCAGAGGTATGACTTTTACCTTGTAGGGGATGGTGACGTTGAGCCCCCGGATACTGAGGGCGCGCATGCCCTGCACGGCGGCCGCCAGGTGCCTGGGGGGAACCCTGAAAGGCAGGTAGATATAATCCAACCCCAGCGCTTTGAAGGCGGCATTGTGCATGGCGGGCGATACCGTATGTTCGACGGGGTCGCCGATGACCCCGCAGACCGTGGTCTTGCCGGTTATTTCGGGGGATGTATTCATCGGACCAACCCCAGCAGCCTGCGCATAACCTCGGCCGGCACCTGGCCTGGTGCGGACTCTTTGCCACTCCCGGTGGAAGCGTAAGTAAAATAGCTGCCCGCCCGCGGCGACAGCACGCGGCTGAGCCTCCCCTCTGCGCCCATGGCGAAGGAAACTATCCTGGCGCTGGGGAACATGCGGATCACCTCGAGCACGGGGATATTATCTTCGATTTTCACGGCTGTTGTCACGAGCTTGCAAATGTCGGCGCCGGCCTTGATCTGCCGCCGCGCTATGGCCGCCAGTTCATCCGTTGAGGGCGTGCCCTGCCAGTCGTGGTAAGAGATTAGGCATCCCACCTTTTTCTTTTTTATCTGCGGCACGATGTCCTTCAGCCCTTCGGCATTAAGCTCAATATCGATAAGGGCGGCGCCCAGGCCGGCGGCAGACAGCAGCTCTTTGATCCTGCCTTCCTCTCCACCATCCCATTTTCCGTGCTCGTTCACGCTGCGGTTGGCAGCAATCCAGGGCTTATGCAGCTCAGGCACGATCTCATTCCAGCCGGCCCCGATCATATCTATGCGCACCTCGAAGAGGTCGGCCAACTCCGCGGCGCGCCGTATGGAGGGGACGTCTTTGTCCGTTATGACCGTGCAGATCCTAAGCCTCTTCATTATTCCTTTCCAGGACGTTGATTGCCAGTGCAAAGCTCACATCGTCGGCGATGAAGACCTTGCCTATTGAGCGGGGCAGGATGAAGCGGATCCTGCCGTTGCGTACCTTCTTGTCATGTTCCATGGCCTTGATGATCCTGGCCATATCCAGGCGCGGAACGGCGACCGGCAGCCCCACTGCCAGCAGCAGTTTTTTGAGGCGCGCCAGGTCTTTGGCCTTAAATATGCCCATTTTATTGGCGATGACCGAAGCGGATACCATGCCGATGGAAACCGCCTGGCCGTGCTTTATCCTGAAATCGGAGGCGGATTCGATGGCATGTCCGATGGTATGGCCGAAGTTGAGGATGTTGCGCAAACCGGAGTCCTTCTCGTCCTTTTCAACGATGGCGGCCTTGATGGCAGCTGACCTGACTATGATCTCCTCCAGCACCACATTATCGAAGGAACGAATTTTATCCAGGTTCCTCTCGATCAGGCTGAAGAACGGTCTGTCCCTGATGACGGCATACTTGATGACCTCGGCCAGGCCGTTGCTCACTTCGGTGGGCGGCAGGCTGGCCAGCGTAAGTATATCCGCTGCCACCAAAGCCGGCTGATGGAACACACCTATATTGTTCTTAATGGGGCCGTGGTCAACGGCGGTCTTGCCGCCTATGCTGCTGTCCACCTGCGCCAGCAGGGTGGTAGGAAGAAGAACCAGCGGCAGGCCGCGCATATAGGTGGCGGCTACGAAGCCTGCCAGGTCGCCGATCACACCTCCGCCCAGCGCCAGAACAGGGGTCGAACGGTCGGCACGCGCCGCCTGCATTCCCCCGTACAGCTTGGCGGCGGTATCCAGCGATTTCTGCTCTTCGCCTTCAGGGACCAGCAACAGCAGGGGCTTATAACCCTGCCTGTCCAGGCCCTGTTTAAGGATATCGCCGTACAGCCTGTCGATAACGGGGTTGGTGATGATGACGGCCTTATCGCAGGGCAGCTTTTCCCTCAGCCACGCTCCTACCTGCCCGAGCAGCTCCCGGCCGATGCGGATATCATAGCCTCGTCTGCCAAGCCTTACTTTGACTATCCTCAACCTGCTAAAACCACCTTACTGGTTGCCTGCCCTGCCTGCAACCAGCTGATGTATTTCCCGGCAGGCCTTTATTATATCCTGTAGCTCCTGGGGCGTGATAGTTTGACGGCCGTCTACGATGGCCTCAGCCGGATTGTAATGGGCCTCGATCATCAGTCCATCGGCGCCGGCGGCGATGGCCGCACAGCTCATGTTGAATACCAGGTCGCGGCGGCCTGTAGCGTGGCTGGGATCGACGATGACCGGCAAATAGGTCTCCTTTTTCATGGCGGGTACGGCGCCCAGGTCCAGCGTGTAGCGGGTGAATTCCCTGCCCTTTCCTACGGGAACGATGCCGCGTTCGCACAGGATGATGTTCTTATTGCCCTCAGCTGCAATATACTCGGCGAAGGAGAGGAACTCCTCGATGCCGGCGCCGAAATGCCTTTTGAGCAGCACAGGCTTGTCCTTTCTGCCGACCTTGGCCAGCAGGTCCTGGTTGTACATATTGCGTGATCCTATTTGAAGGATGTCGACATATTCGGCAGCCAGGTCTACATGGTCCTCGCCCCTGACCTCGGTGATAACCGGCAGGCCGAATTCCCTGCCGGCGTCGCGCATCCATTTCAAGGCCTGTTCCGCACTCTTGCGGTCGATGCTGCCCAATCCCTGGAAGGAATGTACAGAGCTTCGGGGCTTGAAGATGCCGCCCCTTAAAATATGGGCGCCGGCCTTCTTCACAGCCTCGGCGATCATGAACAACTGCTTCTTGTTTTCCACGGCGCAGGGCCCGGCCATGATGACGGGTTCGCCGTTGCCAATCTGGATATTGCCTATCATCACAGGTTTGCGGGCTTCGCCGTTCTCGCCTGTGGCGCGGCCGTACTCGCGGCTGATGAGTTTGTAAGGGGTGTCGATTTTAAGTACTTCCTTCACTCCCGGCAGTATGGCCATGTGGTCAAATGGCACGTTGGTCTCGTTTCCGACCAGCCCGATGACCGTGCGGAATTCGCCGCGGGACACGTCGGCCTTCAGGCCGTAATGCCGTATCTCCTTGACGATACGCTTGATATCCTCTTCGGTTGCGTTGTGTTTCATGATCATCATTGCTCTAGTACCTCCTGCTATTTTTAAACTATAAAAAGAGAGGAGCCCTCCGCTTGGAGGGCTCCTTTTGTTTTGCTTACTACTTTACTTTACTTAACGGAACCGGGTGCACTGCACCGCCCCCCAAGCGAATCGCCGGGCGTAAAAAACCAGTAATAGGCGTAAAAGCTTTGAGAAGCTATGCAATTAACCATGTCGCTAGAAGATTAACATAGAAAACAAAGGCTGTCAAAAAACAGCTTCATTCAGGTCATTATACGCACATCATGTAATCAGGCTGACATGCCACAGGGATGGCTATTTGATAACAGCCTCCAGGATATCGACGGCATCCTCGATATATTTGGGGCAGAGGGTCTGAAAAAGCTTTTTTTTGCGTGCTTCCATCAGTGCTTCATTGTTGCTGATATCGCAGCCCAGCAGGTCGCGGCAGAGGGTCGACCCGCGGAGCTCCCGGAATCTTTTTAAAAATTCAGCCGATAGTGCATAGGTTATCTCGTTGGCCTGAAGGGGGTCGGGTGAGGACATGCCCTTTTTAAGCCCGATGACCATGATGGCGCCCGTTACCGCACCGCACGTTTCCCCGCTGCGGCCTATGCCGCCACCGAACCCGGCAGCGATCTTGAGTGCCGTCGGCCTGTCAAACCCAAGCTCGTCGCAAAAGGCGGATAAGACAGCCTGCGAACAGTTGAAACGGCTTTTGAAAGTAGCCAATGCATTATCATCTTTGGTCATCTATTACCTCCTTACCGGCGATATGACAATTGCTTCTTATATCGGGAACCTGAATCTATTTTTTAACTTTTGCCAGCGTCTGTTCGAATTGCACGAGGTGGTCCTTGAGGTGCCTGAAGTAATCGGTGATCAGGAACTCCAGCGCCATTTTCTTGTCCCCCGACAGCAGGTAGTTGCCCAGCTTTTCCTTATTGACCGTTTCGATGATATGTGCGATCAGGATATTATACTGCTTCCACAGCAGCAGCAGATCCGAGATGCGCAGGTCGTTCATCTTTTCCACGCCGATCCAGTCGATTTGGTATTTCTGGTATTCGGGTAAGGTCATTTCGGTCACGAACTGCAGCCCGATGAAGCGCTGGTGGTTATTGGAGGCCGAGTTTATCAGGTGTCCCATGATCTCCTTCAAAGACCATTCGTTGGCTTCCGGCCTGATAGAAGCTTTTTTATCGTCGGTATTTTTATATTTCTTATAAAAGGTTTCTACGGTTTTGTTGAGATCGTTGCTGATATCTTGCATCTTGAATGTCCTCCCTGTTTCATTGCCCCGCTAGTTAATTATACATATCCGGCAACCTCTAATCACATCTCGATCTGGTATAATTCGTGGACTGTGTCAGGTTGGAATATTTCTGCGGTGGGAGCCGGGTAAAGATAGAGAATGGAAAATATTCCCGTACAGGTGTCATTGCTGGGATCGGGAGCACTGGTGCTGATATCGGCGCTTATATTCGTCAACGCCATCGAGTACGTTGGGTACAGGCTGCACCTGGGAGGCTCCTTTGTATCTGCCATCCTATCCCCGCTGTTCACGTCGTTGCCGGAGATGATCGTGTTCCTGGTGGCGGTATTTGCTTATGCCGGCAAATCGGGCCAGGAGATAGGCATCGGCACGATCTTCGGGCAGCCCTTCATGGCCTCCAGCCTGTCCTACGGCCTGGTAGGCATCTCCATATTGCTGGGATTCTGGTTCAAGCAGCGCAAAACCCTTTCCATGACCATAGACCGCACCCTGATGATACCTTACATATTTATCCTGGTGCTATTCCCCCTGGCCCTTCTGCCGGCGGCCTTTAGCGATCCCGTTATAAAGCACCTCTGCGGGCTGGTTTTCCTGGCGGCCTTCGTTTTTTATATCTGGCTGATGCAGCGCAGGCGCATGGCAGAGTTGATCGAGGACGCCGAAATACCCTATTTTGCCAAACTCCTTCCCGAATCGCCGCGCAACGGGGTGATTATGGCGATTTTACAGCTTGTGGTAGCTACCGCAGTGCTGTATTTCGGCTCCAAGCAACTGGTGGGGTCCGTTGATGTGTTGGCAAAGAGCATCGGGGCCAGCACCATGGGCGTGGCGCTGATCATAATACCCGCCGCCACTGCCATACCCGAGACGGCCAGTGCGCTCATCTGGAGCTTCAAAGGCAAGGACACCTTCAGTATCGGATCGCTGGTGGGTGAGAAGGTCCTTTACTGCACCGTTTATACCGGGCTGGCCCTGCTGGTCACCAACTGGGAGCTGGATATTCACGCTTATATAAGCGTGCTGGCGACCACCGTAATATCTTTGATATTGCTGTACTTTATAGCCAGGCAGAAAATGCCCTGGTGGGGGCTGTGCCTGGGTCTGGTCTTCTTCGTGGCCTATGCCTTTTTAGTCTTCAACCTGCGGATTTAACGGGATTGCAGGCGTTCAGGCCCACCCCTCGGCGGAGAGGTAGTCATGAAGCTCATCCGGGTGATGGCGGCAGTGGTATTCCAGGCGGCTGGACTCGGCATGTGCCTTTGAGTAGGGCAACCCCTGAGCCATGCGGTTGCGTTCGTGAAGCTCGTGCAGAAGCACATAGCCGCGCTCCTTCTCCTCGATATCGTCGTCGATCCAGACCTCATTGTCCGGCACAAACTCGTAAACGTGATCGTGGCCACCCTCGGTGAAGTCGATATCGAAGACGCTGCGCACCATGCGGCCGTCCACTATCCAGACGCTAATGCCGTCCTCCAGCTTCTTCCACAGCTCCACGTGCGCCTTGGCGCCGTCCGGCAGCTTCTGTCCTTTGTTCGTAAAGCGCGACAGGTCGCCCGCCTTGCGGCGTTCGGCCCTCTCAACCAGGTCGGCCTTGGTGATGGCATCGTCGTAGGACATGCCTTTGGCCATCAGCCGGTGCTCGACCAGCAGGTGGTCAATGTAAAACTGGGTCTCGTCCTCCTTGGCTTCCCGGTCTATCCACAGCTCATTCACCGGAATGTACTTAAAGCGGTAATGCTGGCCGAAATTGGTGAACTCTTCGTCCATATGGCCGCGTATATATGCGCCGTCCACCGACCAGACTACAAGATCGCCGCGCTCATCGAGCTTCTTAATATAGGGTAGTTTCATGCCTCATACCTCCATTCCATATTATAGCCATAAACACGCACTAAAAGTGAATTATGCTGATAAGAAAATAGATGGTGCCGGCAATGATGGCGGCCCCGGGGATGGTAAGAAGCCAGGCCCAGACTATGCGCAGGGTCACGCCCCAATTGACGGCCGTCCAGCGGTTGGCAGTGCCTACACCCGATACTGCCCCTGTGATTACGTGCGTGGTGCTGACCGGGACGCCCAGGTGGGTTGCCAGGAAAATGGCCGCCGCACCGCCGGTCTCGGCGCAGAAACCATCGATCGGCCTCAGCCGGGTTATCTTCTGCCCCATGGTCTTGACGATGCGCCAGCCGCCCGTCAGGGTCCCTATGGCTATGGCGGTATAGGCCAGCAGGACCACCCATATGGGGATATGGAACGTAGGGATGAAACCTGCCGTAAGCAGGAGGCTGGTAATAACCCCCATAGTTTTCTGTGCGTCATTGCCGCCGTGGCCAAGGCTGTAGAGTGCGGCCGAAAAAAGCTGCATCACGCGTGACCATTTGTTGACGTTGCCCGGGCTTTGCCTGTAAAAGATCCACGATGTCAGGACTTTCAATATATATCCGAGCGCAAGGCCGATGGCCGGTGCCAGGATAATAAACGCCAGGGTCAGGTACCAGCCCGTTGGGATGATGACGCCGAAGCCGCTTTTCACGATGGCCGCTCCGGCATAGCCGCCGATCAGGGCGTGGGATGAGCTGCTGGGCAGCCCCAGGTACCAGGTGATTAAATTCCAGCAGATAGCGCCGATCAATGCCGCCAGAATCACAGTCTCGTTGATTGAAGAAATGTTGATCATGCCCTTGCCGATGGTCTCGGCCACGGCGGTGCCGAATATCAGGAAGGCGGCAAAATTGAAAAAAGCCGCCCATAGGACGGCGAACCGGGGAGGGAGGACACGGGTCGAGACGACGGTGGCAATGGAGTTGGCTGCATCGTGCATGCCGTTGGTGAAATCAAAAAAGAGGGCCACAAGGATGATGAAGCCAATGAAAATCAGGTGTAAATCCATCAGGCGGCTATCGAAACCAATGCATATTTCCGGAGGTTAATTATATATTTTTCCACCAAAAAAGTATTATGATAGCTCGATTCAAATGCGCGCAGCTGCCTATCATGCTCACCATGTCGGCCGAGATCACAGGTCCCAAGTACGCCGGCGTATCGGTTGGCTACCTGCAGCTTCTGGGAAATGTAGCCGCCGTCATTCTGGTGCCTGTTATGGAGGGGTTGGACTCTGCCACCGGCCAGTTTACTTTGCCGCTGGTCATGCTGGTGGTATTGCTGCTGATATCCTTCACCATGGCTTTCTGGATACGCGATACTCATCCGGGCAGCCTGACGGCTTAGATACGGGAGCTATTTATTTTTTCGCAAGGACAAGGAAGGAGTATCCGGTAACGCCCAGCGCCAGCGCGATTACCAGAAAGCCGCCGCCGATAGCCTCGGCTAAGGTAGTCACGCCCAGTCCCAGCACCGCCATATACAGATAGTTTTCAAGGTTTAAGGCCTGGGCGTACGCGAGGTGCTCGGGGTTGGTGGGATCGTATTTCCCTCCTGCCATCAGGGCGCCGTAAGAGGGGGATATCAAGTGCCGGTCGGCTCGCACCTTATCGGCCGCGATCTGGGCCGTCTCGGCGTTCTGTATGACCAGGCCGGAATTGGGACCCTTGACGCCCAGCGATGAAAGGGTGATATTCTCCGTGCGCATGGCCCCCTCGATGAACATCTGCTTGCTGAAACCTTCATACAGGAATGCCGCACTCATCGAAAGGGCGGCCACGGCAAGAAGGATTAAAATAATGCCGGAAACCCGCAATTTCACACTCATTTCATGCCTCCTGGTTTAATTATAGTGGGATGCGTAATAAACGGTAAATGGGGCTTAATTAACGGCCATTGAGATATATATTGACGGGGGTGTGTTATGATTGGCGCAAGGGTGTGAAGAGATGGCCTTGGATTTAAAACAAATAAACCTTTAATCGGAGCATCCGTTATCTATATTGTGAATGAAGCTTACAGGAGTGGGGCTATGAAAACAAAGTTGCTTTCTGTTATAGGCCTATGCATTATCCTGCTGGCAGGGCTGCCCGCATGCCAGCCTCCGGCAGCATCCGGAGATGTAGCGACATCCGACAAGCCGAGGGAGACCGTGGCAACGGTCAACCAGGCCGACCTCTCAGCGCTGGTAGACGGCAACAATAAATTCGCCGTCGGGCTTTACCAGACGTTAAAGAGCGGTGAGGGTAACCTTTTCTACTCCCCCTACAGCATATCCATGGCTCTGGCTATGACCTACGCCGGCGCAAAGGGGACTACGGCTCAGCAGATGGCAGATACGCTGCATTTCACGCTGTCTCAGGACAGTCTGCATACTACGTTCAACGGGCTCGACCAGCAGTTGGCCAGCCGGGGACAGGGCGCCAAAGATAAGGAAGGGCAAAGCTTCAAGCTCAATATAGTCAATGCCCTCTGGGGTCAGAAAGGTTACCAGTTCCTTTCCCAGTACCTCGACCTGCTGGCACAGAACTACGGGGCCGGCATGAGGCTGCTGGACTTCCGAAATGCGCCTGATGCCTCCCGCCTTACCATCAATAAATGGGTCGCCGACCAGACCAAAGATAAAATCCAGGACCTGATCCCTCCCGGCGCCATTGATACTATGACCCGGCTGGTGCTCACCAATGCCATCTATTTCAACGCGGCCTGGGCGACTGCTTTCGATAAGGGCGCCACCCAGGATGATAAATTCTATTTGAACGACGGCAGCAGTGTCACCGTGCCCATGATGCATGAATCTGAGAGCCTGGGATATGCAGAGGGCAGCGGCTACAAAGCGGTCGAATTGCCCTACGATGGTAATGAGCTGTCGATGGTGATTTTACTTCCCGACAGTGGTACCTTCACCCAATTTGAAAACGCCCTGACTGCCGACAAATACGGCAGCATAATTCAGGGCCTGGCCGCAAAGCGAATTGCCCTCAGCCTGCCGCGCTTCAAATTCGATTCATCCTTCAGCCTGAATCAGGCGCTGTCGACTATGGGGATGCCGCTGGCCTTCACCGACCAGGCCGATTTCTCGGGCATGACCGGAAATCGCGATCTTTCCATCTCCGATGTTATCCACAAGGCCTTCGTCTCAGTCGACGAGTCGGGCACCGAGGCAGCCGCCGCCACCGCTGTGATAATGCGCGCTACCTCCATGCCGCTGTCGCCCACCGAGGTCAAAGTCGATCACCCTTTCATTTTCGTTATACGGGATATTCAGACTGGGACGGTGCTGTTCATAGGGAGGGTATTGAATCCTACGGCCTGACAAATCTTGAAATTCTAAATACTAAGCTCAAAGCTAGATATCCCTCACCCCTGCCCCTCTCCCAAGAGAGGGGATTCCTTTCTTCGAAGAGGGAACAGGTTCCCTCTTCAACGTCTTCCTCACTTAATTACACGGAGGCGATTCCTTTTTTTCTAAGCGGAAACGGATTGCCTCTTCAACGCTTCTTAAAAAAAGCCGCACCCGATTATTTCCAAATGGCCCTTCATCATATACAATTGGGTTAATACGGCTGGTCAGGACATCCGATTAAACAACCGGCTTAAGCGGTTTAAAGGAGATATCTCATGTGGCAAAAAGGATGGCGCGAAAAGGTCTGGTCCGGAATCGATCAAGAATGGGACTTGATTATAATAGGCGGAGGCATAACCGGGGCCGGGATTTTGCGTCATGCGGTGGCCACCGGGCTTAAAACGCTGCTGGTCGAAGCCGGCGACTTCTCTTCGGGGACGTCCAGCCGTTCGTCCAAGCTAATCCACGGCGGGCTGCGCTATATCCTCAACAAGCAGTTCAAGGTAACCCAGGAATCGGTCAGGGAAAGGGAGCGCATGATGAGGGAGGCCCCCCACCTGGTCACCAAGCTGGGCTTTTTATTCCCCAATTATGAGCGCTACCACATCAAAACCAGGCAAATCGGCGAGTTAATCGCCATCTACGACCTGCTGGCTCCCAAGTGGGACCACCGCAATTTCAGCCGGGAGAGGATGCTCAAAGACTGCTCTTATTTAAATAAAGACGGCCTGCTGGGCGGCTACCTGTATTACGATGCCGCCATGGACGACTGCCGCATCGTCATCCGCGTGTTGAGGGAAGCTGTGAGGGACGGAGGCACTGCCTTGAACTATGCCAGGGTGGAAAGCCTGCTGCGAGATAAAAACCAGCAGGTCTGCGGCATTGTCCTGAAAGATAACGCCTCATCTAATAATAGTAAAACCGTGGAGATAAAGGGGAAAGTGGTGGTAAACGCCGCGGGGCCATGGGCCGACCAGATACGCATGCAAATCGCGGGGACGCCCCGGCTGCGCCGAGTGCGCGGCAGCCACCTGATTCTCCCGCGAAACAGGATACCGCTGGATGAGGCCATCACATTGCTGCATCCCAAGGATAACCGCGCTACCTTCGTCATTCCCTGGGAAGGCACGATAATCCTTGGTACAACCGAGGTAGATCAGGACCCTGCCCTGGATATGAAATATACCGAACCCTTCGCCAGCCAAGAGGAGATCGCCTATATTCTGGACTCGGCGGCCTACCTCTTCCCCGAACTGGGCATCACTGCTGCAGACATTGTCTCATCCTTTTCGGGTCTGCGCCCCATAGTGCGCGGCGGCGCTGACTCGGCTTCCAAGGAGTCGCGGGCGCACTCCATGTGGGAGGAGGACGGCATGATAACCATTACTGGCGGGAAATACACCACCTTCCGCATCATGGCGCGCCAGACCCTGGCGGCTGTGCTTCAGAAGCTGGGAAAATCCCCAACTATAAAGTTAAAGCGCGTTTTTACTAAGCAGCCGGAGGTACAGGCCCGTAATATAGATCCGGCCACGCTGGGCTACCTGGCGGGACGGCACGGCGGCGATACCGCAGGACTGATCTCGGCGGCGGGAGCAGGTGAGCTCGAGCGCATCGGCAACCTGCCCAACGTATGGGCCGAGCTGCGCTGGGCCGCAAGGGAAGAAGGCGCCGTCCACCTTGACGATATTTTGCTGAGGCGTGTGAGGCTGGGCATGCTGCTGCCTGGCGGAGCCAAAGAGCACATGGAGCACATACGGACGCTTACTCAGGCGGAGTTGGGCTGGAGCGACGAACGCTGGCAGCAGGAAGCCGGCAATTATTTAAATACCTGGCAGAAATATTACAGTCCCACGCCCGGCTGATGGTAAAATTTAAGGGCACTTGTTGACTTTTCCGGAGGAGGTCTATTATGGCGGCCAAAGATGAATTCATCCCGGCATGGTGCGAACAGGTAGCGCCTGTGCATTCCTTCCGCAGCCTTATCAAATACGGCGATCCAGCCGGTTTCAAACATCCCAATGCCGGCATGTTTCACCTGCTGAAAGAGACCTTCGGCATGACGGACGAGGACTTCAAGCAGCCGGAGCTGTCGATGGAGGACTTCAATATTGAGATACCCTCCAAAATGCCGCAGGCACAGGTAGACGCCCTCAAGAACATAATTGGCCTGGAAAACGTCCACACCGACGCCTATAACCGCACACGCGTCTCCTACGGGGCGGGCATGATCGACGCTCTTCGCCTGCGCCACCGGGTAGTGGAAAACTTGCCCGACGTCATCCTCGATCCACGCGATCAAAAAGACATCGAGGCCATCGTGAAATATTGCGATGATAACCGCATCCCGCTGTACGCAGCAGCGGGCAACTCCAGCGTGACGCGCGGCAAGGAGGCGGTCAAAGGCGGCGTCTGCCTCGACATGTGCGTCCATATGAACAAGGTGCTGTCGCTCAATGAGACCAACCAGACCGTGACCGTTCAGCCCGGAATCATGGGCCCTGAGCTGGAAAGGATTTTAAATAACGCCCCGAGCACGCTTAAGGCCAAGCGGGGCTATACCGTCGGCCATTTCCCGCAATCTTTCGAGCATTCGTGTGTAGGTGGCTGGGTGGTAACGCGGGGCGCAGGGCAAAACTCCACCTATTACGGCAAGATCGAGGACATGGTGATAGCCCAGGAATACGTCACGCCTATCGGCAATTTCAAGACAATGGAGGTCCCGCGCTCAGCCACCGGGCCGGATTTCGACCAGATCATGATCGGCAGCGAGGGCACCTTCGGTATACTAACCAGCGTTACCCTGCGGCTGTGCCGCTATATGCCAGAGAATACCCGCCGGTTCTCTTACCTGTTCAGGACCTGGGAGGATGCGCTCGCTGCCTACCGTGAAGTAATGCAGGGTGAATTCGGCCTTCCCTCTGTCTTCCGGCTCTCCGATCCTGAGGAGACGGATGTGGCCATGCGCATGTACCATGTGCACGGCACGATAGCCGACACCCTGCTGCGCGCTATGGGCTACCTGCCCATGAAGCGCTGCATCCTGCTGGGCACGGTGGATGGCGACGGCTCGTTCACCAGCCTGGTCCAGAAAAAGATCAAGCGGGTCTTTAAGAGATACCGGCCTTTCAACCTGAGCCCGGCGGGCGTAACCCGGGCCTGGGAAAAGAGCCGCTACACCGATCCCTTTATGCGTGAGGACCTGATGGATTTCGGCATCCTTATCGATACGCTGGAATGCGCCGTCAACTGGGAGAACCTTCCAAAAGTGCACGAGCAGGTGAGGGCGTTTATTAAGTCCCGGCCGAAGACCATCTGCATGACGCACCTGTCGCACGCCTATCCGCAGGGGGGCAATCTGTATTTCATTTTCACAGCCAAAATGAAGGATATTAATGAGTACCTGGAGCTGCAGTACGGCATTCTAGACGCCGTTTTGAAGGCCGGCGCAGCCATGAGCCACCACCACGGCATCGGCAAGCAAACAGGGCCGTGGCTCGTGCAGCAGATAGGGCAGCAACAGATGGACGTTATACGCGTACTGCGCGACCATTTCGACCCGCATCACGTTATGAATCCCGGCGGCACGCTGGGGCTGGATATGTCAGAGGAGCAGAAGGCAAAGCGCTGGGGATTCCAGAAGTAAAATAGAGGAGGCCTGCCATGGCTGAGAACCTGCTTTCCATCGATGTCGGTACACAGAGCGTACGCGCCCTGATCTTCGACCCGCGGGGCGCCCTTATCGCCAAACAGCGCGTGCCCTACGAACCCTACTATTCGGATGCACCGGGGCTGGCGGAGCAGAAGCCGCAGGTATACTGGGATGCTATATGCCAGGCCTGCCGCGGGTTGTGGCAAAAGGCAGATGCGAAAAAAGAGAGCATCGCCGCCGTCGCACTTACTACACAGAGAGGCACGGTGGTCAATGTGGATGAAGCGGGCGAGCCGCTGCGGCCCGCGATCGTTTGGCTGGACCAGCGGCGCACGGAAGGGCTGCCGGCGCTGGGTGGTATGTGGGGTGCCCTTTTTGCCCTGGCAGGCGCCAGCGAAACGGTGGCTTACCTCAGGGCGGAAGCGGAGGCCAACTGGATAATCAAAAATCAGCCCGAGATCTGGAAAAAAACGCATAAATACCTGCTGCTCTCGGGCTACCTTACTCATCTGTTGACCGGCCGTTTTGTTGATTCGGTGGGATGCCAGGTGGGCTATATACCTTTCGACTATAAAAGTCAGAACTGGGAACCTAAATGGGGCTGGAAGTGGCAGGCCATACCCGTGGAACCCGGCTTACTGCCTGAGCTTGTCCAGCAGGCCCAGCCGCTGGGAGAGATAACTGCCGGGGCGGCGCAAGCCACGGGTATACCCGCAGGCCTGCCTCTGATCGCAGCAGCGGCCGATAAAGCCTGCGAAGTGCTGGGCTCGGGGGCGCTGGACCCACACGTCGCCTGCCTGAGCTACGGCACCACGGCTACCATCAATACCACACACGCTAAATATGTGGAGGTCGTCCCGCTACTGCCCCCCTACCCGGCAGCGGTATCCATGCTCTATAACTTCGAAATACAGATATTTCGCGGCTACTGGATGGTAAGCTGGTTCAAGAATGAGTTCGGCCTGCGTGAACAGCGCTTATCAGCCGAGAAGGGTATTGAGCCGGAGGTGCTTTTCGATGACCTGGTCAAGTCAGTGCCGCCTGGTTCTCAAGGACTGGTATTACAGCCCTACTGGTCTCCCGGACTGCGCTTTCCGGGACCCGAGGCACGCGGCGCCATCATTGGGTTCGGTGATGTGCATACCAGGGCGCATATTTATCGCGCCATACTTGAGGGACTGGCCTATGCGCTGCGGGAAGGCAAGGATCGCACCGAGAAGCGTAGCGGAGTTAAAATCACCGACCTGCGCATTGCCGGGGGCGGAAGCCAGAGCGATGCTGCCATGCAGTTGACGGCCGATATTTTCGGCCTGCCCGCTTCGCGACCGCACGTATACGAGGCTTCGGGGCTGGGAGCAGCCATGGACGCTGCTGTTGGAGCCAGGCTGCATCCTGATTTCAAGTCAGCCGTAAAAGAGATGACGCATACCGGCCAAAGCTTTAATCCCCATCCCGAGACACGGCAAACTTACGACAGGCTATACCACGAGGTCTACCTCAAGATGTACGACAGGCTAAAACCTTTTTACCGCACCATCAGGGAGATATCAGGCCGAAGTTAGGCCGGCAAATATAACGATCAGCATCACTACTGCCAGTGCCAGGCCGATATAAGCCCAGACCTGCATCGAGCGCAGCGTCTTGTCTATATCGGTAAAACGGCGTATGGCCGCACCCTTTTGATACACAGAGGTAAATACGAAGGCGGGTATAAGGGTCAGCAAGCGTACGCCGAGCAGGGGCAGGAACAGTGATATTACGGTTTTGCCAACTATAGCCAGGGCTGCCGATATAACGAACTGCCAGCCCCATACCAGGCAAATGGCCATATTGGGCTGTAAAAACATACTGTTTCTCCACAACCCCTGGACGTAGCGCCATTTGGAGTATTCCGCTGTTAAAGGCAGCTTAAAGGGTGGCACCATCGATCCCAGCCACATCAATCCCATAAACAGCAGTGCGATGGTCGAACCCCATTTTATAACTAGATCGACCTCCATAAACGAACTCAGTATGCCCAGAGCGACGAAAAAGGCCAGGCTGGCTATCTCGGTCCACAAGGGGCGGTTGAAGATTAGGCGGTAAATAACTACAAATAAGATAACAATGGTGGGAGGGGCAAAGGTGATCCTGTAGTCCAGAGGAAGTAGATCGTATAGGAAGAACAGCCAGGTCCAGGATGCGAAGAGGATGGTCATCCAGGCCATGCCGCTCAAAGGAAGCGGACCGGCGGGATGCTGGCCGCTCGCTTCAACAGTGAAATTTTCCGGCCTCTTGAAAAGCTCTTGCATTTGGGCCAGCAGATTGGCGTCGCCGTCTACGGTGTAAAGGCCTTGGACCAGGGCATCGAGGCCCGAAAGCTCCCCGCTGTTGATTTTTAGCCAGACGTCCGAGGGCGTGCGGATGGTGAGAGCCGGATCTTTGGCAGGCCCTTTGTGAAAGCTGCAATTACCATGATCTATGCATAGATGGTACTGTCCGGGCTCCGGGCCACTGGCATCGAACTGTATATTAGCCCTTATATCTCCGGCGGCCGTAGCGTTGAAGACCAGCGGCATGCCTTCTATAGTCTGCCTAAAATTCAATGCATGGACGTCTATGTTTTTTAGGCTTGTCATTTGCCCTTTACCCCCCAATTAATTGTGATCATCTAGCGAGAAGGAAAAATATAAAAGTCAGAAGTCAAGTATACTTGATTACTGCGGATAACGGAACAATACTTTATAATTTACCTGTTGGGCCCAAATTACAAAATATGAGATTTTGCATGGTTTCAGTCGACCTATTAAACTTAATCTAAATGATTATGGGCGCATCTGCCCGTCGCATTGTGGTTAATTAAAGTTGTGAAAGAGGAGTTAGAATCATTCTGGGCGGTGCCGGCCGCGGACCTGCTGAGCGGATTGGAGACTACTGAGAAGGGGCTGACATCCGTTGAGGCGCAGGCCAGGCTGGCGCGTTTCGGTCCCAACTCCCTGAGACCGACAAAGCGTTTTACATCTCTGTCGCTTTTGCTGGGGCAGTTCAAGAGCCCCATCACTATCATCCTCATGTTTGCCACTGTGCTGGCCTTTTTTCTGGGCGATGCTGTAGATGCCGCCATCATCCTGGTGATCATCCTTGCCAGCGGATTGCTGGGGTTCTGGCAGGAAAGGGGCGCAACCAACGCTGTGGCCAAGCTACTGGCTATCGTTCAAATTAGATCCACGGTGCTGCGCGACGGCCAGGCAATCAATGTGAGGGTGGAAGATATCGTCCCGGGCGATATCGTGCAGTTAAATGCGGGTGATGTGATTCCCGGCGACTGCCTGGCGCTGGACTCGAGGGACCTGTTCGTCGACGAGGCGTCACTCACGGGCGAGACATTTCCCGTGGAAAAAAAGGAAGGAATACTCCCTGCTGAAACGCCCTTGAGCCAGCGCGCTAATTCATTATATATGGGGACACATGTCGTAAGCGGCACTGCTATGGCTGCTGTAGTGAAAACCGGGACTTCTACTGAGTTCGGGAAGATATCGGACAGGCTGAAGCTGCGGCCACCTGAGACCGAGTTCGAACAGGGCGTCAGACACTTCGGCTATTTGCTGATGGAAGTGACACTAATACTTGTCATTGCCATCTTCGCCATAAACGTCTTTTTCAAACGGCCGGTTCTGGAAGCACTTCTGTTTGCCCTGGCGCTGGCGGTGGGCCTTACGCCGCAATTGTTGCCGGCCATCATCAGCATCAATCTTTCGCACGGCGCCAGCAGGATGGCTCGAAAGAAAGTCATCGTTAAGCGGCTGGCCTCCATAGAAAACTTCGGCAGCATGAACATCCTTTGCGCGGATAAGACAGGTACCCTGACGGAAGGCACTATCCACTTGCATGGAGCTATCGATGTAAGCGGCAAAGATAGCGCCAAGGTGTTGCTGCTGGCGTATCTAAACTCGGTATTTGAAGCGGGCTTTAGCAACCCCATAGACGAAGCGATACGCTCCGTCCACAACCAGGATATTGCGGGGTATAGCAAGCTTGATGAAGTGCCCTATGATTTCAACCGTAAACGCCTATCCATACTGGTGAGCAAATCAGGCGTTTCTACCATTATAACTAAAGGCGCGGTCGAGAACATCCTGGATGTCTGCTCTACCGTCGAGAATGTAAAAGGTGAAGTGCAGGATATCGGGCCGGCGCTGAATGATATCAAGCGCCGCTATCAAGAGCTTAGCACGACCGGCTACAGGACACTCGGCCTGGCTTACAAGCCGGCTGATGGAGGCACAGTTATCAACCAGAGCAATGAGAAAGACATGACCTTCCTCGGCTTCCTGGTTTTCCATGATCCATTAAAGGAATCTATTGCCCAAACTGTGGACGAATTGAAGCGGGTGGGGGTGACGCTCAAAATTATAACGGGCGATAACCGTTATGTGGCCGCCCATGTCGGCCAGCAGGTCGGTTTCTCGGCCTCATGCCTGCTGACCGGGCCTGAGATCTCCCGCATGAGCCCCGAAGCGCTAATCAGGAGGGTCAACGACATTGATATCTTTGCCCAGATTGAACCCAGCCAGAAAGAACGTATAGTCTCTTCTCTGAAAAAAGCGGGAAATGTTGTGGGTTTTATTGGGGACGGTATCAATGATGCCCCGGCCCTGCACGCAGCCGACGTCAGCATCTCGGTGGAAGGCGCCGTGGATGTGGCCAAGCAGGCCGCTGATATCGTCCTTATGGAAAAAGACCTGAGCGTGCTCAAGGATGGAGTAAAAGAGGGCAGGATGACCTTTGCCAACACGCTGAAATATGTTTTCATGGCCACCAGCGCCAACTTTGGCAATATGTTCAGCATGGCCGGCGCCTCATTGATAATGCCCTTTCTACCGCTGCTGCCCAAGCAGATATTGCTGACCAACTTCCTCACCGATTTGCCTGAGATGACCATCGCCAACGACAACGTCGATGTGGAGCAGATTGAGAAGCCGAGGAGATGGGACCTGAGGTTTATCCGCAATTTCATGATCACCTTCGGGCTGCTCAGCTCGGTATTCGATTTTGCCACGTTCGGCGTATTATTGCTCCTTCTGAATGCCACACCCGAACAATTCCGTGCCGGCTGGTTTATTGAATCGGTCGTATCGGCTGCGCTGATAGTGATGGTGGTCAGGACCCGCAGGTTTTTCCTGAAAAGCACGCCCGGCAGGGCGCTATTGATCACAACCTTGCTGGTGGTTTTGGCCGTTTTGATCCTGCCCTATACCGGGCTGGGCCTGTTATTCGGGTTTGCTCCGCTGCCCGTGTATTTTCTAGCGTTCGTGGGCCTGATTGTTATCGTCTATGCGGGGTCGGCGGAAATAGCCAAGCGCATATTTTATCGCAGACTGGGGCTGACGTAGTGATGCGCCTGGCCTGTTATATCAGGACTGGCTGATATCCATTTGATCGCTGGTGGTAAAGACTTTGTATTGCATGCCCCCGTGCCTCTTGGAAAAATACATGGCGGCGTCTGATTTGCGCATCAGGGTGTCCATATCTTCGCCGTTGTCGGGATAAATGGCGATGCCAATGCTGGTCGATATATGCAGTTCAAAGCCGGTTATGCGCAGCGGCTCCTTGCAGGAATCGATGATTTTCTCTGCTATCAGGATGGCGTCCTCAGGATAATGGATCTCCTGCAGCAAAAGCAGGAATTCATCGCCGCCCAGGCGCCCAACGGTGTCACTGGAGCGGAGTATATTGGATAACCTGCTTCCCACAGCTTTGAGAAATTCATCCCCCACGGCGTGCCCCATAGTATCGTTGACTTCCTTGAAGTGGTCCAGGTCCAGCGACATAATCCCCAGCTTATAGTTGTTGCGGTTGGCCTGCGCCAGCGCCACTTGAAAACGGTCGTTAAGCAGTACCCTGTTGGGCAACCCGGTCAGGAAATCATGGGTCGCCATATCGGCCAGCTTTTGCTCCAGTTGTTTGCGCTCCGTGACATCCCTGCTGACACAGCGGAAACCTACTATTGTGCCCTGTTTATCTTTCAAAACCGATATAGCTGCCTCGACGTAGCCTACAGTTCCGTCCTTTCTTACCATACGGTGCGCGTAGCCTTTATTGGGTTCCCCCGACCTATATACATTATTAAAAGCGGTAAACACCGGGTTGATATCCTCCTCGTAGGTAACCTGACGGAAGCTCATCTGGATGAGCTCGTCCATGGTATAGCCGGTATGGCGGGCGGTGGCTTCATTAACGAATTTAAAATTGCCCGAAAGGTCAACTTCGTAGTAGGAGTCTTCCATCTCCTCAAGTATGGACCTGTACTTTTCCTCGGATAGACTCAGCGCCGCTTCAAGCATCTTACGCTCGGTCACATCCCGGACTACCGACCTAAAGCCTATGATCTTGCCGCGCTCGTCTTTACGCAGATCAATGGAACTTTCTCTATACCTTATCTGCCCATCTTTTACGATCTGATGGGCAAAGGCAGGATTGGGTATCCCGCTTTTGAACACCTGGTTGTAGGCCTGGAAAACCGGGTCGGTCCCGTCCGGCGGTGTAACCGCACGGAAATTTGTCCCGATCAATTGTTCTTTCGGGACGCCGATGAAATTTGCTGCTGCGGTATTGGCAAAGGTGTAGTTGCCCTTCAGGTCCACTTCGTAGTAGCCGTCCTGCATTTGCTCGAGCATGGTGCGGTATTTTTCCTCTGAGCGCTGCAGCTCCTGTTCCAGCCGGGTGCGTTCAGTGACGTCACGGGAGAAACAGCTGAATCCTCTGGCCTTTCCGTTTTCGTCCTTAAGCAAACGTATCGATGTTTCGATATATTTTTCGGTGCCGTCCTTGGCAATAAACCTGTAGGAAAAGCCTCTGTTGATCTGCCCCGTTCTGAAAACCTCGTTGAATTTTTTATAGATAGAATCCTGCAGCGCCGGATCGACGATCCGGCGGAAATTGCTCTTTAGGAGCTCTTCCTCCGAGTATCCGCCGAACTCGCAGTAGGCCTTATTGACGTAGACATAGCTTCCCTTGAGATCCACCTCATAGTACATATCGGGCATCTGCTCCAGCACGCTCCTGTATCTTTCCTCCGAACGACGGAGATTATCTTCCAGCTTTTTGCGTTCGGAGACATCGCGGCCCAGACAGGAGAACCCCATGGGGTAGCCCTGCTTATCCTGTAGCAGGCCGATGGAGGATTCAGCAAATCCGATGGAGCGGTCCTTGCGTATGATCCTGTGGGAGAAACCTAAATTCGGCTCCCCGGTTTCATATACTCTGTGGAAGGCGCTGAAAACTTTGTCGATCTCGTCTTCAGGCATGATAACCCGGTAATTCTTGCCATCCAGCTCTCCCTTCTCGTAACCCAGGTTATGGCAGGTAGCTGCATTCAGGAAGGTAAAATTGCCGGCCAGATCAACCTCGTAATAGGAGTCGAGCATACGGTCCAGCATGTTTCGGTATCGCTCTTCCGAAGCAGTCAGCGCCTCTTCCAGCGCCTTGCGCTGGGTTATATCGCGGCCCACGCACAGGTAACCGGCAGGTTCACCGCCCGGGCCTTTGAGCAGGGATATAGAGGATTCCATGTAGAAGACCTCGCCGTTTTTACGGGTAACCTGACTGACGGCATTGGTTTTAGATTTGCCCGTCCGTAAGACCTGTATGAATTCCTTTTTACGTGCCTTGCGGTTTTCTTCGGGAAGAAACATGCTGGCGTTCTTGCCGATAAGCTCATCACGGGTGTAGCCCAGGTCGCGGCACACGCCCTCATTGACGAAAATGTAGTTGCCATCCAGGTCGAGGCCGTAGCAGCCGTCGTGCATCTGTTCCAGGATGGTCCGGTAGCGTTCTTCCGAAGCGGCCAGCGCGTCCTCGAGCATTTTGCGCTGGGTTGTATTGTGCGCAACACAAAGAAAGCCGGTAGGTTTGCCGCGCTGATTTCTCAACAGGGAAACAGACTGCTCGGTCCATCCCACAACTCCATCTTTACGCCTTACCCTGTGTACGAGTCCGATACAGGGCTTGCCTGTCTGGAAGACCTCCAGAAATTTTTCCAGCGCCATCGTATGATCTTCCTCAGGGACGATCATAGTGGTGTTATGTCCTAAGATTTCATCGGACGAATACTGCAGGTCGCGGCACATGGCCTCGTTAACAAATATGTAATTACCCTGCAGGTCGACTTCGTAGCAGGCATCCTGCATCTGATCAAGTATGGCGCGATGCCATTCTTCCGATTTAGCCAGAGCATCCTCGAGCACTTTGCGCTGGTTTATGTCCATGAAGCTGCCCATGGCCGCCCGCTGGCCCATATATTCCATGGAGGTGATGCGCTCCAGCACCCACACTACTTCGCCATTCTTTTTTAGGAACCTGTACTCGTAAGTATTGGCCTTGCTCTTTTTCTTTAATATCCTGGTAACTTTTTTCCTGACCATGTCCCTGTCGTCAGGGTGGACCAGATTAAGGGAGGGGGTGCCTACCAGCTCCAGCATGCTGTAGCCGGAAAGCGCTTCAAAAAATGGGTTGACATAAACGAAATTTTTATCCTGAACTATATAGATGCCAGCACCCGTGTTATTCAGAAGCGCTTCGATAAGTGAGGCCAGCCCGGAGAGATCGGACTGATAGTGTTTTAATTCTTCCCCCATCGGGTCAGGTTGTATGGTCATGCCCTAATTCCCTTGATTATCCTCCGAGTCTAATATTTGAGAATACCCTAAGACTGTCATATATTGAACGGTCGATTGATTATATCGTCAATGTTATCATATTCAGCAAATTATACCATGGCCGTCAAGCTAATTTACCATAGCCGTTAAGCTAATCTACCATAGCGTTAAGCTAATAGACAGTATGGTTACGTATATCCCGCAGATAGTGGATGGTTGACTTTAATTATATAACGTGCCTATCCCATGAAGGAAGGTAGTTACTTTTTATCTTTTACTCTTGTATTTAATTCAATGGCATAGTTTATAAGAAAAAGTATTGCAATCAACCCAATAATGGCGAATATTTCAACCCAGAAATCCCTTCCAGCATTCCAAATTGGAGACTGAAAGGTAATCCATGCAAGTCCAATGAAAATTGCATTGCCCACAACTGAGAAAAATATACGTTCAAACTTATTGTGCTTCATAACCACAACCCCCAATGATTGAATAGTATAGCAGGAGTGTCAACATTTTAGCTTCGGAGTGTGATAAAATGTATCTATATGAACAATCTTCCCGATATAATATCTGGCTTACCAGATTGGGCAAAACAGGCAATCGCTTGGTTATTGCTTGCTGCTGCGGTGTGGGCTCCCGTCAGCATAATCTATTTTCTTTGGACATGGGGGCGTAGAGTGTTAAGGCACTTTTGGCCTAAGAGGGAAGGGTGGGTAGCAGATTGTACTAGAGATGGTAATTACTTAGACCCAAATGCAGGGTGGAGTTCTAATGTGGGGAGTAGGTGGTCCCAGATGAGAGAAATGCAACGGGGAGATCATTACCAACTTGATTTAAGTAAGGCAAGAGTAATAAAGCGAGTTTACTTTGACACTGACGAAATCAGATGGCCTTTGAAGGTGAAATTTGAAGTAAAGAGTGACAAGGCCGGGGACAAATGGAATAGTTTAGGCGAATTTGAGGGAAGGGGGATTGAGTTCCCGTCTCCACAGAAGATAAAAGCTTTTAAAGTATCTATTACAGAACCACGATTAGAACCTAAAAGCACTGACGGGAAAAGCCCAGCCTGGTCTATTTATAATATCCAATTGACAGAGGTTATTTTATTTGGCAAGATTTGGGATAGAGAGATTTAAATGCCAAAAATTAAAGACTCCGAGATTAAACAACAGGTAGCCAACAAGAAGGATTTTGTAGCCTTGTTAAGCAACGCTATCAGCCATAAGCCTATATCTGCTCCAAAACAGTCAAAAACATAGGCCGTTCGTCTTTCCTGTGGTTGTATCTGAAAGCATACTCATCGACATAATGCTGTAGATGTTGCTTTCCTACGGCTTTATACACTCCAGCTATTCCACCTTTAAGTAAACTCTCAAGCCACTCAAGGATTTGAACATCAATGTACTTTACTTTTATACGTACCTCGGTCGGGGAGAAAGTGGCCAGCCGATCGTAATCATCGGCGTGGACAGGACGGAAGAGGCAGTCGACGCTTTGAAGAAAAATTGGGTTCATACTTTCGGCAACGAGATATATTCACTGTAGAATAGCAGTGACTTAAGCCCTGGATAACCCGTATTAGACAGAGTCCGGTCTGCCGCCAGCGGATTTGAAAATCACGGCGCCCAACGGGGGCAGCGTCAGATTAAGAGAGTTCGGCCTGCCATGAAAGGCGATGTCATCGGCTTCCAGACCGCCTAGATTACCGTAACCGCTTCCGCCGTAGTCATGGGCGTCACTGTTCAGCACCTCTTGCCAGTAGCCGCCGCATGGTACCCCTATGCAGTAACCAATATGCGGCGCCGGAGTGAAGTTGCAGACGATCAGCATCACGTCTCCGGTAGAGCGGCCTTTGCGCAGGTAGCTGACAACGCTGTGCAGCGAATCGTTGCAGTCGATCCATTCGAACCCGCCTGGTTCGAAATCCAGCTCGAAAAGCGCCGGCTCATTTCGGTATAAGCGGGCCAGGTCCTGTACCAGCTTCTGCAGTCCGCTGTGTGGCCTGTACTGCAGAAGATGCCAGTCCAGGCTGGTCTCATGGTCCCACTCGTTCCATTGCCCTATTTCATCCCCCATGAATAACAGCTTCTTGCCGGGTTGCGTGAACATATAGGAGAAGAGCAGGCGCAGGTTGGCGAATTTTTGCCATGGGTCTCCCGGCATCTTGCCTGTCAGCGAGCTCTTGCCGTGAACAACCTCATCGTGTGACAGTGAGAGTACGAAGTTCTCGGTGAAGGCGTAAAGCATGCGGAAGGTGAGCCTGTCGTGATGGAATTTCCGGTGAATGGGGTTTTTGCTCATGTAGTCCAGCATATCGTGCATCCAACCCATGTCCCACTTCATACCAAAGCCCAGTCCGCCCAGGTATGTGGGGCGGCTGACCATCGGCCAGTCGGTGGATTCCTCGGCAACGGTCTGCACATCGGGGTAGTTCTGATAGACCTCTTCGTTGAAGCGGCGCAGCAGGGAAATGGCCTCCAGGTTTTCGCGCCCACCGAACTCGTTGGGTAACCATTCACCTTTTTTCCGCGAGTAATCCAGATACAGCATCGAGGCGACCCCATCCACGCGTATGCCATCAATATGGTATTTGTCCAGCCAGAATATGGCGCTGCTCAGCAGAAAACTGCGCACCTCGTGGCGCCCGTAATTGAAGATGTAGCTCTTCCAGTCGGGGTGGAACCCCTTTCTGGCATCCTCATGCTCATAGAGGTGGGTACCGTCGAAGAAGCCCAGCCCGTGCTCGTCGGCGGGAAAGTGGGAAGGCACCCAGTCAAGTATGACGCCGATGTTATGCTGATGTAGATAGTCAATGAGGTACATGAAGTCTTGCGGCGTGCCGTAACGGCTGGTCGGCGCGAAGTACCCAGTAACCTGGTAGCCCCACGACCCATAGAAGGGATGCTCCATGATCGGCATGAGCTCCATGTGTGTGAATCCCATATTATTGACATAATCAGCCAGCCTATGCGCCATTTCCCGGTAGGTAAGCCAGCGGTTGTTATCCTCCGGCACCCTCATCCACGAACCCAGGTGGACCTCGTATATGCTTATGGGCCCGGTCAGAGAGTTGCGGTTTTTACGCTCGTTCATCCAGTTAGAGTCACCCCAATCATAGGAGAGGTCCCAAATAACAGAAGCTGTTTTGGGAGGCTGTTCGCTTTGGAAAGCAAAGGGGTCGGCCTTGTCCACCTGGTGCCGGCCAACATTCGAGTCGATATGATATTTATAGAGCATGCCGCTGCCCACTCCGGGGATAAAACCTTCCCAGATACCGGAGCCCTGGCGCGGCCTGAGCTCGAAACCCTGTTTATCCCAGCCGTTGAAATCTCCCGCCACGCTTACGCGGCGGGCGTTGGGCGCCCATACGGCAAAATAGGTGCCGGTTTTAGCGCCGATTGAAAGAGGATGCGCGCCCAGCCTTTCATACAGACGTATATGGCTGCCTTCGTTGAAAAGGTACAGGTCGTCGTCACTCAGGAGGCTGAATTTGTCCTGGTTTGTGTCCACCATCTACATTATTCAGGGAATTTGAAGCCACGTTCTTTGAAAAGGGTGACGCAGGCATCCACCACCTTTTCATCGTACAGGACTCCCCTGTTCATGGTTATTTCTTCCAGGGCTTTATCGATTCCCAGGGCGGGCCGGTATGGCCGGTGGGATGTCATAGCCTCGACCACGTCTGCGACGGCCAGTATCCTGGCTTCAGGTATGATTTCATCACCTTTGATGCCTTTGGGGTAGCCGGAGCCATCCAGCCTCTCGTGGTGCTGGATGATGATGCGGCACACAGGCCAGGGGAACTTAATGGCCTTGACGATGTCGTAGCTGGCGGAAGCGTGTGTTTTAGCCAGGCCTCTTTCCAAATCCGATAACTTGCCCGGCTTGCTCAATATTTCGGACGGAACGTAGACCTTGCCGACGTCGTGCAGGAGGCCGGCCACCCGCAGGGCACTGATTTGCTCTTCGGCCAGTCCCATCTCGACCGCTATAGCCATAGCCAACTGGGTAACCATCTTCTGATGGCCAGCAGTATAGGGGTCACGCAGTTCGCTCATCATGGCGATCGCTTCTATGGTGCCTTCCAGTGTGGAGTTGATCTTCTCCAGCGCTCTGTTGCGCTCAGTAACGTCTTCCGCCACACTGTAGACGCCGACTATATTGTTATTCACTACCACCGACAAATTGGCGACGCTCAGATTGCGTTTTTCGCCGCTTTTGATAATGATAGTGACTTCATAGTGCTGCGACTCCCCTCTTGTGGCCTTGATAAAATGGCTGCTTGTCCTTTTAATGTCCTCCACGACAATGAACTGCTCCGGCCGCATGGATAGCATCTCTTCCCGGCTATAGCCGGTCAGTTTACAGGTAGCATCGTTTACGCTGATAAATGCCCCGTTTAAATCCTGCAAATAGACAGCGACGGGATTGTATTCGAAGAGAGAACGGTAGCGCTGCTCGCTGTCCTGCAGTGCGGTCTCATCCTTTTTACGCTGTGTAATATCGTGGTCAACGCTGAGCAGGAGCTCTTCCCCTTCGAACTGGATTAATCTGGCGTGCACTTCGACGTTCATGATGGAGCTGTCTTTGCAGCGATGGGCGGCCTCGAAAATTGCCTCCCCTTTCTCTCGGATCTTCTGCATGCGCGGCTCTATAAAAACGGCATATTCTGCAACCACGAGATCGCGAAGGTTCATAGCCATCAGTTCTTCCCTGGTATAGCCCCTGGTCTTATATGCCGCTTCATTGACATATTTAAAGTTGCCACTGAAATCATGCATTAAGATGGAATCTGTGGCGGTATCCAGAAGCAACGCCCTGAGCTTCAGTTCCTCTTGCGCCTTTCTTTGTCCCGTGACATCACGGCTTATGCCGCGGAACCCGGTAATTTCGCCCCGGCTATTTTTTATAGGGTAAATAGAGTCCTCGACATAGACCCTGGAACCGTCCTTTCTGATATTTGTGAGCGGGAGCCAGTGTACCGGCTGCCCGCTGCGGTAAATTCCAGAGAATATTTCAAAGACCTTGGAGATATCCTCCGGGGGTATGTATTTCTTGTAGCTCAGTCCCTTCAATTCCTCCCTGGTATAGCCTAATTGACGGCAAAGGGCATCATTAAAAAACATATAATTGCCCTTTAAATCCGTCTCATAATAGACTTCATCCATTTCTTCCAGGATGGTGCGGTATTTCTCATCACTCTGCCGCAGGGCATCCTCGGCCAGCTTGCGGCCGGTGACGTCACGGCTTACACCGCGCAGCCCGATGATCTCACCCTTATCATTTTTTAACGGGTATATCGAATCCTCGGCATACATCCTTGTTCCATCCTTGCTTATAAAGGTCAGGGGCTGCCAGTGCTGCGGGTTGCCCGTCCGGAAGACTTCCGAAAATACGGCAACAATTTTGCTCACGTCCTCTGGGGGGACATATGCCTTATAATTCAGCCCCACTAGCTCTTCCCTGCTGTAACCCAGACGGCATAGGGCTTCGTTAAAAAAAGTGAAATTGCCTTCTGAGTCCACCTCAAAGTAAGCTTCATCCATTCCTTCCAGGATGGTGCGGTACTTTTCCTCGCTCTGCCGCAGGGCATCCTCGGCCAGCTTGCGGGTGGTGATGTCGCTGGTAAAATATAAGAAAGCCGGCTGGTTTTCCCAGGTGATGGCGATGCCGCTGATCTCTATCCAGATTATGCGTCCTTCCTCCGGCATAAATCTGAATTGGTAGGTGCCATGGACCACTTCGCCGCGCACCCGTTGCTGGTAACGCTCGATAGTGGCTTCTAAATCTTCAGAATATATCAGGTCCCTGGCACGTCTGCCGATCAACTTTTCGATAGGACAACCCATAATCTCGGCAAATTTAGGGTTGACAAATTTAATTATCCCGTCCTGAAGGACATGAACGCCTTCATTGGCGTTTTCAACCAGCAGTCTGTATTTATCCTCACTCTGCCCCAGGGTATCCTCGGCCAGCTTGCGGGCTGTTATATTATTTACGAAGTTGAGCGTGGCCGGCTTGCCTTCCCACTCAATTACGACACCCCTCAGTTCCGCCCATATTACCTTTCCTTCTTTGGTGAGGACCCTGAAGGAATAGTCTTCCACCGGTTCTCCCCTGAGGCGGCGCTCATATCTGTCGGCCACCATCTGCCTGTCGTCAGGGTGAATAATATCCAGGATGGAAATCTCGGAAAGCTCCTCTCCGGTATAACCTAATGCGCCGGGCGACATGTGATTAATAAATTTTATCTTCCCGTCCTGGAGTATGATTATGGCTTCGACGGCATTCTCAACCACCGTCCTGTACTTCCGCTCGCTGTCGTTGAGAGCCGACTCCAGATCAATGCGGTCTGTTATATCCTCCTGGAAAATCAGAGCAGCCGGCCTGCCTTCCCATGCGATGGTTGTTACGTGTGCCTCGACCCATCTGGTTTTTCCAGATTTAGCGATGGCACGGTATATATATGCTGAAGGGGCCTCTCCGCCGCTCATCCTGGAGGAGTGTTTTTCGAGCAACCGGCCGACATCATCAGGGTGGATCAGTTGGGATAAAGTTTTGTTTAATAGCTCTTCCCTGGTGAATCCCGTTATTTTGGAAATGCCTGATTTGGCAAATTTGATCTGGCCGTCTTGAATAACGAATATTTCCTCCGCCGCGTTATTGACAAGCATGCGGTAGCGTTCCTCGCTTTCCTCCAGGGCTTTTTCCGCCGTATTTTGCTGCGTCATATCCCTGGCGAAGAAGGAAACGCCGGCAACCTGCCCGGCAGGCGAAGTTATGGGATTTACTGAGATCTGCAGATCGACCGGCCCTTTTTCCAGGTCATAATGCCTTTCGAAAGTAAAATGTTCTCCCTGAAATCCCCGTTTCGTAACATCCGCCCACGATTCCCGGCTATCCACGGGGATGTCGGAAAATACACCCTCACCTTCCCTTAAATCAACACCATAAGCAATCAGGAAGAGTTTTCGTGCGGCGTTATTGGCGGTGATCAGGCGGAGCGCGCTATCAACAGACCAGATGGCGTCACGCGTGTTTTCCACTATGGCCGTTATACGCGATTCGCTTTCCTGTATAGCTTTATAGGATAGAAAGCGGTCTGTTATATCGTCGAAGGTCGTGAAAACACGGAAGGGTTTGTCTTCATTTTCTTTGAACTGGGGCTCGGCGCTGATATTGGTCCAGTGGAACAGGCCATCAACCGGATTAAAGGCTCCCACGACCGCGTCCCTGACCGTTTTCCCTGTATTAAGCGCCACGGCAGCCGGACGCATATTCCAGGGTAAATCAGCGCCATCCTCACTAATAAACTGCCAGATGGCATCTTGCAGGGCTCTGCCGATCATCTGGTCCTTGCTTAGCCCGAGGATCCTTTCGGCAGCCGGGTTTGCTGAGATAACCAAACCGTCGGCGTCATAATAAATCACGCCTTGAGCCATGGTCTCGAATAACAGGCGGTGTTGTTCTTCGCTGTTGCGCAGGGCCTCTTCGGTCCTCTTACGTTCTACGATCTCTTCCTGGAGATCAGCCATTTTGGCCTCGAGCTTCTGCATAAGGTTAACGCTGACCAGCTTTTCAGCGTCACTATTCTTCCTATCCCTGGGCGGCCTGCCCCTCTTTTTAGGCACAGGCTTTCGGGTCAATATCTCTTCAAGTGTTTTGACAAAGTTATCCGGCTCGACCGGTTTGCGTATAAAAGCCTGTACGCCCAGCTTTAAAGTCAGCTCCTCGTCTTTGGCATCCAGGAATGCCCCCGTAACAAAAACGAAGGGAATATTGCGCAGCTTGATGTCGGATTTGCATTCCTGAAGCAGATGAAAACCGTCCATAACCGGCATAAGTATATCAGAAACGATGATATCCACGTGATCGTCTTGAAGCTTTTGGAGCGCATCTTCGCCGTTTACAGCCGTAACTACCTGGCACCCTTTGCGTTCCAGGATGATTTTAAATAGGTTCAGATTATTCGAATTATCGTCGACAATCAGGGCTTTCATAGCGTCAATCCTGCCAAATGCACGGCAGATGCGGGTCAATCATCTCGTACAAATTCAATGTGATTGAACGCACCGAATATATTCTTCTATTTATTATGTCATCGTGTCAAGTTCCGATATTCTAAGAATATTGGTACTAAAGGGTCACAATTAAGCGTTTCCAGAGAGAGACTGCGGTTATGTTATAATTGTCCTGCACGTAGTTTAGCTATGGAAATAAGGTACAGCAGCGAACCTGATTTGACTAACCCGGTTATGATAGCAAGCTGGCCGGGCATAGGCAATATTGGCCTGATTGCCGTCGATTCCCTCAGGCGCTCCGTGGATGCCGAAAAGTTTGCCTACATAGAGCCCTGGGAATTTTTCTATCCCAATAAGGCTGTAATCCGCGATGGACAGCTAATGGATATTATGTTCCCTTCCAGTGCCTTCTATTTTAAAAAAACAGGCCGCAACGACCTGATATTCTTTATCGGCGAGGAGCAGCCGGCTGAGGGTGGCCGTGTGTATGCGGAGGGAAACAAGGCCTACGCCATGGCTAATCTGGTGTTGAATGTTGCGCAGAGGTTCGGCTGTCATCGTATTTACACATCGGGGGCGGCGGTGGCTCCTATCCATCATACGATGAGGTCTGGAGTTTGGGCTGTACCCAACTCGCCCGATCTGCTGGATGAATTGAAAAAGTACGGCAATGTAATGTTGATGTCTGATGTAGAGGGCAGGGAGGGACGCGGCAATATCACCGGTTTGAACGGGCTGTTGCTGGGCGTGGCCCACAGGCGCGGCATCGAGGCTGTCTGCATGATGGGCGAAATACCTATTTACCTTCAGGGTTTTCCTTTCCCTTATCCTAAAGCTTCCAAAGCTGTGATTGAGGTGCTGGCGGGGGCGCTCAATATTACCACGGATATGGACAGTATCAGTCAATTATCGGTGCAGAGCGAGCAGGAACTTTCCAACCTTTATGAAAAGCTGCCGGCTGAGATAAAAGACCAGTTGGACCGGCTTAAGCAGGTCAATGCCTCTGCCTCGGAAGGGACCGGCGTCATTACCGAAGAAGACAAGAAAAAGATTCTCGATGATATAGACAAGTTTTTTAAACGGGGTGGAGAACAGCATTGAGCGATGAACCGGTTTACAGGATATACGGCAAGCCCGGCCTTAAGAAGTCCGTTTTGATAGCAGGCTGGGCCGAGGATGCGGGTCATTTGGGTATGCAGACCCTGGACTATATTATGCAGGACTCGGGGAGCTGTGAATTCGGTGAGATCAGGCCCGAAGATTTTTTTGCCATGGCCGGCGTCAATGTGGAAGAAGATGTGGCCGTTTTCCCGCAGAGCAAATTTTATGTAAGCGGTAACCGCAAGCTGGTTATCTTTAAAAGCAGCATGCCGCGCAGCGACTGGTACAGGTTTTTAAATGCCGTGCTGTATGTCGCACAGAAGCACTGCGGCGTGAAGGAAATATACACGGTCGGAGCCATGCTGTCATTCGCCTCACACACCATGCCGCGGCTGCTAATGTCCATAGTTAATTCCAGAGAGATGAAGGCGAATATGGCGCCGTTCAACGTGGTGGATAATACGGACTATGAAACTCCCATCGGGCAGAAACCGACCCTCAGCTCTTACCTGTCATGGCTGGCCGGGCAGCGCGGGATAAACGCCGCCAACCTGTGGGTGCCCGTCCCGTTTTATCTACTCACCCTGGATGATCCCAGGGCTGTTAAGCGCCTGGTTTATTTTTTTAATACTAAATTCGACCTTGGCATCGATTTCACTGCACTGGACCTTCAAATTGCCGAACAGAGCAACAAGATTGCCCAATTGTTCAGGCAAGTGCCAGAGATAGAAAGCTTCGTACGGCGTTTGGAGGTGGGCGAAGGGCTGGATACGGAGGAAGCTGAGAAGCTGTCGCAGACGATGGCTGACGTTTTCAGGAGAAAGCCGAAGCCGCAGCAGTAATTCTGGTATAATCAGGTGCTTATCCCAACGACCTGGAAGGAGGTTTTCCTATGGCCATAGGTTATACAAAAGAAGGCAAAATTGCTGTGATAACCCTTAACCGGCCTGAAGCGCTCAATTCATTCGATCCCGAACAGTTGGACCAGTTCAATAAGGCCCTCTATGACTTTAATGAGGATGAGAATCTGTGGGTTGCCATTGTTACGGCTTCCGGAGAAAGGGCTTTTTCCGTGGGTGCGGATATCAAGACTACGCTGCCCAGGATACAGAACAGCTCCCAGCGTGGTGAGATGCCGGCGCCAGCCATCTGCGAGGATATGCAGATATGGAAGCCCATCATCGCCGCCATTAACGGCGCCTGCTTGGGAGGAGGTTTTGAGGTAGCCCTGGCCTGCGATATCCGGATAGCAGCTGAGAATGCCACTTTCGGCTTCCCTGAGATCAACCTGGGGCTTATACCGGGCTGGGGTGGCACTCAAAGGTTGCCGCGCTCCGTTCCGCTGGCCAAAGCCGCCGAGATACTGACTTCCGGCCGGCCTATCGATGCGAATGAGGCCTACCGTATCGGTCTTGTCAATAAGGTAGTCCCGGCTGCCGAACTGATGGCAGAGGCGAAAAAGATGGCCGAGACCCTGCTTAAGCCGGCGCCGCTGGCCGCCAGGGCAGCCAAGCAGGCCATGATGCAGGGCTTGAACACTACCCTGCTCAGCGGCCTTGAGATCGAGTACCAGCTGGAAAAATATGTCACTAAATCCGAGGATTTCAAGGAGGGCCGGCAGGCCTTTATGGAAAAACGTAAAGCTGATTTTAAAGCAAAATGAAATTTATTAAGGAGAAAAACCATGGCATTTAAGAAGATCGGCGTAGTCGGCTGCGGCCTGATGGGTAGGGGCATAGTCGAGGTCAGCGCAAAAACGGGGTATGACGTGGTGGTCTCGGAAATAAATAAAGAACTGCTGGACAAGGGCATGGCCGCCATTAACCAGTCGGTTGCCAGGGCCGTTGAGAAAGGCAAGATGACCGAGGATGATAAAAATAAAGCCCTGGGGAAAATCAAGGGCACGACAGATATGAAGGACTTTAAGGACTGCGATCTGGTGGTTGAAGCCGCCATCGAGAACCTGGACTTGAAAAAGAAGATATTCCTCGACCTGGACAGGATCTGCCGGCCTGATGCCATCTTAAGCACCAATACTTCCTGCTTGTCGGTTATGGATGTTGCTGCCGTGACCAAGAGGCCCGATAAGGTCCTGGGCTGCCACTTCTTCAATCCCGTGCCCGTTATGAAGCTGCTCGAGCTTGTGAAGACCATAACTACGGCTAAAGTGACTCTGGATGCCGCCGTCGAATGGGGCAAGTCCCTCGGGAAGACCGTGATAGTTGCCCCCGACCGGCCGGGGTTCATCGTCAACCGCTCATTTATGCCTTACATGATTGAAGCGTTCGAGATGTATGAGCAGGGCGTTGCCAGCCGCGAGGATATAGATACAGGCGTGCAGTTGGGATTGAACCATCCAATGGGGCCGCTGACCCTGGCGGATATGGTCGGCCTGGACACATTGCTCTTCGTAACTGATGCAATCTATGCCGAGACCAAGAACCCCAAGTTTATTGCGCCGGTGCTCTTACGCAAGATGGTCACGGCCGGGTATCTGGGCCGCAAGACGGGCAAGGGGTTTTACGACTATAAATAAGGGCTCTTCGCTCTATGGTTGAAGTCCGGTCTAGCCCTTGCCGGCAAACAGGTTCCTGGGGTTGTCGACCATCATGGTCTTGATCTGGCCGTCGCTGACCCCGCTCTGCTTTAGCGCAGGCACGATATCCCGGGACACGTGGTCCAGCCTCCAGTCTTTAAACAATTCCACGGCCTTCTCCGGCACGTCCAGGGGGCGTCCCAGCCAGAAGCTTACCGTATCATGCGAAAGCATGATCTTAGAGGCGTAGCCTTCCTTGCAGAGGATGGCGATATTCCGGACGTGTATTTCATCAGGGATGCCGTACATGATCGAGAGCCCGAGCCGGTCGAAGCCGATGCTGACGCCCTGGGCCAGGATGGCCTTCAAATAGCTTATTTCTTTGGAGTTGCTCACATGACCGATCATCACTTTTTTCGGGTCTGCTCCGTGGCTAAGGAGGAATTGTGCCTGCTCCGGTCCCCCGGTGGGCCCTTCAGTATGAGTGATAATGGGAACTCCGGTCGCTTTCTGTGCGATGGCGGCTGCCTTGTGGACATCCTTTTCATAGTCGGTCATAACCGGGCTGGAGCCTACCTTGATTGCCCCGGCCTTGACGCCGGTCACGCCTATTCCCTCTGAAATCTCCTTGATAAAAAGGTCGGCCATCATACGTGAGATATCGGTGCACCATACCTTCCTGCCCGCCCAGTATACCGGCGAACCTTCCTTTTCCGTATAAAGGCCCGTCGTGCAGATGATATTTATGCCCGTCCTGCTGGAAAGCTCTTTATAAAGAAGGGGGTCGCGTCCGCCGGTATCATTGGGCGTGGGGTCGATGACGGTCTGGACGCCGATTTCCTTGAGGGTGGCGCATGCGGCCAGGCCGGCCTGCAGGACTGCTTCGGGATCATACGGCACCATGCTAACATCGGAAAACCAGCCCGGATAGGCGAAGCAGAAATGCTCGTGGACAAGGGTCGTGCCCAGTTTATCGGGCGAGAGCGGTCCCATCGCTGAATTGATCATTTGTTTGGTGAACCTCCTGAAGAATTTATATTCCGGTTGCCCGCCCAACCATCGTTGATACCGGCCACCATGCCGAGCAAGATAACAGAGACTACCAGGATTGCGGGAATGCTGAACCATTTTTTCATTGCCTTAACAACCTCCCTGAAAAATAATTTTTGTGGGTTTGATATATAATGCTGTTGGATGTAACTAGATCGAACGGTTGACCTAAATTTAAAGCTCAATATAACTCTAACAATATTTGTTTGTCAATAGGCATTTAAAGCCAAAAACTTCAAATATAATAACAGGTTAATGTATAATGACGATGACATAATTGGCAGTTCATTAAACCGGTCATTTCCGAGGTAAGGTGATGGGAGATAAACCAGAAAAGTCCCGCAAGAAAAATGCCGCTCCCGCTTTGAGCGTAAAGCGGATAGCCAAAATCGCTGCATCATTATTTTTCGAAAAAGGTTACTCTCAGACCACTATGCGTGAGATCGGCAGGGCCTGCCATATTAGCCCGGGACACCTTTATTACTACATTAAATCAAAAGAGGAATTCCCTGTTCTCTTCGGTGAGATACGCCTGAATGATATCACGCAGTGGGAAAGGAAGGTGCGCGCAACTATGCCGGATTTGAAGCCGGAAGAGTGCCTGCGCAAAGCTGTCAGGGAGTACGTCTACTCGATCCACAAACGGCGCAAGATGATGCTTTTCTGGTACAGTGTTGCACGGTATTTGAAACGGGAGCAGTTGACCGGGATGTATGAGATTGAGAACAGGGTGATAGATGTATTCAGGGAAATAATAGAAAAAGGCCGCCGGAAAGGCGAGTTCGGCGCCAGCGATCCTTTTCTAACGGCCTTTCACGTTGAGCTGGTATGTCAGACATGGGCGCTGAAACGGTATTATCTGTATAAGAGGTATACCATAGATCAGTTTGCGGATGTTTGTGAGCAGCAAGCTGTTTTAATGGCGCGCGGCTACCCTGCAGCCAAGCGACGCAATAGTCCAAAATCGCTATAATTTCTGCGGTATGAAAATTCAAAAGGCGCGGGAGCTGGGTTTTTGTTTCGGCGTGCGGCGCGCCCTCAGAATAATCGAGGGCTCGGCCGACGGGAAAGTCAAGATCAGCACCCTCGGACCCATCGTTCATAATAAAACCGTGGTGGCGCGTCTCAAAGGGCTCGGCGTGGACGTAGTTGATAGTGTTGAAGACCTCAAAGGCGGCGTAATCGCCATATCATCGCACGGCCTTTCCCCGGAGGTCCAGGAGAAGATCCTGGCTACGGGAGCTAGCGTCATAGATACTACCTGCCCTATCGTGCGCAGCGCGCAGAAGGCCGCTCAGCGCCTGGCGAAGGCGGGCTTCGGAGTTATCATATTCGGTGAAGCCAGACACCCTGAAGTGAGGGGATTATTGGGATGGGCCGGTGAGAAAGCCATAGCTTCCATGGATGCCGATGCAGTTCCTCTTAGGAATTTGCCGGAACGTATCGGCATACTGGCTCAGACCACCCAGAGCCGGGCCGAATTTACGTCGTTTCTGGGCAAACTGATCGGCAGGCTGTTACCGCAGACCAGGGAGATCAGGGTGGTCAATACGCTTTGTCAGGAAACGCAGAAAAGACAGTTGGCGGCGGAGGACATTGCCGGGACCAGTGATCTCATGATCGTAGTTGGTGGACACAACAGCGCCAACACGCGCAGGCTGGCGGATGTTTGTTCCCGCGTTGTAGAAACACACCACATTGAGAATGCCGAAGAAATAAATACGGCATGGTTGAAGGACAGAAAGGCCGTCGGCATTACAGCAGGCGCCTCGACTCCCGATGAGGCAATCGAGCAGGTCATCATCAAAATACGTTCCATTATTGCCGGCTAAGCCGGCATCCTCCTTGCCTATAATCTGACTAAATTGGACAGCCGCCTTATAATTAAAAAGTAAGATGAAGAGGGCATCGTTGGACGGTAAATATATTATTTCTGCGCTGGTGCTGGCGGCTGTGTCACTGGCCGTATCTTGCTCAGGGCCGCGGCCCGAGGCAGCGGAAAACAGCACATATACCATCAATATTAATTCCGAAAGTGTCGGCGGCCAGTACGGGCCTGCACAATACCAGATCGGTCTGGCTTATCTGAGCCAGGATAATTACCAGGAAGCTTTGAAGGCCTTCGACTCTTCGATCAACAATGGATATTCCGCGCGCGATGTGCATTTCGCCCGTGCCCAGGCCTATGCCGGGCTGGGACTTTACTCAGGCGCCATCGGCGACACCAGCTTCTGCATTGATTTAGACCCGAATTATGCGGCAGCCTACGAACTGCGCGGCGTCTCGTATCTGAACAGCGGCGAATACCAAAAAGCTATAGCGGATTTAACCCAGTCCCTGGCCATCGACTCATCGTCGAAAGAAGCCTATTTCAACCGCGGTATGGCTTTAAAAGACATGGGTGAATTCGATAATGCCGTGGTAGATTTCAAAAGGGCCATTAATCTGGACCCATCGTATTTACAAGCTGTGATCTGGCTGGGCAGGACCTATTATGCCCTAACCGATTACGCATCGGCGGCCGACCAATTTTCCCGTGCCATAACGATCGACCCGGTCGAAGCTGCCGTCGCCTACAGTGACCGGGCGGTATGTGAGGGTAGGAACGGCCAGTTGGATGACGCCCTGGCAGATCTTAATATCCTGGCGGGACTTCACCCCTCTTTTTATATGGTTTTCTATAACCGGGGCGTCGTATATATGAAGATGAACAAGTCCTCCCCGGCTATCGTGGACCTTGACACTTATCTCTGCCTGGACGTTACCGATAAGTACGGTTTAAGCGGGCTGGCGGACAGTTGGCGCGGCTACTATCCTGAGTATTACATCAATAACGAGGACCAGGCTTTATATGATCAGGCAGCGGGCATATGCAATGGAATATTGTCGCAGGCCGGCACGCAGAAAGACCTGGCCTTTACCGCAGGTGCGCTTTATTTTCCGGGAGAGCATACGGACTATGGTAGCGCAGCCTTTCGGATGCATCACTGGAGGTGAATCAGCCGAGCCGGCCGGTGAGGAGGCGTCCGCCGATGACGTGGAGGTGGATATGGTCTATTTCCTGCGTCCCATCCGGGCCGCAATTTATGGCCAGCCGGTAACCGCTCACTGCGATCCCCTCTTTTTCAGCTAGCTGCCTGGCTGCCAATAGCATCTTGCCGGCCAGCGCCCTATCTGCTTCCGTCAGGTCGTTTACCGATGGTATATGTCTTCTCGTGATGATGACATCATGCACCGGCGCCTGTGGATGTATATCGCGGAAGGCCACCAGGTCATCGTCTTTATATACTATGTCCGCGGGTATTGAACCGGAAGCAATCTTGCAGAAAATGCAGTCCATGGGACTTTAATATCAGGCTATCCTGATAGTTTGACAGGTGGTAGTGCGTTCAATGCCGCCGATCTTGTGGAATTGTTCCGTAATCAGCTTGCCGACGTTGTCAACGGACTCTCCCTCGACGACGGCAATTATATCGTAAGGACCCATGACCGCATCCACCGATTTTATCCCTTCGAGCTTTTTTAGCGATGTAAGTACCGATTTGGTCTGCCCCACCGAAGTTGTGATAAGTACGTATGCTTTGGCTGCCATAATCCCACCTCCATGTCATAGAATTTTAGCCTATCGCCTTAGATTTGCGCAAGCTTTCCAAATCAGCTTCCGAATATCCCAGAGATTTCAGCACCTCATTGGTATTCTCGCCCGGGTAAGGCGCCAGGCTCCTCACTTCGCCCGGCGTTCCAGATAGCTTGATGGCGATACCGGGCTGTTTCACTTTGCCGAGCCCGGGGTGATCGAACTCCAGCAGCATGCGACGGTGCAGGAGCTGCGGATCGCTGAAGATCTCTTCTATGGAATATACTTTCCCAACCGGCACATCGGACTTGATAAGCAGGTCGAACCACTCATCGCGCGTTTTAGTAAGGAAGATTTTTTTAAGCTCCTCTTCCGCTGCTTTCCATTTAGCATCCTGTGGCTTGTGAGCCAGGTGGTCGAAATCGAAGCTCAGGCTTTTAAGGTCCTCCCTGCCGATGGCCCTGCAAAAATTTTCCCAGAACCACGGCTCGATGCATGCCAGGCTGATCAGCTTCCCGTCTTTTGCCTGGTAGGTTTTATAGTACGGATAGCCGCCTGCCAGCGCCCATTCGCCGCGCGGGAAATTATGACCGGCGCCGAAATGCTGCTGCAGGAAGAAGGTCATCAGGGTGATAACGCTGTCGGTGTAGGAAATGTCTATATACTGGCCTTTGCCCGTCCTCTCGCGGGCGAAGAGGGCTGTCAGTATGCCGACTGCACCGTGCATGGAAGCGCCCGCGAAATCCGCCAGCAAGTTCAGCGGGATGGCCGGCGGCTCCCCGGGCCAGCCGATCAGGTTGAGCGCACCGGCGATGGATATATAGTTGATATCGTGCCCCGGATACTGGCTGTAGGGCCCGTCCTGACCGTAGCCGCTTAACGAGCAATAAACGATGCGGGGGTTTAGCTTGCTTACCATCTCATAGTCCACTCCCATGCGTTTCACAACGCCCGGGCGAAAGCCTTCAACGATGACATCGGCATTGCCGGCGAGCCTGTAAAAGACTTCTTTGCCCTGCTCGGACTTCAAATTGAGTCGGATGCTCTTTTTATTGCGGTTGAGCGCGTTGAATGCCTGGAGTGTTTTCAATGCCTCAGCGTCATGAGGGTCCGCTTGTGTGTCGTTCGGAGTAAATGCTTCGACTTTTATGACTTCGGCGCCCATATCGCCCAGTATCATGGTGCAGAGCTCGCCCGGCGGCATGTGAACGAGCTCCAATATCCTTACGCCTTCCAATGCCTGCATGCGCCTCCTTTAACGTCGACCTAGAGGATTAGGTATCTTACAATCGGAAGGGGCAAGAGTCAACAAAAGGGGAAATTCCAATCAATAAATAAATGAAAAATATTTAAAAAATTAGAAGATTAGAAAATTAGGAATTGTTTGGAGCTTCTTTTCTAAGGAAGGCGTTGAAGAGGAAACAGGCTCCTCTTCGTATTTAGCGACGCGGGAAATCTGTTCTAACGATAAGGCCATGCCGGGTACAGGGCGTTGAAGAGGGGCTTTAGCCCCTCTTATAAATATAATCCTCCTCTCCTGGGAGAGGGGTAGGGGTGATGGAATACTTAGCCTATTTGATTTTACTTTTAGCCGAATGTATGATTAACAAGGTTTGCCGTTTAAAAGGGGGCATGTTGTTGGAAATATGAAGATCAGTGAGATCATCAAAAGCAGCGGGAAAAGCCTTTCGTTCGAGTTCTTTCCGCCCATAACTCCCATAGGTGAGGACCGGCTGTTGGAGCGCATCAACCGGCTGAAGGCCTTCGCACCTTCTTTTGTGTCCGTGACGCAGCATGCCGGGCGCAACACCCTCGAGAAGACCAAGCATATCGTTAAAAAGATTCACGAAGAAACCGATGTCATCGTGATGCCGCACGTAACCTGCGCCGATCCCCGCAGGGCTGAGCTGGAGCCGGTAATAAACTACTATAAAGAGCTTGGAACTGAGAATATACTGGCTCTGCGCGGGGACCCTGAGGAATACGAGCCGGGCATTTTCGACGGTCAAACGCACTTTCGCTACGCTGTAGACCTCGTGCGATTTCTTAAGACATATAATAACTTCTGCATAGGCGTGGCCGTGTACCCTGAAGGCCACATCGACTCTCCCAACCTGGGAATAGATATTGCATTTACCAAGCAAAAAATAGACCAGGGAGCGGAATTCGGCATAACCCAGATGTTCTTCGAGAACTTCTATTATTACCAGATGATGGAGCGTTTTCAGCAGGATAATATAAACATCCCTATCATAGCCGGCATCATGCCCATTACAGACTTCCAGAGAGTGGAACGTTTCAGCGATGTCAGCGGGGTTGAAATACCCATACCCCTAATCACCAAATTCGAAGAGATGGACAGTCCCGAAGATGTCGTTAAAGCAGGTATCGACCTGGCCAGCGAACAATGCCTGGACCTCTGGGAAAACGGCGTGCGCTATTTCCATTTCTACACGCTCAACCGGGATGAGGCCGTCATTAAGATCCTTAATAACCTCGCTTCCACATTCGGCTTACCCCAGACCAAATAAATCCTAAATAATAAACTCTAAGCTCTAAACAAATTCAAAGCCCAAAGCCCAAAACTCGCAATAGTTATGAATCACTATAGCTAATGTGGCTTCACACACAAGGGCTTTAAATATTAAGATTGAACTGTGCTAATATAATGTTGTAATCATCGTTTGGGGAGGTTGGTATGAGCTTCATAATTGCATTGGTAATAGGGATAGTTATCATGATAGCAGGTGTTGGGTTATCGCTATACTACCAAGGTAAAGCATTGGAGGCAACAGGATCACCGGATCAACAAAAGAGTTTGGGTAAGATTATGGGAACGGTAGGGATAATTTGGGTAGCAATGGCCCTTTTGTATTGCGCAGCCGTTGTGATGCTCCGGATATCAGCCTTGGGCGTGACCCCTAAATAAGTACTACCTTAAACTAAGGCATTCCGTTTTTAATTTACTAATTTCAAAGATTCGGATTTGGTTTTTGGAATTTTGAATATGTTTGGTATATTATGTTGAGCTTATGGAAGATGCGCTGTCGACTGCACGGGTGCTGGTTGGCATCGAAGAGGGTGAGCGGCGCGCCATAGCCCGTGAACTGCACGACCGGCTGGGTCAATCGCTGGCCGTTTTGAAACTGCTGCTGGGAGAAGCAGCCAACTCCCCTCCCGACAAGCTGCGCTACACCCTGGGTGAAGCCCAATCGCTGGTCAATGAGATGATGTCCCTGACACGGGACCTTTCGCTGGAACTGCGTCCCAAGATGCTGGACGACCTGGGTTTGCTTCCGGCCATGCTTTACCTTTTTGAGAGCTATACCTCCCGCACTCATGTCGGCGTAAAATTCGAGCACCTGGGCCTGCACAAGAAATTTCCCCTGGAGATCGGCCTGACAGCCTATCGCATCGTGCAGGAAGCCTTAAACAATGTGGCCCGGCATTCCGGCGCCGGTGAGGCCAAGGTAATGGCCTGGTCGAACCGACGTTGGCTGAGCGTGCGCGTCGAGGACAGTGGCGCCGGGTTCGAGCCTGAAAAACTGCCGGACAATTACCACGGCGGTATAACCGGGATGAAGGGTCGCACTTTGATAGCGGGCGGCAGGTTTACCATCTCATCCACTCCCGGGGCGGGCACGGTGCTTACCGCGGAACTGCCGCTGCCGGTGAAGTCCAGACGGGAGCAGGCGCAATAGATGATTACAGTATTTCTGGCCGATGACCATCATGTTGTCCGCCGCGGCATAAAAGCCCTTCTCGAAGCCGAACCCGATTTGCAGGTTACCGGGGAGGCCGCTACCGGCGTGGATGCCGCCGAACAGGCACAGCGCCTCAAGCCCGACGTCCTGGTCGTGGATTTAATGCTGGCCGATATGAGTGGGCTGGGGGTCATCAGGCAGGTCAGGAAGCGTTCGCCCCACACTGTTGCCGTAGTGCTGTCCATGTACGGCAATGACTGTTACGTGGTTGAAGCGCTGCAAGCCGGCGCTATGGCCTATGTACTGAAAGATTCTCCCCCAGAGGAACTTTTGCGGGCTGTACGTGCGGCAGCTGCGGGCCGCCGTTACCTGGCTCCTCCGCTTTCGGACCGCGCTATCGAAGCCTACCTGATAAGGTCCAAGGAAAGCAAGCTCGACCCGTATGACATGCTCACATCCCGTGAGCGTGAGGTCTTGCACCTGGCAGCCCAGGGATTGACCAGCCCGGAAGTAGCCAACCGGCTGTGCATCAGTCCTCGTACGGTGGAGGTGCACAGGGCTCGCGTCATGCATAAACTGGGGCTGCGCAACCGCATGGAGCTCATCCACTATGCAGTCAGAAAGGGCATCCTGCCCAAACAAGACCAGTAGACGAGAAAACTCTAAATTCTAAACTCTAAACTCTAAGGTTTATGCCTCCTTACCCCTAACCCCTCTCCCCAAGGAGAGGGGATTTCTTTTTTCCCAAGAGGGAACAGGTTCCCTCTTCAACGCCTTTTTCTTTATTTTTAAATTTAAAATTGTTTGGAATTTGTTTAGTATTTCCTAAAAATACGTGTTTTACCCCTATCCCAATTGGGGAAACTACGTATATCACTCTCGAAAGCCCTGACCTATAATTCCCTGTGACGCGCGGGACACGTAGCCGCGTGCTAAAGGCGCATTCTATTTCACAGAGGAGTTATTCTAATGGACCAGTATTCATGGTTTAATAGTTATGATCCCGGCATGAGGGCCTATTGCAAGGAGAGGCTGACGGCCTATAAGGTGCCGCGGCAGATAGAGATCAGGCAAAGCCTGCCTAAGTCCGCTATCGGCAAACCGCTGGCCAGGATACTCCTTGACGAAGAGATGGCAAAAAAGCAACAATAAATAACTTTGGAGGCAAGAGGTTAACATAATGGTAAAAGTAATATGCGACAGCACCGGCGACATACGCGACCTGGCTAAAGAATACGATATCAGCCTTATACCGCTGAACGTGCTTTTCGGAGAGGAAAGCTACGAAGACGGCGTAACTATTACGCCCGAGGAATTTTATAAGAGGCTGGTGACGGACAGCAGGCATCCCACCACATCGGCGCCCGCGCCCGGCCAGTTTGTCGAGCTTTACAAGAAGCTGGCCAAGGAGACGGATGAGATCGTAGTCCTGACCATCTCGGCGGGGCTGAGCGCAACTCACGAGAGCGCCCTGCAGGCCAAAGAGCTGATCGGCAACCTGTGCAAGGTCGAGGTTGTGGATTCCAAGATGACCTGCGGTGGGCTGGGGTTGCCCGCGCTGAAGGCGGCCAGGGCCGCTAAGAAGGGCGACAGCCTGAAAGATATCGTTGCCATGCTGAATGATGCCCTGCCGCGCATCCGCGCCTATATGATCTTCGATACCCTGGAATACCTTTTGAAGGGCGGGCGCATCGGCAAGGCCCAGGCCATGCTGGGCGGGCTACTGAAGATCAACCCCATGCTCACGCTCAAAGACGGCCTGATCCAGCCCGTGGCCAGGGCCCGCAGCCGCGCCAAGGCCAAGGACATGCTGGTGAACATGATCAAAGATATCCCCGATATCGAAGAGATGTTCGTCGAGGATGCCACCACCATGGATGAGCGTGAGGAAGTGGAGGACCGCATAGCCGTTTTCTTCCCCAGGGAGAAGATGCACGCTACCAAGGTCAGCCCGGTGATAGGGGTTCACAGCGGCCCCAACGTATTGGCCGTTTGCGCGATTTCTTCCAAATAGCTCAGTGGCCTTCTGCTTCGTAAGCGCCTACATCCCTGTAGTAACGCTGCGCCATCTCATGAGAGGCCGGATTGGTATACAGCTCGGGCGCCGGCTTTTCTATCAGGCCGGCGATCAGGCCGGCCACCTCTTCTGCCGACTGGATAACCATGGGCGAGCGTGCCGGTATGCCGGCGGCAGGGGGTTGGGCGTTTCCCAGCACGTTGCGAGCGAAATCGGTGGATACCACCCCCGGCATGACCAACGAGACATGAATACCCGGATAGTCCTTTCTCAAATCCATGCGCAGGTTGGCTGTGAGTGCATTGACGGCGCTTTTGGCTGCGTTGTAGGCCGACCTGAAGGCAGCCATGGGGACCCTGCCCAGGAAGGATGAGACGTTGATCAGGTGTCCTTTTCCCCTCTGCTGAAAGTGAGGCACGATGGCCTGCATGCCGTAGAGGGCCGACTTCACGTTGACCCTGATCATCTCGTCCAGGTCTTCATCGGTCAGCTCCATCACGTTTTTGCCGATGCCGCGCCCGGCATTGTTGACCCATACGTCCACATGGCCGAACTTCTTCAGGGCTGCGTCGCGCAGGCGCTCGACGTCCTTGCGCTTCGTAACGTTGGTTACAACGGCAATGGCCCGGGGGCCGGCCTTTTCAGCCACTGCCTTTAACTCTTTTTCACGACGTGCGGCCAGAACCAGGCTGTGCCCCTCGGCGCCGAGCTTGACGGCCAGGGCGGCGCCTATCCCGCCGCTGGCGCCGGTTATCACTACAACTTTACTTTCCATTTCGTGCAACTCCTCACGCTATTTGTACATTAATAATAAAACACAAGCCCCTGCGGGGAAACTCTAAACCCTAAACACTAAATACTAAGCAAATACAAAATCCCCACGTCATTGCGAGCGTCCTCCCCCACGTCATTGCGAGCAAAGCGAAGCAATCCTTTGAACGAAGGCGAAAGTCTAGTCTTAATGACGTGAGATTGCCACGTCGCTACGCTCCTCGCAATGACGGTGTTAATAGAGGGTAAGGGCGTCGAAGAGGCGACTGATTACTCTTCGTATCCAACGACGCGGGACATGTGTTCTAACTGGCAAGGCTTTCCGGGCAAGGGCGTCGGAGAGGGAAAAATAAACAGTCATTGCGAGCAAAGCGAAGCAATCCTTTGAACGAAGGTAATTGCCAGACCTGATTTCATGAGATTGCCACGTCGCTACGCTCCTCGCAATGACGGTGTTAATAGAGGGCAAGGGGCGTTGAAGAGGGGCTTTAGCCCCTCTTTTTAAAAAGAATTCCCCTCTCTTGGGAGAGGGGCAGGGGAGAGGGATTAGAGTTTAGTATTTACAAATTAAAAATAATATACTTATACTATGTCAAAGCATTGGGGATGGGTGGTATTGGCAGGCGGTTTACTCCTCTTATGCTCATGCACAGCCTCTGGAACTATCCCCGCTCAAACCCAAAGCCAAAATACCACCTCACCCATAGCGCAGAAAAGCCCCTGGCCGCACATCAACTCTTTCTCAGTGAACAATGACAATATCACCCCGGGTGAGAATGTCACCCTGAGCTGGGACACGTCGGATGCCGATACGGTCAACATCGACCCGCAGGTAGGGAAAGTCGCTACGTCCGGTTCGATCGAGGTGGGGCCGCAGGTGACCACCAAATACACCTTGACGGCCTCGACGGTCGGGGGAGAGGCCACGGGCTGGGTAACGGTCCAGGTGGCAGCTAAAAACACCTTCATGCCCGACCTGGTGATAACCAGTGTAACCTATAATAGCGGGCTGCTTTACTACACGATCAAGAACATCGGCGCTGTGGCGGCCGGCCAGAGCTACACATACCTCTATGACCAGAGCAAACAACTGCGGGACACGAGCTGGGTGGGGAGTCTGGCCCCGGGCGAAGAGCAGACCCTGCCTTTCACCAACTATAATTATGACGGCAACCCGATTACCGTCTGCGCCGACGGCGGCAACGACGTAGTAGAGGCAGACAAAGACAATAACTGCTACGTTCCCATCTTCGGTTTCAAATACAACTACGATTTTGCGCAGTATGCCACGCGGGCGATTTGGATGAATACCTCTGGAGGGGTGGATTTCGGCGAAGTTGGTGACAGCAACAGCGGGATGGTTACAAAAATTAACGGTATAGTGGCCGAGGATAATCAGACCTATAACAACGTAATCGAGATGGTCCCGCCCGGCTCAGCCCACCAGTGGATCGAGGGGCATTTCGGCGACTGGCAGGAGCAGTGGAACGTCGGCGGGTCCATGGTCCCGCTCGCGCTGCCTCCCAGCACGCATTTCACGTCATGGGTAGGCCTTTCTGCAGAGGCTGAAGGCGGCAGCGGCGTCACCTTCATTTTCGGCCTGGAGGATTCCGGCGGCGCCGTGCAATGGTGGCCGGGTGTGGACGTCGCCTATGACGGCAAGATCAAGCCCATCGATATCGACCTCTCGGCCTATGCCGGCAAACAGGTCATGTCCATCCTCCGAGTACAGGCGCCGGCCAGCCCCGATAAAAGCTATGCCCTGTGGATCGGTCCCAAGCTGACGCAATAATATGAGCGGTTTATTTGATACAAGTTATATGCTATAATAGCCTTAATAAAATTAAGGAAGAATGTTATGGCTAAGGGTACAGTCAAATTAACCATAAGTATACCGCCTAATTTAATGGCTGTAGCCGATGAAGTTGCTCGTGAGAAGAGAATCAGCAGAAGCAAAGTGGTCCATTTATGTTTGCAGGAGCTGGCTGAAAAACGTTTGCGCCGTAGAATGGAAGAGGGATACAAGGCTATGGCCAAAGAAAACCTGGCATTTGCAGCTGAGGCTTTTAAATTGGCCGATGAAGTCGTATTTGGTAAGGACGAATAAAGCATGGCTACGGTATGCAAACGTGGCGAAATCTACTGGGTGAACTGGCATCCGGGCAGGGGAAGTGAACAAACAGGCCGAAGGCCGGCTCTGATAATTCAAAATGACATCGGAAATCAATACAGCCCCACTACGATTATAGCTGCTTGCAGCACCGCGCAGGCAAAAGACTATCCCTTTATTGTTAATATCGGCTCAAAGGAGAGTGGCCTCCCCAGAGGTTGTTCGGTCAACCTGGCCCAGGTAATCACTATTGATAAGGCCCGGCTGGTAAAAAAATGCGGCGGACTATCCGAAAGTAAAATGAATGAAATAGATCAAGCCATCAAATACAGCCTGGGTTTAAGTCTGTTGTGACGACCCTGGCATCAATCTAATTGATTCACTATCAACTTTTCAGGGATGCGGCGGCGTCGGTATCTTATCGGAGGCTGTGCCGCCGGGGTTTTCACAGGATATCTTTTTTGATCTGGTCGAACTGCTCTTTGGTGATCTCGCCTTTGGCATAGCGTTCCTTGGCGATATCCAGGGCGCTCTTTGTGCCCATGCCCATACAGGGACCGCCTTTGCCTGTTGCCCGCCTGACTATCCATACTATAAACCAGATTACAGCGACCCAGAACAGGATGAAAAACACAAAGCCCAGGCCCCACCATCCCATCATTCCGTCACCCCAGTACATGATGCACCTCCTTGTATATCCAGCTTTTAATGCATAATGCATTTCCCGCCCAAATGAGGCGGATGTTTAAAACATACGCTTTATCCCGTTAAATAGTCATAAAATCGGAGGGCGAATAATTAAAAATGTGTGACATTAAACCCCTTGGGGGAAACCCTAAACTCCAAATCCTAAATCCTAAACAAGGGGATAAAATAAACAGGTCATTGCGAGCGAAGCGAAGCAATCCTTTGAACGAAGGCGAAAGGCTAGTCTTAATGCCATGAGATTGCCACGTCGCTACGCTACTCGCAATGACGGTGTTAATAGAGGGTGAGGGGCGTTGAAGAGGGGCTTTAGCCCCTCTTATAAAAAGAATTCCCCTCTCCTGGGAGAGGGGTCAAGGGAGAGGGAGATAAATATATCTCATAATTTTTTATAAGTATCCTTGTTGCGCCTGGCGATACGCACGATTATCACTTCTTTGGCTTTATCATCTATGGCATATATAATCCTGCATTGCCTCACGCGGATGCGCCATAACTCGCTTTCGGCCAACTTTTTGACCCTGACCGGCCTCGGGTTGTCTTCCAGAGATGAAATAACCCTTGCAACAGCCTCATAATCCTGTCCGGCAAGGTCATCGAGGTCTTTTTGCGCAGGGCGCCTGAGCTTGACCTTGTAGCTCACCCTTTAAGCTTCCTCTCCTTTCGCTTTTGTTGATAATCTTTCCAGCTCACAGTTCCCTTAGCATCGGCCAGGGCCCGCAACCCCTCCCTGATATCCTCTTCGTCCTCCAGCACTTCCATAGCTGCTTCTCGAATCAAATGCGACATAGAGGTTCGGCGAATAAAAGCCAACTGGCGGAGTCTCTCAAGTTGGTCTTCGGTGAGGAAAATTGTAGTCCGTTTCAATGATAGGCTCACGTAAATTTACCTCCGCTTAGATTATAACATATAAACATAGCGGTGTTTGTATGTCTAAATGAGTTGAAGAGGGATAAAATAAACAGGTCATTGCGAGCGAAGCGAAGCAATCCTTTGAACGAAGGCGAAAGTCTAGTCTTAATGCCATGAGATTGCCACGTCGCTACGCTCCTCGCAATGACGTGGTAATTACAGAGGTAAGTATACCGCCACGCCACGACAACCACTATACAAGTGTGGTAAAATTATAGTATGGCGAAGAAAGTATTTGGCAGAATTTTCTTTGGGGTGGAAGTCGTGAATACGATATACACCACTGTACAATGGGTTACAAATGCTCAGACTTGGGGGCTATCCAAAGAAACTTGGCTTTTTATCGGCGTGGTGGTCTTTTTTGTAGCTGGCATTGTCTTGTCGGGTATTTATGTATTCTGGAAGGATAGTAACAAAGAAGAAAGGCAAGATAAACTTAGGAAGGTCAAATACTACGAATCACGTGATAAAGCACCAGATTTGATAAAAGAACTTAAGAACGATGAAAAGGCATGGGTTCTTTGGCATGTAGGTGGTATAGCTGAACCAAGTGGTGACTATGCTAAAATTCAAAGAATGATACTCGTGCATCCTAATAGCACTTATTTAGGTGATTTAGCTACCGTCACTATGTCGGAAAGTGACGACCTTTACAAACACTTGGATTTGCTAATTGGCAAGATGATTAAATTGCGACGTAATTCTAGTGAGGATAACATTCGCCTGTATCGTGGGTTGCCTAGTACCCTTATAACTTTCGCAAATCCTGAAGGCAATAACGCTAGAGCGTTGGTACAAGTAGTCATGCCATATGAAAAAGCAACAATACGCCCATGTATTTTAGTTGAAAAATCCAATAATGAACCATTATATAGACGTATTTCGGATTATTTTGAACTAGCGTGGGAAGCAAGCAAAAGACCCGAGGATGACCCTATATCAGACTTGAAAAGTTTGGCTATACCTAAGTCTTCAACTTCATCAGAAGTAGGGACTAATCCTAAAGAATCTAATAGAAAATTCTCAGAACTTTCAGATGAGGAAATTCAGACTACAATCCGTGGTTGGTTGGATATGGTAGGATTCTCAATTCAACGGCAACGAGTAGATGAAAGCCATGTTTTTTTTAGCTACAAAGTTATCGACACTATTGACCGGCCATGTTCTGTCACAAGATATAAGCATAGTCCGCATTCCATTGACTTTCATGCCGATCTTGGATTTAAGCCGCCAACAAAAATTGCATCAAAAATCCCTGAAAGTGAGATCAAGAAGCTAGTCAATAAGATTAGCATTGGATTACTGCAATTAGGGTGCGGTTATGAGTTTCTATCTGTGGACGACGGATTCGGTATCCGTCTAAATGACCAAATTAAACTTGATGATTCCTTGACCATGCAATTATTCAGAGAAAAAGGCGCTTTTATGATGCGAGCATTCATCTTGGTTATGGAGATAATCGGACAGAGTTTACAGGAACTAGGTATCGAAGTACCGCTTTACGAAAGGAAACCAGATGCCAAAACGCAAGATGGTCAAACGTGATATTACTAGGGAACAGTTCTATGCCCTACTTGGTAAAGCGGCTGAACGGGTTAAGCCTACTGAATCTGATTTAGAACCGTTAGAAACATCGGACGTTCCTCAAGACGATGGTTGTAGCGAAATTGATATTCATTCAGATATGACTGAAGATACTTCGGACTGACAGCATGATAAACGCCACCTATTCCACGCTTTACAAGGCTCCAGAAGCCCTCAATGGTATTGGTGTGGGCAGAACCAACAACATACTCGCCAGCCGCATGATTGCACTTAATATGACCAAATCCAGCATCTTCAACCTTGTCGTAGACAGAATATTCGTCCGTATAGATCATGGTTCTGCGTGTCACGTTCTTAGCGATGAGTGGCATCACCGTAGAACGCTTGACATTGGCGACCGCTTTAACACTGACCTTGCCGTTGCGTTGTGCAATACCGATCACGGGAACCTTATGGGAACCTTCGGCTGGCCGACCCTGGTTATCACCACGCCTTTTGCCACCGATGTAAGTCTCGTCAATTTCAACCTCATTCGTGAACATGCCAGCGTTTTCATCAAGAAGTGTGCGGATTTGCTTAAACATGCGCCAGGCCGTCTTATAGGTTACGCCTGTCCTGCGCTGAAGTTCTTTGGCAGAGTGACCGCTTCGAGTAGTAGCCATCCAAAACATAGCCTCAAACCAAACTGTAAGCGGAGTAGTGGACTTGTGGAAGATAGTTCCTGCGGTAGGATAATATTCATGCCCACACTCGCATTTATAGCAAGGCCGTTTAGCAACCTTGTAATGCTTTTTAACTGTTTTGCAAATCGGGCATTCAACGCCATTCGGATAATGCTTATTCTTGAGCCATTCAAGGCAAGCGTCGTTATCTGGAAATTCCTTTGCAAAAGTTTTGCCTGTGTACTTGGCCTGTTTCGTATTCATTTTTCTACCCTCTTGAACGTAGTATATCATATAAAGTTCGTGGTGTCAAGGGATAGTTACCAATACTAAATCCTAAACAAACCCCAAATACAAATATAAATAAGAGGTTTTGGGTTTTGAATTTGTTTAGTGCTTAGAGTTTAGTATTTAGAATTTTATAAGTTGCCCCTCTTGACATAAATGATATAATATGCACATAAAGCACAGTACGCACGTGCTGGATGTGCAGGCTGTGCCGGATGGAATAGAAAGGATGGAAACACTGGAAACACTGGAAACACTGGATACACTGGATATAGTGGAAGTGATGGAAGGTACTACAATACGCAGATATCTGCGAGAAAACGGAGGTGAAAAACATGCCTGAAATCAGGGCCGCGGTTACGGTGGAGGTGCACCGTAAACTCAAGGAAGAGGCGGCGCGCAAAGGTAAGCACCTGAAAGAGCTGGTCGCCGAAGTGCTGCTGGCACATATCAAGGACGGTGCAGGAGGTGTAAAAGGCAAGGCCGCCAGAAAATACGGCTAAACTTTTCGCCATGAAATTTCGTTTTACTGTAATGTCGAATTATAATCTTAATAATCCATTGAACAGGGAGGTACATATTCTTAATAGTTGCTTAACAAACGCCATGTATGATTTCAAGAACCGTGCAAGCGTTTTTTGGGTCTTTTCAAATTAAACGGAGGTGAAATTTAGAAAAATGATTCCTAAAAATTTCTCAGGCTTAAGTATACTTCTTATACTCGCATTACTGATTTCGTCATTCTCATTCGTAATACCGGCGGCGCCTGTACAGTCGGCAACGTCGGCAACGGGAGTAACTATCAATAGCCCGACATCCGGCACTCCGGCGTATAATCACCAGGGTGGTCAGGTCCAGATAAGCTATAACCTTGCAGGGTCCGGAGGTGATAGCAATGCCGTACAAATATCGGTTACCAACGGTGTAACGACGATCGCTACCGTCTCAATAGGGCAGGCGTCCGGCGCTACATACACCCCGTACATATCGATTAACAATCCGGCGCCCGCGGGCACTTACAACCTAATAGTCGCCGATGGAAATGGCCATCAAGCCACATCTACCAATTGCATTATCATAAACAATACGGCGCCCATCATTCCTGCTCCAACTTCGCCGCCTTCTACTGGCGGTTGGTCATCCAATTCGACAAGTGTCCATAATCCTCTGGCGTTTGCGATCAGCTCGGTAAGCACGACAGCTACAGTTACCGTGGGACTGGGCGTTAACAGCAGCACGAGCTTTGTTACGATCAATTCCTCTTTGGTTAACCCCATAACCGGTCCCATAACGTACTACAGTGGCTATCTTGCTCCCTCCGGGAGTGGGCCGCTGGTGGTTGGCACGGTGGGCCAATTCTGGCTGCAAATAACAGCTACGGATTCTTACCTAAATACGACTCAGATAACCTATGGGCCATACACGTTGGTTACTGCAGGGCCACAAAGCTACGTTAATCCGGCTATGGGCCCCGGCTATACCTCAGGGCAGATTTTCAATACCGCAGCAGCCGGCCCCCCGATTTCCGGATCGATTTCAACTCCTACGGGTGCCGGGCAATACGAGATAGGCCTTTTTGACTTCAATGTCAGCAGCTCAAATCCTGCCGTCCTGCTGACCGGCGGATGGCAGACTGCGGTCAATGGTACCTACGGCACCTGGAGCGGCAACACTTTCGCAATCAACTACCCGTGGACGGTGCCGAGCACTATAATGAGTTCCAACTGCTATATCGGAATCCAGGGTAAGGACAGTATGGGGAATGTCGGCAACTGGGCATTCAGTGCCAATGCTTTCCGTATTTTCGATAACATCAAGCCCACGGTGACCATCCTCTGGCCGACTTCCGGCAGCGTACATTACGCCGGGTTTGCCTCAGATAATGTGACCTGGACGCAAACCGATAACATCCCGAATAAAAATCTAAATGCTACCATCTGGCTGAGCCTTGATGGCGGCAATACCATTTACACCTACATTGCCGCAATCCCCCAGCCCCAGGGGACAGCCTACACTACATGGTCGGTTCCAGTCCTGACTTCATCCAGCACCAACTGTGTGATAACCGAGAATATCTCGGACACTGAAAATCCTGCCAATATAACGACAGTGCGTAGCGGCACATTCAGCATCGTGGCGCCCCAGGTTCCGACCGTCTCCAGTATCACATCACCGGCCTGCGGAGTAACCTGGGCCATAGGCAGCACCCAGACTCTTACCTGGACACAGAATGATACTTCCAGTTCCAGCGCCAGGTTAACAGATAATATCACCATATCGGCTGACGGGGGCACGAACTGGTTCAGCATCGCCGTTCTTCCTAATATGCCGCTGAACCAGAACAGCCAGTCAATTTCGGTGCCTGACCCGCATGCGTTATATGGTAGCTGGACCACTAGCAATGGCAATTATTCCGTCATTCTGCAAATCACGGCCACTAATACGTCAAGCGGGCAGTCTGGATCATATACGATGCCCTGCTCATTTACAATCACCAATACCGGCGTTTTCCCTGTTCAGACATCCCAGCTCATTACCTTATACCCCGGCTGGAACCTGGTATCCCTGCCGCTGGTTCCCACCAATTCCAGCCTCCAAAACGTGCTTGGAAATGCCTTGCCCAACATAACTGCAATTTGGACATGCAGCGGCGGCGGCACAACCGGTGGCACCTGGTCTTCATGGTCGCCGGGCCTTTCATATGGCCTTACTACCATAGTGGACGGCAAAGCCTACTGGATCAATACGAACTTGACTTCAGGCCAGACCGTGCAGTTTTCTTTCCAGGGCAGGGTCGGTAATCCTCCACCGAGTGCACCGCCTTCATATAGCTATCCTGCGGGCTGGAATATGGTTGGCTTTACTTCAACCCAAGCGGAATTAATTTCGTCATATCTTGGAACAGTAAACACGACAAGCGCCAACTACAATTTGCCCATCATTGGTTATAACGCCAATCCTACCCCTGGTCCCGTTGGATTTACACCTATTAGTTCAGGTAATATGAACCCCGGCTTTGGCTACTGGGTGTTCTACAACACGGCTGGGACTGTAAACGCCGCGATGCAGTAAAAATGCCATTGAGTTTTACATGAATGATTCAACCGGGCGGGCAAAAGCCCGCCCGGTTGGACTTGCAAAAGTGAATGGTTCGACTTAAGCAAGGAAATGACAATCAATATCCGGGAGTTGATACTATGAACACAATAATTTGTAAAAATATATCCAAAAGATTCGTTTTACCCGTAATCTGCCTGCTGATAATAGTTACATCACTAATGGTCCTGCCGCAGGTGGTCTCTGCTTCGCCGGGTATTCCCAACCAGTTCTACGGCACCCTTACCATCAACGGCGCAGCGGCGGCCGCAGGCTATACCGTTACCGCCAAAGATAACGGGGTGGACAGCGGCGCTTCCACGACTACGGATTCACAGGGCCGCTACGGCTATTCTGGGGCGTTAATGGTGCAGGGAAACCAGGGCGATTCCATAACATTTTTCGTCAACGGCGTGCAGGCCAGCCAGCCGGCCACATTCCAGGCGGGCGGCATAACAGATTTAGCGCTGACAGTCAGCGGCACCGTCCCTGCTAATGGCAACAGCAGCGCGCTTAGCATCACAACGTCCTCCTTTTATGCAGGCGCCGTCGGCAACAGCTATTCGCAAACGCTGGCTGCATCAGGCGGCTCGGGCACGTATACATTTACCATCACTTCGGGGTCCCTTCCCGCCGGGCTTACACTGGGTTCAGGCGGCAGTATAACCGGAACGCCTACCACTGCCGGCACAGTTAGCTTTACGGCACAGGTTTCAGACAGCGCCCAGGCTACCAGCAGCAGGCAATTCGACATTACGATCGATGCCCCTGCTGCGACAACCCCGGCGTATACCCCTCCGACAGAGACTACGCCAACCTATACCCCTCCGACTTCGACGTCGTCAACATCGCTGCCATCTGAGCCGGCTGCGACACCGCAGTCTCCCAGTACTACTCAAACTTCTGCCTCCACCGGCTCGCCATCCTTTGCGGACTACTCTTTCTCAGAGCTGACGGTCGCCCCTCAAATAGCCAATGCAGGGGACCAAATTACGGCCACTGTACGCGTGGTCAACAGCGGCAACGGGAGCGACTCAAAGAATATCGTGCTCAAGGTCAATGACATTAACATGGCCCAGCAAGTCGTGCAGGTAGACCCCGGCAAGTCCCAATATATCAATTTCACATTTACGGAAAACACGCCCGGCACATATTCCGTAACTGTGGAGGACCAGACGGCCAACCTGCAGGTGCAGGCCGCCCCGGCGCAGGCCCCGGCTGCCGGCGGTTCCTCGATCCCTGTTATGGTCATCATTGCCGCCGGCGTTCTGCTGGTCATCGTGCTGGTGGTTCTCCTTATTGTACGGCAGAGGCAAAATTATTAATAATAAGTTTAACCACTCCCCCAACCCCCACTCCCTGAGGAGAGAGGGTTTCTTATTTTTGATCTTCAAGACCTGGATTCAAGGTATTATAATACACGTAAGCGAATTTCAATCGGAGGCAAAAGGAGTTGATACATGAAGCATTATATTAATTCGCAGATGAAATACACTGCCGTCGCGCTGGCCTGCCTATTGATTGTTGTGTCTTCGCTGCTTGGAAATACTCAGCCGGCATTGGCCACAGGCACAGGCCCATTGCTGCCTCCCCTGCTGACGGCTGGCAATTACACGATTCTAACAATGGCAGGAATCTCAAACACTGTAACCGCCCTTACTTTGATTACGGGAGATATTGGGGTAAGTCCAATCCACGCTACAGGAATAACCGGATTTGGGTTATCATCTCCTCCGACTACATTTACAACATCACCCTGGGTTACTGGAAAGGTTTATGCGTCCGACTATGCGACCCCGACTCCGGCCAACCTGACCGCGGCTATACTTGACATGACCAACGCCTACACTAACACCGCCAATATGTTAGTCCCCGCAGCTACTCTTGATGAGGGCGCCGGACATCTTGGCGGGAAGTCACTCGTTGGTGGTATTTATAAATTTGATTCCAGTGATCCCAATGTTGATATCACCAGCACTCTCACTCTCACTGGCGGCGCAGGCGATACCTGGATCTTCCAGATACCAGGAAATCTCACTATCGCCACTAATCAGCATATTGTCATGGGTGGCAGCGCCGTGCCCCAGAACGTCTACTGGCAGGTGGCCGGCTCAACAACCATCTCTCCGGGCGCTACTTTCCAGGGAGTTATACTGGATTACACCAACATTGCGATACAAACCGGCGCAACGCTGATCGGCAGAGCGTTCTCACAGACTGCGGTTACCTTAGACGCCAATACCATCACAGTGCCCGTACAGTCGGCAACGTCGGCAACGGGAGTAACTATCAATAGCCCGACATCCGGCACTCCGGCGTATAATCACCAGGGTGGTCAGGTCCAGATAAGCTATAACCTTGCAGGGTCCGGAGGTGATAGCAATGCCGTACAAATATCGGTTACCAACGGTGTAACGACGATCGCTACCGTCTCAATAGGGCAGGCGTCCGGCGCTACATACACCCCGTACATATCGATTAACAATCCGGCGCCCGCGGGCACTTACAACCTAATAGTCGCCGATGGAAATGGCCATCAAGCCACATCTACCAATTGCATTATCATAAACAATACGGCGCCCATCATTCCTGCTCCAACTTCGCCGCCTTCTACTGGCGGTTGGTCATCCAATTCGACAAGTGTCCATAATCCTCTGGCGTTTGCGATCAGCTCGGTAAGCACGACAGCTACAGTTACCGTGGGACTGGGCGTTAACAGCAGCACGAGCTTTGTTACGATCAATTCCTCTTTGGTTAACCCCATAACCGGTCCCATAACGTACTACAGTGGCTATCTTGCTCCCTCCGGGAGTGGGCCGCTGGTGGTTGGCACGGTGGGCCAATTCTGGCTGCAAATAACAGCTACGGATTCTTACCTAAATACGACTCAGATAACCTATGGGCCATACACGTTGGTTACTGCAGGGCCACAAAGCTACGTTAATCCGGCTATGGGCCCCGGCTATACCTCAGGGCAGATTTTCAATACCGCAGCAGCCGGCCCCCCGATTTCCGGATCGATTTCAACTCCTACGGGTGCCGGGCAATACGAGATAGGCCTTTTTGACTTCAATGTCAGCAGCTCAAATCCTGCCGTCCTGCTGACCGGCGGATGGCAGACTGCGGTCAATGGTACCTACGGCACCTGGAGCGGCAACACTTTCGCAATCAACTACCCGTGGACGGTGCCGAGCACTATAATGAGTTCCAACTGCTATATCGGAATCCAGGGTAAGGACAGTATGGGGAATGTCGGCAACTGGGCATTCAGTGCCAATGCTTTCCGTATTTTCGATAACATCAAGCCCACGGTGACCATCCTCTGGCCGACTTCCGGCAGCGTACATTACGCCGGGTTTGCCTCAGATAATGTGACCTGGACGCAAACCGATAACATCCCGAATAAAAATCTAAATGCTACCATCTGGCTGAGCCTTGATGGCGGCAATACCATTTACACCTACATTGCCGCAATCCCCCAGCCCCAGGGGACAGCCTACACTACATGGTCGGTTCCAGTCCTGACTTCATCCAGCACCAACTGTGTGATAACCGAGAATATCTCGGACACTGAAAATCCTGCCAATATAACGACAGTGCGTAGCGGCACATTCAGCATCGTGGCGCCCCAGGTTCCGACCGTCTCCAGTATCACATCACCGGCCTGCGGAGTAACCTGGGCCATAGGCAGCACCCAGACTCTTACCTGGACACAGAATGATACTTCCAGTTCCAGCGCCAGGTTAACAGATAATATCACCATATCGGCTGACGGGGGCACGAACTGGTTCAGCATCGCCGTTCTTCCTAATATGCCGCTGAACCAGAACAGCCAGTCAATTTCGGTGCCTGACCCGCATGCGTTATATGGTAGCTGGACCACTAGCAATGGCAATTATTCCGTCATTCTGCAAATCACGGCCACTAATACGTCAAGCGGGCAGTCTGGATCATATACGATGCCCTGCTCATTTACAATCACCAATACCGGCGTTTTCCCTGTTCAGACATCCCAGCTCATTACCTTATACCCCGGCTGGAACCTGGTATCCCTGCCGCTGGTTCCCACCAATTCCAGCCTCCAAAACGTGCTTGGAAATGCCTTGCCCAACATAACTGCAATTTGGACATGCAGCGGCGGCGGCACAACCGGTGGCACCTGGTCTTCATGGTCGCCGGGCCTTTCATATGGCCTTACTACCATAGTGGACGGCAAAGCCTACTGGATCAATACGAACTTGACTTCAGGCCAGACCGTGCAGTTTTCTTTCCAGGGCAGGGTCGGTAATCCTCCACCGAGTGCACCGCCTTCATATAGCTATCCTGCGGGCTGGAATATGGTTGGCTTTACTTCAACCCAAGCGGAATTAATTTCGTCATATCTTGGAACAGTAAACACGACAAGCGCCAACTACAATTTGCCCATCATTGGTTATAACGCCAATCCTACCCCTGGTCCCGTTGGATTTACACCTATTAGTTCAGGTAATATGAACCCCGGCTTTGGCTACTGGGTGTTCTACAACACGCAGGGGACCGCCAACGCTTCAATGCGTTAAAAATGCAATAGAATAGACTTTTTTACATGTACAATCCAACCGGGCGGGCAAAAGCCCGCCCGGTTTTTGGTCTTCAAACTCTAGATTCAAAGTGTTATAATGCGCGTGAGCGAAAATGAATATACGGCCCCAGGGGCAACAGGAGTTGACGCATGAAGCGATCTATTGATTGGCAGATCAAATACGTTGCAGTCACGCTGGCCTCCCTATTGACGATTTTGTCTTTGCTGCTGGGAAGCGCATATGCCGTATCGGCCGATTCACCCGGCGTCCCCAACCAGTTCTACGGCACCGTCACCATCAACGGGTCCACGGCCGGTTCCGGGGTGACTATAACTGCCGTGGTAAACGGCGTCAACGGCGCCACGACGACCACCGATTCCTCCGGCAGGTACGGATATAGCGCTGCTTTCATGGTGAACGGATCAACCGGCAACCAGATAACTTTCCTGGTCAACGGAACGCAGGCCGGCCAGTCCGTCAGCTTCCAGGCAGGCGGCATCATCAATCTGCCTCTTACCGTGGGACCGGGCAGCACGACGACCTCATCGGGCACCCTGACCATAGTCACATCTTCATTGTCCAACGGCACGGTCGGGACCGGCTATACGCAGACGCTGGCTGCCTCCGGCGGCACGGGCACTTATACCTTTGCCATCCTTTCAGGATCGGGAGCTTTGCCGGATGGACTGACTCTGGGCTCCAGCGGGACTATCACGGGCACGCCCACCGCCACGGGGACCTTCACCTTTTCGGTGCAGGTAACCGACAGCGCGCCGACCACGTACAGTAAAGCATTCTCCTTAACCATTGCCTCCGCAGCAACGACTTCTTCGGCCACCAGCATTACTACCAACATCCTGAACAATACCGGCAGCCTGGCGGTAACCAGCGGCGTCGTAACGACTGCCGCAACCATTGCCAGCTTGGACAACAGGGTGCAGCTCAGCTTTGCAGCCAATACCAGTTTGAACTTGCAAGGGCAAACAGCGATCGGGGCGGCCGAGGAGACCAACCCGCCCGCCGCCGCAGATAACTCAACCTTGCTAAGCGCCTACAGCTTCAGCCCCAGCGGCTCTGTATTCGCCCCCGCGGCCACCATGATATTGAAATATGATGTAAGCTCCGTGCCGGCCGGCGTCAACGAGTCCAGCCTGTATATCGCCTACTGGACCGGCTCGACATGGCAGACCCTGGTGTCTACTGTCGACACCACCAACAAGCTGGTCTCGGCTTCGGTCTCCCATTTCACCATATTCGCCTTGAGGGCGCCCGCAGCGCCCGCAACTACTTCTACCACGACAACAACGACAACGACCACCACGCCTGCTACCACCACTCCTTCTACCACGACACCAACCTCGACGACAACAACCACCCCGGCAACAACCACTTCCACCGGCACCCCGGCCCCGGCGCCGACGCCATCTTACGCCTTTATGGCTACGGACCTGGCGGTATCCCCGCAAACGGTCAAAGCCGGAGAGAATGTGACCGTCTCATTGCGCCTGGCCAACGGGGGCACAGCGGAGAACAGCGAAGCCGTAGTGCTGAAGGTCAACGATGTCAATGAGGCTCAGCAGGCAATTACGCTGTCGCCGGGCAAGTCCCAGGTCGTGGATTTTATAGTAGCTAAGGCAACGCCCGGCACATATAACGTAGGCGTGGAAGGCTTGACCTCCAGCTTCCAGGTGCAGGGGAGCGCTGCTGCCGGCTCTCAACCGGATAACGGGTCTTCCTGGCCGGTTCTGGGCGTCATCGCCGTATGCGGGCTGCTGGTTGTAGTATTTGTGGTCGTGACGGTCGTAAGGAAGGGCTCCAGCTAGACGATATTAATTTCCGCGTCGGGCTTAGCCGGGAAGCTCTATATTCTTAAACTGACGGCATCTGGCAAAAAGTCGTCGTCGCCGTAATTTTGTATATACGGTGCCACAAATTCCATATCTGAAAGTGGCAGCGATTATTGTGGCTCGCATTTTTAGCGATTCCATCCCTTGACACGGTATAACTCTATATATTAGTGTGTATTTGCCCGGATGGGATAAAATGAGCGAAGATATTCTAGTATAGATAGGTAAATGGTTCCCCGAGGCCTATTCTTATTTAATTGTGCTGTATGGAAGGAATAAATTATTGATGAATTCATTATATGGATTAAAACAGCGGATGCTTGAAAAATTACCTGCTGTATTTAAATCCTGCCGTCCGAACATCGTTGACCCCACGGGGCTGGTGCTTCCAGCTCCTGAATCAAGGGCCTATGTGGGTGGGGCGGATGATTTTTTAGAAGTAGGCAACGAGTTTTTAGGCTATTTCAAATCGATATGCAATCTGAAGCCGGATGAAAGCCTGCTGGACGTCGGCTGCGGCATTGGCAGAATGGCCATTCCGCTCACTACCTATATGGGTGGCACGGCCCGGTATGAAGGTTTTGACATCGTGAAGAGCGGCATAGACTGGTGCACAGAAAATATCACACCCGAGCATCCCAATTTCCAATTTCACCACTCCAATATACTGAATAAAGCCTATAATCCCGGCGGACGGCTACCGGCCGCCCAATACCGGTTCCCTTTTGAAGACGGATCCTTTGATTTCGTCTTTCTGACCTCTGTTTTCACGCATATGCTTCCGGTGGATATGGAGCATTATTTTAGGGAGATTGCACGTGTCTTAAAAAAAGGCGGAAGATGTTTGATTACCTTTTTCCTTCTCAATCCTGAATCCCTGAAGTTAATTGAATCCGGCAAGAGCACACAGGCTTTCACGTATGGTTTCGGTTTATATAAGGCCGTACAAAAGAATAATCCTGAAGCTGCTATAGCATATGAAGAGGCCTATATCCACGAGTGCCACAAGAAAAATAGCCTGAATATTCAGGCCGTCCATTATGGATCATGGTGCGGCAGAGGCGAATATCTCTCATACCAGGATATTATCATTGCGCAGAAGCTCGGATAGAGTTAAATTAAAATTGAGTAAATGTGCCTGATATTTTTAATCCTCGATTGGTATCGGTGGCGGTCGAAATATAAATGAAATATACTGTGGTAGTTTATGTTAGTAAAAAATATTAAGGTCAACTCGGTAGGGAATATATGTGAACTCAGTGCAGATATCTCAGGCAAAGCTCTTCCAAAGCCATTTACCTTATGGTATAGGTTTCCAGGGGAATATAAAGAATACATCAATCCCAATAATGGCAATCCTTTTTTGGCTGCGGCACTATTACTGGCTATGCGAACAGGTGAAGAATTGCAAATATCCAAGCCAGTTTCATATCGACTGTTACGCAGTGCAGATGGACCCATCCAGGATTTCTATAAATATTCCGATAATACTCTTAAAAGGGTCCACATAAAATCATTAGAAAATTTACCATTGGATTGTGATTCAAATAAAGAGCGCAGAGGAGTGGGTCTGTTTTTTTCAGGTGGGGTGGATTCTTTTTATAGCCTGTTAAAGAATATAACACAACATCCCAGTGATCTATATAGCCAAACGCATCTAATTGCAGTACATGGTTTCGATATACCGCTCACAAATGATGGCACAGTGCTTTTCCATGAACTACTCAAAAACTGCGAAAAGATATCCCGCAAATATGGGAAGCGGATACTGCCGGTGACTACAAATCTGCGTGAATTATCGGAAAAATTCGCCCAATGGGAGACTCTTTATCATAGCGCAGCCATGGCCAGTATTATATTGGCTCTAGAGTCAGTCCTTGAATGCGTATATATCGCATCTTCGTATGCATATGAGGAACTATTTTTATGGGGCTCACACCCTATGTTGGATCCGCTTTATCAAACTGAAGGCTGCGGGATAATTCATGACGGGAATGAAGCAAAACGATTAGATAAGATCCGCTTTATCGCGAAGTTTCCATTAGCTATGGAAATACTGCGTGTTTGCTGCATAAACACAAATAATCGGTACAATTGCGGGCGCTGTGAAAAATGCCTGCGTACCATGATAGGTCTCCATATTGCAGGAGCACTGGATAAATGTAGTACATTTCCACACAAAATTGATGCTGAACAAATTTCCTCCCTGGCAATTGATCCCTATCAAGCGCATTTTATCAATGAGTTGATTGAAGCTCTCGGAACAACAGAAGAGGATTTGTCTATAAAGGCAGCATTGAAAGGTGTTACTACTCAGTTACAGGAGAATATTGAACGACTGGATAAGCAAAACATACAGAATATACTAAATTCTAAATCGTGGCGAATTACTAAGCCTTTACGCTCAATTTACAGTTGGTTACAGAGGGTGAAATCCATAATTGCTGCCGATTATTCTCTTGCCTACTTAGCATCTCATTTGCCGGTAACAAGCTGGTTACTAAGAAAAGTATTTCGTAACAGGATTTTAATATCATATTGGAATGAAGAGAGAAGCTATGTAAATTTTGGGGATTATATTACCAAAGTGCTTTTAAATGAGTTTGGATATAAGAGTGTTGAATATTGCAATGCAGGTTCGCTAAACGTCCTGGATAAATATGATTTTTGCCTGCTCGGTGTTGGGTCCAATCTAAATAAAAACACGCTAGACAGGTTGAATATTCGTGAATTATATATATGGGGCCAGGGAAAGGGTCACGGTGAATATTTTGATATTAACGCAGAACCATATATTAAAAAAGTCAAGATTTTTGCCGTCAGAGGACCGCATACAATCAGACAATTAAAATTAAATACGGATACACCTCTAGGGGATCCTGGTTTCTTAATGCCTTTATTTTATAGAATTAGAAGAGATCCTTCTCAATACAAGGTAACCTATATACCGCATTGGTCAAATAGAGCGAATCGGAATGTTAAGAAAGACAAAGTTGGCGCCGAAAGGTCCGTTGATATCAAATGTAACAAAAGAAGGTTCTTTTCAAAACTCAAAGAGATAGTATCATCAAAGTTTGTACTTACCAATAGCCTTCATGCCGCAATTATCTGTCATGCCTACAAAGTACCCTGGGCATTATGTTTGGTTGCTGGGGATGAATTAAACTTTCCAGATAAGTGGAATGATTTCTTTGAGTTTTTAGGTCTAGATAGCACAGGAAATTCAGTAAAAAATTATTCAGAAGGTTTAAAATGGTGGGATGATGTCGGGTCAAAAGCCAAAATAAGAGATTTATTGCCGCTATTGAATTCCTTCCCGCTACCGTTCAAAAACAAAAAAATACTGACCATCATCAGAAAGATGAAATCCAATTATACCTAATATATAAAATATATCCGATATACATGAGTTTGATCCTCTTGTGAACATCCTATTTGTGTGTAATTACAGCGTCGTTTAACACCATATTCTAGTTGGCAGGAAAACATTCCATTTGCAATGTGGCTTGTTGACATTTAAAGCCCAAAGTACTTAATTAAGCGTAAATAGACGGTCTTAGCGAAATTATATCTTTTTGATCCTACGGCATGCACATAATCAATAAAATTTTGAGGATTTCTTGCCAATCGCATCGGCAACCCATCTAATCGGCCTTCAAGTAAAAATAATCTGGTACATATTTCTTGTATTTTTGACGAACTCAAGGAATCTAGAGTGGGTCCGTTATAATCTTCATATCTTCCTAATTGCAATTCCATTTTAAGGATTAGTACACATAATTCTCTTATTTTTTTAGGACGTAGCTTTACAGAGAAAGGTGAATCTATTCTAGCCTTATATTTAGAAAGAAGATCATCTAAGATATAATATTTAGTACATAACTCTTTTATTTCTTCTATAGTCAATAATTCCGGAGCTTTTGAAAATTTAGAATCAAGGTATTGACCACGGATGGTTGATAACGATGGCCTTTGCCATGCCAGAAAGGGTTTGATGACAAATGATTTTGCTCTGGGGAATAAATATTTATTGTATTTATGGTCTGCAGGATCATCTAGAGTAGATAATATGTCGATGATAAATTGAAATACATTTTTTTTTAAAGCATGACAATGTAAACAAAGTCCTTCTTTTATTAAAAAAACATTTTTTGATACTTGATCTGATTTAAACTCCCACAAGCCAAAAAAAATTGATTCCCATGACTTCGGTATCTGCTTCATTGTTTCATCGAGAATATTGTTTAATCGCGGATTAAATTGAACATCATCTTCCATAATGAGAACACTATCAACTCTATCTAGCTGGCATTTTTCTAACAATTTGATTAATGATAGACACATTCCAGCTGCACCTCTATTCCAACCCCAACCCCAATCAATATTTCCAGTCGCCGATGGTTTCAAAATTGAAATTTCCTCTTGACCATTACAGGCCCTGAACCTTTCAAACGTAATACCATATTTTGTGCATTCTGCCTTAGATTCTTCCAACCTATCTGGTCTTGAATCGAGATTAATTAAGTATGTTTTATCAAAATATTCGTGTAATTTCATATAATATGCCTCAAGTTATGTTGCTACCCATTAAGATGGGTATTTAATTAAGCGAGCCTAGCCTTCTTCCTAACCCTGTTCCCAATAGTTGTACCATTATTTAAGTTAGTTTTGCAAGCATAATCGATCTTCGATGAGAGCAGATCACTGCCAGATGCCTGTTTGCTGATGGCAATTTGCTAGGTCACCGGTCTTATTCAGTCTCACGGACAATATGTGATGGACGCTCACAGGTTATTGACAGAAATACATATTTGTGAAAATATTGTTGAGGCAGGTTTGTTAATAAATAAATATATTACTTGTTGACTTTGTAGTAATGAAAATAGTTGCTGTAACAATAGTTTGCAACGAGGCGTTGATCCTACCCTACTTTCTTCGACATTACGAATATCTCGATGAAATCCATGTCCTTTATGAGACTGATACCACAGATGATACGTTAAAGATTCTGAACCAGGCCCCAAACGTAGTTATTAAAGACTGCCATATCGAAGGTGGATTTGACGACATCGACAAGGTGAACTTATTAAACAATTTACTTCAGGGCATTAAAGCTGATTGGGTGTACGTTCTGGACTCTGACGAGTTTATCTTTCCGTTCAATGAATCAGCTCATGATTTCCTGAGCCGCCAGAATTATGACGTCGTCCGGGCTGCTATGTTTCAGGCCTATAGACACAGAACTGATAAGGATTTAGATACATCTTTACCTCCCGTCCCTCAGCGAATTCATGGCGATTCGAATGTATTCTCTAATGTTGAAAAACCGAATAGTTGTGCGAATGACTTATATATCAAGCCAATTGTGGTCAGGCCGTCAAGCGGGGTCCGGTTTCTATCAGGGAATCATGTTGTTGAGGGGAATGTAAAAATATCTCCTGAGTTCTATATAGGAGTGCATTGGCAGATGGCTGACCCTTCAATTGCCATTGATAGAAGAATGAAAAACAAGGCGAGAATGAGTGAGAGGAACAAGGTGCTTAAGATGGGCGTGCAGCATTGGAACATAACAGAGGAATGGATTAGGGCTGAATGTAACTGCCATCTGGACGACCCAATCATTGAGGCGCTGTGCCCGGTTAATGACAAAATTCCCGCAGAAATAACGGCACTCAGCAAGTTATTCATCCAGGAAGAAGTTATAGTTGACTTAAGAAACCAGATCAAAGATCGCGAAAATCAGCCACTTGTAGCCAGAATACTTCATCGTATTATAGACACTATTTTCCCTCCACATACAAAATGACGCTAGCTTTCTAAGCGCATACGCAACTAGCCTGGGCAATGAAATGGAATTGAAAAACATAGAGAGTATTGCTAGTAAGATAGATGGCTGGTTAACTGGTCGAGAAGGCGAATTACTTTTTAATTTAGCAAAGAATTGCACAGGGAAAGGTGTCATTGTTGAGATTGGCTCTTGGAAAGGTAAATCAACTATTTATCTGGGATTAGGTTCAAAGGCAGGAAAACAAGTAGTACTATATGCAATTGACCCCCATAGCGGCTCATCGGAGCACAAGGAAATGTTTGGAATTGTTTGGACTTTTCAAGAATTTCAGGATAATATAAAAAATGCTGGTCTTAATGACATTGTAAATCCAATAATAAAAACTTCAGAGAAAGCGGCTACAGCTTTCAATGAACCTGTTGAATTGATTTTCATTGACGGTGCACATGAATATGACCTTGTTAAATTGGATTATCAATTATGGTTCCCCAAGGTAATTGAAGGCGGTATTATAGCATTTCACGATAGTGTTGGTTGGCCAGGTCCGAAAAAAGTCATCGAAGAATTTATCCTTAAATCGGGGCATTTTAAAAATATATCAAGAATTGACTCAATAACATTTGCCCAAAAAGTAGAGACCAATTTCTTATTACATCTTATACAGAATAGATGTGATTTCATCTATACTTCATTTTTAGAGCATATAGCTGTTTTGATAATAAAATTAAAGTTGCCGTCTGTTATCAGGGTGTTGTTGAAAAGTATTTATGACACTTTAAAACGATTGACCTATAGCAAATAATAATATATAGTAACGTTACCAAAATGAGCAAATGCCACCGACCTTCCCAGTTTGATATCATCACACTTTATATTGGCTAATTCGGTCAATCTGAGGCCGCTTTCAACCAGTAAGGCAATAATATCCTTATCTCTTATGCTACTGGCAGATTCGATGAGCAGTGCTACCTGATGGATCCACAGATGATACTACTTCAGTGATTAATAGCTTCAAAGATAATAGGATTAAGTATATACAACATCAGATAAACAAAGGGGCAAATGCTGCAAGCAATACAGGTATTAAAGTAGCTACGGGCTATTTCTATCCATAGGTCAGGCCAGTAAATCGAGGTATTGCTTAATCACCTTTTCGCTTTCGCCGATAGAAATAATCCTGCTGGCTTCCAGCAGCATGGTGCGCGTACAAAGGGCCTTGACCCAGTCCAGGGTGTGCGAAACGAAGATAACGGTTTTGCCCAGCTTTTTATAATCGTTTATCTTGGCAATACATTTTGCCTGAAAAGCCTCATCTGCGACGGCCAGCACCTCATCGATCAACAGTACGTCGGCTTCAGCCTGGATGGCTGTAGAAAAAGCCAGCCTCAGGTACATCCCGGAAGAGAAATTTTTCAGCTTCATATTTTCGAACCTTTTCAAATCGGCGAAGTCAAATATACTGTCGTATATTTTGGCGGTTTGCTTTCTGCTCATGCCCATTATCGAGGCGTATATATATACATTTTCTGCAGCGGAAAGCTCCGGTTGGAAACCCACGCCAAGCTCCAGGAATGAAGCAACCTTGCCTTTTATATCTATGGCGCCGCTGTCGGGATACATTACCCTGGCCAGCACCTTGAGAAGAGTGGACTTGCCGGAACCGTTACGGCCGATGAGGCCCAGGGTCTCTCCCGATTTAATCTCGAAATTTATATCCTTGAGCACCCAGAATTCCTCGTAGTCCATCTGGCGGCTGATGAGGCCGATGACATTCTGGAAAACGGTGCTTTTTTTCTGGTGGGGGATCCTGAACCTCTTGGAAAGATCGGTAACTACTATGGAATTCATTATATTTCCTCGGCAAACCGGCGCTGCAGCCGCTGAAATATGAAGCGGCCAAAAAAGAAGGCTGCCACGGTAAAGAAGACCGCCACGATGATATTGTAGGCTGAAGGCATGGCGCCGTATATCATCAGGTCGCGGAATATGACGATAAATGCAGTGAGAGGGTTAAGCAGGTAGAAGGGCATGACTTTGTCGCTGATGGAAACCATGGGATAGACGACGGGTGAAAGGAAAAAAAGCATATTGACCAGCACTTCCCATATCTGATTGACATCCCGGTAGTAAACAAAAAAGGCCCCCAAACACAGGCTTACCCCGTAAGCGAACCAAAAATATACCAGGAAAACCACGGGGAAGAGAAAGATGGTGAGCGGCAGGTGGCCGGTTACAATAAATAAGAGGGGTATGATGATGATGAATTCAAGCAGAGAGCTGATCAGATTGGCCAGAGAATTGCTCAGCACCAGTATCTCTCGCGGTATATAGACCTTGGTGACCAGGCTGGCCTTGCCCACCACAGAATAGACTGCAGACGTAGTGGAGACCGAAAAAAAACGCCAGGACATGAGCCCTACCAGAAGGTAAGCGGCAAAATTAACCTCCTGGTGATACATATACCGGAAGACAAAAAACAGCACCAGCGCCAGCAACAGGGGGCTGAGGATCGACCAGAGGAATCCAAGAGAAGTATTCTGGTAGCGAACCTTAAGGTTGACCTGGGTTAAGTTCCAGATCAGCTCCCTGTATTTCCAGAGCTCATTCATGAATCGGATTAATTCCCCTTGCCATAGGCCCTTTTATCATGCATGCTTTTCTCAGGTACACCCGGTACACATTATAGTATAATTACCATGCTTCTATTTATGGCGAGCATCTTACAGGGATAAAACCGGTTTTAGGGGTTCAGGCCAAGCTTGTAATAATTTCTATAAGGCAACAATCGCTCTTTATCCACATCAATATTTTTGCTGCCGTCAGCAGTAATCATATATGCCCAGGAAAGTAATCTCGTGAAATCGTGTTTCAGTGCTTCCGGGAACTGCTCCTGCAGCCTGCTGCTGAAGTTATACAGTTCCAGAAGAACAGCCAGGGGTTTTAATGCCGAAGAGGCATTGTTTACATACCATTTGCAGTAAGGCCGGTATATGTGCCTATAAGTATCGACAGTCAACCCATATTCCATGGCCCAGTCTATTAATTTTTCATATTTACCATTGGCAACCTCAGGGAACCTGAGATGAAGATCTACCCTCACATAATATGCTTCAAGTAATACGGCCAGCGGCAGCGGAATACCGGCCGAGGGGCGTGGTGGCAGGGAGAAATCCTCCCGCATTAAAGTAAGGTTGCGATTATAGTAGGGATCACCTTTAGAAATAACATCAGCCCAACGGGATAGCATGTTTGTCTCATCCTCCGCAGGATGGCTAAAACCCCTGGTCCCCCCTTCGTCGTGATAGAGAACACTGAAGGGGGTATAGGTGATCAAATAACCTTTAGCACGCAGCCGCAGGCACAGATCTACATCATTAAAAGCTACGGGCAAGCTTTCAGAGAAACCGCCCATTTCCCGGAAAAGGTCTTTGCGCAGCATGGCGCAGGCCGCTGTCACGGCACTGCAGTTCCTGATAACCCTATGCAGCGAAAGGTAATCAAAATGACTTGCGGCTGTATGCTTGAAGGCATGGCCTGCCACGCCCATGCCAAGTATTGCGCCGGCGTGTTGAATTTTGCCGGAAAACTGTGAACCCCGCGGATACAAAAGCAGGGCCCCAACCATACCTATCTCCCGGCGCTGCGAATGCTCAAGCATGGCTGCCAGCCAGCCAGGTTCAATAACCTCGGTATCATCATTGAGAAAAACAATATGCTCCCCTCCGGCTGCGCCGGCCCCAAGGTTGTTCATCCTGGAAAAATTAAACTTACCTGTGTACTTGATTACTTTGTGCCTTAGCGTACTTAAATAGGAAATTGTCCTGGGATCCTGGCTGTCGTGGTCAATAATGATCAATTCATAATTCTTGTAGGTAGTTTTTTGTTCTATGCTGTTGATACAGCGTGCAAGCTTTTTATAAGAATCCTTAGTGGGTATGATAATGCTCACTAACGGCTCATTTGTTATTGCGTATTTAACCCGATAGCGGCCCGGTGTAAATTGAATAATTTGACCTGATATGCCCCTGCGCTCCAATGAATCGCTCAAAGCTTTGATTGCCGCATCACAGGCATACGGCTTAGCACCGAATGAAGCTGCCGCCGAACTCGGAATAATCCGCCAACTATAAAGCGGCCTTGAAATGTGGGCGATTTTGTGGCTTTTTTCGGTGACGCGTAATACCAGGTCATAATCCTGGGAACCATCAAGACCGCTGCAAAATCCACCCAGGTTATCGATTATATCTTTGCTGACAACTGTAAAGTGACCGATATAATTCATGGACATCAGCAGGTCGGGTGACCAATCAGGCTTGAAGAAGGCCTGCGTCCTATTTTCATGGGCATCTATCCTATCCTCGTCAGTATAAATTAAATCCAGGCTGCGGTCCTGGTTAAGCAGTTTTACCACCTCATAAAGGGCATCCGGCCTCAACTCGTCATCATGGTCAAGAAACCCAACAAACTCCCCACCGGCTAAAGCTATGGCCTGATTGGAAGCGCCGGCGATCCCCAGGTTCTCCGTGAGAAATTTTACCCTGATCCTGTCATCTTTGGCGGCGTAGTCAGTTAAAATTCTTTTGACATGCGGTTGGCTGGAAGCATCATCAACCAGGCATAATTCCCAATTATCATAGGCTTGATTAATAACCGAGTTAACAGCCAATTCCAGCCATCTTTTATCTGTATTCCATACAGGTGTTATGATGCTTATCTTCGGCCGGTATGGAAACGATTGAGATTCATGGTGATAAAATTTGAGGTCTTCCGGTTTCGGCTTATTGCAGGCAAGCCACAGCTGATAAGGATCAGATCGCCACATAAATCCAATGTAAGGTTTCAGGTGTTGTCCGAGCCTTTGCCTGAATCTAAACCAGAAGCTGCCCCAGCCCTCATTGAATATGACGTAGATGGCCTTCAATACGAGCTCGTAGTACTGGCCCCTGCGGGTTCCCGGTCTGAATATTTTTTCAATAATTCCCTGGTACTTATTCATGATATGCGTCCGGCGCAGTATTTTGGCAGTGGTTCTTGAGATTGGCCGCAGCAGGGTTGTCGATACGCTCACGGTAATGCCAAAACTCAGTCATATAATAGCCCGGCCCGCGCTGATTTCCTTTTACTCAGACAATATTTGCCGATGATTAACCCGCTGTATTTGCCAATTTCGTAAATAGCAGAATATGGTAGCCACCGGCAGCAGCTATTAACCTTAAAATAACGGACTTCCGCAATAAAATATTCCAGAGCTTTTTGTAACGCTGATCCGGGGGACCCAGGTAATGCGCATACCCCCTGTCTTAAGGCGAAGCCAAAATACCGCCACTTGCTAAATACATCTTTTATCCCATGATCATGCGAGTGATAAACCGCGGCCAGCGGCTCGTATATTATTGTCCTGCCGTCAGCCAGTATCTGAGCGGCTATCATCTTGTCCTCCGCCATCACTATATTTTCTTTAAATCTGTATTTATCCCAGGTATCCTTCCGGTAGGCGGCATTTACATCAGATATGAATACGTTGTCGTGGTAATAATCCACAGCATCAGATTTTACCACCAACCGGTAATCAGGGAAATTATAATAGTAGAAAAACTTCTCGGGCGGCTTGGTATCCTCCCAGGGTATCTGCCTGCCCACTACCATGGCCACCTGCGGGTCGGCGAAATTGTCGGTCAGTTTCCGGAGCCAGTCGTTGTTTACGGGCAGGGCGTCCTGCGTTATATAGACCAGGTAGCGGCCCTGCGCCATATCCGCCCCCAAATTGCGAGTCCTGCCGTGGTGGAACTCCTCCGGCTTGATCTCCAATAGTTTGAGCGGGTATTTATGCGCCGCCTCCAAAGTGCCGTCAGTCGAGCCGGAATCTATAACTATGACCTCGTAGCTGCCGCTGTATTGTTGAGAATATATGCGCTCAAGCAGCAGGGGGAAGTTATCGCCCCCGTTCCTGGTGAGGATGATTATGCTGGCGTCAACCTGCGTCATAGCTGCTTTCCTGCAGAGAAGAACTGCTTACCTGCCAGGCGGCTCAGACGCCTCTCTTCGGCCAGGCTCTCCTTGAAGGTGGCGATGACGCCCAGCTTATAAAGCTCCGCATCGCTGCGCCGGCGTTTTTTCTGTACGGCTCGCCGTTTGGGAAGCATTTTGCCCAGGTTCAGCGCGAAATCATAATAGGCCCGGCAGACCGCCCCGGCTGAGCGGAAGTTGCCGTTGACCAGGTAAGCGCAAAAGCGATAGAAATTGAAGCAGGCGCTGATCAATTTGCTGCGGATGAGGTTCCAGACATCCAGATTTTTTAGCATATTGTACAGCCGGTTACGCGTGTTAAGGTATACCTTGAAGGGATCGGCGTTGCTGCGGCTGCCGAAAGTCCCGCTTTCCATGTGGTACATGACGGCCGCCGGTGCGTAGGCCACCTTGTAGCCGTAGAGCCAGGCCCGCCAGCCCAGGTCTTGCTCTTCGCAGGCGGCGAAATAGTCCTCATCGAATCCGCCTGCCTCCAGGAAAAAGTCTTTGCTGACCAGCACGCCGGCCCCGGAGCCGAAGCCGGTGTAGCCCGGGTTACTGTAAAGCGCCCCATCACTGTCACCGTAGCCCCTGTAAAATCCCCCGCCCACGATAGTGATCTTTCCTCCTGCCGTGTTGATGGTGTTGCGCCGGTCAAAATAAAGCATTTTGCAGGCGCAGGATACGATATCTTTATCTGCCAGTGCCGGCCTCACCAGCTCCCTGAGCCAGTCCCGGCTGACCTCGCTATCGTTGTTGAGGAATACCAGGAATTGTCCTGCGGCCGCCCCGGCGCCCTCGTTGTTCGGTTTGCAGAAGCCGTAGTTCTTGTCCAGAGTGAGCACCTTAACGCGCGGGAATTCCGTTTGTACGTAAGGAACGGAATCGTCAGTGGAAGCATTGTCGACCATGATGACTTCGAGCTTTTCAGCGGGATAATCGAGTTCTTTGAGGGATCCCAGGCACACAGGCAGGAATTTTCTGCCGTTATGATTGACGATGATAATGGTGACGGTGGGAAGTTGTGTGTCCGGAATTACCGGGCCGGGCCGTTCAGTCACGGCGCATGCCCCCCAGGCGGAAGCGAACTATGCCGAAAAGCTGGCCCCATTCCAGGTTCCAGGTCAGCCTGCCCAGAAGGGTGAAGTCCGAAATCCTGCGCAGAGATCGATATGACTTTCTCAATTGGCCTATGTATTTTCTTTCCTTGAAAGCGGCCAGGTAAGCCCCGAACTTGGAGCGCGGGTAGGGCCATCCCTTGATGAAGCAGTAGGCCAGCACCATTATTTCAATGGCCAGAAGGAGGGGTGAGATCAGCAGCAGCGTGTACCATTCCAGAGTGGAAAATATCAGGTAGATACGGTTTTTCTCAAGGTGGAAGAACTTTTCCGGTGTCATGCTCAGCCTGTAGCGGTGATAGATGACGGACCGAGGCAAACAGTACATTTCATAGCCCATCATCGTCAGCAGCCATGATATTACCACATCGTCATTGTACATGAAGCAATATTCAGGGGCGCCGCCCATGCGCTTGAAAAGGTTCTTTTTGATGAGGTAGGAACACCCGCTGATGCCGCTGACCCTGTGGGGATCAGCGTCCGGCACGTCAGGCCTGTGCAGCATACGGCAAAAGCCCAGCCCTGACACGTGGATATTCAGTCCGTTGCAGTTGACTATATCGCGCCGGTCGATTATCAGCACCTTGGGACACACCGCTCCGGCCTGCGGCCGTGCGTCCATGAAATCCACCATGGCCGACAGCCAGCCGGGTGCCACCTCTGTATCCATATTGATGGGCGCAATATACTCACCTCTGGCCACGGCCAGGCCGCTGTTGATGCCTCCGGCATAGCCGCTATTGAGATTATTAGCCACAAATACCAGGCTGGGAAAATGCCGGCGGGCATACTCGAGGCTGCTGTCTGTGGATGCGTTATCGACGAAGATGACCTCGTAATCGCGGAAGTCCTGCTTCAGGATGGAATTCAGGCAGGCATCCAGGTATTGGAGGCCGTTGTAGTTTACGACTACCACGGAGACCTTCACGGACATAGGGACATAATATAAATCATACGGGAGTGAGATGCAAACAATTATTCAAATTCTAAATACTAAACTCTAAGCTCTAAACAAGTTCAAAATTCAAAACCCGAAGTCAAATATATAGGAATTTAGGATTTAGTGTTTAGAGTTTCCCTGTATGGGGTATTTAGTTTTCCTGGAAATTATAGCCCCGGTCGAAAACTCGCAGGCAGGCATTTACAACGTCCTCGTCGTACAGTTTACCTTTGTTGCCCGTTATCTCCTCCAGAGCTTTATCCAGTCCCAGCGCCGGGCGGTAGGGACGGTGCGACACCATGGCTTCGACCACGTCTGCAACTGCCAGTATTTTTGCTTCCAATAGCGTATCCTCACCCTTTAACTGATTGGGATAACCTGAACCGTCCAGCCTTTCATGGTGCTGCAAGACGGCCTGTGCAACGGAACAAGGGAAATCCATCACTTTTATAGTATCATAGCCATGCTGGGGATGCGTTTTTACCAGCTCGAATTCCATTTTGGACAGCTCTCCAGGTTTGCTGAGGATATCAGAGGGAACATTCATTTTCCCGATATCATGGATTGTTGCCGCCATCCGGAGCTGATCAATCCGGGTATCTTCCAACTTCATTTCTCTGGCTATGGCGGTTGCCAGTTCGGCCACTCTCTGCTGATGGCCTGCAGTATAAGGGTCTCTCATTTCCACAATTTTGACCATGGTATTGATAGCGTCATTCAAGGTTTTCTTCAGGGATTCGTAGCTTTTAAAAAGTTTTTCTTCGGATAGCTTGCGCTCGCTGATATCTTCAAAAACTGCCATAATTGATTTCGGTTTTCCCGCTTCATCAAATAGCATTGAAGAACTAAGCTCCATCCAAAATGGCCGTCCGTCTTTTTTATAGCTGGTGAGTTCCCAATTTCTGATAACTTCCGCCTTCTGAAGTTTTTTCATGTTCTCGAGTACTTCTTTGTAGTTTTCGGGGGCCACCATGTCCATGATGTTCTTGCCCCTTAAATCCTCTGTCAACTCAAAGCCGAATACCTCCAAGGCCTGTTTGTTATGCGTAATAATAGTTCCATTTAAATCCATTAGTCCTATAGCATCCGGTGAAGTCTCAATAAGGCTTCGATATAAAATCTCGCTTTCCTTCAGGTCTTCCTCGGCCTGCTTGCGCTGGGTTATATCATGGGCAATTCCTTGAAAACCGATTAGTTCATTCCCTTCATAATAAGGGGCTGAGAGAATTTCAACGTAATACAGATTTCCGTCCTTCCCCTTCACCAGGTATTCTGCAGCTGCATTAGGAGCTTTTCCCATTAATATATCAGCCATTCTCTTTTTATGAAGGTCTCTATATTGTTCAGGGACAATATCCCAGATACTCATAGAAAGAAGTTCCCCTTCGCTGTATTTCAGACTTTCACACATGATCCGGTTGACTGCCAGGAAAGTGCCCTTCAGATTAACCATAAATATGCCATCTGGGCTCTGAGTAACGAGAGAACGATATTTCTGCTCGCTCTCCCGCAACGAATCCACGGCCTGCTTGCGCTGGGTGATGTCCCTGACAAAGGCGAGCACGACTGCCTGGCCTCTACGCTGCAAGACAGTGGTGTTGATTTCTACAGCTACAAGGCCGCCATCCTTCCTTATCAGAAACAGATCGTCGTTGCTGTTGGACTTGCCCTCGCGACTCACCTTTAATAACTCTGCAGCCCTGGCAAGGCTGTTTTCATGGAGGATATTCAACTCCAGGAAATTCTTACCGATTAGCTCTTCACGTTTGTAACCTATTATCTCCTCGCACCTGCGGTTACCGTAGAGGAAATTGCCTTCGAGGTCGAATATAAAGATACCGTCAGGGGCATTCTCCATGGAGACCCTGAACTGCTCCTCGCTCTCGCGTAACGCATCCTCGGCTAGCTTGCGTTCGGTGAAATCCGTTGAAATGTTGGCGATGGCTTCGACCTCGCCCCGGGCATCCAGAAGAGGGAATTTTACGACGGTGAAGTAGCGCGTGCCTTCGGTAGTATCAAGCTTGCGCTCCAATATGAGGGGGGCCAGGTTGTCCAGGATCTGCTCATCGGATGCCCTGCGTTCTGCTGCTACCTGTGCCGGGAACAGCTCTTCGTAGCTGTGGCCAGTGGCCCGCTCAGCGCTTATGTGGTTGAATTCTTCCCAGGCCTTGTTAACTATCAGGTAGTGCCCGTCCGGCGTTAATATCGATATCGGGGAGGGGGCATGCTGAAAAACCATGCTGAGAAACAGCTGCGTTTGGGTTAAATTATCCTTCAGTTGAATATTCAGAAGGCGCAACCTCTCCTCCGCTTCCCAGCGCCTCCTGTCGAGACGGTTAAGGAACATTGCTATGATCACAAGCACAAAGGTGGTCACGATTATGTCAGCGACTGTGAAGGCGCCGGCGCTTAATTCGTTTGAATAAGTGCCCATTTGCACAATCAATAATTGCAGCCAGTCAAGTATTATTGCGAGCAACAGGATTATAGGCAGGGTTATCCAGAGCATGACGCTGCCGGCTCTCCTCCCCAGGAAAACCGCCACCGGGCCGCGGTGAGGTTCCGCCAGCAGAATGCCAGTGAAGAGCAACAGGGAAGTCAGTGCCGTTATCAGCGGCAGCGGAGTCAAATTAACGGGTCCCAGGAATACTCGCAGGCCGTAGCCATAGCCGATGATGGCAACCAGGCTGATTATCAGGCCCGCCAGGGCCAGATACTGGGGCACGGCATATTTATCGGCCTTTTTAAAAATAAGGGGCAGCATGGCAAGCCCCGCCAGGACGAAACTCAAAGCAGCGGTCAGCACTATGCGTCCGGGATAAATTGTTCCTAATGTTCCTGCCGGTTCCCGGAATATGGCCTGGTCGATGCCGGCATCCCATCCAAAGATATACTCGCTTAAAACCAGCAGGCCTACAGCAATAACGATAGCCGTTAATATTGCGGAAAAGTACTTTCTGGTTCTGACCAAAAGGCGGGAACCGTCGGGCCGCATCCACAGGGCCAGGCCGATTAAAATGAAGCATATGGCCGCATTGGCTTTCATGGACACAAAGGCCGGCGAGATGCTTTTGAGGGCTGCTATATCATAGGCCCAGCCCACTATGACGATTAGGCCCGCGGCTGCCACGGCCAGTCCCAGATAGGCGGAGATGGATTTGAGCAGAGCTACGGTGCGGCCGGAGCTGGCTTCGTCGGCCGATGGTTGATTGATTTTGAAGATGCCTGTTCTAATTTTCTTATCTCCAGCTTCGAGCTAAAAGAGGTAGAACAAGCTTACCATTATATCTAACGTCATTTTTTATATTACCCAAATTATTTACATAAGGCAAACGATCGGTTTCAAATAAGGAACACGACAGGTTTCCATTGTCTTAGCTAGAACATTCGTACTAATATAGACCTATCATGGTGGAGCTGTTGAAGTTTGCGCTCGAACGTCAGATGTATGAAGCTGCAGCCTATGCCATCGTATATGGACTGGTCAAAGTGAAAAAACATGGTAAGAAAGCGGGAAAGAAAGGAAGTAAAGCGCGGGTTCTACGGCCCCGCGCTGGATGAGACCGCCGGGCTGATGCTGGAGGAGGCGGGGGGTGTTGACGGCCTCGACCAGGAGATCGCCGTGTTGCGGCTTAAGCTTCGCGACTTGATCAGGGACGAGCCGGAGAAGTGCGAGCTGCACCTTAAGACGGCCAATACCATCGCCAACCTGGTCAAGGTGCGCTATAGCATCTCCAAAGAGCAGAAAAAATGCCTCAAGGAAGCCATCGCCAGGGTTCTGACCGACCTGGCCATCCCCCTGGGTGTGAAGGCGTTTATAAAATAGTCGACAACAAAAACTTCCAAGCAAATTTTTAAACACTAAATACTAAACTCTAAACTCTAAACAAGTTCAAATCTCAAAGCTCAAAACCATTAATTTATATTTTGGATTTTGTGTTTCGTATTTGTTTAGTATTTAGTATTTGGGGTTTATAGTTTAGGGTTTCTATTAAATCATGCATTTACGGCCCTATCAGCTCGAAATTGCCCGTGCAGTGCTGGACAGCATACAGACCTCCCGCGGGCTTACTTTCTCGGTAGAAATAGCCCGCCAGGGCGGAAAAAACGAGCTTTCCGCACACATCGAGGTCCTGCTGCTCACCATGTTCATGGCCGGGGGTGGGAGCGCGGTGAAATGCTCGCCCACTTTCAAGCCTCAGACCGTTATATCCATGATGCGGCTCAAGCAGAGGCTGGACGATTTCGGCTTCGACGGCCTGTGGACCACCGAGATGGGCTATATTATCAGGCTGGGAGCGGCGCGTCAGATATTTCTTTCAGCGGAGGAATCGTCCTCGGTGGTGGGTCACACGGCGGATATCCTGCTGGAAATCGACGAGTCGCAGGATGTGAACAAAGATAAATATACCAAGGAGTTCCGCCCCATGGCCTCATCCACCAATGCCACCACGGTGCACTACGGCACTACCTGGGACGATAGAACGCTGCTCGAGCAGACCAAGCTGTCCAACATTGAACTTGAGAAAAGGGACGGCATCAAAAGGCATTTCCGTTTCGATTGGCAGGAGGTGGCCAGGCATAGTCCCGGCTACCTCGATTTTGTCGAGGGCGAACGCGCCAGGCTGGGCGAGGACCATCCGCTCTTCCGCAGCCAGTATGCCCTTCTTCCCATTCGTAGCGGTGGCGGGTTCCTATCCCGCTCGCAACTGGCCCAATTGCAGGGAGGGCATAGCAGACTAAGGCGGAAATATGGAAAAGACAAATTGTACGTGGCCGGAATAGACCTGGCAGGGGAAGCCGAGGTCACCGAGGATCTGGAGCTCACCGTGGGAGGCCGGGATGCTACGGTGATCACCATAGCAGAGATTGATTTTCCCGCCGAGGATGAGGCTGTTAAGGAACCTCTGATAAATGTGGTGGAACATTATTGCTGGGTCGGCAAAAAACATCCCGCCCTTTATCGCCAGATGGTGGATATACTTAAGAATAGCTGGGGATGCAGCCGCGTCGTAGTGGATGCTACCGGGGTAGGTGAGGCTGTGGCCTCCTTCCTGCGCATTGCGCTGGGGAACCGGGTGGCGCCCTTCAAGTTTTCACAGGCTTCCAAGTCCGCCCTCGGCTTTAACCTGCTGGCGGCCATAAACTCCGGCCGGCTTAAGCTTTACGCAGGCGACGGGTCAGATGACTATCGCGAGCTGATGTTCGAACTGGAGAGGGCACGGGATGTCTGCCGCCCCAATCAGACCATCAATTTCTACGTCGACCCGGCGGAAGGGCATGATGACTACCTGATGAGCCTGGCGCTTTGCGTGGAGGCAGCTTCCAGGCTGTCCCCCAGGAAGGCAAGGGGAACCAACAGAGAGTAAGCTCCTCAGGGGAAACCCTAAACACTAAACCCTAAATACTAGTCAAAACGAAATTCAAAGTTTATTAATTTGAGCTTTGAACTTATAAATAGAAGGGGGAGCAACAATTTGTTGCTCCCCCTTGATATTCGATGGTTCTTTTTTAGATAAGGCTGGGCAGGCCTTTGGCGGCGTCTTCCATATCGCGCAGGCGGCCTGTGGTTTCCTTCAGGCGGTCCTTCTGCGTCATGGCGAAAGCCGAGGCCCTGTCGTAGTAGTCCCTGATCTTCTGTACGAAGGCAAGCTGTGAGAACAGGATGGTCACATCCACCGAGCCTTTTTCCCTGGGGAAGTCGCCGGCTCGTATAACCGCATTCTCGGCAAGCTCGCGCAGGTAATCACCCAGGCCTTTGGCGATATCCATGCTCATCTCCCTGGAAGGAGCAGCCAAGAGATAAAGGGCACGGCCCGAATCCTCGGGATTGATGGCGATGGAAAGCTCGCTGACGGCAGCGTCCATAGCCTGCATGGCTCGCAGCGTCTCGCTGCCCTTTTCTCGGAAGTTGACTTTGGCCATCTCCCAGGGGAAGCGGAAGCCGCGAGGGACATCGGTCTTGCCGGTACCGATAGCCGTCCAGCCGTCGATGGACTGCATGATATCACCGGCGTCCATGGTCTTGGCGCCTACGGAGCGCTGATGAGTGACCTCGCCGGCGCACATCAAATCGTAGAACGGGTCGACTATCTGGCGGTTGATTCTCTGAAGGTTCATGGCCAGGCTGGCATCCTTGCGCACATAGCGCTGGTTGTCGGCCAGGAACACGCCGTCTGCGATGGAGTGAATCGATTTCAAACAGGTGGCGGTATTATATACGCTTCTCAGTTCTGCCACTTCCTCGTGTTCGAAGGGCAGTACACAGAGTGCATAAACGGGTTTGCCGATATAGCGTTCCTTGAGCATCTGGGCTATGATCGAGATCGCGCCCGAGCCGGTGCCGCCGGCGGTGCCGGCCACCAGCATGAAAGCATGCGTCTGGTAGAAGAGTGGTGATGTCCTGACGGCATCGATGACCTTGTCGCCGTCTTCCCTGGCTAGTTCGGCGCCCATTTCATTGACCTTGCCTACGCCGTGACCCCAGGTTTTGCGGCCGCCGATCAGGATGCGGTGCATGTAATCTGAGCCTATATGAGATAATCCGGTCAGGTCAGTCTGGTCCGTGTTGACAGCAAAGGTACCCGTGATGATGGTGGTGCCCCTATCAGAGCGGGCACGCTGACCCAGGCGGGCAAACTCGTCGGCTACGCGGGAGCCACACTGCCCCAGCCCGATAACCATTAATTTCATTCTTGTTTTACCTCGCTTTTTTATATTTAAAAGTGGTAGTCAAACTCAAATTTCAAACATATTATAGCCATCGCATCTATTTGTCAAGGTTTTATAGCTGTTACGGGCTAGCATATGGTTAGCTATTTTAAGCTAGGTCGCCGCACTCATAGACCACGCATCTAGTGATTATAATATATCGTTGGCAGAGGGATGCAATTTTCGTGTTGCCGCAAGAGGTGTAATTTAACGCGCACTCAAAGCCGGGGCCAGCGGCAGGTTGAGGAAGCTGGGGTTGGGCATGATCAGGAAATTGCCTTCGATTGTACGGTCGCTTAAACCGAAGGATGTGCGCGCCATAAATACATCGTCCCTCTCCTGAAGGATGGAGGCCAGCGCCATATCCATTATTGCTCCAGCCATATCCATCATCACCGCTGGAGGAGATGGATGCAGGGTAATTTGTAGATGGTCGGCTACAGCGTTTAGGAAGTAGGCACTGGTCACGTTGCCCATCTCTCCAAGCGCTGATTTTGACATCTCGTCCAGGCTTTTAGAGGTCCCCACCTTCCTGCCCATCAGGAGGTCGAGGATTTTAAAGGCGATTGACGGCTCGTGCGCCATCAGGATATGGCCGTTAGTGGCGCCGGTAAACGTAAGGTACACACCTATCACTAGCTGGTCCGGCCCGCCGAACAGGTCGGGCATGGAACTGGCCGGCATACGGCAAACTTCAATGGTATTTATGATTAAATCCTTTCCAACCATCCGGGACAATCCCTTGATGGCATTGAGCACACCCTTTTCAACGATCCCATCCCAGATTTTTTTATCCTGGGCACTAAGGCTGGCTGTATTACTGTCCACTATTTTTCAACATCAACTCGCAATTCATTTATACAATGTTATAAGCCTCAACGTGACGGCCTTATAAAGTTTTACAGAAGCGTTTGTGTATGACAAGGCACGATGGGCTAACCTTGGTGAGCCAAGAGGATCATCTGGAGCCGGTTGCCTCCATCGCTAAAACAGTTGAATAAAAATGCCGGCTGATCTGTGACAACTCGGATTTAGCAGATGGCTTATTTCTCGTGGGACCAGCCGCCGCGCTTGCTGATTGACCGTATGCGCCAGACCACTGCGGCTGCAACTGCCAGCACCCCAATAACCACAAATATAATCCACAGGAAACCAAAGCCGGTGATAGATATAGTTTGCGACTGGCTCCAGTCGCTGGTATTGCCGGCCAGGTCAATGGCCTTTACTCTCCAGTAATATTCACCTGTGCCCGGCCTCTCAGTGGCCGGCAGCAAATATTCAGGTTTATCAAGGTTTTCTTTGCGTATAACGGAACCGGAGAAGTCCGTTTTCTGGCTTATCTCAATGGTATATATAACTCCGCTGGGATCTTCTACGGCCGACCACGTGAAATCAATCGGTTTATTCTCGAACATGCTGAATTTGGCGCCTGCCTCAGGGGATATCGGGCTGGGCACCGGTGGGGGGTTGGATTCGATGGTAAAAGACGTCGAACCGCTTGCGTGTGAGCCGTCGTTGACGGTAATGGTATGCGTTCCAGCCCCGCTCACCGGGGGCTTGAAAGCGATGCTGAAACCGCCTTTGACATCGGTAGTCCCGCCAGCACTGGTCTTGCTGGAATCATAGAATACGGATAGCGGCTGGCTGGATCCGAACCCGCTGCCGCTGAGCACCGCGTTCTCTCCCACGGCGCCGCTGGTTGGGTTGATAGTTGTCTGCGGTGTAATGACTACAATGTAGTCCGTTACATCACCGGTATGAGTAGCATCTCCGAAGGAGTCTACAGTGTGGTCTCCTTTGGTAGCGGAGGGCACCGTAAACTGCGAGGACCATGAACCATGAGCATCAGCTACAATGCCTGAAGCTACCTGCAACCCATCGAAAGTTACCTGGATGTTTGCTTCATTCTCCTGGAAGCCGACCCCTTCGACAAAAAGCATATCTCCCACACTGATGGGCTCTCCAAGCTTGCCTGTGGACTGCTCAACTTTTATGCCGGGTGCGACTGTGAATGAGAGGTTGGGTACTTCATCAATACCGGTGGTTGCGCCCCTGGCATCAACTATATGGGACCCTTTGGCGGAAGCGGGCACAGAGAAGGATGTCTGCCACGATCCCGTAAGATCGGCCGATATGCCGGATTTAACCAGGATAGCATCGTATATAACTGAGATATTGGTTTCGGCGCTGTTGAAACCCAGCCCGGAGATATTAACCACCCTGTCTACCCAGCCGGAGGTTGGGTTCAAGCTGATCGTTGGCGTAACGGTAAAAACCTGATTGCCGACCTCCTGGGCCGGCGTTGTGCTGCCGCTGGCGGTTATGGGATGGTTCCCCTTGCTGCTATCCGGTATTTTGAGCGTATAAAGCCAGCTGCCGTTGCCATTGGCGCTGATGTCCGATGCCACGGCGCTGTTGTCATAAATTATCTCTATACCGGTCTCGCCGGCTCCGAAGCCCTGGCCTTGTACGGAAATGTTAGAGCCCGCCGTACCGTTCTTAGCTGAAAGCGAAATGGAGGCCATTGTAGAATATTCTTTTTGAAAGGTCTTGGTATTGACCTTGAGGGTTACAACATGCTTGCCCCTGGGCGATTCAGGTACCTTAAAATAAATCGGCTGGCAGCTGCTGGTCCTGACCGTGCCCTGGGTGATTAGTAGATTGCCGTCCCCCCAGTACAGGAAGTAATCGCCCTCACCATACTGACAAAAGGCTGGTATCTTGACATCAGAACCGACTATCCCCTGCGTCGGCTCAAGCGTCAGGGAATCTGCGGTGGCGGGTACTGGCAGAATGAATGCGGATAAAAAAGAAAGAGCAAGTAAAGTTGCCAGGGCCTTTACTTTCATCTATCGAACCTCCAGGTTAATATTGCGCTTATGATAACACAATTCTGCTAAAAGACAACACAAGGCATTGCCAGTTGAATCCTGTTCCTACAAAAGAAACACTAAACTCAAAGCCCTAAATTCTAAACAAATTCAGAACTCTAAATTCAAAGGCTTCGCATTTTTTATTTTGAGCTTGGAGTTTAATTAGAGTTTAGTATTTGGAATTTATCTATACATCCTTGGCTGTCAGTGTAGCCAGGAACTCAGCGTTGTTCTGTGTCTTGGACAGGCGGTCGATTACACGTTCCGAAGCGTCTGTAGGGCTATTGGAGTCCTCTGCGATCATGCTGACCATGCGGCGGAGCAGCCAGACCTTTGCAACAGTGGCTTCACCCAGCAACAGTTCCTCGCGACGTGTCCCGCTGCGCATAATATCGATGGCGGGGAAGATGCGTTTCTCAGCCATCCTGCGGTCCAGATGCAACTCCATGTTGCCTGTGCCTTTGAATTCCTCATAAATAAGGTCGTCCATGCGGCTGCCTGTGTCCACCAGGCACGTTGCCAGAATGGTCAGGCTTCCTCCTTCCTCGATGTTCCTGGCGGCGCCGAAGAACCGCTTGGGCGGGTAAAGCGCTACAGAATCGATGCCGCCGGAAAGCGTTCGGCCGCTGGGAGGCATGGCCAGGTTGTAGGAGCGTGTAAGGCGTGTAATGCCGTCCAGCAGGATGACAACATCCTTACCAATTTCGGCCAGCCTCTTGGCCCTCTCGAGCGCCAACTCGGCTACCCGTGTGTGATTTTCCACGGGCTCGTCGAATGTAGCGGATACGACTTCGCCTTTCACCGATCTTTTCATGTCGGTTACTTCTTCGGGGCGCTCACCGATGAGGCATACCATGAGGTGGACATCGGGATACTGGGCTGTGATAGCGTTAGCAATGTTCTTAAGCAAAAGCGTCTTGCCGGCTTTGGGTGGTGACACGATCAGGCCGCGCTGGCCGCGCCCTATGGGGGCCACCAGGTTAATCAGGCGGGCTGAAAGGTTCTTGGGATTATTGCCCTCCAGGTCGAACATCTTATCGGGGAAGGTAGGAGTCAGTTGCCCGAAATGGGGGCGCCCTTTGGACTGGTCTGCATCGAGCCCGTTTACGGTCTCAACGCGCAGCAGGCTGCAGTATTTCTCCCCCTCCTTAGGAGGCCTGGCCTGGCCGCTCACCGTATCGCCATTGCGTAATCCGAACCGCCTGATCTGTGAGTTGGAGATATAAACATCGTTGGGGCCGGGCAGCAGGCTTTCCTGCCGTAAAAAGCCATAGCCCTCGTCCATAATCTCCAGAACGCCTCCCAGTCCCATATAGAAACCGGGTTGTGGTTCGGGCGGTGTTACGAAATTGGCAAGCTTGGTTATCAGATCTTCGCGGCTCAAATCGACATAGTTTTCGAGGCCCTGCGATTTCGCCAGCGCCAATAGTTCTTCAGTGGTTTTAGCTTCAAGTTCCGTTAGATTCATCATGGTATCACCTCAAATCAAGTAATTACTGGTTGTAAAAGCGGGGTTTGTGGATTTCCCCGCAGGAATTATATTTAACTATCATATGTTTTTGACGTTTCCCATCACCTTGCACCAATCATCGAGGAAGCGTGCGCAGCCGGCTTCCGTAAGCGGATGTTTGGCCATCTGCAGCAATACGGCATACGGTACGGTGGCTATGTGCGAACCGGCTTTGGCCGCAGCCAGGCAATGTTGGGGGTGACGTATGCTGGCCGCTATAACCTCGGTTTTAATGTCAGGGTACTGGCGGTAGACCTGTACGATGTCTTCTACCAGCGCCATCCCGTTCTCGCCGATATCATCCAGCCTGCCTACAAAGGGGCTGACATAGGCTGCACCCGCCAGCGCTGCCAGAAGCGCCTGGTTGACTGAGAAACACAGAGTGTAATTTACCTTTATACCTTCTTTGGCCAGGATATGTGTGGCCTCCGTCCCTTCCAACCCGGCAGGTATTTTCACTACTACATTGGAGGCCCATTTGGCTATTTCCCTGGCTTCGGAAACCATGCCCGCCACATCCTGGCTGATGACCTCGGTAGAGACCGGGCCGCTGATAATCGAGCATATCTCCTGCACCAGCTTCTTATAGTTGACCTTGCCTTCCTTTGAGACAAGGCTGGGATTAGTGGTCACACCGCTTATAATGCCCAACCTGGCCCCGTATTTAATATGCTCTACATTTGCTGTATCAAGAAAGAGACGCATATACTTCTCCCATTATTTTTATCCTAAATTCAAGCGGGGCCGCTTATATATCATGATATGGGCAGTGTGACCTGCATACCCTCGACCAGGGTGTCCTTGGCGGCGCCGATGAAACCAACAAACAGCGGATGGGGCCGGTCAGGGCGTGATCGGAATTCAGGGTGGAATTGGCAGGCTACCATCCAACGGTGGTCCTTTAGCTCGGATATCTCAACCAGCTTGCCATCCGGAGAAAGCCCGCTGAAGACAACCCCCTTTTTTTCAAAAACATCACGGTAGTCATTGTTAAATTCGTAGCGATGGCGGTGGCGTTCATATACGACCTCCTGGTTATAGGCTTCAGCCGCCTTGGTTCCGGGAACTAAATGGCAGGGGTAAGAACCAAGCCTCATGGTGCCGCCCTTGCAATCTACGGCACGCTGCTCCGGCATGAGGTCTATAACAGGGCAGGGAGAATCGCAATCGAACTCAGTGGAATTTGCACGTTTATTGCCCAGTGCGTACCTCCCGAACTCGATCATCATCACCTGCATACCCAGGCAAAGGCCGAGATAGGGTATATTGTTATGCCTGGCAAACGAGGCCGACGTTATCATGCCCTCGATACCCCGATTTCCGAAGCCGCCCGGCACGATTATGCCGTGCACCGTACTGAGCAGGTTTTCATTTATTCCCTTTTCCAGGTCTTCCGATTGTACCCAGATAATGTTTACGTTGCGGTCATGGTAAAGGGCAGCATGGCAGAGTGACTCGCGCACTGAATAATAGGCATCTTCCAATTCCACATATTTCCCGACCAGTGCGATATTAATGGACTCTTTGGGCGTCTTCATGCGGGCCACCATCTGACGCCACCCAAACAGGTCGGCTTTGGTGGCATTGAGGCGAAGCCTGCTGATAATAAAATTGCTCATTCCGAACTCTTCAAGTATGAGCGGTACTTCATAAATCGTCTCGGCGGTTACCATGGGTATAACGGCTTCCTTATCCACATCGCAGAAGAGCGATATCTTGTCTCTCAGTGCCTGTGAAATGGGATAATCCGAGCGGCACAGGATTACATCCGGCTGGATGCCTATGCGCCGGAGCTCGTTTACGCTGTGCTGTGTTGGCTTGGTCTTGAGCTCCTTAGTAGTGGCTATATATGGCATATACGTCACGTGGATATACAGCGCATTATCCCTGCCAAGGTCGTTTCGCATTTCACGGATGGCCTCCAAGAACGGCTGGCTTTCGATGTCGCCAACGGTCCCTCCCACCTCCACGATCACTACCTGCGCCTTGGAAATCTGGGCTACCTCACGGATACGGCGTTTGATCTCGTTGGTAACATGCGGTATCACCTGGATGGTGCCGCCCAGATAGTCCCCTCTTCTTTCCCCTGCTATGACCGCCGAATATATCTGTCCTGAAGTCACATTAGAGGCAGACGTCAGGTTAACGTCGATAAAGCGCTCATAGTGACCCAGGTCAAGGTCGGTTTCGGCCCCGTCCGTCGTGACGAAAACTTCTCCGTGCTGGTAAGGCGACATAGTCCCCGGATCTACGTTCAAATACGGATCAAGCTTTTGCACCGATACAGATACGTCACGGCTCTTGAGAATGCGGCCGATGGATGCTACGGCAATGCCCTTGCCAACTGAGCTCACCACGCCGCCGGTCACGAATATATATTTAGCCATAAAAATTTGAAATAAACATAGAGGGGTATTTAATCTGACCCACCACGTTATACCTGTAAATCAATAACATTCTCTCCACTAAACCATACAAAAAAGCGCTTACGCTTATATTGAAAGCTATTAAGTTAAGCCGGGATAAAGTGTACTGCGGGAAGTTTGAATTCAAAGGGAAAGTCTATTGAACCTTAATTTAATTATAGTGATACGAATTTAAACCTGTCAAGTCCGGTGAACATGGCAGGTTGCCTGCATTTTGGAAAAGTAGTAATGTGGAATTAAATGTGATGGGCAGGTCAAAGCTGAATAATAAAGAAGAACACGAGCCGGCCAGGGCAGAAGAACACTATCGCCAGCTCGTGGACCATGTCAGCAGCGGAGTTGTCGTATATGAGACTGTAATTACCGGCAACAAAGGAGTCCTTTACGATACATGCGCGGCAGAAGCCTGTTTAGAGCTCTTTAAAGAAGGTTTTCAATTCGCCTGATGCCCCGGCGTTTCATTTGGCGCTATCAAATGTGCCGGACGCGTTGTACTGGAAGATTTTAATAGCCGGCAGCAGAGTCGGGGATCCCGCAGAGGCTTTCTGCGTAGACTGGTAAACCAGCTTATATTCCTTCAGTTGCTCCAGCGGTACCGGGCTCACGACGGGATCGGTCCCAATGATCTTGTATTGGCCGTCTTTTTGGCTTGAGATAAAGGCTTCGGCGTCGCTATAGTTTTTAAAATTTTTATAACCCAGTATCTCCTTGAAGGCTTGTCCCCCCGGCAGTTGCTGGTCCTGGTATGTCATGACAGTTGTATATTGCGGGGTAACAGCAAGGCCGTCGAAATCATAGAGCCTGACAATCATGGACCTGTAAAATTCAGGGTAAAATACCAGCTTTGGAACGTATTTGTCTCCCTGTTTCTGCCAGCAAAGCTCGTAGAAATTGGTTTCCTCTTTATTGCTGAGGTTCGCCAGCGTATAAAATTTATCGTTGGGGGAGGCCAGCCTGTTTTCTGCAATCACGTATTTTGCGCCCCAGTTGTCCATTATGCCGGCAGCGGAAGCGTCATCCTGAGCCGAGAAAAACTGGACCTCGCCCTTAGTGCCAGTCGTCCCGGGGTTGGAGACGGGTATACGATGCCCGATTTGCATAACCCAATAGCCGTAATCCGCCCATACCGCTATCCCGTATGCGGTCGAGGGATACTGGTAGGCTTTTCCCGCTTCAGGGGTATTGTAATATGAGTAATAGGCATCGGGGCTGCCCAACGGCTCCGGAGAATTGTTTCTAAGCCACTGCATGGCTTCCATCCATGCATCGCTGGGTGTATGTGCAGTGTCCCTGGCCTGCCCAAGTGCGATGGAGGTGCCCGGGGACAGAAGAATAGCTGTTGCGATCAGCACGCTCACCGTTGCTATTAGGCTTCTTCTGGATACTACTTTGGCTTCTGCAATGGCCTTTTTAGCTTTCTTGCCCGTTTTTTCCTGTGCTTTTGGCAGTCCGGGGGCATGGAAAATTCCAATGATATAACCGGCCAGAAATGCTGTTAAAACGGCCAGGCATATGGAAAAATAATAGGAGAAACGCACCTCAGCAAATGCTGCCAGCATCATTATGAGACTCCAGACTGCTACGAAGATGTGCTCGGGGCGACCTTTGCGTATGGATAAATAAATCAATAATGCCAGGCCGGCCAGTCCTGAATAGAAGATAAGGGCCCACTCATTCCAGGCAGAATCCAGGGTGAAAAATCCCGCAGGGAAAAAGATCGATTTCGACTCGCCAACAGTGTTCTGGGTCATACTCCAGGTAAAAACAGTCAGGATATCCGATTTCACGGTTTCAAATAGCTGGGGCGCCAGCAGGTAGACTGCTAAAGCAGTGGCCGCCATAAGGATCACGACCAAAATCAGGTAGTAGATCGGAGGGACTTCCCGTGCGTCCATAATTGCCGAGACAATATTCAAAGCTATTGGTATCAAAATTATGGACGCCAGTGCCAGCAGGGTGATCTTATCATGCCACACAGGGACAACAATAAGCAGCGCAACGAGAAAAGATATGATGGCTGTTTTACTTAAATAATCTGTGGGGAAGCCGCGCAGGTGGTCATTAATGAACTGTATAATGAAAAATGTGAATATTATGAGTACAAACAGTAGAGCGCCCTGCCAGGTGATAATGTAGAACCCGAGGAAAATGCCGGCTATGATGGCGTAAGGCATATGCTCATTGACAGCAGGGAACCCACCCTTTTTAAGGGCCTCATAGGTAAACTCCCTGCCGTATTTTATGGCCAGAATAAAAAACAGTATAAAGCATGATGTGAAGATGACCTCGGCAATATGGTGGTCGGTGTAGCCCAGAAGCGAGCGCAGCAGCAGTTCACCCGGCATCAGGGCAACAATGAAGGCGGCTATCAGTCCTGCCCAGCGGTTCATCAAGGCCTTGCCCAGGAAATAGATGGGTATGACTGTAAGTGCTCCCAATATGGCCGGGATATATACGGCAATGCTATCGACAACCTGGGAAGAAGGATTTAGGCCCCCAAATAATTTGATGGGTATTGTCAGCATATAAACGAAGAAATTGGGCACCCGGTTGATAAAATCGCCGCCGGGGAATATCTGGTACGGGTCGAAGCCTATAAGACGGGGGAAATTCACCACCAGATTGTCGACCAGCCTCAGGTAGTAATAAGCGTCTATGCCGGTAAGTTTTATCCATGGACCGCTGAAAACGGTCTGATAAGGGAGGGCAATTCGGATGAAAAGGGCGACAATGATTGAGGCTGACAGCGAAATAAGCGTGAACAGCCACCCGGGCATAGTATGTTTATTCATGCGGCAGATTGTCCATGGAATGTTCGAATATTTTAACCGAGGAGGTATCCCCCGTACCAATTTTGGACTTCTGGCTGGATGAGTATGCCAGGTGATAATCGTCCAATGCATCGAGAGGCACGGGGCTTACTGTGGGATCTTTGCTCACAATGCGCCAGTTGCCGTTAGGTTGGGATGCTATGTAACTGACAGCCTCGGAGTAGCTGTGGAAAGTTTTCAGGCCGGTTATCTCTTTATACGGCTGCCCGCTGGCATCCTGACGTTCTTCCCACGAGATCACCGCCGTTTCCTGCGGCGTATATTTATGGCCCTCAAAGCAATATAGGCGGACCACCATCGAATTGTAATAGTCGGGATAGTAGAGCAGTGCAGACGTCAGCTTATTATTCTGTAGCAGGTAATATATTTCATAATAGCGGCTTTGAGGCTGCCCGGCTGCATTAGCCAGGGCATTGAAACCCTTGTTCCAGTTGACCGTATAGTCATCAACAATAACATATTTCATTCCCCATTTAGAGCTGATATTATCGGCGGCCTTGGCATCCTGTGCTGTAAAAAAATCCTGTTCACCCATCTGGCCTGAAGCGGGATTGGAAAGAGGCACCCGGTGTGCCATCCGTGATACCCAGTAGCCAAAATCCCACCAGCAAACTACGCTGTAACCCGGAGCATTGCCGGGAGCGGTTGTGTAAGCATAATAATAGCCGGCATCTCCAAAAGGCTCAGGGGAGTTACTGCGTAGCCAGTCAAGGGACTCGCACCAGGCATCGTCGGGTGTATCGAGTCCCTTGGTAGCAACGTCATAAAAGGGCCTGTCACCGCCCGGGAGAGGCCCTGTATTGGGATAGATAGCCAGCAACGCTACCAGGGCTATGCCCAATGCCCCCAGTGTACGGTTTCTGGTTGTCAACCGCTTTTCCCTCGCTGATGCCGACTTTTTCCCCTTACCCTGGACCTTGGCAGGGACTTTACCTGCCGCAGCAGCACTGCTCATTTCGGAGGTTGCTTTTATTCCAAACAGGCCCAGGATCAGCCATCCGCAGTAACCAGCCAGCAGTGAAACATTGATAGCCAGATAATAGGCAAAACGCCGCAAAGCCAGAGCCGCTATAAGCGAAATGAAACTCCAGACAATCAGTGCCACCATTTCAGGTTCACCCTTTTCAAAAGCTTTATAGACAGCGAATACCAATCCTGCCAGCGCCAAGATGGAAGCTGAGGTGTAGTTGCCCCACACTAGCGCCAGAGTAAATGAGCCCTGCTGTAAAAGCAGGGGCTGCAGTTCGGCAACATCTGTTCTGATGTTCCAGAATTGGACCAGGCGGTTAAAGATATCTTTCAACGGTTGCGGACTCATGATGACCAGGGCAAAAAGCACTACGCCCGCCAGCGCTGCCAGCAATATCGGATAATAATAATTCTTAATATTCCGCCGTGACATGTAGGAAGAGATGATGGGCAGGGCTGCAGCAGCCAGCATCGCGATTAAAACCGGTAATCTGGCAAGGACCGTAGAAGGCCAGGGCAATACTACCAGCAGTGTCACGATATATGCTGGACAAAAAGCAAGGACCAGATACAAAGTCGGCTTGCCGCGCAGATGGTCGATAATGGACTGCAGCACCAGCCATATGAAGCTGATCAAGACGAAAAGGAGTGCGCCCTGCCATGACAATAGGTAAAGGCCGAGGCAGATACCTGCTATGATGCTGTAAATGAGCGGCACTATCAGGCGGCGCCTGCCGGCGCTGTCGTGAGGGGGCAATGTTACCTGTTTGCCGGCCTTTATTGCCAGTATAAGGAAGAGCATGAACAAAGCGGAGAAAAATATCTCGAATACATGCGTGTCGGTATAGCCCAGCAATGTGCGAGCAAGGAACTCTCCCGGCATGAGGGCGGTGAAGACCGAGGCTATTAACCCCGCCCATTTGTTGAATAGCGCTTTGCCTATAAAAAATACAGGGAAGACCAGCAGAGCGCCGAGCACCGCCGGGAAATAGGCGGCTACCATGTCGACAATATGCTGGGAAGGTGATCCGCCGCCAAAAAGCCAGCTGAAAAATCCTATGAAATAAACCATAAAAAGCGGTTGGTTCGTCAATTCACTGCCCCCGGGATAAATGTAGTAAGGGTCGAAGCTGCCGAGCGATGGGAAATGATGCGAAAGGTTGTCGAGCAACCTCACATAGAAATAGGCGTCGTTATCGGTGAATTTAATCCATTGCCCTGTAAATACATGGTCCCAGGGTATGCCGATTCGCATCGCAAGCGACGTGAGGAAAATAAGCGCCAGGATGATTGTACAGGCGGCGATCTCGATCCGGGGGCGGTTCATTTATGGGGCGTTCCTTACTCCCGCCAGCAACTGGGTCATACAATTATTGTCCTTGTTGGCTTCGTTGTTCTCGTTGGCTGTATCCACGCATACTGTAACAGGCGTGGCGTATAGATAGCTCCACACGAAGCTTCCGAAGGTTAAAGTACGCTGCTCGCCGGCTGCCAGGGGTGGGATGTAGCCGGAGGTAACCACCGAAGGGCCTACGTACATTTTGGCGCTGGAGGGGTTGGAGGTCACTGTGCCTGCGTTGCCGACCACGTAGTAAACCATGGAGGCCTCGCGGAAAATATTGACCATAAACAGGTCGGCGTGCTCGGTCACCGGTGCTGTTATTTTCACGTTTATAGAATTGGAAGACGTTCCTCCACTGTTAAGTGCAGTTATAGTATAAGTGGTGTCGGCTTTAGGGCTGACCAGTTTGCTTCCCCCGCTGTCCACGCTGCCTACATCAGGCAGAATTATCACCCGGCTGGCCCCGCCGACCTGCCAACTCAGGCTGAGTGGCTGGCCCAGGGTAGCTGTATCCGGAGTGGCTGTGAAGCTATTGATAACCGGTGGGGCGGCGCTGGTTTTTTCGATGGAAAATCGCTTCTCGATAACCTGTTTTCCGTCCAGCGAAATCCTGACCGCATAATCGCCGGTCTGCCAGCCGACATCGGGCGTATTGACGGTGAAGTTAAGGTAGGAGGATAAGGCGACGTTAAATGATTCTGCATGGAAGGGCTTCCATACATTGTTATCGAAGTATAACCACTCGGCATGCACCTCAGATGCCGCCGGAAGCCCACCCACGTTTACCGAGCATATGATGGTCGGCGTATCTATAGTGAAGCTGCTGGACTCATTTTGCGCCTTGCCTGCCTGGTCTACCTGCGTGGTCAGCACCGCGTTGGAAAGCGGCGATGAACAGGCCGAAAAGGCCGGGCAGATAAGGCACAATGCCGCCAGTATAAAGCCAAGACTACTACGAACCATTTAAGTATACCCTTATATTTTTATCTAATCGCTAACCTGTACCAGCCGGGCATCTTTCCAGATAGCGAAATCATTGACGCCCGTTGATCCAGCCTCAACACGCAGGATAAAATAGACCTTCTGTCCCGCATAGTCGCTCAGGTCGATGTCCCAGTTTTCAAACTGGCCGGGAACGGTCATCTGCTTTCCCGGCAGAAAATTAACTGTATCGCTGAGGTCTTTCATGCCGAACTTGAAGGTCACTCCGTCGCTGCCCACGGCATTCGGGGAGAGCCCCACAGTAGCAATGAAGTGGGTCTTAGCCGGCACCTGTATGGCGGCTATCTGGGCAGTGTTAGTTTGCTGGTCTGTGTAGAAGTAGCCCCAATATCCCTGTGTCCATCCCTGAGGCACCTGCTCGGGTATCATCTCCAGGCTGCCGTCCCCCTGTTTTATGAAGCCTCCCTTGGGATTGCTTTCGCTGCCGAAATCCGGTACATCACCGGCGCTGTTCTTCCAGCTAGCCAGGTGCGCCAGCGGAAGCAGGTTGTAATTCATGAGAGGTCCAAGCAATTTGATTATGCAGTTATTGGCCGTGTTGGCTTCATCGATGGGATCTTTGGCGTTGGCGCAGACTTTAACTTCATGGTTGAGCGTAAATACTACGTAACCGCCGGATTGTGCAGGTCCCTGTGATTGGAAATTTGCCGTTATATTTGGGCTGAACCCTCCCGATGCCGCCCCGCTGGCCGCAGCGTTGGTGCCGCAGCTTATCCACTGGTAGCTGGAGAAGGACAGCGTCCTCTCCTCCCCGGGCTTCATTATTTGAACGAAGCTTGTACTGCCCAGGGGTGGAAACAAATTGTCCACAGAGAGCAAGCTGGTGCTGGCCGGTGCGTCAACAGCGCCTATATTTTTGACCTTGTAGTAGATCATGCACCCTTCCAGCCAGGCATCCGTGATTATCAGGTCGGGCGCTCCGGCAACCGCGGCCCCTACGGTAATGGTCAGGTTCTTAGTAGGTGCGCCTGCATCATTTATGGCCGTCAGTACATACTGACTGGTAGCCGATGGTGTGATCGAGCGCGTGCCTGAGGGCGGGACCGTGCCGATTTCCGGTTGAATGGTCACCCTGGTGGCATTGCTTACATCCCATGATAGGGTGACTGATTGACCGGCCGCCACAGTTTCAGGTGTGGCCGCAAAGCTGTTTATTATAGGCCAGCCCGGCTGCGCCGAGAGGTTTTGCACTGTGAAAGGTAAGCTCGACTGGTCCTCCCCGTTGGCCGAGACGTTTACCTGGTAATTTCCCTGCGGAAAGCCGCCCGGGGGTGCTTTCATGGCAAAATACATATACTGTGTGCCCTGCCCCGTCTGGGTGCTGGCGAACATAACGCTGTTTGACAGGCTGGCGACCTCACCGCTCAGATATGTAAGCTTGGCCATCACCTGGGTGTTGGGCGCCGCGTTATTCAGCTTAAGCGACAGGTAAATCGTATCGGCGGAGACTGTAAACGTGTTGGATGCGCTCACAGGCTTCGACTGGCTGTCCACTCCTGTAGCAAGGGTAGCTTCGGTCACCAGCGAAGTCGAAGCGTTGCCGCCGGTATTGATTTTGACACATCCCGGCATCGCAACCGCCATAGCTATGATGGTTAACAATATTGCAATGATCAGATTGCCCGGGCCTAATTTCTTCATACTATCCACCTCTTAACAATCAATTTTAAACACTTAACCGGGATAATCAAAGGTGTTACCAGTTGATTTGCATGCAATTGTTATCTTTATTGTATTCGCCAATAGCTTTGAGACCGTCTGCGCAGATACTGATCGGCAACGTGTAATTGCGTGTGGTGCCGTAGGTCCACTGATAGTTGGGGAAGGCCAGTGTGCGCTCGGAGCCTGACGGCAGGACGTCCACCAGGCTTGAAGCCTTGTTGTATCCCTGGATATACAGGAATGTAGTGCTCTGTTTGGCGGTCACTCCACCGATGTTTTTGATCGTGTAGATGGCTTTATCGCCCTCCACGTGGAAGTCGGTGATGACCAGGTCGGGCTTGTCGCTGATGTAGGATGTCACGTATATATTTACCGTAGCGGCGGTCGTTCCTATGTTGTTGGTCGCTTTCAGGGTATATTCGGTGCTGTTGACCGGCGTGACAATCGTGTTGCCCTGGCCTGCTACGTTGCCGACCCCCGAAATGGTTATATTCGTGGCATCCGTAATGCTCCAACTCAAGGTAACGGACTGGCCCGTGTCGATAGTGTCCGGGAGGGCCTTGAAATAGCTAATGGTGGGGGCCGGGACATTGGCGTTCTGCACGGATTGCACCGTAAACTGCGCCGTGGTGACTTCCTTGCCGTTTAACTGGAGGGATATAGCATATTGGCCGCTCTGCCAACCTCCCGCCGGTGAGGCGTGGCTGAAGGATATGTTCCTGGTCCCGGTTACGGTCGAGGAGTCATTGTATAGTACCTGATTGAGCAGGTTTCCCGTGGAATCCTTGACCAGCACCCATTGTGCCGTTACCAGTGTATCTTCGGGCGCATCGCTTACCGTGGCAGCCACGTAAATATTGGGCGTACTGGCCAGGAATATGCTGGCAACCGAGAGCGGCAGGCCATCGCTGGAGACGGCGGTAGCTGTATTTACATTGCTGAGCGTTGCCGCCGGAGCACCGGTATTAGTGGGAGAGCCGACTATTATACAGCCCGCAACAGGAATGACCATTAAAACTATAGTAGCCAGGATAAATATAGGCCGCACCGCTTTCTTCATGTCTACCGCCTTATAAATTATATTCCGGTCCCAGGCTCTGACAAAGCTGGGGCCGGATTTTCTGGATGGGAAAGCTTCCTATCGCCTTGTCTTGAAAACCAGCACCAGCGTGGAGATAACCAGGATTGCACCGAGAGCGATGGTGACCCAGACCCATAGCGGGGTTGACGGCTCTGCCGGCGCAGGCGCCGCTGGCGCCGGTGCGGGCTCAGTCTGGAAGCTGAAGGTAGCCGACCAGTCAGACGGTATATTCTGGCCGTTTATCTCGGTGGCCTTAACACGCCAGAAATAGCTGGTATTGTAATCAAGCGACCCGGAATACTCGTAGGCCGTGGTCGTCGTAGTGGCTGACACCACCATCTGTTTGAACTCGGGGTCCTTGGCCAGGTCGAACTGGTATTTGGTGGCATTAAACCAGGGGCTCCAGGAGAACTGCGTCGGTTTGACGGGCACACCGGTTCCGCCATTATTCGGGCTGAGAAGCTGTACTCCGTAGTAGGGGGTGTTGACGATGAAGCCGGCTTTGACCGTGAAGCTGCGCGTCTCAGACCAGGGGCTGTCCGCTATCTGGCCGGTGGCCGATTTTACCGAGCGTATCCTCCAGTAATAAATGGCGCCCGCTTCCGGCAGAGAGCCGGGGGGAATCCAGGCAGCCGGGCTGGTGCTGTTCGTGGAGTCCATCTTGATCAGTATGGACCCTGTCACGCCTTGGATCTGTCCTGCGCCTGAGGTGTTACCGTAGTTGATCGCCGGGTTGATCCTTAGCGTGAAGTCCTTGTCTTTGGCTATCTGAAGCTGATACCAGGTGGACAGGCAGAGCTGCTCCCAGGACAGGTCGATCTGCCCGTTGCGGCCGGTCACGGGATCGGCGCTTATCATGAATGTCTCGACGGCAGCGGCTTTCCCGGGGGTTGCCAGAGTACCGGTTAACCGGCCCCATTCGGAGCGGCTGTTCTGAGCTTGAGCGGAAGGCGGCGTTGCGCACAAGGACAGTATGACTGAAGACAGCATTAAAACTGCTGTAAAAATCAATATATAAAAACGTTTGTTCATAATATCCGCCCCACTGTTTTTGATATCATGATATTCGAGCTATGCCGGGGTGTCAACAATTCCCCCGTTATTTGAGCACTTCCCCATATTCGCTTCCCCCTTTATTTTTCTATCGACGCGAAATCCCGGAATATGTCCCCTATGGCGTTTAATATAGACCTGATATCTTTATCGCTGTGTGCCAGGGAGATGAACGCCGCTTCAAACTGCGATGGTGGCCAGTATATGCCCCTGTCCAGCAGGCCCCTGAAGAACTCTGCGAAACGGGAGGTGTCCGACTGCCTGGCCGACTCATAATCGACCACCTCATGGCCGTTGAAAAATACGGTCAGCAGCGAGGATACCCTCGCAACCTGCAGGCTGATCCCGTTATCAGCCGCTGATTTGAGGATGCCATCCTGCAACGCCGACGACTTTTTTTCGAGTTGAGGATAGACATCGGGACGGCCTAATAACGTTATGGTCTCGATGCCGGCCGTCATAGCCAGCGGGTTTCCCGACAGCGTGCCGGCCTGGTAGACCGGTCCGATGGGGGCCATCATTTTCATAATATCGCTTCTTCCGCCGTAGGCGCCTACCGGCAGCCCCCCGCCGATGATCTTCCCCAGGCACGTCAGGTCGGGAGTAACCCCGTACCGCTCCTGTGCACCACCATATGCCACGCGGAAACCCGTTATGACCTCATCGAATACCAGCAGAGCGCCGTATTCTCGGGTCAACGGCCGCAAATTTTCCAGGAAGCCGGGCTGTGGCGGCACCACACCCATATTGGCGGCCACCGGCTCGATTATCACGGCGGCTATCTCCTTTGGATAGCGTAGAAAAAGCTGTTCGACCGACGAAAGGTCGTTGTAGTGCGCTGTAAGCGTATTTTGAGCATAGGTTGCCGGCACGCCCGGTGAGTCGGGAAGGTCGAGCGTCGCCAGGCCGGACCCTGCTGTGGTCAGCAGCCCGTCGGCATGCCCGTGGTAGCCGCCCGCAAATTTAATTATTTTGTCGCGCCCGGTGAAAGCCCGAGCCAGCCGCAGGGCGGTCATGGTTGCTTCAGTACCCGAATTGACGAAACGCAGCATCTCGATGGAAGGCATGGCTGCCGATATCATTTTAGCCAGCTTTATTTCAAGCTCGGTGGATATGCCGAAGCTGGTGCCGCGTTCTGCAGCATGTTTCAACGCCCTGACGACCTCCGGCCGGGCGTGGCCCAGGATGAGAGGTCCCCACGAGCAAACATAGTCGATATACCCGTTGCCGTCGGCGTCGAATATCTTCGAGCCCTTGCCCCTCTCTATGAAGAGTGGAGTTGCTCCGACCGCTTTATGTGCACGCACCGGGCTGTCCACCCCTCCCGGCAGATAGCGCTGCGCTTCCTCATACAGCGCGCGTGACCGTTTGAACTTATCGCCTGGCATATTCACTTGCCCTGTAGCCAGGCGGCCGCTTCTTTGGCATGATAAGTGATGATGATATCGGCGCCCGCCCTTTTAATGGCGGTCAGTATCTCCATCGTGACGGTTTTGCCGTCTATCCAGCCGCGCTGCGAAGCGGCTTTGACCATGGAGTACTCGCCGCTGACGTTATAGGCTGCCAGAGGGTAGTTGAAAGCATCTCGTGCTCTACGTATCACATCCAGGTAGGGAAGGGCAGGCTTGACCATGATCATGTCGGCCCCCTCCTTGATATCCTCTTCGATTTCCAGCAGGGCCTGCCGGGCATTGGCCGGGTCCATCTGGTAGGAGCGGCGGTCGCCGAACTGCGGGGCCGACTGAGCGGCCTCGCGGAAGGGCCCGAAGAAGGCCGAAGCATATTTGGCGGCATAGGATAGTATAGGCATCTGCTCAAAGCCGTTCTTGTCCAGGTGCTGGCGTATGGCCTTGACCCTGCCGTCCATCATGTCCGAAGGGGCGACTATATCGGCGCCGGCTTCAGCGTGCGAGAGGGCCATTTTGGCCAGCAGCGGCAGGGTCCTGTCGTTATCCACGCAGCCGTCCGTGATCACGCCGCAGTGCCCGTGGCTGGTGTACTCGCACAGGCAGACGTCGGTTATGACCAGCAGGCCGGGAGCTGCCTTTTTTATGGCCCGGATGGCCTTTTGAATCACGCCCTGGCGGTCCCAGGCCGATGAGCCTGTTTCATCCTTGCTGTCCGGTATGCCGAATAAAATGACGGCCGGGATGCCCAGCCCGGCTATCTCTTTGACCTCATCTTTCAACCGGTCCGGGGAGAAATGGTAGATGCCCGGCATGGCGCTTATCTCCTGCTTGACCCCACGGCCTTCGACTACGAACAGGGGATAAACCATATCGACTGCATCCAGGCTCGTTTCGCGCACCAGCGCCCTCAGCGCATCCGTGCGGCGCAGGCGTCTTAAACGTAGTTGAGGAAACATTTATACCTCCCTTGCGTAATAATCTTCGATGGCGCTCACCAGTCCGGGTATGGTCTGCACGCGGGCAACTATATCTACTTTCAACCCTGCCTTCATCGCCGCTTCCGCCGTTTTGGGGCCTATGCAGGCGATCTTGACCTTTTCCAAAAGGGACTTTTTGCCTTTCAGTGCCCGCACCAGGTTAGTCACGGTGGACGAGCTGGCAAAGGTGACCATGTCTATTGCGCCTCTGGATAAGATCGCAGCAGCATCCAAAGATGTAGATGCCGGCGCCGTATGGTAACAGGCGATGTCCTGCACGATGCCGCCCATCCCCCTGATGCCCCTCGTTAAATCCTTATCGGCTATATCGGCACGCGGCAGCAGGAACCTTTGTCCGCTGATCGCCATCCTCATGAACCCCGCCAGCAGGCCCGCGCTGGTGTATTCGAACGGACAGTAATCTGGCTTGATGCCTCGCTGCGCCAGCGCCGCCAGAGTAGCCGGCCCGATGGCGGCTATCTTTACGCCGCCCAGGGAGCGTGCATCCTTGCCCAGGTGATTCAGTCTATCGAAGAAGGCCTCCACGCCGTTGATGCTGGTGAAGACGGCCCATTGATAGCGGCCCAGGTGTGCGATGGCTTTATCCAGCCTGGTGAAATCCGTGAGAGGCCGTATATCTATGACGGGCAGCTCCACGGGCTCAGCGCCGCCTTGCCGCAGCAGCTTGCTCAGCACCCCGGCCTGCTGCCGCGACCGGGTTACCAAAATGCGGCGGCCGCAGAGCGGCCTGTTGTCGAACCAGCGCAATTTCTTGCGCAGGCCCGCCACCTCCCCCACCACTATCACGGCGGGCGGGCCCAGCCCTGATTTCTTTACCCTCTCAGCTATATTATCCAGGTTGCCGCTAACCGTCTTCTGCCGCGGCGTGGTGCCGTCCTTGATAACCGCCACAGGCGTTCCGGGCGGCCTGCCGTATTTTTTCAGTTTGGCCGTTATCTCAGATAAATTTTGCATGCCCATGAGAAAGACCAGTGTATCCACGCCCGTGGCCAGCTTCTCCCAGGCAATGCTGGAACCCCTCTTATGCGGGTCTTCATGGCCCGTTACTACGGCGAAGGACGAGGCCATCTTGCGATGGGTGACGGGTATCCCGGCATAGGCCGGCGCCGCAATGGCGGCCGATACCCCCGGGACTATTTCATATGGGATGTGGTGCGAGGCCAGAAATTCCGCTTCCTCGCCCCCGCGCCCGAAAACAAACGAGTCGCCCCCTTTGAGCCTGACCACCGTCTTGCCCTGCCTGGCCTTCTCGACCAGCAGCCTGTTGATTTCATCCTGCTCCAGGACGTGCCGGTACGCGGTCTTGCCGGCGTAAATGCGCTCTGAGCCGGGCGGAGCTATTTCAAGGAGCTCCTCACTCAGCAGATGGTCGTAAATTATCACGTCGGCCTGCGCCAGGCATCCGGCGCCCTTCAGCGTTATCAGTTCCGGGTCGCCCGGCCCGGCCCCAACCAGGTAGACCGTTCCGGCCCTCAACATCCCTCGGCCTCTTTGATAAGCCTGCCGGCGCCCAGCGAGATCAGCTCCCGCGCCAGGTCGCTGCCTGTCTCTTCAGCAGAATCAGGCTTGCCCCTGGCTGAGCCCCTCAACACCTCGCTGCCGTCCATGCCGGCTATCATGCCGTCGAGCTTCAATTCCTGTCCCTCGATGGTCGCCAGTGTGGCGATGGGGGCCCGGCAGCCTCCGCCCAACTCCCGCAGGAAGGCCCTTTCGGCGGTTATACGTTGCCAGGTCGGCAGGTGATTTACAGGCGAAATAAGGTCGAATATTTCTTTATCTTCCAGGCGGGCTTCCACTGCCAGAGCCCCCTGCCCCGCCGCCGGCAGAAAACTGTCGACGGGCAGGTATTCCGTTAGCTTATCCTCCCAGCCCAGCCGCAGCATAGCCGCCGCAGCCACCATAAAGCCGTCCACCTCGCCGGAAGTGACTTTCCTCAGGCGTGTATCCACATTGCCCCTGATGGGGCATATTTGAAGGTCGGGACGCTGCAGGCGGAGCTGGATGGAACGCCTTAGACTGCCCGTGCCGATCCGCGAGCCCGGCTCCAGTTGCTTCAGCCCTGCTTTAGCTACCAGTGCATCCCGCGGGTCCTCTCTGGCGGTAACGGCGATCAGCGCCAGCCCCTCAGGAATATCCGTGGGCAGGTCCTTGAGGCTGTGTACGGCAATGTCTATTTCCCTGCGCAGCAGGGCCTCCTCCAGTTCCTTGACGAAGGCCGACGTTCCCATCCGGTCGAGCTGCGTGTGCCGGTCGCGGTCCCCGGAGGTCACAATCTCCCTGACGCTGACTTTCAAATTAAGATTTATCGCCCTTATCCTCTCGACGACCGAAGCCGTCTGTATCAGGGCCAGCTTGCTGCGCCGTGAGCCGGCGATGATCCCGTCCCTCATTTATGCTTCTCCGCATCGAGCTGGAAAAGCTCGCTTATCAGCCGGGCATGTTCGCCGTCCCCCTCGGCTTTAAGATATTGAATGGGCTCTTTAAGTAGCTTGTTTACGATCGACTTGGTCATGGCCTCCAGGCTTTCCTGCTCCTCCGCCGACAGCGGCCGCAGCTTCTTGATTGTTTTATTGAGTTGCCTGTCCCTGATCTCCTCAGCCCTGGCCATCAGTGCGCTGACCAGTGGCCTGACTTCGAGCGTCTTCCACCAGTCTGCCAGCCGTATCAGCTCATCCTCAACTATCCCTTCAGCCATGCCTATTTCATTCAGCCGCCCTTCGCGGTTGCTCTCATAAATACTGGTGAGATCGTCGATATTGCGCAGCGAAACGTTGGGTATGCTACCCACTTCCGGCTCAACGTTCCTGGGCAGGGCGATATCTATAATGACTATGGGTTTGCCTTGGCGGCTTTGCATGGCCTTTTCGATCTGTTCGGCGCCCAGCATCCGGTGTGGCGCGCCCGCACAGGTAATCACTATATCCGCGGCAGCCAATTCCTGCGGCAAAGAGTCCAGTCCCACAGGGGTCCCGCCCACCTTCTGCACCAGCGCTGCGGCACGGCGATGCGTGCGGCTGGCGACTGCGATGCGTGAAACGCCGCGGTCCCTGGCTACCTTTACTACTAACCTTCCGGCTTCCCCGGCGCCTATCACCAGCATCCTGCGGTTAACCAGCCTGCCCAGGGCCTCCTCAGCCAGGTTTACAGCTATGGAACTGATGGAAAGGGCGTTGCGGCTGATGCCGGTTTCCTCCCTCAGACGCCTGCCGGCCTGGACAGCGCCTTGAAAAACGCGGCTCAGCAGCAGGTCGGCCATCCCCGCCTTCTCGGCAGCTTCCAGTGCCTGGCCCACCTGCCCCAGTATTTCATATTCTCCGACCACCATTGATTCCAGCCCGCCGGCCACCCGGTAGAGGTGTTTGGCCGCTTCGATATTCTTCAGTATGTAGTTAAAATCTGCGCAGGATACGCCCCCATCCCCAGTCAGAGACTCCAGGAAGCGCAAGCCGGCCTTTTCGAGGGTGGCGCTGTCGCTGCCTGACATGTAGATCTCGGTGCGGTTGCAGGTGGAAAGTATGACGCCGTGGTATATGCAACGGCGCAAAGACGACAATGACTCCGCCAGCCTCTCGACGTTGATCGAGGCCTTTTCCCGCACAGCCAGCGGCGCCGTATTGTAGTTAATTCCGACCAGGCAAAGCTGCATAATATTAATCTTCCGGCTGCTTACCCCGGGGGATTTTCAGGTTTTTAAGCAGCAGGTCCCTGGCCTTTTCCCGTTGGCCTTTCTTCAGCAGCTCGATCATGGAATCGACATCCATGGCGTTCTGCCAGCCGTCAGGCCCTATGGCTATGCCCTGTTTCTTAACCTCGCTGCGGACTTCATCGACTATTTCAGCCAGCTCAGCATATTCGATGCCTATATCCTTCTCCAGCCGCGACCTGATCCTGCGTGCCAGGGCCGGGCTGCGGCCCGCCGTGGATACGGCTATGGTAACGTCCCCGCGCCGCAGGTATGATGGTACGATGAAGGTTGAAAGCTCCCTGTTATCCACGATATTGACCAGAACCCCTCTCAATTTCGCCTCCTGCTCCACCCTGGCGTTTATGCCTGCATCTCCAACAGCGGCGATGGCCAGGCAAGCCCCGCCTATATCCCCGTGCTTATAGCCCCGGCGGACTATGCTTATCTTGTGGCGGGATGCCAGCTCCTCCAGCCCGGCGCAAACTTCGGGGCTGACGACTTCCACCCGGGCCCCGCACTGCAGCAGGGACTGCACCTTGCGCAGCGCGACCTCGCCTCCGCCTATCACCACGCAGCGCCGGCCGCTCAGTTTAAGGAAAACGGGATAGTATGAATTCAATCGTCCAGCCTCATATTATGTATTTGATCCTGGTCTTTTTAAGCTCCCTGACCGTGAAAAGCGCTATATAATCGTTGAGGCCGCAGGCGGCGGATAAACGCCCGATGGCCTCCATGCAGCTTTCTCTATCCCTGCCGTGCAGCATGGCGAAAAGGTTATACTTCCAACCTTCCGGCGCCTTTCTTTCGTAACAGTGGCTGACCTCCTTAAAGGCCGCCAGGCTTCGTCCGGCTCTGTCAACACTATCCGGGCTCGCATACCAGCAGGTCAGGACGTTGCCGCTGTAACCGGCCCTGTTGTGGTCTAGCGAAGCGCCGTAGCGCCGGATGACCCCACTGCGCACCAGGGAAGCGCATGCTTCCAGGAAACCGCCCTCATCCATTCCCAGGTTGGAGGCCATTGCAGCGAAGGGCGCCGGGGATAGCGGCAGGTCCTGCTGAAGCTCGTTGATCACAATTTTTTCGAGCCGGGTTAATTCCAGCCTCTTCGAACTAAGGTTTACACCGCCGTTGACGCCGCCGGTGATTGAACTGTCCCCTCCCATATCGAAATAGGTCCGCAGCTTAAATACCTTTACGGCCGGCAGGGACATGAAGGAGGCGGCGCCGCAGTCGCGGGCTATGCTTTCCACCTGCGCCTCGATGCCGGCTTCCTGCGGCACGGCCAGTGTAAACCACACGTTATATTCATTGTCTCGCACGTAGGCGTGGCTGATTCCAACGTGGGCGGTCATGACTTGAACAGCGCCCTCCAGCTTTGCGCCATCGACTTTCATGGCAGCCAGCGTGCTCCGGTAGCCCAGCCTGGATGCATCCACTATCGGGCCTATCTGCCTTATCAGGCCGTCCGACTTCAACTTGCCCAGGCGCCGCATGACTTCGTCGCCGCTCATATCCAGCTTACGGCCGAGGTCGGCATATGGCGACCGGGTCAGCGGGAATTCCCTCTGCGCCAGGCCCAGCAGGCGGCGGTCTAAAATATCCAGATCCGTATCAAGCATTTACAGGGTCCTCTGTCTGTGCCGGCGGCTGATATATGCAGTAGGGCTCGGCCTCCAGGTAGTTCCCGGTCTCCTCGTAGGCACGCGCCCGGCAGCCCCCGCATATTCTCTTGTATTCGCACAGGCCGCATTTGCCCTTGAGATTACGCAGGTCCCTCAGGTCATGGAACAAAGGCGCATCCTCCCAAATCGTTTTAAAAGGCTGCTCCCTCACATTGCCCGCCTGCACGGTCAGGTAGCCGCAGCCCTGCACCGCGCCCCTGTGCGAGATGAAGCAGAAGCCACTCCCCGCCAGGCAGCCGCGGCTGATGGCATCGGCCGCATGGCCCGGCTTCCCGCTTGCCGCCCTGGCTTCGCCGCCCTTGCCCCGCTGCTTCATGATGCGCACATAGTGGGGTGCGTCGGTGGGCTTGAAGAAAATCCGGCCGCCCATTTTCTCCTGCATGTCATATATCCTGTTGAGGGCCTCCTCGTGCTGCTGCGGCGAGAGCGCAACGCCCTCCAGGCCTTTGCCCCGGCCGGTGGGCACCAGCAGGAAGGGATGAAAAGCCACCGCGCCCAGGTCGAGCGCCAGTGTTAAGAGATTATCCAGGTAACCTATATTCAATTGGGTTAGCGTGCAGTTGACCTGCACCTCCATGCCCGCCTGCCGTGTATTATTTATGCCGGCAATGGCGGCGTCATAGGCGCCGGGCCGGCCGCGGAACTTATCCTGAAGCTCCGCCGAAGGGAAATCCAGGCTCACGGCAATGCGTGTCAGCGGGATTTCCTTTAGCCTGGAGGCCGTTTCCTGCGTTATCAGTGTGCCGTTGCTGCCCATCACTACTCTTAACTGCCTGCCCACGGCATATTTGGCTATGGAGAACAGGTCCTGGCGCATGAGCGGCTCGCCGCCCGTCAATATCAAAATGGGCTTTCCCACCTCGGCTATCCCGTCTATCACCTGCCGGCACTCCTCGGTCGACAGCTCACCGCTGTAGGCCCCGGCTTCCGAAGAGGCGCGGCAGTGGGCGCAGTAGAGGTTGCATCTGCGCGTCAGCTCCCATGCCACCAGTTGCAGCCGGGGTTTAATCATATTGGTTTCTTCCATAATTGCGGGGACCATCTTCAGCTGCCTATTTCAGCTTCGGTGAGATAGCAGGCCGGGTCTTCCGCCCAGATATCGCCGTGGACGGCCTCGGCGCGTACCCGCAGGCTGCCGTTGCACAGGTCGAGATAGCTGCAGCGCGAGCAGCGGCCTTTAAGCAGCTTCTTGCGCTCCCTCAGCCCGGCCAGCAGCTGCTCCGAGGGGTCCTTCCATATCTCGCTGAATTTGCGCCGCGTGACATTGCCCAGCGAATAATGCATCCAGAACTGGTCGGGATGCACCTCCCCGATGTCGTCGATGCAGCCGATCCTGATGCCCGAGTTGTTCCCGCCGTTGGTTTTCAGCAGCTCCATCACCGTGGCCGCACGGCCTGGGTCCTCTTTCAGCAGCTTCAAATACAGGTAGACGCCATCGGCGTGGTTGCCTACCGTTAGGACTTCCTTGCTCATCCCGCGCCTGTGAAGGTCGACGGTATTGCGGCAAATCTCGTCCACGATAGACCTGGCCTGGTCGTGAGTCACGTCCTCTTCCTGCATGCTTCCGCCGCGGCCGGAATAGGCCAGGTGATAGAAGCACAGCCGGTCGATGCCCTCTTCCTCTGCCAGGCCGAAGATGAAAGGGACCTGGCCGTGGTTAAAACGCGTTATAGTCAGGCGCAACGAGACCCGGATACCGAGGGCAAGGCAGTTCCTGATGCCCTGAAGGGCAGCCCGGTAGGCGCCCCTGGCGCGGCGGAACCGGTCATTGGCAACGCCGATCCCATCCAGGCTGATACCCACCTCGGCGAAGCCGACATCCTTAATCCGCCTTGCTTTTTCGGTATCTATCAGCGTGCCGTTGGTGGAAAGGGCCACCCGCAATCCTTTTCCCGCAGCGAAACCGGCCAGCTCGAAAATATCCTCGCGCAGCAGGGGCTCACCACCCGATAAAAGTATGGCCGGTACTTTGAAATCCGCCAGGTCCCTGATAAGTTTCTTGCCCTGGGCGGTATCCAGTTCGGCGGCGTTTTTTTTATCCGTGGCGCTGGCGTAACAGTGGATGCAGCGCAGGTTGCAGCGCCTCGTGCAGTTCCACACCACCACCGGCCCGTTGCCGTTGCCTGCATGTCCGCCGTGGCCTGGCCCGGCCATATGTGGGCCGTAGCGCAGGCTGTCGCCGGGGCTGATCGTATCGCAGAGCAGGCGGGAGATTGAGATCATGGGGTGCTCCCTTTGAGATCGCCCTGGCGCTGCTGGTGTGCCGATACCAGCGCGACCAGTGCCTCGTCCATGAGATGGGCCGCCAGCGGTATGGCCTCCACGAAACGCCCGCTGAAAGCCTCGCGTTTTTTCATCAGGTGGCCGGCGGCATTCATTATGATATCGCGGTGAAGCATGAAGGCCTCTACCGAGTCAGTCAGCGGCAGCCCGGATTCGGCCAGCGTCGTGCCGAAACCGCGGCCGGTTTCACGCGCCAGGGCGATAGTCTCCTCCCGGGCCGAAGGTTCGGTTACATGCCTGACAATCAGTCCCAGGAGCAGGCGTCCCAGCCCGGCCAGGCGCTCCTGGGAAGCCCTGTCCAGCTTGCTGTACCAGGCGGTCGCTTCAAGATGGCTTCTGGCTGTCTGGCGGTGAAGGCGTACCGTATCCTCCATCTCCGAGACCAGGTCCTTAACGTCCAGCACCTTTTGGCTGGAGCTCATGAATTTCAACAGGTCGGATTTGGCGTAGCGCCGATGCCCGCCCGGCGTGATGAAAGCCTTGAGCCTTCCCTCATCGGTCCACTGGCGCAGGGTGGCCTCGTTGACCCCCAGTATGCGGCTGGCTTCTTTTATGGTTACTACGCTATCCCGAATCAAAAGTCCCCTCCGAAAACCCGACTATCTTGATTTGATCTGGTCTCGAAAACCTATAAAAATCTACTAAATTCTACAAAATACTCAATAAAAAAGGAAATGCCCCGTAAATTCCAAATTCCAAACAAATTCAAAAAAATCTAAATTCTAAATTCTAAACTCTAAACAAGTTCAAATCTCAAAGCTCAAAACCATTAATTTATATTTTGGATTTTGTGTTTCGTATTTGTTTAGTATTTAGTATTTGGGGTTTAGGGTTTCCCCCCGGGGATTGGCGTATCCAGCGATGCGGGACATGTATTCTAACGGTAAGGCCATCCGGGTAAGGGGCGTCGAAGAGGGGCCGGGGGATAGGGAAAAATAAACAGTCATTGCGAGCGAAGCGAAGCAATCCTTGGAACGAAGACGGAAGGCCTTAATGCCATGAGATTGCCACGTCGCTGCGCTCCTCGCAATGACCGGTTTGCTGAATTGTCATTTGCGGGCGTCCTCCCACACGTCATTGCGAGCGAAGCGAAGCAATCCTTGGAACGAAGGTGATTGCCAGACATAATGCCAT